>OFLK01000003.1_pt1 | contig 421983 bp, 348 predicted proteins | sample 1540851 | NCBI WGS metagenome assembly OFLK01 (sample SAMEA4413042, study PRJEB24355) | metagenome | biome: human; feature: gut; material: faeces | place: United Kingdom | collected 2010 | reverse complement strand
TTTAGAAGATGCATTTATCTCTGAATATCCTGTCATTTTACCATTTAAATCATATTCATAATATGTATAATGATAAGGAATAGAATCATTTCCATCGAATTTATAATCAATCATAGAAGTTATATTTCCTTTAATATCATAAGTGTAATCTGTTTGTAAAGTTGCTTTTCCTGATTGATTATCACCTTTTTCAAAATACATTATTTTTATTAATTGATTAATTGGGTTATAGTAATATTTTTTATAATCTCCATTAGAGAATGTTTCTATTTCTTTATTTCCTTTAATATCATAAGTATATTTTGTTGATATTTCTTTAGATGGATTTTCTATATTACCATTATCAATTGTACTTATAGTTAAATCTGCTGCATTTTTTGTTTCATAATGCATATTTCCTTTCGCATCTTTTACTATAGTTGTAGTTGTATTATTATCCTTATTAGTATTATATTCTATGGTTGTTTGATTTTCAATATTAGTACCTTTAGCAGATATTACAGTTTCTACTCTTGATTGTTCATCGTAAGTATATCCTGTACTTATACCTTCGGCATTTGTTTCTTTAATCACATTTCCTAAATTATCATATTCTGATTTTGTTACAATTGAATCTTTTGTAGTTACAAAGAAACCTTTTGAAATACTTGCGTTTTGAACATTAACAATATTCTTACCATTTTTATCATATAGAGAAAGTGATATTTTCTTATTTGATAAATCTATCTCTCCATCACTATTTGAATTCATTTCAAAAGTTACTATAGCATTTTTATTATTATCGTAAACATAGTCTTTGTAAATACCATTTGTTTTTTCTCTTACAAGATTTCCATTTTCGTCATAATATTTTATTTCAATAGGTGTATCTAAATTATTTTTATATGTTTTTTCACAATAAATATTTTTTTCATCAGTAGTAGTTATTCCTGTATTTAAATGCTTTACATCTGCATAAGAATATACTGTATTATAAGAAACACTTCCATTTGAATCTGAAATAGTTTTTTTAGTTAATCTATTTAAATTATCATATTCGTAATTAGTAGTAACCCCATTTGAAACTTCTTTTATTAATGTTCCATTTTCATCATAAGTATTTTCTTTTTTTTCAATTAATGTTCCTGAACTATTTAATAATTTTGTTTTTACTTCTCTTCCTAAATAGTCATATTCTGTTTCTGTCTGATTATTTGTGGAACTATCTATACTTAGAGTAACTCTACCCATAGAATCATATTCATTCGTTTGAGAACTTTGAATATTTCCAGTTGTTGTTAACTCTGTTTCTATGTTCCCTAAATCATCATAAGAATACTCTAATTTTGAATCGGGATTATCTTTTTCATCTGCATTAATATTTTTTACAGTTTCTGAAGCTACTTGCCCATTACTATTAAATTCAGTTTGTGTAATTGTTTCATTTATTAAGTCTTTTTCTTCAGTTAAATTACCAAATTTATCATAATCAAAGGTTTCATTTGAAATTGAATTAGAATCTTCTGTGCTATTTGAAGGTTTTGTAATAATAGCAGTTGGATTATGTTCATTTATTTCATATTTTGAGTTATAAGTATATTCTGTTACATTACCTTCTTCATCAGTTTCTTCTTTTATATCTTCATTTTCATTATATTCAGTTTTTGTAATTACTGTTGTAGTCGAATTAACCATTTGACTATTTGAATTTAAGTCTTGATAATCCACTATTTTAGATGTTTTTGTAACTAAATATTGATTATTTTTATTTCCATAAGTGTAAGTTGTTTTATTTTTATTTGCATCTGTTTCAGTTGTTACTCTACCATTATTAGTATCAAAACTTGTACTTTCTGTATAGATAAGTGCTCTATTTTCATTTATTTTTGATACTTCTGTTGCTCCATTTAAATAATTAAGGTTATAATTTTATCCATTTGGATAAACTACCTTTGACGCTTTATCACTATTATAATTAATGCTATATAAATTTCCTTTTGCATCTTTTATCCCAGTTAATAAGTTATTTGTATCGTATTCAAAACAATAATTTACTTTATCAAAACAAATTAAATCATCATTTTTCAAGTGAGTAAATTTTGTTAATTTACCATTTGAATAATCATATTTTAATACAGAACCATCTGGTAAAACTATTTTTTCTAACAAGTTTTTATCATTTCCATTTTTATATTGTAAACTTATTTCTACTCCGTTACTATTTGTTAGCTTAGATAATCTACCTACATCATCATAATTATAGATAATACAAGTTTCATTAGGTTCTGTAACTACCACTAATTGACCCTTTTCATTAAATCTATAAATTGTATTATCTTTTGTTGTTATTTCATATTTATGAGTTAATATAATCTCTTTCGTTTCTGTTTTTGATATTTTTATTTTGTAAATATTTTCTCCACTATTTTCATTTAACTCATAATCTTTTGTTTCATCACAAACCCAATTATCATTTTCTTTTTTAAATTTATATATAGATCCATCATTTTCTGATAGTACTATATTATCTCCCACTTTGTATAACTCTTTATGGAATGTATCACTAAATCCAAGACCAAACATTCCACTAAATGTAGATTGAGAATTATATGTTCTTTGTAATGAAAAATCTAATTGTTCTGTTGGAAGTTCTGTATCAGTTTGAGAATAAGTTAAATTTCCTTTACTTTTTTCTATTGTTCCATTTCCATTAGGTGTATCAAAAGTAAAGTATCCTAAATATTCTTTATTTCCCAATCTTTTATCAAATTCAGTTGTAGATATGTTTTCACCATTAATTGAATCTGATATTTCACCTTTCTTTGTTGAACCTGTAACAACAGCTTGTACTTTATAATATGAATTTTTCCCAACTTCCATATCTGCATAATAGAAAGTTTTTATATTTTCCGCTATCAAATTATCATTTGATGGTGTAAAATTTTCTGTTGTTCCTTTATAAATATTATAAGATATAGAACCTAATGTTTTATCTTCTTTTGAAATCTCCCAAGTAATAAGATTTTTACCATAATAATTTGAAATATTTAAATTTAGTGGTTTATAATCACTAATATTCTCTGGATTTAAATATTCATAATTAAAACTCTTAACAGTACTTACATTCCCTGATTTGTCTGTAGCTCTCACTTGTACTGTATAAGTTCCATCTTGTGTAAATTCATCTGTAGGAATTGTAAAGCTACCAGATACATCAGTACTCATTATTTTGTAAGAACCACTGTTTAATCTATATTGCACATTTTTAAAATGTAAATCATTTGCATTTTGCCATGTTATCGTAGCATTATTTTCATCAAACGTAACACTTTCTATAGTTGGTTTTGTATTATCTATATGTAAAATACAACTTTTTTCTTCTCCTTGTATTTTACCTTTATCAATACCTCTAACAAATATTTTATAACAACCTTCTTTTAAATTTTTAATATCTGTTAATTCTGCAGACCCACTTTGAGTTGTTCCAATTGATGTTGCTTCTATAACGTTTGTAGTTCCTGTTTCTTTAGTTTTATCATCATATGATACAACTCTATATTCTATTTTATCAAGAGCTTTTGATTCTATGCCACTCCATGTTAATGTAGTAGTGTTATTTTGTTTTAGATACGATTTTGAAAGCTTAATGCTTGATGCAATAGTTGGCCCATCATAATATTCAACAGTAAATTTAGGTCTTAGTGTACTACTTGCATGTCTCGAACCATAAAACTTACAATATCCAGCACTACTTGTAGTATCACTATTTGTTTTTAACATAAGACCTTTATCTGTTGAATATGTACTATTTGCAAGCCCTTGTGCATATTTTGTAAGATCCATTACTCTTGCTTTATACAAAGTTCCAGTTGTCTTTACTGTACCCATAATACCACTAGATGTATTATATCTTGGTTTATTATTCCAAGTTACATTTTTCTTTGTCCATGAATCAATAATTCTATATGCATTAACTGTCATATTTTTATCACAGCTACTTGTTTCATACATTGTTAAAGTTGCACTTTCTACATATTTATTCTTTACTGTGTCTAATAAATCAAGTGATCTTATAAGCGAACGACAAGTCCCCATAGATGAAGTATATCCTATAGGAAATGCTGTTGTACCACTATTATAAAAGTTCATATCAGCATATTTGCTATTACTTAAAATATATGTATCTATTAGGTTACTATCACCTGTCCAAGTAACTGTCGGATCAACTGTAACGGGATAAACTCTATCTTTATCATTTAAATAATCTTGTGATAAAGTCATAGTCAAAATATATTTATTATCATCATATTTTGACTTTTCTATATCATAAGTAATATCATCACTATATGCTTTTCCTGTTTTGTCATTCATAAATGGCATATCTATACTTGCGATAACGTTTTCCTCATTGTCGTTTTTGCAGAATATAATACTTTCTTCTATCTCACATTTTTTAGGAATTAGATTGTCATTAACTGTAATTTCATATTGAAATACATTAGATTCTGGTTTTTCATTTAAGATTAAATTTTCTTTTACTCCATTATCTTGTGAAATATATTCGTAAGTAGTATTTGTATCATTATCTTCATAATTAGCTTTGATTGGTAGTGAAACTTCATCATCGTAAATATTTATTGTTTTTTGTTTTTCTATATTTACTTTTGATGTATTATTTTCTACAATTGGAGCTATTTTTATTTGATTATCTTCATTTTCTAGCAAGATTGGAGTTTCTGTAGAAACTTTTTCTGGTAAATATAGTTTTTTATCTCCAGCTTTATTTTCGTATTTGTATTTAGATAAATCCTCATTATTTTCAGATTTATCTGAAATAATTCTTACTAAAGATGGATCATAGTCTGTTAGTTTATTATCCTTATCATAAAATCTTATATCTGTATCATATAAAACTTGTTTTTTTAATCCATCTTCTAATTCGTATAATGTTGAATTTTCAGTCTTTTTTATTACATTGTCCTCATTTACACTCTTTTCTAGATAAATATCTTTATTTGCAGATGTTATTTTATCAATTTCATCTGCAAAAACATTCATAGGTAAAGATACCAATAAAAATACAACTACTAAAAAATTGGCTATGATTTTTTTTAATAAATTTTGCCTTTTATTCTTTTGCATAAATTTTTCCTCCCCTTAAATAAAAAATTTTAACTAAATAATCAAAAATATTTATTATTTTAAATCATAAAATCATCTCTCCCTTCTAATTTTTAATATTTTTCTTTTAATTTCTACCCTTTATACTATATAACCTAACTTTTCATAAAAATTCGCCACTTTTTTTCAAAAAAAATAAAAACCTCTGAGTTTTTTTCTCAAAGGCTCTTATTAATTATTTTAATTTAAGAATGACAGATTCATAATCAATTGGTTTACAATTTAATATACTTTCTAAAATATCTTCTATATTAGAATACATATCTTTACTATAAATTGCTACAATATTAACTTTTCTTATGTACTGTTGAAATCCATCATCTTCAATCTGTTTACATATTTTCTTTGCATATTCTTCATCTTTATATGAAATAATATATATAGAAGTCTCTGTTTTATCTTCTACTGATAGCCAAATTTGTAATACCTTATCTCCTGAATCATATAATCCATCATATTCATTATCTATATTATATTTAGCCTCTTTTAAACAAGTTTCTATTTCTTCTATAGAATAATTCTTTATTTGACTTTCTTGTTGACATCCAAAAGAAAAAATACATATAAATACTGCTACTAAAATTAAAAAATATTTCTTCATAATAACTCCTCTTTAATGCTAATAATTTCTTGTTACTGATTTAACAATGACAGTTTCTGTTTTTGCAGTTGCCTCACAATAAAGTCTATATGAATGACCTTTTGTAACTACTTGCTTTTTATCTCTCATAGAACAACTATTTCCTCCCGTCTTAGACCATGTGCAAATCGTTTTCCATTCTCCCGAATTTAAAACTTGAAATTTTAAAACAAGTTTTGTACTTGTTACACCAGAAACGCCATCAACAGACCCTTCACAATAAGCATATCCTCCACTTATATAAAAATCACAATAAGCACTATCTACATATTTTGCTAAAGGTGATATTGCATTATTATAAGAATTACTGTCAATTTCATAAATTTCATTGCAATAACTTATCTTAGTGGATAATAAACATACAATTAACACAGATAACAATAAACCTTTCCCTTTTCTCATAAATTCCTCCTTAGATTAAATTAATTTATAACACTTTTGACAATTTTTATTATTTCTCGCTTTGTATAATTTTTTTCTTTATTTTTATAATATTCCATTGATACAATACATGTGTATTTTTTATTATAAAAAAATGCCTTTATATTATTCTCTTTATATATTAGCATTATATCATTATTTTTTACTTTTATATTTTCAATTTTAGCATTTTCAGTATTTAACATTATCTGACCGTTAGTTGAAGTACTATATTTATAGTAAATAGAATAACCATTATCATCTTCATAGTTAATAATTTTAGTTATTTTTGTTTCATTTCTTTCTATTTCTTTATATCCATCTGGAATGTACGATGGTTCAATTAATTCATATTCTATATCATTATTTATTTCTTTTTGAGTTGTTATATATGTATCTCCGTTAAAAACTTCTCTCCAATAATTTATAATATCAATTAATCCTCCATATGTTATTCCTCTATTTAATGAAGATATAAAAATAATTAAGATTGCAGCAACTGAAATTTTTAAAATATTCTTATGGTTTGTTCTTTTTTTATTGATTTTTTCTTTTTCTAAGCTTAGATTTTCATTTAATATTTTATTCATATTTTCTTTAAATTGATTAGAAAATTGATAATTTTTATATTTATCAAAATTTGATGGGTTTAAGAGTTGTTCTTTATCTTTTTCATTTAATTTATAAAATTCATCCATTATTTTATCAAAATCATATTCATTTTTCATTTTATAGATCCTCCTTTCCTATACTTTTCTCAATTTTTCTTATCTTCTTTGAAACCAATTTTTCATCCATGTTTAATAATTTCGCAATATCCCTATTTTTTAAATCAAAATTATATTTAAGATTTATTAAATACCTATCACGTTGTTGTAACTTATTTATTCTTTCTGAAAAATATATTTTAGATATAATTTTACTTTCTAAATTATTTTCATTATTCGATCTTGAATCTGAAATATATCTTCCCTTTATTTTTTCTATTTTAATTTGTTCTTTCTTATTTATGCTATATAATGTTTTTGCTACATTCGCAACTACAACTGATATATAAGCCTTTATTTCTTTTTCTTTTTTATCTTTTATTTTTTTATGATTTTCAAATATTTTTATAAATGCTATTTGTACTGCATCTTCAGACAAATGATAATTGTTTAAAATATTATTTGCAATGCAAAACATATGTAATTTATATTTCAAATATATTTCTTCTATTTCCATTACTTATTCTCCATACATATAATAAAATTATTACTTCCATATTTTTAATTATAGTATATCTATGAGAAATAAGGTTACCATAAGTATTAAAACTATTTATTATATATAACCTAAGTTTTAATAAAACTTCGCCTTTTTGTAAAATTTTTACATAAAAATATAGTTTACACGATATTTTACACACAAAAAAGACCCTGAATTTTAAATTCAAAGTCTTTTTACATTTCAATTTATTTTTTTGATTTTCTTCTTGCTATAATATCCATACTCTAGTATGATATAATATAAATTATATCACATCAATGAATAATTCCCCATTTTGTATAATTATATCAGGTCTTCTATTTCCCTCATTACTTCATCTATTTCTTTTTGTTCACTATTTTGTTTATCTTCTTCATTTGTTATATTTGTATTAGCTATAGTCTCAAAAACTTCTTCTTCATCAATTTTATTTGGTTTAAACCCACATTTTTCTAAAACAATCATTAAATTTTCCTCATCAAATCCATTAAATAAATTCTTTTCTTTAATATATTCTCTCATTTTTAACTGTTCTTCTAAAATAGCAAATTTGTTTAAATTAATATTTCTATCTTTTATTTTTTTTATTTCTTGATTTAATTCTTTATTTTTTTCTTTTAACTTCTTATTTTCATTTTTTATCTCACACAATTCTATTTCAATTTGATTTTTTAAATGCTCTAATTCTAATACTTTATGATTTAACTCATTATATCTATCGGCAAAATGACGTAAGACAATTATCTGAGTTTTCTTGTCATTTTCATATGTTTTCATAAATTTGTCAGGATTAAACTCAATTAGTACATTGTTATTTTCAATATTTCCTTCTTGATATAAATTATTTACCTCTGAAATTAATTCTTTTATCTCTTTGTTTCTTGTAAAATGAAAATATCTTATATCCTTATATCCTAATTCATTTATAGCAAAATTAGCAATATCAGTAGCACTTACTTGCCCAAACACTGCAGTTTTATTGAAATATTCATCAACTATCGATTCTAAAACTTCTGTTGTATACTTTCTTTTTCTACCAGCCATATTATCTCACCATCTCCCCAATATAATTAGATAAAATTTCTGCCTTATTATTTACTTTACTATGTATCTTATTTATAGTAGTTCTATATGCATCCCTATAACCAATTAAATTTTTTTTATTTTCTATCAAATATCTAAGAACTTTTATCTCCGAACTAATTTCAGAATCCATGTTGTTCAGTTCATTTCTTATATCAATCTCATTTTGATTAGAAATAAAAAATGGACATCTCTTATGATTTCCTCTTAACAACTTACAAGGATTCATATCACTTTTGTCATAAATACAAAATCCACCATCAACTACTTTTTTTGAATGTTTACTTTTTCTTACAAGATTATATCTTTTATTTCCATTGGCAAATGATGTTCCTATTATATCCACAAAATCCATATCTAAAATACTATTTTTAGATTCCGAATTTTTATCTAATGCCTTTTGTTTTGCAACAGATAAAGTATAACAATTTATAAATAGTTCAGTATGATTAACATAGTCATATGATGTTCGTATATTCCTATGACCTACAATTCTTTGTATCGTAGATGGTTCATAACCCATATATATCATATTCATTATTGCAAAATGTCTTGTATCCATTAATTGTATGTATTCAAGCTCTTCAGAATTTATAGATGTTGACTTATCTTTTGATTTAGGTACAATGCTAATTTTATATTTTTGATTAACTATTTTTACAAAAAATAATTTTCTAAGTGTATTTAATAAATTTTCTGAAAAAAATTCATTTTCTTTTCTAGGTGTATTAATATAATCTCTAAACATTTTAAAACTTCGGTAAGAAAATAAAAACTGTCTTTTTTTTGCCTTTCCTTGTTTATCTATATAAAACTCATCAATTTGATCATATTTATCTACAATTGATCTATATTCTTCTATTAAATCAACAATTTCTTTACTAATAGGAAATTCCTCTTCTTTATAATACTCATTAAATGAATGTATAAATGTTTGTTTTTGCAAGTTTCCTTTCAAATTATTTCTATAAAATTTAATGAAAAATTTATTTTTTTCTTTTCTAATACATTCTAAAGGTATTAAAACTATTTCGTGACTTCTTAATGGTATAATTGTACTTATTTTCCACCATAATATTATAGGAAAAAATTGTTCTCGTTCATCATCTTTTGAAGTTTTTATAAAATCTTCTATAATATCATTAAACTTAAACATTGATTCAAAATTTGGTAAAGTTCTTTGTGATTTTCCATAAATAGATTCTTTATGATATTCTTCTCTGGATTGTGTTATTGATAAATCTTCATAATCATCTAATATAGATTGATTAAAAAAATAATTTTCTATATATAAAAAGAATTTTGATATCATGATATATGAACTTATAAAATTTTTATTTGATTTTAATTTATTAGGTAATTCAAATTCATCTAAATAATTAAATAATAAATTTAAATGATTAATAAATTTAACCAAATTTCCTCCTGTAGTACTATTTAGTGAATATAAAATATAGCTTTTTATAGAAATAATAAATTCCTTATAATTTATATTTTTTAAAATCCCTAAATTTTTATATCTGTTAAATTTTATTTCATCAAATAAGAATTTTAAATTGAATTCATTAATTTTTCCCAAAACAAAGTGCCAAGTATCATCATCAAAATTAGATTTATGATATATAAGTCCTTTATTTTTATATTCATTCCACATATTTATATATTGATTATAATTTTTAATATCAAATTCTAAAGTTTCAATTTTCTCTAATGGTGTATCATCAAAATTGGTTAAGATTTCAATCATTGTCTTCTTCTCCTTTTTCATAATAATGCAATAATATTAAATTAGTATCCCTTAACTTATATATCTTCTGCTTTATTTCTGTAATATCTACAATACTATTTACAATATTTTTACCTAATACCTTTTGAGATTCTTTTAATATAGGAATATAATTTTTAAACAATAATTGGGTATACATATATTTATCATATGAACTTTTACAACGTTCTAAATTTAAAATATTTTCAAATATTAAATCATTCAATTCATATAAAAAAAACATTTCTTCAATAAAAAATGGACAACCTATACATCCATCAAAATCTTTCATAATACAATTACTTCCTTGTTCTAATTTAAATATGTCGTATTTTATTTCACTTTCAGGAGTCATACTATTTAAAATTGCTTTTAGTAAACATCTACTATTACCATATTTACTATATGTATTCCCATTTGCTAATTCCAAAATTATTTGATTTATATTCTCGGAATTTATCATCATTTTAGATATCATTGTTATAACTTTTTCTCTTTGTTTATATATATTTTTAATTGTATATTCTAATTCATAAGGTGTTAAATCTAAATCATTTAATAACATATCTTTTTCTTTATTGTCCTTATCAGAAAAATTAGAATCTATCATTTTTAATACTTGAAATTTTTCAAATGCAAAACTTCCACGATTAATCAAAGTTGTTATTGCATTATTTATTGTATTATCAACCTTTCTTGTTTCATATATTTTAGCTGTTTCTGAGATTTTATTTTTATCAACTGAATGACCTCTCATAATAGCAAATATTTCATTCGCACAAAAATCATTATTTTCTTCACTATAATTTTGAATATAGTTATTATAACTTTTATTTAATCTTCTATTAGAAAAAAGTTCATCTCCTAATATATTTTTTAAATCTTGTCCAAATAAGTCATCATAATATTGTTGATTTCCAATATATCCTGATGAAATCATATATTTAGATGTATTTAAATTAGGATTTCTATTATATGATATTTCTCTATGTGCTTCGCACATTGCTAATAATAAACCAAGATTTTTAATTGTAAAAGTACCTATTTCTATAACTAGATTTCTATTATTTTTAGTTGAAACTATACCATAAGTATCTATTTTCTTTTTTACATCTATTACAATTTTCATTGCCATTTCATCCGTAAATTCATTATTTTCTTCTAAATATTCTAAAAATTCTTTTCCTGAAAATCCTATATTATTTAAATTTGGTGACAATAATTTTTGGATATCACTTCTTCTCCATATAACAATATAATGCAAATACATATATAGCCATATTTGAGCAAAACCTCTATTTTTAATAAGTTTATGCAAATATTGTTTAGTTTGTAATTTAGTATGTAACAATCTAAATAATTCAATAAATTGTTCTTGTGTATACGCTAATACTTCATTATTAGGTGCAAAACTACTTTTACTTAATTTATATTTAGAACAATTTTCTAAAATTTTGTTGTTAATTAAATAATTATAAAATCCAACAATTTCAATCTTTTCTATTTGTGTATATACACCTTCTTGCCTAACAATATATTCTAGCATTTTTTACAATATATTATTACTATATTTATATATTTCTATTTTTAAATGTTTTGTTAGAAGATTTCGTATCTTAAAAAAAGATTTGGCATATTTCATAAATCCTTTTCTAGCTTTAATTACATTTAATCTACTTATTACAAACTGATCATATAACTTCATTGTATTTTTTAATTCATTTGGAATATCCATATCTTGAATTAAAAATTTATATATTTCTAATCCATTTTTAGATAAACTTATATTTTTATCTAAAGTTAACTCTTTATCTATGTTCTCTGCATCTTTTTTTGATATTAAATTTATACTTCCTTTAAATGGATGTTTTGATATTAAATTTATACCATCTCTTTTTATTATTTTATCAACTTGTCCCCTAACAGTATCTTCCATGATTTCTAATTCCATGCATATATCTTTTATAAACTTAGTTAATGAAATGTATGTTTCCTTAATATTTTTATAATATTCTACCTCATCTCGTTTTAAATACATTTCTTTCTTATATTTTTTTCTAAAATCAAATGCAACTACTCTTTCTGTTCTAATTTCATCTATATTTAATATATTTGCTGCCTCTTTTAAAGTTACATACTTATTTTTATCTAAAATATCACTCGAATTGCCTTTTAATATTATTTTTTCAATTTTTTCATAATCACATAAATAATATACTGAAAATGTATAAAATGGTTGTTCATGTCTTGTTAAAAATTTTATATTATTAACTTTTAATAAATCAAAAATATATTTTTTACTACAATTAAATTTTATAGCTAAATCATTAATTTTTCCCATTTGATTTTTCCAAGATTCTAGTTTTTCAAAATCAGTTTTTAATATATATAATCTTTGTTTGTATTTATAAAATTGCACATATTCCTTTATTCTTTTGATGAATGAATTTTTAAATCCCATGTTTAATAAATCTTTTGTTGTATAATAATCTTCTTTATTAGATATATCTTTTTCTAAATTTATAGTCTTTAAATTAATATCTCTTTTCACATTAATCCCTCCAAAATGGTTTCCCCATAATTTTTTCATAATCATCCTTAAAACTATTTTGAATATTTTGTATATATTTAACCCTAAATCTAGCCTTTGCTAAATAAATCAAAACTGAATCAATACTTTTATCTCCTCTATACATTGCTACTATATGGGATGGTTCTCGTTGTGCTACATACTCTGTAAAAAAGTATCTTAAAGAATGAGTAGTCATTTTATTCTTTGTGAGCATTTCAAAATTGATTGCAGCATTTACATTTCCACTATTAGCCATAACTCCTAATCTTTCAATTAACTTTGGAATCAATCTATTAAATCTAGATCCATAACTATTTGTTGTTAATGCTTTATTATTTTTGCCAATAAATAATGCACCATATGGATCTTTATCAAATCCATTTATTTGTAGAAATTTTAAATGTTGTTGATAAATTTTTGCTATATAAGGTAAAAATGCTTCATAGATTATTTGCATTCGTGGAATTTTTATATTCCCAGTTCTTATACCATCACTTCTTAGCATATATTCTTGTCTTAAATCTACCGAAAAACTAATAACTTGCCTACTTGGATTGATAATTGAAATTCTCTCTCTACATATTTGACATACTTCACCTCTTCTCAAACCACCAAAACTTTGTAGTGCAATTGCTAAAGTAAGCATAGGATCAAATTGTTTACTTACTTCAAGTAACGTATAAACCATTAATTCATCTGGTGATTCTATCTTTTGTAAAGAAGGTTTATGTGGGTATTCTACTGTAAATAAAGATTTTAATCCTGTATCTCTAAATATTTTATGATTTATATTAAATCTAAAAGAATCTTTATAAACAAAATCATTTTTTTTTATAAATTTCATTTGATATTTTTCATTATAAAAAAGCCACTTATAAAATCTACTTAATGCAATTTCTGCTTTTTGTATTACTTCATCCAATTTTACTGTCATTTTTCTATTATTCGATTGCTGTTGTAAATCACCATATACATACTTGTTCAAAAATTCATTTCCAATATCAATTGTTAATTCTTCTATATTTTTTAATTTTGGTGCTCTATTGAAAAAAATATAATTCAAAAATAATATAAGTATAGTTCCATAATTATTTTTATTTGTATGTATAGAATTATTTAATCGTTCTTTATGTAAAAAAAAATCTGTAAATTCTGATACTCTCATTTCATATGTTTTAACATTATATAATACTATAAAATTGTAATTTTTTAACATTCCATTTTTAATTACAGTACATTCTCTTTGTGAATATGTATAACATTTAAATTCACTAAAATTTCTTAACTCATTCATATTTTCCTCCAAATCTAATTTTGTTTATATTTCCATTATATGGTAATATTTTGTATATTTCAATAGGTTTATTTTATTTACAATTATAATAATATAAACGTTTTTACTTTCTTATTGACTTTTGTCAATGTTTTATTTATAACATAAGTGTTTTTTGTTTAAATACCTTGATTTAAAACAATAAAAAAAGAAATATATTCAAATACTTGTAATTTATTATTTAACAAATATTTAAATATATCTCTTTTTATTCATTTTACATTTTGTTTGCATAATATAACACTCCATTCCGAATGCATTAGTTGCAACTATTATATTGACCTCATCATTTATAAATTTATCTTGATTTATTTTTCTATCTTCATTAGACATACCAGCATGATATTTAAGGGCATTTATTTCTCTTTTTAAAAGCCCTTCATAAATTTTTTCTACTTCTTTTCTTGTAGCAGCATAAATTATTCCGTTCTCTGTTTTATGATTTTCAACATATTCTAATAAGTATTTATTTTTTGCCGAAGATTTTACTATATTTATATATAAATTTTCTCTGTCAAATCCAGTTATAAATACTTTTGGCTCTATAAGACATAACATATTTAGTATATCTCGTCTTACTTCTGTTGATGCGGTCGCTGTAAAAGTAGTTATAATAGGTCTAGTTGTTAAGTTATTTATAAAGTAAGGGATTTTTTTATATGAAACTCTAAAATCATGACCCCATTGAGATATACAGTGTGCCTCGTCTATTGCGATTTGTGATATTTCTTTTGATTTTATTATATTTAAAAATTCAGCACTTTCTAATCGTTCTGGTGCTACATAAATAATCTTATATTCGTTGTTTATTATTCCTTGCAATATATTATTATAGTCTTCTGATGAAAGAGAACTGTTTATATAGCAAGCGTTTATTCCCATAGTCACTAGTGAATCTACTTGATCTTTCATAAGAGATATTAGAGGTGATATCACTATTGTAATTCCGTCCAAACAAAGGGCCGGGATTTGATAACATAGTGATTTTCCGCCACCAGTTGGCATTATTGCAAGTACATCTTCACCTTGTAATATGCTTGTTATTATATTTTCTTGGCCTTTTCTAAAGCTCTTATACCCATAGTATTTCTGTAGTATATTTAGTACTTTTTCTTTCATATACCCTCCTTGCCTAAATCTTCCGTTTATCAATTTTATTTGATTTATGTCCAAACATTATTTGTACTATACCTTTTCAAATTAATTTTTTTATCTTGAATTATTATACTACAATTATGATTTCTTATATATCAATTTTATTTTAGCTAATATAAATCAAATCTAAAACTCCTCTTCTTTTTGTGTTATTTATTGAAATTAATACACGATTCGTGTTACACTTATAATAGGAATTATTTACATAATTCTCTCTTGATTCTTAATAGGAGCGCTAAAGGAGGTATTACCATGTTTGGACAAAACTTAAAAAAATTAAGAACATCAAAAAATCTTAGCCAATCTAAACTAAGCAAAATTTTAGGAATATCGAGCAGTACAATCGGAATGTACGAACAAGGTAGAAGATTTCCTGACCAAACTATTTTAACTAAAATAGCAGATTTTTTCGATGTATCTACTGATTACTTGCTTGGTCGTAATCCACAAAATCCTCCAACAGAGTTTAATAATGCCACTGATGCTATGGAATTCATTTTAAAGTTGCCAACTGTTATGGCGTATGGTGGCTATGATGCTACAAAATTGTCAGACGAGGAGATAATAGATTTCGCCAATGACTTATTGCAACAAATCGAATTAATTAGCTATAAATATAAAAAGAAATAAAACTAAACGATAATATATCGGAGGGAGGGTAATTTATTGAGTAGTAATAAGATTAAAAAGGCCGTTGAAAATTTAAAAGCAACTTATAATACAAATAACCCTTTTGTAATTTGTGAACACTTAGGTATCACCGTTAGGGAACGAAATTTTAATGAAACACGAAAAGCTTATTTTGTATCTATTTATGGTCAGCCTTCTATTACAATCAATTCTAATTACATAGAAAAATCGAAAAATATATTATGCGCTCATGAACTTGGCCATATAATTTTGGGTCATACTGGTGTCAATAACTTTGAATCTGAAAACCAAGAGGCTGAAAGAGAGGCAAATTTATTTGCACTTTATATGCTATTTGATGAAGATGACTTTGATATGAAATTTGAAAATATGACGAGTTATCTAATAAAATATACATTAGATAGAAATATAAAATTAGCTAGTAAATATTAAAAGCACTTTTCAGTGCTTTTTTTGTGATAATTATTTTGAATATTTAATAACTTTTCTAGTCACTAAATTCAACTACTACTGGAAAATGATCGGACATATAAACCTCATCAACAGTATATGATTTTGCGCTTAGATTTTCACTAATAAAACAATAATCAATTCTATTTTTAGAAAAAGTCGGTGTATTATGTTGATTTAAATCTACAGCTACATCATTGAAATTACTCATATATATATTTTTCTCATTAAAATCGCCACATACTATGTTTCCAGCCAAGTCCTCGATATTTCCTTCTAAATTTATACTAATAAAGTCGAGTATTTCATTTATTTGTTTAACTCTTTCATCTTTATCAAGACCAAGGTGCGTATTTATTACATTTAGATATCTATCTCCTTCTATCTTAACTTTTATATGAGCAAATCCCCTTTGTTCTTTTTTACTAGTCAAAAACACATGATTTCGTACTAATATCTTGTATTTTGAAAATATACAAATTCCATATTGTTTATCTGAGACATTTTCAGCAAAACTTCCATCCATTTGTAGATAAAATTTCAACATTCTATATTGAGAATATAATACTTCTTGAAGACATATTATATCGCAATTTTGGCTTTTTAAATACTTAGCAATTTGACGTAATGTACGATTTTTATCTTTATCTGTACCTGTGTGTATATTGTAAGATATTATTTTCATTCTATACCCCCTAAATTTAGATTACAAAACTTTTCGATTTTTGAAATACATGTACGAAAATTATACTTCTCCACAATTTAAAAAGCATCATAAATTTGATTATTTCAAAAATAAGATGCTTTTATTATATATGTAAATATTTTAATTCTATTCTTGATTATTTATAGATGAATTTCCAAAAGAAATGCCCGTGTATAGTCTTTTATACATTGGTGCTGTTGGCGCTAACCAAACAGTTCCTTCTCCTTTGAATGTATTTAAAAATCCTTCGCCATTTATTGCAGATCCTAGTAAGCTCTTATCTGATTTAGTAACACTAAATGAAACTCCACTAGTTCTAGCTATTGCAAAGTTTCCATCTACTTTAAGCTCTTCCCCATTTGTTAACTCATATGATACAATTTCACTTTCTGGTACATCTAACTCTAATATTACAACACCTGTTCCTATAAGTTGAATTTGGAAAACACCTTCCCCTCCTAATAAGGCTGATGATACATTCTTTTGAGCCATTACTTTTATATCTATCTCAGCAGAACAGCAGAAGAATAAACCTTTATCAACTATTATAGAATCATTATCTAATTCTAATACTAAATAATGTTTAAATGATGGCTCTAAATAAATTTCACCACTTCCTGTATAAGTTGGTTTTATAGCACTTTCATTCGTAAGTGCTCCTGAAACAGCCTTTTTAAAAAGACCTGTTGCTCCACCACTCTTAGTTTTTGATTCTATTTTTCCCTTGCTATAATATAATGCTCCTGCTTCTGTCTTGATAGAACTGTTGTTTAAAGTTATCTTAACTTGTTTTACTTTTAATCCTGTTTGTTCAGCAAAAAACATAGATTGAGCCATATTTACACTTTGCGCCCCTCTTAACTTGTCATATGCAAGTACTTCAAAATCAACATTATTATGACTACATTTTTGTAACACTATCATATTTTTATCTAAATCCATAAATATCATATCCTCCTCAATTTATATTTATATAATACCATAAATATTTTTTAGTTATATCATATTTTAAAATAATGACATTTTATAAAGAGTTTTTAAAATTAAAAACCGGTATTATCTAGAGTTATTACTCTAAAAAATACCGGTCTATATATTTATAATTGAGCTCAATTGTGCAAATTTAAATATATACTTATATTATCCACAGATACTCAAATTTTATACATTTATTTTAAATCTTTTTATTATTTTGTCTCATTTTTAAAAAAATATACTAATCTATTTCATAAATATATTTTCCATTAATATAATTCATCTTTATTCATTTTTTCAGAATATTTATCTGCAAGTTCGTCTAATTGCTTTTTAAACTGTCTTCTGTCCATTTCTGATTTCATCTCAACTTCTTCAAGTACTTCGAAAGTAAATGAATTTGCACCGTATTTATTCCAGTCTTCTCTAAGTTTTAAATTAAGACAACTATTTGTTTTTACAGAAAAGTTAAATCTATTTTCCATAGATGATAAGTCTATCTCACCTTTGATTAAACTTTTTTTACTTTCTGTATTAGTTATTTTGTAGACACCACCTGTTGTCTTTTTTTCTTTATATTCATAAATAGCTTGTTTTCGTTTTTCATTTTTCATATCATCTGCACCCCCTTTATGTGTTTTAATATTTATATTTTCAACTATTCTTTTATCGATTATTTCTAAAATATTTTTGATTTCTTTTTCAATCAAATCTGATTTTTTATCATCAAGACTTATTTGTTCTTCACATTGATTATTTAAAGTTTTTATATCATCATTTTTTTGAGTATTAACCATATCTTGATTTTTAAGCGCCTTTTTCTTATTTCTACTTTTTATAACATTGGCACAATTTCTGCAAGAAGGCGTGCAATATTTTTCTCGTGTATTTTTCGCAAAAAATGGCTTATGGCAATAGCTACAACGATTTAATATTCTATTTTCTTCAGTAAGAGCAAATGCATAAATCATATCGATTGTAGATTGTAATGAATCAAAATCCCAGTTTATTTGTGGTTTGCCAAACATAGCCACAGTAAATCCTATTTTGTGTGGATTGAACTTATCTGGCATTATTTCAACTGGTTCGGTTAAATTTGCATTTTGATAAACTATAGCTTGATTTAAATTTTCTGATATATTTTTAGCATATTCCATAATCCACTGTATTCTTTCACAATAGAATTTTGAAAATACTATATCTAAAATCAAAGGCTTTTTCCCATAGAACTTTGGTGAATCTTCCGCTTTTATAACTGTCAGATGATCATCAAATTCTCTAGTATATAAATCATCTTCTGTTGCAAATGGAGTAAATATTTTTATATACTCCTTTGAATTCATAAGATTTCCGTCTAGTTCTAATGACTTGCTTACAATATTATTTTGAGTAAATAATACATTTTGCTCACCTACAATATCCCTATTGTACACACTAGAACTTGCAAGACCTAATAATCCGTAGTTTTTAGCAAATAATATTAATTTATCGTATATTTCAGTTTTATCATCATTTTTTAAAATAGCATCTCCCAAATCTATTAAATCAAATAATATATCGCTTGATTTTTCAAATGGGTCATAAATTGTATAATCGCTATTTTCTGCTGGAGTAATGTATGTGTTTCCTTTTTCATCTTTTCTAAATTCATAATCACTGTATTTTATCCATTTACTTGTGAAACTTTTTAAATAGAACTCGTTTTTCATATTTTGCTCCTTTCTCTGGCAGTTATTGTTAATATATTTTTATATTAAATATATTAACATATCATTTTGTTTGTTACAACTAAAAAATACTCTTTATTCTAATTAAATTCAAAAAAATTAGCTAAACACTATTATTTAGCTAATTTTTCCATTCCTAACCTACATTTTTATTATTTTCATCTTTATCCGAACCAGTGTAATCTGCTATTTGTTGCTCTAAGCTAGCCTTAATATTTTCAAGGTCCTTTTTGCGTGCATCACTCATATTAAGATCATAATAATTTGCAAATTCTAATATTAATCCACATTCTTGATATTCACATTGTAACCATGCATAGCTAGGATATCCTTCTAATTTTTGTCCATTTGAATTAACTCTTTCATTTTTTCCATCTTCAATTAAATCTTTTTTTGTATATAATAAATCTATATATTTTGATGATAATTTTTCTAACTCCTTATTTTCAAATTCTAATTTCTTATATTTTTCAAGTTTATCAATTTTGTCTTGTATAGATGATACTATTTGTTCTTTCACTATTTTCTCTTGCTCTTCTGGACTTAATTTATCAAAATCTGTATTTGTTGAATATTCATCGGATTCTGAGTCATTTGTTAAATCATAAATATCTTTTATAAAATCGTCATCACAGTAAGTTTTTTTATCACTATTTTGACCTTTAACATTGCTAGTGTTAGTTGCATTTTTAGAATTTATATCACTATTACTACAACCAATTAAACTAATTCCTAGCATGCATAAAATTAATAACGTAATTATCCTTTTCATTAAAATTCCCCCTTTTTCTTTTGAATCAATACTTATAATCTTTTAGCTAAAGTTAATTTCTTCAAATCATATAAATCCCCTTCTTTTTTCAAAATACGATATATTACAAAATAACAATTATTTCTTTGTAAATGTACATTTTTATACAAAAAAATTAGCTAAACAAAATTTATTTAGCTAATTTTTCTTAATACTTCTAATATATTTAAATGTTTCTTCTTCACCTTTTTCGTCTAACATTCTAAGTAAAAACTCTAACTCGTCAGATGTTTCTGGATGAATTTGCATTCTTCCCTTCGCCCTTAAAAAATAATCTAGCGAGCTTCTATCTGTATATTTATCACCCATATATATTTTGCTAGCTGCAACTCTATCACAAAACATTTCAATTACATAATTCATGGGCATTTTTACAGGTTGAATTGTCTTTGTTTGGATATTATAATCAGTCCAATATTCAAAATGATGTTTGTTTCTCCCTTTATGATGCATCCATGCAACAGAGTAACCCTTATCTTCCCTCTCTGCTTCATTTGGACTTCTAGTCCCCTGATAATATTTTGCCCCTACTATAAATTCAGAGGGTTTATATTTAGACAAATCATGTAAACAACCTTGCCAGAATATCCCCGCCTTAAAACAATGTTGTATAACTTTGTGTCGATGTCTTGTAATCGTAACAAAGTGCTTATATGCATTTACTACAAAGCTACCCACTAAAAAATCACACCTTTCATATATTCTAAAATATTATAATAAAGACTTCTCTATTTTAATTTTATTTTATATTCATAAATAATTTTACCATTGTTTGAACTTATTTTGAAATATTATTAAAACAAATTTATACAAAATTCAAGTTAAATATTTAAAATTTTGTAATTATTTGTTATTATATAAATAAATATATCAAATAATCTTGGGAGGGAAAGATGAAGAAAAAATTACAATCAATCGTTTTAGCTTTTATGATGGCGCTTACTGTAGCAGTAGCCCCTGTTGGTGGAGTAATTACTGGAAATGGAAATGTAGCTGTTATCGAAGCTGCTAGTCAAAAAACTATAAACACATTTACTATCAATAGTTTATACAACAGTTATAGAAAAGTTACAGGAAAAGGTTTAAGAGGAGCAAAAGTTAAAGCTTATTCACAAGGTAGATTAATCGGTTCTGCAACAGTTAGAAGCAATAGCACTTATTCAATATCTATACCTAAACAACCAGCTGGAAGAACTGTTACTATAAAAATAAGCAAATCTGGTTACAAAACTAGATCTAAATCTGTTACTGTAAAAAAAGATAGAACATCTGGTGTAAGCACTAAATACGTGTATGTAAATGGCGGAAATTCAAAATCGAAAATATACCATAAAACTGCACATGCTCATAATATGGAAGGTGCTATAAAAATGACTGAAAAACAAGCAAAAGCTAGAGGATATAGAGCTTGTAAAAGATGTTGGTAATATTCCAATTTTTTAATTATTATTGATTAATATTAAATTTTAATAAATTAAGGGAGTTACAAAATCAATTTCGTAACTCCCTATTTTCTTGGCTAAAATAATATGAAAATCGATTCTTATTATTTTAGCTATTTTTATTTTATTTAATTTTTAAGTATTTCAAACTATTTTACTCTTATAGATTTTATAGTACTGTAGTCTCCATAAATATTTTTACCATCTACTGTTCTATATGCTCTAACTTTGAAGTAATAAGTTTTTCCACTTGTTAGATAATATTTTGTAAAGCTCTTAGCTGTAGTTGTCTTAACTAATTTATATATTCCATTTTTAGATGTTGCCATATAAACTTTGTATCCTGTTGCTCTTGTGCTACAGTTTTTCCAAGTTAGTCTAGCTGTTTTCCTACTACTTGATTTAACTGTAACATTTGGAGTAAGCGGTGTTGTAGTAGCTTTTAATTTTTCTGATTCTTTTAAATAAACTTTTTTGCCATCAACTTTGTTATAAGCTTTTACTTGATAATTGTATATAGTTGCTGATGTTTTTCCTTGATCTAAATAACTATATACTTCTGCTTCTTCAGAAGCTTCTCTATCTTCATCACTTAATTTATCAAAGTCTATATCATCTATTACAACATATTTTTTAGAAGCTGTGCTGTATCTTAAGATTTCATATCCTGTTGCATCTTTTATCTTATCCCAACTAAATTCTACTGAATTTCTAGTTGTTTTTTCTAAATTTAATTTAAATGAATCTTTAATTTTATCACTTATAGAATTTGAATCTCCTGAATAAACTTTTACTCCATCTACTACTCTATAAGATTTTACTTTATAGCTGTATTCAGTTCCTTTAGCTAAACCTTTATCTGTGTAAGTTGTTGCATTTAAGTCTTTTACTAGTTTATAATCTTCGCTGTTTGCATCTTTTCTATAAACTTCGTATCCACTTGCTCTACCTATTGCATTCCAGCTCATGCTTATGCTATCACTATCTATATTTCCTGCTTTAAGTGCTGGAGCTTGTGGCTTAGCTGTTGCTTTTACTATATTTGATTCTTCTGAATAAACTTTCACTCCATCTACTACTTTATATGCTCTTATTTTATATTTATAGTAGCATCCTGAAGTTCTTCCTGAATCAGTATATGTTGTTGTATCAGCATTATTTATATCAGCTATTTTTACATATTTTTTACTAGCTGTTGAATATCTAGTTATTTCATATCCATCACAATCAACTTTATTCCAAGCTAATTTTATTGATGATGTTGTTGTTTCTTGTGATGTGAATCCTGTTACTTTGTCTACTTTTGTTTCTTTTGCATTTATTTTAAATGTCTTAGTTAAAGTTCCAGCATAATTTCCTATACCAGTTACTGTAACAGTTGCTGTTCCTGGTTTAGTATTATTTTTATATGAAACTGTAAAGTCTTTATCTTTAACTAAAGTAACTTGTTTAGTTTGAGTTTTACCACCAGATACATAACTTATTGTTCCTGTTAAGTTAGTTACTGCTGGAGTTTTTTCATTTCCATCGTAATCAATGCTGTCATATTCTAATGATAATTTTGGATTAATTGTTTTTATATCTCTTGCTGTTATATTGAAAGTTTTAACAACTTCACCTGCATAGTCTCCTATACCTGTGATTAATACACTTGCTTTACCTTTATTTACATTATTTGTGTATTGGGTAATAAAATCTACATTTTTAACTAGTTTTTTACCTGTAGTTGTAGTTATTGTAACAGTTGGTATCTTGTTATTTCCTGTGTATGCTGAAGTTGTATAAGATAATCTAACCTTTTGATTAACTAATAATCCAACACTCTTCTTACCACATTTACTACAAATGTATTCAGTTTTTCCAGAAATATTTATTACAGGTTTATATTCATGTCCTGATGCTTTAGGATATTTTATTGTATATGTAATATTACAATCTCCACACTTAAATGTTTTATGTCCCCTTGTTGTACAAGTTGTTTTTATATCTTCTGCTACTTTTATATCATGAGCTAACCCATCTTCTCCAAAATAATACATATTATATTGATCTTTAGGGTCTGCTACCCAACCAGTTTGGAATTTACCATTTATAAAGTACATCTTCTTCCCTGATTTTTCTTCTGTAACAAATCCTGTATAGTTTCCTAATTCTTTAGCATTTCCACATTTATTACAAGTTAAATACTCTCCATCATAAACATAATCATGACCATCTTTACATTGTTCTGATGATTTTGATTTAGTATAACTATCTATAACAGAACCATCTACATCATGAGTTGTAACTGTAAATGTATCATCTGTAGTTGATGCAGTTAAATAAATACCATTATAATCTTGTGTTGCTATAGCAAAATGGAAATTAGGATTATTAACTATTCCATATGATTTTTCACCTGTAGATCCACAAATATAGTAAACTGTACCATCCTTTTCATTAACTTCACCATCTTTAAGTGGTTCAGTTCTTGCATAAGTATGATCATGTCCTGAAAATACAAAATCTATACCAGCTTCTTCTGCTGCACCTGGTACTAATTCATTTATCATTTCATTAGAACCCGCTACATTTGTATAATAAGCAGGTTGATGCATAGTAAGTACTTTCCATTTACATTTACTAGCTTTTGCATCTTGTCTTAACCAATCTAAATCTTCTTTAAGTTGTGATTTACTAGTTGTATAGTTTATTGTTGCTACATAAACATTTCCATATTCTACTGAGTATCTTCTTGCATTTGGTAAGTTATATATATTTTGTGCAGTATCTCCATTTAAGTCCCCCATGTATTCATGATTTCCTAAAACATGAATCATATCTATTCCACCTATATAATTTCCTCCAAACATTTGAAGAACATCTGTCCAGTGGCTATAAGTAGCTGCATTATCCACAGAGTCACCTGTTTGTATACCAAAACTATAGTTTCCATCTGACGCTAAATTAGCTGCAATTTGGTCTACGTTATCTTGGTTAGATGCTTGAGTATCACCTATAACAAAGAAATTAGTATTTGTACCATTTCTATTTGTTTTAAATGTTTTAACTTCTGACCATTGTTTTCCATCACCAACGCGATAAGTATATTGTGTATTTTTAGATAAACCAGTTGCTAATACTTTATTTACTCTTACTGTTTTATTTAAGTTATCATCTGATGAACCTAAGAAACTTTGAAGTTTGCTAGTACCTTCTATATTTTTAAATGCTGCTTCTCCATCTTTATCATAATCAGATGTTTTAGCAATTTGCATTATAGCTTTTGCATCAGATGATTTAGGATTTGACATCCATGTTATATTTTTGCTAGTTGCTGAACCAGTTGTAGCATTTGATATAACATATTCAGGAAGACCTTCTTCATTACCTGCTGTAGTTGTAGTTTGGACATTTATTGAATAAGATATATCTTCACCTTTAGCTGCATATAAAGTATTTTTTCCTGCACTTTGGCATAATACATCAGTTTGAATATATCCCTCTTCATTTGTTTTACCTATTTCTTCATCACCTTTGTATATACTTGCATCTGCAACAGGTTTATTATCTAAATCAGTTACATATATCTTACCGTCAAAACCTACTACCATTTGATCTGCTTTTATTGTAAGCGGTGCTAATACCTCTATACTCTCTTGTGCTGTTGCAAAAGATTTTGTATATCCTTCTTCCTGTTCAGTGTTATAGTTAATCAATCCTCTTTGGGCACAATATGTAAATACAGAACCTTTTTTAAGTTCTTTAGGTACTTTAAAGCTTATTGTAGCTATATTTCCTTTACCACTTTGTGTTGATACTCCTTCTTTTCTAGTTGCAGTTATTTTTATAACGCTATTTTTAGCATCATAACTTGCACTTCCATCAAAGTCATCATTGAATTTAACTTCGTAATCTTTAAAGTCATTATTTATTTTTATTTCTGTTTCAACTGAATCTATTTCTTCTATTTTTTGTGCTTTTAATCCTAAATCATAATTTTTATTTAAAATTGGATTTCCTTTAGTTGATGGTGATAATTCTACTGTATTGTATTCTTTATCACCTTTTACAGTGAAGTATCTAGTTTCAGTTGTTTCATTACCAAATTTATCACGAACCAACACTTTTATACTATGTTTTCCATTTGATAATTTAGCATCATATAAGTTTATTGCATTATCCCCTGGTACATTTACACAATTCTTTTCTGAAGTCATATTAACTCCATCTAAATACATACGAACTGTATCATAATCTATACCACTTGTATTTTTATTTTCAACGTCGCTATATAATGATTTAAAATTAATTGTATTAGTATCTATTGTCATACCATTTTTAATTTCAGTATCATTAGCAGTTATACTATCTATTACTGGATTATCGATATCGTCTTTGTTAGCACCATATACGAATTGTAAGTTATCGATATATAATGAACCTTTACGTTGCGCTTTTGGTACTTCAACCATATCATAAGTTCCATCTTCTTTAGTTTCCCCTTTAGTGTAGAAACCTTGTTGAGTTCCAGGAACATACATGATTCTTATTGCTTGTCCCTTTCTCATCTTAAATGGACCTCTCATGTTTTCTGGGAAACTTGCTTCAACGTATTTCCAACCACTCCAGTCAATACCATTCATTTTACCTTCTGATATTTTAGCTTCTTCAGTAAAATTAAGTCTTACTAAACTGTTACTACCATCATCTAATTCAATTCTTACCCATAAGTTTGGAGTTCCTTCTGGTGCATAAACCCACATACCTATTCCAGTTGGATTTCCCTCTATTGGTTTACCAGCTTCAGTAAATCCAATAGTAACACCATCTGTAGCTGCACCTACATCAGAAAAATCGTAGTTAACTTTTAAAGCATGACTTCCGAAACGTACAGGTTCTCCACTATCTAAGTCAATTACTTTAGCACTATCTTTAGCGCCTCTACCGTAATCGCCAAGTAATAATAAAGAATTTGTATCGTTTGCATCTCTTGTTATACTAAAATAATCTTCTGCTTTTATAGTATTTCCTTCACTATCTGTTTTATCTTCAAAATCTAAAACTACTGAAGGCATTTTTCCTATAATTAAGTGTACTGTTCCTGAAATATTTTCATCATAAACACAAGTTGCTGTAGCATCTCCATTTACTGTTTCAGAATCTGATGATGTAAATATATTCCCATCAAAAGTACCTAATTTTTCATCACTCAAAGTCCATTTAAAATCTCCGTCTTTGTAGATTACATCTCTACCTTTGTATTTTACACTCATAGCTAAATCTGAACTTTTACTAAATCCTAAACTAACTTCATCATTACTAAATGTAATGCTATCTGGTACTTCAACTAATATAGAAGTAGTTCCAACTACTTTTCCATCACTCTTTAAGTTTACTTTTACTTCTCCAGTAGTACCATTAGATGTAAATATACCTTTTGAATCTATTTTTCCATATTTACTATCTGCTAGTTCCCAAGTTACATCACTTGGTAAAGGAGCTTCCCCACCTGATGAATCTACGCCTTTTGCAGTAAATTCTACCTTAGAATTTGGAGTATAAACTAAATTATTTGGAGCAAGTGCAGCATGGTCAAATTCTCCAGTTGGTTTAGCAGTAGAAACTACAAGAAGTGAACTACTTACTGTTCTTTCATTTCCATCTGATGGTGTGTTACGGCATAAGAAATCATTGCTACCTTCATATTTTGAAGCATAAGTTGAAGATCCTCCTCCATCTAGATTAAGAACTGTTGTACAACCTTTACCTATTAACATTTCTGCTACTTCTTTATAAGTACGTCCACAAGATATAGGATAGTTACGTCCATGCGTTGTAAAAGTAACTACTGAACCATCATCTTTAATACCTATTGCAGTTCTTGAATAAACTATATTTTGATATGTACTATTTGGGTCTAGATTAACTAACTTGCCGTCTTTAACCATTATAGTATCTCCACCTACAGCTGATTCAACATCATCTAAAGATACATTTCCTTCTCTTATAGCAGCTGTTCCATCTTTTAATATGGCAAAATATGGACGACCGCTAGTACCTTGATACACCTTTCCATTCATAACAAGTGCTCCTGCAGGTTGTCCTGTTGACATGTTATAGAAGTCTGCATTAATACCCGCTACTACATTATATCCTGTAGCTTTCTGAGCCGCTTTAGCTTGATCAGTTACTCTTTGCATCTTCCATTTATTTGCATTATAATCAGCATATCCTGAAATAATTTTTGTTGTAGATGTTCCTTTTAAATCTACCTCACAAAAATAATCGATATTTTGATTATTTCCTGAAGAATTATTTGTTATAACTTCGCTTTCTGTTATACCAGGTGCAATTTTTTGTTCTGTCTCTGATATAACATAAGTTCCTTCAGGTGGTATAATACGTGCTGCTGCAGCTATACTAGCATCAGAACCTATTAATGCAAATACCATTAAAAAAACTAGTGCTTTACTTAAAAGTTTTTTGTTAGATTTTTTCTGCAAATCTAATCCTCCCCTTTCTTTTTAATTGAAGGTTTACCCCTCCTTCTATTATAATCATACTATATGTCTGACCATTTTTGTCATTATTTTCCATTATTTTGTATTTTTTTCTTACTTTTTTACTTAATCCTTTATTTTGTTCATGTTCTATTTTTTAAAATTTTTTAACAGAAATTTAGTTGTATTTTTTGCTTAGTTTTAATATAATATATAAAAATAGAAATTTCCCTCGAAGGGGAGTAGCTTTCACTCTGTGATAGTCAATCGTCATTTCGGATTTTATCCCGGTTGACTAGCGAGTATTTAAACTTGTTAGCAAGACCTTCAAAGTAGACAATAACTCTACTTGGAGGTCTTTTTTATTTTGATAAATTTTAATATAGGAGGAATATGTATGTTTTATCAAAAAAATTCAGTTGAAGTTTTAAATGACCTAGATAGTAATTTAACTGGATTAACACAGGAGGAATCAAAGTTACGACTTGAAAAATACGGTTGTAATGCATTGCAGGAAAAATCAAAAACACCAACATGGAGATTATTTTTAGAAAATTTTAAAGACCCACTAGTTATAATTTTGCTAATTGCAGCTATGACACAAGTATTTTTAGGTGATACTGTTGAATCTATTATAATATTTACCGTTTTAGTAATAAATGCAGTTTTGGGTGTTGTTCAAACTAAAAAGGCTGAAAGTTCATTAGATAGTTTGAAAAAATTATCTGTTCCCGAAGCCAAAGTAATTAGAAATAATCAAAAGTTAACTATTTCATCACAGGAGTTAGTTCCTGGTGATATAGTAATTCTAGAGGCTGGTGATTATGTTCCTGCCGATGGTAGAATTATCGAATCTCAAACATTAAAAGTTATTGAAGGAATGCTAACAGGTGAATCTGAACCAGTTTTAAAAAATGCTGATGCTATAAATGAAGAATGTGCACTTGGCGACCAAAAGAATATGGTATTTAGTGGTTCTATGGTGGTCTATGGTAGAGCAACTTTCATAGTAACATCAACTGGTATGAATACTGAAGTTGGTAAAATTGCCGACTTGCTTGAAACTGCTGGAAATAAACAAACTCCACTTCAAGAAAAATTAGATGATTTCGGAAAAAAATTAGGAATTGCGATAGTATTCTTAGCAGGATTTATATTCGCACTTGAAGTTTTCAGAGGCAAAGATTTAATGAACTCTTTTATGTTTGCAATAGCAATTGCTGTTGCTGCAATACCAGAGGCACTTACATCTATCGTGACAATCGTTTTAGCTTCTGGAACAAATATTATGGCAAAAAAACAATCTATAATTAGAAAATTACCAGCAGTTGAAACTCTTGGTTCAACAAGTGTTATATGTACCGACAAAACTGGTACATTAACTCAAAATAAAATGACAGTCGTTGAAACTTATTTTTATGGACCAGATAGTGATAAATTCAACGGATTTGAATACAATAAAAATTACGATTTTTTAAATGTTGAAGATACTATTTCTTCTCACAGTAATGAAATTGCAGTTGCAGGATGTATGTTACAAGAAAGATATTTAAATCTATCATCTATTCTTTGTAATGATTCTGATGTAAATGAAGAAGGAGTCGAAATTGGCGACCCAACTGAAGTAGCTCTTATAAATTATGCTCAAAAATACGATCTCGATTATAAATCTATAAGGGAAGAATGTTTAAGAATTGCTGAGATTCCATTTGACAGTGATAGAAAACTTATGACTACTGTAAATTCAATAGATGGGCAAAATATAATGTTTACTAAAGGTGCTCCAGACGTAATATTCAGTAGATGTAAATATGCAATTAAATGCGATGAAATTCTAGAAATGTCTGATGAAATATTAGATGAATATAAAAAAGTAAACGAAAACTTTTCAAATAGAGCTTTAAGAGTTTTAGCATTTGCTTATAAAAAAGTTTCCGCTGAATTTGAACCTACTTTAGATGATGAAAACGACTTAATATTAATCGGTCTTATGGCTATGATAGACCCACCTCGTGAAGAAGTTTTCAAAGCTGTAGATGAAGCAAAATCATCTGGCATAAAAACAATCATGATAACTGGTGACCACAAAACTACCGCTGCTGCAATAGCTCGTGAAATAGGCATAATGGAAAAAGATGATTTAGCTCTTACTGGTAAAGAATTAGACTCCCTTGATGATACTGAACTTGATAGTAAATTGGAAAGAATTTCAGTTTATGCTAGGGTTTCTCCAGAAAATAAAATTAGAATCGTCAAAGCATGGCAGAAAAAAGGCAAAGTAACAGCCATGACAGGTGATGGTGTCAATGATGCCCCTGCTCTAAAGCAAGCTGACATTGGAATAGGAATGGGAAGTGGTACTGAAGTTGCAAAAGATGCATCGGCTATGGTTTTAGTAGATGATAACTTCGCTACTATAGTAAATGCAATCGAAGTCGGAAGAACAGTTTATAGTAATATTAAAAAATCTATCACTTATCTTTTCTCAGGAAATTTAGGTGGAATAATATCAATATTATTTGCTGTATTTGCAGGATGGGCTAATCCATTCACAACTATACAATTATTATTTATAAACCTAGTTACAGACTCACTACCTGCAATTGCTTTAGGTTTTGAGAAGCCAGAAAAAAATACTATGAATAAACCACCTAGAGACCCTAATGAAAGTATTTTATGCAAAGATACTCTAAAAGTTGTTCTTACTAGAGGTTCAATAATTGGTATAGTTACAATCCTAGCTCAATATATAGGAATGCAAACATCAGATGCACTTGGTGCAGCAATGGCATTCTCAACAATTACATTATCTAGAATAATTCAAACATTTGCAGCCCGTTCAAATAGTGAAACAATATGCAGTTTAGGATTTACTAGTAATAAATATGCATTAGGTGCAGTAATAGTTTGTCTTGCAATGTTCTCTACTACTCTACTTCCATTTATGAGGGGAATATTTGCAATACCTTCTGTATTTGAAATTCAAAACTTAGCAATTTGCTTTGGTTTAGCTGTTTTAGCTACTATCTGCATGGAAATTAGTAAGTTATTTAAAAGATAATTATGAATAAATAAAGTTTATTTAGAATATATTGTTAGTGAGAAAATACTATATTTTCTCACTTTCTTTTTAGTTGTGACATAAACAATTACTACACAGATAGGAGGTAATTTTATTGGCTGAACATAAGAAATATAAAAAAACTGGAATTGTTATAATAATAGGTGCTATACTTGTTCTTATTATGCGTCTGTACATTTTATCTGCCATTCTATTTTTAATAGGTTTAATCACAGCTACTTATCCTTTTATCAAAAAGAATACTAATGAAATGAGCGGACTTGATATTGAGGATAGTAAATGTAATTGTGAGAATTGTGATTCTAAAGGATGTAATACAAACTATGATTGTAACAACTTAAATTGTGATAACATAGATTCTAAAGTTATTTCCAGCACAAGTGATAACAAGAATATTATCCAACATGATATTGGTACTGAACCTGAGGTTGATGTAAAAACTGATATTAGTATGGAATCTAAAATTGATGCACAACCCGATGCTAGCTCGGTAATAGAAGTCGATTTCGAAAATAGCACTAAACCTACTACGGATGCGAATTCTTCGGACGATGAGTACAATTCAGAAGTAGATACTATTATTGATGACAATGAGAAGGATGATAAATAAATATTATCATTAATAACTAACTTTTTAATCCAAATAGATGTTTAATATTATACTAAATTTAATCAAAACAAATTAAAATAAGACTATCGCAAGATAATTTACGATAGTCTCTTTTTTATAATGCATAGGAAATTATATTCATTTATAGATTGTAGGTAAGTATAATTTCCGTATATGTGTTTCAAAAAAATCTACATTTTTAAAGGTCTTTAAGATAAAGATTTTTTTATTTAAATATATATTATTTTTTACCTTTTACTATTGTATATAATCCTATAGTAAGCATTGGTAACATATAAACTATCATTAATGCATATGACATTGCATTATATCCTTTAGATATAAGATCTATTATACCTACTTTTGATAGTAATATTGCTAATACTAAAACTATAACTGTCATTATTGCATTTTGTTTTGGTGATAATGGATTTTTACCAAAGTCAACTAAACCTGCATTAACTCTAGCTACGAAAGCATGTATTATACCAGTTGAAGTTTCTATTAAAGTCCAACCCATAACTATACCAAATAGTATTATTGTCCAAGTTCCACCAACTTGTTTTAATATTACTAACCAAGGAACTGTTGCACCTAATACATCAGGGTCTGGATAATATCCCATAAATGCAAAGTAAGTTATGAACCATGGTACTGTCATTAACACACCTGCTATTAAACCAGATATTAATGATTGTTTTCTACTATCTTGTCTTTTTAATGCTTCAAAAGAAGATGGATATACTATTAAGTTATATGCTACATAAACTATACCTAACCATATTACACTTCCTGTACTTGCTGTTCCTGTGCCTGTTGCAAAACTTGTATCACCACTTGCAAATACTTCTCCTATATGTGTACCAGCTGCTCTTACTGCTAATATACCAAATATGATATATGCTGCATATAATGCTACAGTACCCCAAGTTTCAAATCTTTCTATTAAGCTTGAACCATAGAAGTTAAGTATACCAACTATTACTATAACAACTATAACACCTACCCAATAATTAAGTCCCATTGTTTGGTTAACTATTTCACCAGTTGCTGATGCCATAACTGCAAGTATTATTACTGATAATGGTATGTATATAAGATCGTATAATACCCCGAATTTTCCTAATAAATTTTTCATTAGAGATTTATAGTTATAAGAACCTGTTACTCTTGCGAATTCAAATGTTAACATACTCATAATTGCAAATCCAATAAGTGTTGCAAGTCCAGCTAGCCAACCTTTAGCTCCGTACATTGCTCCATAAGATATAACTTCACGACCAGTTGCATATCCTCCACCTATTAAAACAGACTGAAGTAATATACCTGGTACTAAATATTTACCAAAAGCTCCATCAAAGAAACTTTTTTTACCACTATTTTGTGGTTTTCTCTGTTCCATAATATAGTCCCCTTCCGTTATATATATTTTATAAATTCTATAACCATACCCAATCTCTTTTGGAATTTAATGGTTATTTTTTAATATTATCACTTTTTAGAAAATTTTGCAACTTTATGTTAATTGAACCAAAATATTATACTAAAAATGAATTATAATATTTTTATATATATTTTTTCCATCATAATTTACATTTCATATAATTAAAAATATACTTGTATTATAAATTATTTTATTAATTTTAAAACTTTAGAAAGGATGATTACATTATGAAAATTGCTATTTTGGCTCCAGAAAGTATGGGAAATTATATCCTTGAAACTGCTCAAAAATATTTCTCCGATATCGAAATTTTATTATTAGTTTATAATGATTACAAAGAATGTGTAAAGTTATTACAAAAAAATAAAAAAAAATATGATGGAATAGTTTTTGCTGGAATTGCAGCATATTCATATTCAAAAAAGTTTTTAAAGCCTCAATCTATATGGGAATATATGCCGCTCCATGAAGGTTCACTCACCAATGCAATATTACAAGGCCTCTATAATGGTTATGATATAAAACATATAAGTATAGATTGCTATTCTATAGAACATCTAAAAGAGTTATTTAGAATACTAAATATAAAATTATCTTCTGTAGAAATTTTAAATCTTAATATAGATACTGTTTGTGAAAATTGCAATGATTTAGCATTGAATTTTCATATAAATAATTATAAAAAAAACAAAAATACTTGTATAATCACTGCCCTAAATACTGTCCATAAACAACTACTAGATTTAAATATAAATAACTTTTTTGCAGAACCAACAGAATCAGTAATCAAACAAATTTTTCAAAATATATTATTAAAATATAATTTACAGATTAATAAAAAAAGTCAAATTGTGATTGGATATATTCAAATTAATTTTCCTAATGAATATTCAATAATAAATTTAAATGAGTACTACTATATGATGGAAAAAAATAAATTATCTGAAATTATATACTTATTTGCTCAAAATATTAAAGCTGCTGTTACAGAAGTTAGTTTCAATACATATCAACTTGTATCTACAAGAAATATTCTCGAAGTTGAGACAAATAATTTTAGAACATTTAGTATTTTAGATTCCGTAAGTAAAAATTCTCTTCATACTCTTTCTATTGGCTTTGGTTATGGAAAAACGGCAGACGAAGCAAAGTCAAATGCAAATTTAGCTATGATGAAATCACAAAAAACCGCTGAGAATTGTGTTTATGTTATATATGAAAATAAAGAGGTTTTAGGTCCTATAAAAAATACTTTTTTAGAAACTGACAACAAAATAGACTCTAAGTTATTATCTATCTCTGAAAAATGCAATATTAGTTTAAATAAAATATTTAATATTTATAATGCAATTAATAAATATAAAAAGAATACTTTTACCCCAAAAGAACTATCTAATATTTGTAAAATGTCTATCCGAAGTACTAATAAGTTGCTTACCATTCTTGAAAATAATGGTTATACAGAAATAGTAGGTAAGAAATTTTCCGAAGGTTCTGGAAGACCTTCTAGAATTATAAAATTTAGATTTTAAACTTTGCTAAAATTGTACTAAAAAAATAGTTTATATAATTTTATTTTTATAAGTTATTTTAATTTTATCTTTATTATTTAATTTATTTTTTTTATTTTTAATAATTTTTTTTAATATATAAAATTTTTTTTAATTTTTCAAATTATTTTTTTGGAATTTTTTTGGTACTTTTATAGTTTATTATATGACTCTAGAATTAAAGTAAGATTTTAATTTATTAAATCTTCAAAATTTTCACTTTATTAGGAGGTTTTATTATGACTTTAATTAGTACTGATAATCTTTGGATGACTTGGATGGTCGTTATTTTAGTTGCTTCTTTTGCTATTTTCGCAGAGCAAAAATGGAAATGGGCAGCAAGAGTAAGTAGTGCTGTTGTATGTATATTCGGAACAGTTATATTAGCAAACTTAAAAATATTACCTACTACTTCATCTACATATGATGTAATAAATAATTATATATTACCATTATCTATTCCATTACTTCTTTTTAAATCAGACATAAAAAAAATATATAAAGAAAGTGGTAAATCATTCGTGTTATTCCATGTTGCATCATTAGGTACTTTTATAGGTGCTATTATAGCTGGATTCATATTTAGAGATGTATCCAATGTGAATGGTGTTGTTGCAATGGAGGTTGGAGCCCATATTGGAGGTACTGTTAATTTGATTGCAATGGCAAATACATTTAATGTTGATACTAACTTTACAAATGCAGCTGCTATAGCAGCAAATTTCTTAGTTATGGTACTTATGCTTGTCCTAACTCAAATTTCAGAAATGAAATTTTTTAGAAATAAATTTCCGCATCCTCATATAGATGAAATAGAAAATAGTAATACTGATAAAACAAAATCTTTAGCAGAACAATATTGGAAACCAAAAGAAATATCTCTTTTAGATTTAGCTCTCACATTAGGTACTACTTTTGTTATTACAGCTATATCTCAATCTCTTTGTGGAATTATAAATAATACTTCTGCCCCAGATATTATAAAACAATTATTTGGTAATATATATTTAATGATGACTTTACTTACTGTTTTAGGTTGTACCTTATTTCCTAAATTCTTCTCAAATTTACGTGGTGCTGAAGAAATGGGTAATTATATGATAATGTTATTCTTTGTAGCTTTAGGAGCTACTGCTAATCTTGCAGATATAGCTAAATTAGGTAGCATTATATTAGTATTTATATTATTAATTGTAATCTTTAATATAGGTTTAACTTTATTAGGTGGAAAACTTCTAAAATGTTCCTTAGAAGAAATTATTGGTTGTATAAATGCAACAATTGGTGGTCCTACTTCAGCTGCTGCATTTTCAATTAATAGAGGTTGGAGTAAACTAATTGTTCCAAGTTTATTAGTTGGTTTATGGGGTTATGTAATAGGCAACTATATTGGAGTTATCGCTGCAAATTTAGTTTCTATGTTCTAAATAAATATTAAAGGGGTGTATAGTTTATGTATGATCTTATTATAAAAAATGTAAAAATTATCGATGGACTAAAAAATCCATCTTATATAGGAAATATTGCCATCTCTAATGGTAAAATTATTTTATCGCCTTCTGATTTGGAAGGTTCCCAACAAATTATCGATGGAACAAACCTTTGTGTAAGCCCTGGTTTTATAGATGTACATTCTCATGGTGATATTGCATTAGGTAAAGATTTTACAACCTTATGCAAGGTTTCTCAAGGTATAACTACAGATATTGCTGGACAATGTGGATTTACCTCTTTTCCTGTAAATCCTAACACCCTTGACTTGCTACAAGAAGACCTTTCAATTTTTACCGATAATTTCGATGATAACATGAAACGATTTACTTCATTTAAAAAATACCTTGATTATTCAAGCAAATTCGACCTAACTTACAATACTATGTTTTTAATAGGACATTGTACTCTTAGAACAGCTGTTATGGGATTTGAAAACAGAAAACCAACATCAAAAGAATTAGACAAGATGAAAGACTTAGTCAGAGAGGCTATGGAAAATGGATGTATCGGTCTAAGCTCTGGATTAATTTATACACCAGGTGTTTACTCTCAAACCGAAGAACTTATTGAATTATGTAAAGTTGTAAAAGAATATAATGGTCGTTATGTCACACATATGAGAAGTGAGTCAGATAAACTACTAGAAGCAGTGAAAGAAGCTATTTATATAGCAGAAACAGCTGGGGTTCCACTTGGCATTTCCCATTACAAAGTTCAAGGTAAATCTAATTGGGGACTCCCTAAACAAGGTCTTCAATTAATAGAACAAGCTATATCTCGAGGTATGGAAATAACTATTGATCAATATCCATATGAATCTGGTATGACTCATTTATATGTTTCTATTCCTCCTAAATATATCTCAAATGGTATTGGCGAATTAATAAATCTACTTAAAGATAAAAATATCCGTGAAGAAATAAAATCTGAGATGATTAACCCTACAACAGAATTTGAAAATTATTATATATGTGCTAATGGATTTGATGGTATTTTTATAGCAGACTGTCCTACTTTTAAAGATCCTGTTGGCATGACAATTGGAGATTATTCTAGAAAATTAAACATTGACCCTTTTGATGCCTTTTTCGATATATTAATAAAAAACCATGGTGTTTGTACTGCAATATACTTTACAATGGGAGAAGATGATATATTTAATATAATAAAAAATGAGAATACTGTTATTGGAACTGACGGAATAGTTAAATCTCTTGATGGTAAGTGTCATCCTAGGGCCTATGGTACTTTTCCTAGAGCAATAGACTATTTTCATAAAAAAAATAAATTATTTACTTTAGAAGAAATAATTTTTAAAATGACTGGATTACCTGCTAACAGATATAATATAAAAAATAAGGGTGCCATAAAAAATGATTATGATGCTGATTTAGTTATTTTTGATTATGATAAAATAGCCCCTGGAAATACTTATCAAAACCCAAATTTACTTTCTGAAGGTATTGAATCTGTAATTATTGGTGGCGAAATTGTCTATCATAATAAAAAACTTACTGGAAAAACACCTGGAAAAATTTTATTACATAATAAATAGAATTAATTTATTATGCTAAATAAAAAATCCCAAGTTCAAAATAGCTTGGGATTTTTTTAAGTATATTACAGCATATTCTTAATATATAATTCTTATCTATATTTAGGCAATGTATTAGCACCATGTGGTAATAATGCAACCTTCATATCATCTATTGAACCACCATTTAATTCTTTAGCTACTCTTATTGCTTCGTCTAAAGTTTTAACAACATGGATTTTTGTATTTTTGAATTTTTCTGCTGGTATTTCAGTTACTAATATCATATTGTATCTTTCAGCAGTATCAGAGAAATCATATCCAACAAATCCTCCAATTGAGAAATCTGCACGTAATGCTTTTTCTCTTTCTTCCATATTTGTAAATTTAACGATTTGGTCTTCACAATCTTGGTTTCCAAAACCTTCACTACATTCTGATAAAATTATCATTGTTCCGCCATCAGCTATCATAATTTTAGAATTTGATAATGTTTTTGAAGTTTGATATAAATTAATATCTTTTGGGAATCCTCCTGCACTAGCTATAACTAAATCCGCTTTTTCATCAACATAAACTCCATCTATAGAGTCTACAAGTTCAGTTGCAGCTTTATGAGCTTTTATCCAATCTCCTGCAAATGCTGCTATTATTTGTTGGTCAGAATTTGCAACTACATTTAATAAATATGCTGGTTTAGCCATTGCAGCAGCTTCTTCTAAGTCATCGTGGAATGGATTTGATTTTGATAAATTTCCTGAATATACATTTTCATTTATCCCTTCACCAAATCCAGGATTTAAAGCGTTACAGTGGTTAGTATTTATAGTTTCTTTTCCTGCTATACCAGGTACCAAACTCTTTCTTCCTCCACCATAGCCTGCTAAGAAGTGATAAACTACCCCACCAGTTAATATTATTTTATCTGCTTCTATTGCATATCTATTTAACCATACTGGAGTTTTTCTAGATGTTTCACCCATGTAGACTAAGTTTTCTTTATCTTCACATTGATGGTCAACTATTTTTAAACGTTTAAATAAATCTTCCCCTAATAATTCTTTATGTTCTTCATCTGTTTGTCTTCTATGAGTTCCACAAGCAGATATTACTATTATATCTTCGTCTGCTATTCCACATTTATTTAATCTATCAACTAATATTGGTAAATATGTAGGTATGGCTTGCCATTTTCTTGTTACATCAGATATTATTATTGCTACTTTATCTCCTTTTTGTACAACAGTTGAAATATCCCCTACTCCAATTGGATTGTCTAAAGCATATTCTATATGTTCTTTTACACTTCTTTGTGGAAGATCTACAACATTAGACTCCAATTCACAAGCAATTTGTGTTTCTGGTATATTTACCTCAAATTCAATACTACTATACTTCATAGAATGCATAGTAAACCCCTCCTTATTCGGGTATCCATATAATCACCCAGTTTTGTCAACTTTAATTTTATCATACATTAACATATAATGGAATTTATTTAATCTATTTTTATGTAAAATTTTCCATGTTATAATAAACTTAATAATTACTTTACTATACAAATTAATCGAGGTGACTTATATGCCGTTTGAAATAATAAGACAAGATATTACTAATATGAAAACAGATGCAATTGTAAATCCAACAAATAATGAATTAAAACCGACTGGTGGTGTTTGTGGAGCTATTTTTGAAAAGGCTGGATATGAAATTTTAGAAAAGAAATGTAAAAAGATTGGTTATCTAGAAACAACTGAAGCTGTTATAACTAAAGGTTATAATTTGGATTGTAAATATATAATTCATACAGTAGGTCCTATTTGGGACAATGCTAAAAGTGATAATGCTACTTTACTTTATAATACATATACAAATTGCCTAAAATTAGCTAAGAGTAAAAAATGTAATTCTATAGCTTTCCCTTTGATTTCATCTGGCAATTTTGGATATCCTAAAGATAAAGCATTAGACATTGCAACAAATGCTATAAAAAACTTTCTTTTAGAAAATGATATGCTTATTTATCTAGTTGTATTTGATAGAGAATCATTTAAAATAAATAAAGATTTATTTGATTCAATTACTCAATATATAGACGACAATTATGTAGAATTTAATAAATATAAATTTCGTCGTAATACTCCTGAAAGTTTAGATGACCTAAGTATTTCTATTCTCGAAAATGTCAATAGAAAATCGAGCATATATAAAATTGAGTCTGTAGATAAAAATCTTCTAGATGCTCTTTCAAAGGCAGAAGATACTTTTTCTCAATATCTACTTAAACTTATAGATAGCTCCGGTATGACAGATGCTCAAGTATATAAAAAGGCAAATATAGATAGACGATTATTTTCTAAAATAAGAAACAATAAAGATTATACACCTAGCAAACCAACTGTTTTATCTCTTGCAATCGCACTTGAATTAAATCTTGATAAAACAAACGATTTGCTTAGAAAAGCTGGATTTGCATTATCTCATAGCAATAAATTCGATATAATTATCGAATACTTTATATCAAATCAAATATATGACATATACAAAATAAATGAAACACTCTTCTCATTTGATCAAAATATTTTAAGAACCTAAATTTGTCGCTTTTTATGCGACCTTTTTTTTATTTCTTTTTAGTACAATCTAATCATAGTCATCAAGGGTATTTAAGAATAAATTATGAATCTGGGAGGTAATAATTATGAAAGAAAATTTAACTGAATTAGTATGTATTCTAGATAAAAGTGGTTCTATGGCATCACTTACAGATGATACAATAGGTGGATTTAATTCACTTATAAAAAAACAAAAAGATGAAGACGCTGAATGTTTAGTCACTACTGTATTATTTAATAGTAATATCGAAATTTTACATAATAGAGTTCCTCTTAAAGATGTAAAGGATATTACAACAAAAGACTATCAAGCTATGGGGTGTACTGCTTTGTTAGATGCAATAGGTGTTTCTATAGACAAAATTAAAAATGAACATGCAAATACTCCAAAAGAAAAAAGACCTGATAAAGTTTTATTTGCAATAATAACAGATGGTGCTGAAAATTCTAGTAGAGAATATAATATTAAACAAGTAAAAAATTCAGTCACTACATGCCAAGAATTGTTAGGCTGGGAATTTATTTTTTTAGGTGCAAATATCGATGCAATTGAAACAGCTAGTACATTTGGAATTCATGCATCTAGAGCTGCTAATTTCTATTGTGATAAAGTTGGTACAGAGTTAAATTTTAATGCAGTAGGCAAAGTACTTTGTTGTCTACGTGAAGATAAAGATATAGATATGGATTGGAAATCAGAAATTGAAAATGATTTTAAAACTAGAGAGAAAAAATAAGGATTTTGGAGATATCCCCTTATATTTTAGTATTTTTTTCCTTGCATATAAATTATATTGACTCTTATAAGACAATATATTATTATAATAACATACAAAATATTTATACGGAAAAGAGCCATAATAAATGGCGTATTATATTATTTTATAATCGCTTAAGTACTATTTTGGTTCTGATTTCCATATTATTGATTACATCAGCCAGATAGGTACTATACTTATTTGGCTTTTTTTATGCATAAATTTAAAAATTTATAATTTGAAAGGAGAATGTCTATGGAAAAGTTAAATTTACTGAGAGATAAAGAAAGCAAAGTATTTTTTCACTATTTAATCCCAGCAATTTGTTCAACATTAGTTACATCAGTTTATCTTTTAGTTGATACCCTTATAATCGGACAAGGCGTTGGCGCTTTAGGGATTTCTGCTTTAAATATATTCATGCCTTTCTTTTTAATATTTAACGGACTTGGGCTGTTATTCGGAATAGGAAGTGGAATCTTAATATCAGCTGAAGATGGAATGGGTAATAAGAAAAAATCAAATCAGTATTTTATAACTGGGCTTGTTTCAGTAGTATCACTTGCTTTAGTTTTAAGTTTAATTTGGAATCATTATTTAGAATCTTTATGTATATTTTTAGGAGCAAATGATGACACAATAGGTTTAGTTTTAGAATATGGTAAATGCATCATGATGTTTGCACCTGTGTTTATAATGTCAAACTATCTTGCACCTATAATAAGAAATATGAAAAATCCTAAATTAGTTATGTGCGGTGTATTAACTGGATCTTTCTTAAATATTATATTAGACTATGTTTTTGTTTTCCCACTGGATATGGGAATGTTCGGAGCTGCTTTAGCAACAGTAATAGGTAGTGTAACTACTGTACTTGTTTTATCTACTCATTTTATTAAAAAACAAAACAGAGTAAAAATAAACAAAGAAACAATATCTTTAAAACTTGTAACACCTATATTAAAATGTGGTTTCTCAAGCCTTATAATGGAAGTGGCAAACGGGTTTGTAATATTTATATTCAATATTCAAATACTAAAATATATTGGAAATAACGGAATTGTAGTGTACGGAATAATTTCTAACTGTGTATTAGTTGGTCTTGCTTTATTCAACGGTGTTGCTCAAGCCGCTCAACCAATTATCGCAACTAACTTCGGTGCAAAAGAAAGTGCACGTGTTAAAAAAGTTTTAAAATATGCTATGATAACTACAACTATAATAGGTATTTCATTATTTGCTGTAGTATTTTTATTCACAGGACAAGTTATACAAATATTTGTTAAAGCAAATGCTGAAATACTTTCTGTAGGAATACCAGCATTAAGACTTTATTTAAGTGCATTTTGCATAATGAACATAAACATATTAATATCTGGCTATTTCCAATCTGTCGGAAAAGAAAAAATAGCTATATATGTATCTATAGTAAGAGGATTTTTACTAAATATAATACTAGCATTTGTACTTCCATCAGTACTTCCTGCTACTATACTTTGGGCAATAGTTCCTCTAAGTGAATTAATCACATTAATCGGAATAGCATTTTATGCTAAAAATAGTTCTGCTATAGAAAATACAGCATTAAATAAAGAATTCATATCTGCATAGAAAAAAGGGACTGCTAAAACGGCATTCCCTTTGTAATTTACATATTAATATAAGACTTATAACTCTATATAATTTTATTATTCAGCATCTGTTGCTTCTTCCATAGTAGCTTCAACATTTACTTCTTTTTCTGCTATTAAATCTTCTATTAATTCTTTTGATTCCATTAATTCTTCTAATGACATATTTGCATAATCTTTATGGTTAACAGTTTGCACATTTATACCTTGTTTTTTAAGGAATCCATCTACTTTAGTTTGATTTTTTTTGTATATATAGTATCCTACTGCGCAAACCCCTACTCCTACTGCTGCACCTTTTAAATGATCTTTATTTATTGCTTCTAATACTACCATAATATCTCCTCCTTGTAGTTAATCTATAAATTTTAATTTATTTAAGGTTAAAAAACATCCCTTCGTTTTTAGCACTTCCTCCTCCACCTCTATATCCGAAGTTTGGATTTAAGCGGTTTTGACTCTCGATTATTTCGCTTGCAAATAATCTAAATGAGTCTAGCTTGTTATTATTATTGATATCTTCTGATAATATAGAGATATCATAGCATGGTTTATCTTGACATCTCATTTTAGATTTTTCTACCTTTAGTATAAATGTCTCATTTGATTTTTTAAGTATATGTCTACCAAATGTAGTTATCCAAGTTACTAAAGAAGCATTTAACATGTTTCCTTCTTTTCCTATTGAATTAATTAAGTACATTATGGACATTACCTCAGGGTCGATTGTTCCCCTTTGTCTCATTTCTGAATAACCATGTTCTACTATTGCTCCAACAGTAGTTCCCGTAGCAAGCCATTTTACAAAGTCTTGAACTTGTCCTGTTGGACTTAAATATTTTACTATATTTGCTCCTACTATCAATATTATAGAATAATATGATAAGAGAGGCATATCTGTCTTGTTGTTATTAGATATAAATTTTATTTTAGAAAATCCATATATCTCTGATAAAATAGCAGCGATTTTAAATATTACATTCTCTGCACTTATCTTTTTAGAATTAAATTCAACAAGCAGTGTTTTTATATAAGGGTTATATCTAAAAGATTTTATACCATCTTCTTCTTTAAAAAACTCATTTAATTTACTTTCGTCTATTATAGAATGAGATAGCCTTACCCTTATTCTACCATTAATCATGTGCTCGACTAATATTACTGGATAATTCAATTTTTAATAACACCTCTATCTCTTATTTTCAATTTTTGAAAATAGTAGTCTAATTGAATTTGAAACTACAAATATTGTACTTGAATTGTGAAGTACAGCTCCCCAGAATACTGGTAATACACCTGCTGCACTAAATACAAGTCCTAAAGTATTTATACCTATAACTAATCCAAAGTTTTCTTTTACTACTTTCATAGTTTTCTTAGATAAATTCATAACTGCTGGAAGTGCCATTGGGTCATCTGTTTGTATTACTACATCAGATGTTTCTATAGCAGCATCTGTACAACCACCACCTAATGATACACCAACATCAGCATATGCAAGCGCTGGAGCATCGTTTATGCCATCTCCAACCATTATTACTTTAGAGTTTTTAGATTGTAGTTTAAGTATAGTTTTTGCTTTATCTTCTGGAAGTAGCTCAGCCTCATATCCATCTACTCCAACTTTGCTTGCAACTATACTAGCTTGATCTTCTAAATCACCTGTAAGTAATAGTATTTCGTCTACACCTTGGTAGCGTACATTATTAAGAGATTTTTTCATATTTTCTCTCATCTTGTCTTGAATACCTATTACGCCTAGGAGTTCTTCATTTCTAGCTACATAAATTATACTTTGACCTTTTTTCTTTAAATTAAATGCTTCATCTTCTAATGTTATTTCTATATTATTTTCTTTTAAGAAAGTTTTATTACCTACTCTGATTATATCACCATCTATATTAGTTTCAACACCTTTAGCAATATGAGTAATTATTTCACCATGCATTGGTATTTTTATACCTTCACTTCTTACTTTAGATAATATTGCACTTGCCATTGGGTGTGCAGATGTTTCTTCTGCTGCAGCTGCAATTTCTAATAACTCTCTTGATTTTATACCATCTTTAGTTACTATATCTAAAACTTCTGGTTTACCTTCTGTTAAAGTTCCTGTTTTATCTAATATTAAAGTATCGGCTTCTGCTAATGCTTCTATATAGTTTCCACCTTTAATTAGTATACCATTTTTAACTGCATTATTTATTGTTGCGGAGAATGCAGTTGCTGTTGATAATTTTATACCGCATGAGTAGTCAATTACCATCATATTTAATGCTCTAGTTGGGCTCTTAGTTGCTAAATAAGTTGCTCCAGCTAAGAAGAAGTTAAATGGTATTAAGTAGTTAGAGAATTTATCAGCATAATCTTGGACCCTAGCTTTATTACAAGCTGCATCTTCAACTAAGTTAATAATTCTTGATACTACTGTATCGTCTCCTGCTCTTTGTGTATCTATAACTATATTTCCGTTTTTAACTAATGTTCCTGAGTAAACTTCGCTACCTATTTTTTTAATATGTGGAACATATTCACCAGTTACAGCAGATTCATCTACTATAGCTTCTCCACTTATTATTTTACCGTCAACGCATATTTTTTCACCAGTATGGACTACTATTTTATCTCCTACTTTAGCATCTTCAACTGATATACGTTTAACTGATCCATTTTCATCTTGCTTCCAAACAAACTCTTCATTTAAATCTATCATATGTTTGATTGAATCTCTAGTTTTCTTCATTGTATAACTAGTCATAAATTCAGCTATATCTGATAATAAGATTATTGTAAGAGCTGAACTTGAATTTCCTAATAATATACTCGAAACTATAGATGAAATTGTAAGAGTATCTGCATTTGGTCGTTTATGTTTAATCATCCCTCCGATTCCGTCTTTGAATAGAGATTTAGTTAAATACAATGCACCTAATGAGCATGGATTTAAAAATCTCTTATAAACTGGGAATATATCAGCATAATTTGTTTTCTTTATTATTGAATAACCTATCAAACCTGCATTTAAAACAAGTCTTTTACCTATATCTTTTACATCTTCTTCTCTTTCTCTTTCGATTATGTTAGATGCTTCTAATTCTCTATGTTGTTTATACGCATATAAATAATATTTATTTAACACATCTGATACTAAATTTTTCAAATCAGCTTCATCAATTCGTGTTTTATCAAAAACTATAAGTATATTTTTTGTTATATTATTTATTGTTACTTTCTTTACAAAACCTAAATCTATTATATCTTGTAATATTTGTTCATTAAATTCATTAAGATATTCTATAGCTTTACAATTTAATCTTATTCTTCCTGGCAATGAATGAACTATATTTAATTCAAACAAGTCCTTCTTTTGTCCAAACACTTGTTATCACCCCATTTTATATTCTTTGTTATATTGTCTTTATTGCTTCATTTAATTTTTGTTCTAAAGTATCTATTACAAATTCAAGGTTGTCTTGCCCGTTTTCTTCAATTAATTTGAAATCTCCTAAAACTATATCGATTACTTTATTTATCCATTTAACGATTTTTTCTTCGTAAGTTTTCTTTGTATCATAAGTTATAACTACACTACCTGTAATGTAATTAAATTCTACATCTTTTATTCCATCTAACATTTTTAATCCTTGTACTACATATTTGTCGTACTCTTTTGCCTCTTGTGGTATTTTAGATGCATTATTTACTTTTAGTCTTAGTCTTCCTGGTATTGAATGTACCACCTTAAATTTTATAAAATGTTTAATTATATGATTCTTTATATTCATTTTTAATTTAAGCTTCCTTCCTATGTGTTTTAATTTGGTCTATTAATAAGTCCATATAACCACCATAAACATGTTATTCCTGCGGGTCTCACTCCTGGCCTTGTTTTTATATCGTAAACTGCATATGTACCTAATAATAACATTACAGAAGATTTTAAATCTAATATCCCATTAGTTTTTTCATATATTGTGTGACTTAAACTATCTAGTATATCTATACTTTCTTTAGTTACTAAAGATTTATTTTCACTGTGCGCTTCATCTTCTAATCCTAGTACTTTTAATATTATTCCTATTATAAGCATTGGTTGTATTGTTTCTTCTTCATATTTAATAAGAATTGTTCCTATATAAGGATTTATTGATATTTCTGTTATGCCTGGTATTTGTGAAAATGTATTTAATAAAGCTTGTTTTCCATGTGGATTATCCTTTAAAACTTTACATTGTATTCTAATTCTACCTGGTATAGAATGTTTTACTTCCAATATATCTTTGAAATTTGGCAATTTGGGTTTATATTGATCCTTTTCTTCATCCGAAGACAATAAAAAACTTGAAACTAAAATTAATGCTGCAATTAATTTATTGTTCATCATCAACCTCCTATATCAAATGATTTATTTTATTCTATTATTTTATCATAATATTTATTTTTATATGATGTAAAATATTATTTTTCTTTCATATCTATTATAAAAAAATAGATCCCTTTGATCTTTTATTTTTCCATATTTTTACATTATACTACAAAACAATTAAAATAGGTATTCCATTTTAGAATACCTATTTTAATTGTTTATATTACAATACTTTTTTCTATATCTCCATCTGCTGGAAGTATTATAGTAAATTTAGTTCCCTTATCGACTTCACTTTCAATATAAATCTCTCCATTATGCATATCTATTATATGTTTAGTTATTGTTAATCCAAGACCACTTCCACCTTTTGTCTCCATGCTTGAATCTACAATTTGATTAAATCTATCAAATATGTATTTATGATATTTTTCTTCTATTCCTATGCCTGTATCCTCAACAGTTATTTTTACTTTTTCACCTAAATCTTCAATGTCTACTGTTATTGTTCCACCACTTGGAGTAAACTTAGATGCATTGCTAAGTAAATTGATAATACATCTTTCAATTTCGTTTCTATCACATTTAATTATCTTTTCCTCTGTATTTGTATCTATAATTAGATTTATACCTGTTGATTCTATGGCATCTCTAACACTTAGTGCTATCTCTTCTACTATATATACTATATTTTCTTCTTCTAAATTTATTTTATATTTTCCATTTTCAATTTTTGTAGTATCAATTATATTGTTAATTAAATTCAATAACCTTTTAACATTTTTATTCATAACTTTCATATATTCATCTATTTTTTCTTTTGAAATTCCTTTTTCTGTCCTATTTAGGTTACTTATTAATTGTTCAACAGAACTTATTACATTTAATGGTGTTCTGAGCTCATGGGATAAATTTATAAAGTAATTATTTTTACTTCTCTCTGCTTTTATAATTTTATCAAATAGTTGCTTATTCGTCTCCATTTCATTTATAAGAGCTTCTGTTCTAATAGCAACTAAGTTATCTAGTTTTTTCACTTTGTTGCTATTATTATAAATAATTAATACTATTATAACCATATACAATAATACTGCACCTTCACTTTTCCAAACTGGAGGTTTTATAGTAAAGTTAACTTTATATTCTTTACCCATAGTACCGTTTTGGCTTATCGCCTTTATCCTAAAGGTATATTTCCCTGGTGATAATTTATTAAATACAACTTCATTACTAGTAGTTGATACCCAATTATCTGTTATTCCATCTAATTTATAGTAAAATCTTAAATTATTATTTTTATATTGCGGGGTAAAGTATCTTATTTCTATGTCATTTTGACTGTATGAAAATTTTAAATTATTTATATCTTTGTACTTCTCATTCATTACAATAAATTCTTCAAATGTAACTTTAGGATTATAATCTGTATATAACTCTTCTCTGTCACTTGGATCAAAGATATTTAATCCTTTTATACCTCCAAATACAAAACTTCCATCACTTGTTTTAAAATAAGATTTATCATTAAATTCATTACTCTGTAATCCTTCTGCTTTGCTCAAATTTCTAAATTCATTTTTTGATAAATCAAATTTTGAAATTCCGTTATTTGTACTAACCCATGGATTACCATCATCATCTATTAGTAAGCCATGAATTGTATTATTACAAAGACCATCTTCATCTGTATATTTTATAGATGTTCCATTCTTTTTATCAAATTTTATTAATCCTTCACTTGTCCCTATCCATAAAATATTATCTTTTCCTTCAGCTATACATTTTATTGTACTTATTTCTTCTTTCGTTTCAAAATCTAAAATTTTGTATACTTTACATTTTCTTGTTTCAGCATCTAGCCTTATTAGTGAACCTTGAATATAAGTTCCAAGCCAAAATATACCTTCACTATCTTCATAAATTTCTTGTATATGCATATCTGATACAACATTTTCAAGCATATTCTTAGTTTTATCTTTTATTTTTCCAGTTTTATTATCTAAAATATTAATTCCATTTTCAGTACCTATCCATAAATTGCCTTCTCTATCTACTAATAATGATTCTATTGAATCATCTAGTAATCCATCTTCTGTTGTATATTTTTTTATATTTAATGTTTTTCTATCTATTTGGTTTAATCCATAATCAGTTCCAACCCAGACTGTATCTTTACTTCCAGTTATAACTTTTATAATGTTACTGCTAAGATGATTTTTACCTTCTCCAGCATAAATCCTAGTGTATTTGTTATTATCCTTATCCATTATATTTATGCCTCTATTTTTAGTTCCTATCCATAAAAGACCATTATCATCTTCATATACACCCTGTATTATATTTGAACTTAATGAATTATCATTTAATGGATCAGATTTATATTGAATAATTTTATTATTAGGCTCAAATATATTTATGCCTGTATATGTCCCTACCCATATTAATCCTGTACTATCTTGCATAAGCGAATATATATTATCATCTAATAAAGAATTATCATTAAAGTTACTGTAATATGTATAAAACTTTCCATTCCCTAAGTATTTGCATAATCCAGCATCTGTACCTATCCACAATACTCCATTATTATCTTCTATCATACTCTTTGTTGTATTTGAAGGTATTGTTGTACTATCATTTTCATCGTGATAATATCGTATTATTTCATTACTTTCACCTTCTTTTATTATTACCTTTATTAATCCATTATTGCTCGTTGAAACCCAAATATTATTTTCTTTATCTATTAAAATCGAATTTATTTTATCATCTTTTATTATTGAACCACTGTCATCACTATAATATTGAATAATCTCTTTTGTATTTCTATCTACTTTTATCAAACTCTTAGTCGTTCCAACCCAAATATTACTCGATTTATCTTCTTTAATATCTACAATATCTTCTGTTTTAAATATTTCTTGCTCATGTAATGCCACTGTAAATTTATTGTTTTTTTCATCATATAAATATACATTTTTCTGAGTTATAACTATTAAAGTTCCTCTTTCAGTTAATAAAATACTCCTTACTTTATAAAATGGATTTCCATTTTCATCACATTCAAAATTTGTAATTTCATCGGTTTTTAAGTTTATTTTACTTATACCTTTATTGGTTCCCACCCATAAATTATTAGAATTGTCTTCTTGCAAACTTAATATATAGTTATTTACTATTGAACCTTTTTTATATTTATCTGATTTATATACCTTTATTTCAAAGCCATTATATCTGTTTAGGCCTTCATTCGTTCCAATCCATATATATCCTCGGCTATCTTGATATATAGCTGCTGCTGTAGATTGTGATAATCCATTTTCAATAGTTAAATACTTAAAATTCATATGCTCTTGTGCATGTGATATCCTAGTAAAAGTACATATAAAAAAAACTGTTAAAATAAATAAAATATTATTTCTTATACTCACTTCTCCTCCTAAATAAACCATCTTTTTATAATATTATACACAATATAATTTTTAATATATTTTATAACACATTATATAATATAATTTTATTTTTTAATAGGTATAAAAAAAAGAACGCACATATAATTTTATTTATATATACGCTCTTATATGTTATACATTAAAAACATAAACTATCCTATTAAAAAGTCTAAAATAATTATTTATAAAACTTCTGCTGGATTATTAATTTCTTCGTTTAATTTATTTTTTTTATCTATTTTCTTCATTTTTATATAATAAGTTAACATAAGAGGTACACATGCAGATATCCATGCTATTGGATCTGATAAACAAATACCCGTAAATCCTATAACTTTTGGCAGTGTAAATGCTACTGTAGCTCTTGCAGCTAATTCAAAGAAACCAGCCATCATTGGTACAAATGATTCTCCCATACCTTGAAGTACATTTCTATATACAAATATAAATCCTAAAGGTATAAAGAATATTGCAGAATAATTTAATACTTGTTGAGCATAATCAAATATTTCTGGCGTTGGATTTTCTATAAATAACATTACAAAATATTTCCCAAGTGTAACTAATACAACTCCAGCTATTAAACTTGTTATTATTGAAACTATATTCATTATTTTTATTCCGTGTTTTATACGATCAAATCTTCCAGCACCTAAATTTTGTCCTGCATAAGTTGCAACTGTAACACCGAAAGATGTAGATGGTTGCATTACTAATTGAAGAACTTTTGATGCTGCTGTATAAGAAGCTATTACTACAGAACCAAATGTATTTATTGCACTTTGTATTATTATTATACCTACTGCAGTTACTGAAAATTGCATTGACATTGGTATTGCAATTTTTAAATGTGTAGTATAATATTCTTTTTCAACCTTAAAGTCTTCTTTTTTAAGTCTTAATATCTTGAATTTCTTATAGCTATATATAAAACAAAGGACTGCTGATACTCCTTGTGCTATATTAGTTGCATAAGCTGCTCCTGCAACCCCCATATTAAAGTTTATTATGAAAATTAAGTCTAAAATAACATTTAGAATTGATGCCACTATTAAGAAATATAATGGAGTTTTACTATCTCCTAATGCTCTTAATATTCCTGCTGCCATATTATATCCCGTTTGAGTTATTATTCCTGCATAAATTAATGTGATATATACCCTTGCATCTTCATAAATATTTTCTGGTGTATTCATCATATTAAGAAGTGGTTTTACTGCTAACAATGCTACTATTGTAATTATTACTGTCAATACTATAGTAAGTGTTATATTACTTGCTACTGCTTTTTTTACACCTTTTTCGTCCTTTGCTCCGAACTTTTGTGCTACTAAGACAGCAAATCCGCTTGTAAGTCCTAATACTAGACCATTTACTAAGAAAAATAGTGAATTACATGCACCTAATGCTGCAAGTGCATTAACACCAACAAATCTTCCTACTATTATAGTATCTACCATACTATAAAGCTGTTGAAATATATTACCGATTAAAAGTGGTATCGTGAAATATATAAATATTTTTAGGGGATTGCCCTTTGTCATATCATTAGTCATAATTCTTCCTCCCTCTATTTTTTATTTTTACTAATTACATAAAAAAACCCTCCTTATTATTGCTCAAATAAAGAGAGTCGTTATTCAAAATTATTATTGCTTGATAGGTAGATAAACTACCCTAACATATATTTTAACATCTTTTATTAATGTTGGCTATATATTTTATTATTTTATATCTTTTTCTTCATTAATATATACTTCTATAATACATTAGATAAAATATTAGTATTTGATGTAATAAAAGTCAAGCTTATAAAATTTATAAACTCGACTTTTTATTCATTTATTTAGATACATTACCTGCTATATTAAGTGCATCCCATGTTCTAGCAAATGGTGGTGCATAGCATAAATCAAGCATTCCAAGTTGTTCCGTTGTCATCTTTGCAAATATCGCAGTTGCAAGTACGTTCGTTCTTTGTACTGCATCTGATTTACCTACTACTTGACCACCTAATATTACTTTAGTATCTGCATTGTATATTAATTTTACATATATTTTTTCTTGTCCTGGACAATAATCTGTATGGTTTTTATCTGCTATAAATACGCTTTTGTAATTTAAATTCATATTTTTAGCATCTTCCTCTGTAATTCCAGTTGCACCTGCTTCCATATCTAGAAGTTTTATACAACTTGAACCTAGTGTCCCTTGGAATTTTTCATTTTTTCCACCTAAATTTGAACCTACTATACGTCCTAATTTATTAGCATTTGTAGCAAGTGGTATATAAACTTGTTTTTCTTTAACTAGATGATATACTGTTGCACAATCCCCAGCTGCATATATATCTTGTATTGATGTTTTCCCTTCATCATCAATTACTATTGCACCATTTGGCAACATTTCTATTCCAGTATCTTTTAAGAATGATGTATTTGGTCTTACACCAGCTGCTAATACAACTAAATCTACTTCTACTTCATCAGTATTAGTTATAACTTTAGTTTTTCCATCTAAAGTATCTATAGATGTTACCATTGAGTTAAAGTATAGTTCTATTCCATGAGCTCTTAAGTTTTCTTCAAGTATTTCTGTAACTTCTTTATCAAGTACATTTTCAAGTATTCTATTTCCTGAATTAAATACACAAACTTCTTTGCCTAATTCTTTTGCAACATCTGCTACTTCTAAACCTATAAATCCAGCCCCTATTACAGCTATCTTTTTAATAGATTCATCTTGCATTTTTGCTTTTAACTTTTCTCCATCTTCTACACTTCTAAGTGTATAAGCCTTTTCTATATTTTTTATAGGTGGTATTACAGTAGCTGCCCCTGTTGCAATCATCAGTCTATCATAATTATCTGTAAAAACTTCACCACTTTGTAAATTTTTCACTTCTATTGTTTTTGTTTTTACATTTAAACTTACAACTTCGTGCTCTATTTTTACATCTATTCCTGTTTCTCTAACTTTTTCTGGAGTTCTAACTAACATTCTATCTACATTGTCAAAATTACCCCCAACATAATAAGGTAGTCCACAAGCACCAAAAGATATATGTGGAGATTTTTCATATACAACTATCTCAGCATCTCTGTCAGTTCTTCTTAATTTAGCAGCTGCACTCATTCCTGCAGCAATCCCTCCAACTATAATTATTCTCATATTTCCTCCTAAATCTGTCTTAAATTTAGAGGACGAACCAAAAGACAGAATTTCTCCCATCTAATAGCACGCCCTCTTATCTCAAAATTATTTTATTCTATTTTAAAAGAAATTAAACAGCTTTTTGAACTGTCTTATTTGCTTTTTCTTCATCTCTTTTTAAACTTCTATCTACAATAATTGAACTTGCTATTGTACCACTTACGTTTAACATAGTTCTACCCATGTCTATTATTGGGTCAACTGCAATTACTGCTCCAAGAAGTGGGAAGTATGCTTCCATACCCATACCAGATATAACTACAGATATTGCTATTGTAGCAGTACCTGGAAGACCAGCTATACCAAATGAACTAATTGCTATGATTACTAAAAGCATTATACAGAAACTTAAATCTATAGGTGTATTAGTTATTTGTGCAAGCATTATAGCTGTAAGTGCTGGATAAATTCCTGCACAACCATTCATACCCATATTTGTTCCTAAACTAGCAACAAAACTTGCAACCCCTTCATTAACATCAAATTTTTTCTCTAGAGTTTCAATTGTAACAGGTAATGTTCCTAAACTTGAACGAGAAGTAAATGCTATAATTAATGGTTCTGAAGCATTTTTTATATATGTTATTGGGCTAACTCCATTTAACATAGCTAATGTCATATGAACTACTAACATTATAATCACTGCTAAATATAGACAAACTATAAATTTACCAACAGATGCAAGTACACCTATTCCATTTGAAATTATAGTGTTTGCAAGTAAAGCTATAACTGCATATGGCATAAATTTAATTATTGTCATAGTTACACTTATTATTATTTTATAAAAAGCTTCAACCCATTTTACAAAAGGTTCAATAGTATCTGCATGTTTTTTGCTTAAACGTCTTATTGAAGTTCCTATAAATGCTGAGAATATAACTACACCAACTATATTTCCTTCTGCCATAGATGATACTATATTACTTGGTAAAAGTGCTCTTATTGTTTCAGATAAAGAAACTGCTTCTCTTATTTCAGCAGTGTTGTTTCCTGCATCAAATCCTTGACCAAGGTTAAATAATAGTGCTAATACTATACCTGTTATAGCAGCGAAAACTGTTAAACCTATTAATGATCCTATTGTTTTTGTTGTAAGTTTTCCAAGGTTATCACCTTTCATATTCATTATTACTCTTGTTATTGATAATAATATAAGTGGAATAACTAACATTTTTAATAAGTCTATAAATCCACCACCAACAAATCCATACCATCCAGATAATTCACTTATCCAAGCTATATCCTTTGGTGAATCTGGGAATTTAGCAACGGCTTGTACTATAACTCCTAAAACTAATCCTAAAACTGTACCAGTAGTCATTCTTGTAGAAAAGCTAACCTTTTTCTTTTGAAGTACGTTGATTACTTTAAATAATGCTATTAATGCTACGATAAATGCCAAAGTTCTAAAATCACTAAGTTGTAAGAACTTTGTAAAAAAATTACTTTCTAACATTCCTCTTTCTCCTGTGTCTTTGTTTGTTTTTTATTTAATTTATTATAAACCCTATGTATATTATAGGATATAATACCTAAAAAAGTATATAATAATATTTACATTTTTTAATTTTTTTTAAAAATACTTCGGCTATCATTTTGATAACGCCCAACCATTTCATTGTACTATCATTTTGATAATATTGCAATATTTTTTTATTTTTTTATAATATTTTCTATTATTTCTTTAAAATCCTATTTTTTGCAGTTTATTTTTAAAATTATTTTTTTAATTTTAATTTAATTTTTAATCCGATTTTATGGAAATATTAGCTTTTCTTTATATTTATTTTCAAATTTCTCTTATTTTTTACATTTTTCTATATTTTTTACATTTAGTCTGTACGTTTTCCTATTTTTCTTGTAAAATATAAATACAAAATTCAATAATTTTTAAAAAATCATTTATGGAGGTATATTATAATGGAATTAATTGGAATTTTGATTATCATTTTAGGTTTTGCTCTAAAACTAGATACAATAGCAGTTGTTGTTTCTGCTGGTGTAATTACTGGATTAGTAGCTCATATGGATATAGTACAAATTCTTTCAACTTTAGGGGAAGCGTTTGTCACTAATAGAACAACATGTTTATTCATGCTTACACTACCTGTTATAGGACTTTGTGAAAGATATGGATTAAAATCAAAAGCAGTTATGCTTATAGAAAAAGCAAAAGGATTATCTACTGGTACACTTTTAAGTGGATATTCTTTCATAAGAGAAGCTACAATAGCAGCAGGTGTTGCACTTGGTGGTCACCCTCAATTTGTTAGACCTCTTATAAGCCCAATGGCTGAGAGTGCCGCTACTGTAAAATACGGTAAATTAGAAGAAAAGGATTTAGATAAAATAAAAGCTCATTCTGCACTTGCAGATAATATAGGTAACTTCTTCGGTCAAAACTTATTTATGGCAAACTCAGGTATCCTTTTAATAGTTGGTACTTTAGATTCTTTAGGAATGACTGTTGATCCAATGGCGCTTACTAAAGCTGCAATACCAGTTGCTATAATAGCATTTGTATTATGCGTTGGAAAAAATATATTACTAGATAGACAATTGAGTAGAAAATACAACTCTAAAAATAATGATTTAGGGGGTAATAAATAATGGATATGGCAACACTTTCAAATAATCTATTAGACGTATTTTATATGTTTATAGGATTATGTATGGCAATAACAATGGTGTTTACTTTAAAAGATAAAAATCATAAAACTAGAATAGGTACAGCCCTATTTTGGGGAATATTAGCATTTATATTTATATTCGCAAGAATACTTCCTTCTGTATTAGTGGGATGTCTTGTAATCGTTATAGCAATTTTATCAGCAACTAAACAAATTAATGTTGGCACTTTAAAACAATTAGATACAACTTTCACAGAAATGAAAGCTCAAAAATTAGGTTTAAAAATATTTGTTCCAGCTTTATCAATAGCTGTAATAGCAATGCTTGTTGCTTCATTTACAGAGTTTCCTGGAACTGTAGCTATAGGTATAGCATCTACACTTTCTTTATTATTAGCATTTGCAATAACTAAAGCTAAACCATCTGAAGCTGTTGAAGATACTAACAGAATGTTCCAAGCAATAGGAGTATTCTCTATATTACCACAATTATTAGCTTCTTTAGGTGTATTATTCACTGCTGCTGGTGTTGGTGATAAAATAGCTAGCATAATATCATCTGTTATACCTCAAGGAAATATACTTGCAGGTGTTATAGCTTACTGTGTTGGTATGGCAATATTCACAGCTATAATGGGTAATGCATTTGCTGCATTCTCAGTAATAACTGCTGGTATAGGTCTTCCATTCGTATTTGCTCAAGGTGGAGACCCAGTTATATGTTCAATATTAGCATTAACTGCTGGATTCTGTGGTACATTAGTTACTCCAATGGCTGCAAACTTCAACGTTTTACCTGCTGCATTACTTGAAATGAAAGATAAAAACGGAGTTATAAAAGCTCAAGCACCTTTAGCTGCATTATTATTAGTAGCTCACATAATATTAATGTATACTTTAGGGTTCTAATATAAAAAAATTATTATAATTGATTAAATAAATATACAACAGATTTTGATATATTATTATGGAGTCTGTTGTATTAACTAAAGGAGAAATAAAAATGAAAGTTTTAATAACAGGATTTGATCCATTTGGTGGAGAATCAGTAAATCCAGCATTAGAAGCTGTTAAACAACTTCCTGACACAATAGCTGGTGCCGAAGTAATAAAATTAGAAATACCTACTGTTTTCAGAAAATCATTAGAGAAAATAGAAGAAAATATAGTTAAACACAACCCTGATATAGTAATATCTGTTGGACAAGCTGGTGGAAGATTTGATGTAACTCCAGAGAGAGTTGCTATAAACATAGATGATGCTAGAATAGAAGATAATGAAAAAAATCAACCAATAGACATCACTATATTCGAAGATGGGCAACCTGCTTACTTCTCAAATTTACCAATAAAAGCTATGGTTAAAGAAATGAGAGAAAATGGTATACCTGCTTCTGTATCTAACACTGCTGGTACATTCGTTTGTAACCACGTTATGTACGGAATATTATACATGATAGATAAAAAATATCCTAACATAAAAGGTGGATTTATCCATGTTCCTTATATACCATCTCAAGTTGTTTGTAAACCAAACACACCATCAATGGCTGCTGCTGATATAACTAAAGGTTTAGAGTTATGTATAAAAGCTGCTGTTGAAAACAAAGAAGATATAAAAGCTGTTGGTGGAGAAATCTGCTAATTAGATAGTATTTTTGATATATAGATAGGATTGATCGAATTCAATCCTATCTTTTTTATAATGCACAGGAAATTATAATCAGCTTTAAATTGTGGATAAATATAATTTCCGTTAATGCATTTCAAAAAAATCTACATTTTTAAAGGTCTTTAGGATAAAGATTTTTTTATTAATGAACAATTCTTCTTTTATAAATTTCTCCCTTTTCCCGAATCAGCTATACTTATTAACTCTATTGGGTAGGGATTAAAAAATGTCTGATTTAACAAATCTTTATCATCAAATCTAGTAGCATATATTTGTATTGCAACTATAACTGAACTAAATGGTATTTTCCCATTTTCATAAAACTTTAATAAGTTGCTAAAATAATTTATTTCATTTTTACTTAAGTAAGTTTTATATTTTTCAAATATATTTTTAATAAGATTTAATCTTTTACTTTTATCTCTTTTATTATTTAAAATTTCATATACTTTGTTTTTATATAAAGTTTTATCATCTTCATCCATATTTTCTTTAATAATTATATTATTTAAATCATTATAAATTTCCTCATCGTATGATTTTAATAGTAATGAATTTTTATTATGAAAATCCAAAATACTATTTTCACATTTTAAATTATTTATTGTAAAAATTTTTGTTAGAAACTCATCTCTAATATTATAGTTTTTTAACCTACCTTCATCCTCTATTGGAATTGTTGAGTATTTTTCTATAATTTTAGATGAAAAAATACCTTGTCCTTTCTTATTTATACTACATTTCTGATTTTTAGGATAAACTTTCACATCTCTAATTCCACAAGATGGAGATTTACTTTTTAATATAAACCCATCTACATCATCTATATTACTTAAGAATTCTTCTGCAAATTCCATCATTTGAGATGTATAATCTATATTGTCACTAGGTTCAACCAATTTATATTTATCATCATATTTTTCAATCCTTATTGGGTTTCTAGGTACTTTCAGCCCTATTCCCGTTTCAGGGCATACTGTTTCTAAATCTACATATTTTCTTAATAAAGATATAACTTTATCATCATAAGATTGTCCGTTATATCTACATTTTTCTGAATTAAGGCATTTACTAATAATTAATTTAGGTTTTCTCATACATTGTCTCCAACTATATTGTCTATTTTTTTTATTATTTGTTTTTAATTATTTTTTATTTATATCTGTATGGAAAATTCAAATAAACAAACAATAAAGTAAAAAAATTTACTAAGAGGTGATACAATGTTTATTCCTAAAAGAGTTATATTTGAAAAAGGATCCTTAGATACTGAGATAGGCCAAAATATTTATAATAAAGTAAAGGATAATCCCAAAATTGAAATTATAAATGCAAGTTCCAATAGAATTAAGAGTAATATCCCTGGAGATAATTTATATGAACAATATAGATCAGGCAAGGAAACATTAGTTGTCGGTGAACGCAAAAGTTTAAAATTTCAAACATGTAAGCCATCTGCCAACTATCAATTACCTTTAGTGAGTGGATGTATGGGAAGGTGTGAATATTGTTATTTAAATACTCAATTAGGCGATAAACCTTATATAAGGGTATTTGTAAATCTAGATGACATTCTAAAAAAAGCTAAAGAATACATAGATGAGAGACTTCCATCTGTAACTATATTCGAAGGTGCCGCAACATCCGACCCTATACCACTTGAACCATATACTAATGCACTAAAAAGAACTATAGAATTTATCGGCCAAGAAGAAAAAGGACGATTTAGATTTGTAACTAAATATAATGATGTGGACAGTTTATTAGATGCAAAACATAATAATCACACAGAAATTAGATTCAGTATAAACACACCAAAAGTAATAGATATCTATGAACATCACACAGCCTCTGCTAGTAAAAGAATTGAAGCAGCTGTTAAAGTTGCTAATGCTGGATATCAAATAGGATTTATAATTGCTCCTGTTTTTCTATATGAAAATTGGAAAGATGAATATCGAGATTTGATTAAAAGTATAAAAAATAAATTACCACATGATTTTAATAAACAAATTATATTTGAAGTAATTTCTCATAGATATACTACTAAAGCCAAAAATAGAATACTCGAAATCTTCCCAGAGACTACTTTACCAATGAATAATGATGATAGAAAATTTAAATATGGACAATTTGGATATGGTAAATATGTTTATTCTAAGGAAGAATTAACTGATATGAAAGAATTCTTTATGAAAGAAATAAAAGATATTTTTCCTAATAGTGTGATTATAATTTAGTTATTAAATAACTTCATTAAAAAATGGGTATCTTAACTTCAGATACCCATTTTTTAATTCACTTAATTTATTAATATTAAACTATATTTTATCTAACTCTATTTACTGCAGCTTCAATATTGTTGTAGTATTTGCCCAAATATTGCCATGAAATATGAAGCCCTTCTGGATCTTGATATTTTAAATATCCATTGGAATTTATAAAACCACTTGTTGCATCTATGTATTTTACATTTTTTAATGTATTGCAATATGATTTTATACTTGCATTATATGACTTTATTTGTTTTTGTGTTTTATATTTATTTCCAAATCTATAATTTGTTCCTATTGGAAATAATCTATGAACATATATAGTTTTGTTTCTATATCTATTACTTAATTTCTTAATTAATGTCTTAGTATTTGAAATATTATATCGTTCTCCTATATCATTTATACCTATTTGAAGAATTACACCTTTTATCTTGCTACTATTTGCTGGCATTTGACCAAAATGGTTAATCCAGTACTTAGCTGTTACGCTTCCTTTAGCTCTAATTACTGTATTTTTTGCATTGCTATTAATATTTTTTCTTATATTATTTGTGAATGAATCCCCCACAAATAAAAATCCATCTAAATCCTTACTATATCTCGATGAAGTACTTATATAAGCTCTATTCACATATCCATATCCAGAATTGTATTTTATCTTATACCATTCTTTAAGAGTTTTTACAATTGTAACCCTTTTATTATAAGATAAAGATCCTATTTTTCTATACTTTGTACTTGCACCACTTCTTACATTCAAATTTGATACAGTAACTCTACCTGTTTTTGTCGATGTAGCAGATGAAGTTGAAACTGTTTTACCTGTAGCATAACTAGGTGCCATGCTTGAAAAGCATAAACTTGTTGATAATATACCTACTAGCATACATGTTAATATTTTTTTCCTCAAAATAACACCTCCTATATATTTAGAATTATAACACATTTAGTAATTTATTACAAATTTGTAACCTTTTATTTTTATGATTAATTCAAAAATTACAGGTTTGTTACATTTTGAGAAATTTATATTCTTATTTATTTTTGTTCAATACCACATGAAACGCTAGAGATAAATATTTTCATAATTTATGATATTTTTATATTTTTTATCCACAGTTTGTTAAAATACCTGATGCTACTAAAAACCAAACTAAAACTATTAATATTGCTAATACAGCACATATTAAACTTATTGATTTTGATTTGATTAAAAATCCTATAACAACTCCTATGATAAGAATCAAAGCCATTATAAAAATTATCCCTGTAAAACTCATATCCATGTCTCCCTTATATCAAATGTATACTTATTATTTTTATCTTTTCCAATTAATACTTCATATTTTTTGTCTTTATTTAAATCTATAGTCATTTCTTGGCTCAAAAACTCTTTATCATCTTTGTCTGTAATCAACATTTTAAATTTTGCTTCATCTATCTCTAAATATATTTCATCCTTATTTTTTATCATGCTGTTATCTGCATTAATTACACCACCAGATTGTTTTTCAGTCTCATAACCTACACTTTTTATATCCCCTCCAGTATTATTGATGGCGATTATATTGTATGATTCTTCAGTTCCAACTGGTCTACTAAAATACAAAATTGAAATAGCTCCCATCACAATTACAACTAAAGCCGCTATTATTAAAGATTTATTTTTAAACATATATACCCCTCCTAAAAACAATTTTTTTATGATACTTCATAACCCCCTGTATCATTATTAACTAAATTATATCCTTATCTTTATTGTATGTCAATTTGTTTTTATTGTTTTTCAATAAATATATATCGAATATCATTAATAGATCATTCTCTTAAACTATTATAATCTTCTATGCTTTATAAAAAAAGAACTGTATAAACTTAAATGTTATACAGTTCCCTATTTACATCTTTAAATATTATCTATCTTATAATAATTCTATTCCTGCTTCACTACATTCTTCAATCATTTTTTCTGGCCAAATTCCAACTTGAACTTCACCTATATGAGCTTTATTTAAGAAGAACATACATATTCTAGATTGACCAATTCCTCCACCTATAGTGTATGGTAATTTTCCAGCTAATAATGCTTTATGATAATCTAATTCTTTTCTGTCTTCACATCCTGCTGCTTTTAATTGTCTTTCTAATGCATCTTCATCTACTCTAATTCCCATAGAAGAAAGTTCTATTGCTTGATCTAAAACTGAGTTATAGAATAATATATCCCCATTTAAATCCCAATCATCATAGTCTGGACTTCTTCCATCATGTTTTTTACCATCGCTTAATGTTTTTCCTATTTGCATTAAAAATACTGCTTTCTTTTCTTTAACTATGGCATCTTCTCTTTCTTTTGGTGTTAAATGTGGGTACATATCTAATAATTCTTGTGAAGTTATAAAGGTTATCTCTTCTGGTAATTCACATCCTACTTCTGGATATATCTCATGAACATGTTCTTCAGTTTCTTTAAATACCTCAAATAAATCTCTAACTACTTCTTTTAATGTGTCTATAGTTCTGTCTTCTTTTGCTATTACAAGTTCCCAGTCCCATTGGTCTACATATAATGAGTGTAAGTTGTCTAGTTCTTCGTCTTTTCTGATTGCATTCATATCAGTATATAACCCTCTACCAACTGGAAAACCGTATTTTTTAAGCGCCATTCTCTTCCATTTAGCTAGTGAATGTACTATTTCTGCGTCTTTATGAAGATATGGTACTTCAAAACTTACTGGAGTTTCTACACCATTTAAGTTATCATTTGTACCTGTTTCAGGTAAAACAAATAATGGTGATGATACTCTTGTTAGTTTTAACATTTCACCTAATCTATTTTCAAAGAAATCCTTTAAATCTTTAATTGCTTGTTGAGTTTCTATTACACTTAAACTATTTTTATATTCTTTTGGTATTACTAAACACATAATCTTATACTCCCTTTTTCTTAATTTTAATATATTATAATTTGTAGTTTTCAAAATCATATTTCAGATGATAGTATTGAATTGATCCCCATCATTCCAATAAAAAAAGCCCTTCATCCTATCTATAGGACGAAAGACTGTACTTCCGCGGTACCACCTAAATTAACTAATGTTCACCTCAATTAACGTACTATTATACGTCACCAATTGTAACGGTTTGGTTCCGACTAAGTCTACTCTCAATATGATTTCGGTTAGTAGCTCCGGGATGTTCTTCGTTATAAACTTCGTACTGGACTCACACCATAACCAGCTCGCTCGAACTCAGTATTTATAATTACTCTTCCCTTCATTGCTTTTAAATTTTTCCAATTTTTATAATATTAATTTACATCAATAAATATATATTGTCAATATTTATTTGTAATATTGTATCCATTTTTTTTATTTTTATACAAATAATATTTTTGTACTTGTACTATTATTTTATTAAAACATTATTCTATTTGTTACAAAAAAGAGGCCGATATCAGCCTCTTTTTAGGTATATAAATCTTTTTAATTACATGGTATTTTGCGGTTTTAAAATTTTCTAAACTATTTTCAATTATATTATTTATTTTTATGCGGTTTTTATTTTATCATTATATTATTACTTAATTTATTGTACGTGTATTTTTTATCTATTATCTAACGCCAGCTTTTACTTTTTCAGCTTTAGCTTTTATTTTTTCTTTTAAATGTGGATGATGTTCCCCTTCTTTTACATCTTCTACTTTTTCTTCTTTAACTTCAACAGCATTCATTCTGTCATATTCAGCATCTCCATAATAAGCTCTTAAGTACATTTCTCTTATTTCTGAGAATAATGGATATCTTGGGTTTGCACCAGTACATTGATCATCAAATGCTGCCTCAACCATTTCATCTAATGTATCTAAGAATGCTTGTTCATCTACACCAAATTCTCTTATTGTATTTGGTATTCCTACTGCTGTTTTTAATTCATTTATTTTTTGTTGTAATTGTTCAAATTTTTCTTCATCTGTTCCTGTGCATCCAACAAATGTAGCAACTTCAGCATATCTAGCTAACATATTTGGATAAGCATATTGTGGGAAAGTACCCATTTTTCTTGGAGCAGAATTTACATTAAATTCTAATACTTTGTTTATTAATAGTGCATTTGCAACACCATGTGGTATATGATGGTAAGCACCTAATTTATGAGCTAATGAGTGGCAAACACCTAAAAATGCATTTGCAAACGCCATACCAGCCATTGTTGATGCATGAGCCATTTTTTCTCTAGCTATTGGATCTTTTGCACCATTTTCATAAGCTCTTGGTAAATATTCAAATATTGATTTAGTTGCTTGTAATGCTAAACCATCTGTAAATTCAGTTTGTAACATTGCAGCATATGCTTCTAGTGCATGTGTTAGAGCATCTATTCCTGATGCTGATGTTAATCCTTTTGGTTGGTGCATCATCATGTCAGCATCTACTATTGCTATTGTTGGCATTAGTTCATAATCTGCAAGTGGATATTTTTGTCCAGTTTTTTCGTCAGTTATAACAGCAAATGGTGTTACTTCTGAACCTGTTCCTGAAGAAGTTGGTATCGCTACAAATTTAGCTTTTTTACCCATTTGTGGGAATTGATAAACTCTTTTTCTTATATCCATAAATCTCATTGCTAAATCTAAGAAGTTGCATTCTGGATGTTCATACATAACCCACATGATTTTAGCAGCATCCATTGCTGAACCTCCACCAACTGCTATTACTACATCTGGATTAAATAATCTCATTTGTTCTGCACCTTTTTTAGCGCATGCAAGTGTTGGATCTGGTTCAACTTCATAGAATGTTGAATGTTGTATTCCCATAGCATCAAGTTGATCTGTTATTGGTTTAGTATATCCATTTTGATATAAGAATGAGTCAGTTACTATAAATGCTTTTTTAAAGTTATAATATTCTGTTCCTAATTCTTTTATTGCTACCCCTAAGCAACCTTTTTTGATAAATGTTTTAGCAGGTGTTCTAAACCAAAGCATATTTTCCCTTCTTTCTGCTACAGTTTTTATATTTATTAATTGAAGTGGTCCAACTTGTCCAGAGAATGAGTTATTCCCCCAAGAACCGCATCCTAATGTTAATGATGGTGATAATTTAAAGTTGTATATATCCCCTATACCACCTTGAGCTGATGGTGTATTAACTAATATTCTACAAGCTTTCATTCTTCTTTCAAATTCATTTAATTTTTCTTGATTATTTACTACATCTATGTATATACCTGCAGTATGTCCGATTCCTCCGCCTTGTACTAACTCGTCTGCTTTATCTACTGCATCATCAAAATCGTCTGCTTTATACATTGATAATAATGGGAATAATTTTTCATGTGCTAGTGGTTCTGATATTTCTGTTGAAGTGGCTTCCCCTATTATTAATTTTGTATCAGCTGGTACATCAAATCCTGCTTCTTGAGCTATTTCTATAGCTGGTCTACCAACTAATTTAGCATTCATTGAGCCATTTGCTCCAAGAACTATTTTCTTTAATTTTACTAATTCTTCCCCTTCAGCTATATAAGCTTTTCTTGCTCTGAATTCTTTTTTAACTTCTTCATATATAGAAGCATCTACTATTACTGATTGTTCAGAAGCGCATATTGTCCCGTTATCGAAAGTTTTTGAGTGTATTACTGAAGATACAGCAACTTTTATATCACAAGATTCATCAAATATTATTGGAGTATTTCCTGATCCAACACCTAATGCAGGTTTTCCTGAAGAATAAGCTGCTTTAACCATTCCTGGTCCACCAGTTGCTAATACTGTATCACATTCTCTCATTACTTCACCTGATAATTCAACAGATGGTTCATCTATCCAACCGATTATTCCTTCTGGAGCTCCAGCTTTAACTGCTGCTTCTAAGCATAATTTTGCTGCTGCTATTGTAGATTTTTTAGCTCTTGGATGTGGAGAAAATACTATACCATTTCTAGATTTTAATGCTATTAAACATTTGAATATTGCTGTTGAAGTTGGGTTTGTTGTTGGTATTATACCAGCTAAAACTCCTATTGGTTCTGCTATTTTTGTTATTCCGAATGCATCATCTTTTTCTATAATTCCGCAAGTTTTAACATCTTTGTATGCATTATATATATATTCTGATGCGTAGTGATTTTTTATCACTTTATCTTCCGCTACCCCTATTCCAGTTTCTTCTACGGCCATTTTTGCAAGTTGTATTCTTGCTTGATTTGCTGCCATTGATACTTGGAAGAAGATTTCATCTACTTGCTCTTGAGTGAATTTTGCGAATTGCTCTTGTGCTGCTCTTACTTGAGCTATTTTCTTTTGTAATGTCTCTACACTGTTTACCATCATTTTCATATATCCCCCTTGGCGTTTTGTATTCAGTAATTTATTTTGATTATTTTTCAAAGTTATTTATTAGATATAATTTATCTAATGTAATTTATTTAGTAGTATTCTAATTCATTAGTTTTAAAATACTCCTTATACATTACTAATGTTATATTATTAACCTTGTTTTTTGTTATTTGTTTAACATATTTATATCTTAAGCTATTTGTATTATATTGTCAATAACTTTGTTATTTTTTTATCATTATTTTTTTATTTTTTTTGCCACTCTTTGATATTACTCTATTATAAAATAGAAAATTTCTTATATTTTTACTAAAATACTATATTTTTTACTATATTTTTTATACTTTTTAGTATATTCAATTTCAAAACTTAGATTCTTAACGTTATTTTTTTGTCAACCTTAGTTTTCTAATTATTCCCTTTTTAATTTATAAAATTTATCCCATAAAACAATAGATATAGATTTATCAATTAAATTTTTATACATATTAAAACGTAAAATAAATGCAAATTGCATGAAAAATCTATTTAAAAATTCTACCACTTTAGTGTGATAACGTTTTCTAATGTTTGTTTTTTTAATATTCGTTAAAACATTGAAATTTCAACATATTTACATTTTTGTTATATTAAATTATAATAAATATCAAATATATTTAGGAGGTAAATATGGAGTATAAATTAATAGCATTAGACATTGATGGTACTTTATTAAATAGTTCCAATCAAATTACAGACAATGTCAAAGAAGCAATAAAAAAAAGTAAAGAAAAAGGCGTTAAAGTCGTTTTATGTACTGGAAGACCTTTAAAGGGTGTTGAAGATTTCCTTGAAGAATTAAACCTTAAAGAAGAAGGGGACTATGTCACTACATTTAATGGTGCTCTTGTTCAAGATGCATATACTGGTAAACCTATTTCTCATTTAACTTTAGATTATAATGATCTTTGTGATTTATATAATCTTAGCTTAAAAATTGGTTCTAGAAGTCATTTCTACGATACAAAAACTGTATACACTTTTAACTTAGATGTAAGTGATTATACTATCCTTGAATCTTACTTAACTGGAGCACATCTAAATGTTACTACTTTAGATAAAGTTCCAAAAGATATAGGTATGTCTAAATTTATGATGATAGATCATCCTGAAATACTAGACGAGTGTATCAAAAAAATACCAGAAGAATACTATGAAAAATACACTATAGTTAGAAGTACACCTTTCTTCTTAGAAATTTTAAATAAAAATGCAAATAAAGGTGCTGGTATCAATCTTTTATCTCAAAGACTTGGTATAAAACAAGATGAGGTTATATGTGTTGGTGATGCTGGAAATGATAAACATATGATTGAGTACGCTGGACTTGGAGTTGCTATGGGGAATGCAACTGATGAAATTAAAGAAATTGCAAATTACGTTACTCGTACTAATGACGAAGACGGAGTTGCTCACGTTATAGATAAGTTTATATTAGCAAGATAGAAAACGGAGGTTAAAAACCTCCGTTTAATTTATTCATTAGGTAAAAATATTGAAAATATACTTCCCTTTTGTGAAGAAGATACTTTTATATAACCATTTTGTTTTGTTATTATTTCTCTGCTTAAATAAAGACCAATACCTATTCCCTCTTCATTTAAAACATTTATTCCCCTATAAAATCGTCTAAATATTTTAGGAATTTCTTCTTCAGGTATTCCTACCCCAGAATCTTTTATATCTATTCTTGCAAACATCTCATATTTTTCTATATTTATAGAAATTTTACTGTTATTTGGAGAATATTTTACTGCATTTTCAACTATATTAAATATTGCCTCTGTAGTCCATTTTTTATCATATTTTATTTCTATTTTATTTTCTGCTTTAAATTCTATATTGATATTTTTATTTTTTGCCTTTTTATAAACTGAAGTTATTGCATCTAATATAGATTCATTTATATCACATTTTATTTTGTGTAAATTAATAACCGAACTCTCTAATCGAGACATCTTTATCATATTTTCAACTAAAAAACATAGCTTGTTCAGTGACAATAAAATCACCTTATTAAATTCTTTTCTGTCTTCTTCTGATAAATCATCATCTTGCAAAAACTCACTATACATCTTCATATTTGTGAGTGGTGTTTTAAGTTGATGTGCTATATATGATATTAAGGATTTTATTTCATTTTTTTCATCTTCCATTTTTTTATTTTGAGCTTTTAATATATTTATTAATTTCAACGTCTGATGTTGGAGTTTTGAAAACATAGAGTCATCTATCATAGAAAATACTTCTTCTTCTCTCATATCAGAAATAGTTGATAGCATATCTGATAATTTAACAAGTATATCGTTCATATATCTAGTAAAATTTCTCTTTTTTAAATAAAATAAAACTAAAATTGCAATAGTAAAAATAAATGTAATAATCGTAATTTTAATATTATAATCTTTGCTTAATATAAAAATTAAAGCATTAAATATTATACATATTATAATAAGTATAAAATCAAATATTTTATCCATAATTATTCTCCAAGCGTATAACCTATCCCAAATAACGTAATTATGTACTCAGGATTTTTAGAATCATCTTCAATCTTTTTACGAATTCTTCTTATATTGACCGACAAAGTATTATCATCAACATAATTCCCATTATAATCCCACAATTTATCTAACAATATTTCCTTTGTCATTGCTCTTCCTTTATTTTTGCAAAGTATTTCTAGCAATTTATATTCCGTTGCACTTAACCTAATTTCTTCATTTCTTTTATAAACTCTTCTTGCCTCAAAATCCACCTTCAAATCTTTATATACAAATAATTTTTTAGAATGGATGTCACTTCTTTTCAATATCGCATTTATCTTAAATTTCAAAACTTCTATTGAAAATGGCTTTGATATATAATCATCGCATCCACTTTCAAATCCCTTTATCATATCTTCTTCTGTATCATTAGCTGTAAAAAATACAATTGGAAAATCTATTTTCTCTTTTATCTCATTACATAAATCAAGTCCACTTCCATCTGGCAAACCTATATCTAATAATAGAAAGTCAACTTCATTTTGTTGTATTAGTTTTTTGCCCTCTTCTTTTGTATATGCACACATTGTATTATAACCCTCTTTTTTTAGGGCAAATGCAACACCTTTGTTTAACATTCTATCATCTTCTATAATTAAAATATTTTTCATATATCCTCCCAAATACAATAAGTCACGGAAGGCATTTTTCTATAAAAGCATGGTTATACTTTTTAATTTTGTCAATCCGTGACACTATATTTTACTTATTTATTTCTCTTAATCTATCTATAACACTTTGCTTTGAGCTAAATTTATAAACTATGCCTGGTGTTATAGAACAAACTAAAGTTATAACTATAACTAAGAAAACAAGCTGATTTGTTGGGAATATGAATTTCGCATAATCTGCCAAGTTTTGTGTCATATCAGCTATTACATATATAATTCCCAAACCAAGTGTAAATATCATGCCCAAAGTTATACCTGCATAATATAACCCTTCGTAAGTAAGCATCTTTTTAATCTGTTTCTTAGTCATTCCTACACTTTCCATTATAGCAAGTTCTCTCAATCTTGTACTTACATTTGTAACCATTACATTTATAAAATTAAGTAATCCTATAAATATAAATATTATCGCAATTCCACCACCGACTACATTCATCATAATTTTGCTTTGTGTGAAATTTTCAGATGCATCCATTTTGGCATCTATATATCCTTCCTTTTGCATAGAGTCTAATTTTTTCTTTATATATTTACTGTATTCTTTTTTACAATCTACTGTTATCCAATCTGTCATGTTATCATTTTTTAAATTATTTATAAGAGATTTGCTCATATACACATATGGTATTCCAACTTCATTATCACCAGAAAACTTAATTACTTTTTCACCATCAGATATCAATTGTACATTTGCAGTAACTTGCTTGTCTTTTTTATTATTTTTTAATGTTAATTTTTCATTTGAAAAATCATAGTTTTTATTCCCATCATAGAAAAAGTTATCTACAAGAACTAACTTTCCTTTATTAAATGCTTTAATGTCTATTTTTCCACCTTCTATTTTATTAATTTTTTCTATATCATCTTTATCTAAAAAGGCAACCATGGTTTTTAGTTTATCTGGATTTTTCTTTATTTGGTCTATATATTTATTTAATTGTTTCTTATAAGTATCTGGATCTGCATATGTTTTGTATGAATTTTCTAGTGATGGCATAAGTATATTTTTATTAAAACCTAGGTTTAATCTAGCAAATTTTATTGCATTTACTGAAGTAACACCATCCATATCTTTAATTTCATCAATTTTTTTGTCTATTTCATCAGAACTGCTTTCGTTTGTATCAACTATCTCAAAATCATGTGGATAATATTCACTAATATAATTTTCCAAACTCAAACTACTTATAAAAGTATTTACACTTAAGAAAGTCATAATCCCTACAAATAATGATAAAAATACTAGTATCGCTCGTTTTTTGTCTCTAAAAACATTGTACCAAGCCATTTTGTATAACTTGCCACCATTTGTAGATTTTCTATTCTTCTTTTGTTTTTTACTTTTCTTACCCGTATAATTAAGTGCTTCTGTAGGTGAAATTTTACTCGCTATTTTAGCAGGTTTTACACAACTTACCCAAACTGTAAATAGTGAAAATAATATTGTCCCTATAAATACAAGCGTAGTAAAATGTGCTTGTGTTGGCATCATACCTTCATAATATGTCCCTGCGCTAAATCCTTCTAAAGCTGCTGGAACAACTAAAAATGAAACTATTATCGCTAAAATTATACCAATTGGAATCCCTATTATTGAAAGTCTTAGTCCTTGGCCTTTGACTATTTTCTTAATTTGTTTTGGTGAAGCACCTATAGTTTTTAACATCCCATAAAATTGTATGTCTTTTGTTATTGCTATATATAATATATTGTAAATTAATAGATACCCGCTTAAAATCATAAATAGACTTATAATCGCTACCATAGCAAGAGAAGTTATCATAGCATTTTGTTGTGAATTAGATTGTTCATATAAATAAGTGAATGATTGATTTTTATTTAAATCGATATTTTGTTTTAATATTTTTTCTGCATCACCTTTTTTAGCATCTTTTACATCAATAGTAAGCACTCCGTTTTTTTCTAATGATAAATTTTGTTTTTGTATGAAATCATTTGATACATATGCTAATTTATCGATGTTACTTCTTTTTACCATTGAATAATCTGTATAAGTCCCACTTATCACAAATTCTATTGATTTTATTTTTTTATTTATATTGCAATTTAATACAATTTTATCTCCCGGTTCTATATTTTTTAATTTTAACAAGTCTATTACAGACTGTGATAACATAATTTCATTTTCTTTTTCTGGGTAGCTTCCTTTTATATCGCCAACTGCTGGCTTAATTTGTTTTTCCCAAGCTTCTTTATCTATATATTCAAGCACTATATTTTGTTCATTTTTCTTTAGTTTATTTGAATCTACATTCCCAACAGTAATTTCTTTTCCTATAGAATCTGTTATATTTAAATTTTTTATTTCTGAAATTTGTTTCTGTGTTGGATTATTTAAATACGTATTCGCTGTAGTACCTGCATCTCTTAAATTCATAAGTTGATAATTTTCATTAAAACTTATTCCCAAAGTAAATACACATGCAAGCATAAAAGTCGTCAAAACTATTGCTATCACTACAAAAATATTTCTAGTTTTATTTGATTTAAGCGATCTATTCGTAATTTTTTTTATTATCTCTTTATTATTGTTTTCAAACTTCATTATTTATCACCTCTTGCGATTTTCCCATCTTCAATTCTTATAATTCTATCAGCAAGCTGTGCTATTTCTTCATTATGTGTAATCATTACAATAGTTTGGTTGAATTTTTGGCTTGTCATTTTCAAAAGACCGATAACATCCATACTAGTTTTACTATCCAAATTTCCAGTAGGTTCATCTGCCAAAATTATTGCCGGTTTTGTCGCAATCGCCCTTGCTATAGCAACACGCTGTTGTTGTCCTCCAGACAAATTATTCGGCATATTTGTCAATTTTTGACTAAGACCAAGTATATTTATTATTGAATCTATATATTCTTCATCGATTTTCATCCCATCTAATTCAATCGGCAAAACTATATTTTCATAAACATTCAGTATTGGAACTAGATTGTAATTTTGAAATATAAAACCTATATTTCTTCTTCTAAATATAGTAAGCTCTTCATCTTTCATATCTCCAAGTTTTTTATTATTTATATAAATATCACCACTAGTCAATCTGTCCAATCCGCCCAACATATTTAAAAGTGTTGATTTTCCACTGCCGGAACTCCCCACAATAGAAACAAATTCACCTTCTTCTATTTCTAGACTAACATTATTCAACGCCTTTACTTCATTTTCACCTTGACCATATATTTTGACCAAGTTATCAGCTTTTAATATACCCATATTTACACCTCGATTTTTTATTTTATATTTATATAATAATTAAAACTTCTGACAATCTTATGACAAAAATAAAAGAAGTGTTAAAAAAATAGCTTTTATACTATTCTAAAACACCTCTTAAAATATATATTATTTGTTTATGTCTATTTTTATAGATTTATCTGTAAATGTGTATGTTTGTCCGTTTTCGTTATTTATAATAACTGGAACTATTTTAATGTATTTAGTTTCTTTGTAAGAGTTTAAAAATTGATTACTAAAGTTAATGTATTTATTTTGTTCTGAAAATTCCTTCGAAAAATATTCCTGGTTAATTTTTACATTTTTATATTCCTCACCTTTATCATTATAAATTTTAAACATTACTAAATATGATTTATTTGACATCAATATATAATCTTCATCATTTTTACAAGAATAATCTAATCCTAGATATATTGGAGAAAAACTCACATTTTTTAAATTAATATTTATATTGTCTGAATCACTTATATTTAAACGCATATCTTTATCAATATTATATTTTGTTGAAATACCTATTAAATCTTCACCTTTTATTGAAGTTTTTATAGACCAATTTCCATCTATAGTTGCTCCATATCCATTTGTTGATTCTCCATTGGATTTCTCCAAAAGATATAATTTGTTTATTTTTATATCTAAGTTATATATTTTATTTGAATCTATATTATTTGGAAAATTATTGTTGCTTAACTTTATATTTTGTCCATTCTTTTCTATAAAATTTAATTCCTGTTCTATAAGTACATCTGCCTTTTTATCATTTTCTTGATTTAAGTTTGGAACTGGATTCCAATTTTTAAAACTATGATTATCTACATCCACACTTGTACTATCTCCGCCCAAACTTATCATAGTATCATTTTCTGTTAACTTATTTATATTCCAATCCTTTATTTGTTTCTTTGAAAATTCCTTAGATGGATTAAATTTGCTGTAATCAATTTTTGCACTTATTATAAGTTTTCCATTATCTAAAATTATATCTTTAAATACAATTTTTATGTTTTTATCCTCTGCTTCTTTATCAATATTGTAAATATAATCTTTAATATCTGTATATTTATTGTTCCATAAATCGTCTATGTTGTTTATTAATATATCTCTCACCTGTGCTAAAACTTCGTGATTAAATATTAAACTTATACTTAAAAAAACTGCTACGATAGATGCTACTACTTTTTTATATGGTGTTTTATGATATTGAATTTTAGTCTTCATAAATGATTTAAGTTCTTTGTTTTCATTTTTACTAAATTTAACTTCTTCATATTCATCTAAGTCTATTTGTATATTATTGAAAATTTTATAATCTTTTTTCACATTCTACACCTCCTTCTTCATACAATTTTCTTTGATTTTTTTTCGTCCTCTAGAAAGTCTATTGTATAAATTAGATACCTGAGTATTTGTATCCATAGCTATTTCTTCTAAATCAAAGTTTTCCAAATAATATTTTCTAAATAAATCTTTATCCCTTTCATTTAAATAAGATAACATTTCTTCAATTTCTTCTTCTATTTCCCTTTGCATTAAATTTTTATCTATATATGAAATATTACTTTCTATTGTTTGTGTATTTACATTTTTTATATATTTTCTTTTATAGTCAATTGCCTTGTGTTTTGCAATAGCACAAATCCAATTTTTTAACTCATTTTTCCCCTTGTCAAAGCTTTCTATATTGTTCCATATTAAAAGAAAAACATCATTTACACATTCCTCTTCATAATTTTGTAATGTTCCTAAATGTTTTCTTACAACAGATGTGATTAGTCCCCTATAATTGTCTATTAGCATATCCATGCCTTTTTCTTTTTTCTTCTTTATGTATCTTACTATTAACGCATCCTTCACTCTACTCCCCCCTTCAAAATTTCTACTTTATTTCTTTCTACAAACATATTTTAATCCAATGATACTTATAAGTAAAAATAAGATTCTATTCAATATAAATTTTAACTGGATATTGAATAAATCAAGTCCTATTATTTTATTTCCATTTTCTATACAAAATTGTTTCATTACTAAATATGAATTTGCATTCCACATAGCTCCAAATGGGTATATATACAAAAAACAATAACTGTCCATAAATATATAAAGCGATATTATACAAAAACATATATAAGGATTTTTAATCACTTTAAGTAATATCAATGGTAAGACTGTATACCATAATAAAGTTGGTAAACTTTTTATTATTATAGCACTAACTCGTAAATCAAATATAAAAATTCCATTGCAGTTGTAAATATCTCCTGCAATATTTGTTTTGGATAAAATAAATATTGTATATATTATAGACATTCCAAAGAAAATAAAAAATGTCATCATCCATCTTATAAAGATAAATTTATTATAACCTTCAATACTATAAACCTCTAAAATTTCATAGATATTACTAGTATAATCATCTGACATAAGTATTAAAATAAAAATAGAAGCGATAGATGGTATTATAAAATCTATATATTTTTCAATTGCTAATTCTTGTATAAGTATATATCTATCATATAATGCTAAACTATTATCAAACCCTAAATTATATGTAAAAAAACATTCTTTTAAGATAAAGACTATAAAAACAACATTTATAATTATCAAAGGAAATATAATCTTATATTCACAATGTTTTAATTCAAATTTAAATATATCCAATAACTTCATTTTATTCCTCCAAAAAATTTATATATGCATCTTGAAGGGTTATGTTTTCTGCAGGTTTTTTATTGTTTTTTGCTATGTATTTTACACAAACTTTATTTTCTTCTACTTTATAACTAATAACTTTCTCTGTATTTATTATCTCATCAAACTTAATTTTATTTACTATCTCCTGGCATATATTATATTTATTGTACTCTATAAAATTCTCCACACTTCCTTCAAATTTTACAGTCTTATCTTTTAAAACTATTAATTTATCACATAAAAACTCAATATCTTCTGTTATATGTGTAGACATAATTACTATTTTATCTGTACTAACTTTTTTTATGGCCTTTCTAAATTCATTTCTCTCCTCTGGATCTAGACCAACTGTTGGTTCATCTAATATAATTAATTTTACATCTCCTAAAATGGCTTGTGCTATTCCAAGTCTCCTTTTTATTCCACCTGAATATGTTCCTATTCTCTTTTTTATATATTTATCTAAGTTTAACATATCACATATTTCTTTTATTTCTTCATCAATATTTTTTATATTTCTCATTTTGGCCACAAATTTCAAATAATCTAATCCTGTCAAGTTTTTATACATATTGAAATCCTGTTGAAGATAGCCTAGATATTTTCTTATTTCATTTGTATAATTATTATATTTGTATCCATTAAATACAATAGAACCACTTGAAGGTCTATATAATGTAACTAATATTTTTATTAATGTTGTTTTACCTGCTCCATTTTTGCCTAATAAACCTATAAGTCCATTTTCTACCTTGAAGTTTATATCTCTCAAAATAGACTTTTTACCATATGAAAAATTTATATTTTCTACAATTAATTGGTTCATATAAATCCCCTCTCTATTCTAATGATAAACATAGAATTCCATTATCTATTTTTTCGTCAAAGTTATAATCACACCTTCTTCCAAATATAACTGTTGTTACATTTTTCATTTTCTTTATCTCTTTTGTGCTTAAACCTTGTATACTTAACTCATTTTTTAAATTTAAATCTTGTGGCCAAATATATTTAATTCCATCTATAGTTTTTTCATTGTAAATCCCTGAATATATAAATAAATCCTCTGCCTTTCCAATATATTTAAATTGATTTATTTTATTTTTTTCATATTTTTGTTTTAAATTACAATAAACTTTATTTTTTGAAAATATATTTAAGTTGAAATTTATTGTTTTTTTATTTATAGGTTTTGGATACCATGCAATAGATTTTTCTGGTAACATAATTTCATGTGAATTTGCAATATACATATATTTGTACCATGTAGTGATTACGTGTACAAAACCTTTATATTTTATATTAATACTTAAATCCCTACTATTTTTATCACAAAAAATAGTTAAAACATTATCTTTATGGTTATACTTTACATTTTTATTGTTTATACTCACTTCTTTAATTTTAAAAATATCATCTAAATAAAATTTTATCTCCCTCCCACTTTTTTTATCTAGTTTTATATTAACATTATTGCTTAAGTATGTTTTAAAATCTAAATTCATATTATAATTTTTTATAAAATAGTTAGTCTTTTGATTTTGTTGTTGATATTTTATATCTTCATCTGAATAAGTAACCAAACTAGATTCTGCATATATAATAAAAACTGACAATAAAATACATAAAGTACATGAAATTAATGACAATAAAATTCTTTTTTTACTATTGTACATTGAAATTATATATGCAAGTGATATACAAAGAAAAATTATAATAATACACGCAACTTTATCTAATATATATGCTAAATCATATGCTATACCAAAACAGTACGATATTTTTGCATATGCCATGTCTGAAAACAAACTAATATATTTAATAGTACTCTGATAAATATTATTGTTACTTCCTATTGAATATAGTAGTATAGTGCTTGATGTTATATAAAATATCCCACCTGATAATATGTATTTTAGTATTTTATTTTTTATATATAGAGATATAAACCCTGTGGTAATACCTATAGCTGAAATTGGTAAAACCCACTCATAAAAAAGCATTTTTAAAAATTCTATTACTATATTAAGATTATTAACCCCCTTTAATATTGAATATGCAATCATATAAATTATTGGAATCATACAGATTATAAATATAAATTTAAGTACACCATAGACAACTCCTAGAAAATATATAAATTCATTTCGAGCCAACAATTTTATCTCATCATAATGCATATTTATATAATAAATTATTGTAATAACCATAAATAACGTAATCGTTTTGCAAGTGTATGATCTCATATGAAAAAATAAAAGAAACGGCTCTTGCTTTTCAAAATAAAACTTCCAACTTTGTATAAAGTGGTAATTAATAACCACTATCATAACCGGTAAAATTATACTTTTAAGTAAAATTTTAAGCATTAAATTTGATATATTTTTCATATTCTCTCCTTAATTTATTTATATTTTCAACTTTTATTATATTTAATTTGATTATATGTAAAACCTATTACATCTATTAATACGTGATCTTTTATAAAACCTATCAATTTTTATTTATTTTTATTATTTACTAAATGGTAACAAGTCTGACCAATTCAATCCTCTTTTTTTTGCACATTTGTTACTATTTGTTTCTTTTCTGTTATTTTGTTACTATTCGTTTACAATACTTTGATTTCTAACACAAATCATTTTTTAGTGCTATAATAAATGTTGTTAAAAGATAAGGAAATAAATTCCAAACAATATTTCCAATTTACTTCCTAATAAAATTTAAAAAGTCTGTGCGAAATTCCTAAATAGGACTTTTAGAAAACGAGGGGGCATCTAAAATGCAAAGTAAAAATTTTAAAAAATTTATGGTAACAGGGTTAGCATCTGTTCTTTGTGCAGGTGGTATGTCAGTGGCTAGTTTGCCAAGTTATAATAGTGATTATGTTGCAACAGCTTATGCAGCTACAATAAAAGATACTGCTTTAAAGGCAACTGGTACTGTTAATAGCAATATATTTTTAAGAAAAGGACCTGGAACTAGTTATAGTAAAATAGTTGTTTTGAAAAAAGGTGCAAAAGTCGATATAGTTGCTAAATCTTCTAACAACTGGTACAAAGTTAAATATGGTAAAGGTTTTGGATATGTTTATAGCAAATATGTAACAGTTAAATCTGAAACTCCTACTACTAAAGAAGATGTAGCTTATAGTGCTACTGGTACTGTAAAATCTAATGTTTACGTTAGAGAAACTGCTAGTACTTCTGCTAAAAAATTAGGCGTACTTAAAAAAGGTACTAAAGTTACTATAGTTGCTAAAAATTATACTGGTAATTGGTACAAAGTTAAATACAATAAAGGATTTGGATATGTTTCTGCTAAATATATAACTGTCAAAGCTCCTACTCCTACTAATAAAGATATAGCTTTCGATGCTACTGGTACTATAAAATCTAATGTTTATGTTAGAGAAACTGCTAGTACTTCTGCTAAAAAATTAGGTGTACTTAAAAAAGGTACTGAAGTTACTATAGTTGCCAAAACTTCAACTGAAGCTTGGTATAAAGTAAAATATAATGATGGTTATGGATATGTTTCTTCTAAATATGTAACTTTAACTTCTGAACAACCTGAAGTTCAATATCCAGCAACTGCTGTAGCTAACCATGATGTATATGTAAGAAACGGTGGTTCTCCTAAAGCTAAAAAACTTGGTGCTATAACTAAAGGTACTAAAGTTACTGTAGTAGAAAAATGTCAATATAATTGGTATAAAATCCAATATAAAGATGGCTTTGGATATGTTTATGGTGAATATTTAGATATTGTTTTAGTACAAAAATAATTTATAATAAAATATATTTTTAAATCTTTGATATAACAAAGAAGGCAAAAATGCCGATAAAAATAGAAATTATTTTTACCGGCATTTTTTTATATTCTCATTTTATATCCTCACATTATATTTATCAAATAAGTCTATCGGCATTGTCATACGTGCTGTCTTTAGTGGATTTACAACTTGGCATATTTCCATATTACCAGCAATTGATAAAAGCATTATTAATTCTTGTAAATCTAATGGAAGTGTTGCTTTTAGAAAATCTAGCATTTTAAAACATGCGTGGCTACTTGCTTCATCTAAAGTTTTCCCTGCTGCAATTGTTATATATTCACTATTTGTCTTTAAAAATGGAGTCGGCATTATTGCATCTTTTAAAACTGTTACTTTTACTGTAACCTCCCCGCTTATTTCAATTCCACAAGTTGCAGATTCTCCATCACCCATAACTGCATGTAAATCTCCCATTGCCAAAAGTGCACCTGGAACGTTTACAGGTAAAAATAAACTTGTCCCTTCTTGAATTTTATTACAATCCATATTTGATCCATGTTCTCCTGGTGTTCCATTTAATACTTCGCCTTCTTTTGGCGCTGTACCAATCACACCTATCATCGGATTTATTGGAAACTTTAAAATATCATTAAATACTGCATATCCATCTTCTATTTTTATAATTTTTGTACGTTCTTCTTCAACAAAATCCTTTAATGCTCCCCTTCCTGGTGATACAGACATAGCCCCTTGCGAATCTAATTTTATTTCTAAAATATCAACTCTAAGCACATCTCCAGGCTCTGCATTTTCTATATATAAAGGGCCTGTTGCTGGATTTATATTAGAATAGTCTATTAAATGAAATAAATCGCTTTCACTTTTTAAATTGCCATTATAACAATCTGAAGTCTGAAATACTACTGTGCTACCAGATTTGCAGTAATGTTTTGCTTTATTATTTGAAGACATTGATACTATTGAATCTTCTTTATTTATATATATTTTTTGCTCCATAGTTACCTCCAGTTTTTTAACTTTTAAATAAATTATACTACTTGTTATTTTCGAAATATAGAATAAAATAAAATAAACAAAAAATCCCCCTTTTGAATAAACATTTTGTTTATCTAAAAGGGGGTATTTTTTATTTATTAAATTAAGAAAGGATTATTTACGGAATAAATTTAATAATTTTTGCCAGAAGTTAAGTTCTTCAGTTTTTTCTTCTTCTACTTTAACTTCTTCTTTTTTAATAGCTTCAGTTTTTATTACGAATTGTACTGAATCTACATCTGTATTTTTATCTGATACGAATGATTCAACTTCGAAGTCTCCACCTGCAAAGTTATCTATCATTGAATCTACTTCATCATCAACTTTAGAGTCAAGATCTGATGTTTCACCTTTGAATTCGCCAGTTCCATCAGTAAGTTCTGTTGTTCCTTTATATAAACTATGTGTTCCACTTACTAAGTCTAAAGCTCCTTCATAAACTTTTGAATATCCATTAGTTATTTTGTTTACTGCACTTGTATATTCTTTTATTCCACTATCTAAAGTTGCATAGTTGTCTGTTAATTTATTTATACCATTTTTTAATTGAGTCATATTAGCCATTAAGTTATTTAACGAAGAAACTAAATCTTGTATGCTAGCATCGAATTTTTTGTAGTTAGTTTGTAATGATACTGCACCACTCATTAAAGTAGTTTGGCCTGAAGATGTACTCATTTGTGCATCTATACCGTTTATAAGTTTAGAACTTCCTTCTATATAACTTGCATCAGCTTTTAATAAAGTTTCAACTGATATTAATTTTCCTGCTGCTTGAACATATTGTGTAACTGCATCAGTATTTCCTGCTGATACTTGTTTATATAATGCTACTGCTTCAGAATCTCCTGCTTGTGCTAATTTAGCTAATTCTGCTGAAACTGCTTGGCTTCCTCCTGATGTATATGCACTATACAATTTTCTTTGTGTATTTGTTATTCCAAGAGCACTTAGCGCTTGTTTATTTTTTTGTGCTAATTCACTTGCACTATTAAGTCCTGCTTTTTTTAAGCTGCTGTTATATGTGTCTATACTAGAATCAACTGTTTTTAATCCTTTTACTAAGCTATCTATACCAGATTTTATGCTAGTAGATGCTGAAGATAATTGTTTTAAGTCTTTAGATGAAGTTGACACATTATTAAGTGATGATTGTATTGTTTTTAATGCACTTAATACATCACTTGAACCACTAGTTAAGCTAGATGATTTTGAGTTTAATTGATCTAATCCATCTTGTATAGTTTTTATACCGTCAGTTAAAGTAACTGCACCATCATCTAATTTTTTTGCTCCATCGTTTAATTCATTAGCTCCATCATCTAAATCATTAACCGCATCTTTTAATTTATCAAGTTCACCAGTTAATGATGATGTATCTATAGAATCTTTATCTAAACCTAAGTTTAAGTTTATTCCGTTTACTTGGATTTCACTCATTTCAAAATCAGTTACATCTGATGTTATTTTTATATCTTTTTCATTTCCAGGTAATATTGTGTAAGTAAGCTGTTTTAATCCACCTACATTAGCCATAGTAGCTTCATCACTTTTTATATTTTCACATAAATTTGTGTCTAATTGTACTACAGTTTGTAAAGCGTAGTTTTCAAAGAAATTCTTTTTACATTTTTTATTTTCTTTTATAGATATTGATATTTCTAACTTACCACTTTTTCCTGCAAGTTCACTTGGTGCATATTCAATCCCGTCTAATTTATATCTTACTTTTATAGTCCAAGGCATTTCAGTATTTTGTTTCATTATACCTTGATAATATAATTTATCTTCTGAGTTTTGTATTGTTATTTTTCCATTTGAATAATTTATTTTATCCATTGTATTCATATTTTTTACTGTCTCATAAACTCCGTAGTCTACGATATCTTTATCTTCAAATATGTTTACTGCATAAATTTTTTCTATATCACCAGATGAAGTTAAGTTTGCATAAATTACTTCTTCTTTTTCGCTTGATTTTGTAGCTGCTAATGAAATTGATGAAAATGCAGTAGAACCGCATATTGCTCCAGCCATTGCAACTGCTATTATTTTATTGTAATTTTTCATATAACACACTCTCCTATTTATAATAGTTTAACTCTATATTAATTTCCGATATTGATTTTAAATTAATTTAATTCCCAATCTTCATATTTTTTCTTTTTATATAAAGAATCTTCTTTTTCATTGTAGAATTTAGAACCTACAGTTGTTTTTTGTACTAATTTATCTCCTATATACAGCATTCCTGGTATTACGAATAATACTATTACTGTTGATAATGCTGTACCTCTAGCTAGTAAATGTCCTAACTGGCTAAGTACTCCATGTGTAGATACTTTCCATAATAATATCCCTGCAATAGTAAGTATTGATGCCGATGTCATTATTGATACTGTAGTTGATCTTAAAGTTTCTACTACTGTATCTTTTCTACTTGCAGTTTCTCTAACTTCCATATATCTACTTGTTAAAAGTATTGCATAGTCAACTGTCGCACCTAATTGTACTGAACTTATGATTAAGTATGCTATATAGAATACGAAGTCGTTTGTGAAATATGGAACTGATAAGTTTATCCAAATTGCTGTTTCTATCGCTAATACTAATATAACTGGTATAGATAGTGATTTCATAGAAAGTAGTAGTACTAGGAAAACTGCTCCGATTGCTATAAGATTTACTCTGTCATTATCTTTTGTTATTGTATCCATTAAATCGTAAGTACTAGCACTTTCACCAGCTAAAAGATATTCATCGCCATAGTATGTTTTTGCTAATGCACGTATTTCTTCTATAAGAGCGAAAGTTTTTTCACCTTCAAAATCTGCATCTACTGTTAAAACTAATCTACTGTAATTATCTGATATTAATTTGCTTAAAGTATCATTATCCACATAATCCATTGGAACTTCTGCCCCTGCATTATCCACATATGAAAGTATGCTAGACACCTCTGGCATGTTGTGTAAGTCTTTACTTAATTGACTTTCTTTTTGTAAATCACCTTTTGGAACCATTAATACTAGGTTATTTGATTTTCCAAAAATATCTTCTATTTTCTTTGTATCGCTACCTATTTGTGTATCTGTACTAAATATTTGTGATGAACCATATGAGAAGAAGTTCTCTTTTTGTCCTAAATTACAAGGTATTATAAATAATACAAATACTAATACTGCTGGAACCATAAGTTTTGTAACAAATCTACCGAATTTTTCAAAATCAGGTAATAAAGATTTATGTGCAGTTTTATCTATTAGTGGGTAACAATATAATAATATTACTGGGAATAAAACAAACACTGTTACTAAACTTATAAATATAGCTTTTGCCATTGCAAGCCCCATATCTGGACCAATCTTAAATCTCATAAGTATAAGTGCTGCGAATCCTATTACTGTTGTAAGTCCACTTGATAAAATTGAACCTGTTGATTTACAAAGTGCATTGATCATAGCTTCTTTTGGAGCTTGACCTTCTTCTCTCATTTCTTGGAATCTATGTAATAAGAATATTGAGTAGTCCATAGATACAGCTAACTGAAGTACCCCTCCTGCTGCATTTGTTACGAATGAAATCGTACCAAACATTAAGTTACTACCTTTATTAAGTAATATTGCTATTCCTATTGAACCTAATAATAATATTGGTTCTATCCAAGATCCTGAAGTAAGGAATAATACTGCTAAACAAATTGGTATTACTAGGAATATTATATTTTTAACTTCCTTAGTAGTAGCCTCTGCTGCAACTGCTGTATTTACTGCTGCACCAGACATTGAATTTTCCTCACCAATTAAATCTCTGATTGCATGTACTGTTTCGATTCTTTTACTTTCATCTATTGTAACTGTATATAATGCATTATTATCTTTATAATAATTCTCTACAGTGTCCTTATCTGCTGTTTCTAAAGGTATATCTGTATCTATAGCATCATCTAGCCATGTTACATCATCTACCCCATCAATTTCCGATAATTTTTCCTTCATCTTAAGCGCTTCAGCGACGGTCAAATTTGATACCATTACTCTCGCATTTGGTATACTCATGTCATATTCTTCGTTCATTTTGTCAAGAGCAACTGTTGATGCTGTACCGTCTGGTAAATAGTCATTTATATCGTAATTTACATTTACCATTGTGCTACAAAGTGCAGAAATAATCATTGCAATAGTAAAGAAAACTATTACTGTTTTTTTATGATCTACGATAGCCTCATAAAATTTTCTCATAAATTCTCCTCCTTTAATTAACGTCGTGTTGATTTAAATGATAAAATCCATTATAATTTCATAATAGTGGAATTTCAATAATCAATGATTTTAATTCTGTTTAAATTTAGACAGTATTATTTTATTTTGTATACAAATCAACACTTTTTAATAATGTGTTAATTTTTGGAGGGTATTATGGAAAAGAAAACTGACAGAAGAATTAGAAAAACTAAACAACAACTACAAGAAGGTTTCATCCACCTTAGAAAAACAAAAAGTATCAAATATATAACTGTTAAAGAACTGTGTGAACTTACAGATTTAAACAGAGGTACTTTTTATCTACATTATAGAGATATTTACGATTTATCAGAACAAATGGAAAATGAAATTATTCTTAAATTTGAAGAACTTTTAAATTTATCTACGGCTGAAATTGCGAATAATCCACAACTAGTTATTTGTAAAACATTTGAACTAATAAAACAAAATGCTGATTTTTGTACATGTCTTCTAAGTAATAATGGTGAAATGACCTTCTTTAACAAATTAAAAACAATCATTAGAGATGCTTGTTTTAAATATTGGACTGAATTATTCAGCAGACCTAAAAAAGTAGAAACTTTTGATTATTTCTTTAACTTTATGCTTTATGGTTGCATAGGTCTAATTGAATCTTGGCTAAATAATGGTCTTAAAGAATCACCAAAAGAGATGGCACAACTTGCAAGCAAAGTCATGCTTAACGGTGTTGCTGTATTGCATTAGATTAGATTTAATTTTATATATAAAAACTTTTATATATAAATATAAGTCAGTAATTTTTTATTTTAAAAGGGATATTGAACTTCAATATCCCTTTATTGATTATAATATTATATTTCATCTACTATATTTCTAGCCCACTTTTTAGAAAGTGCTCTTGGTACTCCGAATATGAATTTTGCAACTTCTTCAGTATAAGTAAGTGCAACTAAAATATAAATTGGCACTCCTTTGTAAGCTGCGAAGAATGTTATTGGAAGTGAAACTAACCACATACATCCCATTTCTAGGAATAATGAGTATTTAGTATCTCCACCACTTCTCATAACACCTATTACTATAAATGTGTTGAATGTTCTAAGCGCCATTAAAACTCCCATTATCTTAAATATTTTTATGATGTCTGGAGCTAAACTGTCTGATACGCTGAACATTTTTAATAATAATGGCGTTGCACTTATTAATAGTATTCCAAAAATAAGTCCTGCTATAGTAACAAGTACAGAGAATTTTTTAGAATATCTTACTGCTGTATCTATATTATTTGCACCTAGTTCGTTGCCCATCATTATTGATGAACCAATCGCTATACAGACAGCAGTCATTATAAAGAAGTTTCCTGTTGTACTTGCAATTTGACTCGCTGCTATAGCTGATGTACCAGCTGTCGCATAAGCAACTGAATAAAGTACACTACCAAATGCCCAAATTGTATCATTTAAAAATACTGGCGTACTTTTCTTAATTACAGTTGTTGCAAGCTCTTTTGTAATTCCCTTTATGTCCTTAATTCCAAATCTAAGTTCATAATCTTCTTTTATAAAGTATACATATGATATTAATAATATAAACTCAACTATTCTAGCTACAACTGTTGCAACAGCAGCACCTTTTACACCTAATGCTGGCGCACCAAAATGTCCAAATATGAAAACATAATTTAAAATTATATTTATAACAAGAGATATAGAGCTACATACCATCCCTAAACGAGGATTTCTAACACTTCTAGACCCCATACTAAAAATATAACTAATTGCCATAATTGGATAACAGAATCCTATAACTAAAAAGTATGATCTCGCTTCTTTCACAACTAATGGATCGTGAGAGAAAAAGTGAATTATTACATTTGGGAAAAATACTGCTAGCATAAAGAATAATAATCCTAAAATTAATGCTGCTATAACACTAAGCCCTGTAATTTTCTTTATACTGTCCTTATCTCCCTTTCCATAAAACTGAGCCATAAAAATCCCAGCTCCACCTATAATTCCTGATAATGCCATATTAAATAAAAAGAAATATTGGTTTGCTATCCCTATTGATGCTACAGATACTTCTCCTAAACTTCCAACCATTACTGTATCAACCATATTTACTAAAGTTGATATTAAGTTTTGAATTATGATTGGAATACATAGCATAACTAAAGTTTTGTAAAATAATTTGTCTTCATCTTTAATTTTAAGTATTCCTTGCAAAATATCACCTCTCTTTAATTTTTTTCTTATTATATATTAATCTTGAAAATATCAATTTTTACACTTCTATATATTATATCTTATTATAGAAAATAAAAAAACTATGTAGTTATCCTACATAGTTTTTTGTTGTAATGTATATAAATTTTTAATTTAAGTATTGTAAATTAAAATTTAAAGATTACAAAATCTATCTAATCTTTCTTAATTTAAAACTCAAAATCTTTTCGATTTCCACAATTGAGAATACTATAAATCCACAATATAGAGGATATAGCCAGTTTTGCATTTCAACTGATGTCGTTCTAAATATGCTATGCATTTGTGGAATATAAGTTATGGACATTTGTAAAGCTATAAGTATTCCCACAACTAAAAAAGCTATTTTGTTTGTAAAGAAATTTTTTGAAATAGCACTGCTATCATTTCTTATATTGAACAAATAAAATATTTTACAAAATACAATTATATTAAGTGTCACTGTGCTCGCTATATTGTGATTAACTCCCACTGATAATAAATGTTGATTTACACCTAAACCTAAACTTGCTATTAACATCGCCACATATAAAATTCTAACTGTATCTTGTTTTTTTATTATGTTTTCATTTTTATGACGAGGATTTTTGCTCATTATATTACTTTCAGCTGGTTCAAACACAAATGCAAATGATATAGTTACTGCTGATACCATGTTTATCCACAGAAGTTGAACAGGCTCTAAAGGCAACGGATTGTTTAAGATTATACTTATTAAAACAATCAAACCTTCTGCTATACTCGTTGGCAACAAGAATTTTATAGTCTTTTTGATATTGTCATATACTCGTCGTCCTTCTTTAATTGCATCTACTATTGTCGAGAAATTATCATCTGCAAGTACCATATCTGATGATTCTTTAGCCACATCTGTTCCCTTAATTCCCATTGAAATACCTATATCTGCTTGTTTTAATGCAGGAGCATCGTTAACCCCATCACCAGTCATCGCTGTAACTAAGTTGTTAGCTTGATATGCTTTTACTATTCGAAGTTTATTCTCTGGTGTTGCCCTTGCAAATATATCGTAATCTTGGATTACAAATTTTAACTCGTCATCTGTCAATTTGTCTAGTTGTGGCCCTGTTATAACATTATTATCATCGGATAATTGAATTCTTCTTGCTATTTCTGCTGCTGTCTCTGGGTGGTCACCTGTTATCATCTTAATTTTTACACCTGCATTTCGAGCCTGTAAAATCGCATCGATAACTTCTTCTTTTGGTGGATCCATAATCCCAACTAAACCTACTAATTGTAAGTCTTTTTCTAATAAATTATGCTCAATTTCATTTATGTCTTTAGATATTTTTTTATAAGCAACTGCTACAACACGTTTGCCTTGTTTTGCCAACCATGTCATTTTCTTTTTCCAATATATCTGATTAAATTCACTGTTGGAATTTAAAATTATATCCATCAAGCTGTCTGGTGCACCTTTTACAACTAAATATCTACTTTCGTCTAAATTAACTATTTTTGCCATATATTTAAAGTCAGAATCAAAAGGTATCTTGTCAATTTCAACAAAATCAGATGTATCTAAATCTGCTTTTTTACAAAGTGTTAAAAAGCAGCCATCTGTTGGCTCACCATTTATACTCCACTTTCCATTTTCTTGATTTAAAGTTGCATCATTTGCCAATGCACCTATTAATATTAATTTTTTTAAGTCACCTTCAATATATAGTTTGCTATTAGATTTATTATTTAATAAATCTTCTCTACCTTCCACCTTTTTGATTTCTCCATCTGGTGAGTATCCATCTCCAGTTACTATATATCTATCATTTTCTGTTATTATATCTTTGATTGTCATTTCATTTTTAGTTAGAGTTCCTGTTTTATCTGTACCTATGATATTTACTGAACCTAAAGTTTCTACTGATGGGAGATTTTTTACTATAGAATTTTTCTTTGCCATATTTTGAACACCTATTGCAAGTATTACAGATGTTATAGCTGGCAGTCCTTCTGGAATTGAACCGACAACCATAGTTACAACTGATAATAAAAGAACAGGAATTTCATATATGTCAAATAAAACTCCAAATGCAAATAATAAAATCGCAGTCAGAACTATTGCATATGATATATATTTTCCTAAATTATTTATTGAAATTATTAGAGGTGTTTTTTGCTGTTTTACATTATTTATGCTTTGATTTATTTTGCCTATTTCAGTATAATCTCCAGTCGCAACCACAACCCCAATCATATCTCCATTTGTAACACTTGTAGATGCAAATGCCATATTAGTCTGATCAGATGTTGCAACTTTTCCAATAAGAGTCTTTTCATCTTTTTCAACTGAATCTGCCTCACCTGTTAAAACTGACTCTTGGATTTTCAAATTATTCGCTTCCAAAATTCTGATATCTGCTGGTACATTATCTCCAGCTTCTAAATATACGATGTCTCCAGGAACCAATTCACTTGCATCAATATCAAATCTCTCGCCATTTCTTATGACTGTTGTCCTTATAACTAGCATCTGCTTAATTTTTGAGATTTCATTTTCAGCCTTATTTTCTTGAATATAACCGATTAAAGCATTTACAAGAACTACTATTCCTATTACGATTGTATCTGAAATATGATGCATTGATAAAGTTAGTACCCCTGCTACTAATAAAATATAGATTACACTGTTGTTGAATTGTTTTAAAAACCTAACTAATTTGCTTTGCTTTTTAGTTTCAGTTAAATTATTTTTCCCGTATTTGCTATGTCTTAAAGATATGTCTTCTTCTTTTAATCCCAATTCTTTATTAGAGTCAAGCCTTTTTAATGTCTCTGTTGTACTTATCTTGTACCAATTGGAATCATCAATTTTTATTTTATTTTCATACTCCTTAGTTTTCTGGAGCGATGGAGGTTCATCCCCTATAGTTTTTTTACTTTTCGAGTGACTTTTTGCTTCCATTTTTATTCCCCTTTCAATTTTTATTAGAAATATTACAAAGTAATATATCTTATTATATATATTAGCATATATTTTTTTACTGTTGATATGTTTAACATTTTTCTAACATTGCATATAAAATTTTAACATTCATCTTTTATCATACAAAAAAATGCCAAATAGATGAATTTGGCATTTTTTCTGAGTAAAATTTAATTGATTATTATAGTAAATTTGGTGCAAAGTTGGCTATTTTACTTATATTGTCTGTAGTTTAATTGTACATGAGATTGCTCGTCTGTAGATGGATCTTGTTTCATAGCTGAAATCCAGCTATTGTTCATTTCAGATTTTTTTTCAAAATCTTCATGTTCATGGCGTTTTACTTTTGGATCTTTCCCCTTATGACATTGACATCCTTGACAGTTATTGCTACATTTTTTATTATGCATAATAGCCCTCCTTATACCGGCTACAGTTATTTAAGGCAAGCGATTTAAATAACTGTATTTATTTAGAATAAAGTATTCTAGTTATATTATTTACAAATAGTATGGTTATATATACTTCAAATTTTGGAATAAATCATTTTTAACATAAAATATATAATAAAATTGAGAGCTTTTCATAAATTGAAAAGTTTTTACTTATTTAAATATTAATAGTCTGTTTATTTTAATTTAGAAATTTAAATTTAATTTGTTGAGTATTTTCATATATTTGTAGCTTTTGATTTGTATTTTGATATTTATAAAAATTATCTACTTTTTTTAAAAATTCATTTAGTGATTTTGTATCATAAATCGGTATAACTTCGTCATTTTGCAGTAATTTTATATTTCCCTTTACTGTCTTTAGATTTGAATAATTTTTATTATGTTTATAACAAGATACAATCTTATTTTGATCAAATGCATAATTTACAGTATGTAAGCTTCCACCATTTTCAGTTGTTTCAATTACAATTATGCCTTCACTAAGAGCACTTTGTAACCTGTCCCTTTCGATTAATCTGTATTTTGATACAGCTTGACTTGGTGGATACTCACTTATAACACAACCGTTATTATTTATTATTCGTTTAAATAAATCACAGTTATTATTTGGATAAACCATATCTAATCCACAAGGCATAACTGCAATTGTCTTACCATAAGTATCTAATGATCCTAAATGGGCAAAAGTGTCACATCCATTCGCAAGTCCACTAACTATAGTATAGTTTTTTTGTGATAGTATAGATGAAATTTTATAAGAAACATTCACACCATGCAAACTTGGATTTCTGCTACCGATAATAGCTACTCCCTTATCATTTAAATTATTATAATCTCCTTTAGAGTATATAATTACTGGGTTATCATCTATATTTTTTAGTTTTTGAGGAAAATCTTCGTCTAATAAAGTCGATATTTTTATATCTTCTCTATCACAAATTTCTATTGTTCTTTTTGCAACTTCATTTGCATATTTTAATTCATCTTTAGTTATAATTCCTTTTATTTTTAAATTTATATTATTTAAATAGTCTATCGTTTCACTAGTTTCTAAACTATTTAATACACCTTGTCTTATTATTTTATTTATAGTTTTTCGCCCCAATCCTTTTATTAATGTAAGTGTTATTATTAGTTCTGCATTATTCATTTTGTCTCCATTAATCATTTTTTTATTATATTTAGTATTTGTGCAAAATAAAAAACTATGTGAAATTATCACATAGTTTTTTATTTTTAATGATGTGAATAGAAATAGTTTATATCAGATTTAGATACCCCGAAATAAGATAGATATTCATAATTTGCCATATCTGGCCATCTATCATATACTATACTAATCAGTTGATATGCATTTAATAAAGTATATATTTCACCATTAAAATCTATAGTATCACTCTTAATTACTTTAACATAAATATCACCTTGTGAAGTTGTATAATAAATTGTATTTCCAGACTCTCTTCTACTTAATATTGTCGCATTAAATCCTTCTGATGCCATATACCCTGCTATAATTTGGCTTCTAGTGAATTTATAAATACCTAATCCTGAATCATCATTAGCAAATACTACATATTTTCCTAATATTTTTTGTTCAACACTAGATTGCTGTTTTATTTTACTTTGTCTAAATATATTTATTGCATTTTCTAATTTTGAAACTTGATTATCAACTTCCTTTTGTGTAACAGAGTCATTATTATAAACCTTTTTCGCATCATTTATCGAATTTTTCAATTTTTGTTTTGAACCTGATTTATATTGACCTATTTGCTTGCCTTCACTTGAATTATTATACAAATCTTCTGCTTTATTTATATAATTCTTTAATTCATCCTTATCTACAGGCCTTATTATATTATCTTTAAACGCTTTAATTGCATCTATAAGTTCTTCATTTATATCATTTGCTTCATTATATTTTATAATCTTATTATTTATAAGTTTTTGGGCATTTTTTAGAACATACTGCAGTTTATTTTTATATTCTTTAGATATATTCCCTATAGCATTTCCAACCTTCGTTTCTGATATTAATTTTTTCGAACTCTCTATATTATCATTAAGTTCATCAAAAATACTTTCATCTATTGAATACTTAAAAGTCTGTACATCTGTACATTTTCCAGCTTGGTTATAACCTATTAATTTTAAAGTTGTCGTTTTTGTAATATAAATATTTCCCACATATTTTGTACAACTATTATCAGGTATCTCTCCGTTTGTTGTGTAGTAATAAATATTGCCTATATTTATTTTATTTGAATTTATTTTAATTTCCATCGGTGATGCATATTTACCTTCTGAAATATTTAATTCAGCTTCTTTGGTAGATTGTTTCGCAGAATTTAATAAATTTTTTATATGAGATGACAAATTATCTTCACCTACTACATCTACATATCGTTCTAAAAATTGATATGCACTTTCACTATCTATAGACATAGATATATCTATTATTTTTAAAAGTAACTGTTCATCTTTTATATCTAAATTCTGTACTTGCTCCAATACATCTATAGATTTTTCAAATTCATTTTGCGCAATATACTCCTCTGCTTGCTGTATTTTTTCATCTATTTGCTTTGACTTTATCATAGGTGCTAATGCCGCTTTATAGGCAACACCTAATATAACTATAAGTGCTATTACAATTACAAAGACTTTTTTCTTATTTGTATCCCTCACTATTTACACCTCTTCTCATATTTATAAACTTCCCAAGGTATAATATACAATAATTCCCATGCATAAACAACATTATTTTCTTTGTAATATACTAAATTATAGTTATTTTATCTTTTAATAAGTCAAAAAACTATGCGAAATTATCACATAGTTTTTATTTAATCTATTTTGATGTAACTAAAACACCTAGTGCTATTGAGTTTAATTTTGATATATCACTATCACTTCTTGAAGTAAGTATTACCGGAGCTTTTACTCCCATTACTATTCCTGCTGTTTCACCTTGTGCAAAGAATGTATCTGATTTAAAATATTTCCACATTTGAACATTTATTCTAATTTTTTTGCTTCTACTGTATCAATCATCTTAGGATTTACTTTTTCTTTTACACAAATACATGCAACTTTAAGTTCTTCTATTTCCATTGATCTTGCTACTTCAACGGCATTTTCAATTATTTGTTTTTTTGTATTTAAATCTGGAGCAATATTCATAGCTGGATTAGTAAGTAGTCTTAATCTCTAGTAGTTTGGTATATCTAAAATAGAAATTTGGCTTAATATTTTTCCGTCTCTAAGCCCAACTTCTTTATTTAGAACTGCCTTTAAAATTATAGATGTATCAACTAGCCCTTTCATAACCATATCTTTTATATTTAAACTTTCTGCTATATCTTTTGTTTTATTTACATCACCAATTAAAATAACATCTACTAATCCAAGTTTTCTAGCTTTTTCAACGGCTAACAACACCCCTTTATCTTGGCAACAAGATACTACTACCTTCTTTTTTCTTTTTTCTTAGCTAGTTCTACTAATTTCATATTACTTTCCCCTATCCTCCATAAATTTTCATTTTTTCACTTCCTTCTATACATCTCATAACTCCGAAAGCAAGTGATTCCATTTCGTTCTCTCCTGGGTACAATAAAATTTCACCTAAATGTGATACTCTTTCTTTTAACATTTTTACAAATCGTGACCAATTAGCAAGGCCACCTGTCAAAACAATTCCATCTACTTTTCCATATAATACTGTAGATATTCCTCCGATTTCTTTTGATACTTGATAAACTAGGGCTTTTATTATTTTAAGCGCATATTCGTCGCCTTTTTTTATTCTTTCTTCTATTTCAAGGGCATTTGTAGTATTTAAATATGCTACTACTCCGCCTCTTCCATTGACTTTCCTAATCATTTCTTTTTCTGTATATTTTCCAGAATAGCAAAGTCTTATCAAATCGCCTGTTGGTAATTGTCCGCTTCGTTCCATCGCCATTGGACCATCTCCTGCAAGAGCGTTATTAACATCTATTATTTTACCTTTTCTATGTGCGGCTACTGAAATTCCTCCGCCCATATGAACAACAATTAAATTTACATCTTCGTAATTTACATTTTTATCTTTGCATGCTTTTCTCGCCATTGCTCTATGATTTAGCATTTGAAACGATTCGTATCTTTCAATTTCTGGCAAACCTGAAATTTTTGCCTCATCACAAATTTCGCTACACGCTGGCGGATCTACTGTGTAAGCCTTTACATTATATTCTTTTGCTAAATCGTATGCAATTTCTGCACCTATATTACATGGATGTTCACCGTAAAGTCCGCACCATGAATCATCTATCATCTTTTGATTTATTTCATAAGTTCCACCAGATACTGGTTTTATCGTTCCACCACGACTTACGAAAGCAAAAAAATCTTCTAATTTTTCCCCTTTTTGAGCAACTTTTTTAATTACTTTTTCTTTTCTATATTCGTATTGATCTTGATATTTCAAATATTTTTCAATGTCACTTCTAGGATGTACTATTGATTCCACCCAAATTTTTTCATATCCATCGTATACAGATATTTTTGTAGATGTAGAACCCATATTTAAAATCAGCATCCTTTTATTCATATACTCACCCCCTATGAACTTACTATAATGCCAATTTTTTTATAAGTTCCATCCTACTATTAACCTCTTCTTGAATAAAAGCTATATCTTCATCTCTTAGATGTTTAAATTTATTTGATAGTTTTAAAAATTCTCCTACACCTATTGGATTTTTATTTTCCACATTTATTTTTAATTTTCCGTTTTCAAATTCTATAAGTGGAAAGAAATTGCTTTTTACGGCCTTTCTAGCTACTTCTATTCCTAAATTAGGGGGATATCCCCAACCTGTTGGACATGGTGAAAATATATGTAAATAAGCAAATCCCCTTTTGCTCGCTTCAAGTCCTTTTTCTATTTTTTCAACAAAATCCTTCATATTAGATGGTGATAATGTGGCCATATATTCAATATTGTGCATGGCCATTATCAAAGGCATATATTTTTTGCTTTGAGATTTTCCTTTAAGAACAATTCCGACTGGAGTTGTGCTAGTCTTTGAGCCTTTAGTAGTTGTTGAACTTCTTTGAAAACCTGTATTCATATATCCTTCATTATCATAACAAATATATAACATGTGTTCTCCACGTTCTGCAGCTCCAGTAAGTGATTGGAAACCACAGTCAGCAGTCGCTCCATCACCTGCAAATGCTATTATATTTACATCTTCTCTTCCCTTTCTTTGATACATTTGTGATACGCCACTTAAAAATGATGCTGTATTATCAAGAAGCGGTATATGAACTGGAACCTTTAATCCGTTATCAAAATTCCATCCAACCACACCAGCACCTGCCATACATCCTGGTGGGATTGCTATTACTGAATTTTCACCCGCAATTTGTAATACTCTTCTTAGACAAAGTTCACCACCACAGCCTTGGCAAGCCGACATTCCCGGAGTTACTAAGTCCTTAGAAAATTTTAATTTATCTATATAATTCATCCCAATCTCCCTTTCTATTAAATAAAGTTATCTTACTTTAACCACATAGTTTGTAATTGACCTTGTTTTTCTTCTTTAATAGCCTTGTCTAATACATCGATTACACTCATAACATGATTTAATGAAATATCAAGACCTCCAAGTCCACCAATTGCAGAAATTGAACATAGATTTTGATTTAAATCGCTAACTGCAGCTTTTACTTCTTGATATAAAACTCCGCTATTCCATCCAAAACTTACACTTCTATCAATAACTGCATATCCTTTTTTATTACTTAAAACTTCTGCTATTTTTTCATTTGGGAAAGGTCTCATAAATCTAACCTTTATAAGTCCAACTTTTTTTCCTTTTTCACGTGCCAAATCTACTGCTACTCTTGCAGTTCCAACATTTGCTCCTATAGTAACTACAACTATTTCTGCATCTTCGCATCTGTAAGTATCTATTAATCCTCCATATGAACGACCAAATTTTTCTTTAAATTCTTTATCAACTTTTTCAATTATATCTTTTACTTTTTGCATAGATTGAAGGTGGTTTTCTCTGTAATTTATTAAAATTTCACCAGGAGTAAGTGGATCAACTGCCATTGGATTTTGAGGATCGTAAGCTACATGTTCACATTTATATCTAGGTAAAAATTCATCTACCTGTTCTTGTGATGGAATTTCAACCCTTTCTGTTAAATGTGATAAATAAAAGCCGTCATAGCAAACATTCATAGGAATTAATACATCTTTATCTTCTGAAATTTTGTATCCTTGAATTATCATATCTAAAATTTCTTGGTTATTTTCAACAAAAACTTGTATCCATCCACTGTCTCTAACTGACATAGCATCTTGTTGTCCGCTCCAAACAGTTTCTGGAGATGTCATCTCTCTTGTTGCAATCGCCATAACCATTGGAAGTCTAAGTGTTGACATTCTAAAATATGGTTCGTACATAAGGGCAAGTCCTTGTGCCGATGTTGCTGTAAAAACTCTTCCGCCTGCCATTGCAGACCCTTGCACAACACTCATAGCTGAATGTTCTGATTCAACTTGTACCATTTGAGCATCACTTTTTCCATCTGCAATCATAGCCGCCAAACCTTCTACAACTGATGATTGTGGAGTTATAGGATATGCAGCTATAACATCTGGTCTTGATAAACATGCTCCAATTGATGCTGATTGATTTCCTGTCATCGCTTTAATCTTACTCATTATCTTTCATCCCCTTCCTCTATCATATCGATTGCAGTTTTTGGACATTCATTTGAACAAATTCCACATCCTTTGCAAAAATCGTAATTTATTATATATTTATCACTCTTAAATTCAATAGAATTAACTGGACAATAAGTTAAGCAGATTCCACATTCAACACATTTTTCTTTGTTCATAACTGGCTTAACTATACGCCAACTAGCTGTATCTAAAATATACATGCCTTCATTTCCAACAGGTGTTACAAACTTTCTCATATGCTCCTCCTCTTAAAATTTATTTTTCATGTTCTTATACATTGCTAAGTCTATTTGGTATTTTTACATTAATCTAAATTGTATTTTTGAACTTTTTCATATGCAACTTTGGCTGATTTTACATTTGCTTCTCCAAACTTTGTTTCTATATTTTGTTTTAAAATATCCCAATTTATAAAATCTTTACATGCATTTGCAAAGGCTCCAAGCATTGTAGTGTTTGGTATATTTCTCTTTATATTTTCTATAGCAATTCCAGTTGCATCTACTAAATACACTTCTTTTGCGTTTTTAGGCAATTCTAACTCCTTAATAGATTTTTTTGTATTTATAATGACTACTCCATCCTCTTGTAATCCTTTAAAAGTTTTTTCCATTGAAAGAAGTGTATCATCAAATACAACTAATACTTTTGGAGTATAAACTTGTGTCTTTATTCTAATATCTTTATCGTCTATTCTTAAAAAACCAAATACAGGTGAGCCTTTTCTTTCAACACCGAAAAATGGTATAAATTGAGCATATTTACCTGTATCGATAACTGAACTCACTATTATCTGAGCCGCCTTAACTACACCTTGACCACCACGGCCATGAAATCTTAATTCTATCATTCATCATCACCCTTACTTTTTATTTCGTTCCTATATATGAAACGACGTTCCTATATATTAACTTTAATTTAAGTTTATATATTTTTCCATAATTTGTAAACCATTTTTGAACTTTATTAAATATTCATATTTTTCACTCTTTTCTAACTATTATTTTTCTAATTTAATATTTCTTTTTATTTATCGCTTTAAAAATCTCTATTTTTAACTTATAATTAATGAATAAGGTAAATATTGGAGGATACATATGAACATTGATAATCAACAAAATAAATATATTCTTCAGTCAGTAGAAAATGCACTATCTATAATTGACCTTCTATGTGAACATGAAGAACTTGGTGTTTCTGAAATAGGGAAATTTTTAAATGTAGGAAAAAGTACAGCTTTTAGACTTCTTACAACTTTACAAAGTAAAAATTATGTATATAAAGATAAAAATTCAAAATATAGACTTAGCCCTAAATTTTTATCAATTGGGGATATAGTATCGGATAGAATGGAAATTATAAATAAAGTTCACCCGTTTTTAGTAGAATTAGCAGACTATAGTGGTGAAACATGCCATCTTGGTATTTGGTATTCCAAAACTGAAGTGACTTTTATTGATAAGGTTGCTGGTAAAAACTCAATTAGAATGAGCTCTATGATTGGATCTAATAAAGTTGCACATGATACTTCTCTTGGAAAATCACTTCTTGCATTTTCAGACGAAGATCAAATAAACTTTTATCTAAATAATATTGGATTTGAACTTAATACAGATAAATCAATAAAAAATAAGGAAGAGTTAAGACATGATTTAATAAAAATCCAACTGGATGGATATTCAGTAGATAATGAGGAAGCCGAAATAGGACTTGTTTGCTTTGGAGCTCCTATTTTAATTAGAAATAAGGCAATCGCTGCAATAAGTATATCTGGACCTTCTAGCAGAATGAATCCTAGAAAAGAAGAATTTACATCTATGATAAAAAATATAGCAGATGAAATAAGTAACGGTTTACAATAATGAATATAATTTATTATATGCTATAAAAAAGATATAGGTATTGCTATGTGCTTGCCTATATCTTTTTATCATTAAAATATATATTTTTCAACTTATGATTATAATTATATCAATTTTATTTTCTATTCCTATAAAATAGGCTGTTGATTATTCATAGAATAACCGTCGTACATAACATCTTTTAAATCCAGTATATTTCCTTTATTTTTTTCTTCGACTTTGCTAAGTTTTTTGACTGCTCCATATGGATTTTTAAGCGATATTTTATCTCCTTTGCCTGAAATAACCCAAAGAACTTTATATCCTTTTGGTTTTACTTTTAGTTCAGTCTCGCCTTTGCCGTCTGTGAAGTAAATCAACATATTGTATTTTTTGAGTTTATTGTTGTTTAAATATTCAAAAACTGGGCTGAACTCAGTTCCTCCACCAGTTGAAATTCTATCTTGAACGTCTTTTAGTTTTTTGACTTTATACGCTCTTTTTATTTCTCTATCACATTCTATAATACTTATTTCGTGGTTATGGTTTTTGACTATTGATAAAACTTCTTTAATTGCTTGTTTAAATTCTTCATCACTTATACTTCCGCTTATGTCGATCGCTACTGCAATTTCGGCTTTATGGTTTCTAAGTTCTCCTCTTAAATCTAGCCTGTTTGGTTGTCTTCTACTTCTTCTTGTGATAGTCTTTTTCTTATTTGCCTCTATTGTTCCCATTATCTTTTTAAGATATAAGTTCCATGGCAGCTCTCCATTTTTACTTTTTAAACTTGATATAAGACCTTCTAAATAATCTGGATTTTTACCTTTTTGAGCAAGAGATACAAATTTTTGTGTAAACTCCGACATTGTTTTTTCGTCTATATCGTCTGACTCTTCCCAAAGGGCGTGAGTCATCTCTTGATTATACTCATCTTTAAAATTCATATTTTCTTGTTCATTATTTTGTAAATCTTCTTCATCTGATATATTTGTATCGTGTTCTTCTCCGTCTTCGTTTTCTTCTTGCAAATCAAGCTCTATCTGTATTTTTTTTAAATAATATTCAAAAGTCTGATAAGGCTCAAGCTTGAGATTGTAATTTACATTTACCCATTCTAAAGTCGCCGAATATGGTGGAAGATAATTTAAATATTGGTTTACAACTACATCCATCGCTAAATTTATCGCCAAAGTACTGTATTTACCAGTATCTTTTAATTCTTTTGCTCTGACTAAATGAAGTGAAATCACATGCAGTATTTCATGTTTTATTGTAGTCTCCATTTGCTTAATATCTAGCTTTAAAAATAAAAGCGGGTTAAAATATATTACATACTTCGCTCCTTTGAAATTTACTCCACTTGGGCTACTCATATCAAATTTTATATCTCTATTCATTTGGAATAAAAAGTAGCCATAGAAGTTTTCTTCATCTTCCATTAGATTAAAATTGACCTTATCTATAAGCGAAAAGAAATCTCTTTTGAAATCATCTGTAACTTCTATTTCAATATCCTTATCTTCACTTTCAACCCTAACTTGTGTAGCATTTTCAACAAGTTCGATAGCCTTATTGTAAAGTTCGTCTTTCTGTTTATTAAAATAAGTTTCCATTTATTATCCCCTTATTAAGCTATAAGATTGAAAATATAAATCTACAAATTCCTCATTTTCGATAGCTATTTTGTATATATCTTCATAACTATTTTTAATATCCTTCATAATTCCAATCATTAAATCAACTGGATATAGTTTTAAAAACTCTACTAATCTAGCTACATAATTAAATCCTAGTGAATTTAATTTATCATTTTGTATGTCAGATTCTAAACATCTTAATATATTCATCGCACTGATATAAAGTCTAGTGTGATTTTCGTTTTTTGTTTGCTCTATGACTTTTTCGCTTAATTCTTCACCACTAAACACATCATTGTAGCTTATTATAGGTTTTGCATCAGAATTTATAAAACTCACAAATTCTTGTGCTATAACACTTCCAACATTTCCTTTAACAACATTTAAAAATACTGATTTAGGTATAGAATCTTGTTTTTCTTTATAAACTGCATAACTTTTAGAAATTCTCTCGAAACTTCTTGGTGTCGCATTTATATCTCCATCGTTTACTTTGTGTAAATACTCTGGGAAAGTAGAGATAAACTCAACTACTTTTTGCTCTATTCCATTATTCATCGCCCATTTTATCCATTCATTGTGATCTGATTCCATGTTAAGCCACACAAATCTGTTTTCTTGCGCTGGGTCCATGTCGACAACTTGATAATCAAGCTCTGCCCCATATTCATTAGATGGGTTCATCGCAGCTAATATTTTTACATCTTTGTTTAACTTATATCCGTTGATTTCTCTATTTAATATAAGGTTCATAAGTTCTTGCTGAACAGCATGTTCACAACGGTTTAACTCATCTATAAATAAAAGTACATTGTTTCCTTTTTCAATTTCCATGTCTATTTCTCTAAGCTTCGTGTGAACTGCATAAACAGTCGTCTTCTTTTCTATTTTATGCCCTGCAGTATCCATAGCTATATAAGATTCAACTGTTGGAAGTCCTCCGATTTCTCCTTCTTTTAACAGGTTTCCATCTATTACAACTAACTTCCATCCATTGTCTCTTGCAACTTTATTTGCCAAAGCCGTCTTACCGATTCCACTTTCACCTACTACTAATGGTACTTCTCCAGTAGCTAATATTAACTCAATACTTCTAAATGTATCTAAAAAATTCATGATATTTCTCCTAAACTAATTTATTTATAATCTATTTCAAACTTTAATCTATTTATATTATTTTTCTATCTTTATAATTTGTATTTAACGCAATTTACATCATCTTTAACTTTTCATCAACTGCTATTTGTTTTGCTTTTTTGCTTCCATATTTATATATAAACATAATTTTATCTAAATTTATTTCTTTGCTATTTCTGTCTATTATGCTGCAATTTAAAAAATCTCTTATATATTTTTCATCAATATCTTCTTTAGATATAGCTTCTTTTATTGCATTTTTTATATTATCAACACCAATTTTTTTATAAATATATTTCACAACTAATATATTTTGTTTTAAAAATTCCATAAGCTTTTCATCATTTATATCATCTATAAAATTTATAGCACGCTCGTCTTTTTTTATCGCCTCAATTTCTACATTTAAAGTTGGATTTTTTATATATCTAAGTGCATCATAATTTATATTAATAGCTTCCAACTGAATTTTTTCTGATGGATTTTCGATATATTTTATTGAATCATAATTTTTTTTAACCGCCATTAACTGTAACTCTTCACTTGGATTTTTTACATATTGTATAGCCCAACCAGAATTTTCAATCGCATTTTTTATTACCTTATCTGTTGGATCTTTTATATAATCTAAAGCACTCCAACTATTTTTTACCACTTCACACATTATATCTTCACTCGGATTTTCTATGTATTCAATTGCTTTTGCATTTTTTCTAACTGCTATCTCTTGCATTTCTTTTGTTGGATTTTCTATATATCTAATCATTAACCCATTTTTTTTAATGGCTAATAGTTTCATCTCATCTGTCGGATTTTCTATATTTTCTATAAGAGCCGGATTTATATTTATCATCTTAATAAATCTTGAATTGTCCATAATCATCCTCCGTATTTCTATATTAAAATATCTTAATTGTATCAAATTTTATCTATTTCAAATATATAATATACATATTTTTCCTGATATCATCTATCTTTTTATATACATCTTTTATATACCCACATCATAAAATATAAATCTATTTAATAAAGTCCAAAATTTTGCACAAAAAAATATTACTGGAATTTTATCCAGTAATATCTTTGTTAGAATATTTATTTTAAAATATATTTATTCGGTATATACCAAATTGTACAAACTGTCATTTTTATTATTCAGTTGCTTCTTCATCTTCGTCTTCATCAATTGCTACTTCAGATTTTAATGAACCTATTCTAGCAACTACAGTTTCTGGATCTAAGTCCATTTTTAATGTTTCAGGAATTACTAAATCTTTTGCAAGGATTTGAGCACCATGTTCTAAGCCTTCAACATTTACTTCTATATGTTCAGGCATTTCGCTAGGATTACCTTGTAATTGAACTTCTGTTACAATATCGTCTAATAATAATCTTCTAGCGTCTAATGATTCTGTACCAGCAAATCTTACTGGAACTTTTAATTTAACACTGTCACCTTTTTTAACGTATTGGAAATCTAAATGTACTATGTTTCCAAATGCGTCCCTTTGCACTTCTTTTAATACACAATTTTCAACTTTGTCATTTAATTTTAATGATAAAACTGAGCTGTCTGATGCTAATAAATCTATTAACTCTCTTTTAGTTATTTGACAAGGAATTGGTTTTTCCAATGATTGACCATACATTATAGCAGGTACTTCGCCTTTCATTCTTACTTTTTTACCTTTTTCAGTTCTTTCAGTAATGTTAAATACTGCGTTTTGCATATTAATCCCTTCTTTTCTCTATGATTATGTATTTTGTATAAATATATTATAGCACTATATTATGCATAATAATATTTTTTTTAGATTTCTAACGGATTTATTTATGCAATTTCACGAAAATTCAATAAAATTATTCATTTTTTATGAATATCATATTGCAAAAAGTACAAATTCTTACATTTTACTTAAGATTAACATACATAATTGTAAGTTAAATTGTAAATTATTAGATTTTTGCCTATAATAAGAGTATACACAGTACATAATATATAGTGGAGTTTTATATAAAGAGAGATGATTAAAATGAAAAGAATTCCAGAATTTCTTGAAGATTTTTCAGAGGTAATGAACGAGTTACACACTAAATCTCGTTTTTCAATGACTAAGAAATTTATTCAACATGGTGATGTAAGTGTGTATCAACACTGTATATTCGTAGCTTATATGAGTTGTCGAATTGCAAATAAATTTAATTTGAATGTAGATAAAAGATCTCTTATAAGAGGGGCTTTACTTCATGATTATTTTTTATATGATTGGCATGATAAAAATAAACCAGCCAAATTCCATGGATTTACACATCCAAAAATTGCTTTTGAAAATGCCTGTCAAGATTTAGAACTTAATAAAAAAGAAAGAGATATTATTTTGCACCATATGTTTCCTCTAAATCCAATCCCTCCAACATCAAAAGAGGCTTGGATTATATGTCTAGCCGACAAGATTTGTGCTACAAAAGAAACATTTTGGTCACAGCCTAATAAACATTTAGACCTTATTTGTGGTCACTTAGACCTTTTATTTATTTAAAAAAATCCTCCCTCGTGGCTTACCCGCTAGGGAGGATTTCCTATTTATTTTATATTAATAATTATTTAATTTATAATTATCTTATTATCATTTAATGATAATTTTGTTTCACTTTATAATATATTTATTTTTTCATTTTTTGTGAAAGTTTTTTATACTTTTTCAATAAACTCCCTGTATATTTTGCTTGGAACATCATTATGAAGTTTGATTTTCATAGTTATTGGTTTTTCCCCCTCATATTCGACAGTATCACCTTTTCCTATATAAATATATGGTTGTACTTTTTTATCTATTTCTTTATACTTTCTAACAAACAAATGAAGGCTTATCTTTCTATCTTTATTGTTTATTAAGTTCTTTCCTCTGTCACTACTTTGTGTTGTTGAATTTGGACTTTGCCATTGGAAGTATGTTTTATCTAAGAATTTATCTTTATAATTAATTCTTTCTTCTATACCTTCTTCTTTATGAAGATCTATAAATAGAAAATAATCATTTTTATTTGTTAAAAGTCCACTACCTCTAAATGCCGAATGTGTCTTTCTATAATTTGATAATAAAGCAATATCCACCATCTTATATTGTTCATATAGTTTTAAGAATGGCATTCCATAATACTCTTCTTTAAACTCATTTTTATATCTCAGTATTCCATAATTCATAGCATCTTCTATATATTTTAAATACTCTTTATTATTTATAACCTCTTCAAATTCATTGCTTCTAAACAATATTCCATCTTTATATTCAACCATTTTTATTCTTTGTTTAATCATAGATGAATCCCAGTATTGATGATTCAAACATTCAAAAGCATGTTTTACACTATCTTCATCTATTTTTTCTATGTACTTTAAGATTTCACTATTTGCCTTTTCTATAGAAATTGATTTATTGTTTAATAAATATTTTAAAATGGCAAACTCGTTAATTCTCTTTAATGGTAAATTTCCATTTAACTCTTTTAATATCTTTTCAAATGAATTATTTAATAATAAAGCTTTCAATTCATCGTCTTTTTCAGTTTTTGCAACAAAATTTAAATAAGTCTTTTCCTTATCAATAAACTTTATAGGATCTGGGGCACCGTCGTATTTTATATAATCCAGTAACATATATGGAATTTTTCCTCCACATAAACTTTTAAATTGATTATATTCATCTCTCAAATATTTAAGTTCTCTGAAATTCTCTCTTTCTATTTGTGATAATATTCTTTCCTTTGAAATTTCATCAATCTGAATATTTGTACATCCAGGCACATCTATAAAATCAGTCGCCACAGCTACTTTTAAACTATCTTTGTCATAATACCTTGCACCACTTAATGCTATTGGAATTAAGAAAGTTTTATTGTGATTTCCGATAAAATCAAGTACTGTTAAAAATTCTTTATTTTCACTTTTACGAAGTCCTCTACCTAATTGTTGAATAAAAATTATAGGTGAATTTGTAGGTCTAAGCATCAAAACCGTATTTATTTTCGGTATATCAACACCTTCGTTAAAAATATCTACTGTAAATATAACCTGCAAATCATCTTTATCACTTTCTAATTTTTTTATGTATTCTTGTCTTTTCTCAACCGAATCATTGCCACTAAGTGCAACACTCTTTATTTTTCTTTTATTAAACTCATCTGCCATATACTTAGCATGTTCTATATTTGCACAAAATCCTAATACTTTTCTAAACTTGCCATCATGTCCATAAAAGTTCATTTTATCAATTATAAAATCAACCCTTCTATTGACCATAAGTCGATTTGCTACTTCTGATATATCATCTAAATTTACATTTTCTAAATCCACACCTTGGATATCAGTTATTCCAAAATAATGAAATGGTATAACTAAATCATCTTCTAATGCTTCATATAACCTAACTTCAAGTGCTACGTTATTGTCAAACAAATCGAATACACTCAAGCTATCTCCCCTTTCAGGTGTTGCAGTCATCCCAAGTGTAAATTGTGCTTTGAAGTAATTTATTATATTTAAATATGAATTACTTGCAGCGTGGTGAGCTTCATCAATTATAATATAATCGAAATAATCTCTATCAAATTCTTCATAATATCTATTCATAGTTTGAATTGTTGCAAATAAATAATCTGCATCATATTCTTTTTTATTTCCTGTAAATAAACCTGTTTTTATATTTCTTCCTTTTAAAACCTTATCGAATGTCTCTTTTGCCTTTTTCAAAATTTCCTCTCTATGAACAACAAATAACATTCTTTTAGGATTAAATTGTCTTACATCAAAGGCAGACATATAAGTCTTTCCTGTTCCCGTAGCTGCAATTACCAATGCCTTGTTTTCACCATGTTCTCTTAATCTATTTAAGTTTTCCATAGCTCTTACTTGCATTTTATTCGGCTGTACAGTTTGAAAACTTTCAAATACTAGCTGTCTTTTAACTTCCATCTTTTTTATTTCATTTAAAAACAACATATATTTTTGCAATACTTAATCACTTAATTCAGAACTCATATTCCATAAATTATCGTATTCTTTTAATACATCTTTTATAAATGGAGCATCTTCTTTTGAAATTATTCGAACATTCCATTCTATATTACTTTTTAATGCACTTTGAGTTATATTTGATGAACCTATTATTATCTTGTAGTTATCCTTATTTTCAAATATATATGCCTTTGTATGGAATCCAATTTCCTTATTAGCTATAAATACTTTTAAATCTATATTTTCAAATTCTTGTAATTTTTCTAATGCTTTTGGTTCAGTAAAATTTAAGTATGTAGTAGTAATTATTTTACCCTTTATATTTTTAGTTTCTAGCTCTTTTAATGTATCCAATAATAATTGCAGCCCGCTATAATTTATAAATGCCACACTGAAATAAAATCGTTCACATTCTTTTAAATTCTTTTTCAATTCATTTAGTAGATTACTTTGTTTTGAATTTATTATTAATTTATTATTTTCCTCCATAGTTCCCTCTTTTGTGTTTTTCGTATTTTATATTTTTAAAATATTATAACACTTTAATATAGCTAATTAACAGATCATAATTCCCATAAAATCTTATATTTTTCACATTTCTAACACTTCTATCATTACAATTTTCATACATAAAAAGGTGATTAAATGTAGGTATTTAAACCTATATTCAATCACCTTTTCTATATTATCGTATAATTTTATATTTCTTCTATCTTGCAATGATGCTCTTTCTTCTTTGAATCATAACATATCGCAACCGCTAAAACTTCTTTGCCTTCATTCTCCGCTTTAAACTTTTGTATATATTCCTTTTCCCTAATTTGATTTATTGCTACTTCTGGTACCTCATCTTTTTTAAGTTCTACAATAAATGCTGTATCATTTTTTCGCCTTGGATGGAATGTAAAATCTGCATATCCTTTACCTGTTTTCTCTTCTCTCTCAACTCTATAAGTATCTCTTGCAGATAAATATGCAAGTGTGATTACACATGATAAACTATTTTCATCGTTATATTGAAGAATTGGTATTTCAGAATTATGGATATCATGTAGAATTTGCTCAACTGTTTTTGTATCTTTGTTTACTGTTGCTTTTAACATAGTTCTTGAGTTTTCAATTATTTCTGATACATAACCAAATGATTTATCTCTCAATGCTTTTTCGAACTCAATCATAAGTTCCTTATTCGGTATTTTTAAATATCCATCATTATATGATAAAAATCCTAGCACAATCATAGCTGAATATATTTCCTCTTTTGTTTTTGGTGTTCCTTGACCTGCTCTAAATTCTTCATCTATTATGATATCAATTTCTTGTCCTGATACCATTTTTATTACGTCATCTCGAATTTCTAGCACATTATATTTAAGATATTGAGACACCTCATCCATTGCACCTGTATTTGTCCAATAACTTTCACAATAATCATTTTTAAGCGCCTTAACTACTGAGCGCGGGTTATATATTTTAATTCCTCTTGCTGTTGTATATCCGTTATACCACTCTTCTAATTTCTTAAAATCCATGTATTTATTTTGTTCACATAAATCTAAAACCTCATCCTCTGTAAAACCAAAATACTCACCAAATTTTCTATCTTTTAAGAATGTAAATTCATCAAACATATTAAGTGCCGAACCACTTGAGTATTTTTTAATTGGAAGCACTCCAGTCATATAGCAAAGCTCCACATATGATTCATCTTTCAATAGATTTCTAAGAAACTCTAAAAATTTATCCTGACTTTCTTCAAATAAGTTATTATTAAATATATAGTCCCATTCATCTAATAAGAAGATAAATTGCTGCTTAGATTTTTGAAGAACCCTCTTTAAACTATCTGACTCTTCAATGTCAGTTAAATTAAATTCGCTTATAACTTCTTTTTTGACCTGATTTGTTATATTGTTTATATATTGATCATAAGTCTTCAAATTATCAGGAATTTCATTAAAAGAAATACTTATTACATTGTATTTATTTAAATGTTCTCTATATCCATTTGCTTGACTTATTTTTAGAGTATCAAAAATTTGACTTGAATCATCTGCTTTTGAATAATATGCTCCTAACATATTTATTAAACTAGTTTTTCCGAATCTCCTAGGTCTCGTTACACACAAATATACATCAAAAGAGCCTATCAATTTATTTATCTGATTTATGATTAATGATTTGTCTACAAAATATTCATTTTTATATAGTCTAGTATATTTTTTTAATATACTATCGCTATTTAAATATAACCCCATAATTATTCCTCCTCTCTTTATCGTATAATATACCTATTTTTTAATTATCGTCTTATTTTTTATAATTATACCATAAATAAGTTGATATACATATTAATCAGTATTTTGAATATATATGCAAAAAAAGTGATGAACTATTTTACTTTCTTTCATAGTTAATCACTCTTTTAATACTTAAACTATATTAATTTTTATCCAATAAATATCTAAATCATCACAGCTAATTCCTTAACTGCTTGCAACACTTCATTTATTCCGTCCTTACTTATATTATCCACATGAAATCCGCCCGAACAAAGCACTACTGCATTTTTATTTATGCACACTTTTTCCGCTAAATACCTACAAATTTGCTCATCTTTATGCCCGACCATATTCATTACAGATGATGTTGCACTTATGCTTTCGTCGCCAGTTAGCGATGGTCTTGGAATTGCAAGCACACTTGTGCCGATGTGTGGATTGTCTCCTCCACTTATTGTGATATTATAATCGTTACACAGTTTTAATACGTATATTTTTATTGTTGAAAAAGATAGCTCCTTTTCGTATACTTTTATATCACTATTATTTATTTGATTTTCTTCTATTTGTATTTCATTTCTGCTTAAATTATTTTCAACATCGTTTATTAGCTTTTCATTATTTATTGAAGTCCCGTCCATCTTCTATACTCCTTTGCTTCGATACCAAATGGTTCTAATAATTTAGCTGCTATATGGTACATCATCTCGTTTATATCTTTTGGTAGATTGTAAAATGTCATCATTGGTGGTATTATTCTAACCCCTTGTATTTGTGACAATTCGTGCATATTTCTAAGGTGGATTGAGCTTAGTGGTGTTTCTCTTGCCGCCAATACAAGTGTTCTTTGTTCTTTTATTGTGACGTCCGCTGCTCGAAGAATTAGGTTATCTGCATATCCACTGTGAATTCCCGCGATTGTTTTCATACTGCATGGCACGATTAACATTCCCTCTGTTTTGAATGAGCCACTGGCAGGACATGCCCCAATATCTTTTGGCTCTAATATGAAATCGGCATATTGATAAATATCTTCTAGTGAATATTTAGTTTCATGCGCCAATGTCAACTTTGCACTCTCGCTCATTATTAAATATGATTTAAAATCCTCATTTTCTTTTATAATTTTTAAACACTCGACCAATAGTGGTAATCCGCTCGCCCCAGTTGCCGCCACTATAATATTTTTTGCCATTTTACAATCTCCTTTGTATTTATATATTTTCTTTAATTATTAAACTTGTACGCTCTACTCAATTATTTAATCTATTTTACCAAATTTATTTACTTTATATCTTTTAACCAATGTTCTGGATCTACATCCATAAATCTTGCCCTTTTGAATCTTTCTTTTTGTTCAAATGGTACACTACAGTCAAAAATAGTTTTGCATGCTATACCATGGTCTCTTATACTTGGTGAGAAACTTGGGTCGTTTGATGGATCTAGCGGATGGCATCTAACTCCTGGTATTGTTATAACGTCGACGTCACCTTGGAATCTTGTATTCATCGCCCATAGAACATCATTCATATCGAAACAGTCTACATCTTCATCTACTATAAATATATTTTTTAATTCGCTAAATGCTGAAAATGCCAATAGTGCTGCTTGTCTTTGGCGACCTTCGTCACTTGCTACTGATTTTTTAAATTGAAGCACTGCCATGTATTTTCCGCCACCTGCTGATGAACAATAAACATTTTGAAGTCTGCCAGGCATTGCTTTTTCGACCATTCCGTATATACTTGCCTCTGTTGGAATTCCTGCCATAGATACATGTTCTTCACTTGGCCCAATACAAGTTTGCATTATTGGATTTTTTCTATGAGTTACTGCTGTTACTTTAATCATCCAACATTGGTCACTAGCTGGTCCTGTATATCCTGGGAACTCTGGCATTGCATAACCTGTGTTGCTATTTTGATCTTCTTGAACTCTTACATTTGGTATAACTTCGCCTTCGATAACATACTCAGCATTTGCAATCGCCTTTTCGTTTACAGTTAAACAGTTACAAAGCTCAACAGCCTCTCCTCTAAGTGCTCCTGCAACAGCAAGTTCATCATATCCCATTGGAGTTGTTGGTGGTTCAAAACAAGAACCAATTTCTATCGCAGGGTCTACACCTATACTTATCGAAATAGGTAGCTTTTGACCTAATTGCTCTGCTCTTTCTGCCATAGCTCCTATATGTCTAGCCCCTGGTGTAAAAAATATTGATAATTCATCTTTACTTTGTATACATAAACGGTGAATTGTTACATCGCTACATCCAGTATCAGGATGGCTCGCATAACACATTCCAAGTGTTATATATGGTCCTGCATCATCTGGTGTATTTGTAGGTGCTGGCACTAATTTATATAAATCGAAATCCCCATCAGTCGCCCTGTGCACAACTTCTTGGCATAATGGAGTTTTATCTGTTAAAACTGGTGGTATTGGATTATCGACACTTCTATAAAGAAGTTTTCCTAAATCCTCAGGCTCAGTTCCTAAAAGTGCCGCAACTCTTTTACGACTTGCTAAAAGTCCTATTAAAACTCTCGCATCTTTATGACCTTTTACATTGTTAAATATCATCGCTGGCCCTTCTTTTGTCGGTCTTTGAACAGTTCCGCCTGCTCCAACATGGCGATACACTCCTGATAATTCCGCCATTGGGTCAACTTCAACATCAGTCTCTATCAATTGCCCTGGCATATTTTCTAATAATTCTAATGCACTTCTTAAATCTCTTACTTTGTTCATTTTATACCCTCTATCTATATAAATTTCATTTTTTATTTTATTTTTACATCTACTTTAATCAATCTTATCTGCTATAACTACAACTTATAAATTCTCAAAGTAAATTGTATTCTCCTTACAATCCTCTTTCTTTTATCAGTTTAAATTCCACCGTATAGAAAATCAATTCGACTTATGTTATAATTCATTCAGAAAATGAAACATTCGTAATTCATAAATGAAATGAAAATAAATTTAGGTATTAAATAAATTAAAATACATTTAAATTGGAGGGGTATTATGACTTTTGAACAGCTTTCTTATTTTATCGCAATTGTTGAAAATGACACGTTTTTTGATGCTGCTTGCGAAATGAATATATCACAATCTAGCTTATCAAAGCAGATTATGAAACTTGAAAAAGAACTAGATTTAACGCTTTTTGACAGAACAACTAGAAGTGCTACTTTGACACAAGCGGGGGAGTTTTTCTATAATGAATCAAAACAATTAATAGAACATTATAAATTAACTTTAGAAAATATCGAAAATTTTAAATCTCTCCACGAAAATAAATTGCATATTGCTGTGCTTCCAATTCAAACACAATACAACTTAAATGCATTATTTAATAGTTTTAGAAAAGAAAATCCAGACATAGAGCTTCAAATTACTGAAGTTGAAGATGATAGACTTATTGAAGGAATATCTAAAAACGAGTATGATTTGATAATTGCAAGGGAAACTATGTTTGATAAATCCAAATTTAAAACTTATCCACTTGCGAAAGATGAACTAATAGTTGCAATTTCATCAGAACACAAACTCTCACAACGTGATAAATTGACTCTTAATGATATTAAAAATGAGAATTTTATACTTATGAATCCATATACATCAATTTATAAACTTTGTATAAATAAATTAAAAGAAAACAACATTGATGCAAATATAATTCGTACAGCAAGAACAGAATCAATTATCGGCTCCGTTGCTATTAATGAAGGGATAAGTCTGCTTCCAAAAAGTAATTTTGAAGTATTTCATCAAAAAAATATCAATACAATTTCGCTAAAGCCACAAATTGCACTGTCTGTAGTTCTTGCAAAACACAAAAAAACTGCATCAAATATAGCAATTAAAGAATTCATTAAATTTGTAGATACGATTACTAACTAAAAAAGGCTGAGACACCTACTTATAGGCCCTCAGCTTTTATACTTTAATTTTTAAAACTATCTTTTCGCTTTTCTATATCCAGCATTTATAGCATCTTGCTCACTTACAAATTCAACAAGATTAGCAGAATCACTCATATCATCGTAATTCGCTTGGCCTGGGCAGTGATATATTTTTGATTTTGAGTTTCCTCTTATCACGCCTGATGTTTGGCTTGTTCCCGAATTATAACTTCCTGTATTACTGCTATAGTCTTTATTGCTTTGGTTATAATTATTTGAATTTTGATTATAACTGTTACTATTCTTATTTTGATTATAGCTATTTGAACTTTGGCTATAATCATTTTTATTAGATGAATTATTTTTATTTGAATTATACTTGTTGTAATTCGTATTTTGGTTGTTTTTATTTGTAGTTTGAACTGGTCTTTCTTCTGAACTTAACCAACTCTCACCTGTAGCGTAATCTATTTCGATTCCTGGTTGAACGTTGTAAACAAATACATTGAACATTACACCTTCACCATCATCTTCAACTGAATAAGCTTCCATTTGAACACCTTTTGCAACTAAGTCGTCACCATCATAAATTGGAGTAACTCTATATAATACGTGGTTATTTGTCTCTTTTACATAGTCGGCAATCATATTTTCAAATGGTAACATTCCGTCAACATTAAAATATCTAGTTCCTGTGATTAAGTTCTCTTTGTTAGCATCTTCACCAGCAAGTTGGTGTCCAATTAAGTGGCATCTGTTGTAGATATATCCACCATCGACTAAACTAGTATCGTATTTTTTATTTATCCACCCACTTGGTTTTACACTACTTATATCCCCTCTTTTTTGAGTTGGCATTAAATCTCTACCTATATTTGCATATGCCTCACCACATCTTCCAAGATTATCAAGTGGGCTATATGTTTCAAAAGATGTTGTCGTTTTATCTTTATCGTCAAAATTAGGTACGTTGTTATTTATCGCTACAAATTCTTCGCCATTGTATTTTGGAATACTATTTAAGTCTATACTGCTGCTCGAATTTGTAGTTAATGACCCTAATAAACCATTATTTAAAAGTCCGTCATCCGCCTCACATCCTACTAACATTAAACTTAGCAAGAATACCATTAAAAATTTCAATAATTTCATTTGTCTATTTCCTTCCTCATACATATCACGCTTATCGTAATAAAAATTATCTGTTGCATTTATTTAAACGTCTCGATTTAGACATAAAATTATCCATAAAGCAAATGACTAGTTTGGTTATTTAATTGTAAATTACAGATTATCTTTTAGCTTTTCTATATCCAGCATTTATTGCATCTTGTTCACTATTTCCTGTAGCATAGTCAATTGTTATTCCAGGTTGAACATTATAAACAAAGACATTAAACAATACACCTTTACCATCATCTTCAACTGAATAAGCCTCTATTTGAACACCTTTTGCAACAAGGTCATCTCCATCATAAACTGGAGTAACTCTATATAATACATGGTTATTTGTTTCTTTTACATAGTCGGCAACCATATTTTCAAATGGCAACATTCCCTCAACATTAAAATATCTAGTCCCCGTAATCAAGTTTTTCTCATTGGCATCTTCACCGGCAAGTTGGTGCCCAATTAAATGACATCTGTTATATATGTATCCGCCATCAACTAAATCTGTATCGTATTTTTTATTTATCCATCCACTTGGTTTTATACTGCTTATATTGCCTCTTTTTTGAGTTGGCATTAGGTCTTTACCTATATTAGCATATGCAACACCACATCTTCCCAAACTATCAAGATCACTATATGTTTCAAAAGATTTCGTTGTCTTATCTTTATCGTCAAAATCGGGCACATTATTATATAACGCAACAAAAGGTTCCCCCGGATATTCTGGCACTTCATCTAATGAAAACCCCTTATCTCTGCCATCATCTATATTGCTACTTTGTGATGTATTCGTAGTATTACTAGAATTACTATCATCTTGTTGGCATCCAACTAAAGTAAAACATAAAATGAACACCATTAAAAATCGCAATAATTTCATATTCATTTCCCCCTATACAAACAATCTCTTGTTTTGATTATTATGATTTTTTATACTAATACATTCTTTTTATTATCGATACTTATTTCATTTCCTTTAGTATCTACTTTTTTAAAATAACTTTTTTGGTGATTTTATCATGTGAATTTCCTTCAAACTCTTTTTCAGAAACAACTTCCCATTTACCATTTGAAAAATCAATATCAAATTTTAAATCGCTCGGATATCTTCTATTCCAATAGTAAACAATGATCTTGTCTATTTCTGATTCGAAGTTTCCCAATTGTTTGTCTTCAATAAATTGAAGATTTTCACTATCACAAACAGGCAAATCTTCTCTTACAATAATATCTATCTTTGGTTCATCCTTGCTAAACATTTTGTAAGAATAATCATTCATTATAAGACTTTTCCCATCCATATTTTTATAGATATCTTCTCTTATCGCTATGTCTTGACTCAATCTTCTTTTGTTAAACATCATTCCGTTTTTATCTTCTAAACAAACAATTATATTCATACTGCTCCCTCCTTTCTCTCTCATTATATTTATTATACCTGTTTATTCATATGTTTAGAATATTGTTTTTAAATATCAGCATTAAACAAAAAGAAATATCAGCATTATACCGATATTTCTTTTATACATTTTATTTCAAACTATTTTGAGGTAGAATTATTTTTAATTATTTTATAGATGCTTGATAAATACCATCTATTGATTCTTCTAATAAATCATCAAATTCTTTTTGAGTTTGGTCAACATTTAATCCTTCTGTTAAAGCTCTTGAGAAACTAGCTATAAGTCCTGGGTTTTTAGCAAGTTTTTCATTTGAATCTACTCTAGTATATCCACCAGATAATGCAACAACTCTAAGTACGTTATCATGTGCTATAACATCAGAATAGAATCCTTCAACACTTGGTATTGTTAATTTAAGCATGATTTTTTGGTCTTTATCTAATTTATCTAAATTAGCGAATATCTCCTTTTTAAGTATTTCTTCGCATTTTTCTTTATCAACACTATGGATATCTACTTCCGGTTCTATTATAGGAATTAATCCGTAAGATAATATTTTTTTAGCTATATCAAATTGTTGAGCCACTATAGCTTTAATTCCTTCTTCGTTAGCAGATTTTATAACAGAGCGCATTTTTGTTCCGAATATGTGTTTTTCGATACCTTTTTTAAGAAGTTCATCTAAAGTAGGTATATCTTTCATTAATTGAACGCCGTTTGCTTCTGGTTGAAGACCTTTATCAACTTTAAGGAATGGAACTATACCTTTTTCTTCCCATAAATAATCAGCTGTAAACTTATCATCGATTTTTCTTTCGATTGTTTTTTCAAATAATATTGCACCAATTATTTTTTCTCCAGTAAATGATGGGCTTTTTATTATTCTCGTTCTCATTTCGTGAACTAAATCAAACATTTCATCATCTGTACTGTATTTATCTTCTGGTATTCCATATAATCTTAGAGCTTTTGGTGTACTTCCACCACTTTGATCTAATGCTGCTATAAACCCTTTCTTAGAAGTCATTTGTTGTAATTGTTTTTCATTCATAATACGGATTCCTCCCAATTTTATTTATTTAGTTTATGTCTCGATACCATTATTTAGTGTTGTATTTTTATTTTATTAGTATGCATTCTTTGTATTTTAACACCAATTTTGCTGTAATATTAACTTTACAATACTATATGTTCTATACTATTTTCAATATTCCTTCTTTATATTACAATTTTTTTAATTATTTATGCTATTTTTAATTGTTTTTCTCTTATATTTAATAATATTTTCGCAATTAAAAATAATACTGGCAACTCGATTAATGGTCCTATTATTAATGCCAATGAAATTAGAGGTCTGTCTGGAAATGTTGCAACAGCGATCGCAAGTGCTATTGGCGAATTTCTAGCAAGTGTAGTTAAATTTAGTGCAACACTATCTTCATAATTTAATTTCATAACCCTTCCGACTAATCTTCCAACACAGAAATTGATTACAAAGAATAATAAAACTGGTATTAATAATATTAAAAGTACTTGTATATTTTCTAAAAGTATTTTTCCTTGTGATGCAAACATGCTGACAATTGCAGCATTTAAGAAATATCCTTGATAGTCACATGCTTTTGTCGCAACTTTTTCCTCGAAGTCCTCCTGTCCGATTTTATTTATTATAATTTTTCTTATAATTATTGCGCAAAGTAGTGGAATTATTAATGTTGATACAACTCCTTTTACTAATTGCATTGTATTCATATCGACACTGCTTCCACCAATTAAAAATACGTACACAGGCAATAGTACTAATTGTAAAACTAAATTAAGCGGTAAAATTGACGAACCAAGTGCCACATTTCCTTTTGAAATTCCAGTAAATATCAAGTACCAATCAGTACAAGGCGTAACCATAAGCATGATATAGCCGATTAATAATTCTGGATGGTCTACTAAAAATAATCTTCCTAAAACTAAAATTAAAAATGGTGTCCAAATAAAATTTATAATAACTGCTGTTAATGTAAATTTTAGATTTTTAAATGATTTTAATATATCCTTTAGTGGAATTTGTAGAAATACTAAAAACAACATCACCATTAAAAATGGCGTTATCAGATATTCTGCATATGTCTGGATAAATTCAATCTGTCCAAGCAATATTCCGATTGCTACCATTAATAAGATAACTAAACTTTGAAATTTGTTTACACTTTCCATTTACCCCTCCTAAAAATGATTTAAAATGTTCCTATAAATGTTTGTAATTAATAAGTTTTCTCATTTATTATAAATCTCATTTATTATAAATCTCATTTTTTAATGTGTAAACAAATTTATCTCATATCAAAAGTATTTTCTGATTTATTAAGCCCTGCAACTTGGATTAATCTCTCAACCCCGACAGATGCTATAGTTACTATGCTCTCTTCGTGTATGAAATCTGTACAACTTATATCAAACAACATACTTGCTCTTGATTCGAATTCTTCGTCCTCATCCCAAAATAAAAATTGAACTGGAATACATTCAAATGCTTTTAGCTCATATCCCATATCAGACGCTTTTATTCTTTTTCCTCCTATTTTTTCACAAGCCTCTTCAAGCTTATCCATATGGCCTGCAAAAGCTTTTGCAAAAGGTTCAAGTACACTTTTAACAAACGCTGGCTTAAATTGAGATGTATTTTTTAATCTTTCAAAAGTGACCCATTCGCCTTTGATTTTTGAATTTGGTTTTATATAGTGGAATAAAAGATATATATTGAATTTTTCAGAAACTGATATTGGAAGTTCATCCTCCATTGCGATTATTTCCCCATTTTCCATATGAACTCCGAACTTTCTTCCAAAATGATATATTACAAGATATTCCCCTTCTACCTTAAGTTCTGGCAACTCTTTCATCAGTTCTTCTTTGTCCATATTTTTGAATACTTCTTTCCATTTTAAACATGCCATTTCATAATTTGATGTGATTTCCTTTGCCATGCTCTTTCCCCCTATTTTATAATATTTTTTTATATATAATACTACTTTAATTTTATAGTTAAAACTGTATTTTGTAAAACAATAAACTTTTTTGAATCTATGCATACTCTACGTTTCGTAGAGTATTATTTACCTAAAAATCATTTACTCCTCACATTAAAAATTGTATACTCTCTAATGTCTTTGAACAAAATAAATCAAGAAAGAAGGGGTAAATATGAACACAGAATTTCATAAAATAAATTTAAATGAATGGAATAGGGCTCAATATTTTTACTATTTTACAAAAATTCTGCCTACAGGTTACAGTCTTACTTCAAATATAGATATAACTCAAGCTTACAATGCTATAAAAAATAAAGGTAAAAAGTTCTTTCCTGCATATTTGTATATATGCTCAAAAATTATATCAGAAGAAAAGGAATTTAGAATTGGATACTTAAACGATGAACTAGGATATTACGAAGTACTTCATCCATCTTACTCTGCGTTCCATAATGACGATAAATCTATTTCAAATATGTGGACTGAATACGATGCTGACTTTGAAGTTTTCTATAATAATTATATTGAAGACCAAAAATATGCGAGTAACCATGAGATAATGGCAAAACCACAAATGCCACCTGCAAACAATTGTATGATTGGTATGATACCTTGGATTGAATTTACAAACTATACACCAATACCATATGCACCGATGAATAGTTTCTTTCCCATAATTCAAGCAGGTAAATTTTTCGAAAAAGACGGTAGAAAAATGATGCCACTTTCAATCACAGTTCACCATGCTACTTGTGATGGATACCATGTTGGTGTGTTCTTTAATAAATTCCAAGAATATATGAATTGTCCTGAAAGTTGGATGAAATAAAGAGGATTTTAAAAAACACCAATTTAAATATTGGTGTTTTTATATTTATATTATTTTGAGTTTTTATCATGCAAATCTTTTAAATGATTTTGGTCAAGAATACTCTTTTTATCTCCATAAGCACATTTGCTAAATAATTTTTCAGCCTCGACAACATCAAGGCCTTTGATAGTCATATTTTGTGGTTCTGCTTCGCCAAGCCCATCTTTATAAAGCATATAAAGATAATTTACAGCCTGTGGCAAAAATCCTAACATTCTTGCACCAATACAATCTGCTGCAACTGGGTCAGTACCTGCAATTATAAGGCCTGGTGTGTTGACTGCTTTTCCGAATATAGGCCCTGTTCCTATCATAGCCTTATCCATACTTATTATTGCTAGATCAATCGGCATTTTCTTCGCAAAACTTCGGATAAATCCATGCAAATCATCGTGAATTCCTGTATTCTTTTTCGGAAATCCGTGTACACTTGCAGGTGGATATCCAAGACAAATATTTTTAATACTTGCTGTTATTGTGGCCTCTTCGTGATATTTAAGTTGTGTAAATGAAATTATAACATCTGCATCCTCAACCACCTTATTTACAGGCGTCGATTTTAGAATCGGAGCATCAAGCTCAAGTTCAAAAAATGGACCATAGTTCATATCCACAAATTCAACTTTTTCTTCCTCTATAATTTTATCAAACCCTGCCGTTTTCAATACCTTTTGTGAATCAGTTCCACCAGATCCAAACGCTATGTATATTTCAGATGGCTCTCTTTTTTTAACATATTCAATAAGTTTTTTCAAAGTCTTTGGTCCTGACACAACACCATCTTTAGGCTTCTTATCCTTCACTCCATTTGGACTTATTATTACCTTATCGCCTTTTTTGATAATCTCATCAATCGGCAACATATCCAATGCTTTTTCTAATGATTGCCCCTCTGTCATACCTTTTGTAATCGCCACTATCGGTTCTTTTATTTTCCTATTATGTCTCATATTTTCACCTCTTATAGAGTTTGTGTAATTTTTTTTGCCATTATGCAAAAATAGAAATGTTTCGACTAGAAAATTTCACACTTTTTATAGTATCATTTAAATATAGATGTAAATACTTTATAGTTGGTAAATTATTTTGAAAGATTTATAATATAAGATGAAAATATAATTAATATATAAGTTTTAAGGAGATATAATTATGCATAATATCAAAGAATTTATAGATATGAATGAAAAAGATTTTGATTCATTTTTTAATATATTAGATAATTCTTTTCCAAAAAGTGAAAGAAGAGATTATCCATCTCAAAAAGATTTGCTTTCTATAAGTAACTATAGACCTTTCGTATTTAAAGAAAATGATGAAGTATTAGCACTAATGGCTGTGTGGGAATTTGATGATTTTGTATATGTAGAACATTTAGCTGTCGATAGCAAGTTGAGAGGAAAAGGCGTAGGTTCAGAATTAATCAAAAATTATTTAAATAAATGTGACAAGAGAGTCTTCTTAGAAGTTGAACCTCCAAACTGTGATATATCTAAAAAAAGAGTTTTATTTTATGAGAAATTAGGATTCTCTTTTAATGATTTTTATTATTTACAACAACCTTTAAACCATGGTGATTCTCCTTTTAGGCTAAACATCATGAGCTATCCTGAGTCAATAGATGAAAAGGAATTTGATACGTATAAGAAGGATATATATAAGGATGTATATGGTGTTGAGATTTAGGAGAATTTATAATATGTATGGATTATTAGATAGAGATATAAAATATATAATTAAAGCATTAGAACAACATGATGAAATTGAGAAAGCTATTATCTTTGGAAGTCGTGCTATGGGAAATTACAAAAAAGGTTCTGACGTAGATATAGCTATAATTGGAGAAAGTGTAAATAGAAGTATTATTTACAAGCTGGATGACTGCTTAAATGAAGTTTATCCTTTACCATATTTTTTCGATATTATTCAATATAATGCAATAACTAATGAGAATTTAATTAACCATATCGATAATGAGGGTAAAGTTATATATACAAAAAATAAATATTTACCTCTAAATAAAAAAGCTAGCTAAACTTATTATAAATTTAGCTAGTTTTTTATTTAAACCTCTACTTCAACATATTCCACATAAAAATCTATATCAGGGTATCCAGGTAAATTGTACTGTCCATCTTTTAACGGAGTCCCCAAGCTATCGACAAAATTCTTTAGATCTTTTAAGTTCGCCTCTACTTTCTTTTCTGTATAACAACCTTCCTTTTTTAATGTAAGAACTAGCAACACTGCTTTAGATGTATTTGCCTTTCTTGCCTCTTTTAATATTCCATCTGTTGCTGTTAATAGTTGATATCTCAATTCCATATTTTTATATAGATCATATCCGTAAATATCATTGTATAAACTATTTACTCTTGTAAATTTATTTTCTGATATACTATCAAACAATTCTTTATAATCTTTATTTCCAAATAACTCTTTACAAACAAACTTTCCAAAATCCTCATCACTCTTGGCTTCAACCCCTACCACAACTTCATTCTCTTGAACAAGTAATAAGTCATGGTGGCGACCGCCTCCTCTACCCTCAAGGCTTGTCACCGCTTCTGGTTCACCGTAAAATATGATGTTTGTATTGCATCCTAACTTCACCAGTATATCCTCTATTTCTTTTGGCATATATCCTTTTATACTTGTCATATATTTCGCCAATTCTTTGGCACTTCTTCCATCTTTCCAGTGCAAACTTGGATTTTTCGGTGGTGCAACGCTGTACCAATCATCTACGCAATTAATTATTTTTCCCTTTTTATTCAACTCTAGCTTATACATTTTTATATATTTTCCCCCTCAGTTAGTTGGCATTTAATTTTACCAAGACATTCTGTTGAGAACTTAATCGCCGCATCAAGTTCTGTTCTCGTATTGATATTATTTATTTCTATAACAGTCATATGCAAACCATTTCTAAATTTAAGCTTTTTCAAATTATCAACTGGCACATATTCTTTTAGTAACTCTTCTAAACGTTCATACACACAGCCTCTAAGCTCTTTTCTATAAGCGGGATCTTTACATTCTAGCTTAAATGATATTTTAGTTTTTTCGCCATCATTGTTGCCTGAATTGCTTTCTATTTGAGGATAGATATAATAATTTATTTCTTTACCATCTTTTATATCCTTATACTCCTCACAATTCCAAATAAATGCTAAGAAACCTCCCCTTGGATTAGATACATAATGCCAGTAACCGTCTTTTGTAACGTCTGTAAGTTGCAAATGGTTGTAGTAACCTTCCCATGTTTTCCAACACCACTTATTAATATCATCCTCTTCTTTATACATATTAGAAGGTTTTTCAATACTCTCCAAGTAGTAGATATAATCATTTAACAAGTTGTTTTCTAAATCTCGATATTTTTTAATGATATTTAATATAGCCTCTCTGCTCACCCTTGTATAACCAGCTTGTTCCACACCATTATACAGACATTCATTGCCCACCTTATAATATATATAGTGCTTTTTATAATTCTTGTAAGCTTCTTCATTATCTATAATTTCTTTATATTTTTCTAACTGATTTGAATGAGATGAAGTATTTACCTTATCTTCTATCACAATTACTTCTGAATCATTTACTTCCATCAAGATATCAATATTTTTATACTGCTTTTTTATATTTACAGACTCCACGTCCAAATTTTCATTGTCTGTAAACAATCTTAGAATTTCTCGTGATAAATTTTTATATATTTCATGCTTGCTATTTGCCCAATCTACCATCCAACAAATCATAGCATCATTAGTAAGTTCACTTGTTGCATAATTAAATATATTTGGTTTCATATTCTTATTCCCCCGTTTTTAATAACTCTTTTTATTTGACTTGCTACTTTTTAATATCAACGTCACTATTAGTTTATTTATTCGTGAAACATTGTCTTAATCCTTCAAATTCTATCATTTATCAACAATTTTTCTCACAGTATTTGCCGTTCTAATTGTAATCCTGTCACTCACACCCGAACTCGCAGTCCTTGCCCACCAGTTTGTCTTTCTATAATCCTTGCGAACAAATGACCAGAAAATAGCCCCTTTATAACTGTGTACTTTCTCATACTCATCCTTAGGATTCCTAATTTAATCACAAACATCTTCACAAGACAAAGGCGACATGATAAATATAAGATTGTCGTATATTTCTTTATTATCATCCCCCCACCAAGTAGGCGCATTGTCTAACACCTCTTTTAATTCAGACATGGGTATTTTATTTTTGCCGCTTATGTTTATTCCTCTTAACAAAGCTATATATCTTTTCATATAGCGATTTCGCCTCCTTAAATGTAAACTAAATAGTATTTTTCTTTCCTCTTTTGTAATTATTCTATTTTTTATTGTTTAATCCCTTTTGGATATAAACTATACTAAAAGACTATTCAAATTTTCTCCAATATCTTTTAATTCACCTGCTACAACATATCCATGTTTTTTATGAAAATCTATACTTTGCTTATTTTCAAATTATATATTCGTAATTATATTTTTTATAAGTCTAAAAAACAAAATAAGGAACCCTAGTATATTAAAATACAAAGATTCCTTATTTTTTATTTTAACTATAAATTATTTTTAATTAACCTATCTATATTCCCTAGAAATGCTCTCCGTTTTCGTAATACTTCTCTTTTTCAAAAACTGTAAAAGCTAAATCCATGCTTTCTATATTTAAGTTTTCTCTTATGTTGTTAGTGATTATTTTTGCAACTATATCCTGCACTTCTTGCCCTCTATCAAACCAAGCAACTTCAACAAATGGATAAACATCTGCTATTTTGCCATCTCTTATAGCAACAGATTTTATACATTCTATCTCAAAATAATCTCTTGGGCATTTTACTGCCTCTACTAATTCATCGACCATCTTTTCGCTTATTTTGCAGATGTCGTTTTCGTTTATTCCTCTTACTTTTATTTGTGGCATAACGTCCTCCTACTTTGGAATTTATTATCTATTTTTATAATGTAGTAAATTTTTTCTACATAAATTTATAATAGATATATTATAACAAATTAGTAAAAAACTAGTCTAGATTAAACATTTTTAAAACTTATTTTATTCTACACCTAACCTCGAAATATGGACTTGAAAAATCTACTGAATCTATATTTACGATTTAATCATATAATTCATCTCATTTTTTGAAACAAAAAAAGTATGAGTTATTTTTATATCCTCCTACTTTTACATTATTAAGATATAATCCTAAAAATTTTATATTTTATCCACATTCAAAGCATAATTCTTAAACTCTGTTTTATTCTTGTTATGAATAATATTTTTATTCCACACCATATAAATACTCTTATCATCAATCTTATCCTTTATCTTTATAACAGAAATCTTATTGGTATTAATAAGTGGCGTGTTTAAAATTATCGCAATGCCTGCCCCTGCTTCGACAAGACCTGAAAGTATCATTGCCTCGCTAGGTTCTGCATAAATTTTCGGTGTATATCCTATAAAATCGGAATAACATTTCTCCACATCAGAACATTTATCATTATATGCTATAAAATACTCATTTTTCAGCTCACTAAGATATACTTCTTCCTTGTTGGCTAAATGATGATTTTTAGGAACAATCAAAACATATTCTTCCTTTTTCACTAAAGTAGCCTCTATGTTAGAGTATTTGCCTAAATCACTTATATTACTTATAAATCCGAAATCTATATGGTTGTTTTTGATTCCTTTCAAAATTTCATCTGTATTTTGATTATCTATATTAAACTTCACCTTAGAATTGTTATTAAAAAATCCGCTTATTAAAAAAGGTATAAAAATTGCTCCAATACAAGCCGTTGATGATATTGAAATAATTGTGTCGCTGTTGTTTTTCATCTCTTTTAATTTAAGTTTACCTTTTTCAACTTCACTCAAAGCTCCTTTGGCATATTTTAAGAAAACATCTCCATACTCTGTAATCTTGATATTTCTTCCTTCTCTTTGAAAAAGCTTAACATCTAGTTCTTCTTCTAATTTAGATATTGCTTTACTTAGTGCTGGTTGGGTAACTGATAATATTTCTGATGCTGTTGTGAAATTCTTTGTTTCCGCTATTATTTTAAAATACTCTAGTTGTTGTAAATTCATGATTATCTCCTCTTTATTTAAAACCAATAACTTTTGGTTATATATTTATGAATATTTTCAATTAGACACAATTCATCAAACGGTGCTATAATCCTATTATTGTATTATTCAATATATTTAATAACAGGAAAAAGTATAAATTTTTTCTATATAAATGTCAAATTAATTATTGTATTAAAAAGGAGAAATGTAATGTTTAGCGTAAATAAAGAAAAATGTATTGGCTGTTCACAATGTGTGAAAGATTGTCCAGTTTCTACTATATCTTTAGTAGATAACAAGGCTGAAATAAATAATGAAAGATGTTTCAAATGCGGTCACTGTATAGCTATCTGTCCAGTAGAGGCTGTATCAACTGATGATTACAACATGGAAGATGTTATTCCTTATGATAATGACAGTTTCACAGTTGAAGCTGACAACTTACTTAACTTCATAAAATTCAGAAGAAGTGTAAGAAGATTTAAAGATAAAGAAGTTGAACAAGAAAAGATAGAAAAGATAATAGAAGCAGGAAGATTTACTCAAACTTCAACAAACAGTCAAGATGTATCTTATGTAGTGGTTAGAGAAAAACTTAATGAACTTAGGGATTTAGTTTATGAAAGTTTAAAAATAAAAGGTGAAGCAATTTTAGCTAATTTAACACCTCAAACTGCTCATTTAGAAAGATATGCAAGAATGTGGGTTGCTTCTTATGAAATGTACAAACAAGACCCCGTTAAAAATGATAAAATATTCTTCAATGCACCAGTTGCCATATTTGTAGCTTCTCCAAATAACGTAAATGCTGGTTTAGCTTCTTCAAATATGGAACTTATAACTAATGCATTAGGTCTTGGTACTTTCTTCAGTGGTTTCTCAATAGTTGCTGCAAAAGATAATCAACCTATCCTAGATTTACTTGGTGTAAATAGCTCTGATGAATTATTATCATGTCTAGTAATAGGATATCCTAATGTTAAATACCAAAGAACAGTTCCAAGAAAAGATGCTGTTGTAAACTGGATATAATAAAGTGAAAATAATATAGGTTGCTTAATTTTATTTAAAATAAAAAAAGGAGTGTTATCGTTATGAAAATATTAGTATTAAACGGAAGTCCAAGAAAAGGGAACACTTTAACTGCAATCAATTCATTTGTTAAAGGAGTTAGTTGTGAACATGAAGTTGAGGTTGTAGATACTTACAAACTAGATGTATCTCCTTGTACTGGTTGTAGAGCCTGTCAATGTTACAAAGGATGTGTTGCAAAAGACGACTCTAACATGATAGTAGATAAAATTGTTGATGCTGATTTACTTGTATTTGCTACACCTGTATATTGGTGGGGAATAACTGCTCAACTGAAAATGGTAATAGATAAATGTTATTGTAAAGGTGCATACCTTAAAAATAAAAAAGCAGGTATCATAGTAGTTGGTGGTGCAGAAACTAATGATAAGCAATACGAATTAATCAAAGGTCAATTCGATTGTATCTCTGGATATTTATCATGGGATCTTCTATTCTACAATGCTTACTCAGCAACTCAAACTGATGATTTAGCTAACAACGAATCAGCAATAAAAGAACTTGAATCTTTAGGTTCTCTACTTGATTCTGAAAAATAATTTATAAAATAATATTATCCATAAATTGAAAAGCTACTAGATCAATTGTCTAGTAGCTTTTTGATAAATAAAATTATTTATTATCCTCTATTTTTTATTATACTTTGAAGCACGCCACCTTTACATTTGTCGCAATTTGCTCCAGCACCAGTAGCTGCTGTAACTTTTTCTACTGTGTCTGCTCCATTTCTAACTGCTCTTGCAACTTCTTCAACAGATACGTTGTTGCATCCACATGCATTTTTTAATATCCTTTGCATTTCTGCTGCTTCTTCTTCGTTTTCGATAACTAAATCGGTCATTCTTCTAAGATCTTCTACAGTTCTTGCTCCCTCTGCTTGAGCCATTCTTATTTTTTTATATTTTTCTATTGGTAAACTTGTTTCCATATGTAAATTCTCCTTTTATTTGTTTTTCTAGTATTTAGATACTATGTTAGAAAATTTATAAATAATATTTATCTATTAATCTAATATACTATCAAAATAGCAAATACAAGTAAATGGATTTATTTTACAATAATTGTCTTTGATTTTGATTTATACCCTGTTTTACTAATAGTAACGACTACCTTTACTTCCTTTTTCTGTTTTGGAATTTTTATTTTATATTTTCCATAACTATCAACTGTAACTGTTTTTCCTATTTGTTTTCCGTTCACAGAGGCCTTTACTCTAGCATTTTTCAATCCTTTTCCTGTTATGATTGTTGATGTATGTCTTATTCTGTTTACTGTAAATATCGAGAATGTTTTCAGAGATTGTACTCTTTGTGGCATATTATTTAACATTAATACCATCTCTTGTCTCGAAATCTTAGCATTTGCATTATATCCGTAATCATGTGGTAATATATTTAATTCATATAAATGAACCATATTATTAAAATCAGTTGAATTTAGATTTTTAAATCTATTTTTATATTTGTTTTTTATTTCTTGACTATATTCTTTGCTATTATAATCTTTGAATATTTTTGCAACATCTAATAATGTTATCTTTGCTGTTCCACCATTTACAACATATGAAGTTTTTAGTGCCTTATTCGTAGTAGTCACAAATTCTTTTTTGCTAACTTGTGTACTTCCAGAAAATTTGCCTGAAGAAGTCATTGTTAATACTCCATTGGCAAGATATTTATTTATAATAATTTTTTTAGAAGAATATCTAATATCATAAAAACTTTTTTCTAAAATATTTTTATAATTATTAAAAGTATATGTCAATAAAGTATTTATATCTTGGAACATTTGCATACGTGTACTTTTTCCGAAGAATGCACATATAACCTCTCTACCAGAACTATCCCTTGCTGTTGCTGATAATGCATATCCAGCTTTGTCACTAGTTCCTGTTTTTGATCCGATTATTGTAAATAAGTTTTTAGAATAAGAATAATTTCTTAAAAAATTATTTGATGCATATAATGTCTTTGATTTTCCCTTATAGTAATTTTTTATAACATATTGCGGTTTTTTGACAATTGCTCTTATTGTATCATTTGTCATAGCGTATCTTGTCAATTTTGCTATATCACTTGATGTTGAATAAATATTTGCATTTTTATGCCAGTCCATCCCCACAGGATTGTCAAAATAAGAATCGTTCATACCAAGCTCTTTAGCTCTTATATTCATCATCTCCACAAAATTTTCTCTAGTTCCTCCAACTGATTCAGCAATTATTTCTGCAGCATCACCTGCTGAATATACTAAAAGCATGTTTAAAAGTTCTTCTAATGTATAAGCATAGCCTGGCTTTAAACCTGCTGTGGTCGTCTCTACATCAACCTTATTTAAAGTAGATTTCTTAACAGTTATTCTTTTATACAAACTGCAATTTTCTATAGCAACTATTGCCGTTAATAATTTTATAGTACTTGCAGGATATATTCGCTTATTTTCCTGCTCTGATATAATAATTTCCCCCGAATTTGCATCCATAACAGTATATGAATGTGCATAAACAGTCGGTTTTGCTTGTGCTGCATGTGCATTGTTAACAAATACACCACTTGATATTAGCATCATAAGTGATAAAAATATAGCTATTATTCTTTTGTTTTTCCTCATAAATTCTCCCCATTATATTTTTTATACTATTATTTGATTTTGTATTTTGTGAATTTTGGTTGTTATTTTGATTATTTGATACATTATTATTTGAATCGTTGATATTCTTTAAATTACTATCATTATTTTCATTTGTAAAGTCACATATCTTAGTTTAATTTAATTAGTTGTTTTTGTCTATTGATTTTTATCTGTTCGTATAAATAAAGGTACTCTAAATATAACTTGTCATAATTTAGTTTCTTGCATAAAAAAAAGACTACATAAAACATAAATCAATGTAGTCTTATCATATATTTTTAATTTATCTTAAATACACAACTTCAATTAAAATATCCCTCACTATAAATCCATCTAATTAAATTCAACATCAACAACTTCATTACAAACCTCTTTAAAATCTTTTTCATAATCCGCATCTGTATAATAAATTGACTCGCTTAATGTTTCACTTAATCTGTGCCCCATATGTTTCATAGATAGATATGATGTTCCACCTGATACAATTCCTCCCACTATAGGAACTGCTTTCGAAACATTTTTCGCAAAACTGGCCTTTGTTACTTTTACTCCAACTATTGCCCCGATTTTTTTTACAATTGGATATAAAGTTGTCTTGCTTAAAGCTCTTCTCGATGTTCTTTTTACAACTTGTTTTGATATATTTGTGCTTAGAACTCTTAATGCAGCTGCTGACTTTTCAACACCGAGCATAACTCCTAAATATAATGTTAGTTCTCTTCTTATATCTTCATCTAGTTGGTTAGCATTTCCGATTTCTCCATAACCATATAAATAAACTAATTCTTGAGCTAACTTAATGGCTGTCCCAAAAAATTGCAAAGTATCGGCAGGTATTGTTGCTGCCATTGTCACTCCACCAGGCATTCCTGCAGCGAATGATAACATTGATGTATTTGTTGTTCTTTTCTTTATTAATGAATTCGCAATTTTATCTAATTTATCAATCGGTATCCCAGCTGTAACAGGATCAGTTTCTATAGCCAAGTTTACAATATTTCCGTCCTTTATCTTAGAACCTAAAGTTTGTAAAAGAAATTGCTCTCTATCCACCCTCACACCTGGAACTTTTAGAGCAGTTCCCAATATAGTTTCAAACTTTGTACTACTTTCTTTCAATGCATAATCCATATAAAAGCCCCCTCAATAAATACATTTCAATAAAATTTAATTAGTCCACTCTTTTCTTCATATAAATTCCTATTTTTTAATACTCCTCCCTCACACTTATTTATCTATATTAAAATTATAAAAAAAATAACCTGACATCTAATGTCAAGTTACAAATATTTTTTAAACATATTTTCTAATTTTTCTCTTATTTTTTCTCTCACACTTTCTGGTTCTAATACTTCTACATCATCTCCAAAACTCAACAGCTTTGTATATAATATATCATTATTTGGCAATTCAGCCTCAACATACAAACTTCCATCATCACATTCTTTCACTTCATCATAGAATTCATCATACACCTGAAAAGCTATGGATTTGTTGAACTTTAACTTTACACTTATATTTTCTGAATACTTAATTGTTTTTCCTATTTCAAGTTCGCTGAAATCTCTACAAAAACTCTCTGTCAATACTTGCAGCTCTGTCATTCTCGTCAACTTGAAAAATCTGTAGTCGTTTTTTAGAAGGCAAAATCCATATAAATACCAATATTTATCCTTAAACACCAACTGAATCGGTTGGACTTTTCGCTCTGACATTTCTCTATTTCTGTTGAAATATTTAAATTTCACTACATTCTTGCTAAAAATAGCGTCCTTAAGTAATCTGAATATATCTTGTTTTGGCTTCTTTTTGTACCAACTTGTAAAATCAACTTCTATCCAGCTACTCTCTTTAATTTCAAATAATGCCCTTAGTTTAGTCAATAACTCGTCCAAATTATTCCCATCTGCAGCACTAATCCCCTTAAGTGCTGTCAAAATCTGTTCTTTTTCATTGTCCGAAAACACCGATCTGTCTAGCACAAAGTTATCAAGTAGATAAATTCCCCCACCTTTACCCTGAGTTGCATAAATTGGAATCCCAGCACTGCTAAGTGCATCAATATCACGATATATTGTCCTAACCGATACCTCAAATTTTTCTGCAAGCTCAGATGCCGTTGATTTTTCATGTTCCAAAAGGTAATAAACTATTTTAAATAGTCTACTCTCTTGCATTTTTCTGCCCCCTTTATAAATAAATCTAACTTAGTATAACCTCTATTATATTAATTGCTATTAATCTTGTTATATATATTATATCTAACATCTAATGAATTTTTTGATAATGTTTATATAATTTCACAAATTAAAAAGCTACACCGATATAAATCAATGTAGCCCATAATTTCATCATTCCAAACCTGTTGAGATTTACCCTTTTCACTCAAATCATCCAATCAAATACCCATACTCATAGACACAGCAGTTATCGGAACTAGAACTCTCGCCCCTTTAAAATTACCTACAGAAAATAAAACTAAAGCCAAAGTTATAAATACAACACCGACAACTGTGATTAACATTATAGTATTCCCCCTTTTTTTTACTATGATATATCTATATTACAGCCTTGGCTTTTATATTTCTGATTTTTTGGGATTTTTATCTTCCATTTTGGAATTGGTGGGTATTATTTACTTTTTTTATTATTAAACTCCTCAAAAATATCCCCAAGCACAACTGTACTTGGAGACACACTATAAAACATCTCTATATTCATCCTTAATATATTCACCAAAATCACTAAAGAATAAATGAAAATTACTGTATCTGCCAAGCGAATTTAATTCCTCTTTTAAGAAATTCCATGTATCTTTATATTCGCCATTTACAGCAAAATCACTCTTTAGCATAAAGTTAATAAATCCAATCTCATTATCCAAGTATTTATCTTGGAAGTCATACGCATAATCGACCTTTAGTATTGATTCGAGATTAGCTTCATCATATAATACATGATCCAGATTACAGCAAAAATAATAAGCCCTATAGTTTATAGTTGAAATCTGATTTGTAGTCGATAATAAATTCATTACACTTGATTTTCTACTATTTCTATTTTTTATCTTTTGTTTATTTTGAGCATAAATACCGTCTGGATAATACTTAAATCCTTTTTCAATCTCATTATTTTCAATCATAAACTTTTCATTGTTTATATAAGCTCCATCAATATCCATTAAGTGTATTACGCTCATGATATCTGTTTTTTTAACTTTAGATTCAGCCCTATATTCTTCAATCTTTTGATTTATTAGTTTCTTTATATTTTGTGGAGTTGAGTTTATATCACTTGTTATATCGCCTTCCATAACTTGAAATACGACTAAATCATTTTTTATTATATTAGAAATTAATATCTCAAGTGCTTCTCGTTCTGATTTTCCCTCTACAAGAAACAACATAACTCTTCTTTTTTTAGCCATAATACTTATCCCCTCCATGCTTTTCTAAATGCGCGTGAAATATAAGCCTTATTAGTTCCATTGTAGATTTCTTCTTTTTGTCCGCCTAATAATATTCCTCTAAGATAAAAATCTCTAAGATTATTAGTACTTTTCACACTTGTAAATTTAATATATCTGTTTTCTGGATTTGTTGTCGTAAATACAATTGAATCTTTGTCCAGTTTTTCAAGTGCTCTAAGGTTATGAGAGGTAAATATAAATTGTCCTTTGCAGTTATCTTTTATGACATCTAGGATTTCTCCTAATAAATATTCAAACACACCTGCATCAAGTTCATCCACTGCCAACAATATTTTTTCATTATTATACATAGCGATTAATGCACTTAATATTGATATTATTTTTTTAATTCCATCTGATTCATATTTAAGTGGTATTTCAATTCCCTCTCTATTTGAAATGAGTTGAACTCTGTACCCTTCTCTGCCATCTTTTAAAGTTTCTATTCCATAATTTTTTAATTCTATATTTAAATTAGGAATGATATTTTCTACAACTATATTTATTTGATCTATTATCTTGTTTAATGTTTCTAATTTAGTCTTGTCGATAGTTGTAATATCAAAAAGTTTTATAGCAATAACACCTGTAGACATACCATCTTTGTCTTCAATTCTAAAACTAAACGGCATTATTCCGAATGTATTTATAACACCTGATTCATCATTCTCAACAATAAATAAATTGTATTTTGCAAAGTACTGCATGCTCTTAATGATTTTTACGATTTCAACGTCTTCTGTCATAGTATTTTCAAATAGTTTTATATTGTCGTTATTGAAAATATATGATTTGCAAAGTCGTTTAGAAAATTCTTTTTGGAATTTTAAATCTAGCTCATTATCTTTTCTTTTGCTCACCATTTCTTCATATGTCTTTTTAGGTGTAAAAGGTATCTTTTTATTTTCATATTCGTAATTTAAAATATCACATTTTCTAGTCCATTTTTCATTATCTAATTTTGAGTAACTTATTTTTTCTTTTGTTATTTTTATTAATGGATTTTCTTTATCATTGTCATCATCTGTGTCATTTAAGTTTTCTTCTACTTTACTTATCTCAACTTCATAAAATATTTTATAGTTTTCATCATTTAATCCCATAAGAAATTCAAAATCTAAAATCATATCTTCCTTATTTGCAGAAATTAAATATATAAAGTCATTTGACAACTTTCTTCCCAAAAGTAGTTCTTTTAATAATACTAAAGAATCTATAATAGATGTTTTCCCTGAGCCATTCTGACCATATATTCCAGTTACATGTTTTAGAGTTTCTCTTTTAGATTCTTTGTTAAATGTTATCGAACCGTTATATACATTTTTTAAATTTTTTATATTTATTTTATTTAAAGTTATAATACTTTCCATAATTTCTTCACCTCACTCTATATTATTATATAGAATATCATCTTGATTTTTTCCAATTTTGAAATAAAATATTCCATTTTTAAAAATTTAATTGAGTTTTTAGTTTATTTTATTATATATTAATACTTCTACACATTCAAACAAAAAACCGCATTCACAACAAAATGCCATGCACACGGTTCAAATTCAATCATTATTAACTTTTAACTAAACAATCTAACTTGCCTAATACACTCTCGCCTTAATCAGCCTTAACCAATATATTAAACAACTTTACATCACTAAGTGCCTCAACACCATATTCTATATCAGACTCCACCGCGATTATATCACCACGATTTATCACTTTTTCGTCATCTTTGTTGTAGACAATCTCTGCGCTGCCTTCTAACATTACAAACGGCGTTTCCATTTCATAGCATTCTTTACTTATACTTCCGCCTTTTGGGAATGAGAAAAATCTGTTTTCTGTGTGTTCGTTGTCTATTAGTGCTTTGCTTGCTATTGCTTTACCTTTTTCTACGTTTTTTATTAATTCTTGCACTTTAAATTCTCATCGTTTAAAATTTTAGCTATTGATAGATTATATTCAATTCTTCTGGATTAAAATTAATAAATAAAAACTCCCATGCCAATATAAAATCGACATGAGAGTTTTTATTTATTAACAAGAAATTTCTATATCAAGTACCGAACCTAATAATAATTTAGAATACTCATCTTTAACATATTTCAATTTATTTGTGTTATTTACAGTTTCTACAACTTGTCCATCTTTAAAAAATAAAACCCTGTCACATATATATGTAACTGCTGTTAAATCATGTGTTATAAACAAATATGATAGTCCATATTTTTCTTTTAATTCTATCAAAAGGTCTAGTATTTGAACTTGTGTTGAGACATCTAGAGAACTTATTGCCTCATCCAAAAGTATGAACTTCGGCATTTTAGCTATTGCTCTTGCTATACATACTCTTTGAAGTTGACCCCCACTTAATTGGTGCGGGTATCTATAATAAAAATCTTCATTAAGTCCAACTTGTTCTAATAATTCAATTATTTTTTTTCTTTTATCTTCACCTGAAAGTTTTGATTGTAATAATGTTTCATTAATTATTTCATAGACCTTAAATTTTGGATTTACAGAACTGGTATAATCTTGAAACACAACATTCATTTCGCTTTGCCATTGTTTTCTGAGCTCACTACCTTCAAATAATATTTTTCCGCTATCTTGTTTTTCTAAACCTAAAATCACCTTGCCAAGTGTTGACTTTCCGCTTCCTGACTCGCCTATTATACCTAAACATTCACCCTTATGTAATTCAAAAGAAACTCCTTTTAAAACTTCTTTTCTTTTTCTTCTAAAAAGTCCATCTCCTTCAGGAAAACTCATATGTATATCTTTTGCTTCTAGTAACATTTATTATCCCCCTTTATGAAACTACTTCTTGAAATTTTTTGATTAATTTAAGCCTAGTATTAATTAAATATTTAGTGTGTTCATGTTTTGGCTCATTTATTATTTTATTTATTGTTCCCTCTTCTATAATTCTTCCCTTATCCATAACAACTACTTCATCAGCAATTTGTGCAAGAACACCCAAGTCATGGGTTATAAATATCATTGAAGTTTTAAGTTTTTTTCTAAGTTCCTTAAACTCTTTTATAACTTCTATTTGATTTAAACAGTCTATAGCTGTTGTTGGCTCATCTGCAATAATAAGTTCCGGTTCTAAGGCTATTGTTATTCCTATCATTATACGTTGTAACATCCCACCACTTAATTCGTGTGGATATTTATTTAATATTTCTGTTGGATTTTTTAGATTCATCTTTTCTAGTGCAATTACTGCAAGTTCTTTTGCCTTAATTTTAGTTATATCTAGATGTTCTAAAAAGGTTTCTATAACTTGGTTTTCAATTGTGTAAAGTGGATTAAATGCTGTCATAGGGTTTTGTAAAATCATACATATGGCTTTCCCTCTAAGCCTTCTGCCCTCATTTTCATCCAATCTCAAAATATCCTCATCCTTAAAATAGACTTCTCCACCTATATTAAAACTTTTTTTATCCAAAAGTCCCATAAGCGATTTACAAGTCATACTCTTTCCACTTCCTGATTCACCTAATATCCCAAGACAGCTATTTTTTTTAACATTAAATGAAATATCGTGTAATATAGGTTTTATTTCTTTTCCATCTTTATGATGTAAATTTAAATTTTTAACGTTTAATATCATTATGCTACCTCCTTATGATCTAGTGCATCCCTAAAGCTATCTCCAAGTAAGTTAAATGCTGCGACTATTATTAATATAGCCAAACCAGGAACTATCATTTGATTTGGATTAGTAGCCATTACATTTTTCGCCTCACTAAGCATCGCTCCCCATTCTGGTGTTGGAGCTTGAACACCTAAACCTAAGAATGATAATGTTGATATATTTAATATAACCCATCCTATATCTAATGTTGCAAGTACAATTACTTCTGATAATATATTTGGAAGTAGGTGTTTAAACATAACAAAACTTTTTTTAGTATTTATTACTTTGGAATAAAGCATATAATTTTTGTATCTATATTGAATAACAATTCCTCTTATCATACGGGCATACCAAGTCCACTTTATTATTATGTTTGCAAATATTATATTTTCTATTCCTACTCCAAGTATCCCTACTATTGCAAGTATCATAACTTGACTTGGAAAAGAAAGCATTATATCACAAAATCTCATTAAAACTTCATCTACAATCCCTCGGCTGTATCCAGATATTATTCCAATTATTGTTCCTAATAATATTGTGCAAGCCATGGTTAATAAAGATAAGAAAATTGTAGGTCTTATACCATACATAAGTCTAGACATTACACAACGCCCTAGGTTATCTGTTCCAAGAGGATATTTCAAAGAAAATGGCATAAATTTATTAGATATATCTTGTAAATATGGGTCATTTGGTGCTAATTGTGGTGCAAATATTCCCAAAATACAAGTAATCATTATTATCAGAATACACCCAATTGCTATCTTATCATTTAAAAGTTTTTTTATCATTTTGCCACCCCTCTTTTTATCCTTGGATCAACTAAACATTGAACTATGTCTACTACTAAATTACAAAATACAAATAATACCCCCATCATCAGTATATATGCTTGTATAACAGGATAATCTCTATTGAATATTGCGGATATACAAAGTCTGCCTATACCAGGTATTGCAAATATATTTTCAACAATAACTGTTCCAGCCATTAGCTGCACAATACTCATCCCTAGTGCTGTCATACACGATTGAAGAGAATTTTTAAGTACATGTTTGCATATTATAACTTTATTTTTCAATCCTCTTACTTTAGCATAAAATACATAGTTTTCTTTCATATTATCAAGCATACTATTTCTTATAAGCCTTACATATGTTGATATATAAGTCATACTTAAAGTTATAGCTGGTAAAATATAATGCTTCATTGTCGTTGCTCCACTACTTGGAAATATACCCAGTTTCAACGAAAAAACATATACAAGTAACAGCCCTAACCAGTAATTTGGCATAGCTGTCCCTATAAAAATTAAGCTTCTCGTAATTCTATCAAATAAACTATCCTTATATACTGCACACAAAACTCCAACTGGAATACTTACCACTATTACTATAACTAATGATATAATTGCTAAGTCTATAGTAGCAGGAAGACATCTTACAATTTCATCAAAAACCTTTCTAGTTGTGTTTGTATAAGAAACACCAAAGTCTAATCTTAGACAATCTCCTAACCAATTAAAATATCTCACAAAAAATGGATCATTTAGACCTAATTCCATCCTCATAGATTCTATAGCTTCTTCTGTAGGTATAATTTCATTTACTCTTAATGCTACTTCTGCAGGGTCTGATGGCATTATATTTATAAGCATAAATGCTATAAAAGAAATTGCAAACAACATTGGTATTGCTAAAAGTATACGTTTTGCTATATATTTCTTCATCTATTTTCTCCTTTTATAAATTTATAATAAACAATAAGCCAGGCTACTTTTTCAAGTGCACCGGCTTATTTTTAACTATTCTTCTATTTTCATTTTTTCCATAGGTACTTCAAATTGAGATGCGTTAAATGTAACATTTTTAACTTTTTCATTATATACAGCACGATTTCTTTCATAAGTTAATGGTATATAAACTGCTTCTTCGTGAAGAATTGTAAGCACATATGTATAATATTCTTGACGTTTTTCTTCATCAGTACTTGTTAATGCTTTTAATATAGTTTTATCTATTTGTGCTTTTTCTTTTAATCCTTGTTGAGCTGCATAATCCCCATAAACTGGCATTCTCATACCTGCTAAGAATGATTGTGGGTCATATGGAGAACCCCATGAAATATTAAATGTTATATCGAAGTCTCCAGCTTTCATACGGTCACGATAAGCTTGTTCTTCTTCACCTGATATTTCTAACTTAATTCCAACTTTTGCAAGTTCACTTTGATAAAACTCTGCTATAGTTTTTTCTGTTACACTATCACTACAGTAATTTAATACTATTGATAATTCTTTTCCATCCTTTTGTCTATAAGTTTTTCCTTTAACCTCTTTCCATCCAGCTTCATCTAAAAGCTTTTTAGCAGTATCTAAATTATAATCATAAGCTTTTAAATCAATATCTGCATATGGTACTGTTTTTGCAAGCACTGTATCTGCTGGACTTTCTATTCCTGAGAATATACTTTCTGATATAGTTTTTCTATCTGTAGCATGTTGTATTGCTTTACGAACTTTTACATCTCCTAGTATTTCATCAGTTGTATTTATTATCATCATACGAGTTGATATTGGATCTGATATTGATGTTTTAAATCCATCTAATGATTCAAATTCTTTATAAGTTTCAGCATCTATCATATTTGTTCCATATATTAAATCAACTTCACCATTTTTAAGTGCCATAACACGAGTTTGGTTATCTGGTATAACTTTCACTTCTATTTCTTTTATTTCAGGCTTTTCACCCCAATAATCTTCATTAACTTTAAATATAGAATATTCATCAACGTGATTTTCAGATAATACATATGAACCTGTACCTACTATGTCGCTAACACCATTTTTTGTAGTCCCATCTATAAAACATTTTGGTGATATAAATCTAAATGGTCTTGTAACACCTAGTTCTACTAAGAAAGGATAATATGCTTCTGAAAGTCTAAGAGTTAACTCATATTCCCCTGCAACTTCAACACTTTTTCCACCTGAATTATCAACTTCTTGCATCAACCTCACTGATTCAAGCCATGTATGTCTGTCAGCATTATCTAATATAGCATCAAAATTTGCCTTAGCTGCTTCTGCATTAAACTTTTCACCATCACTAAAAGTTACATCTTCTCTTAGTTTAAATACATATTCTTTACCATCTTCTGATATTTTCCAGCTTTCGGCAAGCCATGGTTCAAAATCACCATCTTCAGTTATCTTTACTAAAGACTCAAATATTAAATTTTGTGCAAATAATTCCCCATTATATAGATGTGGATTTAAATCCCTTAAATCTCTAAAGTTTGCATATACTAATTTAGATGTTTCTGCTGAACTAGAGCCTCTTCCAGATGTTGAGCATCCAGTCAATAACATACTACCAATTAATAATATACTTAATAGTTTTTTACCCAATCGTTTTTGACTATTTTTCCTTTTGAAAATCATATAACTATACTCCCTTACAATTTATTAATATCAATAATCATTATCATATAGCAATTATACATTAACATAACATTTTTGCATAATATCATTATTGTATATCCTGTATATTCTATTTTGTTATATCTAAGGGTATCTTTTACTTTTTTAGTTATAGTTTTCTTAAATTTTTGTTTTTAATAATTCTATAAATTTAAATGCTTCTGATGTTATATTTTCTCCCTTTCTCTTTACAAAACCAATACTCACATTTTCTAATTGATCTTTTATTTCTAATCTTTTTATAGCGTCATTGTTATATTCTGAATATTTCAAATCGATACCAATAGTTGCAATATCTGTTCTTAATAATAACTCAAAAACTAAGTTATCGCTATTTGTAACAAAATTAATATTCTTTTTCATCTCTATTTTTTTATTGATATGTACTAAATAATTTTCTATCGAAAAAATATCTTTATCTCTTTGAACAAATTTTAATGTTAAAAGCTCTTTTATGGTAATGTTTTCTCTATTAAAAAATTTATTATTTTTACCTACATATAAACATATTTTTCTAGTGGCTATTTCCTTATATTCTAAATTTTCATACTCCAAAAAATTATTAAAACAGCTTCTTTTATTCTTTAAAGTATATATTATACCAATTTCTGATTTATGGCATTTAACATTTTCTGTTATGTTTTCTATCTGTCCTTCTATAAAATTTATTGTTGTTTTATTATTATAGCTATTATAATAATCACATATAACCTCTGACATTATATTGCTTGGATAACTAGATATATTTAGTGTTTGCCTTGACTGTTCCTTATTTAAACTTAATATCATCTTATGATTTTTTAATATCTCATTTGCATAGTCATAAACTTCTTTTCCCTTATTCGTCAATTTTACCCCTCTATTACTTCTGTCAAATAATTTAATGTCCAGTTCTTTTTCTAAAGATGAAATAACTTTACTCACATTAGGTTGGGTTGTGTACAATATTTGGGCTGATTTGTTTATACTCTTCTTATCTGCAACTGTTATAAAATATTGCAATTGCCTTAAATCCATTTATTTATCTCCCCCTATAATTATTTCTAGTATGTATATAATACTTTATTATCACTATATCGTAAATAATAAAAATAAAGTAGATATAATAACAAATTGTTATACCTACTTTACTTTATTTTATTTAATTTCTATTTATTTTCATTTAAACTGTATATTTTATTCATTTTCCATTTGTTTTTTCAACATTTCAGCGAATTCATGTTGTTGTTTTCTTTCTTCGTCTTCTAATTCTCTCATTCCTTTATTTATTGCTTTTGCGTATTTTTCAGCTTCTTTTTCGTCCTTTTTATATTCTTTATAATCTGCTTTGGCTTCTTTTTTTAACTCGTGGCCTAATTCTTTGTCAAATTTGCCTACTTCTTTTATACCTTCTTTAACATCGTGTTTTAATTCATGTTCTAATTTTCTTTTTTCTCTAAGTTCATGTCTATATTCTTTTCTACCTTCATGATGTTCTTTCATTTCTTCAAATTTATCTTTAATAGTCATTTTATTTCTCCTCTCTATAAAGAAATATTTATTAATAGATTATCCAAAATAGCAGTTTGATATTATCTAAATTTGCTGTATTTTTTGTCAAAAAAAGTTTTTTAAATATATCTATAACTCAAACTTAATTGTTATTTTGAGTTTTTAGAACATCTTTGATTTCTTGTCTTGATTTTATACATAATTTTTTAAATACTGCCTTCAATATTGTTTTGACTGTATTTACTGATACAAATAATTTTTTTGCTATTTCATTATTTGTAAATCCTTGTGCCGCTAAATTTGCAACTTCGAGCTCTCTTTCCGATAATTCAACAACTTTAGATTTTTCTTTTTTAACAAATTTTAAAAATTCCTCATAAGGCTTTTGTAATCTTCTAATTTCATCTATTGCTTCTTTAAAATTTCCTTTTTCGTATATTTCATCTAACAAGTTTTTTATATCAGTATAATTTTCTGCAAAAATCATATATAGTCTATCACTTATCGCTATTTCCAATGCTTTTTCAAGTTTTTCAATTGATTCTTTTCTTTTAGATAAATTGTCGTATGCTATTGCTATATGCATATTTTCAAAAATCTCACAAAGTAAATTAGGAAATATCCTTGCCATAGCCATAGACTCATCATAAAGTGCAACTACCTTGATATAATCCTTTTTTGTTATAAGTACTTTTGAGTAAATAAAATTTACAAGAGGCATTGTCGGAAATAATAATCTAGTATTTTCAAAATTGCCATTTATTATCCACTTTGGAATTTTGCTTTCTTCTTTTAAATTAGAATATATATATGCCCTTATTAAATCCAACGTATCTGAAAACATATGAAGGTCATTTATATAAATCCTATCTTCAATTTCATCCATAAAAGTCCTAAACTCTTCATACTTGCCTTCATGTATAAGTATCCTTAATTTTAAAAACAAAGCACAGCAAAGAACTCCTGAATACTTATCACACATAATCATAGCCTTATCGAGCGCTATTTCTGCATTTAATATATCGCCTTGATTAAAACATACCTCAGCCTCCATTATATAATCTGCTCCTTTGCCGTGGTTTTCGGTGATTTTATAATAATAAGGCATTGCATTTTTCATTATTCTTAGCTGTTCTTGTAATTTGCCCTTATCTCTATAATACATATATAAAATTGATGGTGAACCGAAAGTCCATGTGGATTTATTTGTCATAATCGTAGATGGCTTATACATCAATTCATAAGCCTCCTTGTGAAGATTCGACATTTCTTCTATATTGTTATATTTTGTGAAACTAAGTATAAGTTTCATTTCTCCAAGTAGTTGATTTTTTTCTTTATCATCTATATTTTTATCTTTAGCTATATTTTCATAAAATTGTCCACAAACTTTTCCAAACAAGTCCATCTCATTGTAAGTAAACAACCTTCTCGCATATACCAATAATGCCAGATGATTTTTCTGTTTAAATTCATTTGGACAATTTTCCATACATCTTATAAATGTATCCTTTATTTCTCCAGTAATGCTGTTTCCCTTGTCTTGTACCAAAGTATTTAAAAATCTTTCATAATCCCTAGCTTTATAAAAATAACCCATACTTAAAACATATTTTCTTTTTTTATAAAACCAAAGTCCGCCTTTTTTATATACTTCCTTTTTATAATTATCGTCTTTTTCTTTTAATTTCTCCAACAGACATGTTCTAAAAATTGCATGAAATAAATATACTTTGTTCTTCTTGTCATACTTGACAAATGCATTAACTTGTGTCAATTCCTTTATCAATAAATCAACATTTTCATCCCCAGTAACAAATTTTACTTGCTCCAATGTAAACTGATCAAATACACATAATCTAAGTAAAAAATCTTTAAACTTATCTTCAAATGGATCATACACTAGTTTTTCTACAAGTTCATATATATCTTCACTTATCTCAATCGTATTGTATTCGATATAATTTAGCATAATCAAATATATCGCACTTATCCAACCTTCACTCTTTTTATAAACATCATCTATATTTAAAGTATTTAAATTTATGCCACAGAGTTTGTAATATTTTTTTATATCATCCTTTTCAAATTCCAAGCAATTTTTCGTAATATAATTCACCAATTTTTTTAATTGTAGTTCCTTAATCTCAATATCTGGCTTATTTCTCGTAATTATAATAAGATGGATTTTGTTATCCATACTTTTTACCAAATTATATATTAACTCATCTAAATTTTTATTATCTATTAAATGATAATCATCTAATATTATTGCTATTTCCTCTTTTATATAAATAGAATTTATAAGCTCAATACATTCTTCAAGTTTTATACTATCTTTTGGTAAGCCTATGTTTTCCAAGCAACTGCCAACATTTGAATTTATCTTGCTTATTATTCTACAAAAACCTTGCCAAAATGCTATATCCGAATCAGTGTAGATATTCTGCCAATAGTAATTCGTATGGAATTTGTTCAGATATATTTTTATCGCTGTTGTCTTTCCATATCCCATCGGTGCCTCAACCACAGTAAGTGGATGTGAATTTATTTTATCTATTTTCTCTGTAAGCTTTTCATTCACATAAACTTCATTCGTATTATATTGCTTTATATATTCCATATCCCCTTTTCTAAACTCCCTTCTAGATTTATATTATTATTTATATATAATCTCAGTTTTGTTTATTTTTAAGTCCTATATGTTAATTATATATTATTCATTCGTACGATTAGCATTCTCTTTTAAAATTTCCCACAAAAAAATAGGAGCATTTGCTCCTATTTTAACATTATAAAAAATAAATCTTTATTTTAAACACGCTCTAATTTTGATATCCACAATATGGACAAGTTCCATCATCATTTATAGTGGCACTTCCACAATTTGCGCATTCAGAACTATGGCTAGCTCCATCTTCATTAGCTGATTTTCCATAACCACAGTTTTCGCAATATCCATCAGGATGGAATGTCATTTTTTTGCAGTTTGGACATTTTGTATAATCCCCGTAGTCCCCACTTTGATATTCTTCTTCGTTATTTTTATTCGTATTTTTGTTATTATTGTTGTTTTTATTTGTATTTGTACTCTTTTGATTATTCCCATTTGACTTAGTATTTTGATTACTATTTGATTTATCTGTATTATCTGTTGACTTTATTTCTATGCTGTATTTGTCACTTCCCTCTATGTCATTTAAAATATCACATACATATTTAGCTATTTTTTCTAAATCATAATCTTCTGTAGCATCTTTTAAATTTTGCATATCTGACCCGTATTCTTTATTTTCCAACATAGCATCGTTTATGTCTTTTCCGTAATTAACTAGCTTATCTTTACAATCTTTAGTTCCCCCGTTTGAATCCTTAAGTACTATATACATATCTTTTAATAAAGTTGATATTTCTGAAGCTGTTGCAGCTGTATCTTTTTGCTGCTCTTGTTGTTCTTGAGTACTATCATCCTTGCTATTTGATGAACAGCCCACTACACCAAATGATAATACTAATGATAATATAATAACAGTTAATTTCTTCACCTAAAATCCCCCTTCTTGATAAGTCTAAATAAAATATTTTATCTAGTTAATTATAGTATAGTTTAAATTTTGGACGATAACTTGATTTTGGAGACTTTTCACCCGGGTGATTTTTCTAAAATAAAAACCACTGACAAATTTAACTTTATCAATGGCTTTCATTTTGATATTTTATTATTGTAATTTATTTATAACATCTCCTATATCATCATCAATACATATAGACTGTTCTTTTATTTCATCTGGAGCGGTTGCTTCTCCATAATTAATGCATACATAAGTTGCTTTAGGATTGTTCATCGTCATTTTCCAGAAAGGATACTTAATCCAAACGGGTGTATTTGCCCCTACCCCAAGTTCTAAATATACTATTTTTGAGTTTTTATGTTTATTTATAAAATTTTCGTATCTATTTTTCGCCTTGTACCATCCCTCATCTTGCACAAATGTGTTGTCACATCTAAGGTTCATAGTCATCGACTTTTGACAAACTGGGCAATAAGGAACTAAATCACTTGGAATCTTCAAGTCTTTTTGCTTTTTGACCATCGCTTTTACTTGTTCTTCGTTGTCGTAAGTTTGTTGGTGACATGGCTCGCTACATTGCCATAATCCATAATCCCCTTGCATATAAAACATTCTTTCTTTGTCAAACCCACTTCTTTGGAAACAATGATCCACATTAGTCGTTATAACAAAGTAGTCCTTGTTTTTTACTAAGTTCAACAAATGTTCATACACATGCTTTGGCACATCTATATATCTATTGTAGTAAATATGTCTGCTCCACCATGCCCAATATTCCTCAAGTGTTTCGTATGGATAAAATCCCCCACTATACATGTCCGGAATGTTGTATTTCTCAATAAAATCCGAAAAATATTTTTCAAATCGCTCACCACCATAAGTAAGCCCTGCCGATGTCGACAAACCAGACCCTGCCCCAATCACAACTGCATCTGCCTCATCTAATACTTTTCTTAGTTTTTTTATATTATTTGAGTAACTTTCTGTATATTTCTTTGTCCATATCTTTGAAAACATTGAAAATCACCTTCTTTAAACTAGTTTCTTTTTTCATAAATTCTTCAACAGTTTTGACTGCGATTTGTGCCGCTTTGTCATTAGGAAAATGAAATTCCCCTGTTGAAATACAACAAAATGCTATGCTCTCTAAGTTGTTTTTGACTGCTAGTTCCAAACAAGATTTGTAGCAACTTTCAAGCAAGTCACAATCCTCACTTGTAAGTTTGCCATTTATTATTGGACCGACTGTGTGGATTATATATTTGCATGGCAAGTTGTATGAGTTGGTGATTTTTGCTTGACCAGTTGGCTCACCATGTCCTTGTTTTGTCATAATTTCATCACATTCTAGTCTAAGCTGAACACCTGCAAACGAATGGATACAGTTGTCAATACATCTATGGTTTGGAACATAACATCCTGTCATTCCACTATTTGCAGCATTTACAATCACATCACAACGAAGAGTTGTGATATCTCCCTGCCAAAGATAAATCCCATCTTTTATAGGTTTTAAATCATCTATATCAACAATACCTTTTCTTTTGATTTCCTCTTGAAGATATTCATCTTGCACTTTTATAAATTCATCGTCTACATTTTTCGCAATACGCACATTCATCAATGCATGCAACAACGCTCTTTGTTCTTCAAAATCTTGAGGTATTTCCATATCCTCATATCTTTTATTCTCTTTTAATAATTCCTGTATTAAAAATATTCTTCTTTCGTTTTGATTCATTCCAATCAACCCCTTTTCTAATACATTTTATATTGTAATAATAATTATTACATCAAAGTTTTTTAAAAAATTTGAGACCTAGGATTCATTTTCCCAAAGCCTCAAATTATTATTTTCCAATATATTTTTCTGTGTCTTTTTTTACGTCTTCTAAAGTTATCGATGCTAGTTCTCTCTCCATTGCATCTTGTACTTTTTTTAATTTATCATCCAATATAAAATGAATGTTGCGACCAACAGGACATTTTGTATTTGGATTTTCGTGGAAATGGAACAATTCTCCGTTATCCACACACTCTACAGCCTTGTATATATCTAAAAATGTGATTTCGTTTAGTGGTTTTGATATCGATGCACCACCTGTTCCTCTGACAACTTCAACAAGACCTGCTGCTTTTAATTGACCTAATATTTTACGAACTATAACAGGGTTTACATTTGTACTCCCAGCCAAAAAGTCGCTTGTTATCTTATACTCATCTTTGAATGTATCGATGCAGGCAAATATATGAACTGCAAGTGTAAATCTGCTAGAAATCTGCATACAAAACACCTCTCTTTCGCCTTTTATTATATAAAATAGCTATTTAGCTGTCAACGATTACACCTGTGGATAAGTATTACTGTCTTTTCTCAATGCACTGCTTTGGACAAATTTCTGCGCAATTGCCACAATGCAGACAATTACTTTGATTTATCTAGAATTGATAAGGTGGATTACCAGAAAAATCAGCTATTACACCGTGTGGATTTTCTAAATAGAATACTTCAAATATTGGGTTATCAGCAGTTTGATATTGACCTTTTACTATTGGATTATTCATGCAACCTTCTTTAACTTCCATATTATTTTCAAATACTGCTTTTCCTGCTAGACGAATCCATGCGTATTCTGGTGAAGAAACAGAAATTTCTATTTCAGGATTTTCCATCATATCTTTATAAACATCTTTTTGATTATTTGTGCAGAACCATAATTTCCCCTCTTGTTCAAAACAAAACATAAATGGACGACATTTTGCCTTTCCATCACGACCAACAGTCGCTAAATATTGAACTGGATTTGCTTGTAAAAATTCTACTACTTTTTTCATAATTCGATACCTCCATATTATTTTATATAAACTATACCCCATTGCCGTTTGTGGTTATAACTTAAAGCAATGAACAATTTTCTTAGTTGTAACCTTCTTGATTACAACTAAATTGTATTATTTTTAAGTTGTAATGTCAATAGTTACAACAAAAGTTTTTCAAAAAAAATTTAGGACCTTAGATTTTATATCCAAAGTCCCAAATTTTTTAGATGTACTCTTTAAGTTTATAATTTTCTAAATATATTGTTTCGATTTATCTGTATCTACACTCTCAAAACCTTCTTCTTCATCATTTTCAACAAGTTCTTTTTCATCATCTTTCTTAGAGTAAGCCAAAATCACAGTTGTAATAATTATACAAGCAGTTCCAATAAAATCCCATATTCCAAAAGGATTTTTAAGCCATATAACTGATAAGAATGCCGCTGATAATGGTTCAAAGGCGCCTAATATACTTGTTTCAGTTGCTTGAATATAGTTCAAACTTCCTAAATAACAACAATATGCAAATAACGTACCAAATATAACCACAAATCCAACTGCTGAAACTGTTTCTACTGACCAAGTTCCAGTAAATTGCCATGGTGGATTTATAAAGCTGAATGCTATTCCACCGATTATCATACCCCATCCAATCACAGTAATTGCTGAATATTTTTTTAGCAAATTAGCCGGTTGTAATGTATAAAGTGCACCTGCTGCAGCTGAACACAATCCACCAAGTAATGTTTCTTTTGATATAGATAAACTATTTATATTTCCTTTTGTAATTATAAAAAATGTGCCGACTATAGCTAATGATATTGCAAGTAATTGGCTCTTTTTAGGCAACTTCTTGCTACAAAATGCAACATAACATGTAATAATTACAGGTGACAAATATTGAAGTATAGTCGCTGTTGCAGCATTTCCATATCTAATTGCTACGAAATAAGTATATTGAGAACCCAATATACCCAAAACACCAAAAGATATTAGAGTTAGCACATCTTTTTTATTTTTTAAAATTTCCTTAACACCTTTATCACCCTTCAATAAACCATAACTTAAAAGTAAAATACCTGATAATAATACTCTAACAACTACAAGCCACTCTGGAGTGAAATTATATTTAAATAAAAATTCTGCAATAGTTCCAGAAACTCCCCAAAATGTAGTTCCCAAAATAGCTAACATAATACCTTTAAAACGCAATTTATCCATTTTTATCTCCTTTTTTCTCATAAAATTTTAATTTTACTATATAATTATTATTAATATAAGTTTTAAATATATTGATTTACTAAATATAATACATCTTAATTTTATTAGTATTTTCAACATATAACAATTAATATATTGACCAAAATTGAAACTATATTAGCCAAATTAAAAGGAGGTGGCCAAATGCAATTATTTAGAATAGAAGTTGATGATGATAATAGAGAAATAGTTAAATACAAAAGCGGCGATTTTCCATTTCTTATATATACAGATGAATTTCGTCTGTTTGATGAAGGTTACATAAGGTGGCACTGGCACAAAGATCTTCAGATTTCATATGTATTGAATGACGATATATGTTTTCAAGTTGGTGGTAAAGAAATAGTTCTAGTTCCTGGGGAAGGTATTATTTTTAACTCCAATGTACTTCACCAAATCAAGCCTGTTAACTACAATTGTAAAATGATTTCTATTATGTTTGATCAAAGTCTTATCACAGGAAGTGAACACTCACTTATAAGAAAAAAATATGTGGACGCTGTTATAAATACAAATAACTTGGATTTTGTAGTTTTAAAAAGAGATATAGATTGGCAAAATGAAATTTTAAAATATATTGAACAAACTAATTCTGCTTATAACTCTCCAGACTATGGTTATGAACTTGAAATAGTAAATAATATAAATTGGATTTGGCTTAAACTTATACGAAATTTAAAAGATAAAATACAAAGCCCTCCAAAGAAAGTCTCGCCTGATGATGAAAGGGTCAAAACTGCCATCAACTACATCAAAGCCAACTATACCCACGAAATCTCTCTCGACGATATCGCTAAATCATGTAATATAAGTAAAAGTGAATGTTGCAGAAGTTTTAAACGAGTTTTAAAAATAACCCCATTTGAATATTTAATGGAATATAGAGTCTTAAAAGCAACTGAATATCTATATAATACAGATGAATCAATCTCTAATATTTGTATGAATGTTGGATTTAATGGTATAAGTTATTTTGGAAAAACATTTAAAAAGTTTATGAATTGCACACCTTCTGAATATAGAAATTATATTAAAAATAATAAAAATGTTCCTTCAAATAAATAAATTGCTTAAAGTATATACAATAAATAAAGGGTTGTTTTAAATATATAAAACAACCCTTGTTTATTTTCCAAATTATTTTGCTAAACTACACTCTTTTTCTATTTCTTGATCCATAATATCTTTTACAGATGGATATCTAATATTTAAAATACCCTTTTGTAATTCATCTTTATGAGTTGTATAAGCATTAATTAATAATCTATTGATATCTTTATACATCTTATCTCTCGTACTATTTCCGAAAAATGCACATATTACTTCTCTACCCTCATTGTCCTTGGCTGTTGTTGTAAGTGCAAATCCAGCTTTATCAGTAGTACCTGTTTTTGAGCCTATTACTGTAAATAAATTGTCCGCATATTTACGTTTTCTAAGGAAACCATTAGTTGAACCCAATGTTATTGATTTTCCATTATAAAAATTATCTACTGTATAAAAACTATGTCTAACTATTTTTCTTATTTCATAATTCGCCATAGCATATTGTGTCAATTTCGCTATATCATGTGCAGTTGAATGTATTTTTGCATTACTGTGCCAATCCATCCCCACTGGATTATCAAAATATGAATCTGTCATTCCGATTTGTTTTGCTTTTTCATTCATCATAGTAGCAAATGCTTCACTTGAACCCGCTACTTCTTCGGCTATAACTTCTGCTGCATCACCTGCTGAAACAATCAAAAGCATATATAAAAGTTGTTCCATTGTATATGTAGAGCCAGCTCTTAATCCTACAATTGATGATTCTACATCAACTTTGTTTAAAGCTGCTTGTTTTACTTCTATTTCTCTATCTAAGTTGCAGTTTTCTATTGCAACTACTGCTGTTAATAATTTAGTTGTACTTGCAGGATAGATTTTTTTATCCGCATCTTGAGACATAATTATTTCCCCTGAATTTGCATCCATAACAACATAAGCATGTGCAGATACTCCCATACTTATTGGAGAGTCATTGGTTTGAGATTTACTAACTTGAGCTGATTCAACTTTATTAACAAATCCACTAGTAGATATTGTGAGTATCATTATCAAAAATAAAGCTGTTATTTTTTTTATTCCCTTCATTTCACACCCCATATTTTTACATATTATTAATTTATTATAGAATTAATTTATTATATTAGTCAACAAGATATGTGTAACAAATTAGTATCAATAATTTAACTATATATATAAAGAAATCTTTATTCTAAAGATATTTAAAAAATATAGGTTGCTAAAAAAGAGATGTCTTTTAATACAACATCTCTTTTTTATTCTATTTAAATTTTAATTAAATACTCTATAATTTTATATTCTTATTTTAAAATTCTACTTCTTATAATTTCTTCTATATTTTTTAATTTAATAAATTTACAACTTGTACATCATTATAAGGGAATATCTTCATTTCACTTCCATCTAAGTCTTCTTTATGCATATCAAGCATATTTATTTGATTATTATTGTAAGATTTATAATAATAAAGTCCTTTTTCTAGGTTCATACAAGAACTATATTGAGTTATTTCATCTTTTCCGTCTTTAGTTATTACTGAACCTTTTACCATTGCTACATTATTTAAGATATGGAAGAATTCAATTATTCCGTCGTTTTCTATATCTTCCATAAGAATTTGTGCTCTTAAAAATGCTACTCTTACAAATCTAGATGGTGATGAAAAATCGCCAGGAAGTCCTATCCCACCAGTTGCAGATCCCAGCGGAGTTAATTCTAAATCACTCCAATTTGCAGATGTCGGTTGAACTGGAGTTGCATTCATATATTGACGTAAGTTAGTTATATGCCAATCAAATGATGGTGCATTAGTCATTACACCAACTTTATTTTCATATACTTTAAATCCTTCTTTAGTTTTTTCGATTACGATTGCTTTTCCTGTCTTATCAGTAACCATCCAGTGAAGTGTTGGAAGTCCAACATTTTCAGCAAAAGGTCTTGCAACTAAATTGATTTTATCTAGATATGGTCTTAATTCTTCTAAAGTTGCAAAATTACCAGTAATCCAAAGAATTAAGTCATATGGTGGCATATTTTCCATACCTTCTTTAGTGTCATCTTCCCAATATGCATCAGGGAAGTTAAGCCCAGCACAACCTAGCCCCTCTTCGTTTATAGCCTCAGCAAATAGTGGGTGATTGTCCATAACTGATGCCATACCAGTAATAGCATATTTTATCTTTTTATTTTCACCAGAAACTTTGTCTACGTATTCATAATTTCTAGGAACTACTACTGGTCTTTGTCCAAATGTATATTCCAAATCCATATTTCTTCCAAATAAATGTTCTTTTTTAAATGTTAATAAACTCAAAGCTGTACACATGTTAAAATCCTCCTTTTTATGTAAAATAATATTCTTATTTATGTTTTGTAAATTGCTTATTATTTATGCATAAAGAATTATCTAAAATCCCAATTTTAAATAATTGAAATTAGCCCTAAAAAATGTTATGCTATCAAAAGCGAATCAAAAAGAGAGGTAATTACATGATAAAATTTGACAAAGTGTCGTACTCTTTTCCACAAAAAGACCTTTATACTGATGTTTCATTTACAATAGAAGAAGGTCAACATTGTGCATTTATTGGTGCAAGTGGTAGTGGAAAAAGTACGCTTATAGATATAATAATGGATCCTGAAAAATACGTATTTGACGGAAACGTTGAAATGGAGCCAAGCTTAAAAATTGGGTACGTAAGCCAATTTTCACAAAGAGATAAAGACAAAGAAACAACTGTTTTCGAATATATTGCAGAAGAATTTATAAAACTTGAAAATGAAATAGCAACTCTTTGTGCTGAAATGGGAACTTCTGATGATATCGAAACATTATTAGAAAAATACCAAGAGGCACTTGATGCTTTCGATGCGATTGATGGTGATAATTATGAAAACAACATCAATAAAAAATTAAATGCTGCTAACTTAACTACTCACAAAGACAGAATGATTTCTGAACTTAGTGGTGGGGAGTTCAAACTTATACAAGTTATAAAAGAAATGCTTAATAATCCTGATTTAATGATTATGGATGAACCAGATGTTTTCTTAGACTTTGAGAATCTTAACTCACTTAAAAACTTAATTAATTCTCACAAGAAAACTATCTTAGTTATAACTCACAACAGATATTTATTAAATCATTGTTTCAATAAAATCATCCACCTTGAAAACACTGAACTCCAAGAATTTGATGGAAGATATATTGACTATAACTTCTCTCTTCTTCAAACAAAAATTGAATTACAAGAGATGGCAATAGCTGATGAAGAGGAAATAGCAAGAAATGAAGAATTAATAAAAATATTAAGAGAAAAAGCAACTTACAATGCAGATGCATCTAGAGGTAGAGCATTAAAAGCGAGAGTTAAAATACAAGAAAGATTAGAAGCAAATAGAATTAAACATCCATTTGTAGATATCAAACAACCATATATCAACTTAGAAACAAATAATGAAATCGAAGAAGAAATAATAGCATTAAAAACAGATAATTTAGGTATATCATTTGATGAAGTGCTTTTACAAAATGTAAACTTCGAGATAAAATCTAATGATAAAGTTGCGATAATCGGAACAAACGGTGTTGGTAAAACTACTTTATTAAAACAAATTTTCAAAAATAACAATGATGCTATAAAAATCGACGAAAACATCAAATTAGCATATTTATCGCAAATGCAAAGCGAAGTTGTAAATGAATCAAACACAATTTTACAAGAATTCTACGATGTTGGATTCGAAACATATGGTGAAATAAGAAGATATCTTGGAAGATACGGATTTAGTTCTGATATACTTACACAAAAGATCGAATCATTATCTGGTGGTGAGAAAAACATCCTTCAACTTGCAAAAGTTTCAGCAAGTAAAGCAAACATGCTATTAATGGATGAACCTACAAGCCACTTAGATATATATTCACAAATGGCATTAGAAAAAGCTATTTCAAACTACAAAGGCGCAATCTTAATGATTTCACATGACTATCATTTCATAGTTAACTGTGCCGACTATGTCTTATTAATAGAAGACAAAACAATAAGAAAAATGAGCATGCGTAAATTCAGAAAAATGATCTACGCTAACCATTTTGACAAAGACTATCTTCAAATAGAAGAAAAGAAAAAGGCTCTTGAAATGGATATCGCCTCAGCACTTAGAGATACTGATTTTGAGCGTGCTAGAAGTTTATCTGAAAAATTAGAGGAAATAATTAAATCTCTTTAATTTTTTATCTAATTAATTATCATTTATATAATCTTCAAAATAAATGTATAAATTTTTTTATCTTGAGGATAATATAGAAAAGATAATTCTCATCGGATTGACGATGATGATATCTTTTTTAGAAAATAATTCCCATCGAATTGACGATGATGATTATTATCGAAACTAATTGCTCACATTTTTATGTGGGCTTTTTTGTTTCTATTAGTATTTTAGGACAGATTTACAAAAAATAAACACATAGAAAGTATATTTTAAATAAATATACATTCCATGTGTTTATTTTTTTATTATTAAATCTTTAATTTTTCAAATTTATCTTCTTAATAACAATCCCAATTATATAAAACATCACTAAAGTCTAAATTCTTTAACTTATCCTTATTAATAAAGAAATTGCAAACTCCGCAATCTCCCCACATTATATATCCATTTTCATAATCGTCCATACTATCTATCTGTAATAATAAAGTATCATATACATCAAGACCGTCATATTCCCTAGGGTCTGATTGTGCAAAGTAAGGGTATCCTCCTATTTTATTTCCGCAACCTGAAATCTCATCGTTGATTTCTTCTAGAATATCATCAAATGATTCCTTACCTTCATTATCATCATCCAAGTCCCAAAATGCTTGAATTTGATTATTAGGAAATAGTTCGTTGTATTTTTTTACAAAAATTTCATCAAAATTAAAATCTTCTGATGTTATTCCTTCTTCATAAGTTGTAAACACCATCTTGAATTCATCTTCAAATGGCATATAATCCTCATCTTCAATATAAGGATTGTATATTTTTAATATATCCTCTTCTTTTACATTATCATCAATACTGTCATGGTAAACTACTCTAAATGTATTTTGTTTATTTTGATTATCAAAATCCAGCCCATAACAATCATCCATAAGTATGAAAAATTGTAATAATCCTTTTTGAGGATAATCTTTCATTCCTACAAGCTCTCCGCAGTTTATTTGTGCTAATAATGTAAGTTGTCTTCCATCATCATCAACAGGAATTTCTGCACCAACAGGTAAATATGGAGTCCCTCCTACTTTTGAATCTATAAGTTGTGTTTTTTGTTTTTTTAACTCTATACTTATAGCTTTCTTAGCTGTTTCTTTTTTTATGCAATTGTATACTTTTAGTATTGCTTCTTTTTTATTCATTCTCTTTCTCCACCTATTTATAATTATATAACCTATTTTTTCATATAAAGGTAAAATATATTTTATTTTAGTAAAAACTAAAAATTTAAACAATACAATATAAATTAATTTATATTCCACAATTTAAAGCTAATTATAATTTCCTATACATTATAAAAAAATGCTACAAAATAGATAACCTACTTTGTAGCACTTTTGCTTTTAATTTATTATTATTTTACTTCAATTATTTCCTAAGCTGCTTCAGCCAACTTCTCAATTTCCATATTTTTAGGAAGTACTAAGTTTAAAATAATTGAAACAACGAATACAACTGCAACACAATTTCCGCTAAATATGTCTTGTATCATTTTAGGGAATATTGCCCAAATTTCTGCTTCTGTCACAGAAGTAAATCCTATCCCTATAGCTAAAGATAGTGCTATAATTATGATATTTCTTTGTGTAAAACCTGCTCTTGCAAGCATCTCTATACCACTAACTACTATTGTCCCGAACATCATAAGTGTACACCCACCTAACACAGATTCTGGAATTGAGCTGAAAAATGCACCGATTGGTGGAACAAATCCTGCAAGTATCATAAACATAGCCCCAGTCATTATTGTAAATCTATTTACTACTTTTGTCATAGCAACTAATCCAACATTTTGGCTGAATGATGTTACTGGTGGACATCCAAATATACCAGTTATAGAACTTGAAAAACCATCACAAGCAAGTGAACCTGAGATTTCTCTTTCTGTTATTTCTCTGTCTAAACCTTTCGCAACTACTGCTGATGTATCTCCGATTGTTTCAGCAGCCGAAACCATAAATATAATACATACTGATATAATTGCATTTATATTGAATTCTGGTGTAACTGGTAAAATTGTAGGGAATGCTATAATTCCATTAGATAAAATTCCTGATAAATCTACCATCCCTAAACAAAGTGATACTACATATCCTACAAATAATCCGAATAATACTGATAATTGCTTCCAAAATGATTTTGCTAAAATATTAAATAAAAGACAGGCTACTAACGTAATTGTACCAACCATAATATTTTGTAGAGAACCAAAGTTTTCAGTGTAGCCCCCTCCAAATGAACGTACACCTACAGTTAATAATGAATAGCCAATCGTTGTAACGACAACACCTGAAACAACTGGTGTTATTATTTTTCTCCAATATTTGGCCAATAATCCTAATAGTCCTTCAAAAATACCACCTACGATAACTGCACCTACAACAGCACCATAGCCATATTGAGCTCCAACATAAGATAAGATTGTAACGAATGTAAAACTAACTCCCATAACAATAGGCAACTTCGCCCCTACTTTTCCAATAGGATATAACTGAATTAAAGTTGCTATACCAGCCATAAACATTGCATTTTGTAATAATATAGTCATTTGCTCTTGTCCTACAGATGATGCACTTCCTATCATCATAATTGGTGTTAAATTAGCTACAAACATAGCAAGAATATGTTGTAATCCAAAAGGAATTGCCTTAGATAATGGCACTCGTCCATCTAATTTATAAATATTTGCAATACTCGAAACTGCTTTTTCTCTTTTTTCCATCATGTGTCCCTTTCATGTGTGTAAACTTAATATGAAATTAGTATACTATAAAACTTTTAAATTTACAATTGTAAAAATTAAAATTTGTTGTTTAATTAATAAAAAAATCATTTTTTAAGAAAAAATATGCTACTTTCACTTATATATTAAAACATATGTATTAAAAAGTTCGTATTTTTCCATATATTTAAATACCTTTTTCATTATTTCCTTTAATATTTTAGATTTTTATTTTTATCAATAACTTTATCAATATTTTTATATTTTATCTATATACAAATACAAAAAAGTAGGAGCTTAGCCCCTACTTTTTTGTTAACATATTAAGTTATTTTCCTCAAAATTAATCGTAAATTTCATACCATTTTGCACACTTTCAAATGAGTGTGAGATATTTAAAGTTTTTAGAATTTGTTGAACAATATAAAGTCCCAATCCATTTCCGCCGGTGTTTTTATTTCTGTCAAATTCCGCCCTATAAAACGCCTCGAATATATGATCTAGATGATTTTGTTCTATTGGTTTACACTCATTTTCTATTATTAATGAATTTTTTTCAAAATATATATTTATATTTTTTCCATTATCGGTATAATTCACTGCATTAGATATAATATTCGATAATGCCTTTTTTAACATTGATTTATCAGTATTTATATTTAATGAGTTTGAATAATCTATGTTCATATTGATTTTTTTTGATTTTGCGATAATTTTATATGGCTCAATAATACTTTCTATCAATATTTTTAAATCTACTTCTTTCAATTCTTTTTCGCCGTTTAAAGAGTTAAGTCTAGATGTGTCTAGTATCTCTTGAACCATACTACTTAAATTAACAACAGCTTCTTGACATTTTGGGAGATAAACATCATGATTTTTATACTTCCCGATATTCAAAATCATATTTTCAAGCATTATATGTATGCTCATAAGAGGTGTTTTTAATTCGTGAGAGGCACTTCTTAAGAAGTCTACCTTGCTTTTTTCCGATTTACTCACATTTTCAATTTCCTCTTTCAAAGAATCAATCGTATCTAATAAATTTTTATATAAACTATTTATATTTGTCGCTAAAAGCTCTATCTCATCGCCAGTGTTAATATCACAATACGCATCTTCTTTTAATACTTGCATCTCTTTTGTAACGTCACAAATTTGTTTTATTGGTTTTGTTATTTTTTTTGTATATATATATGATGCAAATAATGAAATAATAAGACTTATACCGATAGAATATGGTAATATCATAAATACTACACTTCTCGCTTCTTGGAGATATTGTAAATCCATAGCAACTTTTATTGATGCATCTACGTTATCTTTTGTCTTTAACTTTTTAGTGTAAAGTAATGATGAATCACTAATTTTTAGAAAATCATTTTTAACTTCTGTTGAATTTGATTTCTTATTATCTTCTATAAAATCTGTTTTATTGTCGATAACTAGCGACTGTTCATCTAAAGCATCTGGGTTTATATATATATCACAACTTTTAATTCCTTCATATACTTTATTTTTTCCATTTACACTCAACAGTATATTTATGTTATGCATATCAGCAAATTTCTTAGCTATTTCATCGCTCTTATTTGAATTATTATTTTGTAATTGCTCTGTTAATTGATAGCTTATATTGTCTAAATCTTGCTGCTTTTTGTTAGTATAAAAACTCGGCAAAAGCATATACAACAAAGTGTGAGAAATTATGATGATAATTGCCATCAGCCCAACTGTAAATAGGTATGTTTTTTGGAATAGTTTCATCTTTTTCATTACTTATCCTCAAACTTATACCCAATACCTTTTACAGTTGTAATACAATCTAAATCTAGTTTTTTTCTAAGATTTTTAATATATACATCAATAACACGATCAGCTGGGGCCTCGTCTATCTCCCAAAGACTATCTAACATTTGATTTCTTGTTAGCACCTGGTTTTTGTGCTTAATTAATAATTCCAATAACTTTATTTCCTTTGGTTTTAAATCTACTGGATTATTATCTTTCTTTGCACAAAATCCTAAAAAATCCACCTCAACATCTTTATAAATCCATTTGTTATTTTGTTGTCTTCCTTGGATACGTCTTTGCAAAGCTTCAATTCTTTTGTGAAGTACTACAACTGAAAATGGTTTTGTTATATAATCATCAGCTTTTTCATTAAAACTCATGATTTGACTGTAATCATCAGTCATTGCAGTAAGCATCATAACAGGAACATCGCTTATTTCTCTTATTTGGCTCAATACACCAAACCCATTTATTTTTGGTAGCATTATATCCAACAAAACTAAATCAAATTCATTTGATTTGAATAAGTCGATACCTTCTTGCCCATCTTCAGCAACCATAACATCATATCCAACTTCGGATAAATATTCACTTATCCCTTCTCTTATATCTATCTCATCTTCTACTATTAATATTTTTGTGCTCACTTTTTTCAACCTCATCATCTTTTAATTATATTTTATAGTATACTATAATTTAAATATTATATTAAATATCTTTTTTATGTTTTAATTTAAACTTAAAGGCTTTTATTAATTTTTGCTTGCACAATTTGACTTACATCCAGAACATTTTGAATTACAAGCTGCTTCTTTTGTTTTTGTAAATGTAGTTTTTATAGCTCCTCTTGGGCAAACTTTTATACATTTTCCACATCTTATACATTCTGCACTGTTTGGAGTTTTGTATACTGCGACATTCATGTCACATTTTCTCTCACATAATCCACATTTTGTACATTTGTCTTCATCAATTTCATATTTATAAAGAGAATACTTGTTGAATAGCCCATATATAGCACCTAATGGACATAAGTATTTACAAAACGGTCTATAAATTTTTATTGATAATATAACAACACTCACTAATATAAACATCTTCCAAGTAAACAATGGTCCAATTATTTTTCTAAGTGAACTGTTCATTGATACTAGAGGTACCCCTCCAAGCAATGTTCCTGATGGACAAATTAATTTGCAAAACCAAGGATTACCCTCTCCTGCAAAGTTTGTCAGTGTAAGTGGCATTATAATTACAAATACTACTAATATAACATATTTAAGATATCTTAATGGCTTATCCAAAGGCACCTTTTTAATTTTTTTAATAAATGGAATTTTGTAAAGCAAGTCTTGTACTAATCCAAATGGACATAGCCATCCACACACAAATCTTCCTACAAACGCCCCAACCATCATTAAAAATCCTATTATATAAAATGAAAATTTAAAATTTCTACTTCCCAATACGGCCTGTAAAGAACCTATTGGACAAGACCCTATCGCCCCTGGGCATGAATAACAATTCAGCCCAGGTACACATAGTTGTTTACTATCACCTTGATATATCTTCCCTTTTGCAAAGCCCAAAAAGTATCCATTAGTCAATGCAGTAAACACTATTTGAACGGTTAGCCTCAGGTTTGACTTTATCTTTCTTATTAAATCCATACTATCACCTATCCAATTCCTATACATTCAAGACATATAATATTTGATTTCTTTGAAACAATTTTATGTTCTTGTCTGTGAATTCCAAGAGATACAAAAAGCATCCCTGCAATAAATATTGCTAAACCTACTTTATTTTTTTTAATAATATTATTCATTTGCCTCTACCTTCTTTAATACTTCATCTATTTTTGCTTTCCAGCCATCATAATCGTTAGAACCTTCTATACTATCAACGATATTTCCATCTTTATCTATAAAGAATGTTGTTGGGAATGCTTGTAAAAGCAATGTATCATCTTTTTCTACCATATCTTTTGTAACTGTTAATTGTTGATAAGTTGCATTTGCTTTTGATAATATTTCTTTTGCTGTAGCTTTTTCTTCATCAGTTAATCCAATTCCCGATTCTAGCAGCATACCTTTTATTGAAACGCCTTTTTCTCTATATTCTTTGTTTAATCTATCTAATGTTGGTATTTCTGATATACATGGGCTGCAGCCTGTGTTCCACACATTGACCATAGTCAGTTTATATTTTGAGAATATAGATTTATCTACCTTGTTTCCATCTATATCTGTAGTTTTCATATCTTTAAATATTGTGCTAGATGATAAACTTGAGTTTGTATTTTTGTCTGTTTTTTGTTCTGTTTTTTGTTCAGTCTTTTGATTTGAGCCTTGTTGGTTTTTATTTGAGTTATTTGACTGTGAACATCCTACTACTGATGTTACTGTCATCATCGCTACTAATGCTAATGTTGCTTTTTTTGTTATTCTTTTTCTGTTCATATTCATTCTCCTAATACTTCAATATTTTAATTATTATTTGTTTTGCTTTTCTATGGTTTAATATTAAAATTTCAATATGTAACGTATATGAAATTAAATAACTATCTTTATAAAATGAAGATTTTGATGTAATATAAATATACGGATTAACAATTAAAGAGGTGTCACAATGAAAAACTTAAAAATCTACTTTACATCTGACTTACACGGTTATGTGTACCCAACAGATTATATTGATAGATCACAAAAAAATATAGGTCTATTAAACATAATAAATCAATTTGAAAAGGACGGTAATACGTTAATAATAGATGCTGGGGATACGATTCAAGGTTCTCCTTTCACAAACTATCTTAGCACTACTGAGTTTGATGTTCATCCAATAGCTAAAATATTCAACATTGCTTTTCCAATATTATCAAAGAACATTTGGTATTTACTTAGAATAATATGTATCCCCTCAGCATCAGGATACTTTAAGAATCTACAAATCCTGTAGTCGCATCTATAAATTTTACATTTGATATAGTCTTGCAATATTTTTCGATTTCATTATTATAGTTTGTAATTCTATTAATAACTGTTTTTGAGTATTTTCTTCCAATAGGAAAAACTTTTTGTATATAATTTTTTTTAGGATATTTATTAGATAACTTATTAATCAAAGTCTTCATATCCTTTACAGTAGTGTTATATTCAGCAGCATTCATTCCATTTACTCCAAGCAATCCACATACTTCATCGATACTAGAATCTACTGGCATTGAATCGAAGTTATTAATGTTTATAAACATTGGCTCTACATATTTTAAGTTTCCTGATATATATGCATTTTGTCCGTTATAATTTACTTAATACCAGCTTCCTGATTTTCCAATGGCATCAAATACATAACCTTTTGATACTTTGCCTATAGAATCATATTGTGTCAAAGGTCCTTTTCTGACATTTAATCCTTCAGATATTACTTTAACTTTTGTTTTTCTACAAAAAACGATTTCTTTCTTTTAATTTTATCATATTTTAATACGAAAAAAATCCTAGGCTTAAAATCTAGGATTGATAACATCTATATTTTTATTTTAATTTATTATATTCTTTATCACTTACTTCTTCACACCATTCGTTTTTTGTATCAACTCCTGGTACTTCTATTGCTAAGTGTTGGAACCAACTATCTTTTGCTGCCCCATGCCAATGTTTTACACCTGCCGGTATATTTATTACATCACCAGGATTAAGTTCTACTGCTTCTTTTCCCCATTCTTGATAATATCCTCTTCCAGCAGTACAAAGTAGGATTTGTCCTCCACCTGATTTTGCATGGTGTATATGCCAGAAGTTACGACATCCTGGTTCAAAAGTTACATTACCTACTACAACTTGTTCTAAAGATAACATGTTTAAATAACTTTGACCTGTAAAAAATTTTGCATAAGCATCATTTGTTTGACCCATTTTAAATACACTAAGTTCTTTTTCCATTTTAATTACCCCTTTTATTTTTTAATTTTATAACGTAACCAAAGACTATCTCCTTCCATAATCTTTACGTCTTCTAATTTAAAGTGAACTGGCTTATCATCGCTAAGTCCTTCCTTTTCCATAAATAGTGTAGGTGTTTTTGTAGAACCATCTGCACATGCTGCCATAATAACACTAACTTCATCACATAACCCTTCTTGGATAAATGACCAGTTAAGTACACCTCCACCGCCTAACATAAGAAGTTCTATCTTAAATAGTTTTTTTAATTTTTCTAATAAAACTTCATAATCTAAAGTTGTATCGCCTGCAATTATATAAGATATTCCTAGTTTTCTAAGAAGATCCTTATAAGAATTACTAGCTTTATTTGTAAGAACTTCTATTACATGAGCTCTTGTATCTTGATATATGATATAATTTTTGTCCCATCCAAGAACTCCCGATGGGTCTATTGAAACATAATGAATGTTTTCATCAAAATCTGCAACATAGTCACCTTCTGGTACTATTTCTGCATCCTCATCTAAATCTGGCTTTTTATAAAATGTAAAGTTGTCATCTGTTGTAACTCTACCCGATAGCCAACCTTGATGTTTATAATATCTGTATTTGCCGAATGCTAAATCATAAAATACACTTGAACCTATTTCTCCTTCTGGAGTACTCATATAATTTCCCATGATTTTACCGTCTAGAGAAGTTAGCATATGGCAGAATATATATGGTCTATTCATTTGTTAAACCTCCTGTCAAATTTTTCTTTGTTATTAACTTATTTATAATTTTATTCCTTGAAGTTAACTCCAAGTCAATACAATTTTTTGTAATAAATTAAATTATATATTTAATATTTTTATTACATAACTTTCATTTATATACATTTATATAATAGCTACATACAATTATCTATTTTAAAATGTTCTAATACTAATCTTCTGTTCCTTTGTAAGATAAAACAGAAGAGATAAAAACTGTCAAACATAGTATGCTCGTCATCGAAATTACAATACTCATAAATTTTGCTACAGGTGAAACTGGACTTATATCTCCATAACCGACAGTGGCGAAAGTGATAATAGTATAATAGAATAAATCAAAAAATGTAGGATTATTAGTATAAACACCTTGTCCACTACAACTAATAAAACAAACAGCAAGTGCAAGACTTATTACAACCATTAGTAAAACAATAACAGCCATCACTCCTACACTATCAAGTCCATCAGTTTTCTTAGTTTGTCCTTTAAAATCGGTGATTTCAGGACTTCTTATTATTCTAAGCAGTACTTTTAAATTTAAAAAGTAACTTAGAGTCACACCCACCAAACCTATTTTGTAGTTTTTCGCAAATTCCCGGGAAATATTATTAAAATTGTCATATACATGCTAATTATAAAATAACTTATCAATAAATCTGTTTTTGTTACTTTATCTTCTATTTTATATAGGAACTTATAAATCTTTGATATGGACAATAATAAATATCCTATAACAAAATATAAAAACAATATTAAAACGATTATAGTTAATGTCTTTCCGAACAAAATATAATTTTCTTCTACATATCTAAAAATCTTTTTAACTATATATCTCACAAGCGCATATACTACAAATGCTTGTGAAATAAAAAGTATTAGCCATTGATAAAAATTAATATACTCAGACTTTCCTTTAAATAAATATTTATATTGATTATTTATCTGATGGATCAATGTTTTAACTTTTTTAATTTTATATGTATTTATCCTTTTCGAAACAACTCTTTCTACTGCGAACAATGTTATTAATATAAAAAATAATCTAATCATATTTCCTCCAAATATAGTTCCTATGATAATTTCTACTTTATATATATTATGCTCATTAGTTTAATAAATAAAATCTCGCCCCCTGTTTTTAATGTCACCAAAAAATTACCCCCTCATATATTGTTAATATATAGTTAAACTATGCAAAAATTAATAAGTTTCAATGCTTATTGTAAAAGGGGGTATACAAACACCATGAATTTTTTATCTTCGTTTAATTCCATTTTGCTTGTAGGCGCTTTATCTATAGATGCTTTTGTAGCAAGTTTCGCTTATGCCACAAGTAAAATAAAAATACCCTTTAAATCAGCTTTAATCATTAATGTTGTTTCTACTACTATTTTGGGGATTGCCTTATTTACTGGTAGTTTTGTAAGTAAATTCATTCCCTCCGTATTTACAACAAGTATTTGCTTTGCGATGCTTTTAATGCTTGGATTGACCAAATTATTTGATAGCACCTTAAAAGCTTTAATAGGACCCAAAGGCTCATTAACACGCAATTATGAATTTAAAGTTTCCGACTTTAGATTTTTTTTAAATGTATATATAGATAATACAGCAGCCGATGTTGATCATTCGCTTACCTTATCACCAAAGGAATCATTCTCATTAGCATTAGCACTCTCGCTAGATGGATTGGCGGCAGGTTTTGGAGCAGGTTTAGTCGCGGCTAACTTTATTCAAATAATAATATTTTCACTTATTATAAATATAATTGCAATATTGGGTGGTTGCTTTGTTGGAAATAAAATAGCAGAAAAAACAGAGCTAAATCTTTCTTGGTTAAGTGGTGTGACATTAATTTTATTAGCTTTTTTAAAATTGAAATAAATGTTTGAGATTCTAATATAAATTTGATTTCTCATTAATATAAAGAAGTAGCAAATGGTATCAGATATGGATATAAATAATTTGATATTACATTGCCACAAAATAGAATTGAGAATTTATTCTTTGATGAAAATGATCTAGTTATAACAGGAGTGTCTACTTAGCTTACTAATAAAAATAAAGCGTCGAATATTTTAAATCGACGCCTTATTTTTAATTAATCAGCATATGGAAATGTCAGTGTCTTTTAGTTGTTGCAGTACTTTTGAACTTATATTTCCTATTGATTTTTTCTAGCTTCATTCATAATTACATTCTAGTTATTCTTGCTTCTTTTCTAGGAACTGTTCTCTTATATTCTACCCTTGGATATCCAATTACCATGCAAGAGATGATTTTTTCGCCTTCTTTTAATCCTATCATTTCACCTATTTTAGGATTCATTGCCGCTGCCCTTTCAAAGAAACCACTGAAGTAAGTTCCTAACCCTAGTGCATCTACCATAAGTTCCATTTTTGCAGATGCTAATCCTCCATCTATTTCATTTTGTGCTTTTACAATTATTAATAATGGTGCTTTGAAGAATAATTTATCCTCTCCATTTGGATTTTCTACAAAACTATCATACATACGTTTCCACATATGAGCGTATTTTAGAAGATGTTTTGGAGTTTCTTCATTAGATAACATTTTATCAGCCATCATATTTAATGTTCCTAAAATTACTCCTCTTAACTCTTGAATATTATCTTTTACTACAGTGTATGAAACATCTTGTATATTAGTAGATGTTTGAGTAAATCTACCTGCTTCTATTATTTTTTCAATTTTTTCTTCTTCTACATCTTGTTGTTTAAACAATCTAACACTTCTTCTGAATTTCATAAAATTCATTAGCTTGTCTGCGTCTATTGTGAATTCTTCTTTTTCATATGGCATTACTTCTTCCATTGAGTATTCTTCTTCATCATCACAAGATACTGCTTTTACTGGACAGATTGCTATACAGTGACCACATTTTATGCATGTTAAGTTTCTTATGTGCGCTTTTTTATCGATCATTTCTATGTCGCTTACGATACAGTCTTGCTTACATAAAGTACATCCTATACACTTATCTCTATCTACTATCATTTTGTTCTCCTTTATATGATTATACGATTCTTCTTTTGTTTAATTTTAATTGCTGTTTTAAAGTTTTATCTATCTACAAAACGCATTATTTCGTCTACGTCTTTTCTTTTATTTGGTGCTGCATGTTCTCCATCTTCATACCCGTAAACTATAAGTGCTGCAACAGTTTCGTCTTCCGGTAAGTTTACTATTTTTGCTATAGATTTATCGTCTATAACTCCCATTATACAAGTTCCGACACCTTTTGCATGTGCTGCTAAACAGAATGTTTGGCATGCTATACCAGCATCAAAAACTTCCCATGAGTTACCTTTTGAAGTTATGTATTCTTTGTCATATGTTCCACTTTTTCCTTTTACAAAGCTAAGTACAGCTACTCCTTTTGCAGTTCTTAAAGTGTCTATATTGTATACGAATCCATTAACTCCATGCTCTGCTATTTCTTTTATTATTTCTTCGTCGTCTACTAATGTGTATCTAGCTATTTGGTAGTTTACCCAAGAAGGAGCCCATCTCGCTATATCGACAATTTCTCTCATAGTCTCTCTGTCTACTTTTTCGTCTTTATATTTTCTTACGCTACGTCTTTCTTTTATCATAGTTATTGCGTCCATATTTTCACCTCTAATTGACCATTTATAATTTTATAATTTTATAATTTGCATATTTTTAACTTTTATACCTTTCGCATTACTTCAATAAATCTTACGAAATTTTTACGAAAGTTTTACAAATTTGCGTTTTTGTTTTAATCCATCTATTAACGTGGTATATTAAACACTACCGGTAATTTGTAGAAATTAAGTTATTTATATGGCAATTTTCTTCCTTTAAAAGTCAGTTGCCAACTCTAATCTCTGCATATTATACCATATAAAATGCGGTAATCATACCAATTTATCGTATTTATTAATTAAAAATCTAAACGAACTTATAGAAAGGATAATATTTATGACACAGACAGTTGAACTTCAAAAGAAGGGATTAGACAGAATAAGAGTATTTTCTGGTGCACAATTAAAATATATCGCCTTCTTATCTATGTTAATCGATCATGTAAACAAAGCTTTAATATATCCGTATTTAAACGGAGGATTACTTTTAAAAATAAGTGATTTATTTGATGTACTTGGAAGGATAGCATTCCCATTATTTGCATTTTTTATAGTAGAGGGTTTTTTCAAAACGAGAAGTCGTAAAAAATATCTTCTAAACTTATTGATATTTGGAGTAATATCAGAAGTACCATTTGATATGTTTACAACACGTACATTCTTCAATCCTAGATATAACAATGTACTATTTGCACTAGCATTATCACTTGTAACAATTTGGATTATAGATACATTAAAAATAAAATTAGAAAAAATACCTCGTTTCCTATGGTATTTGACTACAGTATTAATTTTAGCTGTTATGTGTATTATATCTCTATTCCTTTCAGTAGATTATGATTACCATGCTATATTAATAGTATATTTCCTTTATGTATTTTATAATAAACCTATATTATCATGTGTATTTGGTTATTTATCAATTTTCAAGGAGGTTTGGGCACTTCTTGGTTTTGGATTTATACTTATGTACAATGGAAAACGTGGCAGACAAAATAAAATGATAAATTACTGGTTCTATCCTGTTCATATATTAATATTAGGTATATTAAGGATGGTATTCAATATATAATTTAATATTTTTCAAATAAAAAATGGGCAACGTATAAATTTACGTTTGCCCATTTTTCTATTTAAAATATCATGAGGGAATATTTATATATCTATATTACTTGCTAAAGAACTAACTTTTTATCTTTTAACTCAAGTATAACATCTGACTTGCTCGCAAGATCCTTACTATGAGTAACAACAATCACACATTTTCCATGTTTATGTGCACTTGTTTTTAATATTTCTATAATTTCTTCTTCTGTATCACTGTCTAAATTTCCAGTCGGTTCATCTGCCAAAATTACTGGTGAATTTGCAACAAGTGTTCTTGCTATGGCAACACGTTGTTGCTGACCTCCTGACAATTTCAATACATTTCTTTTTATTTCATCATCTTTTAATCCAAGCTCATTTAAAATAGTTTTATCTGCTTTTGGGTTTACTATTTTTAAATTTTCTAATGGAGTCATATAATCAATCAAATTATAATTTTGGAAAATTAGTGAAACATTATTTTTTCTATGATTCTCATATCCTTTTTCCCTAATATCCTGATTGTTATATAGTATTTTACCACTTTGTGGTTCATCAAGACCTGCCAACAATGATAGCAAAGTTGTTTTTCCAGAACCAGATACACCTAAAATCGTGTAAAACTTGCCTTTTTCAAACTCCATACTTATATTATTTAATATTTTTTTACCATTTGTATATGAATAATTAACTTTATTTAATGCTAAAATTGACATTTGTCTTCCTCCTAGCTCATTTTCGATAGTATTTCTTTTGGTTTTAATCTTATTATTGATGATGAAGATATCATTACAGAACTTATGATAATAGTTGCCCCTATTGCATAAACATAAAGAACTTCTTTTAAACTAACATCAACATCAATCCCATCTACTGTTTGAGTTGCTAAAGAAGTGTTTGCATCATATCCTAATGACATTCCTCCAAACCCTTGTTGCACCTCCTGAACAGCTTGTTTGCTTGCTTGGCTAACCATTGCATCTCCTATATTTTGTGATATCATCTTACTTGAGAAATATGATGTTCCAAAAGCTAGCACACTTATAAGTAACAATTCAATTATATATTGTGAAATTATTTTAAACTTTCCAACTCCGATAGAAAGTAAGATACCTGTTTCATGAATTCTTCCTTGAATCCAAAATGCTAAAACTAATGAAAGCACTATTATTCCAACTATAATTGAACCGATTAAAAGCATATTTACGATTTTTTCTAAGCTATCAAATGACTTAGATAATGCTAAAAACGTATCATCACTTTTTGATATATTATAAAGACTCCAATTTTCTTGTATTTTATTGACATCTGATATTACATCATCTACATTTTTATTAGTATTAAACACAGCACTTGTATATTGGCTGTTTCCTTTTGAATAACCATATAAAGCATTTAATGTGTTCATATCTGATAATATAAGGTTTTCTGGTATTTCTAACTTACTTCCCATTCTGTCTGTATTTTGACTTTCAAAAATACCTACAATTTCAAGATCATATTCAGACGGTGCATCTTTAGATGCATTATAATCTAAGCTGTCTTTAGTTCCTATTATCCTATCTCCTACTTTTAAATTATTTTTTTCGGCTAACGCTTTGTGAACTAATACTTTATTTTTATCACCTTCTACAAGGTGTCTACCTTCAACTAATCTAAATGATTTACTCATAAATTTTGTGTCGTATTCTGTAAACTTATGAGCTTCTACAGGGAAAAGATTTTTATACTGTTTATCAGTGTATTGAACTGTGTTGTTTTTTGGCTCCACATTTTGAAGTTGCTTAAAAACTAGCCCAATACCCTGAACTGATGCATCATAATTTTTTATGCCATTTACTTTTGATACTTTATTTACCAAACTCTCTGGCATTGTTCCTGTGAAATTTGTTGCCAAATTGTTTTGTATCTCAAATGTATTGGCTGTCTCCTTACTTGAATTTTGTCTTGCAATTGATGTAGCTTTTTTAATTGAAATTCCACTCAGTACAGCTGTAGCTATACAAAACAGAATAAAGAACATAAGAATACTTTTCTTTTTCTTTCGGGTTATATATAATACCGCTCTTTTAAAAGAACCCATTTTTTTACCTCCTTGTTTTATAATTTTTAGAAATTTTCATAATAAATATTTTAAACTTTGTGTCAGTCACTTCATTTATCTAAGATAGATTTTAAGTTTCCAATATGAAATATTTATGAAATGAATATAAAATTTTAATATTTTTTGTATAAAAAAATCTTTATCCTAAAGACCTTTAAAAATGTAGATTTTTTTGAAACACATATACGGAAATTATACTTATCAACAATCTATAAATGAATATAATTTCCTATGTGTTATAAAAAAACTACTAAGCCCTAAAACTTAGTAGTCACTTATCTTTATCTTAAATTTTAAAAGTACTTTTAATAAAAATTATATCTCAACTTCCATCTCTGCATATTGTTCTTTTACTTTCTTTATAGAACCAAGTAATAAAGTATATCCAACAACTACACAACCAAGCATCACAATCCATGCAGCGCCAAATCCAACTTTATCAACTATCATGCCGACTAAAGTTGATCCGAACGCATAACCTAATGCAAATAATAAACTTATAGTCCCGAATATTTTACTAGATTCTTTTTTGCCAAATACATCTGTAGCCATAAATGCTGGTGCAGACATATATGAGTATACATTAAGTCCATATGCTATTGAGAATAAAAATGCTAGTGCAGGTACTTTTGCGCAGAATATTAGTGCAACTATTGCAACTCCTTGAAGTAACATAGATATAGTCATTGTTTTTAGTGTTCCGATTTTATCGAATAATGCGCCACCTGAAACATTTCCAATTAAACAAAATGCTGCAAATACTGAACCTAAAGTTCCTACTAATGTTGCGCTTAATCCTAATTCACCTGTAAAATATGTCGCATATTGTGTGCTTAATGCTGATATAGAAACTGCTATTATTGCATATCCAATAGAGAATAACCAGAAGTATTTATTTTGTTTAGTTGCTTTAGCACCAAGACCTTCAAACCCACTTGTTTGAACTTCTTCTGCTTCATTTTCTTCAACAACTTCCACTTCACCTGCTTTTGGTAGTCTTACAAATATCATTACTATTGGTAAACTGCAAACTAATGCTAAAACTCCGAAGAATATATAACTATAAGTCACTCCTCTTGATGCTAACATTTGAGAAGTTATTTGTTGTAAAAATACATTACCTATAGAACCTCCAGAAAATGCTATACCTAAAGCTTTACCTCTACCTTCTTTTGGGAACCAGCTATTTATTAAATATGGAACCCCAATCCCTGAGAATAATAAACAGCCTACTTTTTGCATAGCTGCTAATACGTAAAATTGAGCTAGATTATGAGAAAATCCAAATCCCATAAATCCAACTGCTGATAGCGTTGCCCCTACTAAAAATAGTAATTTTATATTTACTTTTTCAAATACATTCCCTAAAACTGGAGAAAATATCGCTGAAGCAATTGCCCCACAAGTAAATATAAGTGAAAATCCTGCTAGTGAAAATCCAAATTGTTTAATTACATAAGGTACAAATAATGGCTGAATATTTTGAGCTATACTATATGGAACAGCTTGTAAAAACATACATATAAATACTATAAAATATTTCTTTTTATTATCGATTTTGTTATTAGTGCTAAGTGTTTGATTGCCCATGACGAACCTCCTTTTGTATTTTTGACATCATTTATAATGCCACTATTTAAGGCTGTCCTCAATGTCACTTTGCACAATAAAGTTTATGCATTTGAACAATCGCATTTTTTTCAAATTTAGTGTAGACTAAAGATTTTATAACTATAACAAATACCTTATCATTAAAGATAAATATATCTTACTTTTGTCGCCGATATCATCTAAATTTATATCTAAAATTTCTTCAATTTTGCTTATCTTATAATTCACTGTATTCCTATGCAAATACAAGCTTTTAGCAGTGTCATTTATCTTGCAGTTGTTTTCAAAATAACTCTCCAACAGCTCCACATAATCAGTATTGTTGACCTTATCATATACAACCAAATCACCTATTGTTTGGTCGTGGAATTCCTTTATAATTTCCTTATTTTCTATCTCCAATAGTAGTCGATAAATTGCCATTTCGCTATATCTGATATGCACCTTATTATTGCTAATCAATCTATTTATTTTTGCAACATTTTTAGCTTCTTCGTATCCTTTATATAGAAGTTTCAAGTTGTTCACACGCTTACCTATTCCAATAAAAAGTTTTAAATTTTTAAAATCCTTATTCATTGAAATATACAGCCCTTTCATAATCTTTTCAACTTCCAAATCTGTCTTATTATAAAAAACTATAGCAACAGATTTTCCTATATTCACTGCAAAATAGTTGTTTCGTATATAGCTCAACTTCTTCTCTATATACGACTTAACCCTTTCCGCATAAGTAGGAATATTATTCGTATTATGTTCATCATCTTCCAGCTCGATTATCGCCACAACATAATCCCAACCACACTTAAATCCAACTCGCTCCAACTGTTGCACATATAATTCCTCATGAGTCGGCAAAAATATCGCATCCTTAATTGCATTCGAAATCTCTGTATAAGTTCTCTCCGATTCCAAAATTATAATCGTTAAAGCCCTCATAATGTCAGGAATCCTAATATTCCAAGGCATTACAAATAGAGGAAACTCATTTTCGTTACAATAATCAATCACTTCCTCGCTTATCTTCTCAATATACTTACCCGTATTTACCACAATCCCACTCGCATTGTGATCCTTTGCAATATTTATTATATTGAGCAAAGTTGTGTCGTCTTTTATACTTACTCCTGTTGTAAATAGAAGTTCCTCTGCTTGGATAAAACTCGCGATTTCTTCATTTTCAACAATGTGGGTCCATCTCACCTTGTTGTTTAGACCACTTTCACCTGCTAGTAGGTTTACGTCAAATTTTTTTATGTATTTGTATAGATATTCTATTGCAATTGACATTTTGTGCTCCTTTTTTGTTTTTTTATGATTATATCTTATTATTTAAATTTTATACAGGGATTCGATGTGGTTTATTTCTTATTTTAAAATTTTTATATATATTCTCTAATATTCGACATATTTTGTATTATTTGTATGATATACTCATCGGGTGTTTGAAAAATATATAGTTAAAATCATTTTAGAGATTATATATTTTTCACCACTATAAAACAATTTCAAATTTGGGGAGGATAAATTTTTGAAAAAATTAAAATCTTTATTAATCAGTTTAGCACTTGCATTAGTGTGTGTTTCAATGGTAATTTCAACTGATGTTGTTGAAGCAGCAAGTGTAAGACTAAACAAAACTAGTATAACAATGTATACTGGACAAACAAGTACACTAAAAGTAAGTGGTACAAGTAAAAAAGTTACTTGGTCTACTTCTAACAAAAAAGTAGCGACAGTTTCGTCTAGAGGAGTTGTTTCTGCAAAATCTTCTGGTAGCGCTACTATTACTGCAAGAGTAAATAATAAAAACTTAAAGTGTAGAGTAACAGTAAAAAAACAAGCAACTAATAATAAAAAAGCTGCACTTAAGGCATATTATAACTTCTTAAAATCTTATAAATTTACTACTGGTTATTCTACTCGTGGATTTAATCTAGCATATATAAATAATGATAGTATTCCTGAGCTTGTTGTTTTTGATGGTGATTACCATGTATCAGGTGGAAAAGTATATGCTTATGTAAATGGAAAAGTAAAATATCTTGGTGAATTTGGCGAATGGGGTGGATTTGAATATCAAGAAAAAAAAGGAGTTATTTGTAGTACTTGGTCTCGTTCAAATTCTTACACTACTTATTACAGATGGAATGGATCTAAACTTTCAACAATAATGTCTGCTAATTCAATTGGACAATTCAATTCTAATGGTGATTATGTATGCCAATATTATATAAATAATAAAAAGGTTACTCGTTCAAAATATGAGAGTTCAACTGCTCCGTATGAAAAAGGACTTAAATCTATAAGTCTATCAAATTCATATGCAGTTACAGATTCTGTTATGAGAAATAAATTATTATACTAATAGAGAGTAATTTTTATTTATTATAAAATAAGAAAAGACTACCACAAATTTTATATTGTGATAGTCTTTTTTCTGTATTTTTTAATTTAATATTCTACTTCTATTAATATCTTTTAACACTCTAAATATAATTAATTATCTATTTCTTTACAAATAACAACAGTCCTAGCATTTTTAAACTCATAACTACAAGTCGTCAAAGTCATTATTTTATCAGAGCTTGTTGGTTTATCCTTTACCTTGAACATTGATTCATCACATATTTTATTTAAAAATTTATTATATTCTTCATCATTTTTAAAATCTGGAACTCTATAATCATAATTCTTATCAACTAACAAAACTGCAAATGCTTTAAAATGTCGTTCTCCATTTTTATTAGTTAAAGTTATTGTTGGATTTGAATTAAAAAAATCCTCTTTTTTAAATTTCTCAAGTTCACTAAACATAGTGGTATTTTTCATATTGTGACCATATACAATAAGGTTTTTACTACCATTGTAATTATTTCTATAATCTAAAAATGTCGTTCCCGCATATAAATAATTTCCATAAATATCGCGGTGTAAATAATAAGAATTGTCATCTCCTTGCACAACTGGATAGTCTATATTTGTATTTTTTATATTAATCCAGCATACAAAATCTTTATTTATATGTGAAAAATCTATGCTGTTTTCTTTATTTTTATTTGTTTTATTGCTACTATTCTTATTTGTATAATTTTTTTCTTTTCTTAAATCATTATATATATTGTCTGCTTTTTTGTATTCATACAACTTACTATAAATTTTATAACCACATATACAAATAATTATAATTAAACATATTGTAATAATATTTCTAATAAAAGATTTAACCTTCATAGACATCTACCTTTCTTATTTTAAGTTCTTAACTTTTTTAGACTATTTTTGAAATTTATAGTTACTTTATATTATCTTTTTTAATTTTTAAGAATTTACAAGACCAAACTTTAGCTTTACTCTTTTTAACTTAGCTCTCCAAGGATCATATAAGAACCTTAGAAATATTACTGTGGCAATAGAATGTGTTAAATCTGGGAAGAAACTAGCTATATAAAGTCCAAAGAATGAAGCCCATGAAAATTCATACATAGTTCCTGTAGCCGTCCATATATTCATTATCCAACCATATATAAATCCTGTTAGTGAACCAAATATATATAATTTAGTTTTGTTATTTATAATATTCTTCTTTATCAAGAATCCTGATAAAAAGCCTATCATTCCCCAACTAAACATTTGCCATGGTGTCCAAGGCCCTTGTCCAAAGAATAAATTTGATGCAAGAGCTGCCATTGTTCCTGTTAAAAATCCTGCTTCTGCTCCAAATACACTTGCAGTAATTATTATTATAGCCGATGTCGGCTTAAAAAATGGTACTGGAGCAAATGCAACTCTACCTACAGCAGCAAGAGCTGCCATAACAGCCAAAGGAATCCACTCTCTAGCTTGAGGCTTTTTCATTTCATATATCATTAAGAAAGGGAGTATTGCTAATATTACAAAAAGCATACTCATAAGTGCATATGCCCTTCCTCCCAGTAATGTATATATACCTAAACATATAGGAAATACTAATGCTATTGTCGAGATTAAAACTATCTTTCTAAATTTTACGAACTTATTTTGGTTTTTAGTTCTATATTCTTTTTGCATAAACTAACCACATCCTCATATATAAGTGTATCTTCAAAAATATTTCTAGCTATTCTATTAGACACAGTTGTATAAAAATTATTTCCTAGGAAGAATTCTCTTGGTGTTCCCTCTGATACTATACTTCCATCAAAAAACATTGCACACCTATCTGAATATCTCGCTGAAAACTCTATATCATGAGAAACTACAACTATAGTTACTCCCATATCTCTTAATTTCATTAGCATTTTTCCTATTTCTTCTTTACAGTAAGCATCTAAACCTTTTGTCGGCTCATCTAATAAAATAATTTTAGGATTAAGCAGCATTACTTTAGCCATACCTGCCCTTTGTAATTCTCCTCCACTTAAATCATAAGGATGATGTTCTAATAAATGCTCTATATCTAATAATTTACTTACTCTTTTAACCTCTTTATCGATATATTCTCTATCTTTATTTTTTAATATAAGTACTTCTTCTAAGTCTTCTCTTACAGTTTCAAATACAAATAAAGATTGTGGATTTTGAGGAAGTAAAGCTAAATTATTCTCATATAAGCTTTTATTATTATATTTTTTCATCTCAATATTATTTATAAATATCTTACCTCTTTGAGGTTTTCTTTGTCTTGCCACCAATGATAATGTTGTACTTTTACCTGTTCCATTTCCACCTAATATAGAATAGATTTCTCCTTTATATACTTTAAAAGATAAATCTCTTATAGTAGGCTCTGATATTTTATTATATTGGAAATAAACATCTTTTAATTCTATAGCTATTTCTCTATCTTTTTCATCTATGTTTATTTCTGTTTCAGTATCATCCAATTTTGTTATAGTTACTTCATCCATACTATCATTTAACCATTGTCTACAATCTTTCACAGTTAATGGAGATTTATTTGCACCTTCTAGATATCCATTTAATTGATTATAGATTTTACTTGGAGTCGGAAGGGATTTAAACATCTTGTGATTTTTATCTCCAGATAATATATCTGCTACTTTATAGTTAGTATCATTACAAATAACTTTTCCATCTTCCATTACAATAACTTTATCGCATACAGAATATATATCCTCTAAGTTATGTTCTGTCATTATTATAGTTGTAGATAACTCTTTATTTATCCTAACTAATGTATCTATAAAATCTTTAGCTGCTATAGGATCTAACTGTGACGTAGGCTCATCTAATATAAGTATTTTAGGTTGCATAGCCATTATAGATGCTAAGTTTAAAAGCTGTTTTTGACCTCCCGATAAGTCATTTACATTTTTTCTGAACCATCCTTGAATTCCAAAGAAACTAGCCATTTCTGCAACTCTTAGTCTTATACTTTGAGTATCTAGCCCCATATTTTCAAGCCCAAAAGCCAACTCATGCCATACTTTATCTGTTACAATTTGAGAATCTGGATTTTGTAGAACATACCCTATCTCACTTGCTAGTTGTTTACTTGAATAATCATTTATTTTTTGTGAGTAATAATATATATCTCCACTAACTTGACCATGTGGGCTAAGTTCTGGTTTTAAATGTCTTAATAATGTACTTTTTCCACAGCCAGATTCTCCACAAATTAATACAAAATCGCCTTCATCTATACTAAAATTAATATTATTTAATGCTTTTTTTAATTGATTTGGATATGAAAATTTTAATCCATCCACTCTGAGTATTTCCATTTATATTCCTCCACTATTTCTAAAAAAGATGGTAACAATGTTATCAAGAAAAACGATAGATATATTGACATATATAATCCATCAAATCTTATATTTTCTATACTAGGATAAAACATTAAATTTCCATAACCATTTATGTATCCCATAAATAAAAATAAACCTATAGTGCCTATGATTCCAAGCATAATCATATCTCTTTTTATAAATCTATATATAGAAAAGTTTGTTCTTCCTTTTATTCCATAACCTCTTGCCTTCATTGAATCTGCTGTTTGGACAGCATCCTCTAGTGCCCAAGTTACTAATATAGATAGTATTCTCATACTACTTTTTATTTTCATTTTTATGTTGCCTTCACTATAATCAAGTCCTACCGTCTTTTGGCTCTTTGCAATTATTTTTGTTTGCTCTGTTAACTTTGGTATAAGTCTTAATACCATGCTTATCATCAATGCTATAGATGGAAATGTCTTTCCAAATATATATAAAAATTTATCCGAAGTTATTATTTCATTGTAACAACTAAACCATACAACTACAGATGCCATCATAATGCCTGCACAAAGACCATAACTTATTGATTCTAAAGTAACTGGATTTTGTCTGAAATAAAATAATACTGTAAACCCTCTATTTACAAACATTGCATTTGCAATTATTGCACCTAAAATTATTATTAATGCAAAAGATAAAGTCTGTTTAAACTTTTCTTTGTTAAGTATAGTTGAATATATTATTGCACTTATAAGTGATATTAATAAAAGTACTGGATGCATATAAAGCATAGACATTCCTATTACTACTACAAAAAATAAAAAGCTAACTATCGGATGATAACTCGCTAATGCCCTTTCCATACTAATTTGCTCTAGCTCCTAAATCTGCGCCTAAATTACATGTATAGTTGAATTTTATAACATCAGAAGATTTAACTTTATATGCACCTACTCCATAGTTAGGATATACACCATTTACACTATACATCCATCCACTATTAGATCCACCATCAAATTCATATAAATTATTAATTCCTTCTATATATGTATTTGATCCTGACCCTCTATACTCCATATGTATACCTTTTTTACGAGTTACTTTGACTAATATATCAAATACTGTATCACCCTCGTTAAACTCAACCTTCATATTCTGTAATATAATTCCATTTGATGGTAAGTGTGAAAATCCTGGTTTTTTATTTAATCCATTATTTATAGCTGTTTTGCAACTTATAGCTATTGTAACTGTTTTATTTTTTGGTTTTGGCGATGTTATAGTTTGATTATTCTCTGGTTTTGGTTTTGTACTACTATTGCCTGGTTTTGGTTTTTCATTATTACTTGGCTTTGGCTTTTCACTACTATTGCCTGGTTTTGGCTTTTCATTATTACTTGGCTTTGGCTTTTCACTACTATTGCCTGGTTTTGGCTTTTCGTTATTACTTGGCTTTGGTTTCTCACTACTATTGTCTGTTTTTTCTACTTCATCATTATTTGGCTTTTTGGTTTCAGTACCATCTGTTTTTGTTGATTTACTAGTATTTTCATTTGAATTACCTGATGAATCAGTAGTATCTTCATTTTTTTTATTTTCTTTGTTCTCTTTTTTTGTTTCAGTCTTATCTACTTTTGCTTCTTCTGTATTTAATTCATCACCTGTTTCAATTGATTGATCACTAACTACTGTATCATTATTGTCTGTTTCAAGTGTGTTAGCTTTTTTAAAAATACTATTAAATCCTAATCCTAGTGATACTACTACAACAGCAGATACTGCTACTATACTTATTTTTTTCTTATTCATATCTTTACCTCTTTAAACAACATAAAACTATGTCACTATTTTTTGTTTCGTTTTTCAACATCACTCATATCATATAACTTGATTATTATAAATTTTTCCAGCTAAATTTCTCCCTATATATCTAATATCTTTGTCTAATATTGAAAGAGCAAGTGAAACACGTTCTATATCCGTAACTGATTTGTTTCCGTTTTAAGTTTTTACCTTTTCTAAAAAAAAGTAACTGTATCCTTACATTTAAAATATATATATTTCAGATTAAAGATACTGTTACTTTTTTAAATTTATATAAATTACTTATTAATATACTAACTACTATTTTTTAGTTATGTATTTTCTATTAAAAGATACAAGTAAGCCTAAAGTTGCTAATACCATTATAAATACATATATTATTATACTTTCATCTCCTGTGCTTACATTATCATCTTTACCAGTTGATTCATTTCCTGGATTGTTTTCAGTGTCATCTTTGTCTTCTGACCCATTTCCTGGATTGCTTCCAGTGTCATCTTTATCTTCTGACTCATTTCCTGGGTTGCTTCCAGTGTCATCTTTATCTTCCGACCCATTTCCTGGATTGTTTCCAGTGTCATCTTTGTCTTCTGACCCATCTCCTGGATTGTTTCCAGTGTCATCTTTATCTTCTGACCCATCTCCTGGATTGTTTCCAGTATCATCTTTGCTATTAGTAAGATCCCAATATGATTTTTCTCTATTTATATATCTTTGGTATGAAGTTAATGCTTGAAGCACTTGTACAGTAGTCATCTCCATTGGATTTTTGTCACCAAGGTTACGAGTAAATCCACCTGTTTTTGGATCAAAATATTCCATAAGACGTGTTATTATATTTCTGTTGTTTGTTCCAAATCCATTATTTTGAGAAAGTGGATCAATTTTTAATGTTGTAAGCGCTAGTAGTACTTGTGCTGAACTTTCTGGTGTTCCAAAATCATACTTTTTAGACATATTTGATTTTAAATATTTTAAAGCATTTTCGATTGCTTTGTCTACGTCTTCATTAGAACCTTTATACTTAGCTAATGCTTGTAATGCCATAGCAGTAATATCTACACTTGTAGTTTTGTTATCAGTTAGACCAAAACCTCCTGTTTTTGAATTTTGGAATTTAAGTAGCTCAGATATCATTTTTTCCCTACTCCATAATGCATCTTTTGGAATATTAGTATCTTTTGCATCTAAAGCTATAAGTGCATATGTAAGTTCATTAGCACCAATTTGTAATCTTTTGCTGTTATAAATCATCTCAGCTAAGTTTATACCTTCAATATTTGTAATATCTTTTCCTATTATTGAAAGAGCTAGTGCCACACGTTCTATCTCTGTAGGTTTTTTTGAATTAGACCAAGTTTTTACTTTTTCAACAACACTTTCATAATATGCATCTAATTTATCTTGTTTTATAGTTTCCCCTGCACGAAGTAAGCTATATACTAACCATTCATCCCCATAAAAATATCCATCTTTATGATTTTCTTTAATGTATTTTATTGCTCCTTCTGTCCCTTGAGAAACTAATTTATTTGTTTCTACTGATTCAACTGTTCCTTGTTTTACTGTAATTTTAATTTTAACAGGTTCTACATTATTTGTATTATCAGCTGGAGTACCTATTGCAGTAACTGTCCCTTCTGAAAGGGCTGTTACATAGTAATCTGAACCAGAAATATAAAGGCCTTTATCTGGTGCCTTGTCATATTCATCAGTATTCTTTTTCCAGAATCCATCTGTTTTACGTTCTATCTCAACAATACCTTCTTTGTCATAAGTCCAAATAAGCTCAGGAGCTGTTACGCTATATCCTTCATCTGATTTTTCTCCCACGAAAGTTAAATCAAGATTGCTTTTAGTATTGTTATCTAATTCAATTGAATCATTTTTTATCGTTATACTAGTAAGCGGATTTAGATAAGTATAAGTAACTTCTTTGCTACTACTAACTTTTCTTGTTTTATTCGTATCTGGATTAACATCTATTAAAGATACTTTATAAGTAGTTGTTCCTGCTTTGTAAGGAACATATCCATTTGCCATGCTCGCAACATATTCACCTACTGAAGGGTCACTACTTGTGATTGTATATTTATTGCTGTTACTAGCATTTTCAGGCTTAACCACAATACCATTGTAATGTGGATTGAATGCTCCGATTTTTGAACTATTTGCATTTCTTCCGTGTATTTCTATTACACTTGGAACAGTTTGTTCTATTGATTCAACAGGAACATATGTAGATGTAACTTCTACTGTAGCTGCAACATTTGGATTTTTATTAGAAACAACTTTTATCGAAGCTGTTCCAGGCTTTTTAAAATAAAACGATGGTGAACTTGTTATGTTGTAAACCATATCAGTATCATCTGCTGTATAAGTGAATCTAGAATATGTAACCGGTGTATATTCCTCTGACCCTTCATATCTTGCCTCAACTTTTATATCTTTCCATTCAGAACCAGCAACTGTATATTTCCCGTTTGTAACATCATTTCCATTGATAGTTAATTTAATTTGTTCTATTTCTTTAGAATTTGCAACTACCTTAATAGTAGCTACTACTTCAGTTTCTCCATTTACTTTTCTCTCTGTTGCCGTTATAATGGCACTACCTTCTGAATCTATACGTAGGCTACCATTTTCTGACCCGATACTTATAGAGTTTTTTGGTTTAATATCACTGCAACTCCACTCAATTGTGCTGCCTTCTGCAACATCAACTAACTTGAATTTACCTGCTATTTTGAATGTAGAATCTACGAAATCAGGTGATAGATGAATTAATTGATTATTTAATTCCATTTCTTCACCTTCATATGATTCAAAAATAACTTTATATTTATTTTCTGGTAAACTTGGATTTTCTGGGTTATACTCTTTATTTTCACCAAAATACGGATAACCTGTACTACTTTGGCCCCATTTAACTCCATATTCACCACGATTTTTATTTAAAAGGTTTGTAAACTCTATAGATTTCATCTCATCTTCTGACATAGATTTAGAGTTTTTTAAGTTTTCACCTGGAATTTTAACTGGATTTGTTAAAACAGAATCCCAGTAAGTATTTATTAAATCTCCAGATTTATATTGATTGAAAAGAACTCCTTTTTCACCTTTACTCACTGAATAAGAGTTTGAAAGAATTCCTCCGCTTAAGTATTTAGCAAATCCACATGCATTTGAACCAGTTACATCAGAATAACAATTTATTATAGAACCTTTAATTTCTTTCTTTATAGGTCCCATTGCTTCCCATGTATCAAAATTCCCAGTAAAATGAACATTTTGTATAACACCTGATTCGCCTAGATTTTCAAATATACCTACGCTTGTGTTTTTAAATGTAACAGTATGACCTTGACCGTCTAAAGTTCCTTCAAAGTCTCCCATTGGAAAATACCAGTCATCAGGAGAAATTACTATATCGTTATCTAATACATAAAATGCATTTTTGTCAGATATATTAATTCTTTCTAAATCTTCTACTGATTTAATGTGTTTAACATCTTCTGCATTTTCAGGCATAGCAACTGGTAAAGTAGCTTTTTTCTTTTTTAATGAATTTATTGAATCACTTAATTTCTTAGCATGCCCATCTACTTCTGATTGTGTAGCATCATCTTTTTCAAATATTGCCTTAGCCTCTTTAAGAACTTGTTGTAAATTATTCCAACTTTCTTCTGTATATTGTTCTTTATTTACTTCTAATTCTTTTACTTGATTTATATACTTTTCAAGATTAGTCTTATCAACTACATCTGGTGTAGGTTCATTTTTTCCTTCTTTTAAAGTTGGCAGCCCTCTATTTTCCCCATTTGATGGACTTGTCCAAATAAATCCTGTTTCAGGTAAACTTGTATTAAGAAGTGATATTCCTTCACCTGACTTTAATTCATTTTCTGATTTCTTACCAGAATTTATTTCTTGAGGTTTTGGCATAATCATACTTACTGTTCCCATCATACTATTAACAGTATAATAACTATTTGAAATCACAGAATTAGCAGAATTATTAATTCCTACTAAACCTCCATAACCACCAGCCATGAAACTGTCAATTGTACCAGCAAAATAAGAGTTCTTAATAGATCCACCACTTAATGTCCCAACAAGACCACCTACTTCGCCTAAAAAACCACTTAATTTTATTGATGCGACAGAATAACAGTTTTGAATAGTACCACTAAGTGTTACTACCATACTTCCGAAAGTATCTTCACTTGTTATTGTACCTGAACTACTTATTCCTAAATTTTGTATAGTACCAGATACATTGTTTGCTAGCGGTTTGTCTGCAAGTGTAATGTTAAAACCATTACCATCTAAGGTTCCCCTTAGATTCTTTATCTGTTGTCCTTGATTTAAGGTTATATCAGTTGTTAAAACGTAAACCTGACCTTGTTCTATGTTTTCAGGAAAATCATTTGCTGAACTGATTTTAAAAGTATTTCGCGAATTATACGAAACTACACTACTTGCATATACTGGAACAACAACACTATTCATGATAAGTATCATCGTTAAAATAATGCTTAGTATTGACCTTTTTAGTTTTAATTTTTTCATATCCTATCTCCCATAATATTAATTTGCCTAGAAATATATAATTGAATATTCTAGGCAGTATATCTATTGTATATTTTTTTTATTTTTTTGTAAATATAGTGATATATTCCATATTATTATATTTATTATTATGCGTGAAAGTCCTTATCTTTTCAGTCATTTGTTAACTTCATTATTAATAAAGGCCCCTTTTAGCAATGATAAAATTATCAAAGTCTTAAGGGGCCCTTTTATAAACTATAATGTTTGATGTATTTGATTATCTCTACAAATTTGATCTATATAAATATCTTTTTCTACCTCTACAAATATTTTAGCTATAACTTCATAAGCTTCTGCCCATGCATTTAACACTTCTTCTGTTGCTGCATCTCCTAAAACTTCTTTTATAGCTAATAATAAATTTTTACCTACTATTGGATAATGTTCTGGTTTTACATATGAGTTAACGTGAACACTTCCTATTTTCTTTACTGCTGGTAATATTGCTTCTAAATTATCTATATTTTGAGCTGCTGCTAATACTGTCATTGCTAATGCTTTTGGTTGCTCACCAGATTCTTGTTTATCCATATTAAACATTTCTTTTACCTCTGGATTATTTGCAAACATTGTTTTATAGAAAGTTTTTGTTATTTCTAATCCATGTTCTTTTAATACTGGTACTGTACTTTTTATTATATCTATTGTTTTTTGATTTAACATAATTACTCTCTCCTCTTAATATGTATCTTGTATACATTTCTTAGATATTATAAATATACCCCTATATTTTCTATATAAACATTTTTTAAATAACTTTTAAATTTGTTTCTCTTTTGTTTAATTCAAAATAATTATACATGAACTTCATAATGTATCTTGTCATGCTGTCTTAAACTATGTATAAAAGATATATAATTTTTCTAGGAAACAAAAAGCTGACTCCTATTCAATTTAGAAGTCAGCTTTTAATTGTGTATTTGCTATGTGTTTTTTCTTATTCCATTGACAAAGGGTCTACTTTATTCAAACTTAGTAGTTCCTTATTATTTTGGTATACACATAGGTCTTTGCGTAATTGGATCAGAAATTACTATACTATCTACTCCAAAAACATCTCTTAACATATTTTCATTAAATACATCATCTACTCCCCCTTGAGAGTATATATTTCCATTTTTCATACAAACAAGATTATGAGCATACCTAGCCGCATGATTTAACTCATGTATAACTATAACTATTGTTTTCTTAGTTTTATTGTTTAAATCCTTTAATAATTCTAAAATCTCTATTTGATGCGCTAAATCTAAATATGTTGTAGGCTCATCAAGCAAAAGAACATCTGTATCTTGAGTTAAAGCCATTGCAATCCATGCACGTTGCCTTTGTCCCCCTGATAAAGAATCCAACTGTCTATTTTCAAAATCTTCAAGACCAGTTGCTCTAATTGCCCAATTAACCATTTCTTCATCTTTTTGAGACCTTGTGCCAAATATGCTTTTATACGGATTTCTACCAAAATAGCAAAGCTCTTTTACTGTTATACCTTCTGGTGCTATTGGTCCTTGTGGTAATATTGCTAGTTTTTTAGCTAATTCTTTTGGTTTATACTCATGTATAGATATATTATCTAATAATACACTTCCTTCTTTAGGTGTTAATAATCTACTCATACCACTAAGTAACGTTGACTTCCCACAACCATTTGCACCGATTAAGATAGTAATTTTACCTTTTGGTATAGATAAATTTATATTGTTAACTATTTTTTTGTCTTCATATCCTAAAGCTAAATCTTTTATATCTAAACTCATTATTATCACTACCTTTCTAATTAGCTTTTTTTCTTAATAATAAATATAAGAAATATGGTGCTCCTATAATAGCTGTTACTATTCCTACTGGTATTTCCATTGGAGATATTATAGTTCTACCTATAATATCTGAAATTACTAAAAGATTTGCACCTATAAGTCCACTTAGTGGAATAACTAATCTGTGTTTATATCCTACTAAATTTTTTGCTATATGTGGCGCTATAAGTCCCACAAAACCTATAGTTCCACTTACACTTACACTACTAGCTGTAAGTATTATTCCTATTAATAAAAGTCCCACTCTTAAAAAGTTTACATTTTCTCCTAAGTTTATAGCTACTTTATCACCTAAAGATAAAATATCTATTTTATTAGCAAAAATTATAGCTAATGGTATAAAGATTGCTACATAAGGAATTAATATTTGAACCTCATCCCAATATCTTCCCCATACACTACCTGTTAACCAAAGAAGTATTGTTTGCACATTGGCTGAATTACTTATATTCAAATATTGGATACCTGCATCAAATAATGCACTCATAGCTATACCCATTACAACTATACTTGTATTTTTAAAATTAGTCTTTTTAGTTAGTAAATAAATAATAATACCTACCATAAGTCCGCCAATCATAGCTGCTATAGATATACTACTTTTTAAGTTAAGACTTATAACAAGACATGCAAAAAAACCTGCTCCTTTTCCTATTCCTAAAACATCAGTTGAAGCTAGAGGATTTCTAAGAACACCTTGAAAAATAGCTCCTGCTATAGCCAAACTCATTCCCACCATCATAGCTATTAGCAATCTAGGAATTCTATATTCAAACACAATAAAAGAATATCTAGAACTGGAGTAATTAAAAATTGCATCAAATACATTACTTATATTTAAAGATTTACTTCCAAAGAGTAAACTTATGAAAGATATTACTAATAGAATTACTATGCTTATTGTAAATATCAATGTATTTTTATTTTTCACTTACTCCACCTCTTTTCATTTCTTTATTAGCTAGGAATATATAAAATACTGCTCCTATAAATGATGTTACTATTCCTACAGGTGACTCATAAGGATATTTTAAAATCTTAGATATTATATCAGATAATAAAAGTAAATTCGCACCATAAATTCCACATAATATAAAGTTTTGTCTGAAGTTTCGACCTCCAAGTTTGCTAATTATATGAGGCGTTATCAAGCCAACAAAAGATATCGGACCTGCTATTGCAACAGATGAACTTGATAATAAAATTACCACTATTGTAGCCACAGTCTTTGTTAACTTAACATTCTCACCTAAGCTAATAGCTACACTATCTCCCATTTTTAAAGTATCCATAGAATTAGATATTAATATCGTTAAAACTATTGATAAAATAAACCATGGTAATATAGCCATTATATGTATGAATTGTGCATGATGGACTCCTCCAATCATCCAAAATACTAAATCAGATGTTTTACTTTCATTAAATAACATTATAGACTTTGTTATAGAACTTAAAAATAATTGAATACTTATACCAACTAGTGTTATTTTTAGTGGAGATAAATTCTTAACCGTTCCAATTACATGAACAAATAATCCTATAACTCCAGCTCCTAAAAATGCACCTAATATTTTCGCCTTATATCCTAATAAAGGGAAAAATACCATTATTACAACTACCGATAATGTTGCTCCTGAATTTATCCCTAAAATTTGCGGTGATGCAAGGGGATTTCTAGTTAAGTTTTGCATAATTAATCCTGAAATAGCCATAGATGCTCCTATTAATATACAAAGTAATACACGTGGCAATCTAACCGTTCTTATTATTAAATCTTGCTTGCTACCACTATAACTTATAATAGAATCAATAATTTCTTTTATTCCTATATCGCTCATTCCAATTAAAATATCTATTAATAATAGCATTGCTACTGCAAATATACCTACAGATGCAAATACTATAAATTTACTTTTTTTTACACTGTCCATATGAATAACCTTCTAGCTGTCTATTTATTTTCTAGTTATTTAATAACCAACCTGACATTTCTTTTGTTAATGTATTTACAGAAATAAATCCTCTATATTGAGTCCATGGACCTCTTGCTACAGTTGTATATACTTTGTTATTTTTAACTGCATCTAATGATTTATATAGTTCAGTATCTTTCCATTCTGTATATATAGTTGTATCTATATCATCTCTCATATAAACAATTATATCTGGATTTATTTCAACTAATTGTTCTAAAGATAAAGATGCTTCTCTATCATCACTTTGAATTGCATTTTTAAAACCAGCTTTTTCTAAAACTTGTCCTACAAATGAACTTGAAGTATGTGCTGTATATTCATCGTTCTTTGGTGATACAGTTAATACCTCTTCATCTGATACTTTATCTTTTGCTTTATCTTTAACATCTGATAATACTTTTTCAGCTTCTTCTATTTTAGCTTTTGCTACATCTTCTTTTCCAACAATTTCTGCAATAGTTTCAAAATTTTCTATGTATTCATCATATGAAGAATCAATACTATCTAATACTATTGTTGGTGCTATTTTGTTTAAATCTTCATATATTTCACTATGTCTGCTAGTATCTGCTATTATTAAGTCTAAATCCATTGAACTTAATTCTTCTAAATTTGGCTCTTTACGATCACCTACTGATACATAATCTATTTTTTCACCATTTGTAACATCTGTTACTTTGTTAGATTCTCCATCATCAGCTATAGCCACTGGGTCTATATCTAAATTATGAAGAGAATCTAAAAATGATAATTCAAGTACTGCTATTCTTTTAGGCTTGCTATTTAATTTTGTAGTTCCTAATTTATGTTGTACAGTAATTTGATTATCACTGCTATTATTTTCTTTATTTGTACTATTATTTGTAGTACATCCAACAAGAGCTATACTGCTTAGTATTAGACTTGTCATTAATATTTTTTTACTTAATTTACCTAGTTTCATTTTTAATATAATCCTCCTATATATTGATAATCATTATCAGACAAGTCATTTTATCATATATTTTTTTTACGGTCAATATTCATATATAATTTTATTTTTATGTCATTATCCATACAATTAAAACGTAAAGTGTTAAAGAATAAATCTAAATCTGTATTACTATCACTATTTATCCATATATTTTTGATTAAAAATTTTTCAAATCCGTGAATTCTTATCATTTCTTGCTCATCCGACCCTTTATATTCAAAATATTTTAATGATAATAATTCTAAAATCTCAACAGAATTTTCAAATATACTTTTTAATGTTTCTATTTGTAAAACAATTTTCTCAACCTCTGATTTTTTACCTATATCACAATGAGCAATTCGTGAATTACGTATTTTTACTATGTTATCTCCTAAAGTTTGAGTTTCTTTTATTTTCTTGCCAGCTTTCCTCAAAATAGCCCTTTGACTTTCCTCAGTTTGTAATAATTTTTTATTAAGAAAAGTTTGAAGATACTTAATTCCACAATTTGTTTTTTTAACTATATTTCCTCTATCAAAATATAATTTATATATACTTAAAACCATTGAATCAAAGGCATTATTCAAAAACTGTTTAATAAATATTAGCTGTGTTGGAAAAACTCTATCAATAGAGAATTCATTTTCTATAAACCTAATAATTTTTTCACTGCATTCTAAATTCACATAATAATTTCTTAGTTCTTCTTTAAGGAATTCTAATATTTCTTCAAATTCATTAAAATCATTACTATCTAATAAATTTTTATAATAGTTCGGATTTTTTTTACTTTCTTCTTTATCCATATATATCTCCCCCCATAATATTGTCTAATATTTCTACTTTAATATATTTAGATGTATCAACTTTTATGGATACAATTAATATTAATTTATTATTAACAGAAAATTGTGACCACTCTATATTTTATATAATAATATCATATTATAAATAATAAAAATAAATTTCTCTTTTCATGTATATTTTTTATCTTTAATCCATCTAAAAAAGCCTATAGAAATCTATAAGCTTTTTAGTAGTAATCTATTTTTTTCTCTTTACAAAATATCTAGTATGAAGCAATTCATGAGCCTTATGACTTAGCGGATGATCCAGATATTTATCATAAATTGCCTGAACCTCTGGATTTTCTTTTGAAACTCTCATATTTTTTTCTCTATCTATATTATTTAAACCTTCTCCACGTTTTTGTAAAATTGCATCTTTATTTTTTCTGACTTTAGGTTGGCCGCCACCGCCAACACATCCACCAGGGCAAGCCATAATTTCTATGGCATGGAAAAATTCCTCACCATCTCTTATTTTATCAAGCATCTTACCAGCTTCTTCTAGACCATGAGCCACGCCAATTCTGAGTTTTATATCTCCAACTTCCACATCACAAGCTCTAAATCCATCAAAACCTCTAAGGCTATGGAATTCCACATTTTCAATTTTTTCACCTGTCATATTTTCTAGGGCAGTTCTAAGTGCGGCTTCTATAACTCCACCAGTTCTACCAAATATAATTCCTCCACCTGTATATTCTCCCATGACTTGGTCTATTTCTTCCCCTTCTATTGTTTTTAAATCAATACCTGAGTCTTGGAATATTTTAATTAATTCTCTAGTTGTTATAACATAATCCACATCATAATTAAGACCACGAGAAAATTCAGGTCTAGATGCTTCGTATTTCTTGGCGATACAAGGCATTATGGCAACCGAAGTCACTTCATCTCTTTTTAGTCCTTTTTCCTTAGCCCAAATATCTTTAGCCACAGTCGCAAACATCTGCATAGGTGATTTCGCACTAGATGGCACATCTAACATATCACCATAATTTTGTTCTATAAATTTAACCCATGATGGACAACATGATGTCAGCATTGGAAGTTTTACACTTTTATCTCCTGAAAAATATCTTTCCAGTCTATTTTGCAATTCCGCAGCTTCCTCCATTATAGTTAAATCTGCTGCCCAAGATGTATCAAACACATAATCCACGCCCAGTTTTCTAAGTCCTGCTGCCAATTTATGCTCCACATTATCCCCAGCTTCAAAACCAAAAGCCTCCCCTATAGCAACCCTAACTGCCGGTGCCATTTGAGTAATTACTAATTTGTTAGGAGTCGATAAATCCCTGATAAATTTCAAAGTATTGTCTCCTGCTGTTATCGCATCAACTGGACAAGCAGATAAACATCTACCACAGTGAGTACATCTATTGTAATCAATGCGTCGTTGTTCCTTTTTCTCCCCTGCTATACAATCAACAGGGCAAACCCTTTGGCAAATTCCACATCCTATACATTTTTCTGTTATAGTAAGTTTAATTAGATTGTTACATTGCATAGTGTAGCATCTGTCATCTTCAATATGTTCTTTGATTTCGTCATAATAATTTTCAATGATTTCTTCCATTATGTTATGCTTTTGATTTAATTCTTCTTTCACTTCTTCTGCTAAAGATCTAAGAATATAAATGTCCCTCATATTTGATCTGCCTTTACTTATTCTATCAAGTATTTGCCAAACTTTTTCTAAAGGCTCTTGCACTTTAGCATAATCCTTTAAACTTCCTTCATTTTGCATTAAACCAATTACTGAATCTGTATAAAACTTAGCATACTGAACTATACAATCCTCTTCTGATAATACATTAATTGCCCTAATATAATTATCAAATAAATCGAAATCTAGCTCTTTGTCCAAATCTTCTTTAGATAAAAATCTACCATAAGGCGGAACTCCCACATGTGCCCCTTTAAAATCTCTTTTGTCTAAAATTCCTCCTGCCAATTCTATAATTTCCGCAAGAGTAGCACCTTCAGGCACTTCAACTATTCCACTATTATTTATCCTTCCACATATAGCAACTTTTCTTTTAGAATTATTAGTCATATTTTTTAGCTCTTCTTCGCTGAAAACAGAAAAAACAGAGCCTCTATCACTATGTATCATAGTCGGCTTCATATTTGTCATATTTTTCACTCCTTTATGTCTGACTTGATAACTTTTTATTCTATTTATTTTTTGCTTAATTGTGGTTTTTTATTATTGATTTGTGAAAAATTTTATGTGATATATTTTTATATTCAATCAACATAAATTTGTAATAAATTGCGTTTTTATTCATTAGTTAAAAAAAAGGGAGTGTTGCAAAATAGGTAAAAACTATTTTGCAACACTCCCTTTTTTTCTAAAATAATTTTCTATTCTTCTCTCTTTTCTGGATCAAATTTTTTATTAGTATTATAATCTACATTTTTATGTATTTTTTCAACTTTAGTTTCATTATTATTTATTCTATCTTTAAATTCTATTAAATCATAATCATCATTACATTCAATAGAATAATCAAAAAAGTTTATCTTTTTATTTTTATCTAAGTTTATCCCTTTAATTTCAAGTTCTTGTAACTCAAAAGTTGAACCTTCAATTATTGCATAATGAAATACAGGACTTATCCCTGTGCTGCAATATACATTTGATTGTAAATCTTCCAATTTGCCTTTTATATTAAAAATTACTGCAGATATTGCTGTTGTTAAATCGCAACCATTTTTCTTGGCATCATTATAAATATTTAAAATAAACTCACTTGATCCTCCATTACAAATAGCACTTCCCGAACCTATAATTATAGAATTGCTATTATTTATAATTCTATATCTACATTCTCCATTTTCTAAATAAAATTCTATCTTAAATAACTTAAATATATCTTGACTCTTATCTAAATATATTACTATTAAATCAGACTTATCTTTTTCTTGTTTCAAATATTCTTGAAATATATTATTTAATAAATTTATAAATACTTCATTTTCTTGATCTATAGAGTCATATTTTATTAAATCTAAATATCCACTTGAAAATTCTTTTTCAATTTCTTCTAATAATGAAATCATTCCTGCTATATATATGTATAATTCTTTTTCATCATTTTTTATACGAGTAAATTTTAAAGCAGAATCAGATTGAATATTTCCATCAGTTAATCTAATATCTGATACAACAAAACCTTCTTTATCACTTATTTTTCCTGCTGCTATTAATGTCATTTTTCCTCCTTATATAATATATACATTAAACTTATTCTAAGTATATAAATTCAAATAAATCTTCTAAATTCTTTAAACTTTTAGGATTGTTCAAATACGGTATATTTATAAACAATTTTTCTTTTGCCCTGCTCATAGCTACATAATATATTCTATGTTCCTCATTATTTATCAAATCAGGATTAGTTAAAAAATCTAGATTATCATCTTCTTTTATTATCATTATATTATCAAATTCATCTCCTTTTGATTGGTGTATTGTTTTGTTATCACTTTTTTCATTTATACTATTTACACAAATAACAAATTCTTTATATTTGCTATTTTCATAAAAATATCTAATTTTACTATTTTTTCTTAATGTTGTTAGCTTCACATTTAACACGTCATTTATATATGTATATAAATCTATCAAAAAATCATTTGAATACTTATCATAATCATCTAATAATGATTTTAAATAATGAAATTTATTTTTTTTATTTTTTTCAAGGAAACTAATTCTATCCAATATCTTTAATGCTTCTCTAAAATTACCATTTTTAGCAGTTTCAATAGCAAAAATAGTATCCATAATTGTATATCTTCTTTCTTTATCACTATCTGCTTCCTTAAAACGTTCTAAAAAATCATTTTCAAAAATCGTACTCTCTATATCTTTCCTTATTTTATTAACAGTAATATTTTTTCTAGATAATGTAACTAATTTTTCGTTGTTATATTTATTTATAGCTTTTATTTTATCTCCAATAACTATAACTGGTTTTTCTCCTTCTTTATTACGTATATATTTCTGTTTAAAATCTCTACGCATACTATTTAATACATCTATTATTCTATTAGTACTCCTCCTATTTCCATGTATTTCATAATTATTCATATTCATTAATTCAAATGATTCAAATTGTTCACAATTAGCGCCTTGAAATCCATATATAGACTGAGCACTGTCTCCAATAACACCCACTACTGTTTCTTCTTGTGCTATCATATTAATAATTTTAACTTGTATTGGATTGGTATCTTGAAACTCATCTATAAAAAAATACGGATATTTAGCATTTAATATTTTTAACATGAATGGATACCTTTTCAAAAGTTGATAACTAAAAAATAAAACATCCTCATGATCTATAATACCTTCTTGCCAATATAGTTTTTTATATTCAAATAATCCTGAACTAAGTAAATCTAATGTATCTTTATTTATTCTTGTTTCTTCCCCATCATCAGCCTTATAAACAGCTTTAGAATTATCACAAAATAGGATCAATTCTTTTTCATTAAATTTATATCTTAATGTTTTTATCCAATTATTTATTGCTTTTCTATTTGGTTGAAGATTTAGAAGTTGCTTTTCTGAAAGTATTGGTGATTTAAAATAATTCTTTCTAGGATGATCTTTTATCCATTTTCGTATTTTACCTCCTTCTACCTTCATATCTTGATGACCATCTATTTCTCTAAAATTTAATCCATATTCATTCGCAATAGAGTAAACATAGGGTTTTAGTAAATTAAAATATAAAAAACTATGTATAGTAGATACTTCAACTTGTTTACTATAACTCCCCAATCTTTCATTAATAGTTTTTACTGCTACATTAGTATAAGTTATGCATGCTATTTTCCTATTTTTTTGTAATCTTTTGGAATTACAAAGAATATTTTTTATATGGTTAATCAACCAATACGTTTTACCTGCTCCAGGTCCAGCACAAACTTTAAAATTATTTTCTATAGGAATAAGGTCATCTGATTTTATTTTCATTATTCACACACCCACTTTATAGCATCTTCTATATATTTTGGTACAATAAACTCTTTATAATTATCCTCTTCTTTATTTCTTAAATTTTCTTTTAAAACATATGCTAGCTCCAATGCATTTTCTCCCTTTCCCACGGAATTTAAATATCGAGAAGCAATTATTGCCCTTTTTTTACTTTCATCATCCCATTCATCATTTGCTTTATTAATAGAATCCTTTATACGATTATTTTCTTTACTATTTCCTAATAAATCTTCTATTTCTTTCACAGATTTATCTTCATAAAGTGCCTTCATTAGATTCTTCAATTCACCTTTATTCTTAGTAGAATCTGTAATTAATAATTCTAAAGTTGGATTATGAAGTACTAAATCGTATTCAAATGTTTTCCCTATTTTATCATCCTGTGTAAATATTCTTATATTAGAATCTAGTTCATCATATTTTTGATTTAATTTTGTATTCTTTTTATAATCGTATTCCTCTAATTCCATGTTATATTCATACGGATATATTTTCTTTAGTTTTCCATCTCCACTATTTTTAGATTTTCTTGTTGGATCTATATCCGTTATACAGGCAATTTTTCTATATAGAGCATTTTTATTATTTTTAAAATCAAATAATTTTAAAAAATGATCAAAATATCTACCTCCAACACTTATAACTGCAATATGTTTTTCCTCTAATAAAAATCCTATATATTCTGCAAATATTGACAATAATAATTGTTCTGCAAGGCCTTCAACTAATATAACTCTATCTGCAAATAGCATATCCGATTTAGTTGAATCTAAGAATCTTTGTACATAATTTTTACTTTTCAATCCTTCTTTATTATTTTCAAATACTTGTCCAGGATATGCTACATTTATTTTATCTTCATTTCTATATAAGCAAATGATTTGGTCAAGATCTGCAGATGATACTATATGTGTCGAATGAGTAGTAATAAATATTTGTCTTACTCTATTATCAGATAAATTTTTATTTAAAAATTTCAAAAATTGAAATTGCATTGAAGGATGTAAATGTGCTTCAGGTTCTTCTATAGCCAATATAGGAAATATTTTTGCATTACTACCTAAATATTTTCCATCTGAATCTATTTGCATTTTAGCTAATAACAATGACATAAAAATCAAATTATTATATCCTAATCCATTATTAGAAATCGGTATTTTCACCCCTGTTTCATATTCTACAATCAGTTTTAATGTAGAATAAAATTCTTCTTCTGACATTTTACCATCAAAATTTGGATGAGATTTATCAAAAGAAGCCCCTATTTCATTAGAATAAGATAATACCTGTTCTTTACCCTTTTCGACTCTTTGTTTTAACCTATCTAAAACACCATTAGCTTCTTTTGAAAACTCTACTTTTTTAGTTCTAATTTTAGATTCTTTTTCTTCTTCAGTTAATTTTTCATTTGACTTTATCTCGTAATCCATAAAAAAATCTAATACTTTTTTTAGCATAGTATTTTTACCATTAAACATATCTCTCTCAACATCTCTTACAGCATTCAAAAATTGAAAATCAAACTTTTGTAAAGATTCACTCTCAGCTACTATTCTATTTTCTATATTTCCCCCCCAAATCTTATAATTATAAAACCTAATAAAATCTTCTTCTATTATGTTCCAAACTTCTTCCTTTTCTTTCAAACCTTTAACTTTATCTACATATTTACTCTCTAACTTTGGATCTAAAAAATATTCATATGTTAATTTTGCTTCATAAGGTTCTTCTAGCTTTATAAGCCAATTACTAACAGTAACCAAATCATCTGACATTAAATTTTCTTTATAACTTTCTTTTATTGTCAATTCTATAAAAATTTTAGGTGGTTTAATTTTTAATTCTTGTAAACTAATATTTTTATTAAAATCATTAATACCTAAATTTTTTTTTGTATTAGAATCAAAAAATAAAGAAATTGCTTTTATTAAATTTGACTTTCCCGCATTATTATGACCTATTATAATATTAATTCTATCATTAAACTTAATTTCTAAATCATCATATGTACGATAATTTTTTATATGTATTTTAGAAATATACATTAATTCTTCCCCCAATTATATAAATTTTAATATATTCTTATTTTTTAATTATTTATACATCCCTATCCATTCCTCAAATCCTTATAAGCCTCTCTCCCTATAGCCTCCATAATAGAACTATAAAATATCTTATCCTCAAACAACTTAGAAAAAGCTGATACCTGTTCCATATAGCAATCTTGTGCTACTTTATTAAATATCTCAGGAAAAATAGACTTATTGAAAACTTCTTCATCATTTTTCTTAGCATAGTTTTTCAACTTTTTATTACCCTTGACACATTTATTATAAATAGTCTCAACTATTACCTTATCACCGTCAGTAAACTTACCTTGATACTTCTCATTAACCTTGTTGATTATATTTTCAAGCAAGTCATCTTCATCCATTACTTTTCCAGCCGTATCAAGTGATTTAACATTTTCCAATGTCTTATCCTCTACTGTTGGATTTAAAGAAATACTTCCTTTAAATGTTTCCTCTAATTTATAAAACTCCAGTTTTAACTTACCTTCTAAATCAACATCCTTTTCATCATAAGCTCTAGGAAGTACTTTAGCTAGATACTGTGTAAATGTATATTCTTTATGAAGCTCCATGTCAAACATTCTACTTATTTGAGTTATGTAAGAATACCATTTATTAAAATTTCTAACCGTTTTTTTAAACTCATATCTAGTTTCTTCGTCCAAATCCATATATCTCTTTATTATAGGCTTAAATACACTTGCCAATTTTCCTAGATCCTTTTCTGTTTGTTTAGCTTGTTTAGAGAATATTTTTATAAATTTTTCTATATCTTCATTATTGTACAGTCTAAAATCTCTCATTACTACTTTTGTATCGTATACAAGATTTACATTGATTTCTTCATCCAAAACAGTACTTTCATAATAAGGTTTAAATGCTTCTTCTATTTCTTCTTTAGTGTTTACAAAATCTAGTATAAACGTATCTGACTTTCCTCTAGCTATTCTATTAACTCTTGAAAGTGTTTGCACTGCTTTTACTCCACTCAATTTTTTATCTACAAACATTGTATGAAGCAATGGTTCATCAAATCCCGTTTGATATTTTTCCGCTACTATCAACATAGCATACTCTTCTCCACTAAATTCTTCTGGCAGCTGTTTTTCTTTGATTGTTGTCCCGTCTTTTCTTTTGTTTAATCCTTCTTCTGTATATTCTACATCACCATCTTTTACTGCTCCCGAAAATGCTACTAAAACATTTAAATCATCATAACCATTTTGCTCTATGTATCTTTTAAATTCTTGGTAATATCTTATAGCATGAAGTCTTGAAGATGTTACTAGCATTGCCTTTGCCTGTCCATTAATTTTGTGTTTAGTTACATCCCTAAACGTCTCTATTATAATAGCAGTTTTTTGTTGTAAATTATGTGGATGTAAAGACTCAAATCGTCTAACAGTTTTAGTTGCCTTTCCAACTGGTAAAGAAGGATTATCAGGTGTTTGTTTTGCTATTTTGTAACAAGTTTTGTAAGTCATATAGTTTTGTAGTACATCTAATATAAAACCTTCTTCTATAGCTTGTCTCATAGAATACACATGGAAAGGTACAAAGCTACCGTCAGCAAGCTTCTGTCCAAACATTTCAAGTGTCTTTTCCTTTGGAGTCGCAGTAAATGCAAAGAATGATAGATTTTTATGATAGCCTTGTGTTAACAATTCTTGTACTAATATATCTTCACTATCCTTGATTTCTGACTCTTCTTTTCCTTCTATTTCTGCAAATTCCTTTAATGAATCAGTAGTATCTGCAAGGGCAGCCTTTAGTTTCTTAGCATTATTTCCACTTTGCGATGAATGAGCTTCATCTACAATAATTGCAAAATTTTTATTTGTATTGTCGTCTATTTCATCATAGATGTATGGGAATTTTTGCAATGTAGTTATTATAATCTTCTTCCCATTATTGATAGCATCTCTTAAATCTTTTGAAGTTTTCTTACCGTCTATTTTTTCGACAACACCATCTGTATGGTCAAAACCGTAGATAGTGTCTTGTAATTGGCTATCTAATACTGTTCTATCTGTTACAACTACTACCGATTTAAATATCTTTTCATTATTTTTATGTAAATTAGCAAGTCCATAAGCCAGCCATGCAATAGAATTACTCTTTCCTGAGCCAGCACTATGTTGAATTAAATAGTTTTTGCCTGATCCATTAGTCTTTACATCTTCTATAAGTTTCGTAACTACATCTAATTGATGATATCTAGGGAATATCAATTTCTTTGATATTTTTTTCTTGCCTGTCTTTTTATTTATTTTTTCATCTATAGCCACAGTCATATATCTCTGTAAAATATCCATCAAAACATCCTTTTGCAGAACTTTTTCCCACAAATAACTCGTAGTATATCCGTCTTTATTCTCAGGATTGCCAGCTCCCCCTACATTTCCAGCACCATTAGAACCTTGATTAAAAGGTAGGAAAAATGTATCTTTACCTCTTAGTTCAGTAGTCATATATATTTCATATAAATCCACGCAAAAATACACTAAAAATCTTTTATTAAAATTAAAACAAAGTTCTCTTGGATTTCTGTCGTACATAAATTGCTTTTTAGCATTGTTTACATCTTGACCTGTAAGCTGATTTTTCAATTCAAGCGCCACTATTGGAATCCCATTCAGAGATAATACTATATCTATGCTATTTTCATTTTCTGTAGAATATTTAAACTGTCTAGTGCAAGTAAGTATGTTTGCATTGTATTTGTCTATAACTTCTTGGTTTAAAGTTGTCTCAGGTTTAAATGAAGCTACTTTGATTCTGATTCCTCTGTCGTCAAAACCATTTCTCAAAATGTAAAGTAATCCGTGCATCTCAACACTTTCGTTGAATCTTTTGTATATCTTGTTTTGAGCATCAGAACCGTAGACTCTTTGATATCTTTTCCATTCTTTTGACTGAGTTTTTTGTATGTATTCAATTAATTTTGTCATGTCGATAGCTTTATCTCTGTCGTAGTTGGATTGGTCGTCTTTTGTGTAGCCACCGTATTTTATAAGATATTGCTCTATGTCACTTTCAAATTGTTTTTCTTTTATATTCATCTATTTATTCCCCTCAAACTCTTCAAATATAGAAACTGCTTTTCGTAATTTATCCATATGTTTAGAATTTTTTATAAACTCACTTACTTCATCTTTATTTTGAAATAAAATCATTCCACTATACATATTTTTATCTTTATAATTTTTTATATATACGTCATACTGCTTTTCATTTTTCTCTATTTTTGATATACAAATATTAAAATAGCCTATGACACCATAAAATTCATACTCTTTTTTAAATAGTTTTAAAATATATGTGCATTCATGTTCAAGATATATACTTGTATCTTTAATCTTTTTTAAATCTTCAATCATATCACCATCAATTTGATCATATTTATAAGAAAATTTCTCTATTTTCTCATATCTTTTTACTGCCTTTTTTTCTATCAAAGCCTTATATAAAATAAATATATGTTCTATATCTTCTTTTTCTAAATCAAATGACTTAATATCAAATTCTAAATTCAATAGTTCTTTAATTTCTTTTACCTTCTTCCAAATATTTATTTTATTTTTTATATCTTTAACATATAAATCATTTTTTTCTGTACTAACTAATAAATTCTCAATATACAATCCATCAATCCATATATCCCTTATATACTCATTTACTTCTATATATTCATCTATACTTTTTATATTATTATCATTAGACCTTATAGTAAAATTTATTATTTTTGGGGTTATATCAATAATATATTCAACATATATATTTTCATTGTTTCCAGTAGAAAATCTTACTTTTTTTAAACTTTCTATAGGTCTTCTATAAAATTCTATATCTTTTTGATTATTTTTAGATCCAATCGTGAGCTTAACAACTGTATCCATTTTAGGGGGTGTTATAAAATATTTCCCTTTATTTAAAGCTACAGGTGATTTACTAAGCATAAATTTGTTATTATCAACTAGAACACCGTTTATATATTGCTCAAAATTTTCTTTAGGCAATAAAATTAATTCTTTCTGTGCATTATATGAATATTCAAGCAATTCATCTATTCTAATATTATCTTTCCCTAATTTGTGTTTTATTTCTTCAATATTTTGTACATCAAAATTTTTTATTTTAATTTTCATTTCATCAGAATTTGATGTAAGTATATATGTATCATCCCCACAATAAACATACTCTAAATTATTTTTTAATTCTGAATTTAAGTTATCTAAAATTAGCTTTGGAATAAATCCTTGACTTTGATTTTTATTTTTAAAGTTTTTTGAAAATGTGCTCACTAAAAATCTCCCCTTACTTCTTGCCACACTTTTATACATGATATTAATCTGTATTTTACACTATCCTCTTCATTACATTTTAATATTAACTTAATTAAACTATCACGTTGCTTACTTGTTTTAACAAAAATATATTTTATATCATAATATTCAAATTTCAAACAATAATCATCGTATTTTTTAATTTCTCTATTATATGATTCAACAATGTCTGTATTATTAATAATTTTAGAATCAATAATTACTTCTTCAAACCCCATTTGATTATCTAAATTAGGAACAAATCTCCATTCTTTTTCATCTGTAAAATCTTTTATCTTATTAGTTTTTAAATCTTTCCCATTTATACATTTTAAATACTTCAAAATTGTATTTATAATTTCTGCAACCTCATCAAGATTTTCATCGTTTTCAGAATATCTAATTGCTGCATCAAATGATTTTTTTATACTTTGTGAAATACCACAGTTTGGATTATAATATATTGCTGGTTGAAGTCCATTTTTTATTCCCCAGCTTTTAGTCAACCCAATACAATAATCTCCATAAGTTTTTCTATGGGAATCAACTTTATGCAGTGGAATATCACAAAAACATTTCATAGCAATTCTAATTTGTTTAAAATCTAGATTTAATAAATTAAAATCTTCCTCACAATATCTAGGATATAATTTTTTATCTTTAATAATTTCCTTTAAAAAATTATATCTATTCATAAAATGAAAAAATGTATTTGCACTCTGCTCTGATTTTGGTATAGAATGTTTAATTCTATCTGGTTGTTCTATAAGCATTTTTATACCTCTTTCTTTCCTGTTACATATTCATAAATAAGGGATTTTTTGTATGATTCTAATTCTAAAACTAATTGTTCTTTTTTAGAAATTAAATCATCTATTTCATTACACTTCAAATCAAGATAATTAAATATTTTAATCTGTTCATGTACAGGCGGATTTAATATTTTTAGATATTTTAATTCATCAAAATTTAATCCTTGTCTTACACCAGAGCCCATTCCGTAAAATCCTTTGTGAATATCAAAAGTATGTAAAAATCTATAATAATATCGAGTATCTATATTTCTTCTAGGTCTTAATGTTATATACGCAGAGGTGATAATTCCTCTTTCTTCAGCTCTCCCAACTCTTAAACTTTTATGATCATTTTGTAAGTCAGTTAGTCTCAATACTATATCATTCTTTTCTATAATATTATATCCTGTAAAATTTTTAGGTAATAATCCTGTATTATCTTTTATATTCTTTCTAATAATTTTCCCATAACTCAAAGATAATAAATTTTTTTCTTGTAAATTAACATTTTTATTTTTTAAATTTGAAAATATCTGATTTATAATGTTAATTCCCCAATCCTTTGGTATTTCTTCTATCCATTCAATACCACTATCTTTCATTTCTACGTTAGGATCTAATCCCTTTGTAACCGCTTCTGTAATTACAGATTGCTTATAGTGCTTATATTCTTCAATACTTTTTTTAGCATTATCAATAAGTCTATCAATTTCTGCCACTTTTTCATCAAGAAAATTAGCTATTTTTTCTTGTTCATGATATTTTGGTAAAGTAATATAATAATTAAACAAAATTTCGGCATTTAAAGTCCAACGATTATCATAGGAAACACCTTTACCATGAGCAAATAATGCCATTGCCCAATATTGTGTTTTAAAATAATAATCATAATAAACAGAATTATATCCCTTTTTAGCTTTTAAATTTATATATGCAGGACTTATAACTCCAGATACTTTTGAAATACTACAATTTGCACCACTATATAAATCCATTGGATTTAATAATAAATCGCCAATTTCAACAGGATTATAATTATAATAACTTTCAGCTATTTGACCCTCTCCAGTTGATATATCTCGTACTTTTACTCCACTTCTTGCCAAAGATAAAATCGTAGGATTTTCTTGTCGTGCTTTTTCATTTTTTCTTATAAATACATTTTTTACTCTTCCTATCTTCCAATCCTTAGGTATTTCACCAATCCACTCAACACCACTATCCTTCATCTCTCTACTCATTATAAGCAACCTCCATGCCAAACAATTTATGCAAAGACTCACTAATCTCATCTTCCAAAGCCACTATTCTCTCAGCAATATCCTCTGATTTTTCAGGAGCTTCATACTTATAAAAATATCTAGTAAATGGTATTTCATATCCTACCTTTGTCTTCTTATTATCTATCCAAGCATTAGGATTATAAGGTTTTATCTCTCTCTCAAAATACTCATTTATATCCTCTACTAAAGGTACATTTTCATAGTCTCGTTTTTTAGTATCTGGAGCTATCTTCTTTCCTTTTTTCACAATTTCTCCATCTTCATCAAGTAATGGAGTTTCGATAGTTATTCTATTAAATCCAAACTCTTCATTATTAAATATCTTAGATTCACAAACTTTATCATCATCTAGCTTATATTCTTTATTCTTAAAATCACCGTATACTTTTACAATTAACTCTCTACATTCGTTAGTAATATCGACGCGTTTATTACCTATATTTTTTCTTCTATTTTCATACATTTTAGAAGCATTAATTAGTTGAACCTTGCCTTGTCTTTTTTCCTCTTTATCCTTGTCCATAATCCAAATATATGTAGTAATTCCAGTATTGTAAAAGGTGTCGTTAGGGAGTTGTATAATGGCATCCACCCAATCATTTTCTAGCATGTATCTTCTGATTTCAGATTCTCCACTTCCAGCAGCCCCAGTAAATAGAGAGGATCCATTGTGAATAATTGCCATTCTTCCATCGTCTTTTAATTTTTTAAGTCCGTTCAAATCAAACAACATTTGACCATCTGATATTTTAGGAAGTCCTATCCCAAATCTTCCTTTGTCTCCAAGCTTATGTTCGTCTTCTACTGACTTTTTTTCAACCTTCCATTCAATCCCAAATGGTGGATTAGAAATCACATAGTCAAAGGTATAATCCTTGAATTTATCATCAGATAAAGTATTTCCTTGTCTCATATTGTCGCTATTTCCCCCACGAATCAACATATCTGCCTTAGCAATGGCAAAGGTTTCAGGATTTAGCTCTTGTCCAAATAACTTTACATCTGCTTCACTATCTAATTGAAGTAATCTTTCTTCCATACATGAAAGCATTTGTGAAGTTCCCATAGTTTGATCGTAAACTGTTTTAGCAACGCCTTCTTCAATCAATATATCCTTGTCAGTTGCCAACAATATATCAGTCATTAAATAAATAATATCCCTTGAAGTAAAGTGAGCCCCAGCTTGTTCGTTGTAACTTTCAGAGAATCTTCTAACCAAATCTTCAAAAATATATCCCATGTCTACTGATGTAATTTTATCAGCCCCCATATATGCATTAGGTTTATTAAAGGCTTCTATAATTAAAAATAACATCCCACTATTCGATAATTTTGTAATTTCTCTATCAAAATCAAAGTTTTCTAGTATATCTTGAACATTTTCAGAAAATCCGTTCAAATATGCTCTAAAGTTTTCCTCTACATGTTCAGAATCGTCAACTAGTTTCTCAAAATCATATTCACTTATATTATAAAATTGGTAACCAGACGCCCTTTGTAAAAAACCATCTATAACTTCTAGATGTTTTACTTGTTCATAAATATCTAGTACCTTTTGTTTTGTTGGTTGTAAAGTATCGTTGAATCTCTTGATAACAGTCATAGGAAGTATAACTTTCCCATATTCATGTGGCTTATAGTACTCTCTAATAAAATCTGCTATTGACCATATAAGACTTGATTTCTCTTGTATGTTAATAGTTGTTTGATTTGCTTTTGTATTCACTCTTTTTCCCCCTTTTGTAATAATAGTAAGCATATTTATATTTTACCACTCATTACCATATTTTGGAGAAGTGTCTTGAATTTTGTCTGTATATTCTGTTATTACACAAATATATTAATAGAAATGTGGATTTGTTTACTATATTAGTAAAAATCATAACCAGCTCTAAAACTGAAGGATATATATTTTTTATGTGGTATACTTACCAATATACTAAACAGGTTAAATCCAGTAAAAAAACTACTAAGCCATAAACTTAGTAGTTCTTTTTCCTTACTGTTAAGTTTTTTACTCGTGGATACAATTCATAAAAATTTTACTCACTATTATATAAATTTATTTAAAGTATATCTTGAAAATATGAAGTATAACACTATCTTGATTTTATTTATATATAAAGAAAGATATATCTTCATTCAATAACTTTTCATAAAATTTACTTAATACAGGGTTACTACCTTCTTTTTCTTTCTGAACTTGAATTATCATTGGAGACTCAACTTTTTTTATATTTTTATTATCAAAAAACTTCTGTCTTAATTGTCCTCCTGAATACTTATTATATATATAATTTTTATATTGTTTTCCAAATTCTGATTTCTTTTCTTTCTTTAACTTATAAAATAATTGATATTTAAATAGCCAAAATTCATTATTCCATGTATATGAATTTGATAATTTAGATTCAATTATTTCAAATAATATATTCCAGTTTATAATTTTATTTTTCAAATATATTTCTATACTTATTATTGAATTGAAATCATCTTGTGTTTTAATAATTTCTAATAATATAGATTTGTCTAATATATGTCCAATATCAAGTTTATAAATTATACTCAGTATAGCTAATAACTCTTCGTTGTATTCTAACTCAATATATTGATTTATATTCTCATTGATTTGCTCTTTCATATCACTTATATTTTTACATATATACATTAATATATTCGAGTCATTTATAATATTTATAAAATCTATAAAATAGTTTGATATTTGAGGCCTCATCAATACAATGTTAAATAAGTATTTCCATATATCACATTTCCATGCATCTTTACTTAATTCATTATCCTCAAATGCATGAGAAAGAGCTTTAAATAATAACTTTAATGCCCCTTTTTTGCCTTCTTTTTCTTTTGATATTGCATAGTCTATAAAATTATAAAGTATTCTTTTTTCTTTAGATACTATTAGTTTATCATAGTTTAACTTAGCCGACTTTATATATGTAAAAAATTCATCTATATTTTCATCAAGACAAAAAGGAAATATATCTATTATATTTTTATCTTTTTTTATTTTCAAGTTTAATTTTTTTAATTCTTTATATAGTGTATTATAAAATTCTATTTGCTCATCTTCACTATTATATGCAAGTTCAAAATCATCAACATATCGTACATAGTTAAACTTTTCTAATTTTTCATCAACTTTGCACATATATATTTCAGATATTAATCTAGACGTGAATGGACCAACGGGTATCCCATGTGTTTCTCCATATTGGCATCTCTGAATTAATGAATCCAATTGATTATAATATTCACTATCTATATATCTGTTCTTTTTAGCTACCTCTTTTCCTACTAATACCCATGGTATTGAATGTGTATATATGCTCGGATAAAAGTTTTCTATATCTGTTTTAAATATCCGCCTTCTACCTAATCTATTTTTATATCTTGATATTTTACCTTGTAAATACGTATTATTATAAAATTCATTAGATAAAGATTTATTACTCGCATTTAAGATATCTCTGTATTTTATTTGATTCATATTTATATGTTTGCATAAATCAATATAAGAATACATATTAGGATACTTAAATATTCTTCTCTCTTCATCATTTTTATATATAGAAAATACTATCGGCTCAGTCTCCTTCTTATAATTTGATTCCACTTTATCTAGTATTTTATTTAATCTACTATGTAAATCATTACAATTAAATATATCTTTATGTATTGTATTCGATGAAGTATATCTTAACTCTTTATCGTAGATAGACATTTTATTATTACTTTTCTTAAAGTCAAAATATCCATATTTTATTAAATAATCTAATGTAAAATATTTTTTTTGTGTCATAAAATTCCCCTATTAATTATTTTTCATATTAAAAAATGTATTGATAAATTCATCAATACATTTTTTTAATATCTTACTGGTGGAGATGAGGGGAGTCGAACCCCTGTCCGCAAGCCCATTCCTCGCTGCATCTACGTGTGTAGCCATCTGTATTAGTGTCTCGCCTTTGATATCGTCCAGTGGCAGACTACATCATCAGCCAGCCTCAATTAGTCCACTTCAGGTCGAGGCGCCCAAGAAGTAGTTCCCTGCATAAATGATGTCCAGTCTTAACCGGCAGGAGGGCTAAGAGGGACAAGCAGCAATTATTAAGCTGCTAAAGCGTAATTTTCGTTTGCGTTTATTTTAATTCCCCAGGTTTTACGTGATCTAGAGGAGTAACACGACACGCAGCCTCAAGTTCCAAACCCACGTCGAAACCTTTACACCCCCATGGATGTTTAGAGTCTTTGAGACTTTTGCAAACTGTTATTTATTGTTCCACCATATTAAGTTGTATATTTAAAATATTATTGTATTAATAATATAATACTTTTTGATTAAAAAATCAATGAAATATTTTTCATTTGTTGCACAAACTTAGTATCTTCCAGACATTTCTCTTTCGATACGTCTTTGTGCATCTTTTTTAGCCATGTCTTGACGTTTGTCATAAAGTTTTTTACCTTTTGCTAATGCTAATTCTACTTTAACTTTACCGTTTTTAAGGTACATGTTAAGTGGAATTAATGAGTAACCTTTTATTGTTGTTGCCCCTATTAATTTTCTGATTTCAGATTTATGAAGAAGGAGCTTTCTTGGTCTCATTGGGTCCAATTTGTAGAAAGAGTTTCCTTGTTCGTATGGGCTTATATGAACTTGTTTTAGGAAAACTTCAGAGTTATCCACAGATGCAAATCCATCTTTAAGGTTTACTCTACCCATTCTAAGTGATTTAACTTCTGTTCCTTTTAATTCGATTCCACATTCGTATGTTTCTTCTATAAAGTATTCGTGTCTTGCTTTTTTGTTTGTCGCTAAATTTTTAGTTCCTGCCATACTTTCACCTTCTTTATTACTTATTTTAGACTGATTTATAATTTATCATAGTTTACCAATTTCGTCAAGTTCTCAGCAAAAGAAAAGGATGAACTATCCCTTAGAAAATTTCAATAATCCATCCAAATATATACCTATGTTAACCACTATATTCTCTTCATATGTTTTTCGAAAAAGTCGTCGATTAAATCGATAACCTCGTCTTGCCAAAATCCTGGGCCACAGTGGTCTTGTCCCATAATTTTGTAAATTGTACTCTCCTTGTGTTCTGATAATAATTTTTCGTGCAACATCGCGCTTTGTTCGAATGGAACGATTCTGTCTTTGCTGCCGTGGAAAATTATTATCGGCGGTATGTCCCTACCCTTTGTAATGTAATTTAATACGTTTGCTTTTTGTGCTTTGTCTTCGTGTTTTGTAACGTCTAGTTTCCCTATCAATATTCCGACTGGACTGTCGGCAACTGTGTAATCTGCTGTTGTTGGTGCATCGTTCATTTTTGTTATGTCTGTTGGTCCATAAAAATCGACTATTCCGTTTACTTTGTCAGAATAATCGCTGTAGTCGTCTGTGTCTAATTCTGTTACACCACTTGTAATTCCTGTGATTAATGATACATGTGCGCCTGATGAATCTCCCCATAAGAATATGTTATTTGGATCGATTTTGTATTCTGATGCGTTTTGTCTTAAAAACCTGATAGCTGTTTTAATGTCTTGAACTTGTGCTGGGAAAGGTGCATCTTCTGCTGACCTGTATTGGACAATTGCTATGATATATCCTTTGTCTGCTAATTTTGATAAGTTCCCAATGTTAAGATACAGCTTTTGTTTAATCCAACCTGACCCTTGTACAAAGACAACACATGGCAGTTTTTCCATATGTTCAACTGTGTAATAAGGCATCAGAAATTGAAGTTTTAACTGTTTTCCATCCCTTTCAACATAATTCACATATCTTTTACATACTACTGAGGCGATATCATCTTCAAACTCTATTACATTCATTCCTCTTGTTACAGTCGACGATTCGGGAAATTCCTCATAACTGTATTCCTCTGGTTCTACCATATTCATTCCTCCATTTCAATGCATTTTATTTACCTTTAAATTTACACATTAAAAAGGGATATTACAAAATAACGCTATTTATTTTATAATATCCCTTATATAAATTTTTATCAACTATTTTAATGTATCTTCATCAACAGCCTTATTTACTAATCTGTTATCTTCTTTAACAGAAACTAATTCAAAGTCGATTTCTCTAAAGTCTACATTTACTTTGCTAACTTTAATTCTAACTTGGTCACCTATTCTGAACACTCTCTTAGTTCTTTCACCAACTAATGAGTAGCTGCTTTCGATGTAGTTGTAATAATCGTCAGTCATGTCGACCATTCTGATTAATCCTTCTACTGTATTTTCTAATTCAACGAACATACCGAATGATGTAACACTTGATATCGTTCCGTCGAATTCTTGACCAATTCTGTCTGCCATATAAACAGCTTTATAGTAATCGTGTACATCTCTTTCTGCTAATTCAGCTTCTCTTTCTTGTTCTGAAGATTGGTTAGATGCATATTCAACTATGTTTGCAAGTTGTTCACTTCTCTTTGGAGTTAATTTTCCGTTTAATTGTTCTTTTATTATTCTGTGTATTTGTAAGTCTGGGTATCTTCTTATTGGTGATGTAAAGTGGCAGTAGTATTGTGCCGCTAAACCGAAGTGACCCACACATTGTGGAGCATATCTCGCTTGTCTCATACTTCTAAGCATTATTGTACTTATTGATTCTTCTTCTGGTGTTCCTTTTATTAATTTTAGAACTCTTTGGATTTCTTTTGGATGAATTTGTTCTAAATCACCTTTTAAACTATATCCAAATGTAGCTATAAATTTGCTTAGGTTCTCCATTTTTTCTGCTGCAGGAATCTCATGTATTCTGTAAACGAATGGAGTTTGTAACCAGAAGAAATGTTCTGCTACTGTTTCATTTGTCACAAGCATGAACTCTTCTATCATTCTGTTTGATATTCTTCTTTCATATGACTTGATATCTGCTACTTTTCCTTCTGAATTTAATATTATTTTTGATTCAGGGAAATCAAAGTCGATTGATCCTCTTCTCTCTCTTCTTTTCATAAGAATTCTAGCTAAGTCTTCAGCATTATGGAATTCTTCTACTAAGTTAGAGAAAGTAGATTTTAATTTTTCATCGTCTTTTTCTAATATGTCAGATACTTCTGTATAAGTCATTCTAGCTTTTGAGTTTATGATTGACTCTGCTATGTCGTATTTTATAACTTTACCGTCAGCGTTTATTTCCATAAATACTGATAAAGTTAATTTATCTTCAAATGGATTTAAACTACACACTCCGTTTGAAAGTTGTTTTGGAAGCATTGGTATTACTTTATCAACTAGATAAACTGAAGTCGCCCTTTTTATCGCTTCTTTATCTAGTTTTGAATGTTCTCTAACATAGTGAGAAACATCGGCGATATGAACACCTAATTTGTAGTTTCCGTTTTCTAATACTTCGATTGAAACTGCATCGTCTAAGTCTTTTGCATCTTCACCATCTATTGTGAATGTTTTTAAATCTCTTAAATCCATTCTTCTTTTTATTTCTTCTTCTGGTATTGGAACGATAACTCTGTCAGCTTCTTCTAATACTTTGCGTGGAAACTCTTCTGGTAGTCCGTGTGCTCTTATTATTGAGTCGATTTCTACCCCACGTTCACCTTTTTGACCTATAACTTCTGTTATTTTACCTTCTGGCTTTCTTCCTTCAGTTGGCCAAACTGTGATTTTACAAACTACTTTGTCGTTGTCTTTTGCTCCAGAGAAATATCTGCTTGGAATGTAGATATCTTGAGTGAATTTTTTATCATCTGGTACAACGAATCCAAAGTTTTTATTTGATAATTGGAAAAGACCTATAACAGTTTCATTTTCTCTTTTTAATACTTTTACAATAGCTCCCTCAGCTCTTCTTCCTTCTTCTGCTGGCTTTACTATTTCAGCCATAACTCTGTCACCGTTCATCGCTCCATTTATGTCATCTGAACCTATGAATAAATCTTGTGTAAATTCTTCGTCTGATTCTACAAATCCAAATCCTTTTCTATGAGATATAAATTTTCCGACAAAATATCCCATAGCACTTGGCGCCATAACTCTTCCTTTTTTAGATACTATTAAATATCCATCATCTTGTAATTCTTCTAAAAAATTGTTGAACATTGGCATTTCACATGAATGTATGTCAAATATTAATGCTAATTCTTCCTTCTTTAGAGGATTATATGCTTTTTCATTTATTAAACCTAGTAACTTTTCTTTTATTTCCGGTGTCATTTAAAATTCCTCCATTTACTGTATTTATTTCAATTCATTAAAAGTATTTTTTACATTATATGTTTTATTTTATATGTCCTACTTTAATTGTATATTATCTTCCTTGTTATTTAGACGTTAAAATTTTAATATTTGTTAATTTTTAATATTTTATCTCATATATTGGGATTCTTACATAGAGATTTTTACTTATTTACGGTAATGTTTATAGTTTTCCTATAAATATTTTTATTTATGTATTTGTTCACCTTTATATTTTAATGAATTTTAACCTAAATATTTATTATACTTGATTTATTACATATTTAATATATTTTGGGAGGAGAATTTTTCTTTTTTTATAATTTGTATTAAAAATATGCATTTTTCGGCTATTTTTTAGTATAGCCACATTCCCTATTTCTTATACTTTTATCTTTGTAAATTGTAACAAGGGTTACCGATGGAATAAAATAAAAAGTGTATTATAAACACATATTAAATATTTCTTAAACATAAACTAATTTGTTTATCTAAACTTTAATAAATACATATATAAAAGGAGATAAAAATGAGAGCTTTCGTAGATAGAGATAGTTGTATAGGATGTGAAGCATGCGTTGGAATATGCCCAGAAGTATTCAGCATGGATGATGAAGGTATATCAGTTGCAATAGATGGAGAATTAGCAGCAGATTTAGTAGAGTCTGCTGAAGAAGCTATGGAATGTTGTCCTGTTTCAGCTATAACAGTAGAATAATAATATTAAAATGCAACTTTTTAGGTTTTCTAAAAAGTTGCATTTTTTTAATTTTACATATTTACACAGTATAGCAAAATTCTAAGTACTTTTTATACTAATCGGTCTTTGAATCCAAAACTATCAATTGTATGTATAATGTGTAAACTCATCGCAGTTTTTGCCCCTTCTGCATTTCTTTCTTTCATAAAATCTATTATCATTCGGTGATCTTTTAATGTAAGTTCTGTCGCTTTTTCGTATTGTTTTGATAAAATTACACTTTCGTTTATCGCCTTGCTTATAATCGGCACTAATTCCTTCATAAATGAGTTGCCGCTTGCTTTTGCAATCGCATTGTGAAACTGTTGTTCAGCGTCTGTTCTGTCTTCGTTGTTTAGAATTTTTTGTTCTATTATTTCACCGTATTCTATTATTTTTTCTATTTCATTATCACTCGCTCTTTTTGTCGCATAATATGCTCCCATCGGCTCAATTATCAGCCTCATTTCCAATAAATCTGCCAAGTCTGATGTATTTGGTTTTAAATTTCCAAGTGTAAAATTGTCAACTTCATCACTTTTTACAAAAGTTCCTTTGCCCCTTTTAATTTCAACTATATCTTGTAAAACTAACATTTTTATAGCCTCTCTCAAAGTCGTTCTGCTGACATTTAGAAGTGCTGATAATTCTGTTTCATTTGGAAGTTTATCTCCTATTTTAAATTGTTTTTTCACGACTATCATATCTAAAATTTCATCAGCCACCTGCTCTGATAGAGATTGTGATTTTTTATATTCCATAATGTTCCCTTCTTTCATCTATATTAAATAACTTATCTTTATTGTTAATTAATCATGTTTTACCTAATATAGCTTAATTTATATATCTTAATTTTTTGAAATTTTATCCAATTATATTATTGACATCATATGTTAAATGTATTAGTATGATGTTATACCATTTATAGGAAAATAATACCTCATAATATGGTCAATATCAAGAGTTTTAATTTAAAAAGTCTGAATTTTTAAATTTTATATATAATTTAGAATTTAAAATAGATTTACGTTTCAAAGCTTTTTAAACTTAATAAGATAAATAATTGAAAAAATTTAACATTAAATGAATATTTTTAAATAACAGGGGGATAATAGAAATGAGAAGTGATGCAGTAAGAAAAGGGATGCAACAAGCACCTCATCGTTCATTATTTAATGCTTTAGGACATACTGAAGAAGAAATGAGAAAACCTTTAATAGGTATAGTAAGTTCATACAACGAAATAGTTCCAGGTCATATGAACTTAGACAAAATAGTAGAAGCAGTTAAACTTGGAGTAGCAATGGCAGGAGGAACTCCTGTAGTATTCCCAGCAATAGCAGTTTGTGACGGTATAGCAATGGGACATATCGGAATGAAATACTCACTAGTTACAAGAGATTTAATAGCTGATTCAACTGAATGTATGGCTATGGCTCATCAATTTGACGGATTAGTTATGGTTCCTAACTGTGACAAAAACGTTCCTGGTTTATTAATGGCAGCTGCTAGAGTTAATATACCGACTGTTTTCGTAAGTGGTGGCCCAATGCTTGCTGGTCGTGTTAAAGGCGAAAAAAGAAGTTTATCAAGCATGTTCGAAGCAGTAGGTTCTTATGCTGCAGGAACTATGGATGAAAATGATGTTTTAGAATTTGAAAACAAAGTTTGTCCAACTTGCGGTTCATGTTCTGGTATGTATACTGCAAACAGTATGAACTGCTTGACTGAAGCTTTAGGAATGGGACTTCAAGGAAACGGAACTATTCCAGCAGTATATTCAGAAAGAATAAAGCTTGCTAAACATGCAGGTATGAAAGTTATGGAATTAGTTGAAAAAGACATAAAACCAAGAGATATAATGACTGAAAAAGCATTCCAAAATGCATTAACAGTAGATATGGCACTAGGTTGCTCAACTAACTCAATGTTACATTTACCAGCAATAGCTAACGAAGCTGGTGTAGAACTAAATGTAGATATAGCTAATGAAATAAGTTCAAGAACTCCAAACCTTTGCCACTTAGCTCCAGCAGGTTATACATATATGGAAGACCTAAATGAAGCTGGCGGAGTTTATGCAGTTATGAATGAATTAAGCAAAAAGAATCTACTTAACTTAGATATAATGACTGTTACAGGAAAAACTGTAGGAGAAAATATCGCTAACTGTGTAAATAAAGATCCTGAAACAATAAGACCAATAGATAATCCATATTCAGAAACTGGTGGTATCGCTGTACTTAAAGGAAACTTAGCTCCTGATTCTGGTATAGTTAAACAATCTGCTGTTGTTCCTGAAATGTTAGTACATGAAGGTCCAGCAAGAGTATTTCACTGTGAAGAAGATGCAATAGCTGCTATAAAAGGTGGAAAAATCGTAGCTGGTGATGTTGTTGTAATAAGATATGAAGGACCAAAAGGTGGACCAGGTATGAGAGAAATGCTTAATCCAACTTCTGCAATAGCTGGTATGGGATTAGGTTCTAGTGTTGCTCTTATAACTGACGGTCGTTTCTCTGGTGCATCTAGAGGAGCATCAATTGGACACGTTTCTCCAGAAGCTGCTGTTGGTGGACCAATAGCTCTTGTTGAAGAAGGAGATTTAATAAAAATAAATATAAAAGAAAAAACTTTAGACTTTGTCGTATCAGACGAAGAATTAGCAAGAAGAAAAGCTGCTTGGACTCCAAGAGAACCAAAAGTAACTACTGGTTACTTAGCAAGATACGCTACTATGGTTACATCAGGTGACAAGGGTGCAGTATTAAAAGCAAATAAATAATTGGAGTTTTTCAGTTTTTAATATAGGCTAAGTCATTTGACTTGGCCTTTTATAATTTAATATTAAGGGGAGAAATCTAATGGAAAATTTAATCTTATCTTTTAATGTCGTTGCTCCTTTGTTTTTAATGATGGTTCTTGGTTACTTTCTAAAATATATAAAAATATTTGACCAACATACACTAGATGTTATGAACAAAGTAGTATTTAAAGTATTTTTACCTGTGCTTCTTTTTTATAACGTTTATACAACAGATTTGGAGACAGTATTCGACGGCAAATTAATTTTATTCGCTGTATCAGGCGTTGTTATATTATTTTTAATCCTTCTATTATTTATACCTAAAATCGAAAAGGAAAACAGAAAACGTGGTGTTATGATTCAAGGTGTATTTCGTAGTAACTTTGTAATTTTCGGTATTCCAGTTGCTATTTCAATTTATGGTGATGGAAATGTCGGTACTACAGCAATGTTGATTGCAGTTATAGTTCCTCTTTTCAACATGCTAGCTGTTATATCACTTGAGATATTTAGAGGATCTCAAATAAACATCAAAAAAATACTTAAAGGCGTTGTTACAAATCCTCTTATAATCGGTGCTTTTGTAGGTATTGTCTTCCTTCTTATTGGGATAAAACTTCCGACTTGCATAATGGAAACTGTTGAAGATGTGTCAAAAATGGCAACTCCACTTGGTTTAATTCTCCTTGGTGCATCATTCGCATTTTCTGATGTAAAAAAGTATCTACACGAAACCATATTTATCGTTATTACAAAGTTAATCGTAGTTCCTTTAATTATGATTCCACTTAGTGTATCTCTTGGAATTAGAGGAATTGCACTACTTACACTAACTATAATCTATGGTGCTCCAACAGGTGTTTCAACATTCCAAATGGCAAAACAAATGGATGGCGATAGCGATTTAGCTGCCCAAATTATCGTGTTTACATCGTTCTTCTGCATAATAACAATGTTTATATGGATTTATATATTAAAAAGCATGGCACTTATTTAATATATATTCCTAAACTACGATAATATATTTTTATTTTAATAATCATTTTATTTTAATAAAATAAATTACATAAACATAAAGAAAAAGAAGTCTTCCAGATTATCCAGAAGACTTCTTTTATTTAAAAACTAAATTCAATCTTTAAATTTTATTAAATGATGGCCAGTCATCTAATTTACTATTTGTTTATTACTACTAATGCTAATGCATTTATGAAGAATAATACTGAGAATATTCTAGTTGATTTTAAAAGGAATGCTTGTTTTCCTTTTGGTTTAAAGTAAGCTTGTGCTTCAAAATCATCTCCTGCTCCACTGAAATCAGAAGAGAAGTTCCCTTTTCCTTCTTGAGGCATTATAACTAATAGTAAAAGTACTGATAGTACTATTTGTACACCCATTAAAATATTATTAAGCATGAGTACCCTCCTATTATCTCTTGAATTTATCCAACTTTAAGTTTACCATATTAGCACTTTTATTACAAGAAAGTGGGATTTAAAATTATAGTATTTTTACAATTTATAGGGAATTTTTATCTATAGCTCATTTTTAAATTTTAATATGGTAAAACTTATTGCAAATAAAATTATTGAAAATAAAATCATCAATCCTAGGTAAATCTTTATTCCATTTAAATCATTTCCATTTTGGAGGTTTTCTATGCATACATATACCCATCTAGTTGGTATATAGTTCCCTATTTTCTGGAGGCTTTCTTCCATTACATCAAAATCCCAAAATACTCCACTAAGCATACAGCATGGCACTACTATCAATATATTTATTATTCTCGATGTATACTTGCTTCTTACAAATGATACTATACATAAATTCAAACTTATGGCTATTAAATTAAAAACTAATAGAACGAAAAGAAAATTGAGGGTATTTTCCATTCCAAAATCTATATATAAAATTTTTCCCACCAAATAGTATATAAGACTTGTGCATGATGTCATTATATAAAAAATCAAAATCATCGATACGTAATATTTCCACTTACTAATTCCTGAGCTTAAAATCATTATTTTAGTTTTATTTTCTTCATCTTCTATTAAGAAATTCGCTATATTTCCAGCAACTATAAATATTGTAAAAATAATAAGTCCTAGAGTATTTTGTATTTTAGGTATGTCTTCTTTTACTTTGTTTAAGCTGAGATTTGTAATTTGACTGTTGTAATCTAAATTTATATTTTTAAATTCATCTATATCTTTATTGCTCAATGATGCTACTATGCATAAGTCTTCACATTTCAATTTTATAAGCTGCCTTATAGAAGTTTCTACATCATTATGTTTTATAGATTTTATATTTATTTCTTGTGGTTTAAAATTTAATAAATTTTCTTCAAAATTTTTATCAATTATTACTGCTACTTCGATTTGTTGTGTTATTAATAAAAGTTTATAATCCTTCTCCTTTATTTTTACACTTTGTATATCCTCAAGCTCATCTATACTTTCTATAATTTGATTTGATGAATATGAGTTGTCTTTATCTACTATTCCGATTTTATATTTATATTGGCCACCAAATTCAAAGCTAAAGAAAATTATTATAAATACTGGAATAATTACTCCGCTTATTATGTAGCTCTTTTTCCTCATCAAGAGTTTTATCGTATTTAGTATTAATCTAATCAAAACTTCCACCTTCTTTTATTTTTGAGATTATCCTACTTAGAATAATCATTAAAGCAGCACTTCCTAAGGATATATTTATCGCACTTATGTAATAAGAGGTATCCACATTGTATTTTAAGCCTAAAATAGCTGTATTAACCCAATAATTTGGCACTAATTCGCATAGAAAACTAGTTATTCTCGCTGATTTTACTAGACAAAGCGGAACATATGAACCGCCTAAAAATCCCATAACTATTATCAGCATATTTGTGAATGTGTAGGCTGTTTTTTCCTCCGAAAAAATCATGGATATAGATATTCCCAATACGGAGCTAAATATTATAAATGAAATTAATACCATAAAAATGTAAATTACATTTTGCCCCCAATTTACTCCAAATAATCTGGTAGAAGTTATATATATAATTATAATTTGCATAATTCCGATGAATATCCCAAGAGCTATTTTCGATATTATTATATTTATTTTTTTAATACTTGATGTTTTTAATCTTGTCATTTTATGTAATGTATTTTCCTTATACATTGAAGTTAACGTTATTGTCGATATGTATAATATAATCAGCGTCAATTCTACAAAAGTATAATAAGTAAATGAATTTACTTCATCATATGATATTCCTTCTGATTTAACTTGGGTATTATTCTGTGCATTTAAAATTTGTGGTACCTTCTGTGGTTCGAATTTTGATGTGGAGTGTATAAATATATATTTTTTCATATATTGTGTATATAAATTTCTAAACACTTTGCTTTCAGTACTTTCTCCATTTTCATTTCTAAAATATTTTATATCATCTTTACAGACATTTATAAAACAAATTGCTTCATTTTTATTTACAAGCTTTATCGCTTCTTCAGGATTTGTATTTTCTACAAATTCTGCCTCGGTATCTTTTTGAAATTGTACAGAGAAGTCATAAAATGGTTGTAAATTTTTATTTCCATTTGAATCTTCTATATTGAAATATATAATTTTTCCACTAAAAATATTTTTATCCATACTCATAAGTCCATCTAGTGATTTTCCCATTACAAAAATAAGCACGATCGGAAATATGAGCATGGCTATTACATTTGTTTTACTTTTAAAAAATTGTATTATCTCTTTTTTCATAAATACAATCTCCTCCATATTTTATGTATTATTAATATTTATGAGTTTAAAGTTATCTCTATTACTTTGCACAAAAAAAGAATACCCAAGTGGTAAATTTCCACTTGGGTATTCTATATTATTCATAAAATATATTTTGCTTACTATATAATTAATTATTTGTTTAAGTTAGTTATTATTTATTATTTGCTTAAGTTGTAGAAAGATTTTAATCCACAGTATCTAGCTTGAGCACCAACTGTTTCTTCTATTCTTAATAATTGGTTGTATTTAGCAACTCTATCAGTTCTTGATGGAGCACCAGTTTTTATTTGACCAGCGTTTACAGCTACTGCTAAGTCAGCTATAGTAGTATCTTCTGTTTCACCAGATCTGTGAGATATTACTGCAGTATATCCAGCTCTTTTAGCCATTTCTATAGCATCTAAAGTTTCAGTTATTGTACCTATTTGGTTAACTTTTATTAATATAGAGTTAGCAACACCAGCTTCTATACCTCTTTCTAATCTCTCAGTGTTTGTAACGAATAAGTCGTCACCAACTAATTGAACTTTTTTACCTAATCTTTCAGTAAGAACTTTCCATCCAGCCCAGTCTTCTTCATCTAAACCATCTTCTATAGTTATTATTGGGAAGTTAGTAGTCCAATCTTCGTATAAGTCTACCATTTCAGCAGCAGTTAATTCTTTACCTTCTCCAGCTAAAACGTATTTTTTAGTTTCTTCGTTGTACATTTCAGAAGCTGCAACGTCTAATCCTAACATAACGTCTTTTCCTGGTTCGTATCCAGCAGCTTTTATAGCTTCAACTATTAATTCTAAAGCTTCTCTGTTTGATCCTAAGTTTGGAGCGAATCCACCTTCATCACCAACACCGCAAGCTAATCCTTTTTCTCCAAGAACTTTTTTAAGAGCGTGGAATACTTCTGCACCCATTCTTAAACCTTCTTTGAAGCAAGGAGCTCCTACTGGTAATATCATGAATTCTTGAACATCAACGTTGTTGTCAGCATGTTCTCCACCATTTAATATGTTCATCATTGGAACTGGTAATTGTTTAGCATTAACTCCACCTATGTATTGGAATAATGGTAATCCTAATTCGTTAGCAGCAGCTCTAGCTACAGCCATAGATACACCTAGTATAGCATTTGCTCCTAATTTACCTTTGTTTGGAGTTCCGTCTAATTCTAATAATAATCCGTCTATTCCTGGTTGATCAAATGCATCTAATCCTTCTAATTCTGGTGCTATTATAGTGTTAACATTGTTAACTGCATTTTGAGTACCTTTTCCTAAATATCTACCTTTGTCACCATCTCTTAATTCAACAGCTTCGAAAGCTCCTGTAGATGCCCCAGATGGAACTATTGCTCTACCTTCTGCTCCACTTTCTAATGCTACTTCAACTTCTACAGTTGGATTCCCTCTTGAGTCTAATACTTCTCTTGCGTATACTGATTCTATTACTGACATGTTATTCTCCTTCCATTGAACTAATCAAGTCATAGTTTGTAAAAAACATAAAATATCACAAACAAATTGATGGGTAAGTTCATAAATTTCTATGTATTTTAATTTTAATTTTGTTATTATTTTTCTCGATTAGTTGTTTTTGTTGTCTTTTTTTTACTTTTTATAATATTATTTTTAATTTTTATATTACAGGATGATTATATAATTATATAACCAGCCTGGATTTAATTATATAAGTTTAATTTATCTGGATTATTTTATTAATGAATGACCAGTCATTTCTTCTGGTTTTTCTAATCCCATAATATCTAATACTGTTGGTGCTATATCTGATAATCTTCCATCAGTTAGTAGCTCTTTTCCTAAGAAATCTTTTCCTGCTACTATAAATGGAACTGGATTTACTGAATGTGAAGTTATAACTTTTTCTGTTTCAGGGTCTACCATTAATTCAGCATTTCCATGGTCAGCAGTTATTATAGCACTTCCACCGATTTCAACTATTTTGTCTACTAATTTACCAACACAATTATCTACAGTTTCAACAGCTTTAACTGCAGCTTCCATAACACCTGTATGTCCAACCATATCTGGGTTAGCGAAGTTTACAACTATGAAGTCGTATTTATCTTCTTCTATTTTTTCCATAACTTTTACTAGTAATTCTGGTGCAGACATTTCTGGTTGTAAATCATATGTTGCAACTTTTGGTGAAGGTATTAATTCTCTATCTTCACCTTTATTTGGTTCTTCAACACCACCGTTGAAGAAGAATGTAACGTGAGCATATTTTTCAGTTTCGGCAGCTCTTAATTGAGTTTTACCTAATTTTGATAAATATTCACCTAATGTGTTACTTAATGATTGTGGTCCAAATGCTATTTTAACATTTGGTAAAGTAACATCATATTCGGTTAAGCAAACAAAGAATGTTTTTATGTCTGCTCTTTCAAATCCAGTAAATTCAGTGTCAACTATTGCTCTAGATATTTCTCTAGCTCTGTCTGGTCTGAAATTGAAGAAGATTACTGAATCTCCATCAGATATTTTTCCTACTGGTTGATTGTCTTTAATTATTACAGTTGGTACTATAAACTCGTCTGTTGCACCTTTTTTATAAGATTCTTCGATAGCTTCAGATGCACAAGTAGAAGTTTCACCTTCGCCACAAACCATAGCTTTGTATGCTTTTTCTACTCTTTCCCATCTTTTATCTCTATCCATTGCATAGTATCTTCCATTTACAGTTGCGAATTGACCTACACCTGTTTCAGCCATACAAGCTTCTATTTCTTTAGCATAGCTTAAACCACTTTGAGGATCAGTATCTCTACCATCTGTAAAGGCATGTACGTATACTCTTTCTACACCTTTTTCTTTAGCCATTTTGATTAAAGCTTTAAGGTGATCTATATGTGAATGAACTCCACCATCAGATAATAATCCCATTATATGAAGAGCGTGTTCTTTTGCATTTTCCATTGCACCATTTAAGACTTCATTTGTAAAGAAATCTCCGTCTTGTATTGATTTTGTTATTCTTGTTAAATCTTGATAAACAATTCTTCCTGCTCCGATGTTTGTATGACCAACTTCTGAGTTACCCATTTGACCATCTGGAAGACCAACATCAAGACCGCTTGCTTTTATTAGTGTTGTTGGATAAGTTTTTTCGATTCTGTCTAAATTAGGAGTATTTGCTGCTTTGACAGCATTTCCTACTGTGCTATTACTTTCTCCAAAACCATCCATAATTATTAATGCTACTGGTTTCTTCATTTGTATTACTTCACTCCTATTTGAAATTTACAAGAGCAACATAATCATCAGCTTTAAGTGATGCTCCACCAACTAAAGCTCCATCTATGTCACTTTGTCCCATTATTTCTGCTACGTTAGCTGGTTTAACACTTCCGCCATATTGGATTCTAACTTCGTTAGCTAAATCGCCATAAACTGAAGCTACAACTTCTCTTATGTATGATATAACATCATTAGCTTGTTCTGCAGTTGCAGTTTTTCCAGTTCCTATAGCCCAGATTGGTTCATAAGCTATAACAACTTTAACTAAATCTTCATTAGTTACGTCTTTTAATCCTGCTAATATTTGAGTTTTAACATGGTCTTTAGTAACTCCAGCTTCTCTTTGTTCTAAAGTTTCACCACAGCATAATATTGGGTTTATACCTATTTGTAATGCTTTTAATACTTTTTTGTTTACTGTTTCATCAGTTTCTCCAAAGTATTCTCTTCTTTCAGAATGTCCTATTATAACGTAATCCATTCCTATTTCTTGTAACATTTCAGCAGAAACTTCTCCTGTGAAAGCTCCTGAAGTTTCAAAGTGCATATTTTGAGCACCAACTTTTATTTTAGTACCTTTAGTTGCTTCTTTAAGGTCTTTTAATTGTAAAAATGGTGCACATATTACAGCCTCAACATCATCTCTATCAGCTCTAGATCCAACTTCTTTAACAAATTCTAAAGCTTCTTTTATATTTTTATTCATTTTCCAGTTTCCAGCGATTATTGGTTTTCTCATTTGAGTTCCTCCCCTTGAATATACTTTTTAATCTATTCTCTTTATCTCTAAACTGTGTTTATATATTGTCTAAGTAATTATTATTTGTTATCTAAAGCAGCTATACCTGGTAATTCTTTACCTTCTAAGAATTCAAGTGATGCTCCACCACCAGTAGAAACATGAGTCATTTTGTCTCCGAATCCTAATTGGTTAACAGCAGCAGCACTATCTCCACCACCGATTACAGTAGTTGCATCTTCTAAAGCAGCCATAGCTTTTGCTATTGCTAAAGTACCACCTGCAAATGCTTCAAATTCAAATACACCCATTGGTCCGTTCCATACTATTGTTTTTGAATTGTTAACAACATCTACAAATTTTTCTACTGTTTTTGGTCCTATATCTAAACCTTGGTATCCGTCAGCTATATTTTGATCTTCAGTTATTGCAACCTCAGCATCAGCAGCGAATCTGTCAGCAGTTTTGAAGTCTACTGGTAAATATAATTTAACACCTTTAGCTTCTGCTTTTTCTATCATTTCTTTTGCATAGTCAACTTTATCTGCTTCTAATAAAGAATCTCCTATTTCATATCCTTGAGATTTTAGGAATGTATAAGCCATTCCTCCACCTATTATTAAGTTGTCAACTTTGTCTAATAATTGATTTATAACGTTTATTTTGTCAGAAACTTTTGCTCCACCTAATATTGCAGTGAAAGGTCTAACTGGGTTAGCAACAGCTTCACCTAAGAATTTTAATTCTTTTTGAATTAAATATCCGCAAGCTCTTTCTTCTAAAAATTGTCCTGCACCAACAGTTGAACAGTGTGCTCTATGAGCAGTTCCGAAAGCATCATTAACGAATATCTCAGCTAAAGAAGCTAATTCTTTAGAGAAGTTTTCTTCGTTTTTAGTTTCTTCTTTTCTGTATCTAGTGTTTTCTAATAAAACAACATCTCCATCTTTCATGTTTGAAACAGCAGCTTTTGCATTTTCACCAACAACATTAGCGTCAGCAGCGAAAACTACTTCTTGTCCTAACATTTCTGATAATCTTTTTGCAACTGGTGCTAATGATAATTCTGGTTTAGGTTCTCCTTTTGGTTTTCCTAAGTGAGAGCATAATATAACTTTTGCTCCTTGTGCTATTAAATATTTTATAGTTGGTAGTGCACCTACTAATCTATTTTCGTCAGTTATTACCCCATCTTGTAGTGGTACGTTGAAGTCGCATCTTACTAATACTTTTTTCCCCGCAACGTTTATATCTTCTATCGTTTTTTTATTTAACATTGACATAATTAAAATTAAACTCCTTTCAAAGTAAACGTATTTTCCTTTTTTAATATATCATATTTTTAGACAAATTTGTAATTAAATGTCATTTATCTTATATTTTGATTTCGTATTTTATTTGTAAAATCTTTTATTTATATATATTTAAACATTTTAGGTTATTTTCTGATTTAAATTGATAATTCATATCAAGTAGTTTTATTTTTATATTTAATTTATTTATTGCGTCCTATCCTAAAAAAGTCCGGAGCTGTAGCAGATACTACAAACCCGGACCTTATCCTAAACTATTTTGCTAAGTTTGCAAAATATCCTAAAGTTCTTATTAATTGAGATGTATAAGACATTTCATTGTCATACCAAGAAACAACTTTAACTAATTGTTTTCCGTCAACTTCCATAACTCTTGTTTGAGTTGCATCGAATAATGAACCAAAGCTCATTCCTACTATATCAGAAGATACTAAGTATTCTTCAGTATATCCGAATGATTCATTTGCAGCTTCTTTCATAGCAGCGTTAACTTCTTCTATTGTTACGTTTTTGTTTAATGTACAAACTAATTCAGTTAAAGAACCAGTTACAACTGGAACCCTTTGAGCAGCTCCGTCTAATTTACCTTTTAATTCTGGTATAACTAAACCTATAGCTTTTGCAGCACCTGTAGTATTTGGAACTATATTTCCTGCAGCAGCTCTAGCTCTTCTTAAGTCACCTTTTGGATGAGGACCATCTAAAGTATTTTGATCGTTAGTGTATGCATGTATAGTTGTCATTAAACCTTTTTCAACACCAAATTTATCATTTAAAGTTTTAACCATTGGTGCTAAACAGTTAGTTGTACAAGAAGCTCCTGATATAACTGTTTCTGTACCATCTAATATATCGTTGTTTACGTTGTATACTATTGTTTTAACATCTCCAGTTGCTGGTGCAGATATAACAACTTTTTTAGCTCCTGCTTTTATATGTGCTTCAGCTTTTTCTTGAGAAGTAAAGAATCCTGTACATTCTAATACTATGTCTACCCCTAATTCAGCCCATGGTAAGTTTTCTGGATTTCTTTCAGCAGTTACTTTTATTTCTTTTCCATTAACTACGAAAGCACCTTCTTTAACTTCTATTTCACCGTTGAATCTACCTTGAGCAGTATCATATTTGAATAAGTGAGCTAACATTTTTGCATCTGTTAAGTCATTTATTGCTACTACTTCAAATTTGTCAGTTTGTTCCATTAATTTTCTTAATGCTAATCTTCCTATTCTACCAAAACCATTAATTGCTACTTTAACCATTGTGATTTAACCTCCTAAAAATAAAACCTATTTTTATACTATTTTATCTATTTTACTAATACTTCTATTAGTTATTCACTAATTTTATTTTTCGTTATCTTGTTCTTGATTTTTTATTTCATCTTGATGTTTTAATAAATCAATAAGTTTTCTTCCACTATGCTCGTCAGTTACTAAAACTAAGTTCTCGTTTATTTTAGAAATTGCTAGAAAAGCTTCTACTTTTTTAGATCCAGCAAATACTGCAATAACATTTCTTGCTTGTTTAACACTTTCTAAATCAATTCCGATTGTATTTAATCTATATACAATCTCACCTGATTGATTGAAATAATATCCAAATGATTCGCCTATTGCACCTTTGTCTAATATTTCTTGTGTTTTACTTTCTGGTAAGTTTCGCTTTAGTATCATTTCATCAGCTCTGCCAACTCCAAAGACTACTATATTTGAATTAGAAACTAAATCTAGAGTTCTTTTTATTTCTGGCTCTTGAGCTAACATCATCATAGATTCTTTTCCTAATTTATCAGGTAAATTAAGTAATTCGTATTTTGAGTGTAATCTTTTACTCATATCTGATGCTATATTATTTGATTGTATCTCTATATCTAATCCCACACTACCTCTAGCTGGAACTATTGTTACATTTTCAAATTTCTTATCGGTTTTAATACCTTTTGAAAACTCTAGCATAGTTGTTCCACCTGTTATTGAAACTATATCATCTTCTTGTATTATATGTGTGAAATATGATGCTGCTGATCTTGCTACATCGACTAAAATACTTTCATTTTTTTCATAGTCACCAGGAACAAGTATTACTTTCTTTATACCTAATAATTGTGTTAGTCTCTCTTCTAATGTAGATAATCCCATAACTTCATTCATTGTATCTTTTAACTGTTCAAGAAGTTCTATTCCTTCTTCTGTTATTGTCATGCCTGAAGTTTCTACTTTTATAAGACCTTGTTCTCTTAGTACTTCCGTCTCCGAACGAATTACTCTCTCACTTAGTTTTAATACACCAGCCAAACTCCTTCTTCCAATAGTTTCGCATAAGTATATTTGTCTAAGAATTGAGTAACGTTTCGTCATTATTTCAACAACTTGTGGAATCAGTTTTTGTTGTATTTTTAAAAAATTATTCATAAGTCTATCCCTCATTTTCTGTTCTGGGACTTTTTTTGTCCTATGTATTAATTTGTGTCCCACAAGATATTTTTATTTTACCTTAGATATAAAATTTTTTCAATATGTTTTCTCAAATTTTTGCTTTTTTTTAACATATAATTAATTTTTCGTCTATATTTTAACTTAAATTTCATTTTTATACTATTTTTATTTAGAAATCAAAGTTTTCTTTTGCTTGATGGTAATATTTCTAACTCTTCTCTATATTTTGAAACAGTTCTTCTTGCAATATTTATACCTTGGTTATTCAACATTACTTTTATTTTTTCATCACTTAATGGTTTCGATTTATCTTCGTTTTTTATTGTATCCTTAATAAATTTTTTTATACTGATTGAAGAGACACCCTCTGTTTCTTGAGTTTCTAAACCTTTTGAAAAGAAATATTTAAATTCAAATAGTCCAAATGGAGTTAACATATATTTTCCGTTTACCCCTCTGCTTATAGTTGATTGATGTATATTAAGTTCTTGTGCTAATTCTTGCATCTTCATCGGTTTTATATAGTGTATTCCCTTTTCAAAGAAGTCTTTTTGCTTATTTAATATTGAATTAGCTATCATTATTGTTGTTGATTTTCTATGTTCTATACTTTTTATTAAGTTTAAAGCATTGTCTAATCTATCTTTTATAAATTCTTTTGCAACAATATCCGAACTTTCATCATTTAATATTTCTTTATAAAATGAATTTATATGTATATTTATATCATTTGTATCATTTCCTTCTAAAACAAATTCCCCATCTATTTTTTTTACTGTTACATCTGGTTTTATATATATAATATCTTTTAATTTAAACTTTTCACATGGTTTCGGATTGAGACTTTTTATTAATTTAATATAATTCATACACTGAGATTTATTTATATTGTATTTCTTGCATATTAAACTTATTTTTTTATTTCCTATGCAATTTAAATCATTTTTTATAATATCTTCAAGTAACCCATCTTTTATATCTAAATTTCTAAGTTGTATAATCAAAGATTCTTCTAAATTACTTCCTCCTACTCCACTAGGTTCAAGCGACTGAATGTATTTTTTGCATCTATTATATATAGTACAGTCTATATTTAGATCTTTGATTACTAAATCTTCATCTTTTAAGTATCCATTTTCATCTAAACTATCTATTATATATTCGCACACCTTCTCCTCAGTTTTATCTATTTTATAGCAATTTATTTGCTCTTTTAGATAGTCATATAAATTTTGATTATTACTTATTATATTTTCAAAATCCATTTCACTATCCGCATTGTATCTAGATTCATTTTTATCGTTGTAAGTATGATGTTTCAAATGATTTATATATCTTTCCCAATCAACTTTTCTTTCACTGTTTTGCATCTCGACTTCTATAATAGGGTTTTCCTCGGCTTGTTTTTTTATTTCATCTTCTAATTCTAATGTTGTCATGCTTAAAATTTTTAAAGATTGTACTAAATTAGTAGACACAATAATCTTTTGTGATTGACTCATTTCTAGTCCATAGTCTATTTTCATAATATTTCCTCCCCAATTTTAAACTCTATCCGAAATATTTTTTCAAGTTTTCTTTATTTACAATTTTAAAATAATATCTTTTATTCATTATATAACAAAAGGAATGTTCCATATCGTTCAAATTGAACATATACAAAACATTCCTTCATTGTATTATAATATTTTAATTTTTAAATTTAAGCCGTTTTTTCAGTATGGTCAGTTGATTCTTTTTTATCAGACATTTGTGGTCTTACAAATAATATAACTATTGCAAGTCCTACAAGACCTACTATTGCTGCCACCCAGAATACTGCGTTAACACCATTTTGTATTAATTCTACATTTGTTGGATCTGCAGCTGTATTCATATTGTATGCTACCGCGAATACTGTTGCAGCAATCGTTCCAGAAAGTGAATTAAAGAAGTTTACAAATGATGTCCCTATACCTATATCTTGCGGATCAAGTATTAACTGAGCAGCTGGTGTTATAGATACAGAACGGAAACTTTCTGCAATTCCTGTAAATGCAAGAGCTACAAAGTATATTACTATTGAAGTAGCTGGTGTAGTGAATCCCATAACTAACATTGGGATACCTGTTAATGCAGTTGCACCTACCATTGCTTTCCACATATTTGAAGTTTTCTTACCTACCCATGTACCAGCTATTATAGGTATAATTATTGTAAGTATAGTACGAGGCATTTGTAAAGCACCTGCTACACTTGCTGATTTACCCATTATTTGCATTGCTCCTATTGGTGCATATACGTTCATTGCATTTTGATAGAAGTAAGCGGCAAAACCAACTGCTAAAAGTACAATATAGTTTTTATTTTTGAATAATGTAAGAGGTATAAGTGGCTCTTTTGCTTTTGATTCAATTTTAATAAGTGCATAGAATGCTACTATTCCTAAAACAAATCCTGCTATTATTGTTGGATGCCCCCATCCTATTGATGAACCAAAGTTTAAAGATAAAAGAATCGCACAAAGTGTAACAACTAACGCTATTATCCCAGGAACATCTATAGTAACTTTTCCTTCACGTTTTTGGTTTGGCATATTAATTCCGATTAATATTATTCCTATAAGTAGAGGTGCTGCTGGCATAATTATTGCTACAGTAAGCATATTCATATCAGTAAGTATACCTGCAATTATACTTCCTCCAAATCCTCCAACAGCTACAGATGCTGCTAACATTCCCATTGCTTTTGGTACGTCTTTTCTTTCATTAATTAATCCCATTATTATGTAAGGTGCTGCTGTGAAAGCTCCTTGTGCAAGACTTATTAATAAACGTAAACTCATTAATGCCACTAATGAGCGTGCAAATGCAAATGCTACACCACATACTATACATATGATACCTGGTATAACTACTATGTTTCTACGTCCTATTAAATCTCCAAGTTTTCCACCTATTGGTGTCATTATTGATATACCTAGTGCTGCAAATATAGAGAATAATCCTACATATCCCATTGCATCTACACTTTCTAATATTGGTGCTGTTAATGTTGAAAATACAAGTCCATACATTGCTACTGAAAGCATAATGCATATACATCCTATTTGTACTAAATTTTTCTTAGCTTTTGGTAGCGGAATTGCTACAGTTTGCTGCGTTCGTTCTTTTGACATAAAATAATCTCCTTTTTATTCCTTTTCGTTACTTAAATATATATTTTACGTTATTATTTTTTGACTATCGTTTTCTCAATGTATAAATTTTAGTAATTAATTATTATTTATTGTTTTTTAACCATTCTGTTGCACAGTGTGCTAAACAAGAAGATCCTATTGGACAAACATCTTCGTTGAATTTAACTTTTGGGTTATGTGCTGGAGCTTCTCCTCTTTCATCAAGGTATCCTGCTGATAAGTACATGAATGTACTTGGAATTTGCTCAGCTATAACAGCGAAGTCTTCTGAAGCACTTGCTGATATTCCTGGGTATCCTGTAAGTCCTGGTATTCCCATTCCTTCCATATATCCTACGAATTCTTCAGTAAGTTCTGGGTTACAGATTAGTGGTGGTACTTCTGAAAGCATTTCTACTTCTGCGCTACCTCCGTAAACTGCTGCAACTCTTTCTGCAACTTCTTTCATTCTACGAACAAGTAATTCTCTTGATTCTGGTTTATTTGTACGTATAGTTCCTTCTAATACTGCAGTTTCTGGTATTATGTTACCAACTGTTCCTGCTTGGAATTTACCTACTGTTAATACACAAGAATGTGTTGGATCACTTTCTCTTGCTATTAATTCTTGTAATGCAAGATGTACATGTGCACCAATATTTATTGGGTCAACACCTGCATGAGGATAAGCCCCATGTGAACCTTTTCCTGTCAATGTTATTTTAAATCCATCAACAGAGAACATCATTGTATCTTTGCTGTTGTACATATATAGACCAACTGGCATTTTTCCTGCTGAAACATGGTATGCTAATGCTGCATCTACTGGTGGATTTTGTAATATACCATTTTCGATCATATTTTTGCTACCTTCGAATGTTTCTTCAGCTGGTTGGAACATTAATTTTACAGTTCCTTCTAATTCATCTTCATTTTCTTTTAACATTCTTGCTGCTGTAAGTAACATAGCTGCATGGAAGTCATGCCCGCAAGTATGTGCTGTTTTTCCTGTTGGACAAGCAAATTCTTCTCCACTCTCTTCTCCCATTGGAAGTGCATCCATATCAGCACGTAGTAATAATACTTTTCCACCTTTTCCAAGAGTAGCGGTTACACCATAACCACAATCTTTAGGCTCTATACCGAAAGATCTTAATTGTTCCATAACATATGCTTTAGTTTTTGGAAGATCTAATCCTGCTTCAGCATTTGTATGCATATAACGACGGTGTGCAACCGTTTGTTCTGCTAATTCTTTTGCTCTGTCATAATAATTCATAACTTGTTTCTCCTTTTACGGAATATTTTTTGAAGTATTTTTAATATTTATAGAATATATATGGAATACTTCCTTGACAATAATATATCAAGAATTATTCTATTTGTCAAATAATTCTGTACTAATTTTTAAATTTTTTTTATTAAAGCTAAATATTTTGCTATATTTACATTGATTTATAAAATACTTTTTGATAATATTAATCGAAAGAGGTGAACCAAAATGAACACAAATATTGTAGTTATTACTAGTCATTTTCTGCGCCCACATATAGAGGAAATTTACTCTAATTTAGACTTAGAATGTAATATTAAAGTTGTAGCCTATGACAACTTTAATACTATACATAAAATATATGATCAGTATGCTGCGTGTACTAACGGTTTTTTGGTTAGTGGTACTGCAGCAAAAGCTGCTATAGAGGTCGTAGAACACGAACTAAAACGCCCAATTATTTCTTTTGAAATAGATTCTGCAGGATTATATCGCTCAATTTTAGATTTACTTCTAGAAAATAGAGATTTAAATATGAATAGACTTATCATTGATTTTATGATTCCTCTTGAAGGTGGAATAACAGCAAATGATTTTTTTAAGTGGATGGATTTAAATTATGATAAATCTCATATTGATATTTGGAGTGAAACATTAAATAGGGAAAACTTTGCAAAATTAGAAGGTCAAATTATAAACGAGATTTTGAGATTATGGAATATGGATGCAATAGATATGGTTTTATGTCAGTATAGTAATCTTATACCAATTTTAGAAGAACATAATATTCCTTATAGATATCCTATACCAACACCATTATTTTTAAAAGATCTAACTAAGAGATTTATGTATATTCTCTCATTAGAATATATGCGTGAAAATCTACCTGTAGTGATTAGTATTTTTGCTTCTGATAATAGTTTAAATACAGAAGAAAACATTCAATTAATTGCACACCACACAAATAAATTCTTCCAATCTAATGCAATAAATTGTGTAATACAAGAAGAAAAATCACATTGTTCCACAATTATTACAGTAGAAAATTTACATCAAATTACAAATAACGAGAAAAACTGTAATTTAAGTGTTTATTTAAATAAATATATTGATTTTGACATTTCAATTGGATATGGAATTGGAATTAACTTAGAAATGGCGGTTAATAACGCCTATACTGCTCAAAGGGAATCTTTATTATCGGGAAAAAGTTTTGTTTTTACAGAAAACGGAAATCTTATTGGTCCATTAAGTTCAAAAGAATGTATGGTAATTGAAAATCAAGCAATTTATGATATTGGAAAAATTGCTAAAAACAGTAGTCTATCTGCTATTACAATCAAAAAAATTATAGCCATTATAAAAATTAATAATTCAAATATGATAACAACACAGGATTTGTCGTTACACTTAAAAAGTACTGTTAGGAATGCAAACCGTATACTTAAAAATCTTGAAAAAAGTGGATACGCTAAAATAACTTGTACTCAAACTACAAATACTAAGGGGCGACCTACAAAAGTGTATGAATTAAATTTTCATATTTAATCAATAAAAAACTGGCACCAATATTGGTGCCAGTTTTTTATATTATTTTATTGAATTTAAAAGCTCTACTAACTCTTCTTCTGTAAAGTGATATTTATTGTTACAGAAATGACAAGTTACTTCTGCTTGTTTATCTTCGTCTATTATAGCTTGAAGTTCTTTTTCTCCTATTGATTGAAGAACTTTTCCTGTTCTTTCTTTTGAACAATTACATTCAAATCCAACTTCACATACATCTAGTATTTTTGGTTCTAAATCTTTAAGTACCATTTCTACTATATCTTCTGGTTTATTTCCAGCCTTTAGTAAAGTTGTTACAGATGGTATATCTTTTATATTGTTTTCTAATGTAGCTATAGTTTCTTCGCTAGCAAATGGCATTAATTGTACTATAAATCCACCAGCTTGCTCAACGTCAAATTCTCTACATACTACTATTTCTTCAGAGCCATCTTCTTTAGTTATTTTTCTTTCAACTTCCATATTTCTAGTTAAAACACCTAGCGAAACTACTGAAGGAGTTTGTTCTGATAAAGCAAAGTAATGTGTGAAGTCTTCTGCTATTTCTCCACTTACTAACGGATATGATCCTATATAAGGCTCTTTTAATCCTAAGTCTTTTATTACTTGAACGTATCCATCTGTTCCGACAGCACCTGCTACATTTAATTTTCCATTTGGATAGTTTTCAACTTGAACATCTGGGTTTTGAACATATCCACGAACCATACCTTTTGCATCAGATGTTGCAAGTATAGTTCCTATTGGCCCGCCACCTTTTATTATAACTGTTAATTCATCTTTTTCATTTTTCATCATAAGACCCATCATACTAGTTGCAGTTAATGTTCTTCCTAAAGCTGCAGTTGCAACTTTTGTTGTGTTGTGGTTTACTCTAGCTTGTTCTACCATTTCTCTAGTGTTACCAACGTAAGCTCTTATTTCGCCATTTCCACTTGTCGCTTTTATTACGTAATCTTTCATTGTATTCCTCCATTGTTAACTATTATTTTCTGCATACGAAAAATACTCTTTCACAATCTTCTTCTGGTTGTTCAAAAGTAAAGTCTCCGTAAACTTTTACATCAGCAAATCCAACTTCTTCAAGCATATCTAGGATTTCTTCTTCTGTGTAAGCTCTTTGTAAATGTCTTTCTTCGTGCTTATCATACTTTCCATTTTCGTCCGCAACAAAAAATGTCAATTCCATTTCAACTAAATTTTGTTCGTCATCAAAGTAATTTTGCCACATATATGATATATCTTCTCTATTTTCTCCGTACATATTATCCCCTAATACTGTTGATAATTTGTAGAAAGAACTAATATCAAAAATGAATATACCTTCTTCTTTTAATAGTTCATGAGTTTTAGAAAATACATTCATTAAATCTTCATCGTAAGTTATATAATTAAAGCCATCACAAGCGCATAAAACACAATCTAGATTTGTAACATCGAAATCAAGCTCCGATATGTCTTGTTCTAGTAAAACTAAGTCTATGCCTTGTTCTTCGCCCTTACTTCTCGCTACATTAAGCATTTCATCAGATATATCTATACCTGCTATATCGTAGTTCTTTTTAGCTAGTGGTATTGTTATATTACCAGTTCCACACGCTAATTCCAAGATATTTTTTACTTGTGCGTTTTCATTTTTTATTATTTGTTCTATATAGTTTATCCAACCTTCGTAATCGACATCGTCCATAAGTTTATCATAGACGAATGCGAAATCTCTATATTGATTCATCCTCGCTATCGTTCCCCTTATTTTCTTCTTCTTGTTTTTTTAATTTTTTCTTTCGGGCTGTAAGCATTCCTCCTATTTTTCCTGCTTCTTTTGCAGTAAGTCCTGCCCAACCTCTTTCACTTACTTTGTCGATTAATCCTAATTCTGATGCTATCTCATATTTCATTATATCATTGTCTGTCAATAGTTTATCTTTCTTGCTATTGTTTTTTCTAGTTTTTTCGCATTTATATATTAATTCCTCTGTTATTTCCGTATTTGTTTTTTTGTTTTCATTTTTATTTTCCATTTATAACACTCCTTCTCTATTTAGGAGTATTTCCCTATTAAAGTATTTTATACATCTTATTTCATAAATAAAGTCAGGCAAAATATCTGCCCGACTTTTATTAAATGTATCTTGTCTATATCAATTTTTCAATTTATTTTTTAATAGTATAAATTAATAAAAATTTTTTCATCAAAACTTTTACTATTCCTACCATGCTGCAACAAAACCATCTGTTCTCGGTTCGCTAGCTCCAACCAAAGTTCCATTTTTGTCTCTCAATATAATTTGACCACGCCCCATACTTGTAGACTCTGGTAATACTGTTATTTCGTGTCCTCGTCTAAGTAATTCTTCTGTTAATGAAAATGGAAATGCTCTCTCAACCTGAATTTTCTTTTCACCAATCCATTGCCATCTAGGTGCATCTAGCGCTTCTTGAGGATTCATTTTAAAATCAATCATATTTATAATAACTTGAAGATGTCCTTGTGGTTGCATAAATCCGCCCATTACTCCAAAAGGTCCAATTGCTTTGTTGTCTTTAGTTAAAAATCCTGGAATTATTGTATGATATGGTTTTTTATTTGGTTCTATACAATTTTCACTATTTTCATCTAAATTAAAATTGTTTCCCCTGTTATGTAACGCAATTCCTGTCCCTGGAATAACTACCCCTGAACCAAATCCACAGTAATTACTTTGTATAAAACTAACCATATTTCCTTCTCCATCAGCTGTACAAAGATATACTGTTCCACCACAAGATGGATCTCCATACTCTGGCATTATCGCATCATGACATATTAATTTTCTTCTCTTTTTAGCATATTCTTTTGAAAGCAATTCTTCTTTTGTAACTTTCATGTATCTCGGGTCTGAAATGTATCTTTGTCCATCTACAAATGCTAGCTTCATAGCTTCGATTTGCTTATGAACACTATCAGCATCATCATGAGTTTTTATATCAAATCCTTCCATAATATTAAGTGTCATAAGCGCCACTATTCCATGTCCATTAGGTGGTATTTCATTAATTTCGAAACCTTTGTAACTTGTCTTTATAGAATCTACCCATTCTGCCTTAAATTTTGCTAAATCCTCTTTTCTTAAAATACCTCCAGTATTTTTAGAGTACTCGTCTATCTTATCTGCCAAATCTCCTCTATAAAAAGATTCCCCTTTTGTTTTTGCTATTTCTCTAAGGGTTTTTGCATGGTCTTTTAATGTCCAAACTTCTCCAGCAGAAGGTGTTTTTCCATCTTTCATAAAAACTTTCTTCCATTCATCATAAAGAGAATCATCTGTGTCTTTAAAAAATCCTTCATATTCATCTTGCCATAATTTCGAAATCACTGGCGAAACCGGATATCCATTTTCTGCATAGTATATTGCTGGTTCAAACAATTCTTCAAATTCTAGTTTTCCAAATTGTTTTGACAGTTCAACCCAACCTGAAACAGCACCAGGAACTGTAACTGGAATCCAACCATGAACTGGCATTTCACTATATCCTTTTCCTTTTATATACTCAGGTGTTGCAAGTTCTGGAGCATGTCCACTGGCATTTAATCCATACAATTTATCCTTAACCCATACTAATGCAAAACAATCAGAACCTATTCCATTTGAAGTAGGTTCCAAAACTGTCATACAAATAGCTGTTGCAATAGCCGCATCGACTGCATTTCCACCTTTTTTAATAATATCAAGTCCAGCTTGAGCAGCAAGAGGTTGTGATGTAGATACCATTCCACGTCTTCCATATACCAAACTTCTTCTTGATGCATAGCTGTATTTTAAAGCATCAAATTTAAAACTCATATTATCTTCCCCCATTTTTAAAATATAACATTGTAATTTCATTATAGTTCATTAAAGTAATTACTGCATCTATACTATTTCATTTAAACCCATTTAAAAAGCCACGATGAATTTTTCACCGTAGCCTTGTTATTATTTATTTTCAAAATATGCTTGTGCACCCTCTGCAACACTCTTCATCATTTTTTCTTGGTATGATGTTTCTGCCATTTTTTGATCTTCTTCTGGGTTAGACATAAATCCCATTTCAACTAGCACAACAGGTACTTTTGACCAGTTAAAACCTGTTAAATCGCTTCTTTGATAAATACTATTCACTTTAAATCCATCTTGTTTCATTTGTAATGATATTAATTTTGCACATTCGTTGCTTTCAGGATAAATTTTGCTTGTATATTGGCTATCTTGTGATGGTATATGAAGTGATGCTCCTGTTGTTGATGAATCGTCTGAACCGTCTGCATGTATTCTAATTACTAAATCAGCGTTATTATCATTTGCAAAGATTGCCCTTTCAGAATTCGTAATGTGTACGTCGTTAGTTTCCCTTGTCATTATAACCTTAAAGCCCATTTGTTCTAAATCTTTCTTTAATATCTTTGATGCACTCAAAGTTAATTCGTATTCTGGAATTTTTGTTGCTACACCTTGTGTTCCCCAAGATACCTTAAATTTCTTTTCTGATGAACCTGGTGCAACTAGTTCTTGACTCATATCACCCTTTGTTTGATGACCAGGGTCTATACAGATTACATATTGTCCATTTTTCTTATTTACTGTTTGTGTATTTGCTGTTTCTTGTGATTGATTATTGTCTTTAGAATTATTTTCTTGTGATTTATTATCTTTTGAATTATCTTGATTGTTATTTGATGATTTGTCCTTTGAGTCGCTCTTTGTATACCCGCTACTTGTATCACTTGGAGCTGCTGAATTTGAACATCCAAAAGCCATAAGTGAAACAATTATAAAAATTGATACTACTAATGATTTTTTTCTCATTTTTCCCTCCTCAAATTATTAATACTTATAAAATTTTTATTTACTAATATAATTATATAGGCCAAAGTTTTTTTTATCAATTTTATTTTACATTATTTAACAAATCGTAATTTTTATCTTAATTGTTTTTTAATGTAGAAAATAGAAATTTTTTTACTTTTCTCTTTTATTTATACTCCATAAACTTTATAATAGAATTTAGAGAAAGGAATTGATTTTCAAACTTGGTTGAGGGACTTCGAAAATAATATATACGGAGGAATCAATGATGAATTTCAATTACACAAAAAAAATATAGCTATATCCTGAATTTGGGTGAGTGAGGAGTTAAATTTCAAACAAATACAGGAGGTATGATAAAATGGATTTTGATCAATTAAACGAATCAGTAGAAAGACTAATTCAAAACTTACAATTTATTCAATCTTTAGAGGAAGAAGGCATCCCTATGAGCGATGACCACAGAGATATGATCTTAAGAAATATCGATACAATAACAAATATGGCTAAGGAAGATTTTAAAGCACAATTATTATTTGACGTTAGATAGAAAAAAGCAGCTTACATCATTAGATGTGGGCTGTTTTTTAATTAAAAATAAAACAGCTATGTCCCTGATTTTTTAATCCATGACATAGCTGTTTTTATATTAAATACCTTAAATTAATGGCTAATCTTCGATATTCTTATTTATTTCATAGCTTCTTCTACAGCAACTGCAACTGCAACTGTAGCACCAACCATTGGGTTGTTACCCATTCCAATAAGTCCCATCATTTCAACGTGAGCTGGAACTGATGAAGAACCAGCAAATTGTGCATCTGAGTGCATTCTTCCCATAGTATCTGTCATACCGTAAGAAGCTGGTCCTGCTCCCATGTTGTCTGGGTGAAGTGTTCTACCAGTACCACCACCAGAAGCAACTGAGAAGTATTTTTTACCTTGTTCGATACATTCTTTTTTGTATGTACCTGCAACTGGATGTTGGAATCTAGTTGGATTAGTTGAGTTTCCTGTTATTGAAACGTCAACACCTTCTTTATGCATTATTGCAACACCTTCTCTAACATCGTCACATCCGTAACATCTAACTTTTGCTCTGTCTCCGTTTGAGAAAGGAATTTCTTTTACTATTGTTAATTCACTTGTATAGTAGTCAAATTGAGTTTGAACATAAGTGAATCCGTTTATTCTTGATATTATGTAAGCTGCATCTTTTCCAAGACCGTTTAAGATAACTCTTAAAGGTTCTTTTCTAACTTTGTTTGCTTTTTCAGCTATTTTTATAGCCCCTTCAGCAGCAGCAAAAGATTCATGTCCTGCTAAGAATGCGAAACATTTAGTGTCTTCTTCTAGTAACATTGAACCTAAGTTACCATGTCCTAAACCAACTTTTCTGTTGTCAGCAACAGAACCTGGTATACAGAATGCTTGTAAACCTTCCCCAATTGCAGTAGCTGCATCTGCTGCTCTTTTACATTCTTTTTTGATTGCTATAGCTGCACCTAAAGTATAAGCCCAACATGCATTTTCAAATGCTATAGCTTGAGTTTCTTTTACTATTTCATATGGGTCAAAACCTTTTGATTGACATAGTTCTCTACATTCTTCTATTGTTTTAAATCCGTATTTTTCTAATACTACTTCTATTTGAGCGATTCTTCTTTCGTAACTTTCAAATAATGCCATTATTTCATCCCCCTTCTATTATTCATGTCTTGGATTTACAAATTTAACCCCGTCTGCAAATCTTCCATATGATGATTTAGCTTTTTCTAAAGCTTCGTTAGCATCCATGCCACCGCTTATCATTTCCATCATTTTGCCAAGGTGAACGAATTCGTATCCGATTATTTCACTATTTTCATCTAATGCTAATCTAGTAACATAACCTTCTGCCATTTCTAAGTATCTTGGTCCTTTAGCTAAAGTTCCGTACATAGTCCCAACTTGAGATCTTAAACCTTTACCTAAATCTTCAAGACCAGCACCTATTGGAAGTCCTCCTTCAGAGAAAGCAGTTTGACTTCTACCATAAACTATTTGTAAGAAGATTTCTCTCATAGCTGTGTTTATTGCATCACAGACTAAGTCGGTATTTAAAGCTTCTAATATAGTTTTTCCTGGAAGTATTTCAGATGCCATTGCAGCTGAATGAGTCATTCCTGAACATCCTATTGTTTCTACTAATGCTTCTTGTATTATTCCGTCCTTAACATTTAAAGTTAATTTACATCCACCTTGTTGAGGTGCACACCATCCTATACCGTGAGTTAAACCTGATATGTCGCTGATTTGTTTAGCTTGTACCCATTTTCCTTCTTCTGGAATTGGAGCTGGACCATGGTTAGGTCCTTTAGTTATAGGGCACATATTGTTTACTTCTGCTGAATATATCATAAAATAAATTCCCCCCTTAAAATTAATTCGTCCCTTCTATTATAAATAAAGTTCCAATTTTTTCAAATATTTATTTTTGACAACGATTTTGCTACAAAATATTTTTGATATACTAATTTTGCCAATTAATATACACTATAGATATTTTCAAATATTTTTTTACTATTAGAGTATTCTATTTATATCCATCGATATATTCCCATTTTTAGGAAAACCATAATCCCTTTATCTATCAATATATAACATATATAAATAATGATATATTTAAAATTTTTCTATATAAAATTAATTTAATATATTTGATAAAAAAAATGATGCGTTTTTCTGTATAAATCAAAAGAGTTAGTACATTTTTCGCACTAACTCTTTATTTAATATTTCTAATTGTTTTATTCCACTGAACCCTTAAATTTAAGTAATTTTACATAAGTTTTAATAGCATCTAACATTATGTCTTCATTAAAATCAAATTTTAAGCTATGAAGTCCATTAACAAATCCTTTTTCTTCATTTCTAGCCCCTTGCATAAAGAAAAGTCCTGGAACTTCTTTTTGATAATACGAAAAGTCTTCTGATATCATAAGAGGTTCAGTTTTTGTTATTTTTTCTTTTCCGACTGCTTCAACAAATTCATCAAATAAATTTTCATCGTTATTTACTGCTAAATATCCGTCATCTATTGTTACATTGACTTTACAGTTATATGCTATTTCAAATCCTTTTGCAAATTCTAAAAGTCTTCTTTTCATTGTGTCGTAAATATCTGGATTAAAACATCTCATAGTTCCTTCTAGTTTAACATTTTCTGCGATTATATTTCTTATAGAACCTGCTGTCATTTTTCCAAATGTAAGAACTGCACCTTCCATTGGATTTAAATTTCTAGACACTATACTTTGAACAGAATTTACGAAATTAGCCCCTATTATTATTCCGTCTATTGTATTTTGAGGAATAGCCCCATGTCCACTTTTTCCGATTATTTCAACATCTATCTCACCATTTTGAGCCATTAAATATCCAGCTTTGCAGCCTATATATCCTTCTGGAAAATCAGGATGAATATGAAGGCCATAAACTTCATCTACGTTATATTTTTTGAATACACCAGCTTTCATAAGGCGTTCTGCACCACCTGTATCTTCTTCTGCTGGTTGGAATACAAATACGATATTGTCATTTAAACTCTCTTTATTATCCATTATGTATTCTAAAAATCCTAAAAGTATACTCATATGACCATCATGTCCACATAAATGTTGCGCTCCATCTTCTGTTGGAAGTGCATCTATATCCGCCCTAAATGCTATAGTTTTTTTAGGATTTTTTCCTTTAATTATCCCAACCGTAGCAGTTTCTAATGGCGTTTCATATTCTATATTTAATTTATCTAAATAATCTCTTATATATTTTGCTGTTTTAAATTCCACATGGGAAAGCTCAGCAATTTTATGTAGATTAGTTCTATGTTGTTTAACAATTTTATCTATATATGATATATCTTTCATTAAATTATCCCCCTAAATTCCATTAATATTTAAATTTTTAGATAATTTAATTATATACATTTTCATTATATTGTCCAATTTTTTCGTAAAAAAAATACTACACCTAGACTAATGTCTAGATGTAGCATTGTATATATATCGATATTAATTTTATTAATTATTATTCTTCGTTTCCGCCGAATTCATCGCTTTCTTCGTATAATAAAGCTATACCACCTTGTGCAGTTTCTTTGTATTTATCCATCATGTCTCTACCAGTTTCGTCCATTATTTTAACTATTTGGTCGAATTTAACATGGTGAACACCATCAGATAATAATGCATAGTTAGCAGCATCTAACGCTCTTTGTGCTCCCATTGCATTTCTTTCTATACATGGTATTTGAACATATCCGTAAGCTGGGTCACAAGTCATACCTAAGTGATGCTCTAAACCTATTTCTGCAGCGTACTCTATTTTTCTAAGAGCTGCACCTTTTATGAATGCTGTAGCAGCAGCTGCCATTGCACAAGCAACACCAACTTCACCTTGACATCCTACTTCTGCACCTGAAACTGATGCATTTTTCTTAACAGATATACCTATTAAACCTGCTACTGCAAGACCTTCTTCTATAGCTTCGTCATCGAATCCATAGTAGTCTTGTAATGTGAATAATACAGCTGGTAATACACCTGCAGATCCACAAGTTGGAGCTGTAACTATTTCAAATCCTGATGCATTTTGTTCAGATACAGCTAAAGCATATGCATATATCATTGAAGAAAGTTGTTTATTTACTTTGTATTGTCTGTAGAAAGTTCTAGCTTTTCTAGCTAATTTTAATTTTCCTGGAATTATATCAGTAGCTTTTAAACCATCATCTAATGATTTTCTCATAGCTAATCTTATTTCTCTTAAGTAATCCATTATATCTTCATCGTCGAATTCTTTTACGTAGTCAACGAAGTTTTTGTGGTTTTCTCTACACCATTCTATAATGTCTTCTATATTGTCGTGTGGGTAAACACTTGCAGATGATTGTCCTCTTTTACCTTCTTCAGCTAAAGAACCTCCACCTACAGAGAATACAGTCCACTCGTCCATTACGTTTCCTGCTTCATCTAAAGCTACTAATTTCATTCCATTAGTGTGGAATTCTTTTACTATTTCTGGTTCCCAAACTATTTCAACGTTTTTAGGCGCTAATGTTTTTATTATTATATAGTCAGTTAAGTGACCTTTTCCTGTAGCTGCTAAACTTCCGTATAAATGCGCTCTGAAGCTTGCTGCGTTAGGATTTTTTTCGTTGAATATTCTTGCTGCTCTTTGTGGACCCATAGTGTGAGAACTTGATGGTCCCGGTCCTATTTTATAAAGTTCTTTTAGTGATTCCATAAAACTTTCCTCCTAATAAAATTAATCTTCTGTTTATTTTAAAATTTAATTATTTTGATAAGGTTATCCTACATAAATTCTATTCATTTCAAACTTTAAATTAAAAATGATATACCTTTTCCTATTCTATAAAACTATTTATATATAATTATACCTTTTTCTATAAATAAATTATATAGATATTCTTAATTTCCATAATTTTACCGCTATAGTACTTTTTTCATGTGTTTTTTTAATCAAATCGCCCATAGCACTTTACTATTTTAAACTATAAAAACGTTTTTGGCTATACTTTTATTTAATTTTTTAATTTTTTAATTTTTTGCATAATTTCAGTTGATTTTTCCAAAATTTTGTAATAACATTAATTCATAACAACTTATTAAAAATCCAAATAAAATTTAACTAACCTAAGTAGAGGCGCAATGATTATCAGTAAGTAATATGAGCTGGCGAGTGTAGATGATTACTGAAAGGATGATTTGCCGAAGTTTATATCTTGGCGAAGATATATGCTGGGGTCATGCAGAAAATGCATGAGACTGTCACTTATCTAAGTGGGGGGCTACAGGTTTACTTTGATTTATGTTAGCAACGTACGAAGTATTCCTTTGTACGTTTTTTAATATCAAAAATCTACTCTTGCAGTATCCTTTGGAAAATATATAACCTCCCCTTATTTTATATCTCTATTTAGGAAGTAATAATAAAATACGAAATACTATAAATTATATGAGGTGATATAAAATGAAAAAAGTTAATGTAGCCGTAGTTGGTGCTACTGGTATGGTAGGTAGAACTTTCTTAAAAGTTCTTGAAGAAAGACAATTTCCAATAGAAAATGTATATTTTTTCTCATCTAAAAAATCTGCCGGTTCAACAATAACTTTTGCAGGAAAAAATTACGTAGTTGAAGAATTAACTGAAACTGCTTTTGATGGAAAAAATATTCAAATAGCACTATTCTCTGCTGGTGGAGCTACTAGTGAGAAATTTGCTCCAATAGCTGCTTCAAAAGGTATAATAGTTGTAGACAACTCAGCTCAATGGAGAATGGATCCTGATGTACCACTTATAGTACCAGAAGTTAATCCAGAAGCTATAAAAGAAATCAAAAAAGGTATAATAGCTAATCCTAACTGCTCTACAATACAAGCTATGGTTCCTCTTAAACCTTTATATGAAAAATATGGTTTAAAAAGAATAGTATTCTCAACTTACCAAGCTGTTTCTGGTTCAGGTGTTAGAGGTGTTAAAGACTTAGAAGACGGAATTGCTGGAAAACCAAATCAATTCTATCCTCATCCAATAGCTTTTAACTGTTTACCACATATCGATGTATTTATGGATAACGGCTATACAAAAGAAGAAATGAAAATGATAAATGAAACTAAAAAAATATTTAATGATGATAGCATAAAAGTTACTGCTACTACTGTCAGAGTTCCAGTTAGAGGTGCTCATAGTGAATCAATAAATGTTGAATTTAATAAACCATTTGAACTTGAAGATGTTGTTGAAGCAATCAAAAATACTGAAGGTGTTGTATTAGTTGATAACCCAGCTAAAGATGAGTACCCTCTTGCTGTAGATGCTGAAGGGCATGACGAAGTTTTCGTTGGTAGAATAAGAAGAGACTTCAGTGTTGATAATGGAATAAACTTATGGGTAGTTGCTGACAATATCAGAAAAGGTGCTGCTACAAATGCAGTACAAATCGCTGAATTATTAGTTAAAAATGATTTAGTTTAAAAAATATTTAATGAAAGAAATAAAAAATAACTTATTATAAACTTATAAACTTAATTAAAGTAAATGTTTAATCGTTACGAAACTAATTAAATGTAACATTAGTTCTTAAATTTAATGAATTAAAATAAGAATATTGAATATATAAAAAAGGGGAGATATATATGATATTTACAGGTTCTGCAGTTGCATTAGTAACACCATTTAACAAAGATAACACACCAAATTTTGAAAAAATAAAAGAATTAGTTGAATACCACATAGCTAACGGAACAGATGCAATAGTTGCTACTGGTACTACAGGGGAAGCTAGTACTATGACAGATGAAGAACAACTAGACGTTATTAAATGCATCGTCGATACAGTAAACAAAAGAATACCAGTTATCGCTGGTGCTAGTACAAATGATACTAGACATTCACTTAGTTTAGCTAAAGGTGCTCAAGATATGGGGGCTGATGCTTTATTAATAATTACTCCATATTACAACAAAGCTAATAGAACTGGTCTAAAAGCTCACTTCAAAGCTATAGCTGATGCTGTTGATCTACCAATAATTTTATACAATGTTCCTTCTAGAACAGGAGTTAACATAGCTCCAGATTTAGTTGCTGAATTAGCTAACGAATGTAAAAACATAGTTGCTATAAAAGAAGCTAGTGGTGATATAGCTCAAGTTGCTGAAGTAGCTAGATTAGTTCCAGATGATTTTGCAATCTATTCTGGAAATGACGACTCTATAACTCCATTATTATCATTAGGTGGTAGTGGTGTTATATCAGTTTTAGCTAATGTTTGTCCACGCCAAACTCATGACTTAGTTGCAAAATTCTTAGACGGTGATGTTAAAGGTTCTTGCAAAATACAACTAGAACTAAAAGCTCTTATAGATGCTTTATTTATAGAAGTAAATCCAGTTCCAGTAAAAACTGCATTAAACTTATTAGGATTTGATGTTGGTCACTTAAGATTACCTCTTAGTGAAATGAATCCTAAAAACTTAGAAATATTAAAACAAGAATTAATAAATGCTGGACTTGAAGTAAAATAAATAACAAGCTTAATTTAAACAGGGAAGAATTTAATTTGATTCTTCCCTGAAATAAATGAAACTTAATTAGGGGGTATAACATTGAAAGTTATAATAAATGGATACAGCGGAACAATGGGTCAAGTATTGACAAAATGTGTAGCAGATGATGAAGAATTAGAACTTGTTGCCGGTATTAGTCCAAAACACCACGATGTTGATGGATTCAACACTTACTCAAGTTTTGCTGATGTAAAGGAAGATTCTGATGTGGTTATAGACTTCTCTAATCCACTTGCTTTAGATGGTATATTAGAGTATTGTTTAAAAACTAAAACTCCTGTAGTTCTTGCTACTACTGGATATAATGATGAAGAAATGGAAAAAATACATGAAGCTGCTAAACAAATTCCTGTATTTTTATCATTCAACATGTCACTAGGTGTAAACATTCTACTTAAATTAGTAAAAGAAGCTGCTAAAAACTTAGCTAACTTTGATATAGAAATAATCGAAAAACATCACAATAAAAAAGTCGACTCTCCTAGCGGTACTGCTGTAATGATTGCAAATGCTGTTAAGGAAATCAGAGAACAATCTGAATTTATATATGGAAGACATGGTCGTACAGGGAAAAGACAACAAAATGAAGTAGGAATACATGCAGTAAGAGGTGGAACTATAGTCGGTGAACATAGCGCTATCTTTGCTGGAAACGATGAAATTTTAGAAATAAACCACTCTGCTCGTTCAAAAAATGTATTTGCTGAAGGTGCTATAGCAGCAGCAAAATATTTGGTAAACCAAAAACCTGGTTTCTACAATATGGACGATATGTTAGGTTAAATTTATATTCATAAATTAGATTAATATCACTATAAACATGAGTTATACAAAAATATAAAGTTTTAAAGGAGATTGAAATGTTAGATTTAAACGATGCTTATGCAATTGCCAAATTTATAAAAGACGCTGAAAAACAAACACCAGTTAAAGTCTATATTTCTACTACTGCTGAAATAGCTAAAGCAGAAAATTTCAAGGTTTTCGGAAATAATGGGGAATACACTTTAATAGGTGATTATAAAACTATAATGGATGCTATCGCTCCAATAAAAGATCAAATAACTGATATGTATGTTGAAAATTCTGCTAGAAACTCTGCTATTCCAATGATAGATATGTTAGGTATAGATGCTAGAATAGAACCAGGTGCTATAATAAGAGACATGGTTACTATAGAAAAAAATGCTGTTGTAATGATGGGTGCTGTTATAAACATCGGTGCTGTTATAGGCGAAGGAACTATGGTAGATATGAATGCTGTTGTTGGCGCTAGAGGAATATTAGGTAAAAATGTTCACCTAGGAGCTTGCTCAGTTGTTGCTGGTGTTCTTGAACCACCTTCAGCAACTCCAGTTATAGTTGAAGATGATGTTCTTATCGGTGCTAACTGTGTAATATTAGAAGGTGTCAGAATTGGTAAAAGTGCTGTTATTGCCGCTGGTTCTGTTGTTACAAAAGACGTTGAACCAGGCGCTGTTGTTGCCGGTTCACCAGCAAAAGTAGTTAAAATGAAAGATGAAAAAACTGCTGCTAAAACTCAATTAATGAACGATTTAAGAGGATAAAAAAATAGAGTGGATATTTCTCCACTCTATTTTTTTATCTATAAAATTATAAATTATGTTTTACTATGCAAATACTTCTACTTTTTCTGGATTAAATTCTAAATTTTCACCTTGTGATTTGATAACTTGTTTGTACCAGTAATACGAATCTTTACAACATCTCTCCATAGTTCCGTTTCCTTCGTTATCTCTATCTACATAAATCATACCGTATCTTTTTTTCATTTCTCCTGTTGTAAATGAAACTAAATCCATTATCCCCCATGGTGTGTATCCCATTAAGTCTACCCCATCATAGTTAACTGCTAACTCCATTTGCTCAATATGTTTTTTTAGGTAATCTATACGATATTGGTCATGTATTTGTCCGTCTTCTGATATTTGGTCTATTGCTCCAAATCCATTTTCTACTATGAATAATGGTAATTCATATCTATCATAGAAACGGTTTAATGTATATCTTAAACCAACTGGGTCTATTGCCCATCCCCAATCACTTGATTCTATGTATGGGTTTTCTACCCCATTTGATAAGGCTCCATTTACAATATCTCCTGTATTGTCATTATGAACATCCGCTTTAACAGTTGTTGACATATAATAACTAAATCCTATATAGTCTACAGTTCCTTTTGCAAGGATTTCTGCATCCCCTTCTTCTATTCCTATGTCATAACCTTCTCTTTCAAATTCTTTTAATGCATAACTTGGATAATGCCCTCTACAATGTACATCTGCAAAGAAGTATCTTTGACGCATTGCTTCTTCTGCTGCCATAATATCATCTGGATTACAAGAATATGGGTATATTGGCACATGCGATACCATACATCCTATTTTGAAATCTGGATTTATTTCTTTACCTGCTATTACAGCTTTTGCACTTGCTAATAATTCATTATGTGCAACTTTATATAATACATCTTTTGGATCTTCCCCTTCTTTGACTATTACCCCTGAATTTGTCCAGAAGAATAATGGGTTGTCAGTGTCCATTTGGTTATTTATTTCATTAAATGTCATCCAATACTTAACTTTATCTTTATATCTTTCAAAACAAACTTTTGCAAATCTTTCAAAACAATCTACAACTTTACGATTTCTAAATCCACCGTATTCTCTTGCTAAATGAAGTGGTAATTCAAAGTGAGATAATGTTATTACTGGCTCTATTCCATATTTTAATAGCTCATCAAATACATCATCATAGAATTTTAATCCTTCTTCATTTGGTTCTAATTCATCACCATTTGGGAATATTCTTGTCCATGCTATTGAAGTTCTTAAGCATTTTAGCCCCATTCCTGCAAATAATTTAATATCTTCTTTATATCTATGATAAAAGTCTGAAGCTACTTGATTTGGATAAAATTTATCAGCTTCTACTGTTTCTGTTATTTGTCTTGGTACTCCATGAGCTCCTGCTGTTAATACATCTACAACGCTTGGCCCTTTTCCGCCTTCGTTCCATCCTCCTTCAAATTGGTGGGCTGCAAAAGCTCCTCCCCATAAGAAGTCTTTTGGTAATCTACTCATATTTCTATTCCTCCATATATAGATAGGAAATTATATTTCTTAGAATTTTTAAGTAAATATAATTTTCCTTATTTATTTTTTATTATTATGCATTTACTACACTAAGATTTATTATTGATTTTCCGTAAGATATATCTTCATCTAAACAAAGTTCTTTTTGTTCAAATTCAAAACTATTAGTTATTACAACTGGTGTAATTAATGAATATCCTGCTTTTTCAATCGCTTCCCTGTCAAATTCTAAAAGTAAATCTCCTGCTTTTACTTTATCATTTGCATTGACTTTCACATCAAATCCTTTTCCATTCATTTGAACAGTATCCATACCAACATGTATCAATAATTCTACTCCATCATCTGATTTAATCCCTACAGCATGTTTAGAGTCTGCTACAAATTCTACTGTTCCATCTAATGGAGCATATACTTTGTTGTCACTTGGTTGTATTGCTATACCATTTCCCATAGCTCCACCTGCAAATACTGGATCATCTATTTTTGATAAAGCTATTACTTTTCCACTTAGAGGGCTTTTTATTTCTTTTGTTCCATCTAAAGTTGTTGCTGCTACTTCATCCATAGCTTTTACTTCTTCTTCAGCTATTTGACCTTCATCAAATCCTACTATTTGAACAAGCACTATTGAACCTATTATCGCAATTGCACAACCTATTAATTCACCTACTATTGATGTTGGATTAGCTCCTATTGCATTTACTACTGTAAGTAAACCTGGAAGTCCTGCATATACATAGTAAACTGAATTAAAGAATGATGCTACTGCTGCTGCCACAGCCCCTGATATACAAGCACAGATAAATGGTTTTTTGAATCTTAACGTTACACCATATATTGTTGGTTCAGTTATACCAAATATACCTGTTATACCTGCTGAAAGAGCAACACTTTTTGTCTCTTGTTTTTTAGATTTTATGAATACTCCGAAGGCTGCACCCATTTGAGCTACAACAGCCATTGTTTGAAATGCTTGGAATGTATCTTGTCCATACATATCAAAGTTAGCTAATACCATTGGAGTTACACCCCAGTGAACCCCAAAGATTACTACTACTTGCCATAATCCTCCGATTACTGCCGCTGCAACTACTGGAGCAAAATTATATAAAGCATTATATCCATTTGCTATTGCTGTTGCTACTCCATCTGATACTGGTCCTATTACTAATATAGTAAGTGGTACCATTATTAATATACATATAAATGGTGTAAATAATGATTTAACTACTTCTGGTATGATTTTATCAACAAATTTTTCTAAATAAGATAATGCTAATACTAAGAATAATGGAGGTAAAACTGTTGATGTGTATGTAGTTTCCGCTAATCCTATTCCTAGGAATGTTACTGCCTCTCCACCCGCTATTCTTGATGCTATTGACGCCCAGTCTGGACTGACAAGTGCAGCACAACAAGCTACTGCTATAAATGTATTGCATTTAAAATGTTTAGATGCTGTAATAGCTATAAATATTGGTAAAAATGTGAATGGTGCCCAAGATATAAAACTTAATACTTCATACGTTCCTGTTGACGCAAATCCTGGATTAATCATGTTTATTATTATTAGACATCCTTGTAATAACCCAGCTGCTGCTAGTATGTATATAAATGGTGCGAAAACAGCTGACATTGTTGCTATTACACGGTTTACTATACTTCCTTTTGAAGTATCTTCTGCACTGTTTTCATCTAAATCAACTAATGTCTGTACTTTATCAAAAACTTTCCCTACGTGAGTTCCTATTACAACTTGGAACTGACCATTGTTTTCTACTACTGTTATTACTCCAGTAAGTCCAGATACTTTTTTGTTAGCATCTTTTGGTGTTTCTTTTAATACTAATCTTAATCTAGTAGCACATCTTGTAGCATTGATAATGTTTTCCTCACCGCCAACAGCTTCTACTATGTCTACTGCTAATTTTTCATAATCACGAATATTTTGTGCCATGATTACTGCCCCCCTTTTTATAATACAAATATTAATTTTTTTGTATTTAGATTATTCCTTAATACTCAAATTGTATATTTATATTATAATTATACCAGTATAATTAGTCAACAATTTTTTAAAAACATTTTCCTCTTTCTCATTTTCATATTGCTACTTACCACGATATTGTTTTTTCCATTTTTTTTGTGATATACTAATAAGATAGAATTAAGAAAATAAAGGGAGTAAAAAATGCTTAAATATCAACTAATTGCTAACCAAATAGAAAGCCATATTTACGAGAATAATTTACCTAAAGGAACAAAACTTCCTACAGTAGAGCAATTTGCTAGTGATTATAGTGTAAGTAAAAGTACTATTGTGAAAGCATTGGAATCTTTAGTTCTAAAGGGAATTGTTTATCAAGTTCAAGGTAGTGGAATTTTTGTAAGAAAGAAAAATCGAAATGGATATATAAACTTCAACTCTCCTCATGGATTTACAGATAATCTAAAAGATAATAAAATAACTTCAAAAGTTTTAGACTTACAACTTATTAAAGCTAATGATGAAATTTGTGATTATTTAGAATGTAGTAAAGAAGATGATGTATATATTGTTAAGAGAGTAAGATATATAGACGATAAAATAATGTGTTATGAAGAATCTTATTACAAACAGAGTATTATTACATTTTTAAATAATCAAATAGTCGAGGGGTCTATTTTTGAATATATAGAAAAAGCATTTAATATAAAGACTAGTTTCCAAGATAGATATTTTTATGTTATTTCTTTAGACAAAGAGATTTCTAAATTACTTGGGTTAAATGTAAATGATCCAGCTTTAGTCGCTTATAACCAATGTTATTCACCTTCTGGTATATTATTTAACTATTCAAAAATAATTTATAATTATAAAAATACAAAATTTTATGACCAATCGTCTACAATAAAATAATAAAAAGGAGTATCGAAATCAATTTATTTTTCGATACTCCTTTTTATTATCTAGCGATTTTTCCAACGCCTTCATACATTAATCTTTCAACATCACTAAGCTCAACTAAGTTAGCATCACCTAGAATACTGTGTTTTAATGCAGATGCACATGTTGCAAATTCACAAACATATTTAGGGTCTTTATTGTTTATTATAGAATATATTATTCCTGCACTTAATGCATCTCCTCCACCAACTCTGTCTACTATACTATCTATATTTATTTTATTAGATAAGTATAATATTCCATCAGTATAGTAGTTGCATTGTAGCTTGTTTACTGAAGATGACTCAATATCTCTATGTGATGAAAATATATGTTTGATGTTCGGGTAAGTTTTTGTAATTTCATCATAATAGTATTTTAGTTTCTCATGGTTATCTTCTAATTCACAATTCATAAGTAGTATATTTTCAGCATCTAATATCCCAGCTGATAGTATATCTACATATGGTAGTACTTTAAGTGTTGCTTCTCTAGCTTCTTCTAAAGACCACAATTTTGCTCTGTAATTTGAATCATAACTTACCATTATGTTATGTTCTTTACAATATGCTAGCATTTGCATTAATAATTCTCTAAGATCATTTGAAAGCGCTAATGTTATTCCAGAAAAATGGAATACATCTACATCTTCTAATGCCTTAGCTATATCAATATCTACAATTTTCATATTACAGAAAGCTGAGTTATCTCTATCATATATTACTTTTGATGATCTTATTCCACTTCCGACTTGAAGATAATATATACCTGTTCTATGGTCACTTAAAGTAACAAATTCTGTATCTATATCGTAACTTCTAAGATATCTAAGTATACTTTTTCCAATGTCATCATTTGAAACAGAAGTTATCATTTTTGTATCTATCCCAAAGTGTGATAGAGAAATAAGCACATTTGCCTCTCCTCCACCGTAATTTACATTAAATCTATCACTTTGTAAAATCATTTTGCCTACATCTGTTGAAAGTCTAAGCATTATTTCTCCAAAACCAGCAACTTTCATATTAGCAACCTCTAGCTTCGTTTAATTTAGCCATGTATTGTTCACATACAGCAGTTATCTCTTCGAACTTTCCTTCTTCTCCAAGCTTATTTAATTCTCCGCCTATTCCAACTGCATCAACACCTGCTTTTATCCAGCTGTCTATGTTGTCTATATTAACTCCACCAGTTACCATTATATTTGCATATGGAAGTGGCCCTTTTATAGCTTTTACATAACCTTGGCCAAATGCACTTCCTGGGAATAATTTCACGAAATCTACACCAGCTTCATGAGCAGTTATTATTTCATTTATAGTCATTATTCCTGGTAAATATGGAACTTTGTATCTATTACAAATTTTCGCTGTTTCTAAATCGAAACCTGGTGATACTATATATTTTGCTCCAGCTAACATAGCCGCTCTAGCAGTTTCAGCATCTAAAACTGTTCCTGCTCCTATTACTACATCATCTTGACCTTCGTATATTTCACATAATTCTTTTATTATATCGTTAGCAAATTTATTTGTATAAGTTACTTCTAATGCTTTAACTCCACCTTTTACACATGCTTTTGATATTTCAACCCCAACCTCTTTAGAGTTTCCACGAACTACTGCTACAACACCACATTCTTTTAATGCTCTTAATGTATTTATTTTTATCATGATTAATCTCCCTTATTTATAATTTAACGTATATTTTTCTTAGAATCCGAAATAATTTAATGCATTATCATGAGATATATTTTTTATCATTCTTTCTAAGACTTTTTCATCGTTTGGATATTCACCGTTAGCAACCCATCCCCCAATAAGCTCGCACATAATCCTTCTAAAATATTCATGTCTAGTATATGATAAGAAACTTCTTGAATCAGTTAGCATTCCTATAAAGTTTCCTAATAAACCTAGGTTTGCTAATGAAGTCATTTGCTCTATCATTCCTGTTTTGTGGTCATTGAACCACCAAGCAGAACCTTGTTGTATTTTTCCACACACACCAGCTTCTTGGAAGCATCCGATTAATGTTCCAATAGCTGCATTATCAACTGGGTTTAAGCTATATAATATAGTTTTTGGTAGATTATCTTCTTTATTTAATGCATTTAAATACGATGATAATTGGTCTATCGACACTCTGTTATATATACCGTCAAATCCAGTATCTACCCCTAATTTATTAAATATTTTTGTATTATTATCTCTTGTAACACCAAAGTGTAATTGCATAGCCCATCCAAGACGGCTGTATTCTGCACCGCAGTATAACATACAAGCAGTTTTATATTGTAATTCTTCGTTTTCTGTAAGAATCTCGCCATCAAGACGTTTTTTAAATATTTCATCGACTGTTTTTTCATCAGCCTCTACATAAGGTATGTATAGTAAACCGTGGTCACTTATTCTACACCCTACTTCATTGAAAAATTCTATACGTTTAGTTATAGCTTGTTTCCAAGTATCAAAAGAGTTTATTTCTATTTCACTTACTTCTGATAATTTTGCTATATAGTCAACAAAATCAACTTTTTCTATAGCTATAGCTTTGTCCGGTCTCCATGTTGGAAGAACTTTTATATCAAAAGTCTCATCTTCTTTTATAGCTATATGATATTTTAAATCGTCTATTGGATCATCTGTTGTGCATATTAATTCAACATTAGAATCTTTCATTATGCTTCTAGCAGACATAGTTTTTAATTTTTCATTACATATATTCCAAACTTCTTCTGCAGTATCTCCATTAAGATTTCCATAGAATCCAAAGTATCTTTGTAACTCTAGATGACTCCAGTGGTAAAGAGGGTTTCCGATTGCTTTTTCTAAAGTTTCTGCCCATTTTTGGAATTTTTCTCTATCTGTTGCATCTCCAGTTATATATTTTTCTTCTACTCCATTTGAACGCATTTGTCTCCATTTATAATGGTCTCCACCTAGCCAAACTTGAGTTATATTCTCAAATTTTTTGTCTTCTGCTATCTCTTGTGGATTTATATGACAATGATAATCTATTATTGGCATATTGCTTGAAAAGTCATGATATAATTTTTTAGATATTTCGTTTGATAAAAGAAAATCTTTATCCATAAAGTTTTTCATATTGTATCTCCTCTGGTTGTAATATATTCCCCTTAATATTTTTAAGTTTTTTCTACTTTATTTTTGATAGTCTTTTTATATTTTTAATAATTTTAGTTATATCCCTAAAGCTTCCTCAAATTCTTTTATTAGCTGTGCTTGGTAAATATCATCAAATTCACCAGCAAATAATTTTTTACTAGCTTCTTCTTTTAATCGTTTCCAGCTAAATCCTTCTTTATTAACTATTATCGGATAGAATCTTACTCCGTTATCTAATGCAGCCTTTTTATCACCTGGTGCATCTCCAACCATAAGAACTTTATCTTTGTCATATCCTTTTTTAAGAAGTTGTTCTATGCAATAAGCTTTTGAACCAGCTTCTTGACAAAGTAGTACTCTGCAGCAATCTTTTATTTCATGTTTTGTCCACTCATGTTCAACAGCTTGTCCATTTGCAGAAGAAACCGCAGTTAAATCAGCATCTTTGCATAATTCATCCATAGCTTCCTTAACATTTTCAAAAGGCATATCATTATCTTGAGCTGCAACTATTGATAAGTTGACATGTATACTCCATAATAATGCCCTTTCCATACATTCATTTCTTTTTTCTTGGCATTTTTCAAGTAACGCTGGATTTGATAATTGTGGTGCATTTTCTACCCAATTTTCAAATTCTTCTAAACCATCAAATTTTATTCCTTTGCGGTTGCTCATTTCTCTAACAGCCATTGCTAAACCTTTGAATCTGTTTATACCTCTAGTTCCTGTAAATAAATTTATTTTATTCCAGTATTCTAAAGCTTCTTCTTTATATTCTTCTAAATCATATGATTTTACAAATTCAGGTCCAAATGAATTAAAATGTTTTGAATTCATAGTGTCCATTGCACAACCATCTGAATCTATACATATTAAAAAATCTTTTTCTTTTGTGTAATCAAAATATCCCATATCTGCTCCTTTATATCAAATTAGGATGTAGTATAAAACTACACCCTAAACATATTATTTTATACTTAAACTCGATAGTTTTAATTAGAAACGAGTATCTCCAAATCCACAGAATGCATCTACTGGACTTATACCTTTAAATTCTGTATTTCCTACAAGTTTTTCTACTAATGCTTCTAATGTTTGTTGATTATCATCATAAGTATTTATGTAAGTTTTAACTTGTGGTACATCGGCTAAGTGGAATGGACACTTAACTGAAATAAATATTGTTGGTATTTCGTTTACGTAGAATGGTATATCTGGAGTACCTTTACTTGGTGGCCATTGCAATCTTTGGTCAACACTTGCATTAACGTTAGCTATATTGATTATTAAATCATATTTGCTTGTTAATTCAGCTATTGGTCTCTTACCAGCATATACATTTCCTAAAGCTTGAGCCATTTCTTCTTTTGGAAGTTTCATTATTTTATCTATTGGAGATTCCCATATTTCTACGTCGAATCCTTTAGCTTCTAATAATTCTTTAACTATTTCGATTGGTTTCTTTTTAGCTCCACCCATTATTTCTATGAATTTACCGAATCCACCATCAAATCCTTTTGCTTCAACAAGTAAAACTCTCTTAGTTTTTTCTGGTGCTATTGGTAGTACATCTTGAGTGTTTTTAACTAAAGTTATAGCTTTGTCAGAAACTTCTTTAGCTATAGCTTTATTTTCTTCTAAACCTATTTTAGCCATTGCAACTTCTTTTTCTGGAAGTATTTCTGTTTTAGCTTTTTTGTGAAGACCTAAAGCAGCTTTTGTTCCTAATATTCTAGTTAAAGCTTCTTCTAATCTTTCATCAGTTATTATCCCGTTTTTATATCCTTCCATCATCCACTCGAAGTCTTCGTCTGGATCATTGAAGAATAAGAATAAGTCAGAACCAGCAGCTATTGCAGTTGGTAACATTTCGCTACGTTTCATAGCTGAAGTCATAGCAACCATATGAGAAGCATCTGTTACAACTAAACCGTTGAATTTCATTTTTCCTCTTAATAAATCTGTTAATACATATTTACTTAATGTAGCAGGCATATATATTTCTTGAGTAGTTGCTTCTGGATTGAAGTATTTAACATACTCTGGTAATGCTATATGACCAGCCATTATTGATGGAAGACCTGCTTCAAATAATCCGCTGTATACTCTTCCGAATGTTGCATCCCACTCTTCTACTGATAATGAGTTAGGAGCGAAAGATAAATGTTGGTCTCTTTCATCTATACCATCTCCAGGGAAGTGTTTTGCTGCTGGAGCTATTCCACTTTCCATTATTCCTCTCATATATTCAAGAGATAACTCTAGAGTTTGTTCAACATCAGCTGACCAAGTTCTTGTAGATATTATTGGGTTTCTCCAGTTTCTGTTTATATCAACTATTGGAGCAAAACTCCAGTTACATCCTATAGCAGCTGCTTCTACTCCAGATACTCTCCCCATTTCATAAGCGTATCTTTTATCATTAGTTGCAGCTATTTTAACTTCATTACCTATATAAGTTCCATCTGTACAAGCTCCATTACCACCCATTTCAGTATTTGCAGCTATTAATAGAGGTATTTTACTGTTTTCTTGAAGTATTTTATTTTGTTCATATACTTCTTCAGCTTTTCCTGGGTTGTAACGAACTCCACCTATGTGGTAATTATCAAGAACACCTTTTAAGTATTCTTCATCTCTGCTTGCACCCATGTTTATGAATAATTGACCTATTTTTTCTTCTAAAGTCATTGATTTTATAGTTTCTTCAACCCATTTTACCCCTTCATCATCAAGGTTATAAGGTTGTTTTCTTAAATCTACATTTATCATATGTCCTATACTCCTCATAATATATCTATATTATTATTTTTTCTTTATATAGTTTGATATTTAAATTGTTAAATATCAAAACCATATAAAGAAATATCTTATTTTCTAAATTATAAACTTATACCTTAAACACCTGAGTATGCTGCGAAAGCACCATCTACTGGTATTACAGTTCCATTTACGAATCCTGAAGCTTCTTCACAAGTTAAGAATAGTAAAGAACCTATTAATTCTTCTAATTCACCGAAACGACCCATTGGAGTTCCAGCTAATATTTTTTCAGTTCTTGCAGTTGGAGTTCCATCTTCATTCCATAATAATTTTTCATTTTGTTTAGTTGAGAAGAATCCTGGTGCTATACCATTGCAACGTATACCAACTTTTGAGAAGTGAACTGCTAACCATTGAGTGAAGTTTGATATAGCAGATTTAGCTCCACTGTATGCTGGTATTTTTGTAAGTGGTGAATAAGCATTCATTGAAGATATGTTTATTATGCTTGCACCTTTTTTGTTCATCATATCCATAGCGAAAACTTGAGTAGGTATTAATGTACCCATGAAGTTTAAGTTGAATACGAAAGATACTCCTTGAGGATCTAAATCAAAGAAAGTTTTCATTTCATTTAAATGCTCTGGCATGAAGTATTCATCATCAGTTGTAGCTTTTGGATTATTTCCTCCAGCACCATTTATTAATATATCGCAAGTTCCGAAATCTTTTAATATTTCAGCTCTTGCAGCTTCACAGCTGTCTTTTTCTAAAACGTTACATTTGTAACCTTTAGCATTATATCCTTTAGCAACTATTTCATCTGCATATTTTTTAGCTGCTTCTTCATTTAAGTCTAGTAAAGCAACTTTTGCTCCACACATAGCCATTGCTTCAGCGAAAGCAGAACATATTAATCCTCCTGCACCTGTTATAACAACAACTTTATCGTTTAAATCTATTTGAAAAGGTAGTTTCATTTTAATTCCTCCACATAATCCCATTTTATTTTTTATAATTTATTTTAGTTTAAGTTTTTAGCTTAAATAATTATTTAAACTTTATCATATTAAGTATTTTCTTCATAAGTTCTTTATTTATTTCTATCAGCTTTTTCTATAGCTTCCCATAAACCATTTAAGTAAGTCGCACCTAATGCTCTATCGTATAGTCCGTATCCAGCTCTACCAGTTTCTCCCCATATCATTCTTCCGTGGTCTGGTCTTATATATCCTCTAAATCCATTATCATATAGTGCTTTCATTATTGCATACATATCTAAGCTTCCGCAAGAAGATAAGTGAGCTCTTTCTTCAAATCCATTATCTAATATTTGTACATTTCTCATGTGAACGAAGTGTATTCTTCCCATAGCTGCATATTTAGCTGCCATTTTTACAACGTCATTTTGATTTGAGCATCCTAATGAACCTGCACATAAAGTTATACCATTATGTTTGTCATCAACTAATTTTAAAAATCTGTCTAAGTTTTCTTCACAAGTTATTATTCTTGGTAATCCGAATATACTCCAGCATGGATCATCTTCATGTATAGCCATATTAACGTCACATTCAGCAGCAACTGGTATTATTTTTTCTAAGAAATATTGTAAGTTATTCCATAAATCATCTTCGCTCATTGCATTGTATTCAGCAACTACGCTTTTTAATTCTTCTCTAGTATAAGAAGCATCCCAACCTGGAAGTGTTAAGTCACTATCACTTTCTAATGGATTAACTTTATCAACTTGTTCTTGATAGTAAACTAAAGAAGTTGAACCATCTTCTAATTCATGGTCTAATTGAGTTCTTGTCCAGTCGAATACCGGCATGAAGTTGTAGCATATACATTTAACTCCAGCTTCAGCAACTCTTCTTATGTTTTCACAGTAATTTTCTATGTATTTATCTCTACTTGGTTTTCCAAGTTTTATATCTTCATGAACTGGTATACTTTCTATTACATCAAAGTTTAATCCAGCATCTTCTACTTGTTTTTTTAATGTAGCTATAGATTCTCTGCTCCATACTTCACCAACTGGAACATCGTAAACAGCTGTTACTATAGAATCCATACCAGGTATTTGTCTTATATTTTGTAATGTTACTTTGTCGTCTTCTCCATACCAACGAAATGATAATTTCATAAAATTCTCCTAACTCTTTTTAAATTTTCTGTATTTTCTTTTTATATCTCATAGCTAGTACCTCTCCATAGAGATGGTACTAGCTATGAGGTAATATTAATTAAATAATTAATGTTATTTTGTTTTATGTTAATATATATTGACCTATTTTATTTTATTGATTAGCTCTTTTTTCTGCTAATATTCTTCCATTTTCAGCTATAACTTTTTTGCTTAAAGGATAACCTAATAACATTATTAAAGCTACTATTCCATAACATACTGCTGGGAATAATGTTGCTAATGCATATATACCGTCTAAAACTTGTGTTGTTTGTTCTTGAGCTGTTGCATTAAATCCTATGAATCCTAATGCATATCCTCCAAGACCACCTGCTAATGCTTGTCCTATTTTTCTAGAGAATGAGTAAACTCCGTATATAACTCCGTCATTTCTTTCCCCGAATTTAACTTCATTATAATCTATAACATCTGTTATATGTGCCCATATGAACATATTAAACCCTGTTACTCCTATCCCTGCTAAAACATACAGTCCTATGAATATCCATGGATTTGTAAGTTTCATGAAGTATGCTATTCCATAACATGCTGCTGCTAAGAACATCCCAAATGCTGAGAATTCTTTTTTACCAAATTTACTCGCTATTACACCAGATACTGTAGCTAATCCTAAACTTAATGGTAAACCTACCATACTAAGTGATGATAATGCATTTATATTTTTGAAATAACTTGCAAATAAATATTGATTCATTGTTTGACCCATAAACTGGCTAAGTAATAATACTATTGCAGCCCCTATTATTGCTAATAAAGCTCTATTTGAAATTATTGTTTTAAATGTTTCTGCTAAAGATACGTTTTCTTCTTTTTGAGTTGGTTCTAATTTAATACGTTCAGTAGTTAATGTATAACAAATCATGTAGCATAACAGTGCACATATTGAGAATATTCCTGCTACTAAAGTAAATTTACTTGCACTAACTATTTGGTTCCCGTTTGCATCTGCATAATATATAATTTGAGGTACTATTGATCCTATGATTATTGATGCGAAATTAGCTCCTAAACTTCTCCAAGTTGAAAGTGCTGCCCTTTGTTCTTGTACATCTGTCATAGCTGATGCCATTGAACCATAAGGTATATTTATTGCTGTATAACATATTGATCCCCATAATATATAAGTAGCGAACATTACTATAACTTTAACTGTCATTGATGCTCCAGCTAAACTAGATTGATACATTAAGAAACTTGCTAATGCAACTGGTCCTGCCATTCTTTTTATCCATGGTCTGAATTTACCGTCTTTTGTTGTTTTGCATTTATCAACGATACGTCCCATTGTAACATCTGTAAATGCATCTATACATCTTGATACTAAGAATAAAGTTCCAACTAGTGATGGGCTAATACCCCATACATTTGTGTAAAATATCATTAAATACATACTTGCAAATATAAATGTGAAATCGTTTCCTAAATCCCCACATAAATATCCTACTTTATCTTTTAAACCAAAAGATTTTGTTGATACACTATTATTTTCAAATCCCATACTGCCTTGTTTTTGTAAGTCCATTTTAAATCCCCCAATAAAATTATTTTCTAATTTCTTACTTCATAAATTTTCAATATCTTATTTTCTAACAGTTCTTCATTTTTTAATGAATTATAAATTTTACTTTTTCACTTTCATATGTAATTTTTATAGTTATTATTTTATTTTGCAAATAACTTGCTAATCGATTATGTTATTTGAATAACAAGGTAATAGTATCATACTTGTATACAAGTTGTAAATATATTTTTTCATATTTTTTCTTGACTATGGTTTGCTTTTTAACTTTCGTCTTATGAAAACATTCTCCTTATTGGATTTCCCATATTTAAAAAATTATATTTTTTTTATTTTTTTTAATAATTTATTTTTCATTTGTATACAAGCGCATTGAAATTTTATATTTTTTCTAATTTTCTCAAAATATTTTCCATGTTTTTTTAATTATTATATTTCTAATTTTTTTGTATTAGACTTTTATTTATATTACAATTACAGTAAATTTGACATTACAAGTGATAATATGCTAGAATTTGCAAAGAGTAGTTTGAATAAAATATAATATTCTTGAAATTACTAAAATAAATACTAAATAAAGTAGGGGTATAATTTAGATGTCAATTAAAAAAAATAATGCTTCATCAAATATAGTGTATAAAGGCTTAAGAGATGACATTTTAAGTCTTAAATTAATTCCTGGAAGTGCTATAAGTGAGACAGATATCGCATCTAAATATAATGTATCTCGTACACCTGTACGTGATGCATTTAAAGCTTTATCAAACGAAGGATTACTTGAAGTAAAACCTCACGTCGGTACTTTCGTTTCACTAATGGATATAAATCAAATTTCAGATGTGCTTTATGTTCGTAAAGTTGTTGAATTGTCCATATTAAAAGATTTAGCAAATTCACTTACTGAAGCTGATGAATTGAGATTAAAGTTCAATCTTAATGAACAAAAAATATTTTTATTAAATACTGCTGATAGTAAAGATTCCGTAAATGATTTTATAAAATATGATAATAGTTTTCATAAACTAATATTCCATATCGCTGGAAAAGAAAACATTTGGAATATGATACTTGGAATGAATCAACATTATGAAAGATTTCGTTCTTTAATAAATCTTCAAGGAGAAAACAACATCCAAAACTTATATGAAGAACATTGTATGATATTTGATGCACTTACTAAAAAAGATGCTGAAGCACTACAAACAATCATTAGTAAACACATATATGACGGATTTAGAAATAGTTCTGCATTATTAGTTAAATACTCAGATTATTTCATCAACTGTCAATATTAGTTATTAAAAATTAAAAGGGGGTATCACAGAATAGTGTAAAAACTATTTTGCAACACCCCTTATTTTAATTAAATTTTATATTTCTCATAAATGAATATCTGTTAATACTAGCCAGTATAAGTTTCCTCTATTAAATAAATATCTTTATCTAGTTTTTCTATATTTAATAAATTATACTTATCAACAGTCCATCTATTACTTGCCGGTGTTCCGTTTCCTGCATCGTATTTTTCATATCCTTTTGCATATTGTAAATCAAAATCCATTGCTACAACAAAGTTATTATTATTTTTTATTTTATCTAGTTTAATATTTTTTATTCTATAATCTGATATCATACTTTTTCCATCTTCGTTGAAATATATTTTTAATCTAATATTTTCTTCATATAGAATCTTAGCTATTTCCTCTTTTGATACATTTTTCTTTTCAATTGCTATATTATTATTCGCAATAAATACCTTGTCGTAGTTATAATTGTCTTTTGCCTTTTGGACACTCGCAACTTGTTTTTGAGATGCTTCTATCATATATGACATCTGTAAATTATCAAATTGAGTTAACAAAAATGGATGATTTCCTTTGCTCGATAATCGTATATATTTAACTGAATCCATAGATAATACATCCGCATATTTATTTGAAATACTATAATAATTATATAAGCTACTAAAATCGAAATATACACTATCATCTGGGTATCCATAAATATAACAAACTACTTCCTTACCCTTTGTAAAAATAACTTGATTTGTCCCCTCATTTACACTTTCTTTTATTTTATCTGATTTAAACCCTATCGCTTTTTCTATATTTTCTTTTGATGTATATGGTTCGAAACTATATAGATAATCCCATTTAAAGTCTGTTATATCTCCAATATTTTTAATTAATACATTTCTGTTCTGACTATCTTTTTTTAATGTTTGTATATTTTGAATTAACGATTTTGAGTTATCTACGTCATTATTTTTAGGGTTGGATATTAAAAATACTGTGGAGGCTACTATTGCTAAAGCAATTATTAAAATAAACCATTTTTTTGGTTTTTTATAATTTAAAACATTTTCTATCCTAGATTTAATGTTATTTTCAGAAAACGAAAGAGGAATATTAAATGTATTGCCTTTATTTACTGCCAAGTTTAGAAGTGAATAACTATAGTTTGTCTTTATATCTTCACCTAAATTTTTCATTACTCTTTCATCACATGACATTTCCATATCTCTTGTCATAAGTATAAAGCTTATCCACATAATTGGATTAAACCAGTGAATTATCAAAATCAAGAAGGCTATTATCTTCGTCACATAATCTTTTCTTTTTATATGTACCTTTTCATGTTCAATTATGTAGATTTTTTCGCTTTCTGTCAAATTTACTGGTATGTAAATTTTGGGCTTAATTAATCCAAATACAAATGCCGTATCTATTTGATCGCTTTCGTATACATTTTCATTGTACAAAGTTGCCGTTTTTATTTTGGAATATGTTTTTATGTAAGATACGATAAAATACACAATTAAAATCTGAATCCCTATCATCCATAAAATTGAAACTAAGTACATAAAATTGTTTCCAATCCCTTGTGATATGGTTGTATTGTTAGCAATATTAGTAACAGCGTTCCCTGCTATATTGTCTGAAACTTGTCCACTTCTGATATTTGAAATTGTATTATTTACTGTTATACTTTGTGAAGCTCCCTCTATTTTTCTAAAACTATCCCTATTAATAAAGTTAAATACGCTTAGATTTGAGATAAACGAGATCGGACACACTAGTCTAAATAAAACTGGTATCCAAATAGCAAAAGAAAAACTCTTTGGTGCTTTTTTTATTATGAAACGAATAACTATAACTGCAATTGCTACATAACTTGCAGTTATACTCATATCTAATACGTTACTAAATAAATTTTCTAATAACATTTTAATCCCCCTTTTTAGTTTATTACGATAAACCTGTGTTTATTTTAAAGTTTATCATAGTAAACCATATTTGTCTACTGTAATTTATTAATTCTAATTTCCTATGCATTATAAAAAATCAGTATAGCTTAATAAAATAACTTTAATAATGCTATACTGATTTTTATTTATAATAGTTCAGACGATATTATCTCTGTATCAAATGGAGTTATTATCCTAGCATTTTGTATTGCATCTACCAAATTATCTTTTTTATCAGTAAATATAATATCTGCTTCAGATATATCATCTACCACTACTCCCCTTGCAATTGCATTTAATCTCGCTAATTTTTCCATCTTCGGTTTATATGTGTCTAATATACTTTTTACTACCATTGTATTTCTATTTGAGTTAGTAATTATATTATTTATATCTCCTAATGATGTATATTCTATATCACACCATACTATTTTATGCGATGCTATGTCTATTATAAATGGAAGTGATACTGTAGTTTCTGATGTTAAATCAGCTTTAAACTTTACACATGAAGGGTTATATGCAGTTTTTAATTTTTTGTTTAAATCCATATATCCTACAAAACATTCTTGTAGTTCATAAAATTTTTCGTGAGTATATGCATTTATGCATACTGAAATATATCTACATTGTTCATTTATTTTATCTAAATTTATGTCCACATATTCTGTTCCACCTTTTGGTGCTGGAGCACTTCTGACATCTCCAGAATGAACGCATCCATTAGTTTTTAAATTCATATAAGATACATCATCTATTTCATAAAAATCTTCATCGTATAATACTATACTCAAGTCCAAATCTGTATTTCTTGTATTTTCAACCCAATGTAGAAATAATCTTATTTTTTTATTTTCTATATCTATTCTAGTACCCCTTTCGATTGGCATAAGTGTTTTTGAAGTGTCTCTCATTTTTAAAGGCGCTACATATTTTTCTAAGCTTTTATCTATGAATACTTTTCCTAAAGGTTCTTTTTTAGATAGTATTTCTATTATTTTATTTTGTATAGAAGTTGCTGCATAAGAGCATAAATTTTCATCTAATTCTTGTAAATTATTTTCTAACGCATAGACCTTGCTTATATTTCCTTTTGGGTAAAATACTCTGTATGATTCTAAATCGTTTCTATGTAAAAAATATTCTTGTAGTGATAATAATGTTGCTATTGGAACATTGTCTGCTAGTTTTATAAATCTATCTATTACTTTAAACGAATCTTCATGTAAGTTTTCGCTTGATGTTAATACTCTATTTAAACTCCTTGCAAATTCTCCAGGTCGACTTTCTAATACTTCTAATATTTTCGATATATCCCTATTTTTAAAATACATTTCTTTTTTGTGATTAAATGTGTTTCGTTTGATTTCATCTTCATTATTTCGAAGCATATCAAAGGCTTTAAATGCTTTAGAATATTTTTCTCTATATTCTCCTGGATGTATTTTTTCCCCAAGTCTTAAGTACATTTGTCTATGTCTTAGCATATCTTCTAAATTAACTTTGCAGTTATCAAATAGCTGTAGCAATATTTTTCTTTCTCTTCTTGTGAAATTTTTAAAACGTGTTTTTTGTGATAAAGATGTGTCTCCATCTGATAATTCTACGGCTAGTCTGAGTATATCGGTGTATGTTTTTAATAAATAACTAAATTCTTTTATATCAACACCTTTGACTACAAACAATTTAATTATATATACCATATTTTCTTTAAAATATATTTTTTCAGGTAAAATTTGTTTTATATCAAAAGCATAATATTCAAAGAGTACTTCTAAATCTTTTTTATCTTGTTTACTATAAACAGTTTTCGAATTGATCATATCTATAATTAAATTTTGTAAATCTTCTAATGAGGCGATATCTATTACTTTTAAATTTGAACTAATATTTTTATCTTCTTCCTTTATTTCATCTTCCACTATGCCGAATAAGTTTAATACTTTATCAAAAGCATCTCTGTCAAATCCTAAATCAGCATATATAATATTAAAAATTATTATATCTACAACATCCATAGATGATACTACTTGTGGAAAATTCGGAAATAAAGGTTTCATTTCTCTTGCATATCCAACCATTTCTCTTATTTTTTTAAGCAAAAATACTTTTACTTCCAATATGTATTCTTTTGTTGTCATCATCAAATATTGCGTCAAATTATACGATAATCTATATCCCAGTTTCATTAGGACATTATTTAACTGAGCTACTTCAATCTTCAAATCTTGGTTGAACTCACCTTTTAAAATTGATGATGGCAATATTTGTTGTTTTCTTTTTAGGAGTACCTCATTTATTTGTAAATTATTCATAGTATATCCCTCTCTTATTAAAATTCTCGTTTAAATAAAAAAAACTATAGTTTAAAATTTTTATTAAATAAATTTTAACTATAGTCCTATTTTTTATGTTTATGGTAATTATATTCTCTAGATTTTTAACCTGACAAATAGAAGGAAGAGAATATGTATCCATATTTATATTATACTATATGTATTAAAATAATATATCAAAAATTCAAAAATAATTTTTAATTTTTATTATTTCGCTCATTTATGTAATCAATAGGTCTGTACGCCACGCCTTTGGAATACCATCCAATTGGCTGTTCATGTATTCCGCCTTCTGGATATTTGAATTTATTTTTAGATTGTACAATTTTTCCGTCTCCAATATACATGACAACATGTCTAGTCGTAAATATTAAATCACCCGGTTGCAAGTCACCTTTTACTTTATATTTCTCCAAATTTTCTTGTTGTTGTGCAGTAGAATAACCTATATTTACACCACTTGCCTCTTCATAAACCCAATATACAAGACCAGAACAGTCAAATGCTTGCTTTCCTATGTAATCTTTTTTATCTAATGGATATTGATTCTCCCCATAATATCCAATAAGCTCATCGAGCCTTTCTTCTGTCATAATTTCGCCTTTTCCACCCCATACATATTCTAATTTTTCTTTTTTCTTAGCTAGCGAAATCGCTTTTTTTATAATCTTTTTATCTTTCTTGCTAATATTGTCCCATTCATGCTCGTAATTTATCTCGATATTTGATTTTTCTAATAGATGTATTCCAAATTTATTTGCCACTTTCTTAACACCATGCAGACAAAAAATAAGAACAGCTACTATAATTAAAATTTTCGATAATTTCTTTTTCACAAAACCCCATCCTCTCATAAATCAACTTTACTACATCATATATTTTATACTCGCTTTTAGTTAACTTATTCTTCTTTATTTTAATTTTAGTAGCTGTATTTTATTATTTTTTAACTTTTTTATTAATTTTTTTTAAGTAATCATCAAAAATCTAATATTTTAATCAATTACTATTTATCCCATATAAATTTGTATAGTTTTTTCTAGTTGTTTAGTCAAATCTTCTGGACAATATCCATAATTTAAATGATTTCTACGCTTATCCCATCCACATAAAAAATCTATTCCTATTTCTGTCTTTTCTGCAGTAAAGTAATTCATTTTTTTAAATTTTACATCAAATATGAAATAAACATATTTACATTCTAATGCTTCTCTGGAATCTGGCATAGTTGCTCTAACTATTCTAACCTTTTTATTCACGTTTATAGCATCTACTTGGTAATCTTCCTTCTTATAAAGATTTTCACATCCTATTTGGTCACAAAAATCATCCATTATATCGTAAAGTAGCTTTCCTTTACTTTCTAACAATAACGATATAAATTCTTTTTTGTTCTCAAAATAAAACAATGGTAAAGCCTCGTGTTCCAATGTGTATCTAGCTTTTTTTAATTTCATATTTAATACCCCCATTTTTAAACTAATAATATATAAAATTATTGAGTTTTAACTCGATAATTTTCCCCTCATATTTCTTTATATTAAAGTTCTCTATACTTAATTATACATTAGATTTTCAAAAAACCTAGTTTTTACACATGTTTTTTAGTTATTTTTCGTACTAAAAAAGATATAATCGTCAATATTGGCAATTATATCTTTTTATACTTTAACTTATTATATTAGAAATTCATTCCTTTGAAATATTCAATTCCCATAGCATTTCTAACTTCACTTAAAGTTTGAGCTGCTACTGCTCTAGCTTTTTCGCTACCTTTTTTAAGAACTTCGTATATATAATCTGGGTTTTGTTCTAATTCTTTTCTTCTAGCTCTAATTGGGGCTAATTCAGCTTGTAATATGTCGTTTAAATATCTCTTAACTTTCACATCACCAAGTCCACCACGTCTGTAGTGAGCTTTCATTTCTTCTAATGCGTCTTTATCTTGACAGAAAGCATCTAAGTATGTGAATACTGCATTATTTTCAACACATCCTGGGTCTTCAACTCTTATATGGTTTGGATCTGTGAACATTGACATTACTTTTTTTCTAACTTCATCTTCATCATCACTTAGGTATATTGCATTTCCTAATGATTTACTCATTTTAGCTTTTCCATCAAGTCCTGGAAGTCTTCCTGCAATTCCTTCTGGGTACATTCCTTCTGGTTCAACTAATACATCACCATAAGTTGAGTTGAAACTTCTTACTATTTCTCTAGTTTGTTCTATCATTGGTTTTTGGTCGTTTCCAACTGGAACTAGATCAGCTTTGAATGCAGTTATATCAGCAACCTGACTTACTGGATATATGAAGAATCCTGCTGGTATACTTTCTCCGAATCCTTTTTGTTGTATCTCAGATTTTACAGTTGGGTTTCTGTGTAATCTAGAAACTGTTACTAAGTTTAAGTAGTACATTGTAAGTTCTGCTAATTCTGGAACTTGAGATTGTATAAATAAAGTTGTTTTTTCTGGGTCTAATCCAACTGACATATAGTCCATTGTTACTTCTAATAAGTTATCTACTATTTTTTTAGGATTTTTAGCATTGTCAGTTAACGCTTGTTGGTCTGCAACCATTACAAACATATTGTATTTATCTTCATTTTGTAAAGCTACTCTGTTTTTAAGTGAACCTGTATAATGTCCTAGATGTAGTTTACCAGTAGGTCTATCACCTGTTAATATTGTTTTCTTGTTCATTTTTTCATCTCCTTATAATGTTTCTACGTTTTAAGTTAATTTTTATAATAAAAAAACTCCGCCCTAAAACTCTAGGACGAAGTGTTATATCCGCGTTGCCACCTAAATTGTGTATTAAAATACACCGCTTAATTATTGGTACTATCATACCTCAATTGCTGTAACGTGCAACACACGGTAAAGTCTACTCTCATAAAGATTTCAATTTACTCCTAAAAGGCCCATTCGTTAAATCCCTTCTTGTTGAGATTCCACCATCCTCAACTCTCTATATCGAACCTAAATTTAATTACTCTTCCTTCTCAATGGATTTATTTTTTCATTTTCTATTTTAATATTATTATTTTTCTATTTAATTGTCAATAAATTTACAACTTATAATATTTTACTATATAGTATTAATAAGTATTGCCATTGTTTACAAAAAAAATTCTATTTTTCAAAATCTCATCTCAAAATTGGGGTATTATATTTATATAATTAAAATCTATTAAGGATGTGATTAAAATAGAAATTTATACATTAGGTCATTCTAATTACCCTTTTGATAAGTTTATAGAAATATTAAAAAAGCATAATATAAATTGTATTGTTGATATAAGAGGGATACCTTATTCAAAATACAATACTCAATACAACAAGGAAGTACTTCAATCTAACCTGAGAAAATTAGGATATACATATATCTACATGGCTGATGAATTTGCTGCAAAAAGAAAAACTAAGGTTAGTTATAATGACGAAGGATATGCTGATTTTGATAAAGTAATTCAAGAGGATATTTTCAAAAATGGCATAGAAAGATTAAAAGTTGGCTGTTCTAAGGGCTATAAAATTGTTTTACTCGGCGCTATGCAAGACCCAATAAGATGTCATCGTGCTATACTCATGGGTAGAGAATTGATTAAAGCAGGTTTTGATGTAAAACATATAATGCATGAAGGTGATTTAAAAACACAAGATTATTTGGAGGAAAAACTTCTTGAAAAATATTTTGAAGGAAGAAATCAACTCACAATAGATTCTTTATTAGGCAATGCTATGAGTCGTGAAGATATGATTGAAGAAAGCTATAAACTTGCGAACAGAGAAATTGGATATAGACTTGAAAAATTGAAATACGATTAAAAATATAACTCTATTATTTTGGTTTTTCTAGAATTTTTTTACAGAATAATGAGGGTAATATTTTATTACCCTCATTTGTATTATCTATCCTTATCAGTTACAACAAATACATATGGTATATTTCTGTAATGATCTCCATAATTTAAACCGTAACCCACTACGAATTTATCTTCTATTGTGAATCCACAATAATCTGGAACTAATTCAACTTTTCTTCTACTTGGTTTATCAAGTAAAACACAAGATTTTATACTTTTTGGATTTTTTTCTTTTAAATGTCTTAAAACATAATCCATAGTAAGAGCTGAATCTGTTATATCATCTACTACTAATACATCATACCCTTCTAAGCTTCCTTTTATATCATTTACAACTTCTACATTTCCACTAGTAGAGAATCCATCTCCATAGCTTTGCGTAGTCATAAAATCAACTTTTGTTTTTAAATCTATTGCTCTAACTAAGTCTGCACAAAATACGAAACTTCCTCTTAATAAAGATATAACCATTAAATTTTTATCTTTATAATCTTCTGTTATTTGTTCACCTAATTCTTTTACCCTTTTATTTAAATCTTCTTCTGAACATAATACTTCCCAAACTTTTTTTTCTATATCCATTTCTCATCCTCCATGTTTATTACTATATTTATTTTATAATGATTAATAGAATCTGTCTATATCAAATAACTTATATAATTTCAGTATACACAAAAACTTATTTTTTTAGTAAAATTAGCTATATTAAATAAGAGAGAGGATAAAATAAATTTTTCCTCTCTCTTATTTTAAAGTATATATTCTATTTTTAAATTATCTTTTGATATTAGAACCTATTTAACTTTATTTATATTGTTCATTACATCGATTATAACTTCATCAGTAACTTGCATTCCTTCGTCACTTACTTTACCTAAATTTTTGATAGATTCATCTACTCTATCCCCAACTATTCCGTTTTTAGGTGGAACATGGAATCCTTGTTTTGCTATTATAGCACTTTGAACTGCTGCTGATGCTGCTGATGATAATTTAAGTGCACAACCTGCTTTAGCTCCATCACAAATCATACCACTTAAATTTGCTATCATATTCTCTATCGCGCCTTTTATATGAGTCATATCTCCATCCATTAACCAAGATATACCTGCTGCTGATCCTGTTGATGCTGCAACACCACATCCACAAACTGCAGATAATCTACCAGTGTAGTTTTTGATATATCCTGTTATTAAGTGAGATATTGCTAATGCTTTTGCTAATCTTTCTTCACTTTGTGGGAATTTATTATTATAAGCTACTATTGGAAGTATAGCTGTTAAACCGTGGTTTCCACTACCATTTGAACTCATAACAGGCATTTTTATTCCAGCCATTCTAGCATCTGATGCTGCTGCTGTTAACATCATAGCTTCTGTCATTAAATCATCGGCCATATATCCTTCTTCTTTAGCTTTTTTTATACCAAATCCAACACCGATACCAGCTTTATTTTCTAGTCCATAATCAGCCATTTCAACATTCATTGTTATTCCATCTAATAAGAATTTAATATCTTCAAAATTCATATTTTCAACATTTTTTATTATTTCTTCAACATTAGTAGTATCCATAAAAGTAGCCTTTCTTTCTACTACATTTTCATCTGCAACTTTTATTTCTTCATTGTTGTTATAATCACCTGTATCAAGTAAAACTTCTTGATTCTTTTGTAAGTATACGAAATTGTCGTGTTTTTCTTTTATAACAACTTTTGCTATATTATTTTTTCCTCTTAGATCAACTTCTATAAATACCTTATCCTTAGTTTGAGCAGGAACTACATTTATAGGTTGTGTATCCATATATCTTTCTGACTCTTCTACTTCATCTTGGCTTAATGTTTCTAATACTGTTAAACCGTTTTCCGAATGACCACCTACAAATCCCATTGCAACTGCTATTTTTAATCCTAATCTATCTGTACCTGGTATACCTACGCACATTCCATTTTTGTATATGCTTGGACTTACTAATATTCTATTTTCTTCTATTTCTTCACCTAATAATTCTTTTGCTTTTGCGCAAGCTAATGCTACTGCTACTGGTTCTGTACATCCTACTGCTGGTTTTACCTCTGCAATTAGCATTTCTATTAATTCTTTTCTTATATCTCTCATGTTATTACCTCCTAAATAAACTAACTAAAAATAAACCAATTAATATAATAATATAAATTTAATCTTCTTGATATATTTAATTAGCATTTTTCATGCCAATTTTTTATTTTTATAAAAAAATAATTTTTGTTAACTGTTTTAAAGTGAAAATGTAAAATAATTTACTAATTATCATTTTATATTTTGTTTTTTGAAGTTAAATATTTATATATTTTTCTCAAAAATCACAAAAATAATCTCAAAATGAGATTATATCTCATTTTGAGATTATTTTAAATATGTATCTCCATTTATTTTATCTTTATATTTTTCTAACTTTCTGTATAAAGTTGCTCTTGATATTCCTAATGACTTTGCAGCAAGTTCTTTATCTTTTTTATAATCTTTATATTTAATTAAAGCTTTTTTTATTTCTCTTATTTCTAATTCTTCTAGAGTTCTAATTTCTTCTGTTCCTTCTTCTTTTTTATCATAATCTATATTCATAATTGATTTTGGCATTGAATCAAGTGTTAAAACTTTAGATTGTGACATATTTATGCTATACTCAATTACATTTTGTAACTCTCTAATATTCCCTGGCCAACTATAATTGATAAGTAGTTGTTTTGCATTTTCGTCTATGCCTAATATTTCTTTCTCAAGTTTATGTGAATATTCATCTATCATATAATTTATTAAAAGTGGAATATCTCCTCTTCGTTCTCTAAGGCTAGGCAATTTTATCGGAATTACATTTAAGCGATAATATAAATCCTCTCTAAATGATCCGTTTTTGACCATAGTTTCTAAGTTTTTATTTGTAGCTGCAATAATTCTCACATCTATAAAAATATTGCTCTTTCCACCTATCTTGTCCAATTCTCTCTCTTGTAAAACTCTAAGTAATTTAGCCTGTAGGTGTAAACTCATATCTCCTATTTCATCAAGAAATATAGTACCCTTGTCTGCAAGTTCAAACTTGCCTAGTTTTCCACCTTTCTTAGCACCTGTAAAAGAACCTTCTTCATATCCAAATAACTCACTTTCAAGCAAATTATCTGGTATAGCTGCACAATTTACAGTTACAAAAGGATTGTCCACCCTATCACTGTGATTATGTATAGACCTTGCAAATAACTCTTTTCCTGTTCCACTTTCGCCCGTAATCAATATTGTAGAAGTTGAACGAGATGCTATCAATGCATTTCGTTTTGTTTGCACAATAAGGTCACTATTTCCAATAATATTATCAAGTGTTATTTTATAATCTTTATTTATTTTATTATAAGTTTTAATCGCTTCTTTCTTTTCAATAAAATCGATAACATATCCTTTAAATTTACCTTTTATAATTATCTTATTTATATTATAAATACCTTTTACATTACGGTTTCTCTTATTGTAACTAAAGCTTCCCATTTTGTATTTACTAAAATTATTCTCATTAGTTTTTTTAATAAAATTTAAAATATCAAATACATTCTTTTTTAGTAAATCGTTATCATTTAAATTAAATAATTCCTTAAACTTATAATTACACTTATCTATATATCCATTTATATCTACTGAAACAATTGCTTTGTCCATATTATCTAATAAAATCTCTAGCTTCTTCTTTTCTACTTCTAATTCTTCAGTATTCATCTGAGCCTTTAATTTGTTAGAAATTAAGTCAGCCATCTTTTTCAAGAAATTCATAAGCCCATCTAGATTATTTTTCATCATATTAGATTGGTCTGTATCAAACGCTATAAGTCCTATAACCCCGTATGATTTATTATCTAATACTATTGGGCAACAAACTTCAGCAAACTCCTTACAACCATGTATATGGGTGCAACTTTTACAAATATCACTTTCCTTTGGATCCTCTATAAAAATTCCAACTTGCTCCACAAAAGATTTTCTAAAAGCAGAATATCCATCTACTTTATCCCCAATCTTATCTATATATTTTCCTGTTCCTGCGATTCTTATAAATTTGTCGTCTACTATAGTAACATCTATATTAATCACTGATAAAATTGCTTCTGCTATATTTTGTATATCATCTTTAATATTTTCTAATTCGTTCATTATTTTCATCCTTTATATTCTTATTAATAAGTATTTCTTTAATTTCTTTTAAAATCATAAATATTTTATTAAGAGTAAATTGAATACTTATAAGGATTACAAATAACATTATAACTGCTACCATTGTATAATTTATACTCATAGAAAACCTCCTTTTTTAAAAAAATAAATCCATATATTCTAAAACAAGAAAATCCTCTATAATATTAGAGGATAAACTTTATAAATTTCTTATTTCTATTTTACATCTTTTAATTAAATTTTTATACTTTAAATTTGCTCTTCTTCTACTTTTTTTATCTTTGATACAGAAACTTCATAAGCAACTTTTTTGACAGTAGTTTCTTCATCAATTTTCTTTTCATAAAATCTACTTTGTATTCTTCCCCATATCTGTATTCTGTCGCCAACATTTAAATTTCTAGCAAATTTTGCATTTCTACCCCAAACTATAGATGGAATGTAATCCGATTTGTTATAAGGTCTATTTATTGCCACTAATAAATCTGTTATTTCTCTTCCTAGAGGTGTCTTTCTATATACTGGACGTTTGCATATATATCCATCTAAAAAAATACTATTAGGGTCTTTATTTTCCTCTTCTTTTGGTTTTATTTCTCGTACAAATACTGTTAAAATTAATTTATTTTTTTCACCTACATTTTTGTTATAGGATCTTAATTGACCTGATACTGTTACAAACTTATTATTTTTAAAATCTAATTCTTCTATCAGCCTTTCTGAAACAGTCATTGGTAAAATATCATAAACATCACTTAATCTATTTATTTTTATTTTTGTATTAAAAAATTTTTCTCCAAATATTTCATGACTAAATTCTAAATTATCTTCTAGTTCCCCAGTTAAATTTACAATATTTGTATCGTCTTTTATAACTACCATATTTTTATCCCCCCGAATTGTTAATTCTTTCTTTATCTTCTATACGTTATAAATATATTTTTTAAAATTCATATTTATTACATTTTATTTTTATATGTACTTATTATTCTTTCTTTCTTTGAACGCCTGATGAGTCTACATAGTAATTATCGTCATACAATAATTCAGATATTTTCAACATTTTATACCCGCTTTTTGAAAAATGACTTATAATGCTATCCAAATAATTTTCTACATTTTTTCCTTCACCTTGGAATAATATTATTGACCCTGGAGTAGCATTTTGTGAAACTCTGTCAATTATGTATATATCTTTTATATTTTTCCAATCCATAGAATCCACGTCCCAATTTACAACTTTATAGCCAAGAGATTCACATACTTTTACACCATCTTCATTTATCTCTCCATATGGTGGTCTAAATATTTTTGTATCCTCTCCTGTTATATCTTTTATTTTTTTAGAAGTTGATTCTAATTCTTTTTTCATATCTTCTTCAGATATTTCATTAAAATAAGGATGTGTACAAGAGTGATTTCCTATTTCATGCCCTCTATCATATATTTTTTTTACAACATCTTTATTTTCGTCAATCCAATTTCCAACAACAAAAAAAGTTGCTTTTACATCATATTTATCTAACACCTCCAAAATTTCATCGATATTTCTTTCGTTATATGAAATATCAAAAGTTAAGGCTATTTCATTTTTATTTGTGTCTACTTTGTATATTGGAATATCTGAATTTTGTTGATTTAAAAAAATCCTTATCCAATAAACCAGAGCAAAAATCAGTATCAAACCAAGTAGAAACAAAATTATACTGCTTAAAAAAGCCCTTGTTCTTGCAAACATATCAATCCTCCTCCAATCTTCCTATATTAAAACTTTATTTTTATACCTAATAAAAAATAACTAATTTTTTAATTTATAATAATAAAATAACTTTTCTTCCATTTTTTTTTAGAATATAATATTTCGATTTGGAGAAATTATAAGTAACAACATTAAATGAATGTTGATTAACTTAAGGAGGAATTTACTATGGCAAATTCTAATAACAGACAAGTTGTTCCTGAGGCTAAAGCTGCATTAAACCAAATGAAACTAGAAATAGCTAACGAATTAGGTATGGCTAACTATGACGCAGTTGATAAAGGTAATTTAACTGCAAGACAAAATGGCTATGTTGGTGGCTACATGACTAAAAAATTAGTTGAAATGGCTGAAAAACAAATGGCTGGAAAATAGTATAATAGTAAATTTTAATACTTGAGTATTAAAATCCCCTAAAAACTTTTAGGTGGATAAACAAACAGAAGGCTACCTTATTGGTAGCCTTTTTATCACAAAAAATCTCTCTTCTAAAAAATAAAATCTTTTCAAATTTAATGATTTATACCTTTTATTTTTCTATATTTTAGTTTAATATATTATTATAATAGTTTAGTGGAGGATGATAAATATGTTTGAAAATTCATCTGAAGAAACAGCTTACCACAAACTTTTAATCTTATATATTTTATATAAAATTAAAATGGATTTGACAAACTCTCAAATCACTCAAGTTGTTTTAGAAACTGAAATGATGAATTACTTCTCGTTGCAACAACTTTTATCTCAACTTATGGAATCAAAATTTTTAAAGATATATAAGGACTCTGATAAGGAGTATTATTGTCTAACTCAAAAGGGACTTGAAACATTGGAATCTCTTATGCTTAAAATTCCAATAGATTCAGCTAATAAGGTAGATCATTATATAAAATTAAATAAAGAAAGTTTATTAGCTGAAACCCAGGTAAAATCTAGTTTTGTTAAGCAAAGCGAAAATGAATTCATCGTAAATCTTAGAGTAATTGAAAATCAGAGTAATTTAATTGATTTAAACTTAAATGTTTCTTCTGAAAAACAAGCAAATCATATTTGTAATAACTGGAAAAAGAATGCTTCTCATATGTATGCCGAAGTAATAAATTTACTTACTACATATAAAAAGTAGCCTACAAACAAACTATTGTTGTAGGCTCTTTTCCTACGTGAATAGCCTTCATCAATTGATTTGTTTTTGTATCAAATACTTTTATCTCGCCATTTTCTGTATCTGATACAAATAGCCTACTATAATCATTAGATATTTCTAGTCCTTGTGGAATTCCATTTATTTTTATTTTTCCTATGTATTTTCCTAAATTATAATCCAAAATTTTTATTTGATTATATCCTAAATCACTTATATAAACTCTATTGTCAGTATAATTAAATTTTATTTGAACTGGTAATAAAAGTTCTTGAAATGTATTTACAACTTCTAAATCTTCTTCCTTTAGTATTACTAATTTTCCATCCAATGTCGATACGTATATTTCTTCTCTTTTTTCATCTATTTCTAAATGCCAAGCTTTAAAATCAGTATCTATTTTTTTATAAATTGATTTATTCTCTATATCTATACATACTATTGAATTTATACATGGAACATATAATCGCTTATTCTTTTTATAATAACCAAATCCATGTGGCATATCATCTACACTAATCATAGTTATTGGGTCTAATGTATATTTATTAATTATATAAATGCTGTTTGTATCTTCATTCGATACGAATAATTCATCTTCATGCATAAAAATTTGACTTAAACTACCGCCGACAGATATAGAATCTAAAATCTTTCCGCTAATAATATCTACCGCATAAAGTGTTCCATTTATTAAACTTGGTATAAATATTTTTTTCTCTTGTTCGTCTACACAAAAATGGTGCGGATAAATATTATTGTTCAATACAATTTCTCTTTCCGTTTCAAGAGTTTCGTAATTAATGATACTTATGCTATGTGACAAATAATTAGAAATATATATCTTCAAATCCTCCCTCCTTTCTCAAACTATACTACAATAAATATATTAATTTTTTTCGGAAATTATAACCTGGTGCTTGTCCCTTTTTATCTAATATATGTAAAGTAAAAATAAAAAAGAAAGTCATAGAACAACTTTTTATATGCTCTATAACTCTCTTTCTTATTTTTAATAATTTCAATTTATTTAACTATACTTCTTATATGTCCTATCATATATAATGAACCTGCTGCGATTATTACTTCATCTTTTTCTGCATGATCAAGCACATATTGTACAGCATCTTCTATCTTAGGTATAGCAACAACTTCTTTTCCGTATTTTTCAATTTTAGCTTTTAACTCTTCACAGCTTATTGCTCTGTCGCTATCTGGGGTAGTTGTTACAACTTTTTCGAACTTGTCCATTAATAAATCTAAAACAGAATCTATATCTTTATCTGTTAACATTCCTATTAAGAAAGTTAATTTTTTACCTTTGAAGTTCTTTTCTAAAGCATTTGTAAGTGATCTAGCTCCATCTTCATTGTGAGCGCCATCTATTATAAATACAGGATTGTCTTTTATTTTTTCAATTCTTCCTGGCCATTTAGTATCGTGGAATCCTTTTTTAATTGCTTCATTGCTTAATACAACTCCACGTTTGTCTCTTATTGCTTTTAATACAGTAAGTGCTAAAACGGCATTATTAACTTGGTGGTCTCCTATTAATTGTATTTCCATATCTTCAAATTTTTCACCGTCTATTGTGCAGTCAAATATTTGAGATGATACATCAGATTTTTTAACATTTATTGAATCAAAATCTACTTCTATGTACTCAGAATTTTGTTCTTTACAAACGTCTTTTATAACTTCTGCTGCTTCTTCTTTTTGTTTATAAGATATAGTTAGTCCATTAGGTTTTATTATTCCTGCTTTTTCATAAGCGATTTTCCCTAGAGTATCACCTAATATTCCTATATGGTCTAAACTTAAAGAAACTATTACACTTGCAAGAGAGTCTTTTATAACATTAGTTGCATCATATCTACCACCTAGACCTACTTCTAATGCAACATAGTCAACTCCTTGTTCCCAATAGTAGTAAAATGCCATAGCAGTTTCTATTTCGAATTCAGTTGGATAAGAGAATCCTTCTTTCACCATTTGTTCTATTTTTTCTCTCATTAATGTTACTATTCTAGCAACATCTTCTTCTGGTATATTTTCTCCGTTTATTCTTATTCTTTCTGTGAATTTTTCTAAGTATGGAGATGTATAAAGTCCAACTTTATATCCTTGTGCATGTAATGAGTTAGCAATAAATGAACATACTGAACCTTTTCCATTAGTTCCTGCAACATGTATTATTTTTAATTTGTCTTGTGGATTTCCTAATAACTCAAGTAATTTCAATGAGTTTTCAAGTCCTAATCTAATCCCAAATTTATGAGATTCTTCTATGAATTTTAATGATTCTTGGTAATTCAACGTCTGTATTACTATCAAAAAGTTTTTCTTGATAGCTCTCCTTTCTTAAATTAATATTATTAATTGTAACTTACGTTTTATATTATATAATAACTCAGTATACATTACTCATATTATATATTATAATATATTTCCATCTTTTGGACATAAATTCATGTTAAAATCTACATAAAAATACTTTTTTATATATTCATAAATTACCTTAATTTTTATTTAAATATTCTTCTAGAGTATCATTATTTTTATATATTTTTAACTAAAAAAAGACAGCCTTCGTAAATTTTACTTTACAATAGCTGCCTTTTTAAATTATTCTAAAATTATTTTATTTTAGCTTCGATGCTTTCTAATCTTTCTAATACTGATTTAAGCATTTCTTCATATTTTTCTTTTTTAGCTTTTTCTTCGTTAACTAATTTTTCTGGAGCCTTAGCTAAGAAGCCTTGGTTAGATAATTTTCCGTTAACTCTTTTTATTTCGCTTTCTATTTTAGCTTTTTCTTTGTTTAATCTATCTAATTCCTTGCTGAAGTCTACTAATTCATCAAGTGGTATGAATATTTTAGCGCCTTCTATAACAACACTTACAGCATCTTCTGGTACATTTTCTTCAGTCATTTGTATTTGAACTTCTGAAGCAGATGCTAATGTTACGAAGTAATCTTTACCAGCTTCTATAGCAGGTAATTTTTCTTCAGTTGGTATTATTATAACTTTAGCTTTCTTTGATGGTGGAACATCCATTTCAGCTCTTGCATTTCTTATGTTTCTTATACCGTCCATAGCAAGTTCCATCATAGCCTCATCTTGTGCCATGTTGTCTTCTTCTTTGTAGTGTGGCCATTCAGAAACCATTATGCTTCCTTCTACTGTTGGTAGACAAGAGTAGATTTCTTCTGTTATGAATGGCATGTATGGATGTAATAATTTAAGTATTTTTTCTAATACGTAAGTTAATACATATAAAGCAGTTTGTTTAGCTTCTTTGTCTTCACCGTATAATCTTGGTTTAACTATTTCTATATACCAGTCACAGAATTCAGACCAAGCGAAGTCTTCAACTTTTGTTGCTGCTATACCTAAATCGAATTTATCCATGTTTTCTGTAACTTCTTTAGCTACTCTATTAGCTCTAGATATTATCCATTTATCTGCTAATGTGAAGTTAGCTTCTACAGATTCTCTTGTTACTCCGTTCATTATTTCATCATCTATGTTCATGAATATGAATCTTGATGCATTCCATAATTTATTTGCGAAGTTTCTTGATGCTTCAACTCTTTCAAAGTAGAATCTCATGTCATTTCCTGGAGAGTTTCCTGTTATTAACATGAATCTTAATGCATCTGCACCGTATTCATCTATTACTTCTAATGGATTTATACCATTTCCAAGAGATTTACTCATTTTTCTACCTTGAGAGTCTCTAACTAATCCGTGGATTAAAACGTGTTCGAATGGAGTTTCATTCATGCAGAACATACCTGCAAATGCCATTCTTACAACCCAGAAGAATATTATATCGTATCCTGTAACAAGTACGTTAGTTGGATAGTAGTATTCTAATTCTTCAGTGTTATGTGGCCAACCTAATGTTGAGAATGGCCATAAAGCAGATGAGAACCAAGTATCTAGTACGTCTTCATCTTGTTTGAATTCAGTGCATCCACATTTTTCACATTTGTGTGGAGCTTCTTTAGCAACAACTACTTCTCCACATTCTTGACAGTAGTATGCTGGTATTTGGTGACCCCACCATAACTGTCTAGATATACACCAGTCTCTGATGTTTTCTAACCATTGTAGGTAAGTTCCTGTTCCATATCTTTCTGGAACGAATTTTAATTCTTCATTTTTTAATATATCTATAGCAGGTTTTGCTAATTCATCCATTTTAACGAACCATTGTTCAGATAATCTTGGTTCAACTACTGTGTGACATCTGTAGCAAGTACCAACAGCATGTGGATGAGGAACTATTTTGATTAAGAATCCTTCTTCTTCTAAATCTTTTATAAGTTCTTTTCTACATTCGTATCTGTCCATTCCTGCGTATTTTCCGCAAAGATCGTTCATAGAACCGTCTTCGTTCATTACGTTGATTTGCTCTAAGTTGTGTCTTTGACCAACACCGAAGTCGTTAGGGTCATGAGCTGGAGTCATTTTAACAACACCAGTTCCGAATTCCATATCAACATAATCGTCAGCAACTATTGGAAGTTCTCTTCCTACTATTGGAAGTATTGCAACTTTACCAACTATATCTTTGTATCTTTCATCATTTGGGTTAACAGCTATACCAGTATCTCCTAACATTGTTTCAGGTCTAGTAGTAGCTACTTCTAAATATTGATCGCTATCTTTTAGATAGTATTTAACATGATAGAAGTTACCGTCTTTTTCTTCGTGTTCTACTTCTGCATCTGATAAAGTAGTTTTACAGTCTGGACACCAGTTGATTATTCTGTTTCCTCTATATATATGACCTTTTTCATATAATTTTACGAAGAACTCTGTAACAGCTTCGTTACAACCTTGGTCCATTGTGAATCTTTCTCTATCCCAGTCACAAGAAGAACCTAATTGTTTCATTTGGTCAACTATAACTCTACCGTACTCATCTTTCCAATCCATAGCTCTTTTTAGGAATTCTTCTCTTCCTAATTCATATTTAGATTTTCCTTCTTCTTTTCTTATTTTTTCAACAACTTTAACTTCAGTTGCTATAGAAGCATGGTCAGTTCCTGGTTGCCATAATGCTTCATATCCATCCATACGTTTCCATCTTATAAGAACATCTTGTAAAGTATGGTCAAGTGCATGCCCCATATGAAGTTGTCCTGTTATATTTGGTGGTGGTAAAACTATACAGAATGGTTTTTTATCTGGATTTGGACTTGATTTGAAATAACCTTTATCCATCCACTCTTGATATAATCTTTGTTCAAAGTCTTTTGGATTATAAGTTTTTGATAAATTTGCTTTAGTCATCTTTTCCTCCTTAAAATTTTATATTAAAGTTCTTTCAACCCTTGTTTGCTTAGCTTGGTGTCATAATTATTATTAATTAAACCTATATTTAAAACTATTTAAAGTTTAAGTTAATAAATAAGATGATTTTAAATAAAAAAGAGCCTTTCATCCCATCTAAGGACGAAAAGCTCGCGTTACCACCTTAATTTTAAGATATATTGTATTAAAATTATATCTTAACTCTCAATAGATTTAACGATTCTCACCGTCTAAACTTACTACTATTTCAGTTTAGCAACTCCAAAGCTACTTTCCATAAATCTTATCTAGAAAAATCTTTCAGCAATTGATTTTCCTCTCTGTTAGCAGTATTTACGTACTCCTCTTTTTCTCAGTCTTTTTATTTATTAATTAATTTTTATTATATCTAATATACTTTATTATTGTCAATCTACTTTTTTTTATACATTGAATTTATACTAAACTAACCCTTGTGCCATCATAGCATCAGCGACTTTTAAAAATCCTGCTATATTTGCCCCAACAACATAATTTCCTTCGAAACCATATTGTTTTGCAGCATCTCTTGAATCTTTGAATATATTTACCATTATATCGTGTAATTTTTTATCAACTTCTTCAAATGTCCAAGCTAATCTCATACTATTTTGAGACATTTCTAATGCTGAAGTGGCAACCCCACCTGCATTAGCCGCTTTTGCTGGTGCTAATAATACACCTTTTTCTAAGAAATATTCAACAGCTTCGTTAGTACAAGGCATATTAGCTCCTTCTCCAACTGCAAACGTTCCATTTTCAACGATTTTCTTTGCATCATCTAAATTTATATCATTTTGAGTTGCACATGGTAACACCACATCTGCTTTAATATTCCATATACCTTTTCCTTCAAAATATTTAGCACATTGTCTTCTATCTACATACTCTTTTATTCTTTTTCTTTCAACTTCTTTTATTTGCTGTATTAATGCTACATCTATACCTTCTTCATCAACTATGTACCCATTTGAATCACTCATAGCAACTACTTTTGCTCCTAATGATTGAGCTTTTTGAACCGCATATATCGCAACATTTCCTGATCCTGATACAACAACTCTTTTCCCTTCTATAGTTTTTCCTGCTTCTTTTAACATTTCCTCAACAAAATATACTAATCCATATCCTGTTGCTTCAGTTCTTGCTAGAGAACCTCCAAAAGTTAGACCTTTCCCTGTTAAAACACCTTGATTATTTGCATTTCTTATTCTCTTATATTGACCATATAAATAACCAATTTCTCTTCCTCCAACACCTATATCTCCTGCTGGAACATCTGTGTCTGGTCCTATATGTCTATATAACTCTGTCATAAAACTTTGGCAGAATCTCATTATCTCCCTGTCTGATTTTCCTTTTGGGTCAAAGTCTGAACCACCTTTACCTCCACCTATTGGAAGACCTGTTAATGAGTTTTTAAATATTTGTTCAAATCCTAAGAATTTGATAATACTTAAGTTTACTGATGGATGGAATCTTAGTCCACCTTTATACGGTCCTATTGCAGAATTAAATTGAACTCTGAAACCTCTATTTATTTGTATTTCACCTTTGTCATCTATCCATGGTACTCTAAACATTATTTGTCTTTCTGGTTCTACTAAACGTTCTAATATTTTCTCATCTACATATGCTGGATTTTTTTCTAGTACAGGAATTAATGAAGTAAATACTTCTTCAACTGTTTGATGGAATTCCTCTTGACCTGGATTCTTTACTTTTACATCTGCTATAACTTTTTCTACGATTTCTTTTACATTATTTATCATTTTTATTCTCCTATTGCCCTTTTGATTAGTCTTTTTATTATTTATACATTATACATATTTAATATAAAAATTACAGTATATTGCGAAAATTTTTACATATTTTTTTATTTTTATGTTTAAAGATTATTATATTCCCAAAAAAAAGAGCCATAGAATAAATTTTAATTTATCCTATAACTCCTCTTTTTACTCAAATTTCATTTATATTAAAAAATAACTTAAAAGTGGGTTATGTTACTAAACTATTCCTTGTGCCATCATAGCATCAGCAACTTTTATAAATCCTGCTATGTTAGCTCCTACTAAATAATTTCCTTCAAATCCATATTCTTTAGCAGCATCTCTTGTATTTTTGAATATGTTAACCATTATTCCATGAAGTTTTTCATCAACTTCTTCAAATGACCAAGATAATCTCATACTATTTTGAGTCATTTCTAATGCTGAAGTTGCAACTCCACCTGCATTAGCTGCCTTAGATGGTGCTAATAATATTCCTTTTTCTAAGAAATATTGTTCAGCTTCGTTAGTACAAGGCATGTTTGCACCTTCACCAACTGCAAATGTTCCATTTTCAACGATTATTTTAGCATCGTTTAAATCTATTTCATTTTGAGTAGCACATGGTATAACTACATCTGCCTTAACTGTCCAAATTCCTTTATTTCCTTCAAAGTATTTAGCAGACGGTTTTCTAACTGCATACTCTTTTATTCTCTTTCTTTCTATTTCTTTTATTTGTTGTACTAATGGTAAATCTATTCCATCTTCATCAAATATATATCCAGAAGAATCACACATAGCAACTACTTTCGCACCTAATTCTTGTGCTTTTTTAACTGCATATATTGCAACATTTCCTGCTCCTGATATAACTACAGTTTGACCATTTATAGTTTTACCTGCTTCTTTTAACATTTCTTCTACAAAGTAGATTATACCGAATCCAGTTGCTTGAGTTCTTGCTAAAGAACCACCATAAGTTAAACCTTTACCAGTTAAAACACCTTGGTCATTAGCATTTCTTATTCTCTTATATTGTCCGTATAGGTAACCGATTTCCCTACCACCAACACCTATGTCTCCTGCTGGGACATCGACGTTTGGTCCGATATGTCTATATAATTCAGTCATAAAACTTTGACAGAATTTCATTATTTCATTATCTGATTTTCCTTTTGGATCAAAATCAGAACCACCTTTACCTCCACCTATTGGAAGTCCAGTTAATGAATTTTTAAATATTTGTTCAAATCCTAGGAATTTTATAATACTTAAGTTAACAGATGGATGGAATCTTAGTCCACCTTTGTATGGTCCTATTGCAGAGTTAAATTGTACTCTGAAACCTCTATTAACTTGTATTTCACCTTTATCATCTACCCAAGGTACTCTAAACATTATTTGTCTTTCTGGTTCTACTAAACGATCTAATATTTTTGCATCTACGTAAGCTGGATTTTTTTCTAATACAGGGATTAATGAAGTTAATACTTCCTCTATTGTTTGATGGAATTCACTTTGTCCTGGGTTTTTAACCTCAACATCTTTTATTACTTGCTCAACTATTTGTTTAACATTTTTTTCCATTAAATATTCACCTCTTGTATTTTTTATATATTCTTACTTTGATTAACCGTTAAAATATTTTTTATCTAAATATTTTTATATATATTAATTTGATATTTATATTGTACACCCATTGTTAATATTTTCGCAATACTTTTTTGTAAATTTTTCCATTTTTTATTTTTTTTGAGGTTAAACTTCTTTTTTAATTTGTATGACACCTATTATAGTTAATTTTATCGCCCTAATAATCCTAATAATAAGGTTTAATATTTTTTATCTCATACAAATTTGTTAAAAAAACAATTAACAATCTTGTAGTTTTAATATAATATTTTTAATCAAAAAAATAAGGCTTACATTTAAAGTTTTTAATGTAAGCCTTATTAAAACCGATATACTTATAAACTTATGCTCTTATCCTATCTCAACCATAGTTCCCTTTTTAGCATAAATTATTTTTTCACATATATTTGTTATATGATCTCCTATTCGTTCTAAGTAACGTCCTACAAATAGAAGTCTGACTCCTTGATTGATATTATCTTCTGGATTTCTGTGCATAACTTTTAGAGAATCATCTCTTATTTGTAAATATAATCTATCTAATTCCTTGTCTCTCAATGCAATTTCATATGCCAATTCAGCATCTTCTTCTAAAAATGCATTATTTAAATCTTCAAGCATTTGTGAACACATATCAGACATTTTAGGTATATCTATTAATTCTTTTATGTATTCATCTTCTCCTATTGCAATAGTTTCTTTGCATATATTTACTGCATAGTCTCCTATTCTCTCTAGTTCCGTAGAAATATCAGATAATACACATATATATTTTAAGTCTTTTGTCATTGGGTGTTTTGATGCCATTAACTCTATACTTCTATCTCTTATGTACTCTCTAAGTAAGTCGATATCATCATCGCTTTCCATAATTTTTTCAGCTTGTTCTAAATTTTTATTAACCATGCTGTCAACAGATAATGTCACTGCATCTTGACACCTTTTTATCATTCCAGAAGTATACTCTTTTAAAGTTCCTATACTTAAAACTATATCTTCATTCGTCATAATAATACTAACTCCTTTGCTTTTAGATTAAAATTTTATTCAAAATAGATTTTTAATCTCTGCCAAGTAAATTTTTAGATTGCCTAATAATTAATCTATTAATATAATTATAACTTATAATTTTATATTTTTATAGCATATAGGAAATTATCTTGATCTAATAAGTATATATCAATATAATTTCCTATAAAATCTATTTATAATTCTTTTTCTAATTCATCTACTAAATCAGCAAATACACTTAATGCCTCATCTACTGATTCTTTCTTTTCCATATCTACACCTGCAGCTCTTAATTGATTAAGTGGATAATCAGAACCACCGCTCTTTAAGAATTCTTTATATCTTGAAACGGCAGTTTCGCCTTCTTCAAGTATTTGTTTACTTAATGCACTCGCTGCTGAAAATCCTGTTGCATATTTATAAACATAGAAGTTTGAATAGAAATGAGGTATCCTAGCCCATTCAAGTCCTATTTGCTCATCGACAACGCAAGATTTTCCATAGTATTTTTCATTTAATTTATAATATATATTTGTGAATCCTTCTGCTGTTAATGGCTCTCCACCTTCAACAGTTTCGTGTACGATTTTTTCAAATTCTGCAAACATAGTTTGTCTATACACTGTTGTTCTAAATTGTTCTAAATAGTAATTTAGTAAGTATATTTTTTCTTCTTTAGAATTTGATTTTTTAAGTAAATAATTTATTAAAAGTAATTCATTTAATGTTGATGCAACTTCTGCAACAAATATCTTATATGATGAATATAAATAATCTTGTGTAGATTTAGAATAAGTACTGTGCATAGAATGTCCTAATTCATGAATTAATGTAAATAGTGAATTTAAGTCATCATGATAATTCATAAGTATATATGATTTTGAATCATAGCATCCCCATGAATAAGCTCCACCTTGTTTTCCTTCATTTTCGTATACATCTATCCACCCATTTTCAAATGCATCTTTTATATGAGATAAATATTCTTCTCCCATTGGTTTTAAAGCTTCTAATATTATTTCTTTTGCTTCTTCATATGTAATTTTCATATCAAAATCACCTGTTAAAGGAACATATAAATCATACATATGAATTTCATCTAGTCCTAAAAATTTCTTTTTAAGATCTATATATTTATCTAATGCAGGTATATTTTCGCTTACTGATTTAATTAAGTTTTCATATACATCTACACTTATATCATCATTAAATAAAGAACCTTGTAATGCACTTTCATATTTTCTCATTTTAGCATAGAAAATTTCTGATTTTACACCACCATAAAGAGTTGATGCAAATGTATTTCTATATTGTTCATAAACTGAGTATAATCCTTCGAATGCATCTTTTCTAACTCTTCTATCTTTACTTTTTAAAAATAATGAGAAATTAGCATGAGTTAATTTTACTTCTTTGCCTTCTTCATCTTCAATTTCTGGGAATTGCATATCTGCATAAGACATCATATCGTATACGTTTTCTGGTATAGCAGTTAAATCTGATGCTGCCGCTAAAATTTCTTCTTCTGTTTCACTTAAAGTATGTGGTTTAACTCTTAATATTTCATCTACATATTTTTTATAGAAAGATAATTTTTCATCTTGTAAATACTCATTTAATTTAGCTTCATCCATACTTATTATTTCAGGTACCATATACGATGTTGCCATTGATAATTCAGTTGATAGCATGTCTATTTTAGTTGCTTTTCCTTGATTATCATTTATTCGAGTATCTTCATGGCTTTTCATATGTGTATATACATATAGTTTTTCTAGTATTCTGCCCGCATCTTCTGAAGTATGTAATGCTTCATATAAATTAGATTTTGATTCTGCTAATTTTCCTTTATAACTAGCTAGTTTATCTATTAATTCTTTTACTTTGTCTATGTCTTTATTTAAATCTGATTCACTAGGATACATTTCATCAATTGTCCATTTATATTGATTTTCTATCTTTTGTCTTTCCATATTTCGTCTCCTTTCGAATTTTATATGATACATTTATATTTTACCTAATTTACCATATTTCAATCCATGTTTTTCTAAATTATATATTTATTATAATAATATAATATTTCCCAAAAGTTAATTTTTATATTTCTATTTATCATAAAAATACAAGTCTAAAACCCCATCAACATCTCTTATTCTTCTTTCTATCTCTTTTATTAAAATCCTTCTATCATAACTAATACTATATTTTGCAGTCCAAATCTGTCCCCCTTTACTATTTACATCAAAGTTTTTTATACTTATCTTGCATTCTTTTAAAATAGCAAATGTTGTCGTAATTGCATCTAAACTTGATATTGTAAGATATAAATTACATGATGATTTTTTGAAAAATAATTTATCTATTCTCTTAAGTGATAATAAAGTAATCATCTCTAAAACCCATGCTACAATTCCTAAAAGATATTGACCATATCCAATTGCAATCCCTATACATGCAGTTGCCCAAATTCCAGCAGCAGTAGTTAATCCTGTTATTCCACTAGAGTTTTTCAAAATAGCTCCTGCACCTATAAAACCTATTCCGGACAATACTTGTGCCGGTAATCTAGCTGGATCCATGTTGCTATATGAGCTATATGATATAAATAACTGTACAGCTGTAATAGATGTTATACAAGAACCAACAGCAACAAGTATATGGGTTCTAAATCCTGCAAACTGATTAGATTTTTCCCTTTCTAACCCTGTAAGCCCACCTATAATTAGGCTAATAAACAATCTTAAAATAATCTCTTTCTCGCTGATAAAATCTCCCCCTATTTCAAACTTAATATGTTTTTATTTAAGTTATTATATTTTACGATTTCTTAAGATTTCCTATAAATCTACTATTCTAATTGTGTATGCTTTATTTTATTTATAAACCATATAGAAATTTACATAATTTAAATCTTTTTTATAAGAAATAAATAACCCACAGATTTGTGGGTTATTTACTCAAATATATATATTTATTTATTAAGATATCTATTTGTTTACTAGCTTCTGTTAATTCATCTTCAAATATCTCTGGATATTGTATATATGTATTTATTTGTTCCCTTACTTCTTCGATTTCTTTTTTAATCATTTCCAATTCATTATTTTCCATATTATCACCACTAACATTTAAATTATATTTTTATAAAGTTGTTTTAATAAAAGGACTTGTTAACTTCTGCATCTTAGGATAACAAAATCTAACTACTAAACCAACAAAGCAACCGGTAACCAATGATGTCACCAACATAAAAGGTAAATATGTTATTACTAATAAATTTTCCATTAAAACGCTTGCCACCAATAATTGACCTATATTATGACCTATTGCTCCTACGATGCTAATTCCTATTGTAGAAAATCCTTTAATTTTACTAACTATATACATTAAAATTAAACTTAGATATGCACCTCCTATACTAAAAAGCAAATACGTCATAGGACCAGCAAAAATAGATGATAAAATGACCCTAACTGTAACTATTATAAAAGTTTCTTTTAAACCGAAAATCAATAAAGCAATCAATGTTACAATATTAGTCAAGCCTAGTTTTGCCCCTGGAAAAAACACCATAAATGGATTGGGAATATAAGTTTCTAATATATATAAAACTAAACTATATCCAACCATTAATCCTAAAAAAACCATTTTCTTTGTTTTCATAAAATTATATCTCCATATTTATATATTAAACAAAAATATATTTTATTACTTGTCAAACTATACAAGTTTTTAATCAAAAATATTTCTCTATATACTATATATAATACAATATTTTGCGATAAATCTCCAGTTTTTGTCTATTTTTAACAAAAATTATAGAAAAAACTTAGATTTAAATTAATTATACATTTTTGGCAATGTATACCTGGTGTAAAAACTTGACTTTTTATCCTATAAAATTTACTATATTATTATAGTGATTTACTATGAAAATGAATTTCATTAGGAGGTATTAATGATGACTGTTTACGATTTAAAGGTGGGCCAAAAAGCTACTATTTATGATATAGCTGGTGATATACGTCTTGCAAAAAGATTATTTGCACTAGGATGTATAAATGGTACTGAAATATGCGTAAAAAAAATTGCTCCTTTCGGTGATCCTATAGTTATAAACTTTAGAGGGTTAAATTTAGCGCTTAGAAAAAATGACGCTAAAAACATCACAATAAGATAGAGAGGTGAGCTATTTTGATTAACATTGCCTTATTTGGTAATCCAAATGTAGGAAAAACTACTGTATTTAACCTGCTTACTGGTTCTAATCAGTATGTAGGAAACTGGCCAGGAGTTACGATTGAAAAAAAGGAAGGTTATTTAAATGAAGATATTAAAATCGTCGATTTACCTGGTATTTATGCTATGGATACTTTCTCAAATGAAGAAAAGGTATCTAAATCTTTTCTAGAGAATGAAGATGTTGATGTTATATTAAACATTGTAGATGCATCAAATTTATCTAGAAACTTATATTTAACTACACAACTTATGAAGTATAATAAACCAATTATTTTACTTCTAAATATGCTTGATTTAGCAGAATCAAAAGGTATTCAAATTGATTATGATAAATTAGCAAACGAATTAGGAATACAAATTGTTCCTATTATCGCGAAAAAGAAAAGCGGTACTGAAAATCTAGAAGAGATTATCAGAAACTCTGTAAATTTAAAACCTAATTATATAGAAGATTTCGGTACAGAAAGCGAAACTTATGAAAAGATAGATTCTATTTTAGCAGACTGTACTATAGATGATTCTAAAAATAAAAAAAGTATTACTGATAAAATAGATAATTTTGTGCTAAATCCAATTTTAGCATATCCAATATTTATCGGAATTTTATTTTTACTATTTAGATTTACATTTGACTGGGTTGGTGGCCCATTACAGGATTTATCTACTACTTTAATAGAAAATTATATTATTACTCCTGTAGATGGACTTTTAGCTAATTCTGCCCCATGGTTTAAATCATTAATAGTTGACGGTATATTAGGTTCTTTGGGTGGTACATTACCATTTTTCCCATTAATCTTTGTTTTATTCTTAGGGATTTCACTATTTGAAGATAGTGGATATATGTCTAGAGCTGCATTCCTTATGGATAAAATAATGAGTAAAGTTGGTTTATCAGGTAAAGCATTTATTCCAATGGTTATGGGAATGGGCTGTGCTTCACCTGCTATAATGGCAACTAGAACATTAGAAAGTGAAAAAGATAGAAAGATAACTGCTCTTATCTCTCCACTTATGACATGTGGTGCTAAATTACCTATTTACGCCTTATTCATAAAAATATTCTTCAAGGATAATGCTGCAATTATAACTACATCTCTATATATATTAGGTATTGTAGTTGCTATCTTAATAGCTTTAATTTTAAATAAAACTATATATAAAACAGAATTAGAACCATTCGTATTAGAACTTCCTGAATATAGAGTTCCAACACTTAATGCGCTTCTAAAAAATGCTTGGAATAAATCAAAAGGATTCTTATACAAAGTTGTAACGGTAATGTTCTTCATGTCTGTAATTATATGGGCAATGTCTTCATTCAACTTTGGAGGATTCACAGAAGATATAAACACAAGTTTCTTATCTTATTTAGGTAAGGCTATGGCACCTATTTTTGCTCCATTAGGGTTTAATGATTGGAGAATATCAGTAGCATTAATAACTGGTTTAGGCGCTAAAGAAGTTGTTGTAAATACTATTTTAATTTTATTTGGAAATAATGCTGCCATTGGCACTGTATTTACTTTTATAACAGCTTATACTTTTTTAGTTTTCTGTGCTTTATATACTCCATGTATAGCAACTTTAGCTACTATGAGAAAAGAATATGGAAATAAAATGATGTTTGCTTCTTTATTCTATCAATTCGGCTTAGCATGGATTGTAGGTTTCTCATTCAACTTTGTTGGTTCTTTAATAGCATTTGGTAAAACAGGGATATCTGTAGGACAATTTGCATCTTTTGTAATTGTTATTATTTTTACCGTTATTTTACTAAATTACTATTCTAAAAACAATAAATCAAATTCTGCTCATTGTGATTGTTCTTCATGCAAATCAAAATGTAGCCAAGGATCTAAATAAATAGTAAGGCATATGCTAAATTAACAAGCATATGCCTTTTAAAAACTCATCATATAAAGTTATTTACAAAAAAAAATTTTAAACGCTTAAACTACTCTAAAGTACAAATCAATTTACACTAACATACTCCCTATTATTTTTTTATCATACACTTTAAATAAACCTGTTTTTTTGATTCTATCTTCAATAATCTCTTTGTCTGTAGTATAAAGTCCTAATTCTTTCATTCTATTAAAATACAATCCACCTGCAAATGTAAATCTTAATTTATCTCCATCTTGCTTATGCATTTCTATATTAGAATATTTTAACATATCCCCTATAGCTATACTCTCTGGAAGTTGTAAAAAATCAACCCCTGCACAGAATCTGGCTGCATTATGCCCTGCTAAACTACCTGTGCAAATTGCTTCTGTATGACCTACATAAAATCCTGATTTTTCTCCACCTACAAACAAATTCGACATTCCCTGTGCTCTCATATAATTATCTCTTGGAGAAACATCCATATATCTTATAGAGTTTCCTTTTCCTCCAGCATAAGGATCTACAATCATAGCATTTTCACACCCAGGCACTTTTCTCAATTTTTCTAGATTGAAAAATGGAGTCATAAGTTTTGCATGCCCTGTATCTATTAAGATTACATTTTGAGCAAATTGAGGAAGTGCATATTGTTGGCAAACTTTTATATCTAATTTTTTTTCATCTCTTAAATATTCTGGTAAAAATATTTCAACATGACCATCTTTAGCTAGTTTATCTTGAATTTCTTGACTTAAACTTGTTTTTAATATCTTCATTGAGCCACTAAACGCCCCAAAATCCCCATTTTTTCGCTTTCCTGTCATATCATCTATTCCACATCTAGATGTAATACTTACTCGACCTCCAAATGACGGACATCTTAGTACACACATAGCACAACCATTACCATATCGTTCGCAATTTCCCATTGGTCCTGTTGTTCCTGTAGTATCAACAAATGCATCACCATAGATAGTTTCACCATTCTCTAAAATTACTGCTTTTAATATATTATCTTCACATTCTACATTTACTACCCTACTTATTAATTTTACTTTTATATCCATATCTATTAGCATTCTTCTAACAGCGGGTTCTACTTTTGTCACATTATATATAGTGGCATGGTTATGACCTGGAAAATCTATATTTGTATGAATGGCATACTTATCAGTTATATTAAAAAGCTCATTTGCTCCAAGGGCTATAGCTTCTTCACAAGCCGTATATCGTCCATTATTTCTCATTATTCCACCTACATTGCCAAGTCCTATTAATAAATCTGTTCTTTCTAACAAAACTACCTCACATCCTGCTTTTTTCGCACTTATAGATGCTGCACATCCAGCCCATCCGCCTCCTATAACAACTACTTTTGGCATAAAAATTCCCCCTTTCTATTCTATTTAATATGTGTTAAGTATTCTCTACTATCAATTTGTGCTTTACATGTCTTTACCTTTTTTCCATTTAGATCTACTATGCACGCTCCACAAATTCCCTCTCCACAACAAATCAAATTATTATTTGATATAGATAGTTTGATATTTTTATCAACACTATTTAATATATTCATAATTTGTCTACTAAATTCAACTGATGCAGCACAATATACAAAAGATATTTCTTTCTCTTTTATATAATTAAATAAAATCTGTTTATCTTTTTCTATATTAAAATAATTAATTTTAACGTTCATACTTTCTATTTTTTCTTTTATAATATCTAATAAAGTTCCGTTTACAAATACTTCAACATTGTTATTATTTCTTAAAAGCCTTCTAATTACATTGATAACATTCGCCTGAGATAAACCATTTATAACGATTAAACAGTTATCTTCCTTATTTGATTTGATTTCTTTAAGCCCAAATATTCCATTGTAATATGGTGATTTTACGTATACTTTATCATTATTTATTATAGGTTTTGTTTTCGCTCCTATCGCATGTATAATTACCTCTAGTATTCCTTCTTCTTCATTTATATCCATAACAGTTATAGGGGCATTAAATATATCGCTATTTTTATCTTTATCCTTTAAAAATACATATACCCCTGGTTCATATAAGTATTTTGCTATGTCTTTTGGTACTTTTATTTTAATTAAATATAAATTATCACCAATTTGTTCTGTACTTAGAATGTCACATAAAATTTCTTTTCTTTCATCTATAGGAGATATCCTACTATGATTTAGTAAGTTGTAAGTACAAACCCCTTGCCAATCACAGTCGCACTTATTTTTGCCTTGTATCATAGGGCATTTTATACAATCCCCACTATAGGCAAGATGACATGGACAGTACTTTCCCCCAGCATCAGCACAAAATCTAATAATATTTTTTTCCAAAGTCTCCACTTCCTTAAAATGATATTTAATATTATATAAAAACTATACTATTAATCTATTAAGGTATTATTGCTTTTGTTACTTAAAATATATAAAAATAAAGGAACCTGTATATATAGATATATTCTATATGCACAAGTTCCTATATGTTTTTAATTAAAACTTCACATTTAATTTTACTTCTTTACCATTTCTATTTACAACAAGTGTAGCTGAATCTCCTGTTGTATAGTTATATAGGTGTTTTGTTAAGTCTGACATTACTGATAAATCTGTATCATCTATTTTAGTTATTATATCACCAGATTTTACTCCAGCTTTTTCTGCTGCTGAACCTGATACTACTTCTGATACATATACACCATCTTCAGAGCTTAATTGTTGATTTGAGTATTTAGCATAAGTTGATGCATCTGTACCTTTTATCCCTAAAGTTACTTTTTCATAACTTCCATTTTTTATTATTGATTCTATAATTGGTTTTGCTGTATTTATTGGTATAGAGAATCCCAATCCTTCACCTTCTGATGCTTTTGCTGTGTTTATACCTATTACTTCACCGCTTGAATTTAATAATGGTCCACCACTGTTACCAGCATTTATACTTGCATCTGTTTGGATAAGACCTGTCATAGTAGTTTCTTCAGTTGATATAGTTCTATCTAATCCACTTATTATACCTTGTGTAACTGTTCCTGCTAAGTCTAATCCATATGGATTACCTATCGCTATTGATATATCCCCTATTTGAACCTTATCACTATCTCCTAATTCAGCTGCTGTAAGTCCTGTTTTATTAACTTTAACTATAGCTAAATCAAGTTGTGAATCATACCAATAAACTTGACCATCTACTGTACTACCATCGTTAAATAATACACTTACTGTTTTCGCTTTGCCATCAGAAATAACGTGTGAATTTGTAAGTATATATCCATTTGAATCAACTATTATACCAGTTCCTACACCAGTTGATTCAGTTGGCATAGAAAACATATTATCGCTACTTACTGTAGTAGTTGTTATACCTACTACTGAAGGTTTTGCTTTTTCACTTACGGCTTGATACACATTTGTGCTCTTATCACTACTAACTACTATTTTTGAACTTGTTCCTTGACTTGTACTTGTTGTTCCATTTAGTATTCCCGTTTTATTTACAACTACAACAGTTAATAGTGAACTTAAAACTGAGCATATTATTGCTACAATTACAATTAAACTAATACTTTTTTTCTTTGACATAATATATCCTCCTATATTTATAAGATTTACTTAATCAATCTCTATTATTAATATTTAAAATAAATCTTTTTTAATATTTATTATCTTTTCTATGATTTTATTATATTATCGAAATCTTAAATTAAACTTAAATAAGTCCAAAAGTTTTTATAAAATAAAAAATCCAAATAAAATGATATTCTCACTCTATTTGGATTTTATTCTAATTTAAATCTTTTATTCTAAAGATATATATTATAATCTTTTTTCTAATTCTTCTTTTTCTTTTTCGTAACCTGGTTTTCCAAGTAATGCGAACATATTTTTCTTATATGCTTCAACACCTGGTTGGTTGAATGGATTAACTCCTAGTAAGTATCCACTTAAACCACAAGCTTTCATGAAGAAGTAAGCCATGTATCCGAAGTTATATATGTCTAGTTTTTCTATGTTTAATATCATATTTGGAACTTGGCCATCATTATGAGCTAATACAGTTCCTTGTAATGCTTTATGATTTACATAATCTACGCCTTTACCAGCTAAGTAGTTTAATCCATCTAAATCAGCTTCATCAGATTCTATTATTATATCTTTTCTGGCTTGTTCTACATTGATTACTGTTTCGAATAATATTCTCTTCCCATCTTGAACATATTGTCCCATAGAGTGTAAGTCAGTTGAGAAATCTACTGATGCTGGGAATATACCTTTTTGGTCTTTTCCTTCACTTTCTCCATATAATTGTTTCCACCATTCACTTACATAATGTAATGTTGGTTCATAGTTAACTAGTAACTCTATATCTTTGCCTTTTCTATGTAATATATTTCTTATTACTGCATACTGATATGCGTAGTTATTGTCTATAACATCAGTAGAGAAGTCTTCTCTAGCATCAGCCATACCTTTCATCATTTCATCTATATCAAGTCCTGCAGCTGCAATTGGAAGTAGACCAACTGCTGACATCACTGAGAATCTTCCTCCAATATCATCTGGTATAACGAAAGTTTCGTATCCTTGTTCATCTGCTAGTTGTCTAAGAGCTCCTCTTTTTGCATCTGTTGTTGCATATATTCTCTTAGCAGCTTCTTCTTTTCCATATTTCTTTTCTAATATGTCTTTGAATATTCTAAATGCTATTGCTGGTTCTGTAGTAGTACCAGATTTTGAAATTACATTTACAGAAACATCTTTACCTTCTATTAATTCTATTAAATCAGCTAAATAAGAAGAACTTATGCTGTTTCCTACGAAGTAAACTTCTGGTGCATTTCTTTTTTCTTTTGATAAACTATTTCTGAAAGTGTGAGAACACATTTCTATAGCCGCTCTTGAACCTAAATAAGATCCCCCAATCCCTATTACTAGTAATACATCTGAGTCAGATTTGATTTTTTCTGCTGCTTTTTTTATTCTTGCAAACTCATCCTTATCATAATCAACTGGCCAGTTTATCCATCCTAAAAAATCGTTTCCTAAACCAGTTCTTTCATGAAGTGAATTATGAGCAACTGTTACATATGGTTGCATCGCATCAATTTCGGATTTGTCTAAAAACCCCAAAACTTTACTATAATCTAAATTTAATTTAGCCATTCCTGTTATCCCTCTCTTTTTAAAGTTATTTATTATTTACATTTTAATCTTCTAATCACCTAAATTATACCATACATCTTATATATAAAAAATATCAAAAATATATTATTTTTTTTCATTTATAAAATTATCGATAGTAAAATTATTTATGTGTCTTTGAAAACGATATCATATAATATTATGTAATTACAAATGATATATTTTTCCTATTTATGATACAAAGAATTTCAAAAAGCATTCAGTTTATTATAATTTCTTATATGATATAAAAAAACACCTTGAAAAATAGATTTTTCTATAATTCAAGGCGTTTTTTATTTTATATAAAGTTTAATTATTTGTCGTTTGTTTTTTGTTGTATAACTTTTTCAGCTATATTTGCTGCATGGTCTGAAATTCTTTCTAAGTTTGCTAGTATCTCAAAATAGATAATACCATTATCTATGCTACAAAGATTATTATTTAATCTTCTCATGTGATTTACTCTACATGACTCTTCCATTATATCAACTTGTTCTTCCATTTTTATAACTTTACAAGCTAAATTAACATCAGATGTAACCATAGATTCTAATGCATAACTATAAGATGCAATAACTTTGTTATACATATCACTTATTTCATTTTGACCTTGTTCTGAGAAATAAACTTGACCATCTATAGCTGATTGTGCGATTTCTGCTAAGTTTTCAGCATGGTCACCGATTCTTTCTATATCATTCACTGTGTTGAATAATGTGTCTACAGTTTCTCTATCTTCTTCACTTAATGGTGCTTTAGATAGTTTTAAAAGGTAGTTTAATATTGTTTTTTGTAATTGATTTATTGATTTCTCTTGTTTAAAACATCTCTCTATTCCTTCAGAGGATGATTCTAATATACCTTCCATAGCATAATCAACACTATCTCTAGCTTTTTCACCCATTCTAGCTACTTCTTTTATCGTACTAGCTAAAGCTATTGGTGGAGTTTGAATCATTCTGTCATCTATATATTTGATTACTCTTGATTCATCTTCTTCAATCTCATCTTCTTTGTCTGGAACAATTCTCATCGCTAATTTAACTATTAATTTATTACATGGTAATAATAAAATTGTTGAAACTATGTTAAATATAGTATGTACGTTAGCTATTTGTCTTGCTACATTACCTGGATCAAGTGATACAACGAATTTGACAACTATACCATTTAATAAGATTAAGAATATGATTGTTCCTAATATATTAAATATTAAATGTATCATTGCTGCTCTTTTAGCATTTTTATTTGCCCCAATACTTGATATTAATGATGTTACGCAAGTTCCTATATTTTGTCCATATAATATAGGTAATGCTGATGAAAGTGGAACTAATCCTTGAGATGCTAAAACTACAAGCATCCCCATAGCAGCTGATGAACTTTGGATTATAGCTGTTATCCCAAATCCAAGAAGAAGACCTAGTATTGGATATCTTCCGAATGTAGATAATAAATCTGTAAATCCTTTATATTCAGCCAGTGGACTTACTGCTAATTTCATTGATTCCATACCTGTAAATAATAGACCAAAACCTATAAACACTTCTCCAACTTGTTTATATTTTTCATTTCCTGCAAACAGATATAATAATATACCTATTCCTAATGCAAGTGGTGCCATTCCAGTTAAATCAAACGATACAATTTGCGCAGTTACTGTTGTACCTATATTGGCACCCATGATTACCCCAACTGCTTGTGGAAGACCCATTAACCCTGCATTAACAAAACCTACAACCATTACTGTTGTAGCACTAGAACTTTGTATAACTGCTGTTACAACAGCTCCAAGAAGAACACCCATAAAGATGTTTTTCGTCAATAGTTCAATAATTTTTTTCATTTTCGATCCAGCTACTTTTTCTAGCGATTCCCCCATAAGGTTCATACCATATAAAAATAAACCTAGACCTCCTAAAAGACTTATAACAATTTGCACTTTATTCCTCCTTAAGTAAGTAATTTATATTTGTATTCTACTTCTATTCATATTTAAGTACATGTCTATTTTATAATGTTATAAATATAAACTTCAATACTTTTTTTATGCTTTGTTAATTTCTTAATATAAACTTAACATTAAAATTACATATATTTCCTTATTTTTATATATAATTCCAGTTTTTATCATAAAGTTGAAATTTAATTTGTCTTATTGTATTTTTGAATAATTTTCAATTATTTTTTCAGCACATTTTATACCATCTACAGCAGCAGTTACTATACCACCGGCATACCCTGCTCCCTCTCCACATGGATATAATTTTTCTAAGCTTACAGATTCTAGAGTTTCTTCATCTCTAACTATTCTAATCGGAGCAGATGATCTAGTCTCTACACCAGTTAAAACAGCATCATGCATTGCAAATCCCTTTAATTTATTATCTAATTTTGGTAAAGCTTCTTTCATTGTTTCGCATACGAAATCTGGCAGACATTCTCTTAAATCTGCAAATTTGTATCCTGGTTTATATGATGGTTTAACTTTACCTAACTCTGTTGTAACTTTATCCTGTAAAAAATCTCCTACTAACTGAACTGGTGCATTGTAGTTTCCTCCACCTAATTCAAACGCTAATCTTTCGTATTTTCTTTGGAATTCAACACCTGCTAACGGATGGTCACTTCCGAAATCAGAAGGTTTTACATTTACTAAGAATGCACTATTTGCATTTTCTTTATCCCTAGCATGTTCACTCATACCATTTGTTACAACTTCACCTTCTTCTGAGGCTGATGCAATTACAGTTCCTCCTGGACACATACAGAATGTATATGCTGTTCTTCCATTAGAAGTATGCTCAATCAATTTATAGTCAGCAGCACCTAATCTAGGATGGTTATAAAACTCTTTATATTGAGATTCATTTATAAGAATTTGTGGGTGCTCTATTCTAGCACCTATAGCAAATGGCTTTTGATTTATTTTTATTCCATTTTCATGTAACATTTCATAAGTGTCTCTTGCACTATGGCCTATAGCTAATACAACTATATTTGTTTCTATTGTTTCCTCGTCATTAACTATAACTGATTTTATTTTTGAACCTTCCATGTTGATTTGGGTTACTTTAGAATCAAACTTAACAGTTCCGCCAAGTCTTTTAATTTCTTCTCTTATATTTTTTACTACACTTTTTAATATATCTGTTCCAACATGGGGCTTGTTTGAATATAAAATTTCATCTGGTGCCCCAAAATTTACAAACTCAGTTAAAACTTTTCTACATCTTATGTCTTTAATTCTAGTAGTTAACTTTCCATCAGAAAAAGTGCCCGCTCCACCTTCTCCAAACTGGACATTAGAATTATTTTTAAATTTTCTGTCAACCCAGAAATTATCTATATCTTTTGTTCTATTATCTACATCAAGACCTCTTTCAAGCATTATAGGCATATATCCTCTTTGTGCTAAAACTAAAGATGCAAATAATCCTGCTGGTCCGCTTCCTATTACAACAGGTCTATGTTGAAGCTTTTCTGTACCAGATTCAACACCTACATATTCTCTTTGTTTGATTTCTACAACGTCCTTTAATTTTTTCTTTATAAGTTTATCTTCGTTTTTTACGACTACATCAACTGTATATACAAAATCTATTTTACCTTTTTTTCTTGCATCTACTGATTCTTTGTATATAAAATATTTAATTAAATCTGTTTCTTTTATTTTTAATTTTTTTAATAAACTGCTTTTTATTTTTGATTTATTGTCATCTATATTTAATTTAATATTAGACACTCTCAGCATGGAAACTTCCTCCTCTTTCATATTAAATCCTATTAATTACGTTCTATTTGTATTCATTTTCAAAAATATAGCGAACTCTTAGAGTTCGCTTTTATTTGTTAAAGTTTTTCACTTATAAGTCCTCTTATTACTTTCATATTGTTAAATACTTTTTCTAAGAAGTTTTCAACTTCTTCATTATCTAGAAGAGTTATTTCTAATTCATCATCTTCTGATATATTTTTTGATTCACAGTATGATTTTGCTATAGCTATTAATTCTTGTTTGCTTTCTGAAGATAAGTCGTACTCCTTAAAGTCGATTATTATATATTGTTTTATTTTTTCTTTATTGTTTTCATTATAACCAATTTCTATATGGTATATAACACCGAATAGATTTTCTGGTTCTTCTGTACCTTTATATACTGGCACCGCTGGGTTTGATTTTATAAAATTAGTTGATACTGCAATAGGATTTCCTAAAGTAAAACTCATAAAAATACCTCTTTCTCTATAAATATACTTCTTTTTATATTTTATCATTTTTTTTGCATATTAAAAGACTTTTGCATAAATTTTATTATTTTCTTCATTTTAAATCAAAGAAATTTCGATAAAAAATACCCTATAAAGTAGTATTACCATTCTTTAACTACTTTATAGGGCTAATTTTAACTTATTTTCAATTCTTTATATCTTTTTCCTAAAGTTCTTGCACTTACATTATATTTTTTAGCAATTTGTTCTTGTGTCACACTATCATCTATACCTTTTTTAACATCATATTCAATTGCTGCTGCCCATCCACTTTCGCTTCCAGTATATGATTTATGTAATTTCTTAAAATTCTTCCATGCTTTTATGCATTGTTGTTTGTATTCATTTTCTACTTTTGATATTAAAATGCTGTAGATCTTGCATTGTTCTTGTGAATCTTTACATTCAATTTGTTTTGTATCTTTGATTTCTATCTTTTGCTCTTTTGGTAATTCTTGAACCATCATCTTTGCAACTAAGTTGTTTTCTATTTTTGATTCGATTTGTTGTTCCATTTTTGACATTGATATGTTTTCTATTTTCGATTCGATTTGTTCTACTTTATATGTTTGTACATCTTCTATATTACTTGATTGTCTCTCATTTTCTACTTTAATATTTTCTTTGACTTCAACATTGCAATCTTTATTCATCCCCACCCTTTCATTTTGTTTCTCACATGTTTTCTTGGGTTCATTCTCAAGAGCCTCTAAGGATTTCTTTGTAAGCTTTTCATCTAATTGTCGTTCTCTATCTTTTAAATCCAATTCTCTATCTCTTATTAATTTTCTCTGTCTTATAAATTCCAATCCAGCAATCATTCCTTCTATTTTCTTAGTTTTTCTTATTCTTTGTTTTAACTTATCTTCTAATCTTTGATTTCTTCTTTTTCTATTTCTAAATCTTTCTGGATGTTTAGAAATTCTAGCCATCACTTGCTTTCTAGGTTTTGATTTCCCTATTGTCTTTTCTTCTATTTTTTCATTTTTTATCGGTTTCTCAACTTCTATTATAAGTTCCTTCTTAGCTTGTTCAACAATTGGTTGTCGAATTTCTTTTTCAATTTTCTCATCAATTGATTGTACCATCGGAAGAGCTATTTCTTTTTCAACTTCTTCTTTTAATGTCTGTGTAATTGGTTCTTCAATTTCTAAAATTATTTCTTTTTCACCATGTTCAATAACTGGCTTTTCATCTATTTTTTCTTTTTGATAAGCCTTATTAGCTATTTCTTTTTCACGATTTTGAATTAATGTTAACTTTGATTCTTTTTGTTTTTCCTTTTGTTGTTTTTTATTTTTATTATCTATTTGTACGACTTTTGGTTTATTTTCATCCACATATTCATGTAATACTTCTTTTATATTTTCCTCTACAACATCACATGAAGTATCTACTATGTATTCTCTTCTCACTTCAATCAAGTTTTGATACATGAATTTGATATTGTTTATTAAGCATTGTTTCTTTGTTTTACATTTCTTTTTCGTCTGTTTAAATCTATTATCAATATCATTTTTAATTTGTGTCTTTCTACTTTCATTTATCTTAACTACTTTATCTACAAAAATCTTAGTATTTCCCACAGGAATTATTCTGGCGAGTAAGAAATCACCTACCTTAAATTCACTGAAAAGATCAATATCCTCCACATACACATCTTCATTTAGTACAATATCTCTCAGAAGTACTTTATTTATATCTTTCTCCTTAACTTGATATACACTCATATATGAGTTTAATGTATTTTCAATTATTTCAGCATCAGCATCATTAATATTTTGTTTATGTTTATTAAAATAGTTCATCATTAAGCTACTTTGTTTATTGTATTTATAGTTTACTAAATAATATACATTCATTAAATTTTCTAATTCATAGCTACTAACACCAAAGTCTACTTCACATTTATTTTTATATGCTTTGTAATCCTCACTTGTAGACTCTGATATCTTTGTAATTAAATTATCAAATTGTTTTTCGCCCAATTTAATTCTATTTCTAGCAATGTCTTTTGCCTTGTCTTTTTCTAAGCAGCATTTTTTATATTTTCTGCCACTACCACATGGACAAAGTTCATTTCTTCCTACCACTTTAAATCCCCCATTCTTCTTTAGATTTTTAATTATGAATATAGATTTAGTCAATTAAATAATTTTTCTATAAGAAGATGTTTTTTCCCTTTTAAATTTTCGTATATTTGTTCTACATTTTCCCTTATATAAGTCCACTCATCTACATTTATCAATTCATTTTTTTCTTATAAGATTTTAAACGACTTTAAATGTTATAGTACAGTTAACTTTACTCTTCTTATTACTTTCGGTTTGAATTCGTTGTACCTTTATAGTTTCTATTGAATTCTCCAAATTCAATTCTTTCAGTTTCTGATTTAAGTTAAAAATATCATTTAAATTAGAAGAAAATCTAACTTTTAATATCGTTTGATTTGAATTTTCTGTTTGTTGAGATTGTTTAGTTATAGAAGTTATATCAACCATACTTCCAATATTTTTTTCTATAAGTAAAATTATATCTTCCACTTGTTTTTCTTTTTTAGAAATGGTGTTGATAGTATTTCTTTGCTGATGTAAAGTTAATATTACTGATTTCTGTTTTTCTAGATCATTATTTTTCATTCTAAGTGGATTTATAAATAGAAATGTAATACCTACATAAATTATAGATACTATTAATAAAATGCCTAATGATTTATTTTCTTTAAATAACTTCAAATTTATCCTCCTACTTATATTCAATATCAAAAAAATATTCATCTGACTTACCACTTTTTTCTAAAGCTTTAATATTAAATTTTTTTATATTTTTTAGATTTGACACTTTTTCAAGTATTTTTATATTTTTACAATAACCTTGCATTTCAATTACGTTAGAATTTAAATCAATACTTTGTATTTTTTCCTCTCCTATAATTGAACTTACCTCTTTTAATTTAGACAAATTTATGTTAGATTGTTGTGTATGTGAATTTTCATCTTGTAAATCATTTACAACTTCTTCCTGTGGATTTTGTTTATATGAGTTATTTGATATGTAGTCATTCAGTTGTGCATATTTTATTGAATTGCTTCCGATTTGTATAGAAGTTATCAACAATATAATCAAAATACTCAATTGATATAAATTTAAATTTTTCTTATTTTCCTCAAAAATGTTGATACATTTACCTCTTTTAACCATTTTATACTACAACTCCTATATTAATTAGGTTTTGGTTGATAATATTATCCACAGTATCTTCCTTATTTAAACTATTAACTTTTAAATTTAGATTTAATTTATCCACACAAAACTCATTTTCTTTAATATTTTTTATAAAACTATCTTCTTTTCCATAGTAAAAAATGTGTATATCTTTTTCCAAAAAGCTTAATATATAGTCTTCATTCCCATATTTTTCAAATACCGTTGATGTATAAATTTTTCTTTGCTTTACAGAATTTAATATTATATAATTTCTTTTATTTTCAATAATCATACAATTTTCATGACCCAAATCTATTTTCTTTTTGTCTATTAATTTCTGTATTATATCAAAATTCATATTTAGATATTTACGTTTTATATTTAGATTTTGTGCTATTTCTGTACATATTTTTTCTATATATTTCGGAAACAAAATTAACTGTATATCCATAATATTTTTTTGCAAATTTAATATTTTGTATTTTATTACATAGTGCTCTATATTAAATGGCATATCCTTAACAATTTCAAAGTTTATATATCCATCTAAATCTCGCTTTTTTACTCTTTTGATTTCAGGATATTCTCTAATTATTACGTCTTCATTTTGAACTGAAAAAAATATTTCTTTAAGATGTTTATAGTCATTTAATTTTGAAGTTATTATTTTAATAAATTCTTTTTTAGCTTCCAAACTTATTAAATGTTTTATTCCTATTTCTATTTCAAAATTATCTATTATATTTATTTTTCTCATCTTTCTATTTATAACAGATATCTCTGTATCATAATTATCTAATTTTATAACTATACAATTATTGATAAAATCACCTCCTACAATACTGGTATTCCTCATAATGTTAGACAGCTTAAATTTTAATAACTATTTTCTAGGATAATATTGCTCATCACCTAATGTTACAGTTACTTTTCCACCCGAAACAGTTACAGAAAACTCCCCAGCGTTATTTTGTTGTGATTTTGGTGTAGATTGTAGATAATTATTACTTACTAAACTAGGTATACTTGTATCTACCCCATCAGCATCTGCCAACTGTGCTGCTGTGGCTATATTTGCAGCAGTAGTATAGTCCATATTTTTCTTTGCATCTTGCTGAACCTTTGTATAACTTGCCATTGCTATTCCAGAAAGTATTGCCATTAGAGTAATCGCTATTACTACCTCAAGACTAGATAACCATATTTCTATTTTTTTGATTTCTAGCTAATTTTAAACGTTAAAATAATATTTAAATTTCAAAAATTCTACAATCTATAATAGAATATATCAGACATTTCTCATAAAAAACATTTATTACGATTTTTAATATGATTAATATACATTTTTAATTTTACTTATTTTTGTTTTTATGTCATTATTTACAAAATAAGAAATTTTTAATTGATATAAAATTAAAAAAATAGGAAAATATTGCCTTCGTCAAAATGTAAAACTTTAAGTCGATTCATTGCTTTATTACAAAACACAAAAAGTGCATTTTGATATGAGTCCTTTTTTAGCTGAGTTTCCACAATTAATGCTAAACCATCAATACTTTTTCTAAAATCACTTGCTCCGCAAGCTAAATAAACATCCTTTACTTTATCAATATTTAACATTCCTTAATAATTTCTATTATTAAATCTTTTTCAATAGATGGTATAATTACTGTATTTTCACCAATTTCAAAAGTTACATTTGTATCTGGATAGGATTTTGTTACTTTAGTTGATTCTAAAGTGACTTGACAAAATTCTGTAGAATCTTGATTTTGATTATTAAATTTCTTTCTGTAGTAATATAATTGTGCTTTTGTTATCCCTTTTGTTTGGCAAAATTGATTTATTGTCCCATTAAAGTATTGATATTGGTTTACAATTTCCTCCCATTGTTGTATACTGAACATAGATTTTTTCAAATTGAAAACCTCCTTGTTTTATTTTCTTTTATTTTAACAAGGAGGTTTATTTTTTTTAATCCGTTGATTTTTTGACGGTTACGTTTAAATTATATTTTTTTGTAATTTTTTCAAATTCTGGTGTATATTTTTTATTCTTATTAGATGCAAAATGATGAATTTGTAACGGTTTCTGAGTATTTATACTCTTTAATTGTTGACATGGTGTTTTGTTATGTACTAAAACACTAACATCAGAAATATAATATATATGAAAGTCTTTAACTTCAAAGTTATAAACATTGACATAATGATTATAAGTAATAGTTTCTATACTTTGAACAGGAACTTCTCTACCATCTTCAAGACTTAAAATATCTCCTTCTTTAAGCATACTTGCTGGAATCCAACCTGTAACTTCTACATAGAATAAATGTGCTTCTGTTGTTTTGATTTTTTCTCCATCTATTGTTATAGTAACTATTGTATCTACTTGTTTTTCAAAAGTATCTAATACTTCTTTTAACGTTATGTCTCCAGTATCAGGATTTTCAGCCCATACATAATCTCCTACTTCAATATCTTCTATTGGAACTAATCCATTTTCAGTTAAAACTAATGTTCCTTCAACAAAGCAACCTTTTTTAGTTATTTTACTTACAAAATGAATCTTCTATCTTTTGGATATTTATATTTTTTAAAACTAAATAACTAAAATTTATTTTTTTTAAAAATTACTTTAATCAGATATAATCTTATAAACAAAATAAAATTATATCTGATAGATAAAATATTTTATTAAAACTTCAAAATAAACTTTCAATATTTAAAACTTCACTTAATTTATAAATCGCAAAATCTCCTATTTCAAAATAACTTTTTGGATATTTCTTAACTAATATTTTTCTTAGTTCTATATACTCTACTATTTTTTTCATTATCAAATAATCCAAATTCATTTAATTCGATATTTTTAAATTCATTAATTCTTTTTAAAACTATATCATTATTTACACAAGAATAGTATGAACCACCTTGATATGCATAATCATATCCCATAAATTTAAGATATAATTTTTTATAATCTTTAAAAAATGGATACTTTCTTGTTGTTTCACAAAATAGAATTTTATATTATTTAATTTTTTGATAACAATAAACTCTATATTACCATAAATCAATATTACTTCTGCTTTCATAATTGTATTTAGGAATATATTCATATTCATTTAAATCATCTTTATGTTTTAAGTTCCAAGCTTCTTCTGGAACATAAAGTATTGATTCAAATTCTAAATCTTGATTTAATTTCTTTTTTCTATTTTTTATAGAATTGTAGTATTTTTCACCATTAACAATAGCAACACATCTTGTATATAAAAAATCATCATCACTATAATTAGAAAAATCTTTATAAATATCTTTTGCCCAAGCTTTCCCATCAATATTAAATAAAAGTTTAGACATTATTTCATGAAAAGCAAATATTTCTTCATCTTTTAATTTAGAAAGATATTTAATGACAGGTTTTAAAACTAAATCATCATCTCCTTCATTATTCCAATCTAATTTGTCTAATATTTTCCAAAATTCTTTTTCATTCATACTTATTCTCTCCTTTATAATTTAAATGTATAATAAATTAAGGTCTTTTATGTTTATACATAGGATGTTTATTACTTGCTTTTAATTTTTCAGCTACTTTTTTTTCCCAATCTAATGCAGATTGTCTATCTCCTAAATCTTTTCTAAGTACAACAGCCTCAAAAAAATCAGTCCCTAATCCTCTATTCCATCTGCTTACTTGAGAATTTGCTCTTCTTGATGTCCCATTCTTATTAAGTCTTCCACCACTAATACCTACTTTCACTATTCTTTTTGTAGATTTTTCCCTTATTATATATCCATGATTTGTTTTTTTGCTTTGTTTACTATTTCCATGACAAGTTTCATTATGAACTAAAATATTACTATTAGAAACATAATATGTATGGAAATCATCAACTTTAAAATTATATACATTTACATAATGATTATAAGTAGTAGTTTCTATACTTTCTATAGATACATTTCTCCCATTCTCAATATGAAGAATATCACCTTTTTTAAGCATACTTGCTGGAACCCAACCAGTATTTTCTACATAGAATAAATGGGCTTCTGTAGTTTCTATATTTTCTCCATCTACAGTTATAGTAACTATTGTATCTACTTGTTTTTCAAAAGTATCTAATACTTCTTTTAACGTTATGTCTCCAGTATCAGGATTTTCAGCCCATACATAATCTCCTACTTCAATATCTTCTATTGGAACTAATCCATCTTCTGTTAAAACTAATGTTCCTTCTACAAAACAACCTTTTTTAGTTATTTTACATTTAGCTTTTAAATAACCTCTATATGTTTTTTTTAGCAACGACTTTAGACTTTAAATATTTATTTTTTAATTTTGATTATTACAAATACAAAATAAGAATCATTTCCATTTAATTCTTATTTTTAAATACCTCTATGTAATATATTTGAATTTTGTTTTATTGCTTTTTTACAAAGGAATATTAATAATTCTAATTCTGTTAATAATTTATTTTTTTTAAAAAAGAGTTTTTCATAAGATTCATCATGTATACAAAAACATCCTGTTAAATAAAAATCTTCTGTAGCTAACGAAAACAAATATTTCCATGCTTCTATAATTTTAATTAATTTAAATATTTGTTTATTTTCTATAATAGAATATCCATAATAATTTATCCCCTTATTTATACTATTTCCATTCCAAATTGTATCAATCCATTTAAGACTATCATTTATATAAAGAATTATATCATCTGAAATCGAAATAGTTTCTATATTTTCGAAGATTTCATATCCTCTATAAGATTTATCTACAATTGAAAATTCATGTTTTAATGCCATTTTAACCTCTTTCTTTTACTTATATGATTTATATTCTTCCAAATGAAACTATATCTCCATTAGGAGTTAGATCAATATATTTACCATTTTTACTATAACGTTTTGTTCCGACAGTTTTTCCTTTAACAAGACGTCCCTTATTTCTTTTTTTAGCAGTTTTAGCAAATTCTTTAGCTTTTCTTAAATATTCTTCCATACTATTTGCTCCAACTTCTTTTCCGTGTTTTTTATAATGATACTCTAAAGAATCCATTATAGATTCGAAACTTCCTTTATTCCAAATTTCAATATTTGGCATTGCACACATATTATGAGTTAAAACACTAATATCCGAAACATAATACGTATGGAAATCTTCAACTTCAAAGTTATAAACAAAAATATAATAATTATAATCAACTATTTTTATACTTTGAATAGGAACTTCTCTACCATCTTCAAGGCTTAAAGAATCACCTTCTTGAAGCATACTTGCTGGAATCCAACCTATACCTTCTACATAGAATAAATGTCCTTCTGTAGTTTTTATTGTTTCTCCATCTACATTTATGAATACAAGAGTATCTGTTTTATTAATAAATGTTGCTTCTACTTCTTTTAAAGTTATATCTCCAGTTTCTGGATCTTCTGACCAAACAAAATCTCCTACTTCTATTTCATCTATTTCAACTAATCCATCTTCTGTTAAAACTAATGTATCCTCTGTAAAACAATTTCCTAAACATAATTTTTTATTTTTATTAAGTTTAGCTCTATTTTGAGCATTTCCTTTTCTACGTTTTTTAGTAGCTGTTATAGCCTTTTTCTTTGTAGTTTTCTTTACAGAATGTTTCTTTTTAAAACTAACTTTTTTAACTTTCTTGATTTTTTTAGCTATAACTTTAGATTTTTTTACTCTTTTGAATATCTTGCTTGCTTTTTTAAGTTTCTTTACACTTTTAACAACCTTAACAGCCTTTTTAACTACTTTAAAAGGATTTAGTGAGTTTACTGCAATATATCCAGCAACATAACCTACACATTTCCAACCTTTTAATTTCTTTTTCTTAGCTATTTTATAACCATCATATGCGTCCCAAGCCGCACTTACTATTGCCCATGGAAAATTACCTGTTGGATCTGTATTATTTACAGGATTATTTTGACAATAAGCATATAAATGTAAACTTGAAGGTTCTGAATACTCACCTGTATAAGTATCTTCTGTTATAAAACGTCCATCTTCTGGATTATAATATCTTGCATTTAGATAATATAAAGCTGTATTTTTGTCATAAATGCCACCAGTATAACAAATCTCATTATAGAAATTCTCATTTCCTTTAGTTTCAGTTTCACCAAAATCTGTATATTCATATGCAACTTCACTTTGCCCTACAGAATTTAATACATTTGTAGTACTTCCTTGTAAATCTTTATTATAGAAATAGTAGCTTTCTGCTACTCCTACACCTCTTACAGAAGAAATAACTTCACCATCTGTTTCCATTAGGTTTAAACTTGTTATTCCAGTACTTATATTATAATCATCTGGTGTTTGTTCTAATTCAGTTTGATTATCTTCTTTTCCAGATGTATAAAGCACATTTCCATCTTGATAGTAGTAGTTAGTAGCTTGACCATTTTCTGATTTTGTTACTCTTTGGCCACTACCATTATATACATTATTTTGAATTAATGTATTAACTCCATCTTTTGTATATATGGCTTTTGACATTCTATTGTCAGCATCATAACTATAATTTTTTATTTCATTTGATACAGAATCTACTTCCCTTATTTGATTTCCATTTCTATCATAAGTATAAGTCTTATTAGAAATAGTAGTTTTCTTTTTTAAATTTTCAACTTTATTATTCGTGTCGGAATCTTCTGCATCTTCGTCTGTATCACTTTCAGAATCAGAACTTTCTTCTTCTCCAACTTCTACACTTGTCAACAATTGATTTAAAGAGTTATAAGTATATTCTACCAAGCTAGAATCTTTTTTCTCTTTTAATCTATTTCCTACTTTATCATATTCATATTGTGAATATGTAGTAATATTGTCATTGTTATTTGTTACATATGTACCAGTAAGTCTACCTAATTTATCATATTCATATTTTCTAGTTTCGTTTGTTATAGGTGTATTACTTTCTGAATTATTTGTTTGAGTATAATTATTGTATAATTTTTCATTTGTTATTAAATTATTTTTATTATAAGTATATTCATATCTTTCAAGTACTTTATCTGTTGAAGAATCTTTATATTCTATTTTTGTTGTTCTATCAAATTTATCATATTCAAAATATTTTGTAGTACAAGAAGTAGTGTTTCCACTTATAAAGCCTTTATAATCTTTTATGTATTCTACATTACCATTTGAGAAGTATTTATATTCTCTAAGTAATCTTTGTGTTGTTCCAACTTCTGCATAAATTGTTTGTAACCACTCATTTTCATCATAATTATAGTGAAGTCCTTTTATATTGCTATTTATACTTGTTGGATAAGTAACATCAGTTACTTTATCATTAATATCATAAGTAAATGTTATTTTATGCGATTCTATTTCAGTATCTGTTGGTGTATCAGTACTTATATCTTCTTCACTTAATTCTGAAATTCCAACTATTCTTTTTAGATTGTCATAGTCATATTTAGTAAATCTATATAAAGTATTTTCATTGTTAGATACTTTATAGTCTTTCATTTGAAGAACATTTCCTAAAATATCATAAACATATTCAGTTCTAAATGTTTGTTTTTCATCTTCATCAAAGTAATTAATAGCAGTATTTCTATCCATATCATCATATTCAAAAATTTTATAATTTCCTTTTGAATCAGTTTGTTTTATAACATTATTTTTAACATCATAATCTGTATTTGAGGTAATTGGTGTTATATTTCCATTTCCTAAATTCTTAGAGTAAACTGATAAATCTTGGGAATTAGTTGCAGTTTCTGTTTTATTTCCATTAGCATCTGTAACTATAGTACTTGTAGTTCCATCTTCATTTTCTTTATCGTATTCAATTGTTGTGATGTTATTTTCATATGGTAAAGTTACTTTTGTTACACGATCTTCTGCATCATATTCGTATTTAGTAACGTAACCTTCTCCATCAGTTTCCTCAATTACATTTCCTTGTGAATCATATTGTTTACTTACAACTATACTATCTATTTCATCTGCATAAAAGTTTTCACCTTGATATTTTGGATTTTGAATAGTTGTAGTTTGATTACCTAATGCATCATACAAATATATAGTTAGAGAACTTTTATCTGTTTCATTAGATGAACCATTTTCATATTTTGTTAGAGTGTTACCATTTCTATCATATGTTAAATCTACATAAACTCCATTTTCTTTTTCTCTTATTGTTCTTCCTAAGTAGTCTTGATAAGTTACACCTAATATTTTTCCATCAGGATTAACTTCTTTTGAAACAAATGAATAATCATATGTTTTTTGAGTTCCTTTGCCAGTATTAATAGATACTGTTTCATAACTATATTCATTTGTCCAAGTTTTAGTTAAATTACCTTTTGAAACTGTTTGAGTTTTTACTCTATTTGTTTCATCATAAGTATAACTATTCACTGTTTTATCTTCTAATGTTTCACTTTTTATAGTTCCATTAGGATAATATGATTTACTTGTTTCTGTTACTATAGAGCCTTCTGTGTGTTTAGAATATATTAATCTACCAAATGAATCATAAGTATTTTTTTCTAGTTTATTATTTTTTGAATTATTGTTTTCTGAATTATTTTCTTCTGTAAATTTTACTTCACAAGTAATAACTCTACCCATTACATCATAAACTGTTGTTGTAATAGATTGTGTACCATCAGATATTTCTTTTGATATTTCTGTCTTATTTCCATTTTCATCATATGAATATGTATAAATTGCTTCACTTTGAACTTTTCCTGAATTTGGACTTCCCAAAATTTCTGTTTCTGACGCAACTTCACCATCAGATGTATAAGTTGTTTTTATAGTAGTATTTGTTACTTCATCATATATTTCAGTAGTATTTCCAAATTCATCATATTTGTAATGCTCATCTGTTATAAGATCTCCTTCTGCACTATATTCTTTTAATGAAGTAGGTAAACTTTCTAATATATCAACATTATCTTCATCAATATCACTATATGCGTTTAATATAGACGATTCACTACTATAGCTATATTTTGATTTTGTTCCATCTTCATCAATTTCTTCTGTTACTTTTTCATCAGAATCATAAGTAGCTTTTTCAGATTTAGTTGTTTTATTAGTTACGACTTTTCCATTTTCTAAAACTTGATAATCCACTTCATATGTTGTATTTTTTAATAAGTTATTTTCATATTCGTAAGTTGTAATATATCCTTCTGCATCGATACTTTTAATACAATTTCCAAAATAATTATCAAAATAATCGACATCAAAACATCTAGTATTTCCATTTACAAGTTTTTTAGTAGTAGTTTGTGTTGCATTATTTGAATATTCTAAAGCTACTGCTTCTTCATATAAAGCATTATTATGTGGATATATAACTTTTGTAACTCTTTTTTTATCATCATATTCAAATTTATAAGGATTTCCTTCTGCATCATATATTTGTGTTAAATTTTTATCTGCATCATATAAATATGTATAAGTTATATCTTCTTCGTTGTTAGAACCATGTTTAACAACACTTGATAATCTAGAATTAGTATAATTATAATTTATTTTACTTCCATCTGGCAATTTAACTTCTTTTATTGTTAAAACATCTATTTCTTGTTGATTATTTTGTTTATCAGATTCATTATAATAAACAAATTCCATAGATATATTTTTACTTGTAGTAATTTTACTTATTAAACCTTTTTCTATATCATAATCAAATAATAAGAAGTTTCCATTTGTTTCACCAATATAAACTAATTGACCACCACTGTTAAATAAATATTCTTCACCATCTTTTGTTTTCATTGTATAAGAACTATTTATAACTTTAGTAATTTTTCCATTTTCTGTTTCTGAATTTCTATCTGGAATAGTTACTTCTTTTGTTTGTTCTTCTTTGTAAATATTGATATATTTCCCCATAGAAGATATATAACTACCATCTTTTTGTTTACTAAAATAGAAAAGAGTTCCCTCACTATCTTTTAATACTAAACTTCCTTCTGCTAAATCATCACTTTTTTGATATGAAGTTAAAAGTTCAATATCATATTCATGATTCCAACCTATACCAAAACAACTCTTTGAAGTAGCTTTATTATTATATGTACGGTTTAGATTAACCTCTAATTGTTCATTTGGCAATACTGCATCAACTTGTTGATATACTAAATTTCCCTTACTCTTTTCAATTGATACATCTCCATTTGGAAGATCAATTTCTGCATATTCCCAATAATCTGTAATTCCAAGTCTTTTTGTTAGTTCATCAGAATCAACCACCCTAGAACTTACAGTTGAAAAAGAACTTGTTTCAACCACTTTGTCTTGATTATCTAGTTTAACTGCTCTTACTTTATAATAAAATTCATCTGCATAATTTATATTAACTTCAGTCCAATATCGTACTTTTAATTTATTTTCAACTAATTCATAATTAATTTTACCTGTACTATCTTTTGTTCCTCTGTATATTTCATAATATATATCTTCTGGAATATCTCCTTGTACATTTTCTGGAAGTTCCCATTTTAGATAAGTCTTATAGTTTACTTTATCTTTTGCAGATAAATTTGTAGGTCTATAATTTTCTATTGAAGATATAGTGAAATATTCTGATTCAATAGTATCTATCTCTAATCCTATTTCGTTTAAATTAGTAGAATTATTAAAACTTTCCCCATTTTTATTACTTACTCTAATATTAATTTTATCTAATTCTAAGTTATCGCATAAATCTTTAATATAAATAGTATCAGTTGGATTTATTTCTTGATAATTACCATTTCCAGCTTTTACTTCATATTTAAGATTAAGACTCGAATTTGTATCTACTAATCTAAAACTAACGATATTTTCATCTAAATTAACTTGCTTTTCTAAATTGTTTACATTTCCTGTAATAGGTTTATCTAATAAATCGATGTTAAGCCTCGCTTTATTTTTTGTTAAAGGCATATTATAAGTAGTATCATTAAATAATTCATCTATTGCGAAAGATACTTTATATTCTTTACTTAAATCATATTTTAGATTCCCATTTTTATCTCTAAGAGAATATGAAAAATCTTCACCAACTTTTTGATTATTTATATACCACGTTACATTATACCAACTTAATACACCATCTGCTGCTGATTTTAAAAGTGATACTATTGATGTTTGATTATTATCTACTGCTTCTAGATCTTCTATTGTAGAATTAAATAATATTTTATTAGTCTTTTTATAATCATCTTGATAAGATGGTCTTTTTACTATAAAATTAGGCTCTATTACTTGTGCATTTTCAAATTCATCTGACTTTGTAAAGTTATATATTGTAACACCTTTATTTCCTGCTTTGTCTATACCTACAAGTTTTATAATATAATTTCCATTTGAATAATTAGATAAATCTAATATTCCTATAGTATTATTTTCTATCTTTGAAGTTCCTTCTAATATTTTCGTATATTGAGTATCTTCTTGTTTTTCTTCTTTTATGTATATTTCCCAATTAGATAAATTCTTATCATTAACTGTACCAATTAATACTCCATTTGCTACATCATCAATATTAACTGTAGGATTTTCTTTGTCAATTTCACATTCAACTATTGCTTCATTTCCTTTAAACCCATATTTATCAACTGCCCTTACATATACTTTATAAATTCCAGTTGTGTTTTGTTTTAAATTAACATTAAAACTTCCTTGACGTTTATTAGAATTATCAACATCTACCCAATTGTCATCTCCATCAAGTTTGTATTGTATCTTAGAAATTTCTACACTTGCCTCTTGGTATTTCCAATTTATAGTTACTTGGTTAGAATTTGATAAAATAGATGTCAATGTTGGTGGCTCTATTTTATTGGCTATTGTTACGTCTTTTGTTTTTTCTATACTATATCCTACTTCATCTTCTGCATATAATACTAATCTATATTTACCATTTGATACAGTTCTTGTATCAAATATTCTTGTAACTGATACTGTTGAATTATCATAAATAGTAACTGCAGAATCTTCAATTATTTGGTTAGAACTATCTAATTTATATAATTTTACATTACTATCTTTTATTCCACTACCTTCATCACTTACATTTCCTATAACTTTAACAGTATGATTTAAATCCGTTGAAGTATCACTATTTTCTACATCTATACTTGCAGTAGGTGTAATAGTATCTTTTTTATATGTAACCTTATTTGTACTTATATTACCAACTTTATCTTCAACCTTTAAATATAAATCATAAACACCTGTTTCTACATTTGAAGTTATAGAAAAACTTCCAGAATATGGCGATGTATTTTTAGTATAAGTAATATTACTTGGATTTTTATAATCCTCATCATTAACATTTAAACCTTGTTTGACTAATGCATATTTCATACTATTAAAATTTATATCTGAATCATCATCTTTTAAGTCGCTAAACTCTACTTTTATATTATTATCATTAGTCCATTTATCACTTATATCATTATTATTACTATCTTTTATATTTAACTTACCTATTTGTGGTATTTTTCCATCTATATAAGCATTTACTGTTTTTACACTACTTACATTATTAGATTTATCAATAACTTTTATGTTGATAGTATAATCTCCACTATTTGTAAATTCTTCTTTAGGAATTGTAAAATTACAATTATTAGAAATTTCACTTTCTACACTTTTATATCCACCATTGTTTATACTATATTGAATATCTTTTAAGTGTTTTTCTTCTATATTTAAAGATATTTTTATATCTTGTACTGCAATTTTATTTGTTTTAGAAGATGATGGAGAAATACTAACTGAATTTATATTAGGTTTTGTGTTATCTAAATGAAAACTATATCCTTTTGCTTTACCTACAACACCACTTTTATCTACACCTCTAACTATAATTCTATAACATCCTTCTGGTAAATCTTTTATTGTTGATATATCTTCACTTCCATTAGATGTTGTTCCGATTTGTGTATATTTTACAATGCTGTTAGACACACTATCAACTTCACCTGTTTCATCATTTCTTCTAGCTATTCTATATTCAACATAATCTAGTGCTTTTGATTCTATACCACTCCATATTAATTTTAAAGTATTATTTGTTTTTAAATATGATTTTGAAAGTTTAACACTTGATGCAATAGTTGGACCGTCATAATATTCTACTGTAAATCTTGGTCTTAAAGAAGAATTAGAGTGCCTCGAACCAAAGAATTTACAATATCCTGCACTACTCGAAGAATCACTATTTGTTTTAAGCATTAAACCTTTATCAGAACTATATGTTTTATTTGCAAGTCTTCTTGCATATTCAGTAACATCCATTACCCTTGCTTTATATAAAGTGCCTGTTGTTTTCACTGTACCCATAACACCATTAGATGTATTATACCTAGGTTTATTATTCCATGTTACAGTAGATTTAGTCCAACTATCAATAATTCTATATGCGTTAACCGTCATATTAGAAGTATTACCACTCGTTTCATACATAGTTAAAGTAGCGCTTTCCACATATTTATCTTTTACAGTATCTAATAAGTCAAGTGATCTAATAAGACTTCTACAAGTGCCTATAGATGAAGTATATCCGATAGGAAAAGCTGTTGTTCCACTATTATAAAAATTTGTATCAGCATATTTGCTATTACTTAAAATATATGTATCAATTAAATTAGCATCTCCTGTCCAAGTAATAGTTGGATCTACTATAACAGGATAAACTCTATCACTACTATTTAAATACTCTTTTGATAATGTCATAGTTAAGATATATGTATTTTGATATTCATTTGACTTTTCTATATCATAAGTAATATCTTCACTATATGCTGTTCCTGTTTTGTCATTCATATATGGCATGTCTATACTTGCGACAACGTTTTCCTCATTGCCATTTTCATAGAATATAATACTTTCTTCTACTTCACACTTTTTAGGAATTAAATTATCATCAACTTTAATTTCATATTTAAATTCATTAGATTTTGGATTTTCATTTAATATTAACTTTTCTTTTATTCCATTATCTTGTGAAATGTATTCGTAAGTAATATTTGCATCATTATCTTCATAATTTGCCTTAATTGGTAATGAAACTTCATCATCGTAAATATTTATTGTTTTTTGTTTTTCGATATTTACTTTTGATGTATTACTTTCTATAAGTGGAGCTATTTTAATTGTATTTTTTTCATTTTCTAATAATATTGGAGTATTAGTAGACACAACTTCTGGTATATATAATTTCATATCTCCTGCTTTATTTTCATACTTATAGTTTGTTAGATTTTCATCGTTATCAGATATTTTGGAATCAATTTTAATTAAAGATGGATCATAATCTGTTAGTTTATTATTTTCATCATAAAACCTTACATTTTCATCATGAATAACTTTTCTCTTTAATCCATCTTCCAACTCATATAATGTTGAATTTTCAGTCTTTTTAAGAATTTTCTTATCTTTTTGTATTTTTTCTTCATATTTATTTTTATTTGCGGCTGTTATTTTGTTAATTTCATCAGCAAAAGTTTCCATAGGTATTGAAACTAACAAAAATACAATTACTAAAAAATCTGCTATAAACTTATTAATAAACTCTTTCCTTTTATTTTTCTGCATATTTTTTCTCCCCTTTAAAATATTATAAAACCTATTAAAGTAATACACTTTTTTCTTTATCTAATCCATAACTTACCTCCTTTTTTATTTTTTAGAAATTAAACAAATAAAAAAATATATTACACCTCCTTTTTTAACACAATTATTTGTTTTCTCTTATATAATATATAACATAAGTTCTCGTAAAAATTCGCCATTTTTTTTATTTTTTTTTATTTAAAATAAATAACCAAATTTATATTACTTTTTTACCTATATCATAAATTCGTATTGATTATCTCATTTTATTAACTTATTTATATTTAAATCTCTATACTATTAGAGTTTACAATATTTTCACATCAAACTAAAAAAGAGTTAAAAAAGTTAAAACCTATAGTTAGATACTTTGAATGTTATAATACTAAACTGTATAAATTTCTATAAAAGAAAAAAAATGGGGTTGTTGCATTAAGAAATAGGGCGATACCCTTTTTGTTTAAAAAATAAATTCTAAACTCAAAAGATTTTGGGACTTTTTGTATAATAATTGTATGAACAAAAACAATACTATACAAATAAATTATGCTATTTCAGAAAATAATTATCAATAAAAATCATTATTAAATCATCCATTTTTAATAGTAGTTTTAATTGATAATTTTCGTAAAATCTGTTATTATTAATTTGGTTGTTTGGTATCATATTTATATGATACTAGAAAAGGCGAACTTTTTAAAGTTCGTCTTTTTTTCGTTAAAACAAAAAGGGACTATCACAAATTTTATTTTGCGGCGGTCCCTATTAATCTATTCATCTAAGTTTAATCCTTGAAATATAATATCCATATTTACTTTTTTTATTGTTTCTTTTAAATTTTTACCATTATCTTCTTGTGATTTATAAATATTTTCATCTCGTTGATTTTTCTTATCTAGAATTTCAATAGGATGTATTTTTGTTGATTTTAATGCTGATATTTTTTGCTTTTCATATTCCTCATTCAATAATATCTTCAACATTTTATTTTCTTCTTTATATTTTATAGCTTTTTTTAATCTCTCCTTTAACTCAATATTTTCAGACTTTACTTCATCTAATTTTGCAATTAATTCTTTATTTTCTTCTTTTTCAGTTATATAAAAATCGCGTAGTTTTTCAATCATTTCTCTAATATAACTCATATATAACCTTATTTTGTTGGGATTTTCAGTCCATATTTTAATCATCTCTTCAATATTTAAGGTAAAAAAAAGATTATCTTCCCCAACAAAATTAATAGTCTCCTTAAAAACATTTGTATTATATTCTTCAATCATTTGTTTAACTTTTTCATTCCTAGAAAAATGATAATATCTAATACCTTCATATCCAAGTTCTTCTTGTGCATATTTTGCCAAATCAGAAAAACTTATCTTTCTATTTTTCCTAATAGCATTTTCATTATAACTAATAATAATATCTATCAACATTTGTGTTGAATATTTTGAAGGTTTACTCATATAATTCATCTCCCCTATTATTAATTAAAAGTAAAGTATTTTTATTTGAGTGGCTTTTTATTTTGTTTATATTTAATCCAATTCTTTCTCTTGCATTAAATTCGTGTTCAAAATTCTTAATTAAATATTTTAATTCTTCAACTTCTAATTTTATTTCTTTAAAATTATTTTCTATTTCTTCATTAATTATATTTTTTATTGATTCTTTATCTTTTCTAAAAAAATTACATGAATAACAATCATTATCAACTAGCATACAATCTTGAAATTCTGTTTGTTCTGAACAACAAAAACCATTTTTAACTTTAACTTTTTTTTTATTTGTTGAAAAAATTTTATAAAAAAAATTATCAATATTATTATCTTTCTCTAGTTCAAACTTAATTTTTTCTTTATCATTAGACGCTTGTTTTGTCATAACAATTTTTTTTGCCATATAATATGTATAAAACTCTACAAATTTGTCTAGATGTTGATAATAATGATATCCACTTGAAACATTATTATGTCCACCATATGACATCATAACCAATGGATCTACATTGTTTAAAGCTAAATTCATAAAAGCATAATGTCTTGTATCTAATAAACTTATATGTTCAATTTCATCATATTCTAGTTTATTTTTAGTTTCTTTTTGAATTACTTTTAGATTATATTTTTCACCTAAAATATTTTTTTGAAATCTTTCTAATAAAATTGACATATTATCATAACTTAACATTTCAATGGTGTTATCATGAAAAAATTTGTTTCTATATTGTTTAATATTCTTTAAACATCTTACATAACTTCTTTTTGAAAATAAAGTTTTTCTTTCACTTACATTGTTATTGTATTTACATTCATCAAAATAAAAATTTTTAATATAATCATAATATTTTACTATACTTTTATATTCCTCAATTAAATTTACTATTTCTTTTGTTATTGGTACATCTTGAATATAATAATCTAATTCAATTTTATGATTTATTTTCTTTATTTTTTTCCCTTTTAAAGATGTTCGTCTAAGACTTATATAATATTTATTATTTTTTTCTTTTATACAATCCAAAGGTGTTAATAATAGTTCTGTAACTCTAATTGGAATAATCATTGATATTTCCCACCATAATTTAATTGGGAAAAATTCTTCTTTTTCATCTTTAGTGGCATTTAACCAAAAAAGATCTATATATTCATAAAATTTAAATATACTTTCCATATTGCATAAATTTCTTTGAGCTTTATTGCTACACAATTTTTGATTAAATGCGTTACTCTTTTTTTCTAAAATATCAAATACTAAATCAGAAATTTCTATCTTATAAAAATCTAAAAAATTAACTATAATTGGATATTTATATAATTTCTTATCTTCAAAAATAAATTCTAATTTTTCTTCAGAAAGATAATCTGTATTATTCATAAATGTTTTTAATGTAGTTATAATAAGTTGTATATTAGCTATTGATAATTCATTTAACATAAATACAATATACGTTTTACATGCTAATATAAAGTCATTAAATTCTCCTAAATTTCTTTTTTTATTTTGACTTTTAAATTTTATTTGATTGAAATTAAAATTGATATTTTTTTCTTCAACTTCATTTAATAATTTCCAAGAATCATCATCAAATTCACCATAAATAATATTTTTTTCTTTGTGATTTTTAAATATTTCTTTCGCCTCTTCAACTAGTGAATCATTAAATCTTTCAATTCTAAAACTTTTTATATTCAGATTATCTATATAGTTTGTTATCAAAATCAAAATAAACCCACCTTTCATTAAATATTCAAATCTTTTATTTTTTTATAAAAAGATTTTCTATCTATAAATAAATCTATTCTATCAATTCCAAATACACTTATTGCTTCTATTAAAGTTGGAATATATTTATTTTGAAACATATACAAATATCTTTGTTTATCAAAGCTATAATAAGCATCTTCTAGATTTTTCAACAAAATATTTAAACTATTATTAAATTCCATCAAAAATAATATTTCTGGAATTAAATATTCGCAGCCTATACAATCAATTTTACTTGGATAAGCACATTTTCTTTTATCAATTGATTTTAAAATACATTGACTATATTCCATCTTAGAGGGATATTCTCCATTGGCTAAACTTATTAATATTTTCTTTATATCCTCTTTATCTTGAATTTTTTTATTTTTTATAATTTGATCTAAAACATATTTTGCTTTTATCTTATTATCATAAATAGCTTTTGAAATTTTTTCGACTTGAATTGGACTATCAAGTTTTAAATGTTCAAAAATTAAATTGTTTTGACTTTCTACTGGTTCCATTAGATAATTTTTATCAAGAACAATTTGGGCCATTAGATGATATAAGCATCCAAAGATTCCTCTCTTTTCTATACATAACATAACTTTATCAAAATCAAATTCATTTAATTCAGACATTAAATAAATTTCTGTTGTATTTGATATTTCATTAGTTATATCAGTTCTACTATGACTTTTTAAAATACTCATTAGATTATAATTACTGTATATTCCCATTATATGATCGTTGCATGGGGAATCTATTAAAATTTTGCCATATTGCAAATGAGCTTTAATAGCCTTTACATTAGAAAATGATTTTTCGCCAAAGATTTCTAAATATTTATTGCCAAACACCCCTATATAATTTTCATATTTAGCAATCATATCTTTATAAAGAATTGATTGTATATGTTTTAAATCCAGTCGCCTATGGACCTCACAAAGTCCTAATAATAGACCTATTATAAAAGTATAATCTTCATGTACTACAATTTTTAAAAAAGCCTTAGCAACTCTTGCATTATTAGTAGTTTTGCCTGGAGATTTATTAAAAGATTTTATTTCCTTTATCAATTCATTTACCAAACACTGTGCCATGTTTATATCAAATAAACCATTTTTTACTGTTTCAATAAATTTAAATTCATCTAAACCTAAAATCTCCAATTTGGGATTCGGAATTTTTGTTAAAATATCACCTCTTCTCCAAGTACAAATATAATGGAAGGCACTATAAAACCAAACACCACAATATTCTCTACAATCTATAGCTTTATTTAATTGTGTTTTAAATGAAGTACTATTCATATCAAATATTAACTTTCCAAAGTTAAGCCATTGTTGCTTTGTGTATGGTTCTATTCTTGTCTTACTAAAATTCGAATATACATATACTTCATTATATTTAGTTAAATAATTTTCTTTTGTATAATTTAAAAATAAACTCATTTCTCTTTCATACTCAATATAAGATGCTTTTTGTAGTAAGGATTTTATTTCTTTATCGTTATATAATGTAATTTCTTTATATAAATTTTCACATAAAATTTTATATACACCAACAAAAGATGATTCTTCCTTTGTTGTTTTCTCCAATCTTTCTAGAACAAATTTATTATAATGGATGATTGTATTTTCAATATTTTTATGAATTTCTATGTTTTTTCTTTTTAATAAGTATCTAGAATAACGATCTTTTGTATTATCTATTAATAATCTTTTTTCTGTTTTTTCTTTTATGTGTTTATACAGAATTTCAGAATCATCTTTCTTTATAAACTTTAAATTCTTAGTGGCCTCTCTTGGTTTTACCAAACAACTAAAACCTAATATATTTTCTGCTGCATACAATTTTATATCTAATTCATTTACAAAATTTATTATACTTGTATGGCTTATATTAAAATGCTTTCTAATATATATTAATGGAATAAAATTATCATTTATATTTTTTATCATTAAATCAATTTCTTGCTTTTTGTAAAATTTTTTAGATGAAATGTAATAAAATCCTATTTTTTCTTCTATATTTTTCAGGTCTTTTAATGAGAATATTTTTGTCAACTCTTCTTTTGTATAATAATTTTGTTCTATATATTGTTTATCTACATTTTCTATTTTCTTACCAAAAGTTTTTCTATATAAAACTTGATTTCGATTTTGTTTTTGTTTTCTATTATTAATAATTTCATTTAAATGTTTTATAACTTTAGGTAAATCTTTTAATTTATATAATTTTTCTTTTTTTAGTGGATTGTTTATTTTGTCACAATATTTTATGATATAGTTTTTCATAAGTTTTTCGGAAATGTATTCCATGTCTTCTTCTTCTTGAATTACTTGTATCAAATATGAAAGTCCTTTGTATTCATCTAATAAAAGTTTTATTTCATCAATTTTTTCTGTATATGCATAATCTTTACCATATGCAGTACAAGCATAATTTTCTCTTATTAATCTAGAAGAAAGATGTTTCCCAATGTTAAGAATTAACTCTACTTCATCAACGGAGTATAATGTTATTTCATTTTTAGAAAATTTATATCTTGTTACAAAACTTTTTTCTATCACTTTCATAACATTATCTTCAACAGTAATAATTCCATCCTCCTCAGTAAACTTTAATTTTAATTTCTTACATATATTTTTAATTCTTGAATTAAGATCATCTTTAGAAAAATTTCTATTTTTATATACTGGAATAATATATTTTTTGTATAATTCCTTTAATTTATTATATTTTTCTATTTTAACCATCTCCAATTATACATCTAAAATTAATTTCATCATTTTATGCTGCATATCTTTTATGTTTTCATCTACATAATATGAATTAGCTAAATATACTGTTGATGAATTCAAATTACTATCACCTCTCCAATAAGCTAATTCAGCAGAACTTCTGATTAAATTAGAGGCTACAAGTTGCTGAGTAAAAAAATGTCTAAAAACATGTGTTCCAATTTTACCTGACATCAATATATTTAATTCACTCATACTTTCATAATCATCTTTATCATTTAAAGTTTGCATAATATTTTTAATTGCATTTTTAAATATTTTTGAATAAGACTGATAAGTAATTGCATCTCCTCTAGAATTTAAAAATAATGCATTATATTTATTAGGTGTATTTTTTATCATCTTCATATGTCTTTTATAAACAACTTTGAACGTTTCTAAAAAAAGTGGATGTATTGCTTGTATTCGTGGTTTTTTAATAGAACCAACATCTACCGCATCATCTCTTATTTTAATTTTTTCTCTCAAATCAACAGTAAAATTCTTAAACTCATTTCCACCTTTTGACCAGTTCAGTTTTGATTGTGTTATATTACAAACTTCACCTGCTCTCAAACCACCAAATGCTTGAAAACAAATGGCTAAAACTAAATTAGGATGATTTATCTCATAATATTTAAGTATTATTCTAAATAAATTGATACTAATACTTTTTATTCTTTTAGGTGGTATATAACCAGGTAATACTACTTTAAACAAATCTGAATATTCTATATAACTACTATAGTTATTTCTTTTATATCTTCTTTTACTAAATTTTATTGTTTGAAAATCTCTTTCAGAAATATATTTCATTTTATTCTTATATTCCCTATATAAAAAATAATAAAATCTGTTTAAAATTTTTTTAGTTGTAATAATTGTTGAATCTGATTTTTTTCCATTTATCTTTCCTGAGGCATAATCTCTTAAAAATTCTTCTCCATGTTGGATTTTAAGATTAGTTATATCATTCAATTTATATTCTTTATATTTTTCAATAAAAACATAATTTAAAAATGATACAACAATTTTAGCATGATAATTAACTGTATTTGGTTTTAAGTTAATTAAGTCTATAAGTAAATAACGACTATAAGAAGTTACAGTCATTTTATGTGTTGATAGGCTTTTAAATATAATAAAATAATAAATATTTTGTTTTCCATGTTTGTCCTGAAGTACTAATTTGTCCTTTTCAAAAACAAAATATTTTTTAAGTTCGTCAGAACCAATAATTGTTTTTTCGTTTAAATTAGCCATTAATAAATCACCACCACAAACAATCTCTTTATTTAATATATTATTATATATGGCAAATTTTAGCAATAGTTATATATAAAAAATAAATTACAAGTATTTTGTGTTGACAAAAGTCAATGTATTTTGTTTTTTTATATAATATATATTTATTTAATTTACAAATGATTTTTAATGGATTAGTTTATGGGGTATGATTTTTAGTGTTTATTTTTTATTAGTTAGATATGTTAAAAGAATAGTCATAATGTTTAACGTTTAAAATAAGATTCTGTTAAACAATACTTGTATATATTAATTTTACTTAGATTCAATAGATTGTAATTAAAAATAGATAATGTTTAAAAAGGTATGGTTTATTAAACTAAATCCTTTTCTTTTTTTAGCAAATACAATCGCTTTTTTAACAGATATTGTATCTTTAATACCATTTTTTATTTTTGATAATTTTTTAAAGATCATATTTTTACCTCCTATTTTTTTATTATTAAAAACTCATTGTATTAAATAGCCGAAACCATATTAAACATTGGTATTACCATCGCAATAACAACTACCCCTACAATAAGCCCCATTACCAAAGTAATTCCTGTTTCAAAATACTTCATAGTAACCTCTGTTTTCTGATCTATTTCGCCTTCATAAAATTTGTTTATCATTTCCAAAGCTTCTTCTAGTTTTCCTGATTCCTCTCCTACTGATACCATTGTTATAAACATAGTCGGAAATAAATTTATATCATTAAGTGATTCGCCTATTTTATTTCCTTCTTTTATTGAATTATTGGCATCTAAAATAACATCATATATGTATTTTTTATCAACTACCTTGGCTGATATCTCAATTGCATTAACTATTTCTACACCACTTTTTATAAGAATATAAAGTGCCTTTGAAAATTTATTTGTTATATTCATCAACATATAATCACCTAGCTGTGGTACTTTAAATAATGTCTTATATATATCTCTTCTTAAATCTTCATTATTTTTAATTAAATGTATAATTGAGATTGTTAATATAAATCCTATTAAAATTATTAGTATGAAGTTATTCCTAATAAATTTAGATGAACATATCATGATTTGAGTCATATGCGGCATTTCCACAGTGCTTTGTGAATAAACTTCTTCATATTTCGGTATAACTAAAAACAACATCGCAAGTACTGATAATATTGTCGCAACACATAAAATTATCGGATATACACTTGCACTTTTTACCTTGCCTTTTAATTGGGCTTCTTTATCGTAATAATCACTTAAGGTGTACATAACTTGGTCTAAGTTACTACTTAGCTCCCCTGTATGTACCATGCTTATAAAAAATTTCGAAAAGGCATTTGTATCTCTGAAGGATTCGGTTATAGAGTTGCCTGCTTGTATTCCATTTGATATTTGTTTTATTACTGGTTTTAGCTTTTTATTTGCCTGCTTTTCTAATACTTGAAATAATCCAGTTATTTCGCTACCAGACTCAAGTAATATTCCAATTTCTTTGCATAAAATTTTTAAATCCTTGCTACTCAATTTTTTTCTTGTACTAAATAACTTTCTTTTTTTCTTGACTGATGACAATTTTAAATTATTTACTTTTGCATATTTTAGAACATCATCTTCAGATTCAAATTCTAAATTAATAATCTTGCGTTTATTTTTTTCATCATAAACAACACATTTGTAAGACTCCATAAATTACCTCTTATACTATATAGTTTTTAAATTATATATTTTCTGCTAATGCTCTTTGTGAAATACTTATATAACTATCTTCAAAGGTAATCATCTTACCCCTTTCTATTGCTATTTCTCGTATTTCTTTGTGTCTATCTAAATTTCTTATGCATTCTCTTATTTCATCATCGACTTGCAAAATCTCATAAACTATAGTTCTTCCTAAATATCCTTTCCCACTACAATAATCACAATCATACTTTATACCACTGCATTTTGGACAAACTTTTCTTACTAATCGTTGTGATATTACTCCAACTAATGATGCACTTATCAAGTACAAATCAATTCCCATATCCTTAAGTCTCGTAATTGATGCCACCGTATCATTAGTGTGCAATGTACTTAAAACTAGATGACCTGTTATCGATGATCTAATTGCTATTTTAGCTGTTTCGGAGTCTCTTATTTCACCAATCATTATTACATCAGGGTCTTGTCTTAAAATAGCTCTTAATCCCTTTTCAAAAGTTAAACCAACTTTCGTATTTACTTGTATCTGATTTATTCCTTCCATCTTATATTCCACTGGATCTTCTACGGTTATAATGTTTCTTGAAATACTGTTTAAATCATTTAATAATGAATACATTGTTGTACTTTTACCACATCCAGTTTCACCAACTATCAATACTATTCCAGATTTATTTGATATCATTTCATTTATGATTTTTATTGCTTCATTTGAAAATCCGATTTCTTCTTTTGTCTTAAAAAAGTTATCTCTATTTAAAATTCTAAGAACTGTTTTCTCTCCGTAAGTAGTAGGAATTGTAGATGTTCTAATATCAATTAATCTATCCCTTATATTCATTTCAGCCCTTCCATCTTGGGGAAGTCTTTTTTCTGTTATATCAATTCCCGATTTTAATTTTATAACAGCCGTAAGTGGTGTATGTAATTCCATTGTATATTTAAATGCTTCATATAACTCGCCATCAACACGAAATCGAATTATTAAATAATTATCGAAAGGTTCTATATGTATATCACTGGCATTTTCAATAACTGCCTTTTCTAAAATATCTTCAAATATTCTATATGCATAATCTTCATTTACTTCAACATTGTTTCCATAGATAGATTCTATTTCTTTAATGATTTGCTCCTTTGAACATTCTTTGAACTTAATCTTTTTTCTTGTTATTATGTTTAAATCTTGTATTGTATGAAAATCATATTTGATTCCTTCCACAGTTAAAATATCATTATTTAATTCCATCGGTATTACTTTATATTTTCTAGCCACCTTTTCTGGAATAAGAGATAGTAAATTGTTTGATATCAATAATCATCGCTCTCCTTTTTTAATTTTTGTTAGTTTGATTATGTACCTAAAAAATACATTATATTCATAATTTTGGTAATTTTTTTCTGAATTTAGTTTTTATTTAAACTTTCATGCTATAAAATAATATTTTTAGTTTTATTTGTTTTTTTATTGATTAAATATTAATACAATACAATATCTATACAATTTTATGTTGTTTAAATTTTACTATCTTTGTATTATTACAATTTATAAATAACTATTTTTTCTAATCATTTTATTGCTAATTATAATAAATTGTACTAATATTATTCTCATAAAAACGAAACAATTTACTTGGAGGTATTAGAATGAATGAGAGATACAATTTAAATAAGAATTTAGCAGAAATGTTAAAAGGTGGAGTTATAATGGATGTAACAAATCCAGAACAAGCAAAAATAGCTGAAGAGGCTGGAGCTTGCGCAGTAATGGCATTAGAAAGGGTTCCTTCTGATATAAGAAAATTTGGTGGTGTAGCTAGAATGTCCGACCCTAAAATGATAAAAGAAATACAAAAAGCTGTTTCTATACCTGTCATGGCAAAAGCTAGAATAGGTCACTTTGTTGAAGCACAAATACTCGAAGCTTTAGAAATAGATTATATAGATGAAAGTGAAGTGTTAACACCAGCAGATAAATTATTCCATATAGATAAAAGTAAATTTAAAGTTCCTTTCGTATGCGGTGCAAGAAATTTAGGTGAGGCATTAAGAAGAATTGGTGAAGATGCATCTATGATACGTACTAAAGGTGAACCTGGTACTGGTGATGTTGTAGAAGCAGTAACACATATGAGACAAATGAACAAAGATATAAGAGAAGTTGCCGTTATGGGTGAAGAAGAACTTATGACTGCAGCTAAAAATCTTGGTGCTCCATATGATTTAGTTAAATATGTACACGATAATAAAAAACTTCCTGTAGTTAACTTTGCTGCTGGTGGAATAGCAACTCCAGCTGATGCAGCACTTATGATGCAACTTGGTTGTGATGGTGTATTTGTCGGTTCTGGAATATTCAAATCTGACAATCCTCAAAAAAGAGCTGAAGCAATAGTAAAAGCTGTTACATATTACAATAATCCTGTTAAACTTGCTGAAATATCAGAAGATCTTGGTGGTGCAATGAGTGGTATTTCTGTTGATAGTTTAGAAGATGAAGAAAAATTAGCAGTAAGAGGTTGGTAATATGAAAATAGGAGTTTTAGCAATGCAAGGTGCATATCGTGAACATCTAAAAATACTTAAATCCTTAGGTATAGAAGCTATAGATGTACGATATGAAGAAGATATTGATAATATAGATGGTCTAATTATTCCTGGTGGTGAAAGTACCACTATGGGAAAATTAATCAAAACTTTAGGTCTTTACGATAAATTAAAATCTAGAATTGAAAACAATATGCCTGTTTGGGGAACTTGTGCTGGCATGATTTTATTAGCTAAAAATATAGTAAATGAAGATTACAGTCATCTTAGTGTTATGAATATAAGTGTAATCAGAAATGCATATGGAAGACAGTTAGGAAGTTTTGAAACAAAGGCTCCTGTAAAAGGTATTGGAGAAGACATTGATATGGTATTTATAAGAGCTCCTTATATAGAATCTGTAGATGAAAATGTAGAGATTTTATCTACTGTTGATGGAAATATAGTTGCAGCCCAAGAAGGCAATATACTTGTTACTTCTTTCCATCCTGAATTAACCGAGGACCTTAGATTACACAAATATTTCATAAATATTGTGTCTAAGTCTATTAATAATATAAATTGTATTGTTGCTCAATAAACATGTATTACTTCCTAAAGTGCATAAATAAATTTATTTTGCAAATACATATTTCTAACTAACCTAAAAGTAGGAAATCATTACATCCCTTAATGATTTCCTACTTCTATCTTTAACTATAGTTTCTTATTTTTTATATTTTAAAATTCTATCGATAACTTGCTTTTTCAGAACTTCTACCTTATCAAAATCCATTGCAGGAACATAATAACTTTCTATAATATCATGATTTGCCTTTGCTCGTTTTAAATTTGAAATAGCATTATTCATAAGATAATCTACCAAATCCTTATCAAATTTAACATCATTTAAATATTTGCTTAATTTATCTTCATCTATACAAGTATTCAAATCTATCATTTCTTTTTCTTTGAATATTTGGCTTGTAGTAACTGCTATATCTAATTCTGGAATATATACAGCTTGTAATTTATCAACTACTAGTGGAAAATGATAAACTTCAACATCTAAACCTTTTTGCTCTGCTCTAGTATAAAGTGATTTTAAAAATTGTGTTTTTCCGCTTCCGATATCACCTTTTAAATAATAAATATCTTTTACTCCTTCAAATAAACTATCGCTATAATCCAGATATCCTACAGGTGTTATTGCTGAACCAAACAAATGTCTTACACATGATTTTTTCCCACTAAACTCAACATCTTTAAATATTTTTTCGATAAATTCATAAGTTATTTCACTTACTTTTGTAGAATCTATACATTTTGAAATTTTTGAATCAGCGTCCATATAAATAGGCTCTGCTGATTTTAAAAATCTAAATGCTCTTTGGAAACATTCACTTATATCAGAATTACAACTTGCTATTTCCTCTCTATTTTTTTCGATTTTATCTACATCCCAAAATTCTCCGAAGTTCAAGATTTCATCAACTGCACCAGGTATTTTCGGATCTACAGTGTGTGGTGCTGTGGCATCTATCATAACAACATTTAATCCTTTTATAACTACTCCATCTAGAGAGCTTGGGTCTGATGAGCAATAATGCAACTCAACATCGTAACCCATTTTTGTAAATTCCTTAGCCATTTTTTTCATAAAAGATGATTTTCCAACTCCTGGACCACCTTTTAAACAAAAAATCCTATTTACATCATTCGGTATTATATAATCAAAAAATGAATAAAATCCATTCGCTGTGTTTCCCCCTGGAAACATCTTTCTTGTTTTACCTGTCATAAAAAGACCTCCTAAAAAAAACTCTATATTATCATATTTATTTAGTAGGATTTTTGTTACAAAAAAAATCTATACCGAAAATATATTGTTTTAAGATTTTTATTTAAACAATATATTTCAGTATAGATTTTTTAAATTTATATATTATTAGTCTACTGTTATTTCGTATCCGTGTTTGTTGTATTGGCTAACCATTTCATTCCAAACATCTTCTACACCAGTCTTTTTACTTGAAGAAAGAGGAATTATTTTTTCATCTTTTTCTAATTGTAATTTCTTTCTTATTATGCTCATATGTTTTTGATACTGTCCTCTAGATATTTTATCTGCTTTTGTAGCAATTACAACACATTCATATCCAAAGTGTTTTATCCATTCATACATCATAACGTCGTCGTTTGTTGGTTCGTGTCTAATATCAACTAATAAGAAAATAGCGCATAATTCTTCTCTATCTCCTAGATAAGTTTCCATTATATTTCCCCATTTGTCTTTTTCTGATTTTGCAACCTTTGCATATCCGTATCCTGGAAGGTCAACAAAATAGAATTCGTTGTTTATTAAATAGAAGTTTATAGTTCTAGTCTTTCCTGGAGTCTGACTAGTTCTCGCAAAGTTTCTTCTATTTAAAAGTGCATTTACACAAGAAGACTTTCCAACATTAGATCTACCAACTAAAGCTATTTCTGGTAGCCCTTCAGCCGGATATTGATGCCTTTTCGTTGCACTCATTTTTATTTCTGTACTTCTAATCTTCATTTTTATCACCATCTTTTACTAGAGCATGCTCTAATACCTCGTCTAAATGTTTAACTAATACAAATTCCATTTGATCTTTTACATTTTGTGGTATCTCATCTAATTGTGCTTTACACTCTTCTGGAAGTAATACCTTTTTAATTCCTGCTCTATGTGCAGCAAGTAATTTTTCTTTTATTCCTCCAACAGGTAATACTCTACCTCTTAGAGTTATTTCTCCTGTCATAGCAACATCACATCTTACAGGTATTTTAGTTAAAGCTGAAATTACAGCAGTAGCCATTGTTACCCCAGCAGATGGGCCATCTTTTGGTGTTGCACCTTCTGGAATGTGTATATGGATATCTTTAGTTTGATAGAAGTCATCTGGTATATCAAATCTATCTGATATTGATCTGATGTATGAAATTGCAGTTTGGGCAGATTCTTTCATAACATCTCCTAATTGACCAGTTAATACAACTTGTCCTTTACCTTTTAATACATTAACTTCTACATTTAAAGTTACTCCACCAACAGCAGTCCATGCAAGCCCTGTAACCATACCAATTTCTGGTTTAATACCAGCTAAATCAAATGTATATTTGTCTTTGCCTAAATATTCTTCTAGGTCTTCTTTTTTAACCACAACTTCAGTTAAAGTTGGATCTTCTACATATTTTTTAGCTATTTTTCTGCATATCTTTCCTATAGTTCTTTCCAAAGTTCTAACACCAGCTTCTCTAGTATAGTAACTTATTATATCTCTCATAGTTTCGTCGTCTATTTTAACAAAATCTTCTTTAAGACCATTTTCTTCTATTTGTTTTACTAATAGATATTTTTGGGCTATATTTAATTTTTCTTCTTCGATATAACCTGATAATTCTATAATTTCCATTCTATCAAGTAATGGACCTGGTATAGTACTTAAACTATTTGCAGTAGTAACAAATAAAATCTTAGATAAATCAAATGGTATTTCTAAGTAGTGGTCTACAAAGTTTTTATTTTGTTCTGGATCTAAAACTTCTAGCATTGCAGAAGATATATCACCTTTATAGTCAGATGCCATTTTATCTATTTCATCTAATAAGAATACAGGATTTTTTGTTCCCGATTCTTTTACACCATTTATAATTCTACCTGGTATAGCACCAACATAAGTTCTTCTGTGACCTCTTATTTCAGCTTCATCTCTTACACCACCAAGAGAAATTCTTACGAATTTTCTATTTAAAGACGCTGCAATTGATTTAGCTATAGATGTTTTACCTACACCTGGAGGTCCAACTAAACAGATTATTGGTCCTTTTAATGATTTTGATAAACTTCTAACCGCTAAGAATTCTAATATCCTTTCTTTTACTTTTTCCATTCCATAGTGTTCTTTATCTAAAACTTCTTTAGCTTTTTTGATATCTAATTTATCTTTAGTTTCTTTATTCCATGGTAATGAGAATATAGTATCTAAATAATTTCTGCTTACAGATATATCTGGTGAAGCAGGTGATATTCTAGAGAATTTATCTATTTCTTTTTGAATTTTCGCCTTTGTTTCTTTAGGCGCTTTTATCTTTTTAAGTTTTTCTCTATATTCTTGTGATTCAGAACTTATATCTTCTTCTTCACCTAATTCTTTTTGTATAGCTTTAAGTTGTTCTCTTAAATAATATTCTTTTTGAACTTTATTCATTTGTTTTTTAACTCTTAAAGTTATTTTCTTTTCGATTTTTAATATATCTATTTCTTCTAAAAGTATTGAATATAAAAGTTCTAATCTTTTAGCTATATCAAACTCTTCTAATATTTGTTGTTTTTGTTCTGGTTTTAAATATATATTAGAAGCTATAGTATCTACAAATCTATCTGGATTTTCTATTTCTTCTAAAGATACTAAGATTTCTGGAGATACTCTATTTCCGATATTTATATATTCTTCAAAAGATTCTAAAACATTTCTTATTAAGGCTTCTACTTCCATATCATTTACAATTTCATCTTCATTATAAACTATTTCATCTATAACAGCCTCAAAGTACCCCTTATCTTGATTAATTTCCTCTATTGTACCTCTTGATATACCTTCAACTAAAACACGAACTGTGTCTCCAGGTAATTTTATCATTTGTTTTACCTTACAAATTGTTCCAACATGATAGAAATCTTCCTCCGTAGGTTCATCAATTTCTGCTTCCTTTTGAGAAGTTAGGAATATAAGTTCATCACCAAGCATCGCTTCATCTAAAGCTTTTAATGATGATTCTCTACCTATATCAAAGTTTAATATCGTGTATGGAAAAATTGCTAATCCCCTTAGTGGAATTAATGGTAATGTACGTTCTATTTTAATGTATTTACTTTCCATAATTTCACTCCTTAGTAGTTTATTGCAATGTATATACCTATTTTACAATAATACAGTTACTATATAAACTTCTATAAAAATTAAGTATAATTTTTATATTGCTTTTTATATTATATATTTACATAGTTCAATTTTCAACAAAAATAGAAATATACTATTATTTTTTCAATTAAATTAATTAGAATATCTAATTAATTTAATATTTAAAAAAAGGAGCTAAACAAGCTCCTTTTCAAATTCAATTTATGTGCATATTATGCACTTTCTTCTTGATTTTTAAGTACCATTACTGGTTCGCCATCGCCTTCTACAGCTTTTTTAGTAACTATTACCTTTTTGATATCGTCTCTAGATGGAACTTCATACATACTTTCCATCATAACACTTTCAACGATACTTCTAAGTCCTCTGGCACCTGTATTTCTTTCGATAGCTTTTTTAGCAATAGCTCTTAACGCTTCGTCTTCAAACTCTAATTCTACATTGTCAAGCTCTAATAATTTTTTATATTGTTTTACCAAAGCATTCTTTGGTTCTTGTAATATTCTCATTAGTGCATTTTCATCTAGTAGTTCTAATGTTGCAACAACTGGTATTCTACCTATAAATTCTGGTATTATACCAAACTTAAGTAAATCTTCAGGTAGAACTTTTGAATATATTTTTCCTAAATCTACATTCTTTTTACTTTCTATTTTTGCTCCAAATCCAAGAGTTTTAGTTTCTCCACGTCTTTGAATTATTTTTTCTATTCCATCGAAGGCTCCACCTAAAATAAATAATACATTTGTTGTATCTATTTTAAGAAATTCTTGATGAGGATGCTTTCTTCCGCCTTGTGGTGGAACATTAGCAACTGTTCCTTCAAGTATTTTTAATAATGCTTGTTGAACACCTTCACCACTAACATCTCTAGTGATAGATGGATTTTCTGATTTTCTTGCTATTTTATCTATTTCATCTATATAGATTATGCCTCTTTCTGCTTTTTCTATGTCAAAATCAGCAGCTTGGATAAGTTTTAATAAGATATTTTCAACATCTTCTCCAACATAACCAGCTTCTGTTAAAGATGTCGCATCAGCCATAGCAAATGGAACATTTAATGTTTTTGCTAATGTTTGAGCTAATAAAGTTTTACCTGAACCAGTTGGTCCTAGTAAAAGAATATTACTTTTTTGGATATCTACATCTTTAGAATTTCCTTTTTTGCTATATATTCTCTTATAGTGGTTATATACAGCTACTGATAATATCTTTTTAGCTCTTTCTTGACCTATGACATAATCATTTAAGATTTCCATCATTTCTTTAGGTTTTGGTAGAGATAGAGTCTCCTCTTCTACAGTTTCTTCCATCTCTTCTTGTATTATTTCATCACAAAGCTCAACACATTCATCACAAATGTAAACATTTGGCCCTGCAATTAATCTTCTAACTTGATCTTGAGTCTTTCCACAGAATGAACATTTCAATTGTCTTTTATCTTCATATTTTGACATATTAAGCACCTCTTCCTAAAACTACGCTCTTTTTTCAATTACTTCTTTTCTATTACTTCATCGATTAGACCGTATTCTTTTGCTTCTTGAGCACTCATAAAGTTGTCACGTTCTGTATCTTCTTGTATTTTTTCTATTGGTTGCCCAGTTCTTTCAGAAAGTATTTTATTTAATCTTTCCTTTATTTTTAAAATCCATTTAGCATGGATTTCTATGTCTGTAGCTTGACCTTTTGCTCCACCTAAAGGTTGGTGTATCATTATTTCACTATTTGGTAATGCAAATCTCTTTCCTTTTGCTCCTGCATTTAATAAAAATGCACCCATTGAAGCAGCCATACCTATACATATAGTGCTTACATCTGGTTTTATATATTGCATAGTATCATATATAGCCATACCAGCTGTTACACTTCCTCCTGGAGAGTTTATATATAGATGTATATCTTTATCTGGATCTTCAGCCTCTAAAAATAATAACTGCGCTACTACTAAACTAGCTGTAGTGTCATTTACTTCATCACTTAAGAATATTATTCTATCTTTTAAAAGTCTAGAATATATATCATAGGCTCTTTCACCCCTACCTGTTTGCTCTACGACTGTAGGTACTAATGCCATAATTCATACCCCCTCTATGTTTCGTGGATAATTTAGTAGTAGTTTATTAAAACTACTACTAAAAAAATTTTTTTAATTATGCTATAACAGCATTTTCAACTAAGAAATCTATAGTTTTTCTTATTCTTAATTGACCTTTTATATCTTCTAAATCATTTGATTTTAAAGCTTCTTTTATTTGTGGTAAAGTCATGTTGTATGCTTCAGCCATTTTAGCTACTTCTGCTTCAACTTCTTCTTCAGAAACTTCAACATTTTCAGCTTTAGCTATAGCATCTACAACTAATGAAGCTTTTACTGATTTTTCAGCGTCTTCTTTTCTTTCATCTCTTAATTCTTGCATAGATTTACCAGTCATTTCTAATAATTGTTCTATGCTGAATCCTTGGTATTGTAAAGAGTAGTTAAGTTCCATTATTGAGCTGTCTATTTGAGCATTTACCATAGTTTCTGGAACTTCTACTTCTGTGTTAGCAACAACAGCTTCTACAACTGCATTTCTTTCTTCTGATTTAGCTTTTGCAGCAGCTTCTTCTTCAGCTTTAGCTTTTAAATCAGCTTTTAATTCTGCTAAAGTTTCGAATTCTGTAGTATCTTGAGCGAACTCATCATTTAATTCTGGTAATTCTTTAACTTTTACTGCATTTACTTTTACTTTGAATACAACTGGAGCTCCAGCTAATTCTTCTGCATGGTAGTCAGCTGGGAAAGTAACGTTAACGTCAACTTCTTCTCCTGCTTTTTTACCTATTAATTGATCTTCGAATCCTGGTATGAATGAACCTGATCCTATAACTAAGTTATGTCCTTCTGCTTTTCCACCTTCGAAAGCTACATCATCTTTGAATCCTTCGAAGTCTATATTAGCAGTATCTCCATTTTCTATTTCTTTATCTGAATCTACTAATCTAGAAGCTTTTTCTTGTAATTCGTTTAATTTAGCATCTACTTCTTCGTCAGTTACATTATAGTCAACTTTAGCAACTTCTATACCTTTATATTGACCTAATTCGAATTCTGGTTGTACTTCAACTTGCACAACTAATACTAAACCATTGTCTTTGCTTATTTCTTCAACATCTATGCTTGGTCTATCTATTGGAGCTAATTGTAACTCATCTAATGCACTTGGGTAAACTTCTGGGAATACTATATCTATAGCATCTTCGTAGAATACACCTTTTCCATAGTTATTTTCTATTATTCTTCTAGGCGCTTTACCTTTTCTGAATCCTGCTATATTAAATCTTCCTTTGTTTTTATTGTAAGCTTTGTTTATAGCAGCTTCAAATTTGTCGTTGTCTATAGTTAATTTGAAATTTACAACGTTACCTTCTTTTTTAATTAATTCTGCTTTCATCTAACTTTATCCTCCTAAATATATATGTAATCATTTTAGAATAATTTTTAATTTAATTCTAATAAATATCTAACTCTTTAATTATATCACAACCATTTTTTTATTTACAAGTATTCATATAGAATTAAGGGGGCTATATTTCTATTCTTTTATATGTAATTTCTCCATTTTCTATATCTAATATGCCAAGTCCTTTAGATGAACCTCCTCTTGGCAATGATACGCTTCCTGGATTAATAAATATAACACCTCTTATTTCTTGATAAAATGGTATATGTGAATGTCCAAATATTACTATATCTATATTTGAATTTAATGCCTTATTAAGCAAATCAGACATACTATATTTTATTCCATAATTATGGCCATGGCAAACAAAAACTCTTTTATCTTCTGCCATAAAAGTTTCTTCATCTTTTCCTGGATCTGAATAAAAGTCACAATTTCCTTTTACAGCAACAACAGGAATATCTGTAACAGCTTCTATATAATCGGCATCATCAATATTATCTCCCGCATGAACAATTAAATCGCAATCTTGTAAATAAGGGATTGCATGATCTATCGCTTTTGTAAATCTATGAGTATCACTAATTATTCCTATTCTCATCATGTCCACTACCTTGTATATTATTTATCTTCCAACTCTTCTTGATAGTTCTTCTTTCATTAATTGAAGAGCATTTGCCCTGTGGCTAATAGCATTTTTTATTGTAGCTGGTAATTCAGCAAATGTTTTATCGTATTTGTTTACTATAAATAAGTTATCATATCCAAATCCATTACTTCCCTTTTCTTCGAATCCTATAGTACCTTCACAAGTACCTCTAACAACGAATTCTTTTCCATCAGGGAAAACAACTGCTATACAGCAAACAAATCTAGCTCCTCTTTGACTCATAGGTGTATTTCCTAATGATTTTAATAGTTTAGCTCTATTTTCTTCATCTGTAGCATTTTCTCCTGCATATCTAGCAGAATATATTCCAGGTTTTTTACCTATTGCATCGACTTCTAATCCAGAGTCATCAGCTATTGTTATCATTTTAGTTCTTTTAGCAACCTCTCTAGCTTTTATTAAAGCGTTATGTTCAAATGTCTTACCATTTTCCTCTATTTCTAGGCCTCCAAGGTCGACATCTTTCAATGAATATATATTATAATCCAAGTCTTTTAATATGTCACCTATTTCTTCTAATTTATGTGCATTTCCTGTAGCAATTACTACATCATTTCCATAATCAACGCCTAAAATTTCGTCTGCTATTTCACCTAATGCTTCTCTTTGAGCTTTAAGTAACATTTTATTACCTTTTTCACCTAATTCTAAAAGTTTTTCTAAATCTTTTCTTGAGAAAGGACATTCTTCCCCTGTACCTTGTAATTCAACAAATTCGCCTTTGTCAGTCATTATTATGTTCATATCTACTTGTGCGTTAGAATCTTCTTCATAACATAAATCAAGTAAATATTCACCATTTACTATACCGACACTTATCGCTGATACAAAGTTTCTAACTGGCATATGTTTTATTGCTTTTTCTTTATGTAATTTGTTGATAGCGTCTAATACAGCTACGAAAGCCCCTGTTATTGAAGCTGTTCTAGTACCACCATCTGCTTGAATTACATCGCAATCTATCCAGATAGTTCTTTCTCCTAATTTATCTAAGTCAACTACTGATCTAATAGCTCTTCCGATTAATCTTTGTATTTCTTGACTTCTACCATCTATTTTTCCTCTAGATGCGTCTCTTATTTTTCTTTGTTGAGTTGATCTAGGTAACATAGAATACTCTGCATTTATCCATCCAGTTCCTGTGTTTCTTAGAAAGGGAGGAACTTTATCCTCTATAGATGCATTACATAAAACTTTTGTATCACCCATTTCTATAAATACAGACCCCTCTGCATATTTTGTATAATTTCTAGTTATTTTTAAATCCCTAATTTGATCAAACTCTCTACCATCAATTCTAGCCATGTTTTTTCCTTTCTAAAATCAAATACTTCTCTTAAATATTAAACTTAAATTCCGTTAAATTAACTTCATTCTCTAAATAATTCTAGCACTTCTTTGACTAATTTACTACATTTATAAGGTAAAATCAACTTTTATATACGTATTTTAAGGTTATAACAGTGCTTTTTCATTAGTTTTCTAAATTATTTATAACTTCATCAGTAGTTTTTAAGTCTATTAATTGTAAGAATTTTTCTTCATCTATAACTTTTATTCCAAGGTCATTAGCTTTTGTAAGTTTTGAACCAGCTTCTTCCCCTGCCAGAACGAAAGAAGTAGATTTACTTACACTTGAAGTTGCTTTTCCGCCTCTTTTTTCTATCATTTCTTTTGCATCATTTCTTTTTAAAGTTGGAAGAGTTCCTGTTAAAACTATCTTCATTTTTTCAAATATTTTTGGTATATCTGCATCATCTGATTCTATTAGCTTTGTGTTTACTCCAGCTTCTTTTAGCTTTTCTATAACTGATATATTCTTTTCTTCTTTAAAGAATTCAACTACGCTATCTGCCATAGTTTGACCGAATTCTTCTAAGTTTATTAATTCTTGTTCTGTTGCATTCATTAATTTATCTAAATCTTTGAACTCACTTGCTAATATTTTTGCTGCTTTTGTTCCGATTAATTTTATACCTAATCCATTTATAAATCTCCATAAATCATTTTCTTTAGATTTATTTATAGCGTTTATTAAATTAGTTGCAGATTTGTCCCCCATTCTTTCAAGCACTGATATTTGTTCTTTTTTAAGGTAGTATAAATCAGATATATCTTTTATTAAATCTTGTTTTAACAATAATGTTATTATTGATTCACCTAATCCATCTATGTCCATAGCTTCTCTTGATGCGAAATGGATAATTCCTCTTCTAATTTGTGCAGGACAAGATATATTTATACATTTAACAGCTGCTTCTCCTTCTAGTCTTACTGTTGGCTCGCCACAAACAGGACACTCTTCTGGCATTTTAAATTCGATTTCTTCACCAGTTCTCTTTTCTTTTATAACCTCTACTACTTGTGGTATTATATCCCCTGCTTTTTGAACTAATACTGTATCATTTATTTTTATATCTTTTTCGTTTATATAGTCTTCATTATGAAGTGTAGCCCTACTTACTGTAGTTCCTGCTAATCTTATAGGTTCTAAAACTGCTGTTGGAGTTATTGTTCCTGTTCTACCAACTTCTACAACTATATCTAATAATTTAGTTTCTTTTCTTTCTGCTGGGAATTTATATGCAATTGCCCATCTTGGACTTTTTGCAGTATAACCCATTTGTTCTCTTTGTGCTAAATTATTTACTTTTATGACCATACCGTCTATTCCAAAACCTAAGTCTTCTCTATGTTCTGTCCAATATTTAATATATTCGATTATTTCATCCATAGTTTTGAATACTTTGAACTCTGGGCTTACATGGAAACCTAATTGTTTTAAGTATTCTAATGATTCACTATGTGTTTTAAATTGTTTTGAATTTATATCTTCTAAATTAAATATGAATATATCTAATGGTCTTTTTGCAGTTAATTTAGAATCCAATTGGCGTAAAGAACCTGCCGCTAAATTTCTTGGATTTGCATATAGCGGTTGATCTTGTTCCTCTTGAATTTTATTTATCTCTTCAAAATCCTTTTTAGATATATAAACTTCTCCTCGTACTGTAAGTTCACCTTTTTCATCTATATTAAGAGGTATATTTTTTATAGTCATTAAATTTTTAGTTATATTTTCTCCAACTATACCATTTCCTCTAGTTGCTCCACTTTCAAATATTCCATTATTGTAATTAAGACCTACTGATAAACCGTCTATTTTAAATTCCACTACGTATTCAACATCTGACCCCGCAGCTTCTCTTACTCTTGAATCAAAATCTTTTAAATCTTCCCATGAATATGCATTAGAAAGACTTAGCATAGGTATTTTATGTACAACTTGTTCAAACTTATCTAATGGTTTTCCTCCAACCCTATTTGATGGAGAATCATTTCTTTTTAATTCTGGATTTTCTTCTTCTAATTTGATTAATTCTTTCATCAAATTATCATATTCAAAGTCTTCTATTTCCGGCGAATCTTGATTGTAATATTTTTCATTGTGATAATTTATTAAATTTATTAATTCTTCAATTCTCTTTTGAGCACTCATATATTAAAAACTCCTTAATTTTTTATATAATCATAGTATTATCTAAATTATATTTTTTACGCTAATCTTAACTTTAATTTAACTAAATATAAATTAGCCTTATCTATCTTATCATAAATTTATGTATTATTTTAGAAGACATTATGGAAATTAAATTTATTTAAATTAATATCCTCTTTCTACATTTACTATATTTGCTAATTCTTTTCCTTCTTTATATTTCTTCAAATTAGAATACATTAATTTTTCTACTCTTATAGGATTTTTTTCTGAAACCCAGCAATTATGTGGTGTAACGATTACATTTTCAGCATCCCATAATAAACTATCTTTTGGTAAAGGTTCTTGTTCAAATACATCTAGTGCGACACCTTTAAATTTACCTAAATAAAGAAGTAAATCGTCTTCTTTTACATTTTTACCCCTACCTACATTTATAAAACTAGAACCTTCTTTCATTAAAGAGAATTTATTTTTATCAAACATGCCTTCTGTTTCCTTCGTACAAGGCATTGTACTTACTACAACATCACAATTTTTAAATATCTCATCAATTTCATCTTTGCTAAAACACTTGTCAAAGTATTCTACATCTCTTCCATTAGTATTATTGCCCCAAATCTCTACACCAAATCCTTGAAGTCTTTTTGCTGCTTCTATAGCAATAGTTCCTGTTCCTAAAAATCCTATTCTTTGACCATATAACTCACTTATAGAAACTAAATCCATATGCCAAATTTTTTCTTGTTGTTGATTATAAAACATTTTTGCTCTTTTATATATTTCCAATATACACATAACTATCCATTCTGCCATTGGAATGCTATATCCACCTCTATTGTTAGTAACTTTTATATTTCTTGCTAAAACTTTTTCTTTTGGAAGTTGATCAAACCCTACACTTGTTAACATTATATATTTTAAATTTTTCATTTTTTCTATATCCAAAGTTTTAAATGGATTATAGCAAACTAAAATATCTGCATCATCCGTTTCTGAACTATTTGTAACTTTGCTTTCTGAAATACGCACAACATCATATCCTAAATCTTGTATTTTTTTAAATTGTTCATCACTTATTTTTACAGTAATCAAAATTTTCATAAATTCTTATCCCCTTTCATTGTTAATATAATTATAGTCAAAAAAAATTGAGATGTATTCATCTCAATCACTAAATATCAAATTATTTTATTATTTATTTATATCATCAAATATAACTTCTCCAGATTCTATGTCATACATAGCTGAAATAATTCTTAATTTATCTTCTTTTTCTAATCTTGTTAAAACTTCACTTGCTTTTAAACATTCTACACTATGTCTTGCATTTAATACTTCACATTTTCTTTGATCTTTTTCATCTCCAATAGCCTCAGCAACTTTGTTTGTAATTGCATTTATATAACTATGCCCTTCATTATGCAGTGTTGAATGAACAGCTCCACAATGGGTATGTCCTAATACGACTATTAATTCTACACCTAAATGTTCTGATGCATATTCTACTGAACCTATTTCAAAATCACCAATTACATTTCCCGCATTTCTAATAATAAATAATTCTCCCATACTAGAGGAAAAAATATGTTGTACTGGAACTCTTGAGTCAGAACAAGTTATTATAGTTGCATATGGCTTTTGTCCTTTATTTTTTAATTCTTCACGCAAATCTTGATGAAAAATTGAGGGATTACTTTGACATTCTAAATAGAGTTTACTACCTTTTTTTAATTTTTCTAGTTCTGCTAAATAATGCATAATATCTCTCCTTTAAATTATAGTATTATGAAGTTTTTTATATTAATTCAACAACAATTTATAAAATCCTTTAAAATCTTACATTTTTTATATGTATTTAAATTTTTAAAACAAAAAATAGCCCCTATATAATAGGCGCTATCTCAATTTGTTATTTAGAATGATCTACAACTTGACCTTTAGCAATTGATTTTCTTTCTTCTTTTAAGTTATAAATTAATGTATCTAGTTTCCAGTCTATTGAAACTTCTGTAACCATAGCTGTTAAAGGTCTTCTTATTTTCATCTTTTTTAATCCATCTAAGAATCCTGAAACTCTATTTGTTGGTATATTGTTAAATATTATCGCTTTTTCGCTCCAAGTATTTTCATTATCATCAGATATATTTCCATCTAATATATCTTTTATTTTTGTATTCCCATTTTTGCTAGTTAAAACTATTCTGTCCTTTATTCCTGCAAAACTACTTACTGTCTTTATAGCTGCAACTTCTTTATTGTTGAAATTAACTAAGATTATACAACTTCTATCGTGTATATTATTTTGTTCATTTTCATTTATTTTTTTAAATGTCATAATTTCTCTCCTTATAAACCTAATTTATATTTCACTTTTGGCTCTATTTTTTAAGCCATGGTGTTTTTCTTTAATTTGAAAATGGCTAATTATTGTTAATACTCCACTTAATATTAAAATTAAGTAATATACTAATCCGCCATATAAAAGTACTGCATATCCTAAAAACTGTTTTGGAAATACAGTTGAAAATATATTGAAAAATGCTAACTCATTTGCTCCTATATTACCCGGGGTTGGTATTGGTGAAACAGCCATATATAAAAGCGTTTGTAAAGTTATTATATAAAGGAACTTCCCTTGTCCTAAATCAAAAGATTTATATATCCAATATGAAACACTAAAATAAGCTGTTAGCTGTATTATAGTTAACAAGGTTGTCTTTATTAATAACTTTTTATTTGTCATAAAAAACCTAACTGATGTACTATATTCTTCTATAAATTTATCGACTTGTCCCTGTTTATTTTTTAGAAATTTAAAAATCTTTAATTTAGAAAGATGTTCTATTAAAAAATTAGCTACTGCTTTAACTTTTCCTGGGTTTAAAATTGCTAATAATCCCATAATTATTGTAAATGCATTTATGCTTAAACCAAGTATAACTAATGAAATGACACCTGGTAGTTGTGTTTGTAGTATACCTATATTTAATACAAAAAATACAGTACAATATATAGTTACTACAGTTTGATATAATAATGTTTTATTTGTTATTATACCCGTTGCTTCACTTAGTGGAACTTTATACTTATTTAAAACATATATAAGCATCGGTTGACTTCCTGATGCAAAAGGCGTAATCAAGTTATAATAAAATCCCATCGTTGCCAGCTTCATTCCTAAGAATCTAGCTTTTACTTTATATTGTGCATCTACTATTTGCTTTAAAATTATCCCTTCTAAAATGATATATAGTAATATAGCACAAACCCCTATTGCGATATATTTTTTATCGATTATATTTTTTATCTTGTCTATAGAATTTATATCCAGATTTTTAAAAACTAAATATACCGTAAAAAACATTAAAAATAATAAGAATGCATATTTCAATATTGTGTTTCTATATTTTTTAAAAAACTCCATAATACTCTCCTCTGTACCCCCTAAGTTTGTATTTGATTTTATGAAATATTTATTATTTCGTATTGCATAGTACTCATTTCTAATTAAGTTACTATGAACAATTATTATATCAAATATTTGCTTTTTTAAGTTGGCATTTAAATTTTTTTTATTTTTTTAAATAATATAATTCAATTTATTTCACTTATTTATATTTAGTATACACTATAAATACCAATTTTTTTTATGAATTTTGTTATAAAATCGTTATAAACACTTTGATAATTAAAGATTATTTTTAAAATATATATAAAATTTTTTTTATTCTAAAATGCAATTTATTTTTTTATTCTTGCATTTTTGCATCATTAGTGCTTTAATTCATATATAGAGTTTTTTATTCAAAGGGGGAAAATTAAAATGATAGATTGGAATCCAGATTTATACTTAAAGTTCGGTAAAGAAAGAACTTTACCATCAAAAGACTTAATCTCAAGAATAGGACTTGAAAATCCTGCTCGTATATTAGATATTGGTTGCGGTTCTGGGAACAGTACTAATGAATTAAAAAAAAGATGGCCTAATGCTGAAATTATAGGTATAGATAATTCTTCTACAATGATTGAAAAAGCACAACTTCTTTATCCTGAAATAGACTTCAGATTAATGGATGCAACAGAAGATTTAAGTAGCTTAGGAAAATTCGATATAGTATTTTCAAATGCTGCCATTCAACGTATGACAGGACATGAAGAATTAATCAAAAAATGGTATGCTCTATTAAATACAGGTGGAACTATAGCAATACAATTACCATTAGCTGATGATATAAAAGGTCAACAAGCTCTATATGAATTAGAATATGTTAAAAAATATAAACCTTACTTTGAAGGCAAAAAATTAAGATTTAATAATCATAAACCAACTTTCTACTATGATGTATTATCTCATTTATCAACTGCAAAAGATATCCAAATATGGACTACTACTTACATGCACGTTATGCAAGGATTTGAAGGTATATTACAATGGTATGAAAGTACAAGTATGAAGGATTATTTAAACGCTCTTCCTAGTGATGAATTTAGGGAAAACTTTAAAAATAACTACCTAATTAAATTAAAAAATGTTTACTCTCTAAGAGCCGATGGAAGTGTTTTATTCAACTATAAAAGATTATTTGTAGTTGCTTCAAAATCAAAATAAGAAATTTTTATAAATTAGTATTATAAATTAATATAAAAAGCTATGACAAAAGATATTACTTTAAGTTCTATTATCATAGCTTTCTCTTTTTCAAATTTTATATTTTCAGCTATATTTATTTTCTATTACATATATAAATTTTATTAAATCAAAAAAATAATATGAAGGATAAATTATCTATCTTTCATTTTTATTATTTATTTTTTTGCTCATAACCACTCTTTTGTGTATTTTTCTGTAAACTCCTATTAAATAGGGTTCATCTGAATATTTCTCTAATTCATCAATTTTTATCCATTTAACACCGCTATTTTCGTCTAGTTTTGCTTCAATATGGCTATTTTCATCTGCAATTAAAGCATATGATATACAAAAATGAAGATGTCCACTAATAAACTTGCCCCTTTTTACATGTGGAACAACTGGCAAAATATCTATAGCTATTATATTTTCATCTAAAACCCCTATGTTTTCTATACTAGTTTCTTCTTTCGCCTCTTTAATCGCAACTTTTAATAAATCAGCTTCACCATCTGCATGTCCACCAGTCCAAGACCATGTATTATAAATATTATGGTGAACCATCAATATCTTGTCTAGTTTTTCATTAAAAATAAGCCCAGAGCTAGTCATATGAGCATATTCATTATCTCTGTAAAGCACATCATCATTTTTTTTAATAAATTTTAAAATTAGTTTCTTATCATTTTGTTCCTGCTCATTCATAGGTTCAAAATTTTTTATAGCTTGTATATAATCCAAAATAATACCTCCGTAATAATATAATTATATAAATATTATATTACTACGGAGGTATTAGTCAAAAGTGAAATATATTCGCTCTAGTTTCAACTTTTTAAATTTTTAATTCTCTAATTTGATATCAACCTAGTCTAACATTAATTTTAAATGCTCTTGTAATATGTGTATTCCTATTTTATTTTCGCCACCTCTAGGAATTATTATATCAGCATATTTTTTAGAAGGTTCTACAAATTGCTCATGCATTGGTTTTACAGTAGTTACATATTGGTTTAAAACTGATTCTACTGTTCTTCCTCTTTCTTGTGTATCTCTTAATATACGTCTCATTAATCTTTCATCAGCATCTGTATCAACGAATACTTTTATATCCATTAAGTCTCTAAGTCTTGGATCTTCTAAGATTAATATCCCTTCTAATATTATAACTTTTTTAGGATGAACTTCTACAACTTCTTCCGCTCTTGTATGCTGAGTGTAGTCGTAAACAGGTCTGTATATTATTTCGCCTGCTTTTAATTTTTTAACATCTTCTATCATTTTATCTGTATCAAATGATGATGGATGATCGTAGTTTAATTTAACTCTTTCTTCCATAGTTTTGTCGTCATTTGATAGATAATAATTGTCATGACTTATTAACTCAATATCATTTTGAAATAACTCTTTTATGTTATTTACAATTGTAGTTTTTCCTGAAGCAGAACCACCTGCTATCCCCACTATACATATATCTTTTTTCATTGTCCACACCTACTCGTTCTTATTTATTTTTAACCTATAATATTAATTATATTTTAAAACATATTATTTCTATAATATCTTATATAAAACTACTTTTCAATACTCTTTAAAAAATTTACAATTTTTGTTTATAGTGCAACATCATCCTTTTATTTTCTCGACTATTCTTGAAAAAATTAATAGGTAATGACTATTATTTTCATTACCCCCTAAAAAAAATATCCATGCTGATATAAGGCATTATTCCAACCAATTTTATAACACCATAAATAATGTTCCTGCTGTAATTAAAATTGACCCTATTATTGATTTCATTGTAAATTGCTCATGTAAAAATACAAAAGCCAATACTAGTGTTATAACTATACTTAGTTTATCAATAGGAACAACCTTTGATGCATCACCTAATTGTAAAGCCTTAAAATAGCATAACCATGATGCTCCTGTCGCTATTCCTGATAAAATTAGAAATATCCAGCTCTTCTTGCTTATCTCCAAGATTCCACTTTGTGTATTAGTTACAAACACCATTCCCCATGCCATAACAAGAACTACTACTGTTCTAATTGCAGTAGCTAAAGTTGAATTTACACCATTTATTCCGACTTTAGCTAGAATAGAGGTAAGTGCTGCAAATATTGATGATAAAATAGCTAATAATAACCACATATAATTTCACCTCTTTTTTATAAAATTCAGAGTTAATTATATCAAAATAAAAGAAATTATTCAAAATAATATATTAGCTTATTAAAATACAATTAATTATCATTATACCCATGTTTAATAGTATCAAGACATTTCTTCCAATATTGTTCTCTCTCAAGTATTTTTATAGGGTCATAAGATAAGTTAAAATATTCAAGTAAAGTATATGTGAAATACTTTTCAAAATACACATCACCTTTTTGATTATATAAATCAATTAATTTTTTATTTCCTCCATGCTTTGAATCTAAGTAATTTCCCCATCTTTGGGCAACACCTTCTTGGCCAGTGGCTGATCCTATATACAATTTACCTGTATTAGTATCGGTTAGGCAATAAACCCCTGTAACTTTCTTCAATGCATCATAGTATGTAGGCATAATTTTTCCATTAAAAATATCTGATAACTTATGAAATGGTAAATGAACTTTGTCATACCCTTCAAAAGTTTCTCCGGTATAAATATATGGTAGTATTTCTTTTACAACAGCATGATCTATATACTTACTTAAATTAAATACATATCTTGAAAATGTATTACCCTTTTTACATTTTATAATTAGTCGGCCAAACAATGATGCGAACTCATTTCTTACTTCAACTGTCGCCCAATCATCTTCTGGAATATCTATTATCTTAGCAGCAGAAATAAATAACCACTCATCACTAGTCATTCTTGAAAAGCTAAAAACAGTCTGTCCTGGATAAAAATTTCTTCTGGTTCCAAACCATCCCCAATAAGAACATTCTTTGCAAGTTCCAGATGATTTTTCACTTTCTGTTTTTTTAACCATCTATCTAAGAAACTTTGTCCCCCACTTCCAGCTTGCATATTAAATTCAATTTTACTATTATTTATTTCTTCTTCTGATAAATTTAATATATTATTCAATAATAAATCCATTTCTAATTATCATCTCCCCCAGATTTTATTAGATAATATAATTTGTACTTAGATAATGTAGTAAATTATATTATCTAAGTACAAATTAGAGATTAAAATTTATATTTTTATAAAATAATTATATCTATAATATAATATCTTGGATTCCTATATCCTTAAGTTTTTCATTTTCGAAAACTATAGCAATACCATTTTCTATATCAAATTTATAATTACACATTAATGCAACTATTCTTTTTTCTTCATTTCGTTTAATATAAATATATTTTGGAACAACAAATTTAAATATATTTTCTATATCTTTTAATTCTGTTTTTTCTGTATTTCTATTTTGACAATATTGCTTAACATCATTTAAACAATCTTGAATTATATTTTGATTATTTACAAATGAGTTAATTGCATCTCTTTGTGTCTGTAATATTTTCTCATCAGAATAACAATCATATTCAATATTTAATTCAAAAACTCTTCCCCAAATATTTAGTCTAATATTATTCATCAAAACCACCTCCATTATCACTTACATCACGTTTCTTACATTCTGAAACGCCACCAAGATGACCAAAATAAGCATTTATTTTAGTTGGTACTAAATCACATGTTTTCATATCATTTCTTTCATGCCATGAATAAGTATTTTCTTCTCTCCATTTAGCAACATCCCTTGGTGTCCAATCTGATTTTCCATTTTTAAACTCGTCATTCCATTCTTTAGCACAATTTTCATCACATTGTCTAAAGTTTTTAGCACGATTTTCTGTCATATCATCAATTTTAACAGTTGATTCTGAACACTCAGAAAAATCAGGTATTGCATTTTCATACTTTATTCCATCTAAATTATATTTATCGAGAATACCTTTTATTTCTTTATCCGTAGGTATAAATTTACTTTCCCCTATTTCTCCATCAAAAGCTCCACGTTCAGTATTATCCTTTGGTACATACTTTAAACGTTCATCATATGTGCTATAATAATTAATTTCACGACTCTCTGATTCTAATTCTCCATTTGTGTATGTATCATTTATTTTTCCATTAAATAAATTATCCCAAAAACTCTTGCACTCTTGAGTACTTATATTACTTTCTGGTTTAATATCATGATAGTTATTATTCTCTATTTTATTTTCTGGATTTTCATTAATTTCACTACCTCTAACCCCAAACATTACAATACATCCCCTTTTATTCTATATAATTCAGTAAATCTACAGAAAATATCATTGTATGATATATCTCTTTTAGTTTTTTCATAAATAATAAGAGCAAGTACTAAGTTTATTTGTTTTTTAGTATAAGATTTTACTGAAGGATCAAGCATTTCTACTACCCTATTAGCCCATGTTGTAATATCAGTACATTCTCTAGAAGCCTCAATAGCCTTATCTGCACTAAAAAAATCAAATACTAATATTTTTAATGTATCGAGTTCTTTTTCCTCTCCAGATGTAATATATTCAATAAAATCACACTTAATTACTGTATCTAAATTAGATGATATTATTAAATCCCTTATTTTTTCTATATCAATTCTATCACCTTTTCTGTATATTTCTTTATTCATAATACAATCAAGTAATGATTCTTCTGCCAAATTTTCTTCATAGTTATATTCATAATGCTTTTCCTCATCATTATCTTCATCCATGCCTTCATATTTATCTATTTTACATAATACAGGTTCCAACCAGTCACTTTGTATGATAGCGGCAACTCCTTTCTCTAATCGTGCCAATTCCTCAATTTGGTTATTATCAAGACAAGCAGCCCTACCTACAAGTTCCCTATCTGAGAATTCTGGTAATCTTAATATAATCTTTGTATTTGTATTTCTTATAACAGACATATCTAACAATCCTGGGGACTGGTCTGCAATTATAAAACCTTCACCATATGTCCTCATCTCTGCAATAGAGTTTGCTAACATTTCTACTGATTTTCCAAGCAGATTTGAACCTTCTGAAGATTGTTCTGTAGAAGTTCTTTTCAATAAATTATGTGCCTCCTCTAAAACAGTAACATGACGTATTTTAGAATTAGGCTCACAAGATTCCATTCTATATTCTTGCAACTTTAATACTAGTAACCCCATAATAAGTGCTTTTGTTTCTGTTGAGCCAACTCTGCTCAAATCTACAATAGTATTTCTATCAAATAGCTCATCATCCGGTATATCATTAGTAGTAAAAATCAAACCATTTATCCCATTCGTAAGAGATCTAATTCTTGTTACAAGAGAACCAGTATAATCTCCTTTATTATCTGATGAGTAATCACTCTCATCTAAAACATATTTAATCTGTTTAAGTACATCATTAAATGTTGGAAACAAGTTATCGTCATATTTATTTTCTGATTTCATTAAATCCCATCCAGCTGCAACATATGCTCTTTCTATTGAATCTTTTAATATAGCAGGCATAGCTGCATACATAGGCCAACATACATTAAATATTTCAACAAGTCTGTCCAAATGTTCTAATACATGAATACTTTTTGGAAATCTAAATGGATTTAAGTGTAGCATTTTTATATCATTAAGTTTTGGATTTGTTCCATATACACTAACCCCTTTTTTGTTACCAAATACTGTTTTATATTCGCCTTTTGCAGGTTCTACAACAAGAAACTTAACCCCTTGTTGAACTAAGTTCTCTAATAATTTATAAACAGTATTTGATTTTCCAGAACCAGTAGAACCAGTAATAAATGTATGTTTTGTTAATTCTTCTTTTGATAAATATACCCTCTGATAATCTAAAGCTTCGTGCATATGATATGCACATCCTATTTTTAAATCCTTATCTGTTTCTATTAATGAATGTGGTTCTCTTCCAAACTGTACACATTCTAAAACAGGAAGTCCTTGCACTGACTTTCTTGGAAAAGCAATAACATTAGAAAGTTCCTGTGTCCCAACATATGATGTCGGCGTAACCATCATAGCATTGTTTCCATATTCATCATATGTTGCAAAAACTGGATGTGTAAAATGAGTAATATATTTTTTTATTTCATTAAAAGCACAGTTTTCATTCCATTCTTCTTTTGACCATTCTTGAATAACAGATGGTTCTACAAATGAATCATTCCCTTGTGTAACTGCTCTTAAATAATTAGCAACATTCTTACTTGTTTTTGAATCCGATGCCAAAACATAAGTAGAATACTTCCATAAACCAGTTGCCTGACTTCTATTAATACGTTCCATAGTCATTTCAAGTTTCTTTATGAGATTTTCGATTGTATATGATTTATATGTATAACTTGTATTTTCAGATGTTCCAATTGATACACTATGGCTTGTACCTTTGGTTTCTGTTGTTCCTTTAGACTCTGTTTTTGAGTTTCCTCTACTATATCCAAATCCCACTGTTCCACCTAAAGTCGTAGCCACTGATTCAAACATATTAATTCCCGCATTTAATAATTTATGTCCTATATTTAAGCCTCCTTCTATTCCATTACTATTGCTTACACCTAAATTAATACCAAAATTAATTGATTGTGTCTTAAATATTGATTCACTTGTGCTTTCTGTATTTGCAACAGACTCCATAATCCCATCAGTATTAGTATCATTTCTCCCCAATTGAAACTGATAGCCTAGAAATGGATATATTGAAGTTGCAATCTCCTCATACCCAGATAAAATATCTCTTATACTATCTTGAGTCAATGACTCTGCCATAAATATAACTGAGTAGCTATCTTTTTCAGTTTTAGGTATAATACCATTTAAAAGTTTATCTAATCCTTGTGTTAGGTAATCTTCAGAGTATTCCGATGGATTATTGGTTAAAACGGAAATAGAATTTGATGCTGGAAATGAAAATAATTCTTTTACATTTTCAATATCATTTATAATCTCTGTATTTGTCCCAGGAAAATTCCCCTTTAAAGAACTATTCAAAAGTTCTATGTTATTCCTACTATCTTCATTTCTAGCTTCACCATTGTTTTTTATAACAAGATACATATCAGATCCATTAGGCATTCTATTTATAACTAATGCAATAGTGTTATCTCCATCTGCAAATAAGCTTAAGACATTCTTAAAACATTCATCTACTTTTTCATTTTTATTAAAAAATCCAACGGTTTATCTTTAATGCCCTAATATTATTTTCATAACATATAATATTTCCTTTTTTATATTTTTCATCAAAGTATAATACACCATAATCTTCAGTTAATCTTGGCATATATGCTTTATCAAGTGTATATGCTATTTTACCAATATTATTTAATAATTTATTATTATCTAATCCCATAAAAATACCACTCTTTCTTTTTAAAGCATATCTTTCTTAAGTTTTATAACAATCATTCCTATTACAATTATTCCTATTATTGCAACTGATGTACCAATTATTAATTTTTTATTTCTATTTTTACGTTTTATTTTGTCATCTTCCATTTTATTTACATATTCTGCTACATCACTCAAATAATATAAATATTCGGGATTAAATGCTTCTGCAACAACGGCATAGGATAATATATTTAAATATTCTCTATTCCATTCTGTTTGAGGTTTTTTATCAGAAAAACCTCTTCCAAAAAACTCATCCTGTACATCATTATCTGAAATTAAAATATCTATATCATTTCTTTGGATTTTACCATATTTTATATCCATAGCAATTTTTCCTCTTTCGATTTTTCCATCTATCATATATCTATTTTTGTCAAACATTTTTATTCCCCCCTTCATTTATGCCATTGTTTGTGTTTCATGTATAATTTTATCACTTTCTTTACTTAATTTATTCCAAATAATTTGATTCAAGTCATTTTGACATTGTATAAGGCTTTGTGATGATTTCAATATTCTCTCTCCCAGTTCTATCATAGCATTTTTATCCTCATACATTGCCTTTATACTAAGTGAATAGTCTTCAAGATGATATTCAAAATCATCCTTAATACTATAAAGTATTTTGTCTAACGTTTTTATATAATCTTCTTTATATGTATTCATAATATTGTTTGAAATTTTAACTAATTCATAGTCTAAATCCTTTAGAAATCCATCTTTATCTAAATATTCAGACTTAAATATAAATTTTTTACTTATGCGATGGGAATCATATATTTTATCTAAACCATTTATTTTATTAAATTGAGGAATTTGTGGGTTTGGTATATTTAAAAAATATTGCTTTGCTGATTCACTTATATTACCATTTTCTTTGATAGTATTTTTGGTAAATTCCATAAATTCATCTCTTTTTGATGTAAGTAATTCTAGTCTTTGTTTTTCAAATCGTTTTGTAAATTCATTTACTTCCATAGCAACCAATTTATCTATCATATTTATATGAGATTCTTTAAACTTTATTTTTCTAGAAATTAGCTTCTTTTTTAATTTTTTATTAACATCAGTTAGTATACCTTTAACAAGTGTGTCATTTAATATTACCTTATCTAATTCTAATCTTTCCCTTATTTCTTCAGGTAAACTATCATCCTTTGCAATAATCATACTCTTATATTTATTTTCAATAGGACCATTAATTGCATTTTTTATTTCTTGAATATTTCTATTAATATCATTAATTTTATCTTTATTAGTTTGTTGTAAAGAATTTGCTTTATTTTGCAACTTATTAAGTGCCTTATTAACACTATCAATTATTGCAAATGCCTTTACTGAAGATGAATATTTTTCACCGTATTTTATAATTTCTCTTTCCAAAGCATATAAACCTGAACATATCATCATCATTCTTGTATCATCATTTTTTTCTTTAGCTTTCTTTAATTCATTTTCACAGTCATCAATCATTCTTTTTGTTGCATATTCAGATGTAGCGCATTTATTCTGTTTATAGCAATATGCCATCGGTGATTGTTCTGATGCTAATAAAGATTTTCCTAATCCAAATATCCCTCTCTCTTCTTCAGTTTCTATACCATTAGATATAGCTTTTGCTGCATATGCATACCTTGCTGATGTAAAAAATAACTTTTTATTAGCAAGGTTAATACTAAATTCTTTATCATCTTTATTTTTTATTTGTTGATGTTGTAAAGTCTCTCTTTCCGTTGCTATTTGGCTATCAGCCTTATTTATCACAAATAAGGAGCGACTAATATCAATGCTTGTCTTACTATTCTTTTCTTCCATTTCTTTTAAATAATTTAATAGTGCATTATTTCCCGTTCCTTCTAAGCCATCTGGTTTTGCTACAAAAATTAGTATAGATTTTGTTTGTTCTTCTAATGCTTTATTTAAAGCATATTGATGTTCTTTATAATTGCTATCTGTTCCCGGTGTATCATAAATTGTAAATTGTACATTTTCCCTATCTAATGGTATAGGAAATAATATATTTATTTGGGCTGAAATTTCTTGTATAGAATTAATTTTTTTTAGAATTTTTTTTATTTGTTCGTATTGTGGACTGTTATTTTGTTTTATTGTATTAATTAATTCTTGTATTTCTGTCCTAAAATTATTTTCTGATGGTCCTTTTATAAATTCAAAACACTGTAAAGAATTATTCCATTCCAATTCAGATGGAACACCACATATCTCAAATTTAATTTTTACATTTTCATTTCTTTTAGGACTATAAATCTTAAACATCTTTGCGGTTTCTGACATAATATTTTCTGGTAAAATTTTATATCCCAATATGGAATTTATTAATGCCGACTTTCCAGAACTATATACACCTGTAAAACATAAACTAATATTATTATCCTGAAGATCTTCTATTTTTTCTTTTATATTATTAATTTCTTTATTAATTTCCATGCTAAAATTTTCTGCGCTTTTTTTTGCACTTTCACTTTCAAATGGAATATCTAGTAATAAATTCCTACGTTGATATTCTAATATTTGTATAGCATTTTCTCCATATTTTTTTACTTCTGAAAATATTTGTTCCATACTTGGAAGTTCTTCAATTAATTTAGAATTAATTTTTGTATTATTTATCTCTTGATTATAAAACTCAACCATTTGTTCAAAGTCTTCATAATCTATTTTTGTCGTAATAACTTCAATATCAATACTTTTTAATCCATCAAAAGTTGTAGCTATATCATCAAAAAAATCATTTCCATAATCCTGTAATATAAATTTTCCTTTAAGATTCATATATTTCATTAATCTACTATCATTGCGAATGGGAATCTCTTTTCCATTTTGAAATCTATGAAATTCAACCTCTTTTTTTGCTGGATGATATTTCATTTGTAATATTTGTTTATTCATATACTTTCCTCCCCTGATTGTCCCCCTATATTATGCTTACTTTGATTTAATTTATTTTACATTAATTTGAAATCTAAATGTAATTTGTTAATTTAAATTATAGTTTATTTGTATGACATTCTCAATAAATATACATTTTTTAATTTGTATTAATAAAAATTTATAAATAATTTATCATTTTATTGCATATGCTTTAAAAAATACTAATATTTAAAGCATATCATACATAACCTGACATCCTATATCATGTTATACTCTTTTTTAATAATAAATATTAATTTTTATACAAAAAACGGCAATAAGAATTGCTTTAAACACAATATCTTACTACCGTAAATATCTATACTTTAAATTATTTAATATTTTTAAACTCTAGATAACCAAGCCACATTTTCAACATGCACACTATGTGGGAACATGTCCACAGGTTGAATCTCATGACATTTATATCCTCTTTCATTTAAATAAGCTAAATCCCTAGCAAGAGTTGATGGATTACATGAAACATATACAACTCTGTCTGGTTCCATAGATACTATTGTATCTAGTACTTTTTCGTCGCATCCTTTTCTTGGAGGATCGACAACTACTACATTAGCTCTTTTTCCTTCTTTATACATCTTAGGAACTACTTCTTCAGCTTTTCCAACATAGAACTCGACATTATCCATGTTATTTATTTTAGCATTTCTTTTAGCATCTTTTATTGCATCTTCTACTATTTCTATTCCGTATACCTTCTTAGCCTTTTGAGCTAAGAATAATGATATAGTACCTATACCGCAATAAATATCGAATACAGTGTCATTTTCACCTAAATTTGCGTATTCTAAAGCCTTGTTATATAAAACTTCAGTTTGAAGCGGATTTACTTGGAAGAATGATAATGGTGATATTTCAAATACTAATTCACCTATATAATCTCTAATCATTCCATCTCCGTACGCAACTATATTTTCTTTTCCTAATATAACATTAGTTTTTTGTGTATTAACATTTACAACAAGAGTTTTAAACCCTGGTATATTTTCTTTTAAAACTGATGCTAATTCTTTTAAATAAGGTAATTTTTTACCGTTAGCAACTAAAACTATCATTACTTCACCTGTAGTAAATCCAACTTTTGTTACTAAATGTCTTAATAATCCCTTATGTGTTTTTTCATCGTAAATACTTACGTTGTATGCTCTAATATATGTTTTTATTATTTTTATAATTTTATCGTTTACTTCATGTTGTATTATACATTCATCAGTCGATATCAAGTCATGACTTTTCTTTTTATAAAATCCTATAACAGGCATATTGTCTTTCTTTTGAATTGGAAATTGAGCTTTATTTCTATATCTAAAAGGATGTTCCATTCCTAGAGTGTCATGTATTACAACATCATCTAGTTTACCAATCCTACTTATAACTTGTTTTACTTCGTTTGTCTTTACATCAAGTTGTTTTTGGTAGTCTAATTCTTGAATTTGACACCCACCACATTGTCTAAGACTTTCGCTACATTTTCTTTCTACTCTGAATGGTGATTTTTCGATTATCTCTACTATATCACCAACAGCGTAATTTTTTTTAGACTTTGTAATTTTAACTTTTATTTTATCCTGTACAAGTCCACCATCGACAAATACAGTAAATCCTTCGTATTTTCCAATTCCTACGCCACCTTGACCTATATCTACTATATCTACTATATATTCTTTATTTTTTGATAACATAGGTTCCTTTTTCCTCCGAACAAAATTTTTTGACTTCAAAAATTTATTTTACCAAAAAAATAAGGACTTATAAAGTCCTTAAATAAATAAATCTTTATTTTTAAAGCCAAAATATAATTGACAGCAAGATACTATAAGTAATAATATTCCTCCAGCAAATCCTATATATATTAATTTTTCTGCTAATGATTGGCCTAAACCTGAATCTACTAAAGCTTTTACATATGTACCATAATCACCCATAGCCTGTATTCCATATCTAATCCAAGTAGCTGCTGTCATAATTGCTACTGGTATTACACTCATACTCATATAAAATCCATTTATAGATCTTTTTTTACATCCTCTAACTCCAAGAAATATTGGTACTAAAAATATAAGTGGTAATATATAACCATAAAATTGAGGTGTAAATGCCATAAATAGTGCTGCTGTTAAATAAAAACTTAAAAGATAATATTTTAAATTATTTGTTTTTCCTTCAAAGTCCATTAAAGAAGCCTTTAAATATCTTATATATATCGGTATGTCGTTAGCCACATTATCTGCATGTTTTCCACCTCTTATATCTCTAAGAAGTTCATTCCCTTTTTTATTTAATTGATTATATTGAGTTGTAAAATAATCCGGTAACTCTAAATCTTTATATTGTTCATTTAATCTATCTAAGTCAGATAAATATTTCCCCTTTTGTCTATCTTTAATGCCTTTTATTTTTTTTATTTCTTTACTCAAATTATTAATTGTTAATGCTACTGTGTTCGAACTCAATTAATACACCCCCTTCTAAAAAATATCTATTCCCTTATAAATACGATTTAAATGTAAGTACAATTTTAAAATGTACTCCTATATTAATAATTATAATTGCTTATTATTGAAATTTAAATATAATTTTGTTTTTTAAATCTAACAATATTTATTATTTGTATAAAAAACCCTACAAAAATCTTGTAGGGTTTTCTTTTTTCAAACTTGAGTTATTATATTATAAAGCTTTAAATAATATTATTGTCCATTACCAACTATTTTCTTTAAAGCTATTGCTGCAGTACCTAATATAGCAACCCAAACAATACCTAAAAATGTACATGCTGCACCTGTCATGATAATTCACCATCCTTTATTTATTAAACACGACTAAGTATATTAAACACCATTAAGCATTTGCTTTATTAGTTTCTATTTCATCTTTATATTTACGTTTAATAGCTCTATGAGTTTGTATGAAACCTATTATTAATACAACTACAACAACTAATCTAGCTGCATTAACCCAAGGAGCCATATATTCTATTCCATTTATATATGATGGAGTTATTTTAAAGTTACCTGCTACCCAATAGTCTCTAGTAAATATTCCTAAGAATACTATTATACATATTGGAGTTAAGAATTGATGGAATAATTTATAGAACCATTTTGGCACATGCCATAATCCACCTTTGTTCATTTCTTCTAAGCCTTCATCCTTAACTAACCAAGCAAGTGTTATAACTTCTAGTAATCCAAGAACAATTAGTAAGTAGTTACCTATCCAGTTATCTACTTCTGTAAAGTAAATTAAGTTAGCTTCACCAGTCATTATACCTTCAGCAGCTATTGGAGCACCTACTATTAAGTATAATACGAATATTAGTAATGCACCTTTCTTTCTTTGTACACCTAATTCTTCTTCTAGTAATGCAACTAAGTAGTTGTACATTGCTATTGCAGATGTAAATCCTGCAAAGAATAATAAGAAGAACCATACTGCACCGAATATTCTACCACCAGCCATTGTAGTGAATACATTTGGTAATGCCATAAATGCTAAACCTATACTACCTTTTATACCTTCTGGTCCAAGGAATGCATAAGATATAGGTATAACAGATGTACCAGCTAATATAACTTCAGCAAATTCATTTAATGCTACTGTTGCTACAGAAGCTGTTACTATATCTTCATCTGGTTGTAGGTATGATGCGTAGTTACAAATTATACCCATTCCTAAAGATAACGTAAAGAATATTTGACCTGTAGCAGTAACTATTGAAGCTGATGTTAACTGACTTAAGTCTGGATTCCAAACGAAATTTAAACCTTTCATAGATGACCAATCTGGATTTACAGGAGCGCCTAATGTTACAGCTCTTACTGCTAATATGATACCAAATACATATATAGCTGGCATCATTACTTTAGCCCAAGCTTCTATACCTTCAGATACACCTTTCATAACTGCCCATCCTAAAGATGCTAAACCTATAATCCAGAATATTAAGTTTTTAGGATCAGTGACATAGTTTACAAAGAATGCTCCAGAATCTACACCTACATATCCACCAGTTAATGAATTAACTGCGTATCCTAATGACCAACCTATGATATGAGTGTAATATGAGTTAACTAATACAGTTACCCCAAAACCTATTGCTCCACATACAGAGCCTAATATGATTGCTTTTTTAGGAGATATTGCCTTTTTAGCTTGTATATATACCATTGGACCAACTGTACCATGTCCATGAGCACCACCATAACGTCCTATTGTCCATTCAACTAACATTGTAGGTAAACCTATAACTATTAGTGCAAAGAAATATGGAATCATGAATGCTCCACCACCGTTAGTGGCTGCTATATATGGGAAACGCCAGAAGTTACCAAGCCCAACTGCATTCCCTGCCATTGCAAGAATCAGACCTATCTTCGAACCCCATTGATCTCTGTTTTGATTATCTGCCATTTTTACCCCTCCTTTTTACTTAAATATTATGACCTAAACAAAACAAATATAACTAATAAGAAAATCTTCATCCTCAAGGTTATGGATTTTTAATTATGTAGATTTTCTTTAAAATGTTGCACTTTTTCAAGTGCTAAAAATACATTTGTAGAACTATTATATGCCCCTGTATTTCTACAATATGCATTTTATAAAATAACTCAGAAATAAAATTTTAATTTAATAAAACATTAATGCTGTATTCAAAAATAAATTTTAGTTTTTATTATATTATAACTTTTAATATTTTATTAAATTTTCTGACTATTGTTTTTTATAAAAAGGGCCACTAAAATAAAAGCATCCTGCTACATTAGTGGCCCTCTTTATAAAATAATAGTATCACCATTTAAAATAAATTTCAATAAATTTTTAGAAAATTTTATATTTTAAAGAAATTCTTATAATTAAATAAGTTTTTAAAAAAGGATTACGCTTGCATATAAATTTAAGACAAGCACAATCCTTCTTATATTAAATATATTTATTTGTAATAAATATATCCATTTATTCAATTTAGTTATTAATTATCTTATAAAACTCTACTTGATCCTCTATAAACTACACCTCTAGCAGCATCTACAGTTATAATTTCACCGTCTACTACTTTATCCATTATTCCTGTTGCTGACATTACAACTGGTTTAGCTAAGTTTATACCAACTATAGCAGCATGAGAAGTCATTCCTCCACATTCAGTTACTATAGCAGCAGCTTTTTCTATATATTGATTCATATCAGCATCAGTCATAGATGTAATTAATATATCACCTTCGTTGAAATCTATACAAGTTTCACCATTTTTCACAATTTTAACTTTTCCTTCAACTGTTTCTCTACCTACTCCCATACCTGTAGATATTTCTTCACTTATTACATGAACTTTTATTAAGTTAGTAGTTCCACTTTCGCCAACTGGTACACCTGCAGTTACAACAACTAACTCACCTTGGTTTATATATTCTGATTCTTTAGCAGCATTTATAGAGTATTCTATAACTTCATCTGTATTTTCTGCTTTTGATGAATGTACTGAATAAACACCCCAGCTTAATGCTAATTGTCTTCTAGTTCTATCACTATCTGTAGCAGCTATTATAGGTGTTTTAGGTCTAAATTTAGATACCATTCTAGCAGTATATCCTGAAGAAGTTGAAGATACTATTGCAGATGCATTTAATTCAACTGCAGTTGTGCAAGTAGCATAACTTATAGCATCTGTTACAGTAGATCCTTTTAAGTTTCTTTCTTTTAATATTTCTTCATAATTTAAAGTTTCTTCTATTCTTTTTGCTATTGATGCCATAACTTTAACAGCTTCAACTGGATATTTACCAGCAGCAGTTTCCCCTGAAAGCATTATTGCATCAGTACCATCGTATATAGCATTTGCAACGTCTGTTACTTCTGCTCTTGTTGGTCTAGGATTTCTTATCATAGAGTCTAACATTTGAGTAGCAGTTATAACTGGTTTTCCTAATTCGTTACATTTTCTTATCATGTCTTTTTGTATTATTGGCATTTCTTCAGTTGGAACTTCAACTCCTAAATCCCCTCTTGCTACCATTAAACCATCAGAAACTTGTAGTATTTCATCTAGATTTTCTACACCTTCTTGGTTTTCTATTTTAGATATTATTTGTATATGAGTAGCATTGTTGTTTTCTAATATTTCTCTTATAGCTAATACGTCAGAAGCTTTTCTTACGAAAGATGCTGCTATAAAATCAATATCTTGTTCTATACCAAATTCTATATCACTTATATCTTTTGGTGTTAAAGCTGGTAAGTTAATTTTTACACCTGGTAAGTTAACACCTTTGTGATTTTTAACTATACCTGAGTTTTCAACTGTACATATTATGTCATTACCTTTTATTTCATTTATTCTTAATCCAACAAGACCATCATCTATAAGTATAGTGTCCCCAACTTTTACATCGTTAACTAATTCTTTGTAACTTACTGTACATTTTTCTTTTGTTCCTAAAACTTCGTCCATAGTTACTATAAATTGTTGACCTTGTTCTAATAAAACTTCTGGGTCTGCAAATTTTCCTGTTCTTATTTCTGGACCTTTAGTATCTAATAATAATGCTACTGGTACATTTAATTTTTCTCTTACTTTTTTAGCAGTATCCATTCTTACTTTTTGTTCTGCATGATCCCCATGAGAAAAGTTAAATCTACATACATTAAGACCATTTTCTACTAGTTGAGTTAATACCTCTTCACTGTCTGAAGCTGGTCCTAGTGTACACACTATTTTAGTTTTTTTTGCATTCTTTAACATAAATATTATCCTCCTAAATTTTGTTACATAAATTATTATATAAGTTAAACTATATAGATAGTATCTTAGTCATTTTATAAGTATATTTATCAAATTCCTTTTTCATAGCTAAAGCTTCATGTATGTCCATATCTATAACTTTGTCGTCTTTTACTCCAACTACTCTAGCTGATTTTCCATCTAATAGTAATTCAACTGCTCTTACTCCCAATTTACTAGCTAGGATTCTATCAAATGCAGATGGACTTCCACCTCTTTGTACATGTCCAAGAATAGTTACCCTTAAATCTGAACCTGTTTTTTCTGCTATTTGTTTCCCTATTTCATGTGCATTACCAACACCTTCAGCTAATACAATTATGCTGTGTTTTTTACCTCTTTTTTTAGTTGTTTCTAATCTATCGCATATACCTTCTATACTTTCTGGATGTTCTGGTAATATTATTGTTTCAGCTCCACCAGCAAGTCCTGAATATAAAGCTAAATCTCCGCAATGTCTACCCATAACTTCAACTATATTTACTCTTTCATGAGAAGATGATGTATCTCTTATTTTACCGATAGCATCAATTACAGTTTCTATAGCTGTGAAATATCCTATTGTATAATCTGTATATGCTAAATCATTGTCTATTGTTCCTGGTATTCCTATTGCTGGGAACCCTAATTCACTTAATTTACTTGCCCCATTAAATGAACCATCTCCACCAATTACAACTAGACAGTCAATTCCATATTTTTTAAGAACTTTAACTGCGATTTTTCTTCCTTCTTCAGTTTTAAACTCTTCACATCTTGAAGATTTTAATATAGTTCCTCCTCTATGTATAATATCACCAACAGATGATAAATTCATTTCTTGTACGTCATCTTCAATTAAACCTTTGTACCCTCTATTAATTCCATAAACTTTGCAACCATAATAAATTGCTGATCTTACAACTGCTCTTATAGCAGCATTCATTCCTGGAGCATCTCCACCACTTGTTAATATCCCTATTGTTTTCATAAATTACCTCCTAAAACACTTCTTAGGGACTTTTTTTGTCCCTATTCTTATTATTTATCCCATGTCAATTAAAAAAACTTACCCAATTCATATACTACGATATTATATCATATTTTTGGTAAAATTTTAGATATATATGTATTATATTTTTGGGTATTTGTGTTAATTTTTTATTGTGTTACAATTTTAATACAATTTTCATTTAATATTTGTTTCAAATTGTCGACTAAAACTTTAGAAATAGTAACATTTCCATTCCATCTATATTTTTTCTTTGGAACAGTTGTACATAAAAATACTTGTTCATTTCCTGGATAAAGCTTTAAAATATTTTCTATTCGTTCTAGTTTCTCTTTGTCATTTATGTCATCTATTTTGATAAATAAATTTTCCCTATTTTCATTTAGTTGTCTATTATATATTTTCTTTTTATTTTCTATAAAAGGAGTTTTATCGCTTATATCTTTTATTTCTTGAGCTATTATTTTTGCATTCTCCTCTTCTTGTATACTTAGTCTACCTTTAATATAAACTATATTCTCTTCATTTACAATAGTATTATATTGTTGAAGTGTTCTTGGAAAAACAATTACTTCTATAGAACCATATAAATCTTCTACTTCAAGGAAAGCCATTATTTCATTTCTCTTAGTAGTTTGTATTCTTTTATTAGAAATCATTCCTCCAATTATTACATTTTCTTGATCCATAGCTAGATATTTATCTAAATTTTCTTTTACTTCATTTAATTTTTTAGTATTTAGTGATGTTCTTGTTTCTAATTCTTTTTCATACTCAGAAAGAGGATGTCCACTAACATACATTCCTAATACTTCTTTTTCTAAAGCTAATTTTTCTCTTTCTTCAAACTCTTGTATACTAGCAATAGAAGTTGTCGAATTTTCAAATCTATCTATTTCTTCGTTTTGTCCAAGTCCATCTAGACCATCAAATAAGGAAATTTGCCCTTTAATATTTTTCTTTCTCTCTAAAGATACACTTTCTAATACCTTTTCGTATCCCATCATTAAACTGGCTCTATTGTATCCCATTTCATCAAATCCACCACATTTAATTAAGCTTTCAATTACTCTTTTATTTATATCTTTGCTGTCTAATCTTTTTATTAAATTGATGAAATCCGTAAATTCGCCATTTTGTTCTCTTTCGATAACTATATTATTTATTATATTTACACCTACATTTTTTACAGCTGCAAGTCCAAATCTTATATTATTATCCTCAACTGAGAATTTTGCAAAACTTTTGTTTATATCCGGTTTTAAAACTTTTATATTTAATGCATTACATTCTCTTATATATTCAACTACTTTGTCTGTATTACCCATTACACTTGTAATTAATGCTGCCATAAATTCAACTGGATAATGTGCTTTTAAATACGCTGTCTCATATGCAATAACACCATATGCGGCTGCATGCGATTTGTTAAATGCGTATTTTGCAAAGTCAATCATGTCATCAAATATTTTATTTGCAGTTTGTTCATCTACACCATTTCTAACACATCCAGCAATTTCGATATTTCCATTTTCGTCAGTTTTTCCGTGGATAAAGTATTGTCTTTCTTCTTCCATGACATCCATTTTCTTTTTACCCATGGCTCTTCTAACTAAGTCGCTTCGTCCATAACTATATCCACCAAGCTCTCTAACAACTTCCATAACCTGTTCTTGGTATATTAAACAACCATAAGTTACTTCCATTATTGGTTTTAATTTTTCGTGAATATATGTTATCTTTTCTGGATTATGTTTGTACTCTAAATAAGTTGGTATTGAATCCATTGGACCCGGTCTATATAGAGAAATTCCAGCTACTATGTCTTCGAAGTTACTTGGTTTTAATTGTTTCATAAACGATCTCATCCCAGCACTCTCCATTTGGAACACACCTAAAGTATTTCCTGAAGAAAGTAGTTCAAATACCTTTGGATCATCATAATCCATTTTTGAGAAATCTATTTTTCTGCCGTGATTTTTCTCAATTAAATCAAGAGCATCTCTTATAACAGTTAATGTTCTAAGCCCTAGGAAGTCCATTTTAAGAAGTCCTAGCTCTTCTAATGTAGTCATAGTAAACTGTGTACTTATAGCGTCTTGATGCTTGTATAATGGTACATATTCATCAATTGGATTTTTAGATATAACTACACCTGCTGCATGGGTAGAAGCATGTCTAAGCATACCTTCTAATTCCTTAGATATATTTATTATTGTTTTTGTCTCTTGGTCTTGTTCATATAATGACTTTAAATTTGGGTTTGTTTCTAAAGCCTTATCTATTGTCATTCCTAATGCATTTGGTATTTCTTTTGCTATTTTATCAACCTTGTTATAAGGTATATCTAAAACCCTTCCAACGTCCCTGATGGCAAGTTTCGCTCCCATTGTACCAAAAGTAATTATCTGTGCAACGTGGTCTTCTCCATATTTTCTTTTAACATAATCAATAACTTCTTCTCTTCTTTCGTAGCAAAAATATAGTGATAGGTAAGTCTTTGAAATTATCGCCAACTTTTCCCCCACTCCACACCGTACGTGAGCCTTTCAGCTCATACGGCGTTCCATCGTTTGTTCTCAAATGATTACTATTTATTTATATTAAAATTAATATTTTCTAAATTTACGCTTTTTCTCAGTTTATTAAATTTTGATTTAGACTTTGTTGTCCAATCTGTTGATTCATTTAGTATTCTATTCTTATCTGTTGAATGTATTAGTATATGGATATCTTTATGCACTATTACTAGATTTTCATATCTATCATTACCTCCGTCTTTCAAAGGTATAATATGATGACAGTGTACATCTTTGACATTTAATCTAATTCCTGTTACATAACATTTTCCATTTTGTCCAACAAATTTAGATATTCTATTATCAATGTATTCTATACTTCTGTTTCCAAAATTACCTCTTCTTAAATATTCTAGTTCCCTAGGCGATACATTTGTAAGTTTATTATGTATTCTTTCTCTCCCAACTTTTGTGTAAGGAGTTGTTTCTGGATGTATTTGAACAGGTTTTCTAAAATGTACATAATTTATTGGGTATAGAGTTATTCCACAGCATTTTTGTAGATTTTCATATCCCTCATAAAATGTTTCATGTACTTTATTAGGAACTCCATTGTTAGTTATTATCCTTCGTTTTTCTAGGTTTTTATATTTTCGATATATTTTGTGCATAATATCATGAAAATCTGATGCAACATCTGTTGCTACTTTGTAGTAGTTGTGTATCCCAAGTGTAAATCCATTTAAACTATTTGCATTTTTGGGACAAGGACTTGTTCTTAGTAATTTAAGTTTTGCTTTGTATACTTCTATTATTTTATCTTTTCTTTTAGGGTCTATTTTGCTTTGGCATACATATCCTAATTGTGAGGTTCCCTTTTTAACTGCTCGCATTCTTATTCCTAAGAAGTCTGATGCATTTTTTCTAAGGTTAGTTATTTTGCTTTTTTCCTCACTAACTTGTAGTTTTAGTCTATCATTTAGCCATTGCTTGGTTGCAATAAATAATTTATTTGCATTATTCCTGCTATCAGTAAAGATTTTAAAATCATCAGCATATCTTACAATATAACATGGTTTTAATTTTGTTGATTTTAATGCTTTGATTTTACTACTTGGTTGGCAATAGCTTCTTCTAGTCTCAAATGTTTCCCATTGGTCTGAAATCCACCAATCGAGTTCATTTAATACTATGTTTGCTAATAACGGAGATAAGATTCCGCCTTGTGGGACACCTTTTTGTGGTATTCCTTCGCCAACTATTTCAGCTTTTAACATTTTACTAATTATACAAAGTACTCTTTTGTCTCTAATTCCAATAGTCCATAGTTGTTTCATTAATTTTCCATGGTTTACATTATCAAAGAATCCTTTTATATCTACATCTACTACAAAATGATTTTTACTATGATTTATTATGTGACTACATCTTGCTATTGCATGATGTGTACTCCTATTTGGTCTAAATCCGAAACTTGATTTGTGAAATTTCGCTTCGCAAATAGGTTGAAGTATTTGAAGAATACACTGTTGTATAAGTCTATCTTCTATTGTTGGTATTCCTAATGGTCTTTGTTTTCCATTTGGTTTTGGTATAAACACTCTTCTTACTGGATTTGGTTTGTAATTAGACAATTTCTTTCTTACCATATTTACAATTTCTTGTACTTCTAGTTTTTCTAGAAATTTTATTGTATGTCCGTTTACTCCCTTTGTTTTACTTCCGATATTTCTTTTCATTGTTCTATATGCCCTCATAATATTATCTTCATGTATTATAAGTTCATATAATTTATTAAATGTTATACCTTTCTTTGACTTTTTATATAAGTCATCTAATACATCAATTGTTCCATAGTATTCATCATATCTTATTGTTTTTCTCTTATCCATCTTTAGTTCAGTCAACTATTCATCCCTCCTTTGGGGAGATTTTCGTTTCTATTAGTCTTACAAGAACCTGAACTTTTGCGTAAATTTTGTTTGTAATCATTACAAACGACTTGAGCCTATCCCTCCACCACTTATTATCATGGTTTCATAGGTACTGTGGCTCTACTCTCACTTTGATAAATTAAGGTTATATCATTATTATGAATTTCCCTTAAAACACTTCATAGATGGTTATATCTCCATGTTCAAAGCTTTCCACGTTCCAATACTCCTACCTTTACCGTATAACCTTAGGTGCCACCTAAATACCGTCATCAACCCAACTCCCTATAAGAGTTGTAGGACTTTTTCAATAGGGCCCTTACTCATCCTTCTGATGATAAGCCATTTGTGGCTCTCTTAGCATTTCTACTAAGCGACATTCACGATAAGTCAGTCGGTGGTTCGTCCCCATAACACACTTTGGATTCTCACCATAGTCAATACTTCATAGGCATCCGACATATCACAAACCATATTATTTACTTTATATATTCGAAACAGGTGTACCCTAGTACTTTTGAACCAATTTCTATTAATATATTTCTTTAACTTAGGTCGCTTCTGCCGACTTTAACGAGCTTCATACAATATCATCATAACCTAATCAATTGCATGTCGTAGCTTCAATGGAAGTCCTTCGGAGCGTTACTTCCTCATTTGACTTCTCAGAGTATTAGTTCTTAGTTTAAGGTGATTAAACTAGGCTATGCTTTTCACATAGCAACGTGTCGCACCGATATCGATATCCGGCATCGACACACGTTCTGGGTTTAAGAATCTTTCAAACAGTAAGTTATATTTTATAGGGTCTATATCCGTTATTTTTAGTGTATATGCTACTATTGAACCAGCCGCACTACCACGTCCCGGTCCTACCATTATTCCGTTTTCTTTTGCAAAATTGATGAAATCCCATGTTATTAAGAAATATTCAACGTATCCCATTTTATTAATAACACCTAATTCATATTTCAATCTATCTAAAATTTCTTGGCTCGGATTTTCATATCTTTCGTATAATCCTTTGTAGCATAATTCTTCTAAGTATCCTGAAGTTGTATATCCTTCTGGAACTTCATAATTTGGTAAATGTATTGTATTAAAGTCAAATTCTACATTACATCTTTCTGCTATTTTTGCTGTATTATCTAGTGCTTCTAATGCATATGGGAATAACTCTTCCATTTCTTCTCTAGATTTTAAATAAAACTCTTCTGTTCCGAACCTCATTCTTGCTGGGTCATTTAATGTTTTTCCCATTTGGATACATAGCAAAACATCATGTGCTTTTGAATCAGCTTTATCTACATAATGTATATCATTTGTAGCTACTAATGGAATATTTAATTCCTTTGATAATTTTACTAAAGATGCATTTACTTCTTTTTGTTCTGGTAAATTATGATCTTGTAATTCTAAATAGAAATTACCTTGTCCAAATATTTCGTTATATGTTAAAGCTATTTCTTTAGCTTTTTCGTAGTTTCTATTCATCAATGCATTTGAAACATCACCTGCTAGACATGCTGATAAGCATATAATGCCTTCGCTATGTTCTCTCAATGCTTCTATATCAACTCTTGGTTTATAATAAAATCCGTCTACATATGATATTGAAACTAATTTTATTAAGTTTTGATATCCGGTCATATTTTCTGCTAATAAAATTAAATGACCATATCTTTTATCAAAATTTGGGTCTTTATCTGTCAAACTGCGTTGAGCTGTATATAATTCACATCCTATTACAGGCTTTATACCTTGTTTTTTCGCTTCTTTATAAAAATCTATTACACCAAACATATTTCCATGGTCAGTTATCGCAACAGATTTCATGCCTAGTTCCTTAGTTCGTTTTATCAGTTTCTTAACCCTTGAAAAACCATCTAGTAAACTATATTCTGTATGGACATGCAAGTGTGCAAATTCAGACGACATATCTCCACCTCCTAATATAAATTTAATCTATGTTAATTTTTATATATTTTTTCTTTTTTATTTGAGCATTATTTAATTTATACCCATTTTATTATCATATAAAATTAATATATTTTTACAAAATAAACAAGGGGAATTTATTCAAAATTCCCCCATTTTTTCTATTTTAAATCATTAGCAATTTGCTCTATTTTTTTCAATCGATGATTGACACCTGATTTACTTATAGGCGGATTTAACATTTCCCCTAATTCTTTTAATGACATATCTTCATTTTCTACTCTAAGTAGAGCTATCTCTTGTAAATTTTCTGGTAAACTACTAATCCCTATTTTATTTTGGATTAATTTTATATTTTCAACTTGTCTAACTGCTGCATTTACAGTTTTTGATAAGTTTGCAGTTTCACAATTTACAATACGGTTTACATTATTTCTCATTTCTTTTACTATTTTTGTACTTTGCAAACTAAGTAAAGCTTGATATGCCCCTATCATACTCAATAAATCAGAAATTTGTTCACTTTCTTTTAAATAAACAACAAAACTATTTTTTCTAGCAACTATTTTAGAATTTAACCCAAATGAATTTATTAAATCTCTAAGCGAGTTTGCATAATCTTCATTATTAGTCACAAATTCCATGTGATAATTTTTTTCAGGGTCACTTATTGAACCCCCACCTAAAAAAGCACCTCTAAGATATGCTTTTTTTAGAATATCATCTTCAAATATTTCTTTTGGTATACAATTTGCAGGGAAAAATCCATCTCTATCTTCTAGTATTCCTAGTTTTTTAAGAAGTTTTTCTGCTCCATTTTCACTTTTTACCATTAAAACGTAACTATTATTTCTTTTTAGCATTTGATTTTTATTTACTGAAATTGTAGTTTCTATATTAAACTCTTTTTTTAGTAATTTAAATACTCTTCTAGCTACAGAATTTAACTCTGTAGTTATTTTTACGTTTATTTTGCGAAGTCCAGCAAATTGTATAGTTCCAGACATTCTAACTATAGCTGACAATTCTGCTTGTTTGTCATTAACATCGATATCTTTAACTCTAGCTAATTCATTTTTTGTCTCACTCGAAAAAGACATTCCTATCACCTAATTCTAGCTTTTTTTATTCCTTTTTTTTATTTCTTCTAATGCAACCTTTATTATTTCTCTCTCATCATTATATCTTGCTAAATCAACTACTCTATCTAAATGTATAAACTTAGCATCTACAAATCCTTCTTCTTTTAAAGGGACTGTGTCCATATTTCTAGACTTCATCAGATACCAAAAAACCGTTTTATGAACAGCTTTATTTTCATCCCAATTTTCCTTATACGTATAGTGTATTTCTCCTAAATATTTTAAGATTTCGGCCTTTACTCCTGTCTCCTCTAGTACTTCTCTCAGCGCTGCTTCCTTTTTCTGCTCACCTGCTTCGATTCTTCCCTTTGGTAACACCCAATCTCCATTAAACTTTCTAAGTAGAAGAATTGCATTTCCAAATAAGACTACTCCACCGGCACTGATCTCTTCTCTCATAGATTTTCACTCCTTAATTCAACATAATAATAAGAATTTCTTCATCAAGATATAAAATCCCTTTTTATTCACTATTATATATCATGACCTAGAGCCAGTTTTACAATTATACTAGAAATCTCATTAGCATTATGTCTTATATAGGCATTTTTCACTTCTATTAAATTGGATTCGATTGTTCTAATACCCATACATTTTAACTTTAATCTTTGTTCATTATCTAATAAAACTTGTGTAGAGCCATCTTCTTTATATCTTTTTGATACAGATTCAGGTATTTTTTCATCATTAGCTATAATACAATCGATTAAGCCTGGTTCTGTATGTTTTATTAATGCCTCAACATGATCTAATACATTATATCCTTCTGTTTCTCCTGGTTGTGTCATAACATTAGGTATATATACTTTCTTAGCATTTGATTTTTTTATTGCATCAATTACTCCTGGAACCAATAAATTAGGTATTACACTAGTATATAAACTACCTGGTCCCATAACAATAATATCTGCTCCATGTATAGAACTAATTACTTCATCAAGAGGTCTACATTTTTCTGGTATTAAAGTAATTTTATCTATTTTACATTTCTGTTTTCTAACTTCTTTTGGTATTGTTGATTCACCTTTTACAACTTGGCTATTTTCTAATGTTGCAATTAAATCTATGTTTTCAAGCGTAACTGGTAAAACCCTTCCTGTTATTGCAAATATTTGACCTATTTTATAAACTGCTGTTTCGAAATTTCCATATAATCCATTCATCGCAGCTAAAAATAAATTTCCAAAACTTTGGCCTTTTAGCGCTCCATCTTCAAATCTATATTGCATAACTTCATTCATAGTCGGTTCTATATTTGCAAGCGCCATAATACAATTTCGTATATCTCCTGGTGGTAACATACCTAAATCCGATCTAAGAACTCCTGAGCCACCACCATCATCAGCAACAGTAACTATAGCAGTTATGTTTTCTGTATGGTGTTTTAAACCTCTTAGAAAAATTGATTGTCCAGTTCCTCCACCGATAACTACAACGTTAGGGCCTTTGTTTTCTTTAGTCTGCAACTCTAAGTATCTTATCCTCTCATTTTTCATTTGGATAAATAACCATATAGCTATGCCAAAGCATAGTATACCTATTACCCCAAAAATAATACCAACCACTTCCATAATAACCTCCGCACTATTTTAACATAAAATCCCTATGTTTTTTAACAACTCTATACCCCTTACTTTGAATTTCTTCAGCAATAAGGTTTGCTATTGTCACGGATCTATGTCTTCCTCCAGTGCATCCAATACTAATTACTAAATGGTGTTTTCCCTCTTCCACATATTGTGGTATTAAGAAATCTATCATGTCTGTAAGTTTTGCATAAAATTGTTTACTAATATCAGAATTCATAACATAATCCCTAACCTCTTGATCGTCTCCTGTTTTATTTCTAAGACTTTCTAAATAGTATGGGTTAGGTAAAAATCTAACATCAAATACTAAATCTGAATCCTTAGGGATTCCATGTTTAAATCCAAATGAAAGTACAGAAATTGTAAGATTAGTATGTTTCTCTCCTATTGAATAGATTTTTAGTATTTCTTCCTTTAAATCTTTTGGCTTCATATTAGTAGTATCTACTATATAATTAGCAATTTCTTTCAATGGGTTTAATATTTTTCTTTCAATTTTGATTCCTTCTGGTATTTGTCTATTTAATGCTAATGGATGATTTCTTCTAGTCATTTTATATCTTTTTAAAAGAGTATCATCATCACAATCTAAAAATAAAATTTCAAAAGGATAATTTTCTCTTTTAAGAGTTCTTAGACTTTCATGCAAATCTTCAAAAAATTTCATACCCCTTATGTCTATGCCAAGAGCGACTTTATCAACCATAGAACCTGCCTGATAACATATTTCGGCAAAGTTTACTATTAATGTAGGAGGTAAATTATCTACACAATAATAATTCATATCCTCGAAAACTTTCATTACTTCACTTTTCCCGGATCCTGATAATCCAGTTACTATTACAAATTTCATTAAAGACCCCTCCTTAAACTAAAATGTTTTCTATTAACGATTTGTCTAAACTTGATTTATTTACAGTCTCTAATGCCAAATCAAAATTTCCTACATTTTGTGGTATATGTGCATCTGAGCCTATGATGAATTTAACATTGTAGTCTTTTATTTTTCTTAATTGTTCTACATTTAAAAATTCATGGCTACTATTGATTTCTAATTTAGTATTAGTATTTTCTGCTGCCTTAGCCACTTCTTCTATATAAATACCGCCTTTATCACCAGGGTGTGTAATTGCAAATATATCATTATTTTTTATAGTATTTACAATTGCCTCGGTATTATATTCTTTGGCTTTTTCACTTTTGAAGAAATAGTTTTGACACATATTCACCACACCCTTTAAAGATGTAGGTATTGAACCAAAATGATATCCTGCCATTACATAATCAAAATATCTATAAATTTTATCATTTAAATCTATATTTCCCTTATTATCTAATATATTGCATTCAACTCCTAAAAGGATTTCTATTTGGTTCTTATATTTTTCATTTAAAATATCTATTTCTTCTCTCATTTTTTCAAAATCATCGATTTTCACACCATAGGCAACATTTTTATACCCATGGTCTGAAATACCAATTTTTTTTATTCCCTTAGATATCGCAACTTTCACATTGTCTTCTATAGACCCTTTTCCATGACTATATACAGTGTGAGTGTGATAATCTGCTAATATCTCCATGTTAATCCTCTCCAAGTATTTTGACTTCTTCTTCTAATGTTACTCCAAATTTATTTAAAACTGTGCTTTTTACTATATACATTAAATCTAGTATATCTTTAGCAGTTGCATCTCCTATATTAACCACAAATCCACAGTGTTTTTCAGAAACTTGTGCTCCTCTTAATGTTAATCCTCTTAATCCACAATCATCTATTAATTTACCTGCAAAATATCCTTCTGGTCTTTTAAAAGTACTTCCTGCACTTGGTAAATTTAATGGTTGTTTTGTTGTTCTTCTATTAGTTAAATCAGCCATAAATGCTTTTATTTCATCGTAGTTTCCTTTTTGAAGCTCAAGTACTGCTGATAAAACTATATAATCAGAATTTGTAAGGATACTTCTTCTGTATTCAAACTTCATTTCTTCGTTTGAAAACTCGAATATTTCTCCTTTTGGATTCATTACTCTTACTGATTTTACAACTGATTTTATTTCTCCACCATAAGCACCAGCATTCATTGCTAATCCTCCACCAAGTGAACCTGGTATCCCTGATATACACTCAAATCCTGTTAATTCTTCCCTAAGTGCTGCCTTTCCTAATACAGCTAATAAAGCGCCTGCTTGTGCTTTTATTATATTTCCGTCTATTTCAAAATTATTAAAATTATCTCCAAATTCTATTACTATACCTCTTATTCCGCCGTCTTTTACTAATAAGTTCGATCCGTTTCCTATTATTAGATATGGTAATGAATTTTCATCTATATATTTTAATATTTGACTTAATTGTTCCTCTGTTCTCGGTCTAACTAATATATCTGCTGGTCCACCTACTCTAAATGAGATGTGCTTTTTCATTGGTTCATCTATTTTTATATCTTCTTCATTAACTATTTTTAATAAATCATTATAAACTAATTCTTTGTTCATATTTAATTGTTTTATTGTCAAATATTACTTTTGATATACGAAAATCAACTGTGAATATTTGACATACTCCTTCCTTTTTTATTTTTATACTTGCTTATTTATCTAAAATTATTTTTTATATCTATATTTCTTTCTATATTTATTTAATTATTTTTATATTTTAATATATGTTTCTATAAATAAAAATGTATCTAAAAAAAACATAATTCTAGTTATAAAAAGATTTTACCACATATTCAATTTTTATTTAAGGTGAATTTGATTTATTTATCAATTCATTATTATTTTAAATTTATTTTCATCTAAACAATATAAAAAACATCGCCAAAGTGTATATCTTTGACGATGCTTTTTAATTTCCCTTATATATTTATTTAAATTTTATACATTAGAAGATTTCTTTTTATCTGCTGCTAAGTAAGTAGTATAATAAATACCTGGTACTATTATTGCTCCACCAATTATATTTCCTATTGTAACGCAAATTAAATTGGTTACACATGCTCCTACAGATACATTAGCCCCTAATAACATTCCAACTGGTATAAAGTACATATTTGCCACACTATGTTCAAATCCGCATAATACGAATAACATAATTGGGAACCAACATGCAAATATTTTAGATATTATATCTTGTGCACTTGTTGCCATCCATACTGCTAAAACAACAAGGATATTACATAATATTCCTCTAAATATCATAACTGATATGTCTAGACCAGCTTTCGCTTCTGCAATTCCTACGGCTTTTGCTGTTGCTGCTGGGTCTCCTAAAACTCCACCATAATATACTATAAGTGCTAAGCATAAAGATCCTACTAGGTTACCCAACCAAACTACACACCAGTTTTTAAGCATTTGACCTGCTGTAATTTTATTATTCATTAAAGCTAATGTCATTAAGTTATTTCCTGTAAATAACTCTGCCCCACATATAACAACTAACATAAGTCCAACAGGGAAGACTGCAGCCCCTATAAGTTTAGCAACACCAGGGTCTATACCAGCAAATGTTTGACTTGCTATAGTATTACCTAATCCCCCAAATCCGATAAATGCTCCAGCTAATATTCCTAGTAAAAACATTGAGCCTACTGGTAAATTAGCTTTTCCTACACCAACATTAACCATTGCATTGGCTATTTCTTTTGGTGCTAAAAATCTTTTTTCCATACAAATACACCCCTTTGTTAAGTATTAAGAAAACCTTTTTATACTACAAGTTAATTATAGCACCATTTTTTTGATAAAAGCCGAATTTGGAAGATGTATACATTATATTTAATAAATTATTAACAATATTTTTATTTATTAAATATAAAATTTAATTTTACTTCATAAATTTTATTATGGTCTTATAATTTTGTCAGCTTGTGCCATTTTTTCAAGTATAAAGTACATATTTGTCACATCACCAACTTGTAATTTTTCTGTTAAATCGTAGTAATTTAAACAAGTACCACAACTTAATATTTCAACACCTTGTGCTTGTAAAGTTTTTAAATCTTCAATAGAATTTGAACCTTCTGTCGATAATTTAACCCCTGAATTATATAGTAAGACAGTGCTTGGAAGTTCATCTAACTCTGTTAAAGCAAATATAAATCCTTTCATTAATATTTGACCCAACTCTTCACTTCCATTACCCATTTGATTACTACTTAATACTACAACTGTATTAGATTTTCTATCAGGATAACAGATTTCTTTATCATTTTCTGCTGGAGCTTTTTGTTGAATAGATACACCTTCTGCTTCAGCATTTATTTTAATTATGTAATGTTGTTCCTCTAGTTTTTCACATTTATATTCTAAATTTTTTTGTTTTGCCATTTTGCTTAAATTTTGAACAGCTATTTCGTTATCTACATGTACCTCTACCAAAGTAGTTTCAGTTATTTCTTTTAAAGCCTTTTTTGTTTTTATTACTGGTATTGGACATTGATCGCCCATTGCATCAACTTTTATTTTCTTCATTTTTATTCCTCCTAAATTTTATATTAATTGTTTTTAGACATCTTTATAAATTAATCTACAATTATTTTATGCTCTTTAGCTTCTACAACTTTTCCAATTACTCCACATGGTAATTTTAAAGTATTTAATTCCTTCATTATATACTCTACATCATCTGGGTTTACCGCTACCAATAAACCTCCTGAAGTTTGTGGATCAAATAATATTTCTTCCATAGCAAAATCCTCTATATTAAATAGTATTTTATCTTCTAGATAATTTCTATTTCTTTGTGCTGCAGCAGTTAATAAGAATTCCTTGGCATAATCTCTAGCTTCTTTTATATAAGGTACTTTAGTACTGTCTATAACAGCAGAACAATCCCCTGCAACCATTTCATTTAGATGTCCTAAAAGACTAAATCCTGTTACATCTGTGCAAGCATGTACATCATATTTTCTTATAATTTCTGCTGCATATTTATTTAATGTACACATAGACTCAATTGCTTGTTCCATGGCTTCTTTACTTGCTTCTCCAACCCTATTTGCTGTTGAAATTATTCCGACTCCTAATGGTTTTGTAAGTATTAATTTGTCTCCTACTTTGCATCCATTATTTTGATATATTTTATTTGGATTTATAATACCTGTAACAGAAAGACCATATTTTACATCTTGATCCATTATTGAATGTCCTCCAGATAAAACTCCTCCAGCTTCTGTAACTTTCTCACTACCTCCTTGAATTATATCTCCCAATATGTTTAAATCCATTTGTTCAGGAAAACACACTATATTTAGTGCAGTTTTGACTTCACCGCCCATTGCATAAATATCACTTAAGGCATTTGCTGCTGCTATTTTTCCAAAAGTATATGGGTCATCAACCATTGGTGGGAAAAAATCTAATGTTTGAACCATCGCTATATCATCAGTCAATTTATAAACAGATGCATCATCACTGCTTTCAAAACCTATTAATAGATTTTCGTCATATTTTTTTGGTATTCTCTCTAAAACCCTGCTTAATACCCCAGGCCCTAATTTAGCTGTACAGCCTCCACCTTTACAAAAAACTATGTCTTTTTTACTCATAATTAAAACCTCTTTTCTTAATAAGATATATCAAATTAATATAAAATTCGTTTATCTTCTACTCTTTTTGTTATTCTATTTCTATCAAAATGTTCTAGCATAACTATAGATATCTTTCTATTTGATTTTGTAATATCTCTAAATTGTGCAACTGTTATTTCCTTATTTTTATTTAAATACTCTAATAAATCTTTTTTTACATTTTCATAAACTTTTTTATCTATATAATATGCATCATCTAATTTTTGTATTGTTTCACCTGTTAATGCTTCTAAAACTTCTTCATAAAACTTGTTTTTATTACATATATCATCCTTTGTCATAAGAGAATTTAATCCGTTTTTTCTAGATTTATCTTCAATTTCTTTTTTAATAGACAATTGCTTTTGATTGAATTTCACTTCAAAATCATAATTAGATACTAAATTATCTTGGACTTTAATGTCTTTTTCTTCTGCCATTTTATTTAAAATTACATCCATATCTTTAACTTTAAGGCTATTATCTACTTTAGATCTAAGTTCTTCTTTTAAAATTCCATTTCTTAATCTATACTGTTTATGGTATTTAGTTAAAATATCTATAACCCTTTCTTTTAATTTTTGATAATGACTTATATGTAAATAATATTTATTAACGCAAAATACCTTATTTTCATCTATTAATGCATTAAGCCCTTCTTTAACATATTCTTCTTTTTCACCTGTATAACTTACTAACTCTTTAAGAGTAATATAATTCGATAAGTTTAATTTTAAATATTCTTCTAATATATCTTTAAGCTCGCCTTTTTCCTTTATTTTTAAAGCTTCTATTACACTTTCATCATATATTTTATGTTTCTTTGGAGCCGTATCTATTATCACTCCACCACCAATCGTATCCATTGGTGAATAAGATCTTATTATAAATCTATCACCTTTTTTCGCTACAATTTTTTCTTCCAATCTTAACTGTGCATATCCACTTTCACCATATTGTATTTCATCTTCATTTAGTGGAACAATTCTGCATAGTATTTGTTTTGTACCATGAAAAACCCTTATTCTATCCCAATGTTTTAAACTCTTTTTACAGTGTTCAACTAATGAAATATTGACATCTATCATCATAGATTCCTCAACAGAACCAGTTTGTGCTATAACATCTCCCCTTTGAATTTCACTTACTTTAATATTAGATAAATTTATAGCTGTTCTTTGGCCTGCATATGCTGTTTTCACATCGCATCCATGAACTTGTAAATTTCTTACTTTAACCTTTTTTTCACTAGGATATATAGTCATCTCATCATCTACAGATATTTTTCCTTCAATTAAAGTTCCTGTTACAATTGTTCCGAAACCCTTTAATGAGAATACTCTATCTATACTCATTCTAGACGGTGCATCTGTTTTTTTCTCTTCTATATCTTCACTTATTTCATCTATCTTTTGAACTAATTCATCCAATCCTCTTCTAGAAACAGAATCAACTTCTACAATAGGTGCACCTTCTATAAATAATCCTTTTGTTTTTTCTCTTACATCATCTTTAACTAATTCGATAAATTCTTCATCAACTAAATCGCACTTAGTTAAAACTATTATACCTTTTTTTACATCTAGGTAATTTAAAATATCTAGATGTTCAATAGTTTGAGGCATTACACCTTCATCTGCTGCTATAACCAATAAAACTACGTCTATGCCACATGCTCCAGCAAGCATATTTTTTATGAATTTCTCATGACCAGGGACATCAACTATTCCGACTCTTTTTTTACTAGGTAAATCAAAATATGTAAACCCTAAATTTATAGAAATACCTCTTTGTTTTTCTTCCTTAAGATTGTCCGTTTCTCTTCCTGTAAGAGCTTTTATTAATGTCGTCTTTCCGTGATCTATATGTCCTGCTGTTCCCAAAATTACATTTTTCATCTCAAGAATATCCCCCTGAAAATTTAATTAAAAATTATCTTTAATTCTTTTACTATCAAGTCAAACTCATTTTCTTCTATAGTTCTAACATCTAAAATATATTTATCTTCGTTTATTCTTCCAATTATATGAGCATCACTTTTTCTAAGTCTTTTTTCCAAATAAGATACACTAAATTTATTAGGTTTAATTGTTACTGTGTATGTATCTAGATTTTCTAGTGGCATTGAACCGCCTCCAACTTGTGATACATTTTTCTCTTTTTGAATATCTGCATCTATATTTAATCCTTGTATCTTATTTAAAAGTATACCTGCTTTTTCATCTAATTCTTTTAAGCTACAAGTAATCATCTTTAATGTAGGAATATTTCTGATAGCCTCTTTTTCATCTAAATACATTCTTAAAGTTGCCTCTAATACAGCTATTTTCATTTTATCAACTCTCAATGCTCTTGTTAATTGATTTTTCTTCATTTTTTCTATATATTCTTTTTTTCCTACTATAATTCCAGCTTGTGGTCCACCAAGCATCTTGTCTCCACTAAATGTAACTATATCTGCACCTTTTTTAAGTGAATCTATCACTGTAGGTTCATATGTCAATCCATATTTAGATAAATCTACGAATACCCCACTTCCTAAATCTTCTATAATAGGTATGTTTTTGAACTCTTCTTGTTGTTTTAATTCTTCTATTCCAACTGATTCTGTAAATCCTAAAATACGATAATTACTAGTATGAACTTTCATTATAGCTTTAGTTTCTTCACTAAATCCGCTTTTATAGTCTTCTATGTGAGTTTTATTAGTGGAACCTACTTCAACTAATTTTCCACTTCCTAATTCCATTATGCTAGATATTCTGAAACTTCCACCAACTTCAACTAATTCGCCTCTAGAAACAATAACCTCTCCATCTTTTGCTATTGTATTTAAAACTAATAATACAGCAGCTGCGTTATTATTTACTATTAACGCATCTTCTGCACCTGTTAGTCTTTTTATGATTTGAACTAAATGGTCATACCTAGATCCTCTTTTTCCATTTTCCAAATTATATTCTAAATTAGAATATCCAAATGCAATATCTATCAATTCACTTTGTACATTTGGGCTAAGTTTTGAACGGCCTAAATTAGTATGTATTACGATACCTGTTGCATTTATAACTTTTTGAATAGATAATTGAAATTTATTTTTTGTAGACTGGATTATGTCATCTATTAAAATGTCTTCCTCTATATCAAATGTTTCTACTTCATTCTCTTTTATTCTGATGATTTCTTGCCTTTTACTTTCTATTACATCTCTTATCGATTCTAATATTAATTCTCTTGGGTAATTGTCTAATAAATTTTTTATATTATTATTCGATAGGATACTATCAACTGAAGGTAATTTTGCAAAAGCCTCCCTTTTTTTCAATCCAATCCCCCCTATAATTCTTCTTTTTTATTTACTATATTAATTATAACTGATTTTACATAATAATACTTAAATTTACATTTTTTATTACAAATTTTAGCAATTATATTGAAATTTTGATTGTAAATTGATATTATTAAAGAGTATTACAAGTAAGTATAAATATTGATTTTTAACTTACTTAAAATATAAAATTGCAAAATATTTGGGGGAGGATGAGTTCTGGTGTTCTCTCTAGTCTTCAAAACTAGTACGAGGGGTTAGGAGCCTCTTAGGTGGGTTCGATTCCCACCCTTTCCCGCCAATAAAAAGGTACTAACTTTTAAAGTTAGTACCTTTTTTGTGTTTATAACAACTGAAATTTTTTACAGATAATAATATTATATATTTAATAATATTATATATTTATAGTATTATTTTATAATTATTTTTTCAGGAGCCAAATTTTAATTATTTTAAAATGGTTCCTATATTTTTAGTAAATTTAAAGGAGGTAAAACAAAATGGAAAAAAAGGTTTTAACCACATGTCCTTATTGTGGTGCTGGATGTCAATTCTATCTTGTTGTTGATGAAGCTAAGAATAAAATTCTTAGAAGCGAACCAGCAAATGGTAGAACGAATGAAGGCACTCTTTGCTTAAAAGGACACTATGGATGGGACTTCTTAAACGATCCTCAAATTCTAACACCTCGTCTTACTAAGCCCCTTGTCAGAAAAAATGGTGTTTTAGAAGAAGTTGAATGGGAAGAAGCTATCAACTACACAGCTAAAAGACTTAATGAAATTAAAGAAAAATATGGTCCTGATTCAATAATGGGTACAGGCTCTGCTAGAGGACCTGGTAATGAAGCTAATTACATCATGCAAAAATTTATGAGAGCAACAATTGGTACAAACAATGTTGACCACTGTGCTCGTGTCTGACATGCTCCTTCTGTAGCCGGTCTGGCTTACTCATTAGGTAGTGGGGCAATGTCTAACTCTATACCAGAAATTGAAGATGCTGATTTATTATTCATTTTTGGATATAACGGAGCTGATTCACATCCAATCGTTGCGAGAAGAATTGTTAGAGCAAAAGAAAAAGGCGCAACACTAATAGCTGTAGACCCTAGAGTCACTGAAACAGCTAGAATTTCTGATATGCATCTACCTATCAAGGGTGGTACTAATATGATATTAGTCAATGCATTCGGAAATGTTTTAATCAATGAAAATTTATATGATGAAGAATTCGTAAAAGAACATACCGACAACTTTGAGGAATATAAGAAAATAGTTGAACCTTACACTCCTGAATATGCAGCCAAATATACTAATATTCCTGCCGATATGATTAGAAAAACTATAAGAGAATATGCTAAAGCTAAAGATGCCATGATACTTTATGGTATGGGTGTCTGTCAATTTTCACAAGCAGTTGATGTCGTAAAAGGTTTAGCATCACTTGCATTACTTACTGGAAACTTTGGTAGACCTAATGTAGGTATAGGACCTGTTCGTGGACAAAACAACGTTCAAGGTGCTTGTGACATGGGTGCATTACCAGACTGTTATCCAGGGTATCAAAAAGTAACTAATCCTGAAATCAGGGCAAAATTTGAAAAAGCTTGGGGCGTTAAACTTCCTGGTGAAGTTGGACTTAAATTGACAGAAGTTCCTCATGCAGTTTTAGAAGAACATAAAATTAAAGCTTACTATATCTTTGGTGAAGACCCAGTTCAAAGTGACCCTGATGCTGCTGAAGTAAGAGAGGCACTTGATGAATGTGAATTTGTAGTTGTTCAAGATATATTTATGAACAAAACAGGACTTCATGCTGATGTTATCTTCCCTGCTACATCTTGGGGCGAACATGATGGTGTTTACTCTTCTGCTGATAGAGGATTCCAAAGAATTAGAAAAGCTGTTGAACCAAAAGGCGATGTAAAAACTGACTGGCAAATAATTTGTGAAGTTTCTACAGCTATGGGCTATCCAATGCATTACAACAATACTAAAGAAATATGGGATGAAATGAGAAGTTTAACTCCTAGTTTCTTTGGCGCAACTTATGAAAAGATGGAAAAATACGGTTGTGTTCAATGGCCATGCAAAGATGAATCTGATGCAGATTTAGGAACTATGTATTTACACAAAGATGGAATCTTTGCCACTCCAGACCATAAAGGTCAATTATTTGCAGCAGAATGGAGACCTCCATACGAAGTTGAAGATGAAGAATATCCATTTAGTTTATCTACAGTAAGAGAAGTTGGACATTATTCTGTAAGAACAATGACTGGTAACTGTAGAACCCTTGCACAATTAGAAGATGAACCTGGATACCTTCAAATAAGCGAAGTTGATGCCGAAAAACTTGGAATAAAAGAAAATGAAATTATAAAAGTAAGCTCTAGAAGAGGTAGTGTTTTTACAAGAGCATTAGTTACAGATAGAGTTCAACCAGGAGCAACTTATATGACTTACCAATGGTGGGTTGGTGCTTGTAATGAACTTACTGTCGCTAGTCTTGACCCTGTTTCAAAAACTCCAGAATATAAATATTGTGCTATTAAAATTGAAAAAATAGACGATCAAGACTGGGCTGAGCAACATGTTAAAGACATCTATAAAGACCTAAAGAAAAAAATGCATACCAAACAAGCTTAATAAATAAGTATTTAAATTGATATTGAAAGGCGGAAAGATTATGAAAAACAAATTAGGCTCATTTGTAGTTGCAGACCCTAGTAAATGCACTGGGTGTAGAGCTTGCGAAGTTGCTTGTTTCACTTCACATAACGCTAATAATAATGTAGGTTGTACAGTTGGAACAATTAATATTCCTATTATTCCTAGACTTTATCTTGTAAAAGATGATGCTGTTTGTATGCCTATACAATGTAGACATTGCGAAGATGCACCTTGTTTAAACACATGTCCAGTAAAAGCAATTTCTAGAATAGATAACTCAGTAATTGTCGACGAAGTAAAATGTATAGGATGTAAAACTTGCTTACTTGCCTGTCCATTTGGTGCTATTGATTTATTAACTCAATATGAAGATAGTAAACCTGTTGAACAAAGAGCAATTGATGAAAGTAATAAAATTGCTTATAAATGCGATTTATGTAAGGATAAGGATAAATTAGCTTGTGTTAATGCCTGTCCTAACCAAGCTCTAAAACTCGTTACTCCTTTAGAAGATAAAAAAGCAAAAAATATAAAAGCTGCATTAAGCTTATTATCAACTAACAAATAAAGGAGGATGAGATTATGATAGTTAATATAGATAAAGATTTATGTACAGGATGTCAAGAATGTGTTAAGGTCTGTCCAGTTTCTGCTATAACTGGTGAACCACATAAACCACAAGAAATAGATGCGGATAAATGTGTAATTTGTGGACAATGTGTTCAAGTCTGTAAATCATATGCATCAATTATAGACCATGGCGAAGAATTTGTTACAAACAAAAAACAAGAAAGAAAAATACCAGATGTTATAAATGAACCATTATTTGCAGCAAACAATGTCTGTGATATAGATAAAGTTAAATCTGCATTAAAAGACCCTAGCAAAATAACTATGGTTCAATGTGCTCCAGCTGTTAGAGTTGCTCTTGGAGAAGATTTCGGAATGGAACTTGGTTCTTTAACTCCAGGAAAAATGGCAGCAGCCTTAAAAGCGCTTAACTTTGATAAAATATATGATACAAACTTTGCAGCAGATTTAACTATAATGGAAGAAGGAAATGAATTAATCAAGAGAGTTACAGAAGGTGGAACTCTACCTATGTTTACTTCATGTTGTCCTGCTTGGGTTAAGTTTTTAGAAACTAATTTTCCTGAGTTAACTGACCATTTATCTTCTTGTAAATCACCACAACAAATGGCTGGTGCTGTATTTAAAACTTATGGTGCAAAAGTAAATAAAATAGATGCAAAAGATATCTACAGTATTTCTATAATGCCTTGTACTTGTAAAAAATTTGAATGTGATAGACCTGAAATGGATTCAAGTGGTTATAGAGATGTAGATGCTGTTTTAACAACTAGAGAACTTGCTTACTTAATAAAAGATGCAGGTATAGACTTTAACTCTCTAGAAGAGATTCCATTCGAAAGTCCACTAGGCGTTTATACAGGTGCTGGTACTATATTTGGTGTAACTGGTGGTGTTATGGAAGCAGCACTTAGAACTGCATACGAAGTAATCACTGGTGAAGAAATACCAAGTATAGATATTCCTACTGTTAGAGGACGTGATGGATTTAGAACTACTGAGGTACAAATTGGAGAGTTAACACTAAAAGTTGGTGTTGTAACTGGTCTTAAAAATGTAGTCCCTATTTTAGAAGATTTAAAATCAGGAAAACTTGATTTACATTTTATAGAAGTTATGACTTGTCCAGTTGGATGTGTAAGTGGTGGAGGTCAACCAAAACTACTATTAGAAGAATATAGAGAAACTGCATATGACAATAGAATAAAAGCTACTTATACACATGATGCTAATTTACCTCTTAGAAAATCTCATACTAACCCTGAGATTACTAAGATTTACTCTAAATTCTTAAAAGAACCTTTAGGCAAAGTATCTCATAGCTTATTACACACTAAATATTGTATAAAAAATAAATAAAAAGGAGTGTTTGAGTAATGAATTATTTTGTTGTAGCTGATCCAATAAAATGTATTGGTTGTAGAACTTGTATGATTGCTTGCGTTGTTGAACACAATGGAGAAGATATATTTTATCAAAATCCTGAAGAAATAAACTTCAACCCAAAACTTGAAGTTGTAAAAAATGCACAAGTTTCTGCACCTATCCAATGCAGACAATGCGAAGATGCCCCTTGTGCAAAGGCATGTCCACAAGACGCTATTAGCAGAAAAAATAATGCTATAATAGTAGACCAAAAGAAATGTATAGGTTGCAAAAATTGTATGCTTGCCTGTCCACTTGGTGCAATAAATTTAAATGATGTGGAATCTGGGTGTACTGTTGATTTAACAAATATGCCAAATGATAAACTTTTCTGTATTGAAAAAATGGTTGCTAATAAATGTGACCTTTGTAGTGGTTCAGAAAAAGGGCCTGCTTGTGTAAGAGTATGTCCAACTGCTGCATTTAGAATCGTACATGAAGAAGATCTTACAGCATCAATTAAAAATAAGAGAAAAGCATCTGCTATTGGAGCAAAAAATTTATAATTATTTCGAACTTAAATTTTGAAAATTGTAGAAAATATACGTTTTATTAAAATCATATAATCAAAAAAGGGGCGTATTAAAAATAAATTTTATATTTTTAATATGCCCTATTTATTATTTCCTATTTTCTAGCACATTCGCTAGCTTCACCAGTTAATATATCTAATCCATGTTCAAGAGCTGGCATTAAACATTCCATGCACTCTTTAACTGCTTTTGGACTTCCTGGCATATTTATAATCAATGTAGATTTTCTGATTACTGAAACAGCTCTACTTAACATAGCTTTTTTAGTAAATTGCATACTATAAGCTCTTATTGCTTCAGAAATCCCTGGGACTAATTTTTCTGCTATCGATAAAGTAGCTTCTGGAGTATTATCTCTTTTTGAAAATCCTGTTCCTCCTGTTGTAAGAATTAAATCAACTTCATTTTTATCACATAAACTTTTCATTTCTTCTGCTAAAACATCCTTATCATCTGGAAGAACTTTATAGAATTTTACTTCATATCCAAATTCTCCGACTACTTCTTTTATTTTAGCTCCACTTTCGTCGACTCTTTCTCCTCGTGCCCCTTTATCACTTGCTGTTATAATTCCAACTCTATACATTTTATCCACCCTCTATTCTACTATTTCTATTTCGTCTCCTGGTTTTATTTTTCCACCTTCTAATACTCTAGCGAATATCCCATTTCTAGGCATTATACAATCACCCATTTTTTTAAATATTTCGCATCCATGGTGACATTCTTTTCCGATTTGAGTTATTTCTAAAAGAACATCATTACATCTAAACTTAGTTCCTACTGGTATAGTCTTTAAATCCCAACCTTCAACTAATAGGTTTTCACCGAAAGCACCTGGTTTTACTCCAGCCCCTCTAGCATTGAACTCTTCTACCCTTTCAAATGAAAGTAAACTAACTTGTCTATGCCATTTCCCAGCATGCGCATCGTCTTTTACTCCAAATTCAACTATAAATTCTCCTTCATCTATTGGATGTTTTTGAGTTCCTTTTTTTTCACTTATACACACATTTACGACTCTTCCCATTTTCTTATTCTCCTTTAAAACTTATTTATTATCACTCCATATTGATATTTTTAATTTTAATATTATCCGCCAATTTGAACCATATTTTTAAGTTCAATATCTTGTTCCTCATTAGCATGGCCAAATTTATGACTTATTGGTTTATTCCAGATAGTATCATGTATTAATTTTTTTAAATCCTCATCACTTATTCCATTTCTTATTGGTCCTTTTAAATCAATTCCTTTATTGTAATGAAGACATAATTTTAAAAATCCACTAGATGTAAGTCTTATTCTATTGCATGATTCACAAAATTCATGGCTTATAGCACTTATAAATCCTATACATCCCTTCATATTTTGATTTCTATAATATTTTGCTGGACCATTTCCCCTTTTTTCAGTTACAATTTCAAATGTTCCGAAACGGCTTTCTAAAATAGAAAGTATTTCGTCATTATCTATTCGAGTATACTTTTTACCAAATCCAATTGGCATCAATTCTATAAATCTTACATCTATTTCCCTATCTTTTGCAAAACTTGCAATTTCAACAAGTTCCCTCAAATTAAAGTCTCTAATTGCTAAACAATTTATCTTTACTCTAATTCCTAAATCATAGGCCTTATCTATAGACATAAGCACTTTTTCAAGCCCATCTCTTCTAGTTATTTTTTTGAAATTATCTTTGTTTAAAGTATCTAAACTTATATTTATAGCATCTATTCCTGCATCGTATAAATCATCTAACATTTCATGAAGTAATATTCCATTTGTAGTTAATGTAACTTGCTCTATTTTGTCGATATTTTTTATATCTCTAATTAAGTTTACTATATCTTTTCTAACTAATGGTTCCCCACCGGTTATTTTTATTTTCCTGATTCCTAATTCTGATACAATTTCACAAATTCTTAAAATTTCATCATATGTAAGAATTTCATCATGAGAAATACTTTCTATTCCTTCTTCTGGCATACAGTAAACACATCTCAAATTACATCTATCTATTACAGATATTCTAAGATAATCTATTTTTCTATTTAACTTATCTAACATATTTCATTCCCGCTTTCAGGTATATTATAGTATTACTATTTTTCTTCGTTAAAGTAGAAATCTCCACTCTTTCCACCAGATTTTTTAACTAGATGTACATCTGAAATAACCATTCCTTTATCGATAGCTTTACACATATCATAAATAGTAAGTAAAGCTACATTTACTCCTGTAAGAGCTTCCATTTCCACCCCTGTTTTTCCACTTAATTTAACAAGACATGTTGCGCTTATGCTTTTTTCTTCTTCATTAAATTCAAAATCTACTTTTGCTTTTGTAAGCATTAGTGGATGACACATAGGTATTAATTCTGATGTCTTTTTAGTCGCCATAATTCCTGCTACTCTAGCGACAGCAAGAACATCCCCCTTTGCCATATTTCCAGTTAAAATTCTTTCATATGTTTCATCACATACAAATATTTTTCCTGTTGCTACTGCTTCTCTTTCAGTTACATTTTTATCTGTAACATCTACCATTACTGCATTTCCATGTTGATCAAAATGATTTAATTTTCCTGACATCTTATACACCCTTTCCGAATCCACAGTTAGGGAATGTACATACATCACAACTTAAGCATAATCCGCCTAATCCTAATCCTGCTAAATCATCGCTTGTAACCATATCATCAGCCATAAGTCTTGGTAATACTAAATCAAATACTGTTCTCTTAGAGTACATTACACATCCTGGTAAACCTACTATTGGCAATTCCCTTCCATCTTTTTCATAATAAGCAAGTAACATCATTGCTCCTGGAAGAACTGGAGCACCGTAGGAAACTATTCTAGCTCCTGTATTTTTTATTGCTCCTGGAGTTTTATCATCTGGATCAACACTCATACCACCTGTGCATAATACCATATCTGCACCTTGTTCTATAAATTCTTCAACTGCCTTTGTTATTTTTTCCATATCATCATTTACTATTGTTTGTCCGATTACATCAGCACCAAATTCTTTAACTTTTTCTGCAACAACTGGTCCAAAAGTATCTTTTATTCTTCCATAAAATACTTCATTTCCTGTTGTTACTATCCCTACTTTTTTCTTTTTAAAAGGTATTAATGATAATATTGGTCTATCTCCAGCAACCTCTTTTGCTTTTTCCATTTTTTCTTGTTCTATTAAAAGTGGTATTATTCTTGTTCCAACAAGTTTGTCACCTTTTTTAACAGTTGTATTTGTGTGTCTAGTTGCTATCATCATTTCGCCTAAACTATTTACTGCTCTTAATTTATCTACATCTATTTTTAAAAGCCCATCTATCTCTGCTATTAATTCTATTTTTCCTTCTTTTACCTCAGATTGAATCATATTTTCATTCATACATATATCTCTTAAATATTCAGCTGCTTCATTTTCATGAAGTATCCCTTCAGTTTTTTCCCATATATAAAGATTATCTTTTCCTAATGATAGTAAAACAGGAATATCTTCTTCTGTTACTATATGTCCTTTTCTAAAAGCTGTTCCCTTTTTTACATCCTTTATAATTTGAGTAATATCATGGCAAAGAACATGCCCTACTGCATCTTGAGTCTTAACGCATTTCATAAAAATCATCTCCTATTTCACTTCAATATACTGAATTATTTTCTCAACAATTTTATCTATATTATTTAGATCAATTATTTTCTTATCTATATTTAAATTTTTTATATTGTTTTCTATATCTATATCTGATGCAATTGCAATTAAATTTTCTTTGTTACAAACAGATTCGTATGAGTTACCCTTTCTTACTATTTCAATTTTAGGGTAATTTGAATTTTTAAATCCTTCTAAAAAAATTATATCTGCTTCTGGAAATAAATTTATCAGTTCAAACTCATCTGTTTCTTTTTGCTCTTTAACTACCATAAACTTGTTTTTTGAAAACACAGCAGTCCCATATGCTCCTGCTTGTTTATGTTTATAAGAATCAGTTCCTTCTACATCAGCATCAAAATCATGACCATCGTGTTTTATTGTGGCTACTTTATATCCTAAACTCGTAAACTTGGGTATTAATTTAGTTATTAAAGTTGTTTTTCCTGAATTTTTAACGCCACATATAACAATGATCGATTGTTTTTTTATGTTATTTTTTTTCATATTTTAATAATACTCCCCTTATAACACCTATAAAAGGACAACTTCTACTTTTTCACCTTTATCTAGTTTTGGTGTTCCTGGTTTTATATCTATCAAGCAGTTACAACCTACCATTGAACCAAGTATTCCTGATGAATGTCCTCCTTTTGGAAGATAAACTCTTCCTTCATCATAAATAGCTCTTATTAATCTTCTGCCTCTGCTTTCTTTTAAAAATTTATCTTGTAATATTGCTTCTTTTCTTACTTCTCTCAAACCTGGGTCTTGCCCTAATTTGTATAATAGCTGTTTTCCCATTAATTCAAATGTTGCGATTGCGGCAAATGGATTTCCTGATAAACAAAGCAATGGTTTATTTTCATAAACTGCATATATAGCAGGTGTTCCTGGTTTCATATTTACTCTCCAGAAAATTCTTTTAGCATGTAAAATTTGTATAACTTGATGCATTATATCTTTTTTTCCTACAGAAACTCCACCTGTAGTAAACACCACATCTACATCATTCATTATATTTTTAATTTCATTTGCGATTAAATTTTCATCATCACCCATTACTTCAGCAAGAACTACATCACATCCTAACTCCTCTAATCTGGCTGCAATCATTCTTCTATTACTATCGTAAATTTTTCCTTCTGTTAGAGGTATTCCTCCACAAATAACTTCATCACCAGTGCTTATTAAAGCTACTTTTGTTTTTCTTAGCACTTTAACTTTTTCATATCCCATAGATGCTATTATTCCTATGTGAACATGGCTAAGTTTTTCTCCTATTTCAATTAATTTACTTCCTTTTTTAATATCTTCACCTTCAAAACAGTAATTTTGATGGTGTTTTACTTCTTCATAAATTTCTACTTTTTCCATTCCATAATCAGTAGATTCCTGTCTAATTACACAGTCACATCCTGTTGGTATTTTAGCCCCTGTCATTATTCTGACAGCTTCCTGTTTTCCTATGTTTCTATGAGTATACCCCCCAGCAAAAACTTCATCTACAACTTTTAGCTTTACAGGATTTTCTTTGCTAGCACCTATAATGTCCTCTGCTCTTAAAGCATAGCCATCTAATGGAGAGCGATCAAATGGAGGTTGATTAATAGGAGCAATTATATCTTCCCCTATAATTCTGTTCCTAGCTTCCTCTATATTAACTTCTTCTATGTCACTTATACTTTCAACAGAATCACAAATCAAATTTATCGCTAATTCAAGTTCTATACCTACCATATCCTATTTCCTCCTAAAAAAAATGCTATATAATCTATTATTTAAAAATAGAAAATATAGCTAATAAAGGTATCCTTCTACCCCTTATATTTTCTCCTTCTCAAATAACGGATGGCTATAACGTTTCCATCATAACCTGAAGTAATTTATATATTACTTGGCGCAGTATCATAGCTCTGCCTTAGATACTTTTGCTCGGAGAATATTTAATTTTAATCAAATTCCTTCAAAAATTATGGATATAATTTTTATAATTTTGTTTTAAAGTATATACTTCATTAAAAGTTATCTAGAATAGAGATTCATTATTTATAAATAAATCATATTCTTGAAGTGTGTTTATATTACTTAATACCTTTAATGGTATATCAGTTTTTTCTATATTTATTTTGACAAAGTTGCTCTTTTCTATTAAATAGCTCAACTTATAATATTTCTTCTCTATCATTTCCTCTATAATTGGAAGTACATTTTTTGAATATATAGCTCCTAGAGGATACAGTTTATTATTTTTATCATAAAAAACTACGCCATCTGTATTTTTATCAACTTTATTACACAGAACTTCTATACTATTTTTTGTAATAAAAGGCATATCACATGCTGTTATAAAAAGATATTCTTCTTTACAATTTAACAATGAAGAATATATCCCACCCAATGGACCGATTTCTTTATAAATATCTTCTATTATTTTGAATCCCATATTTTCGAAGTTTTGTTTTTGTTCTTTAGAGAATTTGTCATTTATAGATAAATATATGCTAGAAAAATCATTTAAGGTTTCTTGAATTTTTTCTAGAAATGTACTGTTTTTTATTTTCAGTAGCCCTTTGACGTTTCCATTCATTCTACTATTTTTTCCACCCATAAGTATTAGAGCCCCTATATCCAAAACTACCACCTCTGTCTATTCGATACTTTAAATTAATTCTAGCATAACTAATGTATTTTTTCATTACTAAAAAGCCAGTGCCTATGTTAATTCATTAGGCACTGGCACCTATTTATATATTCTGTTCTAATATTTATTAATCTCTATACTATCTTCTTAGTCTTTAATTATATATTTTATATTAAGCTTTTTCCACTTTAACAGCACAAACTTTATATTCTGGTATTCTTGCATATTTATCAAGTGCTGCGTTTGTTAACCAGTTTGCATTTCCATCTGGGAAGTGGAATGGCATCCAAGTTTCACCTGGAGATACTTTTGTTCCAACACGAGCAGTAGTTTCAATTTCCCCACGTCTTGAAGAAACTTTTACTCTATCCCCATCTTTGATTCCTATAGCTTCTGCATCTTCTATATTCATTTCTATAAATGACTTACCAGCTATTTGCATTAATCCAGGCGTTCTACCAGTCATCGCTCTAGTTGTGTAATGATATAGTATACGTCCTGTCATTAATATAGTTGGATATTCATCATCTGGTAATTCAGCAGATGGAACGTATTCAGCTGGATAGAACCAACCTAATCCTCTTGTAAATTTACCAACGTGCATTATTGGAGTTCCTGGATGATCTTTAGAAGTACATGGCCATTGTATTCCGCCTTCTTTATCAAGTCTTTCGTGGCTTATACCAGCAAAACTTGGAGTTACAGATGCGATTTCATCCATGATTTCTGCTGAAGTTAAGTGTGGTTGAGGATATCCCATTCTATTCATTATATCTGTAAATATATCAGTATCTAATCTCATTTCACCTTCTAATTCTACAGCTTTACGTACCCTTTGAACACGTCTTTCTGTATTAGAGAATGTACCTTCTTTTTCAGCATAACTTACACCTGGTAATATAACATCAGCATATTGAGCAGTTTCTGTCATAAATAATTCGTTCATTACGAAGAAATCTAAACTTTCTAATGCTTTTATAACGTGGTGAGTATCAGGGTCAGTTACAACAGGGTCTTCACCAAATATATAAAGTCCTTTTACGTCGCCTCTTATTGCAGCAGGGAATATATCTGTTGCATGAGTTCCTGGATTAGGATTTAATTTAGTTCCCCAAGCTTTTTCAAATTTAGCTAATACTTCTGGATTAGAAACTTTTTGGTATCCTGGGAAATCTCCTGGTAATGCACCCATGTCACAAGCACCTTGTACATTGTTTTGTCCACGAAGTGGGTTAACACCACAACCTGGTCTACCTAATTTACCAACCAATAATGCCATATTTGACATTGACATAACACCTTCAGTACCAGTTGAATGTTCTGTTACACCTAGGCAATAGATTATTGGAGCCATGTCAGCTTTAGCATACATTATAGCAGCTTTTCTTAAATCTTCTGCATCTATATGACAGATTTTTGCAACTTTTTCTGGAGTGTAGTCTTTTACTATTTCTTTTATTTTTTCATAACCTTCAGTACGTTCATTGATGAAGTCCATATCTTGAAGTCCTTCTTCTATGATTATGTGCATTATACCATTAGCAAATGCTACATTTGTACCTGGTCTTAATTTTAAGTGTATATCAGCTTTTTTAGCTAAATCTATATCACGAGGGTCAACTACTATAAGTTTGCATCCTCTTTGTACAGCTTGACGAATTTGCATACCTACAACTGGATGTGCTTCTTCTGGGTTAGATCCAACTAACATTATAACATCTGGATTTTTAGTTATATCTTCTATTGGATTAGTCATAGCTCCTGAACCTAAAGTCATAGCTAGACCAGCAACTGATGCAGAGTGGCAAACACGAGCACAGTTGTCTACGTTATTTGTTCCAAATGCACAACGTACTAATTTTTGCATCATGTAGCAGTCTTCATTTGGTGAACGAGAGCAAGCAAATCCTGCTAATGCGTCAGAACCGTATTTTCTTTTTATTTCTAAGAATTTTGATGCTACTAAATCTAATGCTTCATCCCAAGTAGCTCTTTCAAATTCTCCTGTTTCATGATTTTTGATTAAAGGATATTTTATTCTATCTGGAGAATGAACAAAGTCAAAACATCCTGAACGTCCTTTAACACATAATAAACCTTTATTTGATGCTCCGTTTGCAGCCTCAACATCTACTATTTTATTGTCTTTTACAACTAAATAATATTGGCATCCTGTAGCACAGTGTGGACAAGTTGTTAAAACTTTTTTATCTACTTGATATGGACGATATTCTTTTCTTCTCTTCATTGTAAGGGCACCTGTTGGACAAGCTTGAACACAGTTACCGCATGATTCACAAGTAGTATCTATCCAATCTACATGGAATGGAGTTCCGATTGCTGAATCAAATCCTCTTTCCATAGTATCTATTGCCCCACGTCCTACTATTTTGTGGCAAGTATTCACACATCTATGGCATAAAATACAAAGGTTTGGATTGTATGTGAAGAATGGATTACTATCATCTATAGGTAAATCAGTTTGTTCTCCTTCATAAGTTGTTTTTGCTACGCCATATTCATAACATAAATCTTGAAGTTTACAATCTCCATTTGCTCTACAAGAGAAGCAATCAGTTTTATGATTTGATAAAAGCATATCTAAAACATTTCTTCTTGCATTTCTTACTTTTTCACTGTTTGTAGTTACAACAAGTCCTTCAGCAACTTGAGCAGTACAAGCAGTTTCCATTTTTGTTCTTCCTCTGTTTTCGATTTCTACCATACACATTCTACAAGAGCCGTCTGGTAGTAAATCTTTTATATAGCATAAAGTAGGTATTTTAATGCCAACAGATTCTGCGGCATGTAAAATAGATGTTCCCTTTTTAGCTTCTACGACTTTTCCATCTATAGTTAAACGTACCATCTTATTTCCCCCTTATTCATATAAAAACTGAAATTATATTTTAGGGAAAGTACCACAGTACCGAGCTATGGTACTTTCTATTAATAATTTAGTTTATATAAATTTTAATCGAGTGCCTTCTATTTACATCATGTTTCTAATGTAATTAACTAATGTTTAAGGATACGTTACTTCTTCAAAAGATATCTATAACATACTTTATACTGATTCAAACTCTATGCTTTTTTAATTTTTATAGCACATACTTTGTATTCTGGTGCTTTTGCAAATTTATCAAGTGCTGCGTTTGTCAACCAGTTGGCATTTCCATCAGGGAAGTGGAATGGCATCCAAGTTTCGCCTGGAGATACTTTAGTTCCAACAACAGCAGTAGTTTCTATTTCACCACGTCTTGATGCAACTTTTACTTTGTCACCATCTTTAATTCCTAGAGCATCGGCATCTTTTATATTCATTTCTATAAATGATTTTCCTGCGATTTCCATTAATTCTGGAGTTCTACCAGTCATTGCTCTAGTAGTATAGTGATATAATATACGACCAGTCATAAGGATATATGGATATTCAGCATCTGGTAATTCTGCAGATGGAACATATTTAGCTGGATAGAAGTATCCTAATCCTCTAGCAAATTTACCTACATGTAGTATAGGTGTTCCTGGATGATCCTTACTTGGACATGGCCATTGTAAACTTCCAACTTCATCAAGTCTCTTATGGCTTATACCTGCGAAACTTGGAGTTAATGAGGCAACTTCATCCATTATTTCTGCAGAAGTTAAATGAGGTTGAGGATATCCCATTCTATTTAATAAATCGATAAATATATCAGTATCTAATCTCATTTCACCTTCTAGTTCTACAGCTTTACGTACTCTTTGAACACGTCTTTCTGTATTAGAGAATGTACCTTCTTTTTCAGCATAACTTACGCCTGGTAATATAACATCAGCATATTGAGCTGTTTCAGTCATAAACAATTCGTTCATTACTAAGAAATCTAAACTTTCTAACGCTTTAATAATATGATTTGTATCTGCATCAGTTACGACTGGATCTTCACCAAAGATATATAGACCTTTTATATCACCTTTGATAGCAGCTGGGAATACTTCCGTTGCTTTTATACCTGGTTTTGGATTTAATTTAATTCCCCAAGCATTTTCAAATTTAGCTAATACTTCTGGATTGTCAACCTTTTGATATCCAGGGAAATCAGTAGGCATAGCACCCATATCACAAGCACCTTGAACGTTGTTTTGTCCACGTATTGGGTTAACACCACAACCTTCTCTACCTAATTTTCCAACTAGCATTGCCATATTTGACATTGACATGACACCTTCTGTACCAGTTGAGTGTTCTGTAACACCTAAGCAGTACATAATTGGTGCTTTATCAGCTTTAGCATACATTATTGCTGCTTTTCTTAAGTCATCAGGATCTATATTGCATATTTCAGCTACTCTCTCTGGAGTATAATCCTTAACTATTTCTTTTAGTTCTTCGTAACCTTCAGTACGAGAATTTATAAAATCTAAATCTTGAAGTCCTTCTTCTATGATTACATGCATTATACCATTAGCAAATGCAACGTTTGTTCCAGGTTTTAATTTTATATGCACATCTGCTTTTTTAGCCAAATCTATATCACGAGGGTCAACTACGATAAGTTTACATCCTCTTTGTACAGCTTGACGTATTTGCATACCTATTACTGGATGTGCTTCTTCTGGATTTGATCCAACTAGCATAATTAAATCTGATTCTCCTGTTGTATCTGCTATTGTGTTAGTCATGGCTCCTGAGCCTAGTGTCATCGCAAGACCTGCGACAGATGGAGAATGTCAGACACGAGCACAGTTGTCTACATTGTTGTTACCAAATCCACAACGAACTAGTTTTTGCATCATATATATATCTTCGTTTGTTGAACGAGAGCATGCAAAACCAGCTAAAGCATCTGTTCCATAATTTTTCTTTATATCTAAGAATTTTGTTGCTACTAAGTCTAATGCTTCATCCCAAGTAGCTCTTTCAAATTCTCCTGTTTCTTTATTTTTTATTAAAGGATATTTTATTCTATCCCCTGAGTGAACGAAATCAAAACTTCCTGAACGACCTTTAACACATAATAAACCTTTATTTGATGGGCCATCTGCAGCCTCAACATCTACTATTTTATTATCTTTAACTAATAGATAATATTGACATCCTGTTGCACAGTGTGGACAAGTTGTTAATACTTTTTTATCTATTTGGTATTTACGATAATTCTTTCTTCTCTTCATTGTAAGAGCGCCTGTTGGACAAGCTTGAACACAGTTACCACATGATTCACAGTTAGTATCTGCCCAATCTATATGGAATGGAGTTCCGATTGCTGAGTCAAATCCTCTTTCCATAGTATCTATTGCCCCACGTCCTACTATTTTATGACAAGTGTTTACACATCTATGACATAAAATACAAAGATTTGGATTATATGTGAAGAATTTATTAGAGTCGTCTATTGGTAATTCAGTTTGTTCACCACTGTAAGTAGTTCTTTCGATTCCGTATTCAAAACATAATTCTTGAAGTTTACAATCCCCATTTGATGGGCAAGAGAAACAATCAGTTTTATGATTTGAAAGTAACATGTCAAGAATATTTCTTCTTGCATTTCTTACTTTTTCACTGTTTGTAGTTACAACAAGTCCTTCAGCAACTTGTGCAGTACAAGCAGTTTCCATTTTTGTTCTACCCCTGCTTTCTATTTCTACCATACACATTCTACAAGAACCATCTGGTAATAAATCTTTTATATAGCAAAGCGTAGGGACTTCAATTCCAACGCTTTCAGCTGCATGTAATATACTAGTACCTTTTTCAGCTTCAACCTGGATTCCATCTATAGTTAATTTAACCATACTATTTCCTCCTCAAATTTTTACTTATTTGTCAATTCTTTAATCGTTAAATTTTATTAATCATCATATTATTAGTTTTTAATTTTATTCAATTTTCGTTTTATCATATTATTTTATAATTATTTTTATATAACGCTTCTATAATATATATATCTATTCAGCATATATAGCATCAAATTTACATCCTTCCATACAAGCACCACATTTGATACATTTAGTAGTATCGATAACATGAGCTTCTTTCTTTTCACCAGTGATTGCGCCAACTGGACAATTTCTTGCACATTTAGTACAACCTTTACATTTATCTGGATCAATTTTGAAAGTTTTTAATGCAGAACATACATGAGCTCTACATTTACCATCAACTATATGTTCTTCATATTCGTGTCTGAATAATTCCAATGTACTTATAACTGGAAGTGGAGCACTCTTACCAAGACCACATAAAGACATAGTTCTTACTGTGTTAGCAGTTTCTTCTAGTTTATCTAAGTCTTCTAAAGTACCTTTTCCTTCAGTTATTTTATCTAAGATTTCAAGCATTCTCTTAGTACCTATACGGCATGGAGTACATTTACCACAAGATTCTCTTTGAGTGAAACTCATGAAGAAACGAGCAACGTCAACCATACAGCTGTTTTCATCCATTACAACAAGTCCACCAGAACCCATTATAGCGTTAAGTTTTTTAACTGAGTCAAAGTCTAATGGTAAGTCTAAGTGTTTTTCAACTAAGCATCCACCAGATGGTCCACCTATTTGAACTGCTTTAAATGGAACGTTATCCTTAACTCCTCCACCTATATCGTAAACGATTTCTCTTAAAGTAGTTCCCATTGGAACTTCTATTAATCCTGTATTATTAACACTACCTGTTAATGCAAATGCTTTTGTTCCTGGACTTCCTTCTGTACCAAATCCTCTGTACCAGTCAGACCCATTTGCTATTATCATTGGAACGTTTGCATATGTTTCAACGTTGTTTAATACTGTAGGTCTTTCGAATAAACCTTTTTCAGCAGAACGAGGTGGTTTAACCCTTGGCATACCACGATTACCTTCTATAGACGCTGTTAATGCACTACCTTCACCACAAACGAAAGCACCAGCACCTCTATTTATGTGTAATCTGAAGTTGAATCCACTTCCTAATATATTATCTCCAAGTAATCCACGTTCTTCAGCTTGTTCTATAGCTATTTTTAAACGTTCAACTGCTAATGGGTATTCAGCACGAACATATATATATCCGTTTTGAGCACCTACTAAGTAAGCACCTATGATCATACCTTCTATCATCTTATGAGGGTCACCTTCCATGATACTTCTATCCATGAATGCACCTGGGTCACCTTCATCACCATTACATACTACATATCTTTCTTTTACTGGTTGTTTTGCAACTTCTGCCCATTTTCTACCTGTTGGGAAACCAGCACCTCCACGACCTCTAAGTCCAGATTTTAATATTTCATCTAATCCTTCTTCTTTAGTCATGTCGAATAAAACTTTTTCTAAACCTTCATATCCACCAACTGCGATATATTCTTCTATATGTTCTGCATCTATATGACCACAGTTTTTAAGAACTATACGAGTTTGTTTTTCATAGAAAGGTATAGATTCTTGGCTAACATAAGATTGGCCATTTTGTTTGTATACTAATCTATCTATTACTTTTCTGTTTTTTATAGTTTCATTGTAAATTTCTTCGCAATCTTCAGGTTGAACTTTTACATAAAGTATATTTAAAGGTTCAATTCTCATTAATGGTCCCATTTCACAGAAACCATGGCATCCACTTTTCTTAACTTCTGGATGTGGAACGTGACCTTCAAATTTTACTTCTACATTTTCATTGTCCCCAACCAATTCTTTCATTTTATCGTATATAAATTGTGATCCCCCTGATATACAACCAGTACCTGCACAAATTAATATACGTATAGGAGTCGCGTCGATTTTAGCTTTTGCTTCTTTACGAATAGCTTGTAATTGCTCTCTAGTTTCTATTCTCATTATTCGCACTCTCCTTTCTTAAGTTCATCTATTATTTCCACAGCTTTATCTGGAGTCATTTTTGGATGCACTTTATCATTTACAGTCATAACAGGCGCAAGACCGCAAGCACCTAGACATGATACTATTTCTATAGTAAACATCATATCATCAGTAGTTTGTTTTCCTTTCCCTAAACCTAAATGTTTTTCTAATGCTTCTCTTACTGGAACTGATTTACGTACATGACATGCTGTACCATCACATACTTTGATAACATATTTTCCTTTTGGATCAAAAGAAAAGTTTTCGTAAAAAGTTGCGACACTATATGCCTTTGCTAGTGGTATGCCTAATTTGTCTGCAATATAAGAAAGTAATTCTCCTGGCAAATAACGATACTCAGCTTGCACATCTTGCATAACTGGAATTAGAGAACTGGCTTTAGCACCATGAAGTTCAATAATCTCATCTGTCTTTTCATAATAAGACTGCTCTAGCATATTTTTCCCCTCCCTATTTGTTAGAATATAAAAATGTCTATCTCGAAATGTCAATTTATGTATTTCTGTGTTTAAATTGTATAAAAACAACATTCATACATACTCCTGTTTATATCTTAGTTTAAAAATCTCAATTTTTTCCACAATAAAAAAGAACTTTATATAAAATTTTTTTTATATATAAAGTTCTTCTCTATCTTGTTTTCTTATTTAATTATCTATTTTAAATACGAGTTTTTTCGACTGTTTTTTGCATAATAATGCAAATATCGTTAAATAACAGTTTTTCTATTCGTTAACCATATTTATTGCTCAGGTTGATATTTCTTTATATTCTGTATAGGAAATTATGTATTCTTCATACAAAACTTTTCTATTATTGCATTAATAATTAAGTTAATAATAATCCATTTTTTGACAAATTTTTATCAATTTTTTTAGTCACTTTTTTATCAATTTTCTATTTAGTTTCTAATTTATTTATATAATAAACTTTTATGAAAAATATTTCCGTTGTTTTAACAACAAAAATTTATTTTTTATTATATATACTTTTCAATTTATTATATAATATTTCTTAATTTTGTTAAATTTTTGGATTTAATTTAATCCAGTTACATTTCTTTGAAAATTACATTAAGTCAAATATTATATTTGGAGTATGTATAAATATATTTAAACTTGTAATTTTAATTTAATAAATGTAAAATATAATTCCATTTTAAATATAAAAAGCTGTATTCCCTATTTGAAAATTAGAAAATACAACTACATAAACAAACTTATAAATTCAAAATCACAAAAAAGGCATGGAGCCCCCTTTTGATTAAAATTTTTATAAATTCCTTAGTAAATATATTTATATCACCTTTTCAAATACGGAAGGCTAGTCAGTTTCCTTTCTAACCCAGAAGCAATTTATGCTTGGCTCAATATCATAGATCAATTCCTTAGATATTTTCGCTCGGAGAAAAATATACTATTTATTTAGATTATTTTAATTAAATTGTAGCACAACTTTATTTTTTTATCACTATTTTTATTGTAACATTTCTAAATTATTTATTTTATACTTCATAATTAACATTAATATAGGTTCCCTACTTTTCATTCTTCAAACTCCTTTATAGTTTATAAATAATATATTTTTTATAAAACTCTTGTATCTATTTTAACAATATTAATTATTTTTAATTTATATTATTCTTTTTAAAAATGAATTTATTTAAAAATCTATGAAAAATACTTTTTATTAATTTGTATTTTATAATTCATTTTAAATGATAATAATTAACCCCATTTATTATTGTTAATTTTTTATTTTTAGTTTTTTAATCTATTTAATAAGTTTTCTTATTTGATATTATTTTATTATTTATTTTCTTATTTAACATTATTTTTTTTAGTGTCAATATTATTTATTATTAAATTTTAACAAAAATATATCAATTTCATAAATTATTTCCTTTTGAGTTTTTTTTAACTAATACCGTACACTGTATTCAATATATTCAAAAATACTTTGATTTAATTAAAAAAAAGCAGAGTTTTTTTAACAATTTTATCCATTTATATACTATAATTATTATAGATTATAAATACTGTCTAGATATTAAATTATATTTTATATCTATCTTTTTTTATTTATTTTTCTTTTCAGAAAATTATATATATTCTGTTCTGATATAAATATAATTAATCGGCCGGACTGTTTTTATAAAAATTTATTTTTTATTTTATCATTTTTATTTTTTTATCGTTAGTTAATTATTCTAATTTTAAGAAATAACTTAAAACGAAAAGGGGGATTTGTATGTGCGATTTTGTTTCACAAAACCAAAAATTATTTGATGAATTAGATAACCTTATTGATTCATTAGAAGTAGCTGATGAAAGTGCTTTAATATTTGTACTTAAAGAAGCTCAAGGAATCTTCGGTTATCTACCAAAAGAAGTTCAACTTCATATAGCTGATAAATTAGGGGTATCTCCTTCTAAAGTATATGGTGTTGTTAGTTTCTACTCTTACTTCTCTACTAATCCAATTGGAGAATACAAAATTAGTGTCTGTCTAGGTACAGTTTGCTTCGTTAAAGGCTCAGATAAAGTAATGGCTGAATTCGAAAAACAATTAGGAATCAAAGCTGGAGAAACTACTGAAGATCTTAAATTTACACTTGAAGGTTTAAGATGTGTTGGTGCTTGTGGTCTAGCTCCTGTTGTAGTTGTAAATGGTAAAGTTTATGGTCAAGCAACTCCAGATGATGTTTCAAAAATATTAGACAACTATAGAAATTTAGAATTAAGCTGTTAGGGGGGAAATATTGATGAAAAAATTAAATTCAATAGCTGAGTTAAAAGCTGCTGTTAAAGAATTCAAACCTGTTCTTGATTTAAGAGAAAATCATACAGATGCTATACCTGATAAAAGAGATATATTAGTCTGTGGAGGTACTGGATGTACATCTTCAGACAGTTTACAAATAATAGAAAATTTAAAAGCAGAAATCGAAAAAGCTGGTTTATCAGACCATGCCATGGTTCATTTAACTGGATGTTTTGGATTCTGTGCAATGGGTCCAATAGTTAAAGTTTATCCTGATAATGTATTCTACGTACATGTTAAACCTGAAGATGCTGCTGAAATAGTTCAAAGTCATATTGCTAATAATCAAGTTGTAGAAAGATTATTATTCGAAGAGCCTGCTCTAGATCATCAAAAAGTTCAAAAACATGAAGATATGGCATTCTACAAAAAACAATTACGTATCGCATTAAGAAACTGTGGTCATATAAATCCTGAAGATATAACTGAATATATCGCAAACGATGGATATTTAGCACTTGCTAAGTGTCTAGAAGAAATGACTCCTCAAGAAGTTATTGAAGAAATGAAAAAATCAGGACTTAGAGGCCGTGGTGGTGCTGGTTTCCCAACTGGTGTTAAATGGGAATCTGCTTCTAAAAACCCTGCTGTGAATGGTAAAAAATTCATTGTATGTAACGCTGACGAAGGTGACCCAGGTGCATTCATGGATAGATCACTTCTAGAAGGTGATCCAAATAGTGTTCTTGAAGCTATGGCAATAGCTGGTTATGCTGTTGGTGCTTCTCAAGGATATATCTACATAAGAGCTGAATATCCTCTTGCAATAGATAGATTAAAAATAGCTATAGCTCAAGCTGAAGAAGCTGGAGTTTTAGGTGATAATATATTAGGAACTGGATTTAACTTCAAAATAGAATTAAAATATGGTGCTGGTGCATTCGTTTGTGGTGAAGGTACTGCATTAATTAACTCTATAGAAGGTAAACGTGGTGAACCAAGAATGAAGACTTTCTCTTCTTCTAAACATGGTTTATGGCAAGCTCCTACTTCTGTTAATAACGTTGAAACATTTGGTAATGTTCCAGCAATAATAAATAAAGGTGCTGACTGGTTCGCATATTATGGTACTGAAGATTCTAAAGGTACTAAAGTTTTCGCATTAGGTGGAAAAGTTAATAACGTTGGTTTAGTTGAAGTACCTATGGGAACTACTTTAAGAGAAATAGTTTATGAAATAGGTGGAGGTATCCCTAACGGAAAAGAATTCAAAGCAGTTCAAACTGGTGGTCCATCTGGTGGATGTATATCAGCTAGAGACTTAGATACTCCTATAGATTTCAAATCTTTAGCTTCAATAGGATCTATGATGGGTTCTGGTGGTATGCTTGTTCTTGATGAAACTGACTGTATGGTTGATATATCTAAATTCTTCCTTGAATTCACAGTTGATGAATCTTGTGGTAAATGTACTCCATGTCGTATAGGTAATAAGAGATTACTTGAAATGTTAACTAAGATATGTGATGGTAAAGGTACTGAAGAAGACCTAGCAGATCTTAAAGATTTAGCTTTAACTATAAAAAATACTTCTTTATGTGGTCTTGGTAAATGTGCTCCTAACCCAGTTCTTAGTACATTAGATTGCTTCTATGATGAATATTTAGCTCATGTTAAAGACAAAAAATGTCCTGCTGCTAAATGTCAATCTATGTTAAATTACTTTATCAATGATAATTGTATCGGTTGTGGATTATGTAAGAAAAACTGTCCAGCTGATGCTATCACTGGTGAAAAGAAAGAAAAACATGTTATCGATACTACTAAGTGCTTAAAATGTGGTGCTTGTATGGAAAAATGTAAGAAACATGCAATCGAAAAAAGATAGTACAATTACAATCAAGTGTTAGACAATAATTTTTTAATTATTATTGAGGAGGGATTTACTAATGAGTTTAGTTAATTTAACTATAAATGGCAAAGCTGTATCTGTGCCAAGTGGTACAAAAATACTTGAAGCTGCAAAACAAGTAGGCGTTAAAATACCTAGCTTATGCCAAATGAAAATAGATGAAATAGGTTTTACTAATGAATGTGCATCTTGCCGTGTATGTATGGTAAGCGCAGGAAGAAAATTAGTACCTGCTTGTGGTACTATGGTTAAAGAAGGAATGGTAGTTAACACTAACACTCCAGAAGCTTTAAAATATAGAAAAAACGTTGTTGAATTATTATTATCAGACCATCCACAAGATTGCTATACTTGTGCTAAAAGTGGTAAATGTGAATTACAAGATTTAGCTGCTGATATGGGTATAAGAAAAATAAGATTTAAAGGTGAACAATCAACTTCTCCTATAGATACTTCTTCTTATTCTATAGTAAAAGATAACGATAAATGTATATTATGTAGAAGATGTGAAACTATGTGTACAGAAGTTCAAACTGTAGGTGTTCTTTCTGGTGTAAATCGTGGTTTCAACACAGTAGTTGGTACTTTCTTCAATGCTGACATGATGGATACTGAATGTACTTTCTGTGGTCAATGTGTAAGTGTATGTCCAACTGGTGCTTTAATGGAAAAAGATAATACTAAAGAAGCTTGGGATGCTTTAGCTCAAAAAGAAAAACCTGTTATGGTTCAAATAGCTCCAGCTGTTAGAGTTGGTATAAGCGAAGAATTTGGATTAGAACCAGGTGCTATATCTACTGGTAAAGTTGTAGCAGCTTTAAAAGCATTAGGATTTGATTATGTATTCGATACTAACTTTGCTGCCGACTTAACTATAATGGAAGAAGCTAATGAATTCGTACAAAGATTAACTAAAGGTGGAGATTTGCCAATAATGACTTCTTGTTGTCCAGCTTGGGTTAACTTCTGCGAAACTCAATATCCAGACTTATTAAAATACTTATCTACTTGTAGATCACCACAAAGTATGTTCTCTCCAGTAGCTAGATACTACTTTGCTGACAAAGTATTAGGTAAAAAAGCCGATGAAGTTATAGTAATGTCTATAATGCCTTGTATAGCTAAAAAATACGAAGTTGCTAGAGAAGAATTAGGTAAAGATGGTATAATCGATACTGACTTATCATTAACAGTAAGAGAACTTGCTAGAATGATAAAAGAAGCTGGTATAGATTTAGCTACTATAGAAGAAGCTGAATTTGATAGTCCATTAGGATATTCAACAGGTGCTGCTGATATATTCGGTGTTACTGGTGGTGTTCTTGAGGCTGCTTTAAGAACTGCTTACACTGATGTAACTAAAGAAGAATTACCAGATGATGCTATAGAATTCAAATCTGTTAGAGGATTCGAAGGAATCAAAGAAGCTACAGTTAACGTTGGTGGAACTGATGTAAACGTAGTAGCTGCTTCATCTTTAGGATGCGCTAGAAAATTAATGGATGAATTAAGAGCTGACTTAGCTGCTGGTAAAGCTCCTAAATACCACATCATAGAAATCATGGCTTGTCCTGGTGGATGTGTTGCTGGTGGAGGTCAACCATTCCATGGTGGAGATTACGAAAAAGTTAAAGCTAGAGGTGCTGGATTATATGCAATCGATGCTAATAAACCAAAACGTAAATCTCATCAAAACGAAGATATCAAAAAACTATATGCTGAATTCTTAGGTGAAAGAGGCGGACATAACGCTCATACTTATTTACACACTCATTACTTCGATAGAAGTAATCCATATGCTAAAAAAGCTGAAGCTGAATGTACTGCTGAATAGTATTTAAATAGCCTTTGATAGCCTATAATATATAAATAGATTGGTCTGCCGTGGTTTTTCCATGGCAGGCCTTTTTATTATGCTGTATGATATGCACTTTGATATATCGGTATAAATTCACACTTTCTATTTTTAAATACTGATACATATCTAAATCCTATATATTCTAACATCTCATAAGATTTATCAAAGTCAGCACATACATCAATCGCCCTATGTGAATCAGACCCTAAAGTTATTATTTCTCCACCAAGCTCTTTATATCTTTTTACTATATCAATATTAGGATGTATAGCATTTAATCCATATCTATAACCTGAAGTATTTAATTCTATTCCCTTCCCTTTTTCTATTATTATTTTCAAAACTTCATCTAAGATATCTCTATAGTCATCATATAAAATTTTATTATCTTCATATATTGCATATCTATTTATATAATCTAGATGTCCATAAACATCATAATTACTGAATTCTTTATTAGTTTGTATTATAGAATTAAAATATTTTCTGTAAGCTTCTTCTTTGCTAAATCCCTCAAAGTATTCTTTATGTGATACAGGTATTTTTTCTATTGTATGAGTGGAACATAGTATAAAGTCAAATTGAGACGAATTCAATAAGTCATTTATTTCTTTATTCAGATGACTCTGATATCCAACTTCTATCCCTGTCAGTAATTCAATATATTTTTTATATTTTTCTTTGTATTCGGCTATTTTAGATATATATTGAGGTATATCTAGTGAAAAATGATCTGTATTGTATTCTAGATGGTCTGTAAAAGTTAAATAATCTACACCAATATCTATAGCTCTTTTTATTACATCTTCCATTGTATCCTTCGCATCTATTGAAAAATGCGTATGTACATGATTATCTAATATTTTCATATAAAAAAGCCTCCTGTCTATTTTTAATTAAATAATACAAGAGACTTATAAATATCCCATTAACTTAAAGTAAATTTTCTGTTATTTTTGTATTGTTTGTGATAATTTCTTAGTAAATTCTATTGCAGCATCATATCCCATTATTTTTTGTCTATGATTCATAGCTGCAACCTCTACTATCATAGCTGTATTTCTTCCTGGTTTTACTGGAACAACAAGTTTTTCAACTTCTTTTCCTAATATAGTTTCATATTCTTTATCTAGTCCTAATCTATCATAGTATTTTTCTTGATTCCAACTTTCAAGTTCGAGAACCAACCCTATTTCTTTCATATTTTTTATTGCACCAACTCCATATAAGCTTCTTACATCGATTATACCTATTCCTCTTATCTCCATATAATGTTTTAGTAATTCTGGTGCTTGCCCTACTAATCTATCATCGTCTAGTTTTATTATTTCTACAGCATCATCAGCAACTAATCTATGCCCTTTTTGTATAAGTTCAAGAGCTGTTTCTGATTTCCCTATACTACTTTCACCTTTTATAAGTACACCTATACCATATACATCAACAAGAACTCCATGTATCGTTATATGTGGAGCTAATCTGTTATCTAGATAATTAGATATTTTATTGATAAATCTAGTTGTATTTCTTTCACTGCTTATAAGTACTCTACCATGTCTTTTAGCCGCATCAAGTATATCATCATCAATTTTCAATCCTCTTGTAACAATTAATGCTGGTATATCATAAGAAAATAATTTGTCTAAAATTTGCTTTCTTCTTTCTTTATCTATATTTTTGAAGTAAGTATATTCCCCTTTACCTATTATTTGTATTCTATCAAATGCAAAATATTCAAAATAACCAGCTAATGCTAGTCCTGTTCTATTCACATCTTGTGATTTGACGAAAAATTCCTTTCCTTCTGGTTGATAAACAACATTAAGTTCTAAGTCCCTAACAATGTCTGATATTGCTATTTTGTCTTTTGATTCCATGATTATTCCTCCGATTTAAAATAATTATAAATATTTTCTGCTGCTGTTTTATTTATACTTTCTACTTCTAGTAGTTGCTCAAATGTAGCAGCTTTTATACTTTCAATATTTTTAAAATGACTTAAAAGATTTTTCTTTCTCTTCTCCCCTATACCAGGTATATCATCTAAAACAGATTTTGTAAGAGATTTTTTTCTCAAACTTCTATGATATGTTATAGCATAATTATGAACTTCTTCCTGTATGCTTGCAACAAATCTATATAAATTTGTAGTTCTATCTAGTACAATTTCTTGTGATTTATTTACTAATCCCTTTGTTCTATGTTTATCATCTTTAAACATTCCCCACAAAGGTATTTGTAGATTATTTTGATCCAATACATTTTGGACAGCGCTTACCTGACCTTTTCCTCCATCTAATAGAATTAAGTCTGGTAAATTTTTATGTTTTACTCTTCTGCTTAAAATTTCAGCCATTGAACCGTAATCATCAGACCCTACTATAGTCTTAATTTTAAATCTTCTGTATTCTTTTTTGTCTTTTTTACCATCTGTAAAAACAACCATTGATCCTATCGAATCTACACCTTGAATATTAGAAATATCATATGCCTCTATTCGTTTTGGCATTGTTTCAAGTTTTAGTAACTCAGTTAGTTGAGTTAATGCACCTATACTCTTTTCATATTTTTGTTTATTTAAATGAGAAAATTTATTTAGATATTCCATGGCATTTTTTCTTACCATTAGAGCTAAACCCTTCTTTTCTCCTTTTTGTGGTATTGTAATAGTTACCTTACTGCCTTTTTTATCACTTAACCATTGCTCTAATATATATCTATCTTCAAGCTCTTCGTCAATAATTATTTCCTTCGGTATATATTCTTGTTCCATATAAAATTGTTTTACAAAAGAGCCCAATATAGAGTCTGATTTACTTCCTTCTACTCCTTCTAATATGAAATGTTCTCTTCCAATTATTTTACTGTTTCTCATAAAGAATACTTGGACACAAGCCTCTTCTTCTGTTCTTGCTAAAGCTATTACATCTTGATTCACATCAGAATTAGATGCATCGATTTTTTGTTTTTCCATTATTTCTTCAAGATTTTTTATTTTATCTCTATACATAGCTGCATCTTCAAATTTAAATTCCATTGCACATGAATTCATTTTTTCCTTTAATATCTCTATTAAGGTTTCTTCTTTTCCCGATAAAAATAATATTATTTCATCTATCATCTTTCTGTATTCTTCTTTTGATACGTTTCCAGTGCATGGTCCTACACATTTTTTGATGTGGTAATTTAAACATGGTCTTGCACTATTTCTAATCGCCTTTGGTATATCCACATTACAGTTTCTGATTGGGTATATATTTCTTATTATTTCTAGGGTATCGTTTACAGCACCAACATTTGTATATGGTCCAAAATATTTAGCCTTATCTTTCAGAACTCTTCTTACTTTCATTATTCTAGGGAAATCTTCATTAACAGTAACCTTTATATATGGATATGTTTTATCATCTCTAAGCAAAACATTGTATTTTGGTCTATACTGTTTAATTAAGTTACATTCCAATATTAACGCTTCTAATTCAGAATCTGTAATTATATATTCAAAAGATGCTATATTGCTTACCATTGATTTTACTTTTGATGAATGATTTTTTGATGATTGGAAATATTGTCTAACCCTATTCTTTAAGGAAACAGCTTTCCCAACGTATATTATTTTGTCATTTTTATTTTTCATCAAGTAAACACCTGGTTCTTCTGGTAACAATTTTAATTGTTCTTGAATATCAAACATTAAAAAATCTCCTTTTTTCCTTATAAAGTCGTATTATTCCCTATTTTTCGTATTTAATATTTTATTCAATACTTATAAATATACTTTATCTGCATTTTTATTTCTGTATATTTTACAAGAGCATTATAAATTTTTTCAAACTCATAATGCTCCTTTTGTCTATTAAATCATATCATATTTTTTTATTTTATTACAAACTATTTATAGTGATACCAAATTATTCAAAATATTTCTTCAAGAACTGTCCAGTATAAGATTTTTCTACTTTTGAAACTTCTTTTGGCGTTCCTGTTGCAACAATAGTTCCTCCATTGTCTCCACCTTCTGGTCCTAAATCAATTATATAATCGCAACTCTTGATAACATCTAGATTATGCTCTATTACTACGATAGAATTGCCTGTATCAGCTAATCTTTGTAAAACATCTATTAATTTGTCTACATCTGCCATGTGTAAACCTGTTGTAGGTTCATCTAAAATATATAATGTCTTTCCAGTAGGTCTTTTACTCAATTCAGTAGCTAATTTAATTCTTTGTGCTTCACCGCCTGATAATTGAGTTGATGGTTGACCTAGTTTTATATATGAAAGCCCAACATCCATAAGTGTCTCTAATTTTCTTTTTATTGTTGGTATATTTTCAAAGAATTCTAATGCTTCTTCCACATTCATATCTAATACATCAGAAATTGTTTTATCTTTATATTTAACCTGAAGAGTTTCTCTGTTGTATCTTTCCCCTTTACATACTTCGCAAGGAACGTATACATCTGGTAGGAAGTGCATTTCTATCTTGATTATTCCATCACCTTTACAAGCCTCGCATCTTCCGCCTTTTACATTGAAACTAAATCTTCCTTTTTTATATCCTCTAGCCTTTGCTTCATTAGTCATAGCAAATAAATCTCTTATATGATCGAATATCCCTGTATATGTTGCAGGATTTGATCTCGGTGTTCTACCTATAGGACTTTGGTCTATATTTATTATTTTATCTATATTTTCTATACCTTTTATTTCTTTATGCTTTCCTGGTTTCATTCTAGATCTATTTACTTTGTTAGCAACACTTTTGTATAATATTTCATTTATAAGTGTACTTTTTCCTGAACCAGAAACCCCAGTTATACATACGAATTTTCCTAAAGGTATTTTTACATTTAAGTTTTTAAGGTTATTTTCACTAGCTTTTACTATTTCTATAAATTCTCCATTTCCTTCTCTAATTGTTTCTGGTACATCGATAGTTTTCTTTCCACTTAGATACATACCTGTTATAGAATTTGGATTTTGGATTATTTCCTTAAATGTACCTTGAGCAACTATTTCACCACCGTGCACTCCTGCCCCAGGACCTATATCTACGATATAATTTGCTGCTCTCATAGTATCTTCATCATGTTCAACAACTATCAATGTATTTCCTATTTTCGTTAAGTTTTGTAATGATGCTATTAACTTATCATTATCTCTTTGGTGAAGTCCAATACTTGGTTCATCAAGGACATAAAGTACACCGACTAAAGCAGAACCTATTTGAGTTGCTAATCTTATACGTTGTGCCTCTCCACCAGATAGAGTTCCAGCTTTTCTTGCTAAGTTTAAATATTCAAGACCTACGTTTCGTAAGAAAGTTGCTCTTTCACGTATTTCTTTTAATATTTCCTGAGCAATAAATTGATTTTTTTCGCTTAACTCTAAATTATTTATAAAATCGATTAATTCATTTATAGAAAGTTCTGTTACTTCTATTATATTTTTTCCACCGACTTTAACTGATAAAACTTCCTTTTTCAATCTATGACCTTTACATTTTGGACAAGGAGTCTCCGCCATAAATTCATCGATTTTATCCTTTGCATATTCAGAAGAAGTTTCATTATATCTTCTTTCTAAGTTAACAAGTACACCCTCAAAAGGTGCTCTATACTCTCTTCTTCCTCCGAATTTTGAATCAAATTCAAATTCTACTATTGTATTGTTTCTTCCGTAAAGTAACTCATCTACAAAGTCTTCTGGTAAATCTTTAAATGGAGTATCTAGTGATACACCATATATTTCAGCTAGGCTTCTTACCATCTTACTATAGTAAGTGTCATTACTCTTGCTAACAGAACCCCACGCTGCAATTGCACCTTGATTTATAGATAAATCTTTATTTGGTATAACTAAATCTTCATCTACATTTCTACGTTCTCCTAATCCATTACATTCATCACATGCACCAAAAGGAGCATTAAATGAGAACATTCTTGGTGATAATTCTTCTATTCCTATTCCATGATCAGGACATGCAAATTTAGTTGAATACAGTATTTCTTCTCCATCTATAATTTGGGCAATAACTAATCCATCAGATAATTTAATTGCTGTTTCTATAGAATCAGAAAGTCTTCCTTCGATACCATCTTTCACCACTATTCTATCTACAACAACTTCTATGTTATGTTTTTTATTCTTACTTAGTTCAATTTCATCTGTAACTTCGTAATTTTCTCCATTTACCCTAACTCTTACAAATCCTTCTTTTTTTAATCCTTCAAGGGTCTTTTTATGCGTTCCTTTTTGACCCCTAACGATAGGAGACAGTATTTGTAACTTTGTTCTTTCTGGTAATTCTAATATTTTATCTACAATCTCTTGGACAGTCATCTGACTTATTTTATTTCCACAAACAGGACAGTATACATCTCCCACTCTTGCAAATAAAAGTCTCAAATAGTCGTATATCTCTGTTACTGTTCCTACTGTAGACCTTGGATTTCTCGAAGTTGTCTTTTGGTCTATCGATATAGCAGGCGAAAGGCCTTCTATGTATTCCACATTAGGTTTCTCCATTTGACCTAAAAATTGTCTAGCATAAGATGAAAGACTTTCTACATATCGTCTCTGCCCTTCAGCATAGATTGTATCAAATGCTAATGAAGATTTTCCTGAACCTGATAGTCCTGTGAATACTATAAATTTATTTCTAGGGATGACTAAATCTACATTTTTTAAATTGTTTTCTTTAGCACCTCTTATGACTATTTTATCTTCCATTCTAAATTCCTTTCTTGTTATTTGGTATTGTTCATCTTTATCTTTCTATTATTAAACACTCTTTGTATTTTAAACTTATTTTACTTTTGTAACTTTTCTTCTAATTCTTTTATCTTATCCCTCAATTGGGCTGCTCTTTCAAATTGTAAATTAGTCGCTGCTTCCATCATTTCAGCTTGTAATTTTTCTATATTTTCTTTTATCTCGTCTTCATTATCAGTTTCACTAATTCCGTAGATTTCCTCTTCTTCAGCTAATTTAAGAGTTTCAATATTATCTCTAATATCTTTCTTGATTGTTCTTGGAATTATACCATGTTCTTCATTATATTGTGATTGTATTTGTCTTCTTCTAGCAGTCTCTTCAATTGTTGCTGACATTGAACGTGTAATTTTATCAGCATACATTATAACGCGTCCCTCCGCATTTCTGGCAGCACGTCCAACAGTTTGTATTAAAGAAGTTTCAGAACGTAGGAAACCTTCTTTATCTGCATCTAAAATAGCAATTAAAGATACCTCTGGTATATCTAATCCTTCTCTTAATAAGTTTATGCCGACTAGTACATCAAACTTACCTAATCTTAAATCCCTTATTATTTCAGTTCTTTCTAAAGTCACTATATCTGAATGTAGATATTTTACTTTTATCCCAACTTCTTTTAAATAATTAGTTAAATCTTCACTCATCTTCTTAGTAAGTGTTGTAACAAGAACCCTCTCATTTCTTTCTACTACTTTATTTATTTCACCAACTAAATTATCTATTTGATTAACTATTGGTCGAACTTCTATGATAGGGTCTAATAATCCTGTAGGTCTTATAATTTGTTGCGCAACTGTAGTTGAATGTTCTATCTCATACGGTCCCGGAGTAGCAGAAACGAATAGAACTTGATTTATATTTTCTTCAAATTCTTCAAAATTTAAAGGTCTATTGTCGTAAGCAGAAGGAAGTCTAAATCCATTATCTATTAATGATTTTTTTCTAGAACGGTCTCCTGCATACATTCCCCTAACTTGAGGTATTGTAACGTGTGATTCATCTATTATCAACAAGAAATCGTCTGGAAAGAAGTTCATAAGTGTGTATGGTTTTTCGCCTGGTTTTCTGCCTGTTATATGTCTCGAATAATTTTCGATACCTTGACAGAATCCCACTTCCCTAAGCATTTCTATATCGTATTTTGTTCTTTGCTCTATTCTCTGTGCCTCAAGCAATTGATCATTATCTTTAAATTCTTGAATAACTTGGGCTAATTCTTTTTCTATAGCATCTATAGCCTTTTCTATTCTCTCTGGAGTTGTAACATAATGTGATGCCGGGAATATAGCTGTATACTTTCTTGTCCCAACTATTTTTCCTGTTACATAGTCAATTTCCGTTATTCTATCTATTTCATCCCCGAAAAATTCTACCCTAATAGCTCTTTCATCATTACTCACAGGGAAAATTTCAACGACATCTCCCCTTACTCTAAAAGTTCCTCTGACAAAATTTATATCGTTTCTTTCGTATTGTATCTCTATTAACTTCTTAATTACATCATCTCTATCAACTTGCATACCTTCTCTTAAAGATAACATTAAATCCTTATAATCTTTCGGATCCCCTATACCATATATACAAGATACTGATGATACAATTATAGTATCTTCTCTCTCTAAAATCGACGCTGTAGCAGAATGGCGTAATTTATCTATTTCATCATTTATACTTGCATCTTTTTCTATATATGTATCACTATGAGCTACATAAGCCTCTGGTTGATAATAATCATAGTAACTTACAAAGTATTCTACCGCATTATCTGGAAAAAATTCTTTAAATTCACTATAAAGCTGTGCTGCTAAAGTCTTATTATGTGCCAAAATAAGAGTTGGCTTTTTAACTTCTTGTATTATATTTGCCATTGTAAATGTTTTTCCCGAACCAGTAACTCCTAATAAAGTTGAAAATTTTTCATCATGATTTATGGCATTTACTATTTCTCTAATAGCCTCTGGTTGGTCCCCTGTTGGCTTAAAATCCGACTTTATTTTAAAATCCATAACATCACCTAACCTTTCTCGAACATTAGTTCCCTTTTCATTATACCATAATATATTAATATATCCTAACTATATAATATTAAACTAACAATATTTTACCCATAATATTACTATTTAAATACATCTATATTAAAATATATTAAAATACTTTAAGTCTTTCTAAATAACGATTCAGGCTTTATATTCTTATAATTTACTGTATAAAAAAATCCATTTAAACTTTCATTGATGTAAAAATTTAAATGGATTTTCCTTTATGTTATGTTTACTTTTTAAAATTAAAAAGATTACGTGGCTACGTCTTACTCTCCCAGGCGGTTGCCCACCAAGTACCATCAGCGCTCAGGAGCTTAACTTCTGTGTTCGGAATGGGAACAGGTGTATCCTCCTTGCTATAATAACCACATAATCTTTATTGGATTTACTAAGTTCTATTATCTAACTTATAGTTGATAATCTAATTAGCACCCTCAAAATTGCTAACATTTAATGAATGATATTCATTTGGTCAAGTCCTCGATCTATTAGTATCAGTAAGCTAAATACATTACTGCACTTACACCTCTGACCTAT